>Ga0181374_1000003_pt1 | contig 473072 bp, 440 predicted proteins | sample LowvirmetaG_2_FD_130086 | JGI IMG/M metagenome (GOLD analysis project Ga0181374, IMG submission 130086) | Marine viral communities from the Subarctic Pacific Ocean - Lowphox_10 viral metaG | ecosystem: Environmental > Aquatic > Marine > Oceanic | place: Subarctic Pacific Ocean | collected...
CTTATTCTCCAGGTACTGTCATTATCATCCCTGGTAAAAGAGCTTTACAACCCTAAGGCCTTCATCACTCACGCGGCATTGCTGGATCAGGCTTTCGCCCATTGTCCAATATTCCCCACTGCTGCCTCCCGTAGGAGTCTGGGCCGTGTCTCAGTCCCAGTGTGGCTGATCATCCTCTCAGACCAGCTATGGATCGTCGGCTTGGTAGGCCTTTACCCCACCAACTACCTAATCCAACGCGGGCCCATCTAAAGGCGATAAATCTTTGGTCCGAAGACATCATCCAGTATTAGCAGTCGTTTCCAACTGTTATCCTGGACCTAAAGGCAGGTTCCCACGCGTTACGCACCCGTGCGCCACTAAGCCCGAAGGCTTCGTTCGACTTGCATGTGTTAGGCATGCCGCCAGCGTTCGTTCTGAGCCAGGATCAAACTCTCAAGTTTGTGTCAATTACCTGCTTAGCACGGGGCGAACCCCGCTAACCAAACAAGCAAAGGCTTCAAGGAGCCGATACCTGCTGTCAAACGTAATGGATACGAATGAACATGCATCACCCAAAGAGAGCGTGGAGCCCTCATATGGATGTGGCAATCGGCTTAGTTTAACCAGTATCCGGAGCCTTAAAATCCCCGGACTGGACGCCGTCGCCCACATGTCCCTTCATCATAAACCAACAATGTCAAAGAGCCGCCAGACAAAAGAAGCGGACAGCAATTGGAGCCCCGATTTACACCGGGGGACCGGCTGTCCGTTTAATGTTGGCGACCGTCGCGATGGAGCCGGTTGAAACCGTCAGCGCCGCGTCGGTGAGAGGGCATATATGGGGCGTCTCAGATTCGGTCAACGCCTTTTTGCAATTTTATTTCAAAAGAAACCGAATTGCTGCGTTGGCCTGCCTGGCCGCCCCTGCCTTCCTCCAGCCATATGGGGGCGAGCCTGTTCGTTACAACCATCCAGGCCGCACAAATTGGGGCCCCGCGACCTTCCGTGGTATGATGCCGCCGTCGCCCGCCCGCCCCGCGGGCACGCAGATGGAGCTTGCCAATGCCTCTCCTGAATCCCTCTCCGGCGGTAGCCCGCATAGGAAAGCCGCTTGGCGTGCCGCAGGGCCTCTCCCGCATAATAAGGCGCGGCGGATGATTCGGCGCCCTGCCCACGCCCTTGCCGCCCCCCTAGCCGCCGGTGCCTTGCTAGCGCTGGCGGTCCCCTTGTTGGGGGCGTCACCGGGCGAATCGGAATTTCCCCCGGGGATGGAGGCGCGCACTGCGGCGGTCGATGCAGCCGCGCCCGATGCGAACACTATCGTGATGGATGCGAACAGGTCGGCGCGCATGACGGTGCCTGTCACCGTGGAAGGCGAAGGGCCGTTCCACTTTATGATCGACACCGGATCGCAGGCCACGGCAGTAACACGCGAAATGGGCGAGCACCTGGCCTTGCCCGCAGCGGGCCGCGCAACGCTGGTCGGCATGGCCAGCCGCCGGGTGGTCGACCTGGTCGAATTGAACGGACTGGAAATCGGCACCAGTATCTTCGACGATATCAGAGCCCCCGTGCTGGAGCGCAAACATGTCGGCGCGGACGGGATCATCGGGTTGGACAATCTGCAGGACTTTCGTGTGCTGCTCGATTTCCGGGACAATTCCATGTCGCTGGCCGAAGGGCAGGCTGCACGCGACCGACGCGGCTACGAGATCGTGGTGCGCGCGCGCCGCGATGAAGGCCAGCTTGTGATTACCGAGGCGCTGGTGGAAGGCGTGCGTGCTGCGGTCATCATCGATACTGGCTCGCAGGCGAGCATCGGCAATATTGCCCTGCAACGCCGCATTCGCGCGCGGCGCAAGGGCGAGACCAGCTCCACCGATGTAAACGGGGCGGTGCTGATCGGCGAATATGCCATCGCCCGGTCATTGAAGATCGACCAGATAGAGCTGACCAACCTCGTCATCAGCTATGCCGATACGCCCGCATTCGCCGCGCTGGGATATGAACGGCGGCCCGCACTGTCGCTGGGCATGAACCATTTGCGTATGTTCGACCGGGTCGCGATCGATTTCGATAAACGCAGAGTGCTGTTCGATATGCCGCCCGGCTCGAGGCGTAACCGCCCCCGGCGATTCGACCTGCCGCAATAGGGCCGGCGTAGCCGCCGGGCCAGCCGGCCGGGTCCCGCGCATTGCGATTCGCCGCCAGTCGTCCCACTTAAAGGCGCGATGCCGCCCGATTATCCCACCCCAACGCCGCCCGAGCAGGACAATTGGGCGACGCTCAAACGGTTCCTGCCCTATCTCTGGCCGAAGGATAATCCGGATCTGAAGCGGCGAATCGTCGGCGCGATCATGCTGGTGCTGCTCTCCAAGGCCGTCGTCCTGTCGCTGCCGTTTGCCTATAAGGGAGCGGTGGACCGGATGGCGGAGCCGGTTTCAGGGCCGACCGATACCGCCGCGATGGTCGCGCTCGCGCTGGTCGTCGCCTATGCGCTGGGCCGATTCGGCGGGCTGGCCTTCGACAATATTCGCAACATCGTATTCGAACGGGTCGGGCAGAAGGCCACCGCGCACCTGGCGCGCAACGTGTTTCACCGGCTCCACCGCCTGTCGCTGCGCTTCCACCTCTCGCGCCGTACTGGGGAAGTCACCAAGACCATCGAGCGCGGCACCAAGAGCATCGATTCGATGCTGTATTTCCTGCTGTTCAACATCGCGCCCACGATCATCGAACTGACCGTGGTGGCGGTGGTGTTCTACGTGATGTTCGGATGGGAATTGGTCGCAGCTACCGCGCTGACGGTGGTTGCCTACATTGCAGTCACCCGCTGGATCACCGAATGGCGGGTGAAGCTGCGCGCCGAGATGAACGAGCTCGATGGAACCGCGCTAGACCGCGCGGTCGATTCGCTGCTGAATTACGAAACGGTCAAATATTTCGGCGCCGAGGAGCGAGAGGAAGCCCGCTATGCCGAGGCGACCGAATCCTATGCCGCCGCTGCGGTCAAATCGGAAAATTCGCTCGGCCTGCTCAACATGGTGCAGTCGCTGATCACCAACGCGCTGATGGCCGGCGCCATGGCGTTTACCGTTTGGGGCTGGGCACAGGGTCGGTTGACGGTCGGCGATCAGGTGCTGGTGAACACCTATCTGATGCAGCTTTTCCGCCCGCTCGACCTGCTGGGTTGGGTTTACCGGACCATCCGCCAGGGGCTGATCGACATGGCCGAGATGTTCAAGCTGATGGATACCGAGGTAGAGGTGAAGGACGCCCCCGGCGCGCTGGCTTTGATAGTCGGCCGCCCCTCGGTCGCGTTCGATAATGTGATATTCGGTTACGAGCCCGGCCGCACGATCCTCCACGGGCTCAGCTTCGAAGTGCCCGCAGGGTCGAAGACCGCGATCGTCGGCCCTTCGGGTGCAGGCAAAAGCACCATCGCGCGGCTGTTGTTCCGTTTTTACGATCCGGCCAGCGGGCGAATACTGGTGGATGGACAGGATATTGCGCGGGTCACTCAGACCAGCCTGCGCGCCAATATCGGGATCGTTCCGCAGGACACCGTGCTGTTCAATGACAGTGTCGGCTACAACATCGCCTATGGCCGCGACGGTGCCAGCGAAGACGATGTCCTGCGCGCCGCTGCCGATGCCAGCATCCTGCCCTTTATCGAGAAACTGCCCAAGGGTTTCGATACGCAGGTGGGCGAGCGCGGGCTGAAATTATCGGGCGGAGAAAAACAGCGCGTCGCCATTGCGCGTACGCTGGTAAAGGATCCGCCGATCATGCTGCTGGACGAGGCGACCAGCGCGCTCGACACGCGGACCGAGCAGGATATTCTCGCCACGCTCGACCGGGTCAGCGCCGACCGAACGACCCTGGCCATCGCGCACCGCCTGTCCACGATTGCCGATTCGGACGAAATCCTGGTGCTCGACGATGGCCGGCTGGCCGAACGCGGCACCCATGCCGGCCTGCTGCGCCGCGACGGCCTTTACGCCGAAATGTGGGCGCGGCAGGCGAGCGAGGGCGATGTGGCCGAAGCTGCGGAATAGGCGGGCGCATCACCCGCTCCGCGCACCCGATCACCGCAATTGTGCGCTCGCCAGATCGAGTTCCTCCGCCAAGATGACTTCGACATCGCTGCGAATGGCGCGCAGATCGTCAAGAAACTCAGCTGCGTTGCCGACCACGATGATCGTGGCCTTGCCCGGATCGACATAACTTGCCGCTGCCGCGCTGGCCGCCTGTATCGAAACATCGTCCAGCCGCTCGGCATAAAGCGCCGCTTCCTCTGCGCCGAGGCCCTGTCGCAGCAGGCCTGCGACGATGTTGTTGAAGCCAGCGCTCGTTTCGAGCGAACGCGAATAGCCGCCCGCAAGATACAGCCGCCGTTTGGCCAGCAAATCCTCGTCCAGTGGCTCGCTGCCGAGCCGCGCAAACTCATCGAGGAATAGCTGCGCGACCTCGTCCGCCGTCTCGTTCTTGGTCTGCGCGCTGGCTGTCAGGATCGAATCGTCGGCACGGCTGGCGAAGCCGGAATAGACACCGTAGCTGAGCGAACGCTTGGTCCGAACCTCCTCGAACAGACGTCCGCTCGATCCCCCGCCCAGCACGCTATTCGCCAAGGTGAGCGGATAATAGTCGCCGCTTGACCGATTCGGCGCGCGAACCGCCGCGATGACGGCGGCCTGTCCGGCATCGGGCATGTCGACGACGATGGTGCGCACCGGTTGCTCGTCGCCCGCCGGGTCGGCTGGCTCGGCGGGCGGCGCGCTGGCGACTTGCCAATCGCCGAACAAATCCTCGGCCAGGGCAATCGCATCTTCCGGCGCAATCCCGCCGCTGACGACGATCTGCGTGGTGGCGGGATGCCAATAGGCCTCCCGGTGGGCGAGAAGATCATCGCGGGTTATCGCTGCCAGGCTGTCGGTCGTACCGCCAGGCTGGGTGCCATATCCGGCATCGCCATACATGGCTGCGCGCACCACGAAGCGCGATAATGCGCCGGGGTCCTTCAACGAAACCTGCAATCCGTCGATCGCCCGCTTGCGCTCGCGTTCGAACTCGTCCTGCGGAAAAGTTGCGCCGGAAATAATCTCGGCGGCAAGTTCGCCTGCAGCCTGCATGTTCGCCACGGGAGCAGTCAGGTCGAAGCCGCTGCCATCGACGTCCGCCCCGCCGCCGAACGATGCGCCCAGACTTTCAAACCGCGCCGCAATTTCGGGCGCAGACATATCTGCCGTACCCGTATTGGCGAGCGCGGCTGCCATTTGTGCGACGCCGGCCTTGGCGCGTTCATCGCTGCGGCTGCCACCGGGCAGCAGGACCGAAATCGTGGCGATGGGAACTTCGCCGGTCTGCACCGCGACCACCCTGATGCCATTGTCGAGCGTGGCCTGGACCACCTCAGGCGCAGCCACTTGCGGGGTATCGCCCGGCTCGGGCGGTGCCATCCGCTCGCCTTCCGGCTTGACCGAGCGGATCGCGCCGGTCGCGGGGGGTAGAGTTCGGAATTCCGGCATTGGTACGGGGTTGGCGTATGCCGATGGGTCGTCCGCCCCTTGTGTATAGGTGATGTCCGTGCGCTTTTGAGGATCGTAGTATCTTTGAGCGACCCGCTGTACATCTGCCGTCGTCACCGCAGCGATGGCGGCCAGACGCTTGTCTGCGGCGCGGGGATCGCCGGTAGAGACCAATGCTTCGCCCAAGGCAAAGGCCCGGCCGCGCGCAGTTTCGCGGCGGCGCAGGGAGCTGGCCATCAACTCGCTCTTGGCTTCGGCGAGTTCGGCGGAAGTTACCGGTTCGCTGCGCATCCGATCCCGCTCGGCCAGCAGGATGGCCGAAACCTCCGCCATATCGGCGGCCGGATTGATTACGGCGAACTGTGCCAGGACGCCTGCTTCTTCGCTTTGCTGGGCGAAATGGACCGCCTGGACAGCCTTGCCGGAGCGGATCAGCGCGGCGTGCATCCGGCTGTTGTCGCCGCGCGCCATGATCGCGTCCATCACCTCCAGCGCAGCGGTATCGGGGTGAGTAACCGGGGGCAGCTTCCAGATCGTACCGACCAGCGGCAGCGGCACGTTGGGCGCAGTGGCATTGACGATGCGCGGTTCGCTGCGCTCCGGTTCGCGCGCGGTGATGGTGACATCGACCGGATTCTTGCGGCGGGGAATGTCGGCAAAATATTCGTCCACCAAGCTGCGCAGCCGGTCCATCTGGAAATTGCCCGCCACGATAAGCGTCGCGGTATCGGGGCCGTAATAGGCTTCGTAAAATGCCCGCGCATCGTCGAGCGTGGCGGAATCGAGATCCTCGATACTGCCGATGCCGGGGCGGCGGTGGGGCAGGACATCATAGGCGTTTTCTGGGATCACGAAGCGGCTGAACCGGCCATAGGGAGGCGCCAGCACGCGCTGACGCAGCTCCTCCTTCACCACATCGCGTTCGCGGTTGAACACTTCGTCATCCACCACCGGGAAGGCCATCCGTTCGCGGTGAGTCCACAGCATCTGTTCCAGATAGGCGGCCGGAACCTGCTCGTAATAATTCGTGCGGTCGGTGCCGTTCGAGGCATTGCGGGTGCCGCCAATATCGGCGGTCAGTCCGTAGATCATGTTGTACGGCATATTCTCGGTCTTGCGGCTGAGTATGTGCTCGAACAAATGGGCGAAGCCGCTGCGGCCTTCGGGATCGAGCTTGCTGCCTATCTCGTACCAGAGCGAGGTCGTGACAGTGCCGGTGGTATCGTCGGGAATCGCGATGACACGCAGGCCGTTATCCAGCTGCCACTGCGTGAATTCGATTTCTGGCGCGGTGATCGTGGGCGCGCTTTGCATATGGTCATCGGCTAGCGCGGGTGTGCTCGCAAGCGCGATTGTGGCGGCGGTGGTGGCAAGGATGGTGCGGATCATGGTTTGGCTCCCCTCAATTCAAGGCGAGAAGGAAGCATGCACCGGACCACTGCGCAACCCCGTCCGGTCGATACCAATACGCATTTGGTAGATAGCGACCATCGGTCTTCAAGCTAACGGCTTCAGGCATCGCAATCGGTCGCTCCGCTGGCCGTAGTAATACGCTCAGAAAAGTGGTATGGCGAGTCCAGTACAAAATGTTTCAGGTCGCATTAGCCTCGTTAAGAAGGAGAATAAAGTGGCCAACGAACATGACGACGATTTCGACTTTTCATCAATTCGACTGTGCACGGAGCGTAACCTGACCGGCGCAGACGCGATCCGCGCCGCCATCGACGAACGGTCCGACAACACCGGGCAATTCGCTCCCGTGGAGCCGATGGCCATGGCCACTATGGCTCCGGAAATGGCCGTCGTCCTGCGCAAATTGTGGCGCAAGGGCCGAACGCTGAAGATTTCGTTCTGGGGGGACTACGAACATTCTGTTGCCGACAAGGTCCGCAACATCGCCGAACGCTGGCTGGACCATGCCAGTCTGACATTCGATTGGTGCGACGAGGGTGGCGACATCCGCATCTCGTTCACGCCCGGCGGGTCCTGGAGCTATGTCGGCACCGACGCCAAAGCAATCAGCTCAGCAGACCCGACGATGAATTTCGGCTGGCTGAAGCCGGACACCGACGACGAGGAATATCAGCGCGTCGTGCTGCACGAATTCGGCCATGCGCTGGGTGCGATCCACGAACATCAGCACCCCGAGGGCGGCATCCCGTGGGACAAGCCCAAGGTCTACGCCTATTACGCTCGTCAGGGGTGGGACACGGACCAGGTCGATAACAACATCTTCGGCAAATATTCGATGCGACAGCTGAATTCGACCGATTACGACAAGGAGTCGATCATGCATTATCCGGTGCCGCGGGAGCTCACTACCGGCGGTTTCGAAGTCGGCTGGAACAGAGACTTGTCGGGACGTGACAAAGAACTGGCGGAGCGCGTCTATCCCTGAGCGGGAGGTTCAAGGGACGCGGAGCTAGAGGATATATTTGCTCAGGTCCGCGTCCTGCGCCAGCTCGGTCAGGCGTTCGCGGACATAGGCGGCATCGATGGTGATCGTCTCGCCCGAATGCACCTCCGCTTCGAAGCTGATATCCTCGAGCAGCTTTTCCATTACGGTCTGCAAGCGCCGCGCGCCGATATTTTCCACGCTTTCGTTCACCTGCGCGGCGATTTTCGCCACTTCGGCCACCGCCTCGTCGGTAATATCGAGCGTGACATCCTCGGTACCGATCAGGGCGACATATTGCTGGACCAGATTGGCCCGTGTTTCGGTCAGAATGCGGACGAAATCCTCTTCGGTCAGAGCGCGCAATTCCACCCGGATCGGCAGGCGGCCCTGTAATTCGGGCAGCATGTCGGACGGCTTGGCCAGGTGAAACGCGCCGCTGGCGATGAACAGCACGTGGTCGGTCTTCATCGGGCCGTATTTGGTGGAAACGGTCGTCCCCTCAATCAGCGGCAGCAGGTCGCGCTGCACGCCTTCGCGGCTGACCGATCCGCCGCGCACATCGCTGACCGCGATCTTGTCGATCTCGTCGAGGAACACGATGCCGTTGGTCTCTGCATTTTCCAGCGCGACGCGGGCAACGTCATCCTGGTCCATACGTTTTTCGGCCTCGTCCTCGACCAGCTTGTCCCACGCATCGGGCACCTTCATCTTGCGCCGCTTGGTGGGGGTCTTGCCGAATGCCTTGCCCATCATGTCGCCCAGATCGATCATCCCGACATTGCCGCCCATATTGCCCATGTCGAAGGGCATTTGCGGCGCTTCGGCGACGTCGATTTCGACTTCGGTATCGTTCATCGCGTCCTGCACGATCCGCTCGCGAAAGGCCGCGCGCGTGGCTTCGCTGGCATTGTCGCCGACCAGCGCGTTGAGCAGCCGCTCCATCGCAGCTTCGCTCGCCGCTTCGCGCACTGCCTCGCGGCGGCGATCTTTTTCCAGCCGGATGGCTTCTTCGGCCAGGTCGCGGGCGATCTGTTCCACGTCGCGGCCGACATAGCCGACTTCGGTAAATTTGGTCGCCTCGATCTTGACGAAGGGCGCTTCGGCCAGCTTGGCCAGGCGGCGCGAAATCTCGGTCTTGCCGCAACCGGTCGGGCCGATCATCAGGATATTCTTGGGGGTCACCTCGTCGCGCAATTCCGCGCCGAGCCGCTGGCGCCGCCAGCGATTGCGCAGCGCCACGGCAACCGCGCGCTTGGCATCCTTCTGGCCGATAATGTGCTCGTCGAGTGCGGCCACGATGGCTTTCGGGGTGAGGTTTTCGATCATTTTCATTCCTATATTCTCGCACCCCTCGGCGGGAGATACGACATCACGGCGGTTTGGAAGTTTAGGGAAGTTTAGGCCTGAACGACTTCGCAGCGCGGACCGCCCAGTCACCTGCCCCTGTAGGATTCAGACAGTTTCCAACACCACATTGCCGTTGGTGAATACGCAGACCTCCGCCGCAACCGCCATCGCCTTGCGAGCTATATTTTCTGCGTCGTCTTCGTAATCGACGAGCGCCTTGGCGGCCGACAGGGCGAAATTGCCGCCGCTGCCGATGGCTGCAATGCCGCCTTCGGGCTCCAGCACATCGCCATTGCCGGTCAGCACCAGCAGGTTTTCGTCATCGGCGACGATCATCAGCGCTTCGAGGTTGCGGAGATATTTGTCCGTGCGCCAGTCCTTGGTCATTTCCACCGCAGCGCGCAGCAACTGGCCGTTATGCGCTTCGAGCTTCTTTTCGAGACGTTCGAACAGGGTGAAGGCATCGGCGGTGGCTCCGGCGAAACCGGCGACAACCTTGTCATCCTTGCCGATGCGGCGGACTTTCTTCGCATTGGGCTTCATAACGGTGTTGCCCATCGAGACCTGCCCGTCACCCGCAACAACGGTCTTGCCGCCGCGCTTTACGCCGATGATGGTGGTCGAGTGCCACTGTTGAAGGCCGTGACTGCCGTCGGAATTGCTCATGCGGCAGATATGGGAAGCGCCATCAGCCCAATCAAGCTTGGTCGATTACCCGCCTGGGAGCTGCTTGACTTACGGACCGACGGGCCCGGCACTACCCGGCGCGCCGACCGTGCCGATATTGCCGAACAGATCTTCCAGGAAGCTGCGCTCGCGGCCCAGCGTCGGGGTCTCGTCGCCATCGGGGCGCAGATAGACCACCTGCTCCAGCCCGTTGCGCTGCGTATCGACCACATTACCCGCCGCATCGAAGCGAACTGCCAGCACGTCATGCTGCTGGATCCGCGGACGCACGAATGGGCGGCGGCCCGTTACGGAGGAGACATAATACCACACCGGCTCCCCGAACTGGCTGGTGAAGCTCGGGCGGCCCAGCGTGGCCTCGACCGATTGGCGATTATCCAGGCCGGGCTGGATTGCATTGGTCAGCGTGGCATCGGTAATATAGCCGCGCGATTCCTTGATGGAGGCGCAACCGCCCAGCACCAGCGCGCCGCTCATCATCAGGCCCAGACCGAAAATTTTTCCGTAACGCATCAAATCAATCGCCTTTGGCCTCCGGGCGGCTGACATTGTGCCGCACCGTTCCTATGTTTGCGCCAAGCCTTACGGCGAAGAATACCGCCATGCAACGCTGCGCACCGCGTGGCTGTGGCCAGGGCGGGTTGAATTGCCGATTAATCAGGAGCCGCCGCGCATGTCTTTCCTCTCCAAACTCCTCGGCACCGCCCCCGATCCGCGCGAGGAATTGCGCCCATTGTGGCAGCGGATCGTGAGCGAAGCGCGCGATCCGCGCTGGTATGCGAGCTGCGGTGTGGCCGATACGATGGAAGGCCGCTTCGACATGGTCAGCGCGGTCCAGGCGCTGGTCCTGCTGCGGATGGAGCGCGATCCGGCGCTGATGCAGCGATCGGCGCTGCTCACCGAATTGTTTGTCGAGGACATGGACGGCCAGCTGCGCCAATCGGGCGTCGGCGATGTCGTGGTAGGCAAGCACATGGGCAAGCTGATGGGATCGATGGGCGGCAGGCTGGGCGCCTATCGCGAGGCATTGGCCGCTGGAAACGACGCTCTGGCAGAGGCAGCCACACGCAATGTCAGCATGGGCGAGGATGGCGATGCCGGCTGCGTCGCGCTGGGCCTGCGCGCATTGGCGAACCGCCTCGACCAAACCCCGAACGACGCGCTGCTGGCCGGAGATTTCGCTCAATGAGCGAGAGCGAACTGCCCCGCCCAATCCGCACTCGTCCCCTGCCCGGAAGCTTTGCGATAGAAGCCAGTGCAGAGGAACGCGCCGCCCTCGCGCGCCGATTCGCGATTGAGGAGGTGACTGCGCTAAGTGCGAGCGGAGAGCTGGAAGCGCGCGGCGGCGCGATCGTCGCCAGCGGCATTTTGCATGCCGAAATCGTGCAGGATTGCGCGATTTCGGGCGAAGCCTTCGCCAGCGAAGTGGAAGAACCGATCGCCCTGCGCTTCGTGCAGGAACTCACTCTACCGGGAGCAATCGAAGATCCCGAAGAAGGGGCGATCATCGAAATCGATCTGGAAGCCCATAAAGGCGACGAGATCGAATATTCGGGCGACAGTTTCGATCTGGGCGAGGCGATCGCCCAGACGCTGGGGCTGGCGATCGATCCCTATGCCGAGGGTCCCGATGCGGACAAGGTTCGCAAGGATGTGGAGCTGGAAGAGCCAGCCCGCGACGGGCCATTTGCTGCATTGGCGGGGCTGAAACGCGGTAGCTGAAAGAGCCGGGAACCGAACCCCCGATCAGAACGGAATATCGTCGTCCAGATCGTCGTAATTGGAGCCGCCACCTGCAGGAGCCCCACCGCCGGAACTGCCACCAGCCCCGCCAGAGCCGCCGCCCTGGTTCCAGCCACCACCGCCGCCGCCGCCAGAGCTACCGCCACCCTGGTTCCAATCGCCACCGCCACCGCCGCCGCGCTGACCACCGCCGCCGCCTTGACCGCCGGGACCATCCAGCATCGTCAGCGTGCCATTGAAACCGCGGAGCACCACCTCGGTGGAGTAGCGGTCAGCGCCCGACTGGTCCTGCCATTTTCGGGTCTGCAACTGACCCTCGACAAACACTTTGGAACCCTTGCGCAGATAGCTTTCGCACACCCGGATCAGCCCTTCGGAGAAGATCGAGACAGTGTGCCATTCGGTCTTTTCCTGCTGCTGTCCCTCACGGTCTTTCCACCGTTCGGACGTGGCAATCCGCAGATTGCAGACCTTGCCGCCATTCTGGAAGCTGCGCACTTCCGGGTCCTGCCCCAGATTGCCGATCAGCATGACCTTGTTGAGGCTGCCCGCCATATTCGTATCCCTTTTCGCGTTTCGATTCGTATGAGGCGTAACCAATCGGCGGCTCTGTCGCTAGTTAGAGAGCGGGTTTTCCTGTTTATGGAAGGCGTCTGTTTGTTGTTCAGCCTGCGGCTTGGGCCGGTACCAGCCCTCTCCCCCTCCCAACCACCCGATCATTCTACCGAATACCGTATCGGGTGGTTGGGAGGGGGAGAGGGCTGGTACCGCAAGGAACGAGCGAATGCGACGACCGCACCCAACAATTACACCATAGATTGCGTCGCTTCGCTCGGGATCACGAAGGGAGGTCAGAAACCTAAAGCCAACGCGGCCCAATAGGTGATTCCCGCGAAGATGTAGGCCAAGGCGAACAGGTAAGCCAACATCACTATCGGCCATTTCCACCCATTCGTCTCGCGCCGGGCGACGGCGATGGTGGAGAGGCATTGGGGAGCGAAGACGAACCATGCCAGGAAGGCCAGCGCGGTGGGCAGGCTCCAGCGGGCGGCGATGGTGTCTTGCAGCGCGTCCATCGTCGCGTCCTCGTCGTCGCTTTCCACCGCATAGGTGGTGGCAAGGCTGGCCACGGCGACTTCGCGGGCGGCCATTGCCGGCACAAGAGCCAACGTCATCTCGCGGTTGAAGCCGATCGGCTCGAAAGCAGGTTGCATCGCCCCGGCAATCTGTCCGCCGAAACTCTGATCGAGCTGGCTTTCGCCCTCGCCCGCCTGAGGAAACGTGAGCAGCAGCCACAGTATCACGGTGGCGGCAAAGATGATCGTGCCCGCGCGGCGCAGGAACACCCATCCGCGCTGCCACAGACCGATGAGCAAATCCTGCAGCCGGGGCATCTGGTAACGCGGCAATTCCATGATGAAACCGCTCGCCGCGCCCGCGGTAACCGTCCGGCGCAGCACCAGCGCGACCACGATCGCTCCAACGATCCCCGCCAGATACAGCGCCAGCAGCACCAGCCCCTGCAGCCCGACAAAGGGCATCACTTCACGCGCCGGAATCACCGCGGCGATGATCACCGCATAGACCGGCAGCCGGGCCGAGCAGGTCATCAACGGTGCGATCAGGATGGTCGTGAGCCGGTCTTTGGGATCTGCGATGGACCGGGTCGCCATGATCCCAGGAATGGCACAGGCGAAGCTGGACAGCAGCGGAATGAAACTGCGTCCGGACAGGCCCACCATCGCCATCAGCCGGTCCATCAGAAACGCGGCGCGCGCCATGTAACCGGTCGATTCCAGCACCAGGATAAAGGCAAACAGGATGATGATCTGCGGCAGGAAGACGACCACAGAACCCACGCCCGCCAGCACGCCCTCGGTCAGGAAATCGCGCAGTATGTTATCGGGCAAGGTGGCGGTGACGAACCCTGCCGCCGCCTCCCCGCCACCCTCAATCAAATCGGTGAAGGGGGTCGCCCAGGCAAACACCGCCTGGAACATCACGAACATCACGGCCAGCAGGATGAACGGCCCGATCCACGGATTGAGCAGCACCTTGTCCAGCCCGGCATGCAGCCGCCGCCCCGGGGTTTCCGAGAGAATTCCGGCCCTTGCGATATTACGTGCGGCCAGCCGGCGTTCGGGCAATGTGAGGTGCGGCTGCGGGTGATCGACCGAATCGCGCTCGGCCCGTGTTTCGGCCTTGGCGATCGCATTGCCAAGCTCTTCCAGTCCGCGCCTGCGCACGGCGACGGTGGGCACCACCGGTACGCCCAGTGCGGCGGACAGGGCATCGGGATCGAGCGTGAGCCCGTCGCGTTCCGCCAGATCGACCATGTTGAGCGCGACCACGGTGGGCCGCCCCAGCTCGATCACTTCCTGCGCGAAGACGAGATGCTGTTCCAGATTGGCTGCATCGATCACCAGCACCAGCACTTGCGGCAAGGCTTCGCCTTCGAATTCGCCGTGGACGACCTTGCGGGTCACTTCCTCGTCCGGGCTGGTCGCGTCGAAAGAATAGGAGCCGGGCAGATCGATCAATTCGACCGGTTCGCCCGATGGCAGGATCAAACGCCCTGCCTTGCGCTCCACTGTTACGCCCGGATAATTCGCGATTTTCTGGCGCGCGCCGGTCAGCGCATTGAACAGCGCGCTCTTTCCGGCATTGGGGTTGCCGACCAGCGCGGCGGTGCGGTGCGGGGTCATGCGCCGCCTGCTTCCGGTTCGATGCGGATCGCGGCGGCATGGACGCGGCGCAGCGCCAGCGTCATGCGCCCCAAAGTGACCGCAAGCGGATCGCGCCCGCCGAAAATCCCGCGATGGGCGACGCCGATCTGCACGCCTTCATCGATTCCGAGAGCGCGCAGCCGCTTGGCCTCGCCTTCTTCCAGCACAGTCCAATCCACGCCGAGAATCGAGGCCTTCTGTCCGGGTTCGAGCTGGTCGAGAGTCATGCCCCAGCAGCTAGAGGCCGGACATGCTAATTGCAACTGATTATCAATAGTGGCTCAGGCGCCCGGATAGCGCAATCGGCCCAGAAAGCGCGTCATGCTGAACGTCTCGCGGTCCGATGAGGTCAGCTTCGCCTTTACCTTCTCGAACCGCATCACGCCTTCTATCCGCCGATCGAGGAACGCTCGCGTATCGGCCTTGTCTTCGCTCTCGTCCCCGGCAAAAACCGCCAGCGTGGCGGTATAGATGCCCGCCAGAATCGTGCGCTTGGTATAGTGATTGTAATCGGTCGCGGTGTCTCCGGCGAGCCGCCACATCAGATCCGCGCTGCGCCAGCCGGTCTTCAGCGCGGTGGGCACGTTTTGCGGCATGGCCAGAATCGCCGTAGCGCGGCGCAGCGCCTCTTCCTGCCCGGCAATTACGTCCAGCCGGAATTGCACCAGAGTGCGAATGCGTTCGCGAATCGGCAATTCGGCCAGCGCGGCAGAAGGGTTCGCGGCGACCATCGCGCTGTCGATACTTTCGATCCAGGCGCCGACCATGGCAATCGCTCCGCCCTTGAAAGCAAGCGCGGCCACATCGGGATCGACATCGTTCTGCTCAGCCGCCAACGCCAGTGCGTCATTGGTCCAGCCATCGAACACGGCATTATCGGCAATCGCCGGGGCCAGCGCCACGCGCAATTCGTCCAGCGTCAGATCGGCCATCTCTGGAGCGGCACTGTCCATCAGAAGCTCGGCCCGTAATCGCGGCCGGTCTTGCCAGCGCGTTCTTCGTCTGCACGGTCGAATTCATCGGTCAGGCGGCTGCTATCCATCAGCGCCGCATAATCGCGCGCGCTGCGGCCGGAATTGTCGTTGCGATCGGCGCTTGCCCCATTGGCCAGCAGCAGGCGAACCATGGCGATATCGCGCCGATGTACGGCGGCGATGAGCGGCGTTTCACCGGATGAATCGGCCACATCGACCCGCGCGCCTGCCTTGAGCAGTTCCTCCACCCCGTCGACATATCCCAGATTGCTGGCGATCTGCAGCGGGGTGATGCCCTGCTTGTCCTCGATATTGGGATTTGCGCCCTTTTGCGACAGGAACCGGATCCAGACGGTATCGCGCCGCCGGGTGACGATGTGCAACGCGCTTTCGCCGCTCGACAGGTCGCGAGAGTTGACCACGGTGCTGCCCGGCTCGTTTAGCGCGGCGGTCACAGCCTCCCCATCGCGGTCCTTCACCGCTTTGAGAAACTGGTACCCGTCGGAGAATAGCTGCGCCGATACGGGTGCCGCCAGAATCCCCGCCATCAGCGCCATTGCAATCGCGCCTTTGCGCAAAAATGCCCCTGCCACTTTGCCTGCCTTTCGAATAATGCCTATCTGACCGGGTGAACCCGCCAGCGCGGCCCCCTATCCTTGCAGAGCAATTAGCAGACCATGAACCCCGACGCCATGAATCTTGCACCGAAACCCGGCCCGGCCCGGCCCCGCCGCCTTTTTGCCAGGGCGCTTGCAGCAATCGCTGCCCTTGCCCTGCCCTTGGCAGCTTGCAGCGAGGCCGCGCCGCCTGCCCCCGTCGGCCCGCCCCCGCTGGAAGGTGCGAAGCTGGGCGGGCCATTCGAACTGACGAATGGCAGCGGAGAAACCGTGCGCTGGTCGGATTTCGACGGGCAATATCGGATCGTCTATTTCGGCTTCACCAATTGTCCGGATATCTGCCCCACCGATGTGCAGCGCACGATGCAGGGCCTGCGCCAATTCGCCGCGGAATATCCTGAAGCAGCGGACAAGATCCAGCCGATCTTCATCACTGTCGATCCGGCGCGCGATACGCCTGCCAAGGTGGAGGAATTCGCCGCCGCCTTCTCCGATAAGCTGATCGGCCTGACCGGTTCGCAGGAACAGGTGGATGCAGCCGCGCGCAATTTCGGCGTGGCGTTTTATCTGGAGGAGCCGGAGGAGAACGGCGCCTACAATGTCCAGCACGCTCGTTACACCACGCTGTTCGGACCAGATGGGCAGCCGATTGCCTTCCTGCCCAGCGATGAGGGTGCAGATGCCGTGCAGGCGGAATTGGCCAAATGGGTCAGGTAGAGAACTCCATGCGCGAACAATTCTGGCAGCTGCCGCTGGCCGATCTGACCCGCGCGGAATGGGAAGCCCTGTGCGATGGCTGCGGGCGCTGCTGCCTGCACAAGATCGAGGACGCCGATACCGGCGCGATCGAAGATACGAATGTCGCCTGCAAGCTGCTCGATCCCGCCACGGCACAATGCACCAATTACCGGGCGCGCAAGGCGTTCGTGCCCGATTGCCTGCGGCTCACGCTGAAGATCGTGGAGGACGTGGCATGGCTGCCTTCCACCTGCGCCTATCGCTTGCGCGCCGATGGCAAGCCCTTGCCCGATTGGCATTATCTGATCAGCGGCGATCCCGAGGGAGTGAAGCGCGCCGGCGCCTCTGTCGCGGGCCGGGTGGTGAGCGAGATCGATGCCGGTCCGCTGGAACACCATATCGTCGATTGGGACGGCTCGGGGGCGGACGAGTGATCGACTGGCTGCGCAGCGCATCCGCCGATCCGCAGATCGTGTTGGATGGGAAGGCTCTGCCCATTGCCATTCGCCGCCATCCCACCGCGCGCCGGATGATCTTGCGCCTTGCTGCCGATGCCAGCGAGGTGCGCGTGACCATGCCGCGCCACGGTACGGCGCGCGATGCCATTGCCTTCGCCGAATCGCGCCGCGACTGGCTGCAAGGCCAGATGGAACGGGCCGAGCCACGATTCTGTCCGCTGGCACAGGGCGCACTGAGCTATCGCGGGCAGACGCTGCGGATCGAATGGGACCGCGCGTTCCCTCGAAAGCCCGAATTGGTGGATGGCGCAGTGCGGCTGGGCGGCCCGCAAGACACGCGGCTGAAACGGCTGCAACGCTGGCTGGAGGGCAAGGCACTCGATCTGATGCGCGCGGATCTGGCCTATTACTGCGAGCGTGCGCGCACCGCGCCCGTTCCCGAGCTGCGCCTGTCGCGCGCGCAGCGGCGATGGGGCAGCTGTTCCAGCAAGGGGACAGTGCGCGTCAATTGGCGGCTGGTTCAGGCGCCCGACCATGTGCGCCGCTCTGTGGTCGCGCACGAAGTCGCACACCTCACCCATTTCGACCATTCGCCTGCTTTCCATGCGCTGCTCGCACAGATCTATGGGCCCGAACTGGATGCTGCGGATCGCTGGCTGAAGAATGACGGCCGCAGCCTCTATGCTGCTTTCGGATAGCGTTACCGATGCCTTAACCTTATTCCGCCACAAACAGGTAATGTTACGGGCGATTATCATAATTTTCTCGGCGCTGTTTGCGCTCGAACTGGCAGCGGCCCCGGCCTTCGCGCAGGATGCCGATTGCATCTTCTGCGACATTCCCAAGAAGGACCGCGCCAAGGAAGACCAGAAATGTTTTCGCGGCGATGGCAGCCTCAAGCCCGGCAAGAAGGGCTGCGAGAAATTTTACGACGACCCCATTGAACTCACAATCGAAACCGATCTCGATTTCGGTCGGTTGATCATGATCGGAGAAGGGCGCGGTTCGGTGCTGATCGATGTCGAGACCGGCACGAAAACCGTGATGGGCGACCTCGACGATCTGGGCGGTATCGCAATGGCCGGCGAAGCTGTGGTGCAAGGCGCACCGAACCGCGCGGTCCAGATCGATCTGCCAGCCACCGTAACACTGCGCGATCCGGCTGGTGGTCAGGCCGAGCTGCGCGAATTTCGCACCGATTTGCCTGCCCTGCCCATGCTCGATGAAAATGGCCGGCTGAAATTCAATTTCACCGGAACGCTCTATACCGGCGATGCGATCACCATTGGCGGCAATCTGCGCGGGCGGGTGCCGATCAGCGTCGATTACGACTGATCCCGCGCGGCGCTGGCACTATCGGCGGACATTGCCTATATTCGCCGCATGTCACTCATAAAACGTCTCGATCCGCGCGAGGGATTCGTCGATTTTTGGCATGAATTCCGCCGCCCCAACCCTTATCGCTGGCCGATCCTCGCAATATCCACGCTGATCACCGCGACCCTGTTCTATTCCTTCACGCAAGAACGCGGCTTTACCACGCCCGAACGGCCCGAAGTGGAATTTATAACCACACTCCCGGAAGGCCGGACCGACGAGGAAATCCTCGCCGACAACCGTGCCAATCAGCGATTTCAGGACGTGATCGAGGAACAGACCGAAGAAAAGGAAGAGCGCAAGCGCGAAATGTTCCGTACGCTTGGCCGCGCGACCGGCATGGATGTCGATGAAATAGACCGCCGGGCCGCCGAAAATCGCGCCCGCGAAGAAGCTGCCAAGGCAGCGCAGCGCGAGCGGATGCTGGAACAACAGGTTGCTCCCGCACAATAGCGACGATGCACGCTGGCTGGCGGCTGCCGCCCGGCTGGGACGGCGCGGCTGGCCCAAGGCTGCGCCCAATCCGGCGGTTGGCGCAATCCTAGTGGCAGATGGGCGGGTTGTCGGGCGCGGCTGGACCCAGCCGGGCGGGCGTCCCCACGCGGAAGCAATGGCGCTGGCGCAAGCGGGCGGCGCGGCGCGTGGTGCGTCGATCTACGTCTCGCTCGAACCTTGCGCCCACAATTCTGCGCGCGGACCCTCCTGCACCCAGCTGATCATCGACGCAAAACCTGCCCGCGTGATAGCCGCGCTGACCGATCCCGATGCCCGCACTGCGGGCACCGGGCTGGCGCGGATCGCCGAGGCCGGGATCGCGGTACAGACGCTGCCCTGCCCCGAGGCGGAGGACGCGCTTGCCGGTTACCTTGTGCAGCATCGCCTTGGCCGGCCGCTGGTTACGCTGAAGCTGGCGATGTCGCTCGACGGGCGGATCGCTCTGCCATCGGGCGAAAGCCGCTGGATCACCGGCGAACAGGCCCGCGCGCATGTCCATTCGCGCCGCGCACAGGCCGATGCGATCCTTGTCGGCGGCGGGACCTGGCGGGCGGACAGGCCGGGGCTGGACGTGCGCCTGCCCGGACTGGAAGATCGCAGTCCGCGCCGCATCCTGCTCTCGCGCGGCGTCGCACCCGATGGCGTGAAGGTCATCAACGCGCCCGAGGCCATTGCCGCTCTGCCCGATACGCAGCATCTTTATGTCGAAGGCGGCGCGCAGACGGCTGCGGCCTTCCTGCGGGCCGATCTGGTGGACCGCCTGCACATATACCGCGCGCCCATCCTGATCGGCGAGGGCCTGCCTGCGATCGGCGATCTGGGACTGGGCGGTCTGGAACTGGGCGATCTGTCCGCCGCGCATGATCGCTGGACGCTTATCGAGACCCGCCAACTTGGCAGCGACACGTTCACCGCCTATCGCCGCCTGCGAAGCGACTGACAGGACTCTCCCGCACAATGTTCACCGGTATCATCACCGCCATCGGCACTATAGGCAGCGTGCAGCAGCGCGGCGATCTGCGCGTCCGCATCGCCTGCCCCTACGATCCTGCAACCATGGCCATCGGTGCGTCAATTGCCTGTTCCGGCGTATGCCTGACGGTGGTGGAACGCGGCGGGGAGCAGGGTGATGCCTGGTTCGCGGTTGACGTTTCCGCCGAAACCACCGCCTGCACCGCGCCGGACCAGTGGCGCGAAGGCGCGCGGATCAACCTGGAGCAAGCGATGAAGCTGGGCGACGAGCTGGGCGGCCATATCGTCACCGGCCATGTCGATGCGGTGGGCAAGGTGGCCTCCGCGCGCGAAGAAGGCGGATCCACCCGTCTGGAAATCCGCGCCCCGGCAGATATCGCGCCGTTCGTGGCCGAAAAGGGCTCGGTCACCGTGGACGGTGTCTCGCTGACAGTAAATTCGGTGGTGGACGAGGAGAGCGGAGAAGTCCGCTTCGGCCTCAACATCATCCCGCATACCGGCGAGGTAACCACGCTCGGCGCGCTGGCAGAAGGCGACACGGTGAATCTGGAGATCGACGTGCTGGCCCGGTATCTCAAGCGAATGCAGGCGCTGGCGGGCTGATAGCGCTATCTAACGGACCGCTTGTGCAGCCTTGCAAATTGCGGGCTATTCACGCGGTAAGATCCGAAAGCTTTTGCCGGGCTCATGATAACGCGAAGCGGCGCAGCCCGCTATCGAGCCATCATGCTCAGGCTGAAACTTCCGCCAGCGCGCCGATGAACTTGTAGATATTGCCCTGCGTCAGGCCAGCCACGTTGATGCGGCCCGAACCTGCCATGTAGATGCCGTGATCCTCACGCAGCCTGCCGATCTGCGCCTTATCCAGCGGCAGCATGGCGAACATGCCGTTGCCCCGGCCAAGCGGTTCCATATCGATTCCGCCAACCTCGTTATCGGCCGCAGCCAACCGCTCCCGCACCCAGCGCAGGCGTTCGCGCATATCGTCCAGCTCTGCGCGCCAGACCGCAGTCAGCCCTTCATCGCGCAACACATAGCGCACCGCAGCCGCTCCGTGATCGGGCGGCATCGACCAGTTTGCCCGGGCCAGCGAATTGGCGTTGGACATGATCTTGGGCAAATCGCCAGCATCGCGGCCCAGCACGTATAGCGCGCCCACCCTGTCGCGATAGAGGCCGAAATTCTTGTCGCAGCTATAGCATACCAACGCCTGCTGCGCCGCGCCGATCACTGCGCGCAGGCCATAGGAATCTTCCTTCAGCCCGTGGCCCAGCCCCTGATAGGCGACATCCACGATCGGCAGCACGTCGCTATCTTGCAGCGCCTCGGCAATCGCGTCCCATTGTTCGGGAGAATAATCGATGCCGGTCGGGTTGTGGCAGCAGCCATGCAACAGGATCGCCTCGTCCGCACCGCCATCGCGCAGAATTTGCAGGACCGCATCGAGATTGGCCGCACCATCGGCATCGGCATGGTCGAAAGTGGCGGCTTCCACGCCGACATCGGCCAGAATCTGCGCGTGGTTCGGCCAGCTGGGCACGCCAAGATGTACGCGCTTCGCCCCGGCATGGGCCGCCAGCGATACGGCCAGGCGAACCGCGCCGGTACCGCCGGGAGTCTGCATTCCTTCGATCCGCCCGCCCTTGGCCGGATCCGCGCCAAAGATATAGGGTTTGAGCGCATGGACGAAGCCCATATCGCCCTCCGGGCCGAGATAGCCCTTGCTCTCCTGCTCATCGACCAGCCGCCGCTCGGCCTTCTTGATCGCCGCGAATACCGGGGTCGCGCCATCATCCGTACGGTAGACACCCACGCCGAGGTCGATCTTGTCCGCACGCGGATCGTCCGCGTACATCTTGATCAGCGCGAGCAGCGCGTCGGGGGCTTGCGGTTCCAGTTTATCCAGCATGGATGCGCCATGCCGAGAGGCGGGCCGAGGGGCAAGGGGGTTTGTGGCCTGAGAAAGGACGCTGCAAGCTTCTGCGGATCGTAATTTCTGTCCAGCGTCCGGCTTGGGGGCAGTTCCACCCCACGCCCCGAACTAAAAAGGGCCGCACCGGGTTTCCCCGCTGCGGCCCTCCTGTGAGCCGGCACTGCTCTATGCGGCAATGCTCGCGATGCGACCCGCCGGGCTCAAACGGTGTCTGTCAAAATGGAAGCCAGCGATGCTTCTTGGAAAATCTCATATAGCCTGCATTGATGCCGAGCCGCAGCCCCGCACCCACGCGGATCGGGATCAGCACGGTGTCCCCCTTGCGCAGATAACTCGCGTTCATCCCGCCCACCAGATAGGCCTGCCCCTCGCCCGCCGGAAAGCGTTCGTATAGCTGCTCGGTATCGTAGAGGTTGTACACCAGTACGAAGGTGTTGCCGGCATTGGCTCCGGCATCGAAACCGATCGACGGGCCGGTCCAATAGACCGGCATCTGCCCTTCGACCTTGTGATACAAGGTGCCCGAGCCATAGCGCGCGCCGAGGATGAATGCGCCGCCGCCTTCGCGCCCGACGATATAGCCATTGGGTTCGCCCTGCTCTGCGAGCAGTTTCTGGATCATCTTGGCGACGCCTTCCGCGCCCTTGCCGAATACGCCTTCGGCCGCACCGATCAGATCGTCTTCCTTGTAGGTATCGCCCTGGTCGGCAGCGATGGCGGGGTTCGCGGAGGCTTGGCTTGCGGCGGTTTCGGCATCGCCGGCGGTGACTACCGGGTCCGACCATGCAGGTGCGGTGGCCATGTTGCCCGCATCCCAGTCGGACACACCGCCCGTTTGCGACCCGGCGGGCGCAGGGCTGGACCAGTCATCGACCGACGGCGACCCGCCTTGGCTAGGCGGCGCAGTCGCCGGCTGCTCGTCGGCGAAAAGCGGCGCATCGCCCGGCCGTTCCTCGAAATTGCCGTCCAGATCGGCATCGATTCCGCTGCCGATCGCGGTGTTCGGATCGACCGACTCGATACCCTGCGCGGCAAGCGGTGCGGCGGAGAGCGTCGCGGCGGCAGCCAGACCGACCAGGGCCGCGCCCAGCCGATTGCGGATTGCGGCGATGATGTTGCTCATGTCCCGTCCCTCGATGAGAGTGCCGGCAGATGCCGGATTTCCTCAAGCGTCAGAATGAGTCCTTTGCGCCTGACCGGGCAATGAACCATCGGCGAAACGAATCCATTTTGCGGCGAAGCGAGTCGCAAACCGGGCAAGTAAAGGTTTTTGCCTGGGATGCCGCCACGCTACTTGCCGCCTCGATACGCCCTCGTTATACGCGCCCTTCGCTTCGCCCACCTGCAGAATCTGCAGTGCGGCTGCGATGCGGAGACGTGGGTGAGTGGCTGAAACCAGTTCCCTGCTAAGGAACCATACCTGGTAACGGGTATCGAGGGTTCGAATCCCTCCGTCTCCGCCACCATCTTCCCTCTACCATCCTAAAACCCGTAGCGGACGCCCGCCCAGAACGTGCGCGGGGTGCCGAGGTCGAGGGTTCCGCCGGCATTGCGGGTCACGATGGTTTCGCCGGTAAGATTTTCGGCCCGGGCGACAAGCGACAACCTGCCGAATAGCGGCAGCTGCGCATAAGCGCCCAGCGTCGTGGCGGGCGGCAGGCGGTCGGTTTCCTGGTCGCTTTCGAATTGCGCGCCGACATGGCGCAGGCTGGCCGACAGGATCGTCCCCTCGCGCGGCTCCAGCGCCAGCGTGGCCGCGCCGGCCCAGCGCGGCGATTGCGGCGGGCGGTTGCTATCCAGTGCCAGCGATGCGCCCCCTCCATCGCTCCGGCCGTCCACCTCGGCATCGGTGTAGGCCAGCGTGGCGTCGAAGCTGACGATTCCGCGCGCAATGCTGGTGCCCAGTTCCAGCCCGCGCGCATGGATCGCGGGCAGGTTCTGGCGCTGGCGCAAGGTCGGGGTCAGCGTGACATTGGCGATGGCGTTTTCCAGCCGGTTGTCGAAAGCGGTCAGCGAGAAGGTCACGCCGCGTGCAGGGGTGAGATCGATACCCGCTTCGAAGCCTTCCAGCCGCTCGTTTTCCAGGTCGGCATTGGCCTGTGTCACCACCGGGAATATCACGAAGGGCCGGTAAAGTTCGTTCAGCGTGGGCAGGCGAATACCGGAATAAGCGGCAGTGCGCAGGCGCAGAGTATCGCTGACCTGGTATGCCGCGCCCGCGCGGTAGGTCACAGTCCAGTCGCTGCGGTCCGCACTGGGCGTTTCGCTCACCACATTGCCATCGGCATCGCGCGCGATGAAGAAGCCGTCTTCGATGCGCGTGTGATCCGCCCGCAATCCGCCGGTCAGGATGAGCCGGCCCAGCCGCCAATCGTCCTCGACAAACAGGCCGAGGTCCGAATTGGTGCCGCCGGCGCGTCGGCGCTCGCGCAGATTGCCCGAAAAGGCGCTGAACGCCTCTTCCTGCAACTCACCCTCGGCGCGGCGATAATCGGCGCCGATACGCAGCGTGTGCGCCTCGCCCACCGGCGGACGGACTTCCAGCTTGCCGCCGATGCCGGTGCTGGGCGTGTTGCGCTGATCCAGCACGCGCACGAAACGGGTCGAACTGATCACGATGTTGGAGAAATTGCGCGCCTTCACATAAGCGAGTGCATCGAACTGCCATTCACCTCGCCCGACCACGCGGATGCTGGCATCCTGCCCCTGGCTGGAACTGTCGGCCCCGGTAAAGCGCAAGGTCCGCTTGTCATCGAAAATACGCCCGGTCGCCTGGAGCTCGATTTGCGGCCCAAGCGGGGCCACTGCGCGCAAGGATGCCGACCAGCTATCGAATGCAGCGCGCGCCGATGCGGGCACGCGCTGGTCGCGCGGTGTGGTGAAGAAGCCTTGTCCCCGGTCCCACCGGCCCGAAGCCACGGCAAATCCGCCGCCCAGGGTCTGGGCGATGCCGCCCGACAGTTCCGTCTCGCCGCGATCGTTGATAAGCGCGCTGGCATTGACCGGGCCGAGCGTCGCGGCATCGCCGCTGGCGAGGTCGATCGTACCGGCCAGTGCGCCTGCCCCGAATGGCCCGGAGCCGCCGCCACGGGTCACCCGAATGCTCTCCAGCCGCTCCGGCGCGATGGAGCTGAGCGGGATGTAGCCGAAGAACGGATCTTCAAGCGGTACGCCGTCGAGCAATACCAGCGCCCGGCTGGTCGCGTTGCCGCCCAATGCACGCAGCGTCACGCCCTGCGCGCTGGGGTTGGAAGAGCGGCTGTCCGACCGGCGGAATTGCTGGAACCCCGCGACCGCGCCGAGCACATCCTCGATCCGCCCTGACGGTGCGGAGATGATCTGCTGGCGGTCCAATTCGCGGCTGGAGTACGCCGCCACGGCAGGCGTATCCTCCAGCGGCTCGCCCGTGACGACAATCGGCGTGGCGGGTGCGCCGCCATCGTCGGCGCCGCTCGCCTCCTGCGCCGCGAGGGGACTGGCAACGATAGCGGCGAGGATGGGGGAGCCCAGGAGGGCGATGCGCTTGGTTATCATGGCGCGGGCCTATCGGGGCAAACCGCCCCTGTAATCAAGCGCTCATCTCCCTGACGGTTACCCGCGGGCCGGAATGGGTGGCAAAACGCCACGCATTGATTTACATCCTTGGCAGCAGGAGAATCCGATGCTCGCAACACCGCCCGACTTTGACGTCCTGATCGTAGGCGCAGGCATTTCCGGAATCGGCATGGCCGCTCACATGGAAATGATGTGCCCGGACCGGACATACGCTATCGCCGAACGGCGCGACAATCTGGGCGGCACCTGGGACTTGTTCAAATATCCCGGCATTCGCAGCGATAGCGACATGCATACTCTGGGCTTCGTGTTCGAGCCGTGGAAGCATGAAAAGACCATCGCCGATGCCCCGGCGATCATGGATTACCTCAACACCATCGTGGACGAACGCGGCATCCGCCAGCACATCCGCTATGGCCACAAGGTGCTGAGCGCGGACTGGCGCGAAGACGAGGCGCGCTGGCACGTCACCATGGAACTGGCCGACGGGTCCGCCACGGTGATGACGGCGAATTTCGTCTATCTCGGCTCCGGCTATTACGATTACGACGAGGCCTATGATGCAGGCTTCGATACCGGCGATTTTGCGGGACAAGTGATCCACCCGCAATTCTGGCCCGATGATCTCGACTACGCCGGCAAACGCGTGCTGGTGATCGGTTCGGGGGCCACGGCGGTGACCATAGTCCCATCGATGGCCAAGGGCACTGAAGGCGCGGCGCATGTCACCATGTTGCAGCGTACCCCCACCTGGATGTTCGCCCGGCCCGCCAAGGATGCGATTGCGAATTTCCTGCGCAAGATTTTGCCCGAAGAAACCGCTTACAAAATCACGCGCTGGAAGAATATCCGGATGCAGGATTTTGCCTTCAAGATGGCGCGCAACCGGCCCGAGAAGGTCAAGACAGCGCTCAAGAAGGCCATTCGCAAGGCGCTGGGCGACAATTACGACGACGCCACTTTCACCCCGCCCTACAATCCGTGGGACCAGCGGCTGTGCCTGGTGCCCGATGACGATCTGTTCGACGCGATGAATGCGGGCAAGGCCTCGATCGCCACCGGTCATATCGAACGATTTACGCGGGACGGGGTGAAGCTGACATCGGGCGAGGAGATCAAGGCCGATATCGTGATCACCGCCACCGGGCTGAAACTGGCCATAGCGGGCAAGATCGCGGTGTCGCAGGATGGCGAGCCGGTCGATTTCAGCGAGCGGTTCTATTACAAGGGCTGCATGTTCTCGAACTTGCCCAATCTGGCGGTGGTGTTCGGCTATCTCAATGCCAGCTGGACGCTGCGGGCGGATATCAATTCCGATTATGTCTGCCGCGTGCTGAACCACATGCGCGCCACCGGAAGCGATATTGCGGTCCCCGTTCTGGCAGAGAACCACGGGCTGGAAGAGGACGATATTTTCGACTTCTCGAGCGGCTATATCCAGCGATCCAAGCACATCATGCCCAAAAACGCGGTGGAGTATCCCTGGCGCCTCAATCAGGAATATGTGCTGGACCGCAAGATCATGGCCTCCGGCGCTATCGACGACGGCATATTGGCGTTTCGCAAGGCCGAAACGAAGGCGACATCGGACCAGCTGGAGGCCGCCGAATAGTGGCCGCGAACGGGCGACGCGCATAAGGCTGGTCAGCCGACCGGCCAGCGCCTATCCGGCTTGCCATGACCACACGTATCTACACCGCCGGGCTCGTCGTGATCGGCGACGAGATCCTGTCGGGCCGAACCCATGACAAGAATATCGCACAAGTGGCCAGCTGGCTGCAGGTGCAAGGCATCCGGCTGGACGAGGTGCGCGTGGTTCCCGATGAGGAAGAGCGCATTGTGGAGGCAGTCAACGCCCTGCGCGAACGCAGCGATTACCTGTTCACGACCGGCGGAATCGGACCGACGCATGACGATATCACCGTCGATGCGGTTGCCGCGGCGCTGGGGGTGAATGTTGTCATTCACCCCGAAGCGCGCGCCATTCTGGAGAAATACTACGCCGACAAAGGCGGGGTGAACGAAGGCCGCCTGCGCATGGCGCGCGTGCCCGAAGGGGCGCAGCTGATCCCCAATCGCATGTCCGGCGCGCCCGGCATCAAGATCGGCAATATCCATTTGATGGCGGGCGTCCCGCACATCACGGCAGGAATGTTGGATGCGCTCACCGGCACGCTGGAAGGCGGCGCGCTGTTGCTCAGCGAAACCATTGGCGGGTTCATCCCCGAAAGCGAAGTCGCGCTGTTGCTGCGCGAAGTCGAGCAGGCCCATGAACACTGTCAGATCGGCAGCTATCCATTCTTTCGCGAGGGCAAGGTGGGGTCGAATTTCGTGGTCCGATCGACCGACCGCGATGCGCTTGCAGCATGTATGGGCGCGCTGACCGAAGGACTGATCGCAGCCGGGTGGGATGTTACGCCGGGCGGAATTTAGCGGTATTTCAGCCGCGAACCGGGTTTTAACCCGCGGACGCTAAACTACCGCGCATGACGCGCGTGCATATCACGATAGACACCGAATATTCGGCGTTGCTGGCGCTGCAAGGATGCAGCCAGGCGCAGAATTTTGCGCGCTCGATTTCCTGCGAAACGTCCAGCGGCAATGTCGGTATCGAATACCAGATGGACGTATTCGATCGCCACGGCCTGCGGGGCGATTTTTTCGTGGACCCGATGCCCGCGATGCTGTGGGGGGTCGATGCCGTCGCGCAAATCGTTCGCCCGATTGTGGAGCGCGGACACGGGGTGGAACTACATATTCACACCGAATGGCTGGAGATAGCGAACCGGCTGAAACCAGGCGCCAACCCGCTGGGGGGCCGAACGGGCCGTAACATGGCGGATTTCACCCATGACGAGCAGGCGGAATTGCTGGACTATGCCCGCGCGCTGTTGATTGACGCAGGCGCACCGCCGCCGGTCGCATTCAGGGCGGACAATTACGGCGCGAATGACGACACGCTGCGCGCGCTGGCGCGGACGGGCCTGCGTTACGATACGTCGCATTGCCCCGGTATCGCCCGGTCGGAATGCGCGATCACGCTTTCCTCGGACGACCGGGGGGCAGTTCGTCATGCAGGCGCGATCGAGGTGCCGACCGGCGCCGTGCAGGACCTTCGCGGCAATTTGCGACATGCCCAGATTACCGCGCTGTCGGCGCGCGAAATACTTTCCGCGATCCGCCATGCGCGCGATAATGGCGTTGATGACTTCACGCTGGTCTCGCACAGTTTCGAATTGCTGAGCCGCGACCGGATGCGGATCAATCGCCTCGTCAAACGCCGGTTCGAACGGTTCTGCCGCGGGCTGGGACAGATGGAGGGTGCATGCAGCGCGCTCTACCGCAACGATCCCCCCAGCCCGTTGCCCGCCAAGGCAAACGCTCCGGTGCTCCCGCGCGGACGTTTCCGGGCTTTGGAAAGGATGGCGGAGCAGGCGGTGGCCAATGCGCTTTACGGGCGCGGCTGAGCCAGCCGCGAAGGGTCACCGCTTCTCTTCATCCTTGGCAATCTCCGCCCGCAATTCGCGCGCGCCTCTTTCGGCACGGTCGATCTCTCGCTTGGAGGCAGATTGCTTGTTGCGGATATAGGCCCAGACGATCACTGCCAGAAGCAGGATCGGGCCGATGACCAGTGTAATGGCTCGAATACTTTCCATGATGTTTGCGTCCTTTCATCTCCCCAACGGGCAAAAGGGCAAAGCTTTCCGGCCGGCCGCTCAACCAGACATGAAAAAGGGGCGCGAACGCTACAGCGCTCGCGCCCCTTTAAATTCAAGCCCGCCTATTAGGCAGGGCGATAGATCAGGCGCCGTCGATGGCGCCCGTGTCGATCTTGAGGCCGGGGCCCATCGTCGAGGTCAGCGAGACCTTCTTGACGAATTTGCCCTTCGCGCCGCTCGGCTTGGCTTTCACGATGGCATTGGTGAATGCCTCGTAATTGGCTTTGATGTCTTCATCCTTGAAGCTCATCTTGCCGATACCGGAATGGATGATGCCCTGCTTCTCCACGCGGAATTCGACCTGACCGCCCTTGGCGTCCTTCACGGCCTGTTCCACATTGGGGGTGACAGTGCCAAGCTTGGGGTTCGGCATCAGGCCCTTGGGGCCCAGCAGCTTACCCAGGCGGCCGACCACACCCATCATGTCCGGCGTGGCGATCACGCGGTCATAATCGAGGTTACCGGCCTGCATGTCTTCCATCAGGTCTTCCGCGCCGACCTTGTCGGCACCGGCGGCAGTGGCCTTGTCCGCATTGTCTCCGCGGGCGAACACGGCGACCTTCACGTCCTTGCCTGTGCCGCTGGGCAGCGAAACCATGCCGCGCACCATCTGGTCCGCATGGCGGGGATCGACGCCGAGGTTCATGGCGATTTCCACCGTCTCGTCCATCTTGGTGTTTTCGCCGAATTCGCGCAGCACCTTCAGTGCCTCGTCGAAATCATACAGCTTTTCCGCATCGACCTTTTCGGCGACCAGCTTCTGCTTTTTCGTCAGCTTTGCCATTGGTTCAGCCCTCCACCACTTCGATGCCCATCGAACGGGCGGAGCCGGCGATGATCTTGACTGCCTGATCGGTGTCGTTGGCGTTCAGATCTTTCATCTTCGCTTCGGCGATTTCCGCCAGCTGCGACTTCTTGATCGAACCGATGATGTTCTTGCCGGGTTCCTTGGAGCCCGATTTGATCTTCATCGCCTTCTTGATCATGTAGGATGCCGGCGGCGACTTCGTCTCGAAAGTGAAGCTGCGATCGGCATAAACCGTGATCTTGGTCGGGATCGGGGCGTTCTTTTCCAAGTCCTGCGTAGCGGCATTGAACGCCTTGCAGAATTCCATGATGTTGACGCCGCGCTGACCCAGCGCAGGACCGATCGGCGGGGATGGGTTGGCAGTGCCCGCGGGCACCTGAAGGTTGATATAACCTTCGATCTTCTTAGCCATGAGAGGCCTCCTTTTCTCACTGTTGCCTCCACGGTCAGGTGAAGGCTCATGTTAAGCGGTACGAACGGCCATCATGCGAAAGCCTCCCGCGCGGATTTCCCGAACCGGCCGGGAAAGGCGCGCCCCTAACCGCAGGGCGCGCAAAACTCAAGAATTTACTTCGACAATTCGACCTGTTCGAAATCGAGTTCGACCGGCGTTGCGCGGCCGAAGATGGAGACGGAGACCTTGACCTTCGCCTTGTCGAAATCGAGCTCTTCCACCACGCCGTTGAAGCTGGCGAAGGGACCGTCGAGCACCTTGACCGAATCGCCGATTTCGTAATCGACGTGGATTTCTTTCTTCGGGGCGCTCTTGGCTTCTTCCACGCCGCCGAAATAGCGCGCGGCCTCTTTTTCGCTGATGGCTTGCGGCTTGTTGTTGTTGCCCAGAAAACCAGTCACCTTGGGGGTGTTCTTGACCAGGTGATAGATGTCGTCATTCATCCGCAGCTTGGCCAGCACATAGCCGGGCATGAACTTGCGCTCGGTCTGCACCTTCTTGCCGCGCTTGATTTCCGTGATCGTCTCGGTGGGGACTTCCACTTCCTCCACACCGTCGGCCAGGCCCAGGCGGTCGGCTTCCGAAAGGATCGCCTCGCGAACCTTGTTCTCGAAACCGGAATAGGCGTGGATGATGTACCAGCGGGCTGCCATGTTACGTCCTGTACTTGATGTTATGCGAGTGTGAGAAGCCAGCGCACGACTGCGCCGAATGCCGAATCGACGCCGAGGAAGAACAGCGCCAGCATCACCGTGGCGATGGCCACGAAAATTGCCGTGGTGATCGTTTCCTGCCGCGTGGGCCAGACGACCTTGCTCGCCTCTGTCCGGACTTGCCGGATGAATTCGCCGGGATTGACCTTCGCCATGGTACTCGCTCGCATTCGTTCGAATCTGATCGCTTCCGGGATTGCCGCATCGCCGCCCCGGGCTAGGTCCGGGAGGGCTATCGAGACTGTCCATGTGTCGGAAGACACCGTGGCATTTAGGTCGGCATCGAATGAAAGGCAAGCACGGCTAAGAGAAATCCGTTGCAGGTGTAACCACCGCGCTCTAGCCAGTCAGCCCTGTTTAGGGTTCGCATGAGGGGATTTGCGGGATGAGCGCCAATACGGAGCTTACGCTGGGGGATCGGCTGGTTGCACCGGTCACCAATGTTTCGGATTTTATCTGGGTTGGCACCTGGAACGGGGAAGAGGTGTTGCCCTTCCCTCCGATGACCATCATCCTGCTGGGTATCGGCCTATGGATCATGATCGGGCTGAAATTCTACCCGGTCCGTAAACTTGGCAGCGCATTTAAGGGCCTGTTCGCTGGCCGCAAGGCTGCGGGCGACGGGGAAATCAGCCCGTTCGCAGCGCTTTCGACCGCACTTTCCGGGCAAGTCGGCACCGGCAACCTCGCCGGCGTGGCGACGGCCATCACGCTGGGCGGCCCCGGCGCGATCTTCTGGATGTGGGTAACCGCATTGTTCGGCATGGCGCTGGCCTTCGCCGAAGGTTCGCTCGCCATCCGCTACCGCGAGCGCACCAGCGACGGTGTGCTGCGCGGCGGCCCGATGACTTATATCATGATGGGCCTGGGCAAGAAGTGGACCTGGCTGGCGGTGCTGTTCTGTCTCGGCACGCTATTTTCCGCGCTGGTCACCGGCAATTCGATCCAGGCCAATGCTGTTGCGGACGGCTTGAACGAGCTGTTCGGGATCGAGGAATGGCTTGGCGGGCTGATCGTGGCCGTGCTGGTTTTCATCGTTATCCTGGGCGGTATCAAATCGATCGGCAGCGTGGCGGAGAAGGTCGTACCCTTCATGGCCGCGACTTACATCGTGATGGCCATCATCGCGCTGATCCTGAATTTCGGCGATCTGGGCGAGACCTTCGGGCTGATCTTCTACGGAGCGTTCAATCCGCAAGCAGCGACGGGCGGTTTCGTCGGCGCGGCGATCATTATCGCATTGCGGGCCGGTGTGGCGCGCGGGCTGTTCTCCAATGAGGCCGGGCAAGGCTCCACCGCCATCGCCCATGCCGTGGCACAGACCAACGATCCCGAGAGCCAGGGCCGCATGGCAATGCTCGGTACCTTCATCGATACGATCGTGATCTGCACCATGACCGCGCTGGTCATCCTGACCGTGCGCGGCGATTTCACCGGCGGCGGAGAGGCTGTGGCCCATGCATGGCAATCGGACAGGGTCGGTTTCGAAATGACCAGCGGCGCATTTGCTGCGGCGTTTCCTGTGGAGCTCGGCTCGATCCCGATCGGCACGCTGGTCGCCAGTATCGCGCTGATCCTGTTCGTGTTCACCACCCTGCTCACGTGGAGCTATTACGGTGAGCGGGCGATTACCTTCCTGTATGACCGCACACCCGGCTCCAGCCGCAAGGGTGAGAAAATGCTGCATATCATCTGGCGCGTGCTGTGGTGCGTGGTGATTTTCATCGGCGCTGCGCAGCCCAGCGAGCTGGTCTGGCGGCTGGGTGACATTTCCAATGCGGCGATGGCGCTGCCCAACCTGCTGGCGCTGGCGCTGCTGTCCGGCGTGGTTTTCAAGCTGGCCCAAGGGCAGAAGGATGCGGGGCCGACGCATACCGCCGATACGCCGGAAGAGCCGGAGGAATACTAAGCGGGCTTCAAACGAAAAAGGGCCGGTCGCCTTTGGCAACCGGCCCTTTTTTGTCGTTTTGTACGCTTCAGACCGCGCCGAACAGGCGGGCCAGGAAGCCGGGCCGTTCCATCGGCTGGATCGGGCCGTGGCTGCGGTAACGCAGCGACGCATCGCTATAGGGTCGCGGCTGTGTCCACCGGTCGGGGCGGCTGCTGCGGAAGGTCATGCTGGACATAGGCTCATCTCCATCTTTCAATCACTCCCTCCATCCATCGCTAGTAACGGGCAGCTTATCGCAGAGGTTCCCGAAGGATTAAGTGATATTCGTCACCATATGGGAAAAGCGCATGCCAGGCGGCGGAAACCCTAGGGGGTTCCCGATGCGGCACGATTTTTATGAAGTGTGTTAATTTCGCCTGGCAGGGGTGACAGGATTCGAACCCGTGGCCCTCGGTTTTGGAGACCGATGCTCTACCAACTGAGCTACACCCCTGCAGGCGAGGTGCGCGGTTACCGCCGCCGACGCGCGAAAGCAAGCATCTGTGCTAAGGTCGCTGTGATGCATGGCTCCAACATCCAACCGATTCCGTCCCAATTGCTGCTGCTGGCCTATCGCGCCGGGGTTTTCCCGATGGCCGATAGCCGCGACGATCCGGAGATTTTCTGGGTGGAACCGCGCGAACGGGCCACGATACCGCTGGACGAATATTCGCCATCGCGTTCACTCCGCAAAGTTCTGCGCCAGGACCGCTTCCGGGTCAGCTGCAACGAGGCGTTCGGCCAAGTCGTTCGCGCCTGCGCCGCGCCGCGCATGGTTCCCGGTAGCGATTCGGATAATGCGGCCGAGGGTAATGCGGAATCGGGCAGCTGGATCAGCCACCGGATCGAGGCGAGTTACCGCCAATTGCGCGATATCGGCCACGCCCATTCGGTCGAATGCTGGCAGGACGGCGCCGATGGCGAGGAACTGGTCGGCGGCCTGTACGGCGTATCGTTCGACCGGGTGTTCTGCGGCGAGAGCATGTTCAGCCGGGCCGACAATGCCAGCAAGGTAGCGCTGAGCTGGCTGGTCGCGGCCATGCGGTGGGCCGGCTTCGTGCTGCTCGATTGCCAGTTCATGACCGATCACCTGGCATCGCTCGGCGCGGTGGCGATGCCGCAGGAAGATTATGTCATGCGGGTAAAGGCCGCGCAGGGAGAGCCCGCCTGTTCGCTGCCCCGATCATTCGCTGCTATTCACGAAGAAGCGGCAGGCTCTCCGGGAAAGCTCATCGCGCAGTCTTTCACCCACACATCGTAGATCGGGTGTTCGACCACATTGAGGCTGGGCGAATCCTTGAACAGCCAGCCGGAAAACACCCGGCCCCACTCGCCATCCTCGCCAGTATTGCGCACGAGCACTTGCACGAATGCGCCGGTTTCCTTGGGCAGTTCGAAAGGCTGGGTCCGCTCGCAAGCGGACAGCCGCACGATCACATCGCCAAAGCGGCGCGATTCGCCCGGCTTCAGCTCGATATCCTGGGACAGATTGTTACGCTTGTTGAGCAGGCCCAGCGTTGCGACCCGCTCCGCCATCGGTGTGCCCGGCTGCTCTGCCGCATCGCCTTGTGCCACGGGCGGCGGCGCCACGCTGGCCAGTTCCTCTGGGATTTCGGTTTCGACCGGTTCGGGAGGCGGCGGATCGTCCGAGCATGCGATCAGCGCGAACGGAACGGTTGCCGCGAACGCATATCTGGTCAGCGCGGCGCGCATGCTTCAGGCGTCCGGCGTCCAGGCTTCGTAATCGCCGCGCGCCCGCACCCGCTTACCGCCCCGCTCCAACGCGCCTTGCGGTAAATAAGCGCCTGCCGTGCCGGTGGCATTGGGAGTGTAATCGACTTCCCAGATCTTGGCGGGGGGCAAGTGACTTTCGGGCACATCGTCGAACGATCCGTGCAGCCAGCCATGCCATTCGGCCGGAACCCGGCTGGCATCGTTGGGGCCGTTATACAGCACCCAGCGCCGCTCCCGCCCGTCACCATGCTTTTGCTTGGAGCGGAAATAGCGATTGCCCTGAGCATCGGTGCCAACCTGCGCGCCATTGCGCCAGCTGAACAGCGATGTCCCGACGGTCGCGCCGTCCCACCAGGTGAAAATCTTGCCGAGGAAACTCATGCGCGAAGCGGTTAGCGGATTGTCAGGAGTGCGGCAACGGGATTGGTGGGGGTTTGGGCGGAGAGCGCGAAACCTTCGCAAGCCTGCGCGTAACTCCGCCGTCAATACTCCACCAGATCTCCAGCCTCTATACCCAGCTCTTCCGCCCGCCCCCCGGCGAGCTCCAGCACTGCGCTGGCCGGACCGATCGACGTGACCGAATCGAGCGAATAGGGCGTGGTCATAGCGGCGATGTTGCTGATGCGGCTGTCCGGTCCGATAAAGATAATATCGAGCGGGAGCGGCGTGTCCTTCATCCAGAAGCTGGCCTGAGCGTTGCCCTGGCGGGGAAAGATCATCCCCTCATCCGGACCAAGCTGCGTGCGAAACATCAAACCGCGCGCCTGTTCCTGCGTGCTGGCGGCCACTTCGACGCGAAAATCATGTTTGCCGCTGCGGCTGGTGACCGTGAGCGGGATTATCTCCAGTCCGGAGATGGGGTGGACCGCCTGCGCAGCGGCAGCATTGGCCACCTGCGTTTCGGTTCCGCCTTGCGGGCTGCACGCTGCAAGCAGCGCCATTGCCGCCAAAGCACAAAATCGCATCATTCGTCGTCTTCCTGTTCAGCCGCCTCGGCAACCCATTCTTCCAGCGCCGTTTCGCTTGGCGCATCCATTACCGCGCGCGCGGCATCGAATCCATGCCCCGCGCGCAAGATCGCCGCGATCTGCTTGTCGCGCAGCTTCTGATCGATCTCTTTAGCGCAAAACGGCCCCAGTCGTCGCCGCCGCGCCAGAGCCAGCACTGCGCGGCGCTGCTCCGCCTGCCCGGCGCGCACATCTTCGCGCACATGCTCGTCGATCCCGGCCGCATAAAGCGACTGATCGACGCGCCGTTGGCCATAGCCGCGGCGCAGCAATCCGCCGGACCGGGTGCGGGCATAGGCCTCGTCATCGATATAACCCAGCTCTACCTGCCGGGCGATAATGCCCGCTGGATCGGGCGGGGCACCCTCGTCCTCGCTCCAGCCTCGCTCGCGCAATTTGCGCCGCAGATAGGCCTCCGCCTTGGCTGCGCTGGTGGCGTAGCGGGCCACGTAAGTCAGCGCGAGTTCCTCCAGCCGCTCCCTGTCGAGCGGCTTGGGCGGCTTCCTTTCGCGCCGCTTTCGGCCTCGTTCAGCATTCATTGGGACGCATCCTCGTCATATTCGTGCCACAGTCTCGCACGAAGGGACAGCTTTTCAGGTGGAGCCGGGAGAGGGTTTTGCCGCAATACTCGCAAATTCAGGCTGCGCCGCCGTGGCGCGCAACACAGGTTACGCCGCTTTCATGACCGCAACCGCATTGCATGCCACGCCGCAAGGCAAGGCCGACCAGGCTTCCGCCTCGCAGCCGGAGCCTACACCCAACGATTGCCCCCTGCCCCGCCGGCGGAGCGATTTCGCGACCTTTACCGAGGCGCTGGATTATGCCGCGCGCAGCCAGAAGGGGTTGAACTTCCACGATATGCGCGGTGAGCTGATCCGTGCCTATCCCTATGCGGAGCTGCGCGAGGATGCACTGGCGTCCGCTCGCCGGCTGGTTGCAGCCGGGCTGGGCAAGGGTGACCGATTGGCGCTGATCGCGGAGACCGGCCCTGAATTCGCGGCGCTGTTCTGCGGCGCGGTGTTTGCCGGTATCTGGCCCGTCCCGCTGCCCTTGCCGACCACATTCGGCGGGAAAGACAGCTATGTCGAACAGTTGGCCGTGCAACTGGAATCCTCCGATCCGGCGATGCTGATCTATCCGGCTGAAATTGCCGAGATGGCGAAGGCGGCCGCCGACCACCAGGGATGCCGCGGGACGGACTGGGAACGCTTCGCCGAAACTGCTGCGCCCGAATGCGATCTGCCCGAGGCTGCGCCCGGCGATATCTGCTATCTGCAATATTCCAGCGGCTCGACTCGCTTCCCCACCGGGGTTGCCGTTACGCATGAGGCGCTGCTGCATAATCTGCGCGGTCATGCGGTGGCGATGGACGTGGGAACGGACGACCGGGTCGTCAGCTGGCTGCCCTGGTATCACGATATGGGACTGGTCGGCTGCTTCCTTTCGCTGATCTCCAACCAGATGAGCGTGGATTATCTGAAAACCGAACATTTCGCGCGCCGCCCGCTGGCGTGGTTGACGCTGATCAGCCGCAATCCGGGTACCACGCTCAGCTACTCGCCCACATTCGGCTACGATATCTGCGCGCGCCGCGTGTCCAGCCAGACGCATGTGGCCGACAAGTTCGACCTGTCGCGCTGGCGCACGGCAGGCAACGGCGCGGACATGATCCGGCCCGACGTGATGCAGAATTTCGTCAACGCCTTTGCCGAAGCCGGATTCAAAGCCAGCGCTTTCACCCCGTCCTATGGCCTTGCCGAGGCGACTTTGGCCGTCACCGTCATGCCCCCGCGCGAAGGGATCAAGGTGGAACTGGTGGAAGAAGAACAGCTGTCCGGCGCCACCCGCGACCTCTCCCGCCCGGCCCGTTATCGCGCAATCGTGAATTGCGGCAAGGCGGTGGAAGGCATGGAAGTAGAAATCAGGGGGGCCGACGATGCCGCCCGCGGCGATCACCAGATCGGCAAGGTCTGGTGCCGCGGCAAATCGGTGATGCACAGCTATTTCCGCAACGAGGAAGCGACACGCGAATGCCTGGTCCCGGGCAAGGATGGCAAGGGCGATTGGCTCGATACTGGCGACATGGGCTACATGGCCGATGGATATTTGTTCATCGTGGGCCGCGCGAAAGACATGATCATCATCAACGGCAAGAACCACTGGCCGCAGGATATCGAATGGGCGGTGGAACAGCTGCCCGGTTTCAACCACGGCGATATCGCCGCCTTCTCGGTCGAAACCGATGGGGGCGAGGAAGCGCCGGCCGTGCTGGTCCATTGCCGTGTCTCCGACCCTGAAGAGCGGGTCAAGTTGCACGATCAGATCCGCGACAAGGTGCGCTCGATTACCGGCATGAACTGCGTGGTCGAATTGGTTCCCCCGCGCACGCTGCCGCGCACATCCTCGGGCAAGTTGAGCCGGGCGAAGGCGAAGAAGCTGTATCTTTCGGGCGAAATCGAACCGATTTCGCTGCAACAGGCCGCCTGACCCGAAACATTGGACCGGACCCGGCTGCACGCCTATGCTTGAAGTTCCTGTGTTAGTATCCTAATACAGTGAGCGAAGGAGCATTGCGCGCGACCATGGCCACCACCCAGACGACCACGAAGACCGAAACCGATCTCGAACTGACCCCGCCCGATCCGGTGCCGGCGGTGAAGCCGGAGCAGGCGGCCGGGCTGGTGCCGGTGTCTGACGAGGTGAAGTCGAAACTGGAAAGCAAGGTCGATGGCTTCGTGACCGAACTGGTCGCGCAGGATGCCAATTCCCCCGAATTCGGCAAGAAGGTCGACCAGCTGACCAATATGGGGCGCAAGGAACTGCGCGCCGCAGCGCAAATGTCCAACCGCTTCCTCGACCGCCCGATCCGCGCGATGGATCAGGAAAGCGGCGTCGGTAACGATTTGGCCGAATTGCGCCGCACCGTCGAAGACCTCGATCCGGGCCGCAAAGGGAAGCTACGCGGGCGCAAGCTGTTCGGCATCATCCCCTTCGGCAATTCGCTGAAAAAGTATTTCGACAGCTACAAAAGCTCGCAGAGCCACATCCAGGCTATCCTCGCGCGGCTGGAATCGGGCAAGGACGAGCTGATCATGGACAATGCCTCCATCGATCACGAACGCCAGAAATTGTGGGAGGCGATGGGCGATCTGGAACAGATGATCCACATCTCCAAGGTGCTCGACGCGCGGCTGGAGGAAAAGGCGCAGGAACTCGACGCGACCGACCCCGAAAAGGCCAAGGCACTGCGCGAAACGGCGCTGTTCTATGTTCGCCAACGCACGCAGGATCTGCTCACGCAAATGGCGGTGAGCGTGCAGGGTTACCTCGCGCTGGACCTGGTCAAGAAGAACAATGTCGAGCTGGTGAAGGGCGTTGACCGCGCCAGCACCACCACCGTCGGCGCATTGCGCACCGCAGTCACGGTGGCACAGGCGATGACCAATCAGCGCCTCGTGCTCAATCAGATAACCGCACTGAACGAGACGACCGCCGGGATCATCGATTCCACCGGCACGCTGCTGCGCGAGCAGACCGGCAAGATCCACGAACAGGCGGCCAGTTCCACCATCCCGCTGGAGACATTGCAGCGCGCGTTCCAGAATATTTACGAGACGATGGACGAGGTCGATACGTTCAAGCTGAAGGCGCTCGACAGCATGAAGCAGACGGTCGACGTTCTGGGCGACGAGGTCGAGAAATCAAAAGGCTACATCGCTCGCGCCGAGGGGCAGGCAGCTGCAGCCAAGCAGGTGCAGGAATCCGATCTGCTGAGTATCGAGGGCTAAACGCATGAGCGATCTGACCCGCCAATCGGACCGGCTGATCGAACAGGGCCGTGCTTTGCGGGATGACAATCGGGCGGGCGGGCGGCACCGCCAGGGTGGCTCTATCGGCAAGGGGTCCGCCAACCTCAAGCTTCGCCACTTGGGCAAGAAAATACGCAACATACTGCTCGCGCTGCTCGCCGTCGTGTTCGCGGCGGGCGCCATCGGGCTGGTGGTGGACGGAATTGGCTTTGTCGGTGTGATGATCGCGTTCGGCGTGGCAGTCTTGGCTACACTTGTTCTGAGCAAATATCCCAAGATGGCCGTACCGAAGCGCGAAGATCTGATGAAAACGGACGATGTCCGCAAGCTGGTCGCGCGCACCGAGCTGTGGCTCGAAACGCGCCGCGCCGGATTGCCGCCAAAGGCCGCCGATCTGGTTGCAACCATCGGGGCGCAGCTCGATGTGCTGGGCGCGCAGCTGGACGAAGTCGATCAGAACCATCCGACCGCCCGGCAAATCCGCAAATTGATCGGGCAGGATTTGCCCGATATGATCGACGGCTATGAAAAGATACCGGACCAGTTGCGTCATGAAGAGCGCGGCGGTTCGACCCCTGCCGCGCAGCTGACCAGCGGGTTGGAACTGATCAGCACCGAACTCGGCAGTATCACGCGTCAGCTGGCCGATGGCGCGCTTGACGATCTGGCGATCCGTACGCGCTATCTCGATTACAAATACGGGGAAGGCGTGGCCGAACCGCAGCTGGGCGGACCCGCACAGGAAAGCGGCGATAGCGGCGTGCCGCTCGATTTTTCCAAGTCCGAGACCAAAGTGGCGCGCGACTGATGCGGGTGCCCATTCCCCACCAGCTCCCGCGCGAAGAAGTGCGCCGCCGACTGCGCGACAATGTCGGCGACCTGGAAACGCGCATCCCCGGCGGCGTGGCCGATGTCGATCACAGCTGGCCGAGCGAGGACCGCATGATGTTGACGGTCGGTGCGCTGGGCCAGGCGGTTCACGGTCATGTCGATATCGAGGATAACAGGGTGGTGCTGGAGGTGAACCTTCCCCCTGGTCTCGCTTTCTTCGAAGGCGTGGTGGAAAAGGCGGTACGCGAAAACGGTCAGAAACTGCTCGCGCCGAAGTGAATTCGGCGGAACAATTATCGGCAGACTAGCCTATCGGTTGAGCAACAAGGCACCGCGCAGCATCGCTGAACTCGATCGCCGCGCAATCCGAAACGGCCGCACACTCCCCCGCCGCAATTGCCTGTTCGCCAATATTCACAGAGCCCGAAACCGGCATTACCAGGCCCATGCCGGAGTAACGCCCCCGCCAGCCATCATCTCCCGCCGCGGCCCTGTCCAGCCGGAATTTCGGCCCATCGACCAGTGTCACCGACCCTTCCGCCGGAAGCCGCTGCATCAGCCTTGCCGGAAACGGTCCCCGCTCGGCTACTTCGAGCGCCTGCTCCAGATGCAACTCGCGCGGGCGGCCATAATCGTACAGGCGGTAGGTAATGTCGCAGTTCTGCTGGATTTCGATCAGGCTGAGCCCCGGCCCGACCGCATGAATCGTCCCGGCGGGCAGATAGAAGAAATCGCCCGCTTTGGGTTCGTGCCATGTCAGCAAGCTCTCGATGGAGCCGTCTCGCGCCGCTTGCGCAAGCCCGTCGCGCGATACGTCCCGCTCCAGCCCGATAGCCAGCCTGGCACCCGGCTCGGCCTCGAGGATCAGCCAGCATTCGTCCTTGCCGGTCATGCCATGCGGGGCATGGGCATCGTCCGGATGGACCTGCACCGATAAGTTTTCGCTCGTGAAAAGATATTTGGCCAACAGCCGATCGAAATCGCCCGGCGGTTCGAACCATATTTCGCCGATGCGCGCATCTCTCGGTGCCGCAAACGGCGCCGGCAGCGCATCGCGGCCCCAGACCTTCTCCACCCGCTTTTGCGGCAGCAGGCGGACAGCGCTCATTGCTCGCTCGCCCCGCGCAGCTTGCCGACCTTCTGTGCACCGTCGGCGGTTGTGACAAGCACCTCGTCGCCGTCCACGACGATCACGATATCGCTCAGCCCGCTTGCCGATACGCGCGGTCCGTCGCTTTCCACCAGCACGTTGCGGCAACCGGCCAGCTGCGCCTTGTCCGCGCCCCGGCCATGCACCGAATTGCCGTTGGCATCCTTGGCGCGCGCCTCGTGCAAGGCGCGCCAATCGCCAATATCGGACCACCCCATCAACGCCGGCACCATCGCTGCGCGCTGGGTATTTTCCATGACGGCGTAATCGACCGACTCGCCCTGAATGGCCGCGAAGCTTTCCTCCTGCGGGTGGAAGCGGCGGCGAGCGTCATGCCCCTTTTCATGCCCACGCTCCACCGCTTGCAAGATCGCCTCTGCCATTTCCGGACGATGCGCCGCCAGATCGGACAGGAACGCTCCTGCGCGAAAGGCGAAAATGCCGCCGTTCCAGCTATAATTACCGCTGGCGAGGAACCGCTCGGCGGTTTCCAGGTCGGGCTTCTCGACAAATTTGTCGACAGCAAACCCGCCGCCAAGCTGCTCGCCAGACTCGATATAGCCATAGCCCGTTTCCGGTCGGTCGGGCGTGATCCCCAGTGCCACGAGATAATCGTCTCCCGCCAGCCTCGCGGCGGCTTTGGCCGCTGCGACAAAGGCGGTTTCATCGGCAATATGGTGATCGCTCGGGCATACCAGCATCACCGCGTCCCGGTCGAGCAACCCTGCCGCCAGGGCGATGGCCGGCGCGGTGTTGCGGGCGGCAGGTTCTACCGCGATCCGCAAATCCGCAACATCGCTCGCCTGCTCCTCTATATGCGGCACGTGGTCCGGCCCGGCGACGACCAGCGGCGCGGCGAACACGCCGCGATCGGCGCAGCGATCGAGCGCCTGCTGGAACAATGTGCGCTGCCCCAGCAGTGGCAGGAACGGCTTGGGCAGCGCCTTGCGGCTGCGCGGCCACAGGCGTGTGCCGCTGCCGCCGCACAGGATGACGGGCGTGATCAGACCGGGTGGGCGTGTTTCGTCCATACCGCCCCTTATCGCATACTTATTGCCAAATTATCGCCCGCTGAAATCCACGCGGTAACCGTAAGCTGCGGCCACCGGTGTTCCATCGGCAAGGGTGGCCGGGTTGAACCGGATTTTTTCCATGACCAATGGGCACACCCGCGCGGTGGTTGCGGCATCGACTTGCGAACGGGCGACCGAACAATCGATCGCTCGCCCATCGGTGGTTACCGTGAATGTGACGGTCACCGATTTTCCGAAACGCGTGCTGCGACCGCCTTCGGGCACCGGAAAGTCCCTCGCCTGGTTCAATTCTCCCGACCGGACCGAGGGCTTGACTGCAACCGCCCCCGTACCGGCCCCGCCTCGCCCGCTGCCAGTGCCAGTGCCGCTGCCGGCTGCCCCGGTGCCATCCCCGCTATCCTGCGCGCCCGAGCGGTTCTGCGTGCCGGTGGACGTCGCCTGCGGGGCCGGGCTGGGTTTGGCGAGCGGGAGTTCTACTTTGGGCGCGGCCGTAGGCTTGGGAGTGGCCCGCTCGCCCGGATCGCCCTGCGCGCCCTCGTCTGGCTGCGGCTCTACCGGCGGCGGTTCGTCTTCGGGGGCGGTCACCGTGACGTTGAACACGGCCACCACGCTTTGCTCCACCTCGCCCGTGAAATCGGGCACCAGTGCCTTTGCCAGACCATACAGCACGACCACGTGAAACAGCGCGATCCCCACGACCAGCGCCGGGCGCGGACGGCGCCGTTTGGACAAGAAGTTACCGCTTTCAGCCACCTGCCTACGCATCCTTCGCGAGTAGAAATACCGCGCTTTTGCCCGTTTCTACAGGCCTCACTCTACAATCCAAGCAGGTTCGGTAACAATGCTACAAGCGCAGGCAGTCAAGATGCAGCATCCGGGATTCATGCGCGATACGTTCATCGCGTTGGCGATAGCTCTGGCCGGGGCGGCCATATTCGGGTTTGTCGCTTTCGAAAGTATCCAGCTGTCGCGCGGGGATGGGCGCATTGCCATGGTCTGGCTCCCCAATGCTCTGGCCGTCGCCTTCCTGCTGCGCGCGCGCCTGCCCCGCGAAGACTGGTTCATTTGCGCACTTTGGATCGGCAATATGCTGGCCAATCTCTCGGTAGGGGATCCGTTGCTGCGGTCGAGCGGGTTTGCCACGGCCAATATGGTCGAAGTGGTCACCGCCGTAGTGCTGGTGCGGAGGTCATGCGGGCGCAATCCGAACATGACGGAGATCTCCCACCTGGTGCGGTTCATTTTGTCCGCCGGAGTGGCCGCACCCTTCATGTCATCGCTGGTCGCAAGCATCGTTTTTCTGCTGCAGGGTGATTTCACGATACTGGCTTACGGCAAATGGCTCATGGGGGATTCCCTCGGGATGATCCTGGTCGCGCCGACCGTGTTGATCGTTGCCGAGGCGTGTCAGAACCCCCGCCCCCCTTCGGCCCGCAAGATTGCGGATTGGGTAGTTCTGGGCGTGTTGGGAATGGGAATTACGATCGCAGTATTCGCCCAGACGGGACTTCCACTGCTATATCTCATCGCGCCGGTCGTGCTCGCTTTTGCATTCCGTTTGGGCAGCTCCGGCACCGCATTCAGCACTGCCGCCGTGGCAGTTATCGCGACATACTACACGATGAATGGATCGGGTCCGATCGCCCTGATCGATGGGTCGATCGAATTGCGGCTCCTGGTGCTCCAGACTTTCCTGGCCTGCGCGTTCATAATGGGCTTGCCTGTTGCGGCGATCCTGAACACCAGGCGGCGCATGATGGCGGAATTGGCGCAGCGCGAACAGCGCTTCGTCCAGTTGACCGCCAATATCACCGATGCCGTGTTGCGCTACGATCTTGATGGCCGCTGCGTATATGTCTCACCGTCCAGCGACGAAGTGCTGGGAGTTCCCGGCAACGTGTTCATCCACAAGAGCCCGAGCGAGCGCGCACATCCGGACTCGCTCGCGGCTATCGCAGCAGTGCAGGATCGGCTGGTTTCAGGAGAAACCGACAAGGAACGGATCGTCTATCGCCGATTTATCGACGATACCAACGGCAGGCCCGTCTATATCGAAGCCGATTGCGCCATCACCATCGACCATGAAACGGGCGATAAAGACGGGATCATCGTGTCCGCGCGCGATGTGACCGAGCGGGTGGAAATGGAAAACGCGCTGGTCAACGCACGGCGCGAAGCGGAAGCAGCGGACGAGGCGAAATCGCGTTTCCTCGCCAATATGAGCCATGAGATTCGAACCCCGATGAACGGCGTTCTGGGCTTTTCCGAATTGTTGCTCGGCACGGAGCTGGACCATGAACAGCGCGCGCATACCGAACTGATCGTGGAATCGAGCCGGTCGATGATGGCGCTGCTCAACGATGTGCTGGATATCTCGAAGATCGAAGCCGGTCAGATACAATTGATGGAAGAGGTCGTGGACCTTCGCCATCTGCTGGAAAGCTGCGCACGGCTCCACCAGGCCAACGCCAAGCGCAAGGAGGTGGCGCTCACGGTCGAGTGGTCGGATGAGCTGCCCAGCCACGTCCATGCCGATCCGCTGCGTTTGCGGCAGATCGTCAACAATCTGGTCGGCAATGCGGTCAAATTCACCGACGATGGCAACGTGACCGTGTTTACCGAACGGCGCGGTGACCGGATCGTGATATCGATCGAAGATACCGGCATCGGTATCGAGGCGCACCGGCTGGAGCAGATATTCCGGCCTTTCGAACAGGCCGATGGCGCGATCAGCCGCGAATATGGCGGCACCGGGCTGGGTCTGTCGATTTCCCGCCAGCTCGCCGACTTGCTTGGTGGTACGCTGAATGTCGATAGCCATCCCGGTGTCGGATCGTATTTTACGCTGATCCTGCCGCTGAAAGAGGCGGCCGCACCGGCCCCGAAGAAAGCGCCCGAAAGGGAGCGGCGCGTCCGCGCCAAGCCCTCCGCCAGCCGGGTGCTATTGGTCGAAGATCACGACGTGAACCGCATGCTGATGACCGCGATGCTGGATAAATGCGGACAAACGGTCGTAGTTGCCGAAGATGGGTACGAGGCGATTGCAGCGGTGCAAGAGGCGGTCGATCTGGGCCAGCAATTCGACCTGGTGCTGATGGACATCCAGATGCCGCGCTGCGATGGCTATACCGCTGCGCGTGAGATCCGCCGGATGGGCATCGCCCCGGATGCGCTGCCGATCGTAGCGCTGACCGCCAATGCATTTCCGGAAGACGTTCAGGCCGCCAGACGTGCCGGAATGCAGGCGCACCTGTCCAAGCCGGTGGCGTTCGAAGACTTGATCGGCGCGCTTTCCCATTGGCTCCCGACCCGCATCGTCGATGCAGAATACGCTGCCGGGCCCGAATGCAGCGAAGAACCGGAAGAGACAAATACCCAAGCCCCGGCGCTCTCTCCCGAATTGCTGGAACGGTGGAATTCGCGCCGCGGCGAGGCCATCGCGCAGGTCCGCAATGCGCTGGAACATAACAGCTTCGGCGGGGATGATGCCACCCAGCTCGCCCGTACCATGCACAAGCTGGCAGGCACCGCCGGAATGTTCGGCGATAATGAGCTGGGCGAAAAGGCCCGCAATTTCGAACGTGCGCTGCGTTCCGGAATTGGCGGCGCGGTCTGCGTGAAACTTGCGGAAGAACTGCTGGAGATGGAGACACCAGCCAGCGAGTAGGCCGCTATTCCCCGGTAAAGCGCGGGATTCGCTTGTCGCGCATCGCGGCAAGTCCCTCGGCAAAATCGGCGCTGGTCAGCAGCGTGCCTTGCACCGCGACATTGGCACTCCATTCCGCAGCCATCCCGGTTTCCAGGCCGCGATGGAGACCTTCCTTGATATGGGCGTAGGCCATCGGGGCGATGGCCATCAGTTCCTGCGCCAATTCATGGCCAGCATCGGCCAGCATATCGGGCGAGGCCACTTCGGTGGCGATGCTGCTTTCCAGCGCTTCCTCGGCATGGATACGCTTGTTCCGCAGTACCACTTCGCGCGCCTTGGCGAGGCCCAGATAGCGCGGCAGCAGATAGAGCCCGCCCAGCGGCGGGATCAGCCCCAGCTTGACCCAGCTCTCCTGCAAGAAAGCGCCTTCGGCCATGATCCGAAAATCGCATGCCAGTGCCAGTTCCGCGCCCACTGTTACGGCTGCGCCCTGCACCAACGCGATGGTCGGCTTCGGACAGGCCCAAACGCGCCGCACCGCACCTTGGAAATGGGTGTAGATTTGATCGCGAACGGCGGCGGCGCGCATATCCTTCATCTTGTCCAGATTTTCGTAATCCGCGCCGACGGAAAAGTGATCGCCCTCTGCCGCCATGATGATGGCGCGCACATCCTTGTCGGCGATGGCGATATCCAGAGCCTCGCAGCATTCGCGCATCATCTCCGGCGTCAAGGCATTGCGCCGCTCGGCCCGGGCGAAGGCGATGCGGGCCGCACCGCTTTGGGTGGTTACGGTAATATTATCGAATTTGGTCATGGGCGCGGCATCCTCAGTCTGCGGGGCGAATGTTCACATCTGCATTCAGGTAATCGAACTGGAAAACATGGGCGGCGGTGGTGCGCTGGCGGGTGCCTTCGGGCAAGGTTTCGCAGGGCAGCCCCGCATCGCCCGCCGCCCTGGCCAGCAATAGATCGATCAGCGGCCCTTCCGGCCAGGCCGCGCAAATCCGCACTCGTCCGTGGCGCCAGCTGGCAACGGCCCCGTCCTGCGCCACCAGCTCCGCCTGCGCCTCGCCCTCATAACGGTCCAGCCACTGCTCGATCGACCAGCCATTGCCCGTATGGCCCGTGCCGCGGCGAAGCGTTTCGCTCAGCACGATCTTGCCGCCGGCCAGCTGCTGCAACCTGCCGGGAGCAAGCTCGTCAGGAATGGCGAAATCTTCATCGCGGCTGCCGGTTCGCGGACCAATCACGATGTGTCCGGCGAACCTCTCCAACGCGCTCGCGAGGGCCTCGCTCACCACCGGCTGGCAGGGCACGGCCACCAGCGCATATCCGTCCAGCGGCACGCCCGGCGGCAGGATATCGACATTGAGTCCGATCTTGCGCAGTGCGCTGTAGCAATGGAACGCCGCCCATAGAGCGCTGCACCCAGCTCCGCCGCCCTCCCCCTGCGGCTGGATCTGCGTCATCCACTCGGCTGAATAGGAGAAAATCAGCGCCGCGTGTTTCGGCGCTTCGCCCATGCTGCCGATATCCAGCAGTTCACCGGCGACTTGCTCCACTTCCGCAAAAGCGGGCGCAGGCTCGCCATCGGGCCTCAGCAGGCCGGCATGCATCTGCTCCTGCGCCTTGGGAAATTGGCGCCAGCGGAAAAAGCTCACCAGCTCGGCACCGTGCGCTGCCGCCTCCAGTGTCCACAGCCTCACCATGCCCGGCAGCGGCGCAGGATTGTGCCGCGCCCAGTTCACCGGGCCGGGTTGCTGTTCCAGCACCGCCCAGCGCCCATCTTTGGCGCAGCCGCGATAGAGATCGTGGTGAAACGCCGCGATATCGGGATGGCCCTGACGCGCGTATCGCCGCTTATCCGCTTCGGCAAACCGAAACATCTCGAGGAAGCCGAGCGGGTAGCTGTCCCAGCCCAGCACATCGAGATTGTCCGCCAGATCGTGATGATCGTACCCGGTATAGAACCCCATCGCATTGTGCATGATGTCGCGCCCGGGCGAACATTCGCGCAAAATATCGACCTGCGCCTTGTCGAAGGACACGACCTGATCGGAGGAGAACCGGCGAAAGGCCAGCCAATGCGCGGGGTTCGCCTCCGTCACCGTCAGATTGGGCAGTTCAACTTCCGCGAAGGAGCGAAATTCCATGCTCCAGAACACATTGCCCCAAGCCTCGTTCAGCACCTCGATCGAACCATACCTGCGGGCCAGCCACAGCCGAAACGCATCGCGCGCCGCGGGGGAGAAGCTCTGCACCGTATCGTGGCAGCCATATTCATTATCGGTTTGCCAGCCGGTAATGCCGGGATGCTCGCCATAACGCTGCGCGACCGCGCGCGTGATCCGCGCTGCCTCGGCGCGGTAGCCAGCATGGCTGAAGCAATAATGTCGCCGCGATCCGAAACCGCGCGTGCGGCCAAACCGGTCCACCGCCAGCATATCGGGCATCGCATCGACGACCCATTTGGGCGGCGTAGCCGTGGGCGTGCCCAATATCACGCCCAGCCCCGCCGCATGCAGCGTATCTATGGCGCGGTCGAGCCAATCCCAATCGAACCGGCCCGGCTGAGGCTCGATCCGGCTCCACGCAAACTCGCCAATCCGCACACGCGACAGCCCCAGCCCCGCCATACGCTGCGCATCATGCGCCCAGCGTTTTTCGGGCCAATGCTCCGGATAATAACAAACCCCGAGGCGCGCCGAAGGTGGTGAAATGTCCATCCCTGCGTCCATCCGCAAAGCGCACGGCCGGGTCAATCGGCAATAGCTTTGCGGAACAAGAGGACGCGGGCTGGGGCTGCGACATTCTCGCGATTGTGCTTGAGGCGTTGACCGATGTTGACTTCGAAGTCGAGCTCACCGGGTTCGGATTGAAGATCGGCCTGGCTCCCAAGTGGCTCCGCCATACGTTGAAACATCGACCCGCCTTACGGCCCGGCCATAGCCCACCGCATAACCCTTGCTGGTGGTTTACCGATGGCAATCTATTCATCCGGTGCAGGAACACAGATCGCGGACGACACCGGCATGCCACGTAAATGTTCTCGAGCCATTTGGCGCTACGTTCATCGGCCCGGCATTGGCGCTATCCGATTGATACTCGTGAAGTGTTCTCATAAGTGACATTTGACACCATTTCCCAAGGGGTTCGATAAAGCCGAGAACCTTGATCAAGCGAAAGTGACGCATGACAGTCTCATCTCAAGGCAAGCGCGAACTTGCTTACCCCGAAACTGCAACGCTGCTGTGTGAAAGAAAATGGGAGGATACCGCACTCGGTCCACGCGAGGGTTGGCCGACTGCCCTCGAAACACTGATCGATGTCATGATCGGATCGGGGCAACCAATGTTCGTCGTTTGGGGGAAGGAGCGGACCCTTATCTATAACGATCCGTATGCTGAAATACTTGCGAACAAACATCCTGAAGCCTTCGGCGCAGATTTTCTCGAAGTGTGGAACGAGATCAGTGAAGAATTGCTGCCAATCGTCGAACAAGCGATGAATGGCATTCCTGTCCAAAGCGATGATATCGAACTATGGATGGAGCGGAAGGGGTATACCGAAGAAACCCACTTCGCTTTTTCTTATACACCGGTCCGTTCGGATGACAGTGAAACCGCCGGTTTCTTCTGCGTCTGTCAGGAAACTACCGGCCAGATCTTGGCAGAAAGAGCTTTGCGAGCGAGCGAGGCGGAGGCGCGGGCTAATGCGGAACGAGTGCAGCTCGCACTCGATGCAGGCGCGATTATCGGCACCTGGTTCTGGGATATCAAGAATGATCGCCTGGATGTGGACGAGGCATTTGCGGTCACTTTCGGAATGCCACCGGAACTGTCGCGCGACGGTCTGCGCTTGGACCAGGTGACCGGGGCAGTGCATCCCGATGACAGGGATTCACTTGAGAATGCGATCGAGACGTCGATCGCGAAGGGTGGTGCCTATGCTCACCATTATCGGGTAAAGCGTGCGGACGAGCGATATTACTGGGTTGAAGCCAACGGCCGGGTCGACATCGACGAAACCGGTACGGCCACAACCTTCTCCGGTGTGCTGCTGGATATTGAAGAACGTCGCGAAACCGAACGCGCGCTAAAAGATGTAACGCGGCGCCTCGAGGCAATTCTCGACAATACGCGCGAAGCCGTATTCTTGATGAACGAAGACCAGCATTGCGTTTACGCCAATCGGTCTGCCGAATTACTGACTGGCTATAGTTTGGACGAGATGCGCGGCCGCCCGCTGCACGACGTGGTCCATCACAAAAAGCCGGACGGCTCGCACTATCCGATCGAGGAATGCCCCATCGACCGTGCGTTCCCTGCGCGCGCGCAAATGAGCGGCGAGGAGCTTTTCGTCGCTCCCGACGGGTCCTTCTACCCCGTTACCTTTACTGCCAGTCCAATGCTCGATGACCGAGGCAAACCCGTGGGCACGGTCATCGAAGCTCGCAATATAAGCGAAGAGAAGGCAGCCGAGGCGGAGCAGCAGGTAACGCAGGAGCGCTACCGTCTCGCGGTGAAAGCCACCAATGACGCAATTTGGGATTGGGACCTGACGGCCAATAAGGTCCAATGGAACGAGGCGATCGAGACGCTTTTCGGTTATGGCAAGGATGATGTCGATCCCACCGGCGACTGGTGGATTGAGCACATCCATCCGGACGACCGGGCGCGCATCGACCAAAGCATCCACGCGGTGATCGATGGTGAAGAAAGCCACTGGACCGATGAATATCGTTTCCTGGATGTCAACGGAGACCCGATCCACGTCTACGACCGTGGTTTCGTAATCCGTAATGATGAGGGCAAGGCGGTCCGTATGATCGGAGCGATGCTCGACCTCACCGAGCGTCGCCGGGCTGAAGAGGCGCTTCAGGAGCTCAACCACGAGCTCGAGCGCAGGGTGACCGAAGAAGTGGAGGAGCGCGCGAAGGCCGAAGAAGCTTTGCGACAGGCGCAGAAGATGGAAGCGGTCGGTCAGCTGACCGGAGGCATCGCTCACGACTTTAACAACCTGCTGACCATCGTGACGGGAAATATCGATATGGCCGATCGCGCCCTGCGGCGCTCCAGCGACCCGGATCCCCGCTTGCAACGCGCGCTCGGCAGCGCTCTCAAAGGTGCAGAGCGTGCAGCGGCGCTCACTCAAAGACTCCTTGCCTTTTCCAGGCGGCAGCCACTCGAGCCCAAGCCGATCGACGCCGACCGTCTGGTATCGGGTATGTCGGACCTCGTTCAGCGCGCTCTGGGCGAAACAATCAAGCTCGAAGTGGTGACCAGCCCGGGTCTATGGCGAGCGGAAGCCGATCCGCACCAGCTCGAGGCGGCAATCCTCAATCTTTCGGTGAACTCGCGCGACGCGATGCCCCAGGGGGGAACCTTGACGATCGAAACGGCGAATGCCCGCCTCGACGAGGCATATTCCGCCGAACATGCCGAGGTTGCACCCGGACAATATGTTGTGATTGCCGTGACCGACACCGGGCACGGTATGTCGAAAGAGACGCTCACGCGGGTCTTCGAACCGTTTTTCACCACGAAGGATGTCGGCAAGGGAACCGGCTTGGGCCTTTCCATGGTTTACGGCTTTACCAAGCAATCCGGCGGCCACGTCAAAATCTATAGCGAGGAAGGCCACGGAACGACCATCAAGATCTATCTCCCGCGCCTCGTAAATGACGTCGCCGAAGAAGCCGAAGACCACATTGATGAAAGCATCGACGTCAGCCGGTCGCAGGAGACCATTCTGGTCGTTGAAGACGATGACGATGTCCGTTCCTACACCGTCGAATGCTTACGCGAGCTTGGATACCGGGTGCTCGATGCTCACGACGGGCCAGCCGCCTTGCGAGTTCTGGAAATTGAGAAAGACCGGTCGATCGACCTCTTGTTCACCGACGTCGTGATGCCCGGAATGACCGGGCGCGAACTGGCCGACCTCGTGCGAGACATCCGGCCGGAGATCAAGATCCTCTATACGAGTGGATATACGCGTAACGCGATCGTCCATGGCGGCCGACTGGATGAGGGTGTCGAGATGATCTCCAAGCCTTTCACCTACCAATCGCTGGCACGAAAGATTGCCGACGTGCTCGAGAAAGGCAGGACGGGCCGCATCTTGCTCGTCATCGATGATCCCACGCTCAGGATGTTCACCTCCGAAGGACTGGTGGCAGCGGGTTACACGCTCGACAATGCTGAAACAGATAGCGAAGCACTAAGCCTGGTCCGTGCTGCGCGCGGAAATTACGATGCCGTTTTCATTAACGCTCGCCAGACTGGCAAAAAAAGTGACAGGCTAGCCAAGACCATCCGTTCGCTCCATGCGGACCTACCCGTCCTGCTTGCAGTCGATGAGTTCTCGACCGTTTTCGAACATTATGAAAATGATCGCTGCACTGCAGTGATTGGCAAGCCATACAATTCGCAGAAACTGCTGAGTGAGCTTGCACAGCTTGGCGTGCGATGCCGTTCGAAAACCGCTGGTTCATCTCAGCATGGCAATAGCGATCCGGAAGGAGCTGCGCATGAATAACTCGCTACGCGTTTTGATAGCAGAGGACGAACCCTTAGTATCGATGCTGCTTGAGGAAATGCTGCTTGATCTAGGTGCAACTGTTGCCTCGGTCGCGACCAATTTTCCCGACGCTCTTGCCGCAGCCGGTGATGGGAATTTCGATTGCGCCTTGCTGGATATGAATTTGCATGGAGAACGGGCCGACCCAGTAGCCGCGCGCTTGACCAGCCGCGGCATTCCGTTCGCCATATTATCCGGGGGCCAGATCGAAGCGAAGAAGCTGGGTGCGGTTCTGTTCGTTCCGAAACCGTATCGGTTCGAGGATATCGAGCGAGCCTTGAATGCGATAAACCATGAAATCGGGCAGGACATCCGAAGGGTCAAGCTGTAGTCGAGCCATCCAATGGGTGCCGCGAGCGCTTAGACCGACGAAAACGAGATAAGAAATATGTCATAGCAATTTGGAACGGTCGGTACGAAGCCGCCCTATTCCAAACCCCCTACTCGTTCACTGATCTGCAACGGGCAGCGATCGATTGGGTCTTTTTTTGGGACGAGATCCGTCGGGTTCTCAGTTACGCACGGTTTTTGCTTGGTATTTCGAGGAGCAGTCGCTGACCTTAGCCAATGTTCTCTAACGGAGTGGGAAGCGGACGTACGTCCCTAGCGAAACACCACAGTCCTTATACCATTCAGGAAAACCCTTCGTTCGGTGGTCCATCGGACGGCGCGAGCCAGCACTCGCGCCTCGATGTCCCGGCCTATTCTCACAAGATCCCGTTCGGTCGCCCGATGATCTACTCGCTCGACGTCCTGTTCGATGATCGGACCTTCATCCAGGTCGCTGGTGACGAAGTGGGCAGTCGCGCCAATCAGCTTCACCCCCCGCTCATGGGCTCGGTGGTAGGGCCGCGCACCCTTGAAGCTCGGTAAGAAGCTGTGGTGAATATTGATGCATCGCCCTGATAGCCGTTTGACCAATTCGGGAGAGAGCACCTGCATGTATCGGGCGAGGATGAGGTAATCTGCAGCGGTTTGCTGAAACACGGCAAGCAGCTTTGCTTCCTGTTGCTCCCTTTTTCCCTCATGGATCGGCAGGTAATAATAGTGTAACCCATGCCACTCGGTAAGGGCCCGCAAGTCGGGATGATTAGAGACTATTCCAACGATTTGGACAGGCAGATTGCCTGTCTTCCAGCGATGCAGTAGGTCGTTAAGACAGTGGCTGCTCTTGGAAACGGCAACTAGAAGCTTGGGCCTGTGAGTTGACGGCATTAGGCTCCAATCCATCTCATACTGCCGCGCAATCGGTGCAAGCCCTGCGCGCAGCTCGTCCAGAGTGTTCGGAAATGAACTTCCTTGCGCAATGAATTCGATGCGCAGGAAGAATTGGCCTGCGTCAAGATCGGCATATTGCTGGCTGTCGACAATGAACCCATCAACTTTTGCAAGGTGACTGCTGATGGCCGCAACTATCCCAACCTTATCCTGACAAAACAAGGTAAGGATGAAAGAGTGGGCGAATTTGGCTGCGCTCATCCGACCACCTCTGGCACCAATTCAAATACAAGCACAGTGGAACTTGTCCGCAACTGGGCCGGATGCGGAAAGGCGGGTTTCGGCGGGCATGCGAAGAAAGCGTACACGGCGCTCATATGAGCGCCACGAGAACCGCGCAGGTGGATCGCGCATCGGGCTCAGGCACAAATCAACTTGGTGTATGCTTCACAGCGTGCGCTAGGCCAAGGTTGAGAAATTCAAAGAATACCTGCATCTTCTCAGGGTTGAATAAACTTCGAAGAAGCATTGAGTTCGCAAAACACGCCGGCCCGTTTCATTGGGACATCGAACCGTCCTAACCTCACCGCTTAATCGCCGACCAAATGCATCCTCTATACGCGGGGCGTTTGCTAAAAGACTTGGAACGAGTGGTGGAATGTGTTAGCCACTATTAAGATAAAGTGAAATCGGGTCGCGGCGGCAAAGCAACTCGCTCGACATGCAATAACATTCGAGCCGTTGCATCTTTATGGTGGGATGTCGGGGCGATGGACGAGAAAGCGATCAAGGCGAGAATTCGGGAGAACGCCGGGCAAATCGAAACCGCGATCAAGACAGCCCGGCTAGGCAACCCCTATGCAGCAGAGCCGGATCGCGAACGGCGCCTGGACAGGCTCCAGACCAAGGCCCACCTCTCCAGACCCCAAGCGAACGCCATCGACAACCAGATTTCCAAAGCCTTTTCCGCTGCGAATCTAGCAGCCGAGGAGGGCGAACCAGCATCCGGAGAAGGATCAAGCGGGCGCCGCCCGGGGTCCGCTGCCGAAAAGATCTGGGGCGACACCGTCGACTTTTTGCGAGTAAGCTTCCTTGAGAAAGGCGCCCGCATAGCGCGCGCCGTCGGCCGGGTCGCATTTCACAATTCGCAACCGCAAGGCAGCGGTTTCCTTATTGGCGAGGGCCTGTTCCTCACCAACCACCATGTCGTCAAATCGGCCGAACAGGCGGCAGGGTTCATATTGGAATTTGATTATGAGGAAGACCTCACAGGCTCGCTAAAATCACCCTCAAGCTTCGCTATCGACACGACGATCTTTCTAACTAGCGACGACAGCCGCAATGGGCTCGATTATTCGCTGTTCCTAGTAGGGGAGCGCATTTCGGGCGGAATGCCGCTCGAATATTTCGGGTGGAGCGGGCTTTCAGATGCCAGCGACAAGCACATGCTCGGCGAATTTGCGAACATTGTCCAGCACCCGATGGGGCGTACGAAGGAAGTGGTTTTGCGCGAAAACCGCCTCGTCTCGCGCGGAAAGGCCTCCCTGCACTATGTTGCGGACACGCTTCCTGGATCGTCCGGTTCGCCCGTCTTCAACAGCGAGTGGCGCCCCATTGCGCTCCACCACTGGGGTTCTCCTTGGGCCAACGTTTTCGATGAGGACGGCATCGAGGTCGATCACAAGATCAACGAGGGCATCCGCATCAGCTCGATCGTGCGCGATATTCGCAGCAAATTGCCGTCGCTCGATCCTACCTCACGCGAACGTGTGGAAAGAGCACTATTCTTCGGTGGCCAGCCCGAATCTGCCGGCGACAATTTCGTCCCCGACTACTGCTCGATCCAGGGTGGCCCGGGCGGTGGAGAGGCTCGGCTGAGCGAAAATGGCAAGCTGACGCTCACTGTTCCGGTCGAGATTAGCGTGACGATTCCCCCGATCGGAGGTTCGGCCCCGCCCGCATCCGCCGGGACGGAGCGCCTGGTTGTTCCCCCGCCGCCGGCTGCGTCCGGTGGTGAGGCGAACGATGTGGATAGCGCGAAGGAACGCCCCCGCTCGCAGCGGACCAAACAGGGCCGCTCGCAGCAGGCGAAGAAGAAATAGCCCGCCCAGCCTTGTCCCACACACGCAATAGCTGCGCCAGACGCGGAGAAGACCGATGCCAAGGACGATCCTGAAAACTCGCAATGGTCATCTCGACAGCGGCGATCGCGCCGCCTTCGACAAGATGGCAGAGCGCCTCAAGTCCGGCAGTGCGCCATTGCTCGTCCATATTCACGGCGGCCTGGTCGACGCCGCACTGGGTGTTGAGATCGCGGAACGATTGTCAGGGATAGGGGATACCGCCTACAAACCTGGCTCCGATTACGAGCAGCTTTACGTCATCTGGCGCTCGGGCATGCTCGAAACGCTGCGGACCAACTGGCCCGAGCTGCACAAGCGTGACAGGCTTTACCGTGCGCTGCTTGGCAAGCTGCTCCAATTCATCGGGAGGAAGCTCGGGATTTCTCCGGGCGGCATCCTTCCCGGACCCGAAACGATCGGACTCGACCGGCTGGAGATAGAGCGCCGCCTCGCAAGCGAAGGCATGAACCCGTTCGCCGATCTCGACGCCGCGCTGACGGAGAGCCGGCCTGCAGCCGAATCTCTTTCCGACGCCGAGTTCGAGGCCGAGCTGGAACGGGAACTGTTATCCGATTCGGCGCTCATCGCGGCATCGCAGGACATCGAGGCCGCGCTTTCCCCGGTACCGGAAAGCCTCGCCATTTCAGGAGACGCGACCAACGGACGCGAGACCCTGCTTCGGCTCGAAAAAGCGGTCGTCAGTGATTTACAGGCGGAAACGAGAACTGCTCTGGGCGCAGAAGGGCTGGGCCTCCGGGTGCTGGGCAAGCTGGTGGTCTACGGTGTGAAGATCGGCAATCGGGTTTGGAAGAGATTCCGCTCGGGCCGCGATCATGGGCTTCATGCGACCATCGTCGAGGAAATCCTGCGCGAGTTGTATGGCGACTATATCGGTTCGGCGATCTGGACGCTGATGAAGGACGATACCGCACAGCACTTCCAGCAGCGGCTCGGAACGCAACTTCTCAATGTCCTCGAGGCCGCGCCGGAGCGCAAAGTCGTTCTGATCGGACACAGCGCGGGCGCCATCTTCCTGTGCCACATGCTGCAGGCGTGGGTGAAACAGGGAACGCAGCGCAAGGTTGACCTGGTCTTCCTCGCGCCCGCAGTGCGCGCCCGGCTGTTCGCCGAGACGCTGGATGAGGCGGCGAATGTCATCGGCAGTTTCCGCATGTTTTGCCTCGGCGACGAGCGGGAAAGAACCGATGCGCTCCTGGGCGAAAGGCTGGGCGCTCTCTATCCGTCCTCGCTGCTCTATATCGTTTCCGGGCTGTTCGAGGACGACGAACAGGAGCCGCATGTCGATGCACCGCTGTTGGGCATGGAGCGCTTCCGGACATGGTCCGGCGGTTCGTTGGGAGAAGCCGAGGATGCTGCGGCAGAGATGGTGAATGCGTTCCTGGCCTCGCACAGCAATGCGGAAGTTTTCTCGCCCAGCAATGCGGGACCGGGACTGAACAGCGATGCGCGCACTCATGGCGGGATCGATGACGACGAGGACACGATCGGGAGCGTGCGCACATTCTTCTAAAGGAAGCACCGGACCGTGCGGCTGACAGGAGCGACGAAGGGGGATTTTAGAATGAGAAATGCTATTCTGGCCTTGGTGGGCCTGTTGTTGCTCGGAGCATGCAGTCAGACCCCTGAATTCACCGCCGCGAATGAACGCTGCGAAATCATTCGGTACTCGCTCGAAACGCCGCTGCCAGACGAGACACCATTGTCGAGCATAGTCGACGAGAACCTCGGGAGTATGCTGTTCCTATCCGGCGGCAGTCAGAACGGCGCATTCGGGGCCGGTTTCATCGATGGGTGGCACTCTACCGGCCGGATGCCTCAATTTTCTTTAGTGACAGGCATCAGCACCGGCGCGCTTCAGGCCACCGGTGCTTTCATAGGCCGACCCGAAATCACGGTCGACGGCTATACGATCGACAATGAGGCCGAATTGCTCGACACATTCGTAAGCGGCTCGCAAGTTAGCGATGGGCCGAGTTTCAGCGCAATCCGGACCGCGCTTCGCCGGGGGGCTTTCGCGGATCTTGTCGGGCTGCGCAGTGTGCTTGATCGCATCTACACTCCCGATGTGCTCGCTGCGGTCGCGACCCGCTACCGGCCCGATGGATCGGGAGCCTACCTGCTGGTCGGCGCGACCGATTACGACCTTGGACATGCGGTGGCATTCGACATGACGGAGCTTGCCCATCGCTATTCCCTCGCGCCGGAAGGCGGCGATCTCAAGCGGCGACTGAAGTCTTGCTACATAGAGGCGCTCGTCGCTTCGTCGGTTGTGCCCGGCGCTGCGAAGCCAGTTGCCATAGACAATCGCCTCTATGTCGACGGCGGTTTGCGATACGCGGTGTTTGACGATCGGATTGGACGGATTCTGCGCAACTCGGCAGAAATGGCTGTGCCGGAGGCGATCATGCCTTCGCTCTATATGATTCTGAACAGCGATGGAGAGCCCAAACGCCGTTGCGGAAAGGTCGACGAAACAAACTGCGATCCGCTGACCTCGACCATCGGTCAGCGAGAGGATTGGAACCTGATAGGCCTGGCCCTGAGGAGTGTGGACTTGCTCGTGGACCAGGTTCACCGCCTATCGATCCAGCGAGCAACGGAGCGGGCGCAGGAATTCGCGGGCCAATCCTACTTTGCTCGTATCCGGGCTGCCGACCTAGGCTCGCAAGGCGAGGCCTTCGCCATCCCCGACTTTGATGGCTCGAAGCCCTGCAACGCATGGCGCTCCGAAGATGATGCGACCGATAACCCGGTGGAATTTCACAAGCGCTTTATGCGCTGCCTGATCGAATACGGCCGCAAACGCGGGCGGGCTGCAGATTGGGATTTTGGGGGCCGTGAATTGTAAGGAAGGGCAGCTGTTGACGGAGCCGGAAACCCAGTTTGCTGACGCGGCCTAGAATTGATGAGGCGCCCCTTAGTAATTCGGTATTCCAGGTGAGCCCATCGCAGGTGCGTCCTCCTCCTGTTACTGTAAGCGTGCCTATTTCATCAAAAGCTTAAAAATCATGCGTTTCTGCTGTCCTAATTTTATCAGCGATCATTATTTATTTTTCGGCACTCATACCGCCATCAAATCCGTCCGGTCCCGGAGCGAACATGCGCGCCAGTACTTTGGCCTGGTGGTCATTGATCTTGCCACTGAAGCGATCAGAAAACTGCGCTTCCTTGAGCATACCGAATACGTCTTTCTGCGTCCCTCTGCGCATCTGGGCACTGGAGGTAAGATTCGAGCCACGGCGTGACCTCTTTAAAGTCTGGAGCCTGTTTGAGTGCACCGTAATAGGCGTTTCCCTCGGCTTCGATCCGCAGTGAAAGACTCAAGATCACGGGACTGCTCAAACCATGCGATAGCGCTTTTTCTGGGATCGCACGCCAAATCCGGCCCTTGCTATTTTCGAACGGATGGATGGCCTCAGAATAGATATGCGCAAGCCTCGAACGGATTGGTGCTTTGGCCGCGAGCAGATACTTTTTGCTTCACTCTCGTGGAACCACCCAATGAATGCACGCATCGCTTCAGGAACATCAGCGGAAGCCAGCGCTTCATAATCCACTTTCTCCTTTTCGATCCGGCCTGACACAACCTGCACCGGTTCGGTATGCGTTCGCTGTGCGCCAACGGTCAATCGACGCTCACCCAGCATCAGCCTCTCGTGCCAGTCAATTAGCATGGCAGTGCTCGAAGCTTCGATTAAAAGAAAAATATGGTGAGCCCTGCTGGGTTCGAACCAGCGACCTACTGATTAAAAGTCAGTTATAGCCCATTGCTACGCTTTGATACCCAATACTCTGCATTGCTATAACACGTTGGTTTTAAGCGGTTTTGCTCGACCCGCTCGGTCGTAATGTGCTACTCATTACTACTGAAGGATATGTGATGTGGTTGCTATGTGGTTGCTGAAGATCTGATCTCATTTTCGAAAAGAGGACAACATGCCGAAGATTACCAAACGCACAGTCGACGATCTGACTGCGCATGAAAGCAAGCCGACGTTCCTGTGGGATGAAGTGCTTTCCGGTTTTGGAGTGAAGGCGCTACCATCGGGCTGGAAACGCTATGTAATCAAGTACCGCGCAGAGGGTGGGGGACGAGGGGCACGGCAGCGTTGGCTTACTCTGGGAACGCATGGAGCGATAACACCCGATCAAGCTAGAAAATTAGCCCAACAAACGCTCGCTGCTATCGCGATGGGGAACGATCCGCAGCAGCTAAAAATGGAGCAGCGTTTGGCTCCGACACTGGAGCATGTGTGGACGCGATATGAATCGGAGCACTTGCCGCAGCGCAAACCGTCCACCGTTCGGGACTACAAGTCTCAATGGGCCAAGCTAATTGAGCCCAAGTTTGGAAACGCAAAGGTTGCAAGTATTTCCCGAAGCCAAATCGACAAATTTCACAAAGGAATGAAGTCAGCCCCATATCGAGCCAACCGGACGCTAGCTCTGATGTCACGCCTCATGACGCTGGCGGAGCTTTGGGACATGAGAATTTCAGGCTCAAACCCGTGTCGGCAGATCGAAAAGTTCAATGAAGAATCTCGCGAAAGATATCTGACATCTGACGAGCTCTTGCGGTTAGCTACATCGATGCGCGAATTATCAGCAAAAAAGTTGATCACCCAATCATCGGCTCATGCGATCTGGCTATTACTCATGACAGGTACACGCCTCAACGAGCTTCTGACAGCCAGATGGGGTTGGGTCGATGCAGCGCAAAGTGTGATTAGCCTTCCCGATAGCAAGTCGGGAAAGAAGAGCGTATACCTAAGCGAGGCAGCAAAAAATGTCTTGGCAGATCAGCGAAAGTTGGGCCTAGGTTCGGAGTTTATTTTCCCAGGCACTGGTAAAGCTGGTCACATGATTAACCTACGCAAGCCGTGGACTCGTATTTGTGATCGCGCTTCAATCAATGGAGTCAGGCTCCACGATCTACGGCACACCGCAGCGAGCATTGCCGCTGGTCAAGGAGCTAGCTTACCGATCATTGGACGAGTGCTTGGCCATAGTCAGGCACAGACTACTCAGCGTTATGCGCACGTGGGCTTCGACCCAGCGCTGGAAGCTGTCAACGCGATTGGCGATGTGTTGTCAGAAATTAGTAAGGCAAGCGAAAAGCGCTCCGCCACTTAGGCTCAGGACCCATTAAAAGGATTCCCAAGGGCTCGATAATCTGATTCATTGGCAGCGCTAAGGAGGCGTTGTCATGAGTGATCTGATCTGGCTTTCGGAGGCGCAGATGCGCCGGATTGAGCCGTATTTTCCGCTGTCACATGGAGTGCCGCGGGTCGATGATCGACGCGTCGTCAGCGGGATTATCTTCGTGATCAGGAACGGGCTGCGCTGGCGAGATGCGCCGCGCGAGTATGGTCCGCACAAGACGATCTACAACCGCTTCATCCGCTGGAGCCGATTGGGCGTGTTCAACAAGATCTTTGCCGCGCTGGCTGCAAAGGGCGGTAAGCCGGATCAGCTGATGATCGATGCCACGCATCTCAAGGCTCACCGGACAGCTGCCAGCCTCCTAAAAAAGGGGCTCTTCCCAGACGTATCGGACGCACCAAGGGCGGCCTGAACTCCAAGCTTCATGCAGTCTGCGACGGCCAGGGGCGGCCACTGGTCATGCTGCTCAGCGAAGGCCAGATGAGCGACTTCAAAGGTGCGGCGCTGATGCTCGACTCTCTGCCCAAGGCCAAAGCGCTGCTCGGCGACAAGGGCTATGATGCCGACTGGTTCCGCGCCGCTCTGACCGACGCGGGATCACCGCATGTATCCCCTCAAAGGCCAATCGGAAGCTCCACATCCCGCATGATCGGGCCCTCTATCGCCACCGCCACAGGGTCGAGAACATGTTCGGCAAACTCAAGGACTGGCGCCGCATCCACACCCGCTACGACCGCTGCGCCCATACCTTCATGTCCGCTATCTGCATCGCCGCAACCGTCATCTTCTGGCTCGATCAATGAGTCCTGAGCCTAGGTCTGCGCTGAAACGCCTCCGTTAACGGTTGCAGGGATTCACCACTTTTTCGGATCAGGTCCGCGGTACATACCCCTGCCGTGCATTCTATCCTCGAACCATTCTTCCTTACCCTTCGGCTCAAGTGTTTTTATCCGCTTATCGCCACCCACCTGCCAGATGAAACCGATGAGCAATTCGCGGGGTACTCGGTGCCGCCAAGCATATTCCAACTCGATGGCATAGCGACGCTTTTCGACGGCTAAGAGATCGTCGTGCGCTATCAACTTTATTAATCGCGTTATTATTTTGAAAACGGCCGAGCCCTTTTGTCGGCGCCTTAGGCCAAGTGCTTCGAGTTCAGCCAGAGCACCATTGGGCTTTTTGTGACGCTCGGCGAGATCGCTGACGAGCTGGTACAACTCCTTCTTCAGCAAGCTTGTCTTTCGATCATCGGGAGATGCGCTCTCTTCGTGTACCGCTAACCAGCGCTTACGGATGTCTTCGCATTGCGAGAACAGCTCAACAGGCGGCCTCTCTTTTTTACAGGTACTTTCTTTGACCGTCATATTGTCCGTCCCGCTATTTCCGATTGCGATAAAGCTAACTGCACCAATTGTCAGTTAGGCTGATCTATCATACTTTTAAGGTGTTTAACATCTAATTCTATATGATAGAAACATGTGATTGTATATGATTTAAGCATCGTATTTTCTAGTTGTGACCGATGAAGCGTCGCTGATGGGCAAAAAGGCAATGCGCAATTTTGGAGCGCAAAAATCTGTATCTCACTGTATTTGCGAGATAAAATTTAGCCTGAATCCAAACTGTAAAGGCTTAATCTGGCACCTTCGCCAGAGAAAGCGAAAAACAAAATGTCAAAAAATCAAGCAAATCGAGCAAAATCAAAAAATCAATATCTGAACGAAAACGAGCTCGCCGAACGTTTATGTATGTCAGTCGATTGGGTTCAAAAGATGCGTTCCTGCGGTGGTGGAGTTCCATTCCATAAATTCGGACATGCGGTCCGATACCACACCTCGGATATTGATGCTTTCGAGCAGCGGTGTCGGAGAACGAGCACATCAGATTTGGGAGCTAACTCATGAGAAACAGATACACGCACGCCGCTCGTGCTCGTGCTCGTGCTCGTGCTCGTGCTCGTGCTCGTGCTCGCAGGCGTAGAAACAAGCTGTATACCAGTAAACCAACTGAAAACCCACAACCAGGCCACCCAGTAGCAACGAAAAGTGCATATTTCGGGCAAACTGAGGATTCTCAAATTTACGCGTCGACACTGGGAACTGCAGGAAAAACACCAACGCCATTTAATCATTCGGTTATCAATGAAGAGCTTCAAAAGATGTTGCCGTATACGATAAGCGATGGCCTCAGAATTCAGCTCGGCCAGTTACTAGGGCTCTCGCATGCTGCTGAACCCTACCCCTATGCATGCAATGCGGCATTCTACAAAAGGATGAGCCAGGGGCTTGGTGAAGCCATTGGTGATGCGTGGGTTGCGAATGGAGGAAGAAGGCTGGAATTCATCACCATAACGCCTGAAGACTGGGTCACGGAAGAGTGCGCTCCGACATTTGACCTGAAACTCGCTCGATCACAGGTCACTCGGTGGATGAGGCGAATGGGCATAAGCGGTATCGGGATTATCGAAACGGTGCCTATCCGAAATTATCCAGGTGTAAGGGGAAGAAAAGCAATCGCCTTCCATGTGCACATTATTGGGTTCGCAGAACATCCAACAATCTACAATGCGACTGCGAAGAAGCTAAGACTCGAGCTCGATCTGAAACGCACCGTAGGATTACCTGCATTGGTTACGAAGCCGATCAAGCTGACAAGAGCAGATGCCGCTTATACCGGCGCCTACGTCGCTAAAGTATGCTACCAAACTAAGAAGGTTGTTCGCAAGAAGAATGGAAAGCCAACCCTCCTGCAAGTGCCAAATAGTCGGTTGACGAGCTTACGGTGCCTTGAAATCATGAGCTATCTCTCGCCGTCTGACCTCATTGTCACGGTGAACTACGAAGGCGGTAAATGGCGCAAGCAGGCGCTGGCTAAAGTGGGCCCTGTAGGCCGCCAGCGACCTCCAATAGGGCCTTTCCATGATACCCGAGAGCGATTGTGGGAAGACTTCTGGCGCGAAATTCGACAAAGGACGAAGAGCAAGAAAATGACGCTACGGATTGAGCAATATCAATCATTCTCATTGATCCGATAGCGTTTTACTGGCTTTGATGCCGGTTAGAGGTGCTAGTGAGCGTGATTGCTATCACGCTCACTAGCAACCTTCACAAGCCTACTTAACGGGCTGTTTGAGCAACTAGTTCACAGATTGCACTAAGTCTGCTTTGCGCCCTCATTTCGGACGTTCCCGACAGCCCCAAGTCAACCTGAGAGCAGACTGGCAGCTTGACCGTCTCAGCGATCGCGAAAATGAAAACCATTTAACGATGTTCGATCAACCATGTTCGCTTATCCAATAATACTAATGCTTGCATATGGGTCGTTAGGCAAACGGCAGCTTCCCTCTTAAAAGCGATCTATAGCAGTCGGTCTGTGCTTGGTCCCGCTCCCGATTTATCCATCAAATAGGCTGGTTGGGGCGATCGGGCGGATGGCCGACCGGCTTATCAACTGTACAGCGATCGCGTCGGAGCATCACGACACCTCTGCCGGGGGGCGCTTGGCTAAGGTTTTATCCTAGTCTACAGGCCCGCCATGAAACGTGAACTCATCCTGCAAGCAGGTTCCGAAGCGTTGGCGCAAGGGGGTATCGCCGAACTCGATCTGACTGCGATTGCGAAAAGCGTGGGCTTGAAGCCGACCAGCTTGCGGTATTATTTTAAAAATCGGGAGGATTTAGCCGAAGCGGTGTACCTGCGCAGGCTGGACGAACTGAATTGCATTCTGGATGCTGCGGAATGCAAGGGAAGTTTGCCAAAGATTATCGGATGCATCTTCGATAGCGAGCTTGGCAAGATTGCCGACTATTGGGCGGGTAAGTCGGGACGGCCGGTCCAGCTGGGGGAACTTCGCACGATAGCCTTTGAACGGCGTCAGCGGATCGGGGCCAAGTTTTTCGAACTGCTGCAACGTATAGGCAGCTTGTTGGAGCGGCACGGCGCTACTGCCTCAGCCTCGACGCATCATGCTCCGGCGCTGTTGCTACTAGAAAATCTGTTTTGGATCCCTGCTTGGATCGACCATTATCGACCATGGGAATTTGACAGCGTGTCAGACCAGCTGACCCGCTTGGTGTGCGGCGGCTTGGCGAACAGAGACGTTGCGCAGGATTGGCAAATCCTGGCCGAAATAGAGCCGGACCTGCAAGAGGAAACGATCGATCCGGCAGCCTTTTTGCGCACGGCCACCCGGCTAATCTGTCGCCGGGGCTACCGGGGCACATCGATCGACGCGATCGCTGCGGAATTGGGCGTAACCAAGGGCAGTTTCTATCATCACAACCGCATCAAAGAGACGCTCGTCGAGCAATGTTTTGCCGCGAGCTACGGCCGGATAGGCGAATTTCAGCGAAGGTCGGCAATCCGGTCCGAGGAACCCCTGAATCGGATAGCCACGGTCATCGCCTCGATAATCGCTCGCCAGTTGGCGCAGGAGGCCCCGATACTTCGAGCGTCCGCGCTGCCAGGATTACCTGCAGGGATTCGCATGACTGTTATCGATGGTGCGAAGCCCGTGGTTAGGTGGTTCGTCAGCGAAATCGCCCGAGCGCAAGCCGAGGGTGCCATACCTGCCATCGATCCGTACGTTGCGGCCCAATTTATCTCAATCGGCGCGAACGCGACTTTCGACCTCGCCAGGTTTCATCGCGACGACCCTTCCGGCCCATCGGTCGAAGGGTGTCTGAACATGCTGCTTTACGGTATCGCGGTATAGGTATGGCCGCCGTCAGCGTAAGGCATTAGGTTACCGCTCTTGTAATTTAGAATTAGTAGGTTCAGTATGGTGACGTCGGGAGAGGACATAAATTGTGATTAAGGTGGCAAGGCACAAAAGCGTCGGCTGCTGATGAAGTTTACCGCTCCCGCAAAGGTGCCTGCAAGGGCGTCCTATGGTTATCGAGGAGAGGTCATGAAAACTCAGTTTCTCAATTCACTTTGTAAGAACGCGCTGGTCATTGGAATGCTCGCGCTGCCAGGTACTGCGCTTGCGCAAGCGGAGGCCCGGCAAGCCGGTGTCGACAATACCGCCGATGAACCGGCCACGATCGTGGTTACCGGCTCATTGATCCGCGGAACACCCGAAGACGCCGCTCTGCCCGTCGATGTGTTCACCGCTGAGGACCTGCGAAAGCAAGGCGTCGATAGCCCACTGGAATTTATCAAAGATTTGCCGTCGGTCGGCGCAGTGCTGGGGGACAGCAATCAGTTCTCTACTGATGCCCAAGGGTTCCAAGGTGTCGGATCGATCAACCTGCGCGGCCTGGGCGCAACCCGCACACTCGTCCTTCTCAATGGCAAACGCACGATCCTGTCGCCGGGTTCCGGCTTCGTGGATACTCAGCTGATCCCCTTATTCGCACTGGAGCGGGTCGAGATACTCAAGGACGGTGCCGGTTCGACTTATGGCTCGGACGCCATCGCTGGCGTTGCCAACTTTATCACGCGCAGCAACTTCACCGGCGTGGAACTGCAAGGCGACTATAATTTCGTGGACGGATCGGACAACAATTATGGGTTGAGCGGTCTGGCGGGTTTCGAGTTCGGGGATGCCAATCTGGTCGTCGGTGCGGGCTGGCAGCATCGCTCCGAATTGCCCACCACCGCCCGTGATTACATAAACGTAGGATATGAGACCAATCCGTCCGCCTATTCGGCGCTGTCTACACCGGGCCTGTTCGCCGTAACCTATTTCGACACGACAGCCGGTGGGTTGGACACCCAGGTGCGACCGGATCGTGGTTGCGAGGACCTGGGCGGCTTCCAAGACGGTGCGTTGTGTCGCTTTACCTATGTCCCATACGACAATCTGGTGGAAGACGAGGACCGCTATCAGGTATTCGCCCAGTTCACTGCCGATCTGAGCGACCGGGTCCAGTTCCAGACCGATGCGCTTTATGCGCGCAGCGAACTGGAATCGTTGAATTATTCGCCCGCATTTCCACCGACGCAGGGCCCACGCGGATCGGGGTTCCTGTCGGCCTTTACAACCTCGCCGAACAATCCCGGCCTGCCCGCATTTCTCGATCAGGTGGGATTGCCGCAGTCGTCGGCCGAAGCCCCGATTGTGGCGGTTACCAATGTCCTTTTCCGGCCATTCGGTTTCTTGGGTAACCCACGCGACACAGATCGCGGTGCCGGTAGGGGCCTGGCCGTCAACGATGCATGGCGGATAACCGCCGGTTTGGATTTCGAGGTCGGAGACGATCTCATCTTCGAAATCGACGGGACATTTTGGGAATCCAACCGTCGGGCTTTCGCTCCGGGGATTGTCGGCTCGAGGTTGCAGTCGGCGCTGAACGGTTTTGGCGGCGCGAACTGCACGGGTGATACGCCGGGCGAAAACGGGTGCGAGTTTTTCAACCCCTTCGTCAATGCCGGACCGGAGAACCCGGCGCTGGACCTGGCCAATCCATTTTATGTTCCAGGAGCGGAGAACTCGCCCGAGCTTGTCAATTTCCTGCAAATCCCCAACGGCACGCGCGAAGAAGAAACGCAATATGTTATCGACGCGGTCCTGTCCGGTGCTTCCGGGCTGGAACTGGCCGGGGGGCCGCTCGCATTCGCGGTGGGTGCGCAATACCGCAAAAATGATTATCGTACCGATCCTCTGAACGATGAATCCAATTTGAATATCAATCCGTGTTTTGTCGAAGGCGATCAAAGCTGTGTCGGAACGACGACGGAGGGGGTCGGCCCCTTCATTTTCCTGGGTGGGTCGCGACCTGCGAGGCTGGATCAGAGTGTCTACGCCGTGTTTGCGGAATTGAACGCACCGATAACGGACCGGATCGAATTGGCCGGGGCAATCCGGTTTGAGGATTACGGCAGTCCGATCGGCTCGACGATCAACCCCAAAGGGTCCGTTCGTTTTGAGGCGACCGACTGGCTGACCTTGCGCGGCTCAGTCGGCACCACTTTCCGCGGGCCGCTCGCATCCAATGTGTCTCCCAATTCGGTTACCGCCCTGCAAGGCTTCACCGCCGCGGGGGGTAATTTCAAATCGCTCGATATTTTCGGCAATCCGGACGATCTGGGACCAGAAACCGCGCTGACATATAATGCCGGGGTTATTTTCGATGTGCCGCTGGGCGCCGCCAATGTGACTTTCTCGACCGATTACTGGGTCATCAATCTGGAAGATCGGATTACCACTACGCCGGGCGACGCTATCGCCAGCGTGGTGGCCAATGGACAGACCACCGGGAACGAACCGGTCGATTGTTCCAGTCCGCTTGCCAACCTAATTACCTTCAGCAACAACGAGTGTATCCAGGGCGAAACGACAGGACTGGATATCAGCCGCGTACGGACCGATTTCGTCAATGGGCCCGATGTCGATATTTCGGGCCTGGATTTCGCTCTGAACGTCGATGTCCCGGTATTCAATAACGGGCTGTTCTCGGTTGGAGGGAACGCGGTCTACAACCTCGAATATGAATTCGACGATTTCGAGGTGCAGGGCGTCCTTGTCCAGCCATCCTACGATGCGGTCGGGTTCGGCAATTATTTCCGCGATCCCAATACGGTCCCGGAATGGCGCGCCAATGCCTATGCCAATCTCAATATCGGTATAGTCAATGCGCGTTATACACTCACCCATATCGATGGAGTCTTCGACGATCGTTGCATCGAGCGTGATCCATGCTTCTCCACTTCGCAGGGGCCGACCGATTTCGGCGTCGAAAGCGGATCGTTCACCCAGCACGACTTTGCAGTGACGATTCAACTGGATGTGGGCGGCGCCGAAGTCGAACTGCAGGGCGCGGTCGAAAACTTCACCGACGAGGAACCGGCCGAAGCGCAATTGCCGGTCGCCTACAACCCGTTCATCGGAAACGCTATCGGACGCAATTACCGGATCGGACTGCGGACCAAATTCTGACGCTTATGGGGCGGCGGGCCGGGTTGATCGGCTCGCCGCCCGAATTCTTGGTGATAAGGGTGTTCGATGGCTTCTTCAGCAATACCGGGGCCGGTGCCCTCCGATCAGGAGGTCGGCACGAAAGCGCGTCGGGTAACCCTGTTCTTGCTCACCGTTACGTATTTCTTCAGCTATATGGACCGGCAGATACTCGCCATTCTGCTGGAGGATATCAAGGCGGATCTGCTGCTGAACGATACCCAGCTGGGCCTACTGTCAGGCCTGGCCTTTGCATTGTTCTATGCCACGCTGGGAATTCCGGTCGCCGCGCTGGCCGACCGGATGAATCGCGTAAATATAATTTCCATCGCGCTGGCTATCTGGAGCGGGATGACAGCCGCGTGCGGCCTTGCCACGAATTTTGCGCAATTGCTGATGGCACGGATCGGGGTGGGTATCGGGGAAGCCGGCTCGTCGCCCCCTAGCCACTCCATCATCGCGGATCTCTATCCTGCGCAAAAACGAGCGCTCGCTCTGTCGATTTACTCGCTCGGCGTTACGTTGGGAGCGGCAGCGGGTCAGATTTTCGGTGGCAATCTGACCTATTATTTCGACTGGCGCGTCGCCTTTATCGCGATCGGCCTGCCCGGGGTCGCCCTAGCTATCATCGTCAAACTGTTCGCCACCGAACCGATGCGCAGGGCGGAACCGGGCGCCGTGGCAGAGACCCGGATGCCCTCCATCGCCGAAGGGTTCAGGTCCATCTTTGCGAACCGGGCTGCCGTCTGGCTGGTGGCGGGCGTCACCCTGACTTCGATGATCGGTTATGCACTGACCGGCTGGACCCCGGCTTACCTGATCCGATCGTTCGGCCTGAATACACTCCAGGTAGGCAATATCGTCGCCCCATTGTTGGCCATTGCCGGGGTGGCGAGCGGGCTGGGCAGCGGATGGCTGGCCAATCGCCTGTCCGAACGGTACGGAATGAAAGCCCAGCCGTTAATGATCGCTGGGCTCAAGGCTATCGCCCTACCATTCCTCCTATATTTTTACGTCGCAGAGACGGCTCCACTAGCGATTGCCGTCTATTTCATCGCGGTGCTGTTCCAGTCCTGTTATCTGGGGCCGACCTTCGCACTCATTCAAACGCTGGCACCGCTGCGCATGCGTGCCGTCTGGGCTGCCATCACCTTGCTCGTCATCAACCTGATCGGGCTCGGTCTGGGACCGACCCTTGTCGGAGTGCTGTCCGACTATTTTGCAGCCGATTACGGGGAGGAATCTTTGCGGCAAGCGTTATTATGCATCGCTGCCTTCACCCCGGTGGCGGTCTTCTGCTATTGGCGATCTTCCGTAGCGTTGGCTAAGTGGCAGGATGACCGAGCTTGACCTCGTTCCGGCGCGTTCTTTCCAACTAACGAACCTGCAAACTTTATTCGCACCGCGATACTACGATCCGGTCTTTGTCGGCAGGGAAGCTCACACAGGGTTTCGGGGCTGTCAGGTGGAACAATTCAGATCCCCGGCGAGAAATCTCCATTTATGGCTCAGGTAATGGAGAGACAGACCATCCGCTGTCGCCTAGATTAAGCCATCACCTGTTAGAACTGCCCGAGAAACCAAGCCGTTTGCTGACCGGTTGAACGGCAGCCATGCGCACTTTGTCCATCAACAGCAGGCGGTCCGCATCCGGCCCACTTTCAGCCAAATGATTGCGACCGACAAATGGCCCGCTACCTGCCGGTTCGCGCCCAGAGATCAAGCACCATGGTTTAAACCGTGTAGCTGCTCGTTCGATGCGGCAAGCACTACAATCATAGCCGAATGTGGTGTGCCCTGCGTCGTGTCGCCAGAATCGGAGCACGAATGCGTCTTCGAAGGAATACCAGGATCGTGAAGCCCATAAGCTTTCTCGACGATCAAGAAATTTCCTAGGAACGGGCGCGGCCGTAGAATTCCTGAGCGATAGCGACATACTGCTCTGCCTCTTTACGACTCGCTCAAACTTTCCCGAGCTGTGATCGCCACGAACGGCGCCCAGGATGATGGATGCGCCCAGTCGAGGTTCCAGCTTTCGATTTCGCTGCCGTCTTCGCGCTTGCCGGTGCGGATCGCGGTCATTGCCTTCGCGAGTGCAGAGCTGCGCGAGAGTGTGGGGTCCGTTTCGGCATAGTCGATGGCCAGCACCATCAACTCCTTCGTGATCTCATCGCTCACACGCCAGTGGCTGGCATAGACCGAACCTGCTCCGGCAAATATGAACGACCGCGCAAGTCCCGAAAGGCTATCCGCCCCGGCGAGATTGCCCGCGCTGGCCGTGTTACACGCAGACAGGACGAGCAGATCCGCTGCCAATTGCAGCGTGGCTGCTTCCGAAGAAGATAACAGGCCATCATCATCACTGGTGGCGACTTCGGGAGGTGTCATCACGAGGCCCGGTTCGGCGATGCCGTTGGCCGGGTCTGGCAGCACGCCATGGGTCGAAAAGAGCACCACCCCAGCGGTGGATAGCGCCGCATCGCTGCGTACACGCGGTTCGGTTGCGAATGCTTTGGTCAGCAGCTTTGAGCGGCCCGGAAACAGGCCCGCAATCGCATCAAGCTCGGCCTCGGCTCCCGGCAGGCTCTCTAGCGACTTAAGTGCTCGTGGATCGGCCAGCGGCCGCGTTGCGCCACGGCTCGCCTGGAACAGCATCGCACCGCCTTTATTGCCATCGCCCGCCGCGCTCGGCTCGCTTAGCAGCGGATCGCCATATCCGGCGAACCCGCCATCGCGCGAGCGCCCTTGGGGCTCGGCGCGCAGGTCCGCGACTGATGGCAGGTAGGCAAAGGTAAACCGGTTTCCGAGCCAAGGAGCATCTCTCAGGATGGTACCGGAGCTGTCGAAGCCATCGTCCGTCGGGGCTTCGGTCAGTAGCAAAGACAAAGGTAATGCCGAGATCGCGCCACTGGTCACGGCGTAGATTTTCCCGGTCCGCGATCCATATTGCTGCTGCTTCTCGAACACGTGCGCCACTGGCTGCACGAGCAGTTCGTACAATTCGAAGGCGACGTTGCGGTTGTAGTCGAAACCTACGTAATCGCTCAGATCAGCATCGCTGGATCCGCGCGTCGCTCCGCCGGTGCCGCGTCCGCATTCTTCTGGATCGATATCGCAGCGCAGCAGGCCGACGAGCTCTTTGACCAGCGGCTTTCCGTATTCGACCCGGTGCCACGCGGTGTTTTGCGGGTAGAGCGAGGAAATGGCAAATACATAGATGTCATCTCCTACCGGGACTATGGTAAGCAACCCTTCATCATCACCCAACGCATTTTGCGCTTCAAGTGCACGGACGGGCTTGGGTGCGGCGAACTTGTAATATTCCGGAAAATCGGCCTGTATTCGCTTGTCCAGCGCCGCATACTCGTCCTTCAGCTGGGCCTCAACTGCTGCATCACCGCCGGGATTGACCGCCACCGTATAAAGTTTTTCGGCCAACTGCTGATACCTGCCAACTGCCTCGCGCAATTGCGGATTGGGCGCAGCAGCGCGTGCCGCTGCAAGCGAACGGGCCTGCGAATTGCGATCCAGCCGGAGTGATTGGGCCGCTCGGAAAGCTGCGTCGAAACCGCCATCGTGCATGTCGAACCCGACGGTGCCGACAGCATCCTCGCCGCCCTGAGCGATGAATTGCGCGTAGCGCCAGTTCGCCGCGACGCGGCTTTCCAAAGCATAGCGAAAGGCGAAGCCCTCTCCTTGCGATGCGAAGACCCGGCGCTGCTGCAAATCGGTGTCGGTTCCGGCACTGCGGGCGAATTCGATCTGGCTTTTGGCAATGGCTTCCGCGCGCCACAGCCAGCGAAACGCCAATTCGCGAACGCGCGGGTGGGAAGTGAAGGCTTCATCGACGATCATCATGCGCGCCCAGCGATCATATCGCTCGACCAGCTCTGCCCCGGTTTCATTGGTATAAATATCGATCGATTGTAAATCACCTTGATCGAGCACCTCTAACGCTGCTGTCGCCCCGCCTTTGCAGAACGCGGTTTCGGCCAACACCTGACGGTAAATGAGGGCCACCGGCTTAAGCTCGTTCGGGACGAAGGCTTTTCCGCCTCCGGGCGGCGTGATGTGAAAATTGGCATTGGTCTGCCGAAGCTGCTGCTCAATGGCCTCGGGAGGGCAGGATTTGGCGTCGGTCTGCACGCGCACCCATGACAGCATGGCGCGGGAGAATGGTTCGAGCAGACCGAGCGAATCATACACCTTAATTCCGTTCAAGGGGTCGATCCATTTCGTCCAGAACCGGTTGCTCTCGTCCAGCGTTCCGGCGAGCCGCAGCAGCCTATCTTGCGCAACCAGCAACGCAAGAAACGGGCCGACCGATTGCTGGATGTTCGGTTCGATACCCTGCAAGGCCGTTTTGATGGCTTCGAGCGCAGGATTGACCTGACCCTGCCCGACAAGCGCCAGCGCTGCGATGGAGCGTCCGCGCGCAACCAACGGATGGTGCTGCGCCAGCGATTTCTCGAGAATGGTCAGCGCACGCCGCGCTTCCTCTTCCGCAGTGAAGGCCTTGCGCTGCAACAGCAGATTGTCGGCCAGGTCCAGCCGCGCCCGCGCCGCTGCAACGCTATCGGCGCCACTGCCGTTCTCGGTGAATACTAGCAATGCCTGGAGAAGGACCTCCGCTTCGTCGGCGCGCGTGCTGTATTCTTGTTGGCGAAGGGCATGCACGCGGGCAACCTGCGCCTCATACCTGTCGGCTATAACGCCGTTGGGCGCATAATCGCTTGATGTTCTGCCGTAATAGGTTCCGCCGTTGATCGTCATGTTGATCATCGGCGCGAGACCGCTACCGAGACCCACTCGAGTTTTATTGCGGTGCGCGAGCCGTCCCATATCGAGAGCGGAGCGGATCGCGTTAGTGGTGGTGTAGTCGGGGTTTACCGGGTTGTTTCCCAGGCCGATCTGGCGATGCGCCTTCGCGGAATAGATATCGAATGCCCGGCTCATAAGTTTATGCGCGCCTACGAAATCCCATCGTGCTTCCTTCAAGCCAGCTTCCGCCCGCAGCAGCCGGGCGATCAGGTAGCGGTCCTGTTCCTCATCCAGCGCGATGAGTGCCGCGTGGTTGTCGAACAGGGTCTGCGCCTGGCTGAGCATGCCCGCGGCAACCAGATTGTTGACCTGCGAAGCGAGCGCTTGCTGGGTGCCCGCAGCTTCCCAGCCGTGTTCATTTACGCGCGTGCGCAAGCGCGCTTCGCCGATCTGGACCGCTTCATCAAACCGCCCGATCCGATAATACGCTAGCTCGCGCATTTCCGAGACGAGAGCGTCCAATGTGTCGTCGTCCAGCTGCGCCTGCGTGATCTTCTTCTGCAGCAAATCCAATGCGGCAAGGTATTCCTGATGTGCCCCGCGATGATCGAGAATCGCGAGGCGCGCGATCGCAGCGTAGAACTGTATGGGATCGGAGGGCTCCATTCGCTTGGCAAGAATCGCTTCGGCACGGTTGAGAAGCGTCCCGGCAATTTCGTATTCGCGCGTTTCGATCTTCTGCCGCGCGAGGCCGAGCAATACCTGCCCGATCAGCGGATGGTCGGGTCCATAGGTCTCCGCCAACAGTTCCAGCAAATTTTCGTGAGCGGACACACGAAAGAAGTTTCCGCGCGGCGTGCCGAGTTGCTGCACCTCCTGTGCGATCCGGGTTAGCTGGTCGCGGGTGGGTGCGGCGATGTCGGGCGGATAGGATGAGAGGCGCTGCATGACCTCGGCCAATTCGGCATCGTGCCCGGGCTGCTGCGCCGCTACCGGGCAAGCTGCGCAGAACAACGATGCCCCCGCAGCTGCCAACAGATATTTGCTTGCCAGCCCGATCATCGCCCGTCCTCCCTTGGCGGCCTACCTTATTGCGCGAAGCCTCTGTGGTCCAGTGGTCCAGCAGGGGGCATTCATCGGTTCCGCGGTGCGATCGTCAGCGCCCGGCTCTGAATCAGCCAACTACGCGTCACCCGACATATTGATCCAGCAGCCAACCGAACGGCAGCTTTCGACGAGAGTTTAGATCAAAGCAGACTGTCGGCTATCGGCCCACTTGCTGACTGGCAGCTCCTGGGAAAAGCGGTCAGTCGGCAAAGCGCCCTCATCTCGGTCATTCCCGCTATCGCCCGATGAACCTGAAAGCGGACACCGACAAGACGCTGGTGGATCGGCTGCTGAGGTGGACGTTCCGGAATGTCCGCTTCCCAGAGCATGACTGAGGCCCGCCATGATCGGCGGGCCTTTTCACCTTCAAACTCACTTCCGCGCGATGAGCTGTTCGCGCCGGACCGCGATCGCGCCCGTCACGGCCCGCAACACTTCTTATACTTGCGTCCACTTCCGCAAAAACACGGATCGTTGCGACCGATCTTGCGCCGGGTTCGGGTGCGCTGAAAGCTCTCCAATGTTTTTGGAATGCGCGATCGGGCATCCGGCGGCAAATCGCGCGCGAGCTCCGCGCGAAGCGGGTCGTATTCCCATGGAAACTTCAGCGCGAAGCCGACCAGGGGCAAGCCATCTGCCGGGTCGACGAACAATCCGAACCAACGGTTAGCTTTGCAGGCATATTTGCGCGCTTCCACATGGGCTTCCAGCCGGTCACGAACCTGCCATGGCGGTTCATAGCTGCTATGTACGGTCAATCCTTCGCCGCCCATTGCGAAGCTGAAGTCGTGCTGCCGCATGTCGGCGACCGTCTGAGTTGTGATCAAGCCTACGCCCTCATTATAGGCCTTAATCGAGTTACCGCTTGCTTCGAGCATATAGAGAGCCAAATCGACAAGCGGCGGTTCGGGGCGTTCCTCGATGCGTTTCAGCATACCGTCGAATGCGGTCCCAGCGAAGGCCGTGAGCGGCCCCTTCGGCGTCTTCTCTCCGGCGATGCCGCGCCGCCTGGCCAGCATGGCGATCTCGATCGACCCGGTGATGTTGTCGTCCAGCATCATCCCGCCGATGGCTTCGCTGATCCAGAGATTTTGCCGGACATGACAAGCAAGCAGCACCAGTTCGTGCGAATAGATCAGTCGTTCTCCGAACCGGTCCCGCATCTCGCAATAGCCGAGAAACCGCACTGGACGATCGAGCAGTTCTGCAAGGGCATCAAGGGCGAAAATATCGGTGACAATGGGCTGAGCGACGCGGTCGATGTTTCGCTTCTTCAGGAAGCGATCGGTCTGGAAAACCAATGAGGGATAGTGGTCGGAGACAAGGCAGATGGGGTAAATTTTCTGCGGTGAATGCCGAAGTGTTACGACCGTGCCGTCGGCGAGCGTGATTGACGTGCTCGGATCAAACAGCGCCTCGGCGCAGATCTGAGCCTGATCATACGCATCCCGCACCGCGCCTTGGAAGTCGCGTCGCAAACTGCGCTCGTTGCCCCTCCGCGCCTCGATCGTGAGCCGTTTCGACTTGGCCTGAACCAGCAGGAGCCGACCGCCGAATTCGACAAGGATGTCGATCTCGCCGATCCGGTCGCCCTTCGCGCGGTCGAGATTTAGGCCACGATGCACATTCTCCCGGCCGAAGACATCTATCAGCCGCTGATGGGTGAAAGCTTCGGTGAAGTCGCCCCGATGTGTTGCCGCGGTCGCCCGATATGCCTTGTCCGCAAACATCCAATACATCGGAGCTTCGTAGAGCGCCTCGACAGGCGCATAATGCTGCAAGACCGCGTAGTGGTCATCATCGAGCATGATCAACGGCGCCGAGACGGCACGATTATAGTCGTTGAGCGCGATGAACTCAGCGTTGTCGCCAAGCGGGGTCGAGAATGCCGCAATGACCGCTGAAGCCCGCTTCTCGGGCACTCCGCTGCGCGCGATCAGATCACCTTTCGAGACGATAAAACCGGGAAGAAGCGACCAAGTCGACGGATCATCGCGGTCCGCTGTCTTCCATCGGTCAGTAACCTGTTCCTCGGTGAGGGCGAGGCACGCATCGATGATCGCCGCCGCGTCCTCAATCGCAAAACCGCGATTGGTTTCGAGCCAAGTGTTATCCGTCTTGTATTTGTCGATCGCGAAGTCGCGATACTGGAAGTTGAACGCGGACTCGCCGCCATAGAAGATCGGTTCGCGAAGCGTTTCGGCCTTCTCGCGGACGGCTAGAAAATTCTCGAACCCATCGCCGAACATGGACCAGCTCAGCCGGCGGTGGAGCTCCTCGAGCAATGCCTCGATCTTCGCTAGGAGCGCCGCGGGATCGTCGGGCAGCGGATCGAAGACCTCTATCCCACCTTGGATCATGTAGCCGATCAACGTCGCGACCTCGGTACGGATTAGCCGTTTGAAGCCAAAGAGATGCGCCATATCTTCCGGCTTCATCTCGTCCTGGTAGAAAATGAAATTATCACGAACGATGACGTGCGCGACCACATGGGCGAAGCCGGGCGTCCGGCAGAGTTGCTGCAGCTCGGCGAGGATGTCGGCCTCTTCGCGCGGTGGTATCGCGGGTGGGGTCGCAGCGCGTACATCACGACGCTTGTCGCGTTGCGACTTGAGCCGGCGGCGACCGTTCTTAGCCATCTTGGGCCCTACTCGCCTGCGACTAGGGACACGGCGCTGCGACTGCGGTGATGATCTGGGTATTCGGACTGTAGGGATGTTGTCATTGGCTAGCCGTACACCGAAGCCTGACGCACCCGGCGAAGGAAATCCGCGATCAATGTCTCGTCATTGACGAACGAAACGATTTGCGGCCGGAGCGTGCGAACGGTGGTTGTGCTCGGAAACCAGGCACCGAAGTTCTCGGTCTCCTCGAGTGATTGCAAGGCCAGGGTGACGGCGAATGGCCCTTCGATCTCCTGTTCCATGAGGAACTCGGAGAGGTCCTTCAGGTAGCGTTTGACGCTCAGATCGAACTCGTGAAGCGCGAGCCGTCCTTCGCCACTCGTCTGATAAAGGGCAAACGAGGCGTGCGCGTGGATGAACCAGTCGTCACGAACGAACAGCCGTTCGATCCCACGCTGATTGAAGTCATGATTTAGGACTTGGTGCCCATCTTCGCAAACTTTGAACCAGCCTGGCGCGCCCTCACTGAAGCTCGGCGCCGACAATCGGACATGGTCTTCCTGCGTGAGAGGCCGCCGCAAATGATCGAAGTGATCGCGGGGAAGGATCCCAATGCGAAGTGCTCGTCCCGGTGCGACTACGTTGTTGGCTGACACCCGTGCATCTTCTTCCGCGGTCAGTTCATCGAGGGTATGTAGCCAATGCAGTTCGTCGACGAACCGGCTGCGCAGCATCCCCGGATCGATAGGCAGATTCCTTACGCCCGATCGGATCAGATATCCTCCGGTCAGTCGGTTCATGAACGGCCCGGTCGGGTGGCGGGGTATCCGAATGTCGAGAATGTACCCGCCATCCATGTGAAGCGGAACCACTTCGACATCCGCAGGCGTCGGGGTGATGCCGTCTTGGATCAAAGTCTGAACCCGAAGCGTGAACTTGTCGGCGTTCTCGGTCATCGGGCGGAAGCCGTCGAAACGGCCATCTCGTTCTGCGACCCCAACAATTATGCGCGCCGGGCCGCGGTTTAGGAACGCGACGACGTCATCGAGCAAGCGCGTCTTGGTTTCTGGTTTGCTGAAGTCGATCTGCCGTTTGAAATCAAGATCCTGCCCTTCCTGAAGATCTCCACCTTCGATCTCCGAGATGCTCAATGGGGTGATAACATTGCGACGACGCCGCAGCGCTTTCTGACCTTCAACGGTGGTAATCGTAATCACGAGACTTGGAGCTCCTTCAGCAATCGAGCCTTCGCTACCGGCACTTCGCTGGGTCAAGGCCTTTCGATATCGATATACTCCATTTCGATCGAGAATTGGCCCTCAATGACGGGTTGGAAGAAGTGCCACTCATCGGTCGCCGTGTCGGCTAGAAAGACATAATCGGGCCAGTCGTCTCGGTCAGCGAGAGCCGCTTCGAGCGCCTGAGCGATGAAAATGTGATTGCTGAGTGCAACATCTGACCATTCGAGGATCAAGAAGGTCGCGTCTCCCTCCTGAGCACAGTCGTAGAGCTTGGGCAGCTTTTTCTTGAGTGCCGTCCGCATTCGTTCAAGGCGCAGATTCTCCAGATCCTCTCCGACCGTTCGTGAAAGGAACAGAGCGCCATCGTGACGCCCGGATTCATTCCAGTGCACCCGCAGCGTCAGCTTCAGAGGAATCCCCTCGATCTCGTCAGAACGCGATCCGTGATATCCATGAGGGCGGTGGTGCCGGTCCTTGCGTTCTGGGCACTCGTCATGAAGCTGCTTGCCTGCCTCCACGATCCAGGCCGTAAGCCTCTCGCGCAGTTCGGCGTGCGTTCGCCGATGCTTCCCCAAGGTCGGGTGAACAGGAAAAAGTAGCACGTACGTGCCCGGCTTTGGCATCTTGCCGTTGAGATTGGCTTCGATCTCCGCTGTCAGTTCGCCAAACTCTTTCCCCGTCTGGATCGCGAGAGGGAATGGCTCGACTAGCGTGTGCTCAATGGCAATGCGCCGGTCGCCCAATCGCAAACGCATCTCGACCGGCGGACCCGATCCGTCCGTTTCCGGGTAGGTGACATCGGACCGCGTCACTCTGAACTCGTGCTCAAGCAGCCGGATCAGCGCTTCGCATAGTGCTTTTTCATTATTCATGCGGCCGGCTAGCATGTCGCCGGCGCAAACCCTATTAAGGTCAGCTTCGCGCGCGCGACGAGGTCAATCGTCATCACCATTCCCAGATCGATCGCGCGTCCGAACGCGGCGGCAAAGCGCAACCCGATTTGTCCGACGTGCGCTTGCCTAATCCTGTCGACCTAACGCACTTCACCGATGCGTGCCTCTTGCACGACGGCAAGTTCCCTGTCGCAGCCGTGAGCGCGGCCCTCCCATCGCTGGCGACCAGATGCTAACGGGCGATGGTGTCATCCTCTCGACGTGAAAGAATCCGCCCGCCGTGACCAATCCAGAAAACCTCTCGCCCCGGCTCGCCGCGCTCAAGGCCGATCTCGCCGCCCGCATCCCGACCCGGAACCAGACGGCGCAGACCGAGCTCGCGGCCAAGTCGCTGTCCGAGGTGATCATCCTTTACCTGTCCTGGCAGGCGCGGCTTGTCCGCCCGCGCCCGCGCGACGTGGTGATCTGGCCTGAGAGCAAGGCCTCCAGCTATTATCCGTCCTACGCCGCCGAAATCGCGGCCATCGAAGCCGCCTTCCGCGCCGGCGACGATATGAATCCCTATCTCTCGACCCAGGTTCGGACGCACGCCTATGCGGCCGAACTGCCACCGTCCACGGCGGCGTTGTCGAACGAAGAATGGGTGAAACGAAACTGGCGCGGCAAGGACCGGATGCGCGTCACCGTTGATGCTCACCATTTGCATCTCGGCGGCAAGCAGGCAGATGGCAGTGTGGCCCGCTCGGGGCCATTGCTGTTCGCCGGCATCACGCCCGATCAAGCATTCTTCCTGACGATCGGCGATCACGACAGTTTCGACGACGGCACTGTCTCGGGCATCATGCACGACCAGCTCGACGCCTATCTCGCATCGCAAGGGGGCGGTGCGATGCTCGGAGGCCCGATGATCACGCTCGGCGGCACGCAAGTGCAGGACGTCAGGCGCGCGGACAGCATCATAAAGACGCTCCGCAAGCTCGACGACGCACTCGACAATCATGCCGAGTCTGACGTGAATGCCTGCGTCATCCGGTTCGAATGGGATGACATTGTGGCGACCAACGACACGAGCGGGCAAGAGTTCGCGCGGATCAAAGGCCGGCTCTAAGGCGCCACAAGATGCCGATCGCAATATTTCGAAACTCAACGCGACTGTATGCGATGGTAAACTACAGATGGCGTTGCCGTTTCGGTCCGTGATCCGCTGTCACGCGATAAATCCGCCGCCACTTGAACGTCTCGCCGGGGGATCGGGCTTCGCAGATGTTTTGGACGGGGCGGCAGGTGGCTCTGCTGCGGTATTCCGGCCGATAAACTGCTGGTGACCCCGCCTGTCCTTGCCTTCTTTGGGCTCTTTCGGGGAAGCGCAAGCCGCTACGATCGCAACTGTTTCCTTAAGACTTGCAGGAAGTGGGGAGCCCGCACAAATATGCGGCGCAATGGAAAACCCCTACGACACCGCCAAAGCGTTCGCGCTTGATTTCGGGCGGACGGAATATGCGCTCAAGCGCTCCCACTATCTTCGAAAAAACAAGGACGTCGCCGAGGCGGACTGGGACTCATTCGCCGGCGATCTCGGTGCGGATTTTTTCGCGCAGGTAGTAGAGAAGGAAATCGCCAAAACACTCATTGGCGATCCACCGCGTCGACTGATGGCAGACATGACTTGGTCACCAGAGAAGACCTCGCCCCTCACCAACGTGCACGAGTTAATAGTCCAAGGCGTTTGTCGCGTGCGGAACAGCTTTTTCCACGGAGAAAAATTCACAGGCGGACCAGAGGGGCAGTGGGATCGTGATCTTACGCTAGTCAAAGAGGCGCACGCCGTGCTGACGGAAGCAATCGCCTTCGGGCACCTAATGCACGATTGAGTAGAGGTATCTCCGAATGCGCTTCACAAAATCCGAAGGGCTAACAAATTCCGAAGCACTTCTGGCCTCGTTATGCGAGCAATCGTTCTTTGCGCTGTGGACATATCCAAATCTGTTCAAGAAGGCCGCGAAAGAAATGATCGACCTCATGGTTGTCTTTCGCAACGACGTCCCCCTCTTTTCGGACAAGAGCTGCGCCTATCCGGAAACGGATAACCCCGAGCTGGACTGGAAACGTTGGTATTCGCGTGCCATCGCAAAATCGGCCCATCAGGTGCATCAGGCCGAACGTTGGCTCCGTAGTCAGCCGACCCGCATATTTCTCGACGCCAAGGCAACGGAACCGTTGCCGATCGATTTGCCGCCTCCCAACACACTCAAAGTCTACCGTATTTGCGTAGCGACAGGAGCAGCGGGACATTGCCGCCGTGTAACCGGTCAGCCGATGCTCGGATTGGATTTCACTGCCACGGGAGACGAGGTGCCGCTCCGCATCGGAACGGTGCCCGAAGCACACGGCTTCCTTCACGTCTTTGATGCCGAATCGCTCGCTTTGGTGATGCGAGAGCTGGATACCATCAGCGACTTCGTGGATTATCTCGATGCAAAAGCCGATCTTGTGGCGGGAGGCAAATTCAAGGGAGCGCCGACGGAAGCGGACTTGCTTGCCTATTATCTCCATCATGGCCGCACATTCCCCGACGCCCAGCAGGATTTCGTGCTTCAACCAAATCTCTGGCGACAGGTGGAAGTGCAGCAGCCGTTTCGGGAAGGCCGCGAACTCAACCGCCGCCATCGCCTGTGGGATCGGCTGATCGATCGCGTGACCAAGCTCTATCTCGCCGAGGAACTCCAGTTCGGCAACGAAACGACAATGTCAGACCACGAGCGTCTCGTTCGGGTCATGGCAAGCGAAAACCGGTTTTACAGGCGCATCCTCTTACAGGCGATCGAGGATCGCGCCGAGCGCGCACGAGGCGGCTGGATAGGGTCCATTCTTCCATCCCAGGATCCGAATGCCCTCTATGTGTTGCTGATGGGGCCTGGCGCGCGTCGCGACCAATATGAGGAGTACCGAACGCAGAGGTCGCAGGAACTGGTTCTTCGTTGCTACGCCGCGAAGGCTGCTCGCCCGAAAGCACGCTACATTGTCGGCATTGGCCTCGATGCCCCCGGCGGCGATGGATCGTCGGAAGACTTGGTTTATCTCGACACCGTTGATTGGACCGCGGAGGAGGCTCAAAAAGCCGAGGATGTTCGTCGCGACCTTGGCTATTTCGTCGAAGGCAAGATGCAAGAGCAGTTGTTGGACGTCGAGGAGTATCCGGGTTCATCTTCATGACACGGAAATGCCCGGATCCGGTTGCTGGAAGCATGGACGTACGCGCTAATCTGTTCTAATCCTGTTCCCATGGCGAGCGCTTCTGCCCCGACCGATTCCGACGATGGTTCTCACGGCATCCTGCCGTCCCAGTTCCTGCGGGAGAGGCGGCCGGAAATCTATTCCGACACCGCTGGCCGGACGGACTATGAGCTCGACAGAGCGGTCTTCGATCATCACCTTGAGACGCTGACCCGGCGTAACCAGACTCACGATTTCGAGATTTTTTGCCGAAAACTCTGCGAACGCGCGATCTGTCCCAACCTTAGAGCGCAAACCGGGCCAGATGGTGGAGGCGACAGCAAGGCTGACGGCGAGAGCTTTCCCGTCACCGACGAGCTTAGCGATATCTTCTTCGAGGGTGAAGCCAATTCGGGCCGCGAACGCTGGGGCTTTGCATTCAGCGCGAAGGGGGAATGGAAGCGAAAGATTCGCGAGGATGTCGACGGGCTCATGAAGACCGGTCGCAGCTATGACCGCATCATTTGCGTGACCAGCCAGTATATCAAATCCAAGGAGCGCGCGGCGCTCGAAGACGAGCTTTCACCAAGCACCGGCGTTCCGATCACGATCCACGACCGCACCTGGGTCATTGACCAGATTCTCGACCATGGTCGCAAGGACCTTGCCTACAACTATCTCGGGGTCGGCAAGGAAATCACCGACGAGAGTAAGCTTGGCCCCACCGACTATTCCCGCCTGCAGCAACTTGAAGAAATCGAACGAGACCTAGCTCGTGCGGCTTCCGGCCCGGGGATCGGCCGCGATCATGTTCTTGACGCCCTCGTGGCGGCAAAGCTGTCGCGAGGGATGGAAAAGCCCAAAGTCGAGACTGATGGGCGGTTTGATCGCGCGATCCGTCTCGCGGACAAACATGGCAACCTCCATCAGAGGGTAGAAGCTCGGTACGAACGTATCTGGACGGCGGTCTGGTGGTACGACGATTTCACCTTTCTCGACGATGAGTTTGACGGAATCGAAGCGCTTGCCAGCGAAGCCTCGAACGCGCGAACGCTCGGATTTCTCGTCAGCCTGGGCCAACTTCTGTTCACCGCGATGCTCCACGGACACTCGGACCGGGAAGCCATTCAGCTCGACAAGCGCATCGCTAGGATCACCGAGCTCTTGACGCCTATGAGCGAAGACGGCGAGCGGCCGAACAACCAGCTCGAGGCCGACGCAGCACTGCTACACATTAAGATGAACTGGGCGGCGATGAGCAGGGATGCCCATGCGCTGACCGCCATTTGGCGCGGCTACGTCGACATTGTTGATCGAGCCAAAGGGCTCGGCGAGTTCGATGCGGAGCGTGTCGCAAATCTGATAGAGGCCGCAGAGGCGGTGGCCGGTGACGATCCTGCTTACGCCGAATTGATCGACAAACTCGCGGATTTCGTAGCGGAGCGTGAAGGTCAGTCGCAAGGGGCTTTACTCCTGCTGCGGCGCGCGAAGAAGCTTGAGCTGACCAGGCATTTCGAGATGATCAGGCTGCTCTCGAAGGCGGTCTTGCATCTTACCAAGAAGGAACACAGTCACAGTCTCGAAGATGCACTCTCCCACCTGGCGATCGCGTATCGCAGTGCGGGACTGTCCTGGGCAGCACGAGCGACCTGCATCTTCGCTATCTCCACCATGTTGATCGAGGTCGAAGAAGGCGATCGACTTCCGCTCCGTTTTGGCGTTCTGCTAAAGATTTGGATCAGCCTGTCCTTGGACCTTCGCCATTATCCAGACCTCGCCGTCGCGCTGCCGCTACTCAGAGGGGTGGTCGCAGGGCTTCCTTATTGCGACGAAGCGCGCGCGCAGTTTGGCAAGCAGATGGAAGAGTTCGAAATCATCGCCGGAAGTCAAATACTGAACCTGTCGGATGACGAATTGGCCTGCCTCGCCGAGTGGCCGGATGTCCTTGAGCAGAACGAGATTTTTCTTGTGCGTACGGCGCTGCTGTACGCGTTAGGCTATGAGGACGTCCTTCGCGATGATGGCAGCATTCCCGAAGCCGAGACGCCCGAAAGCGTGGCGCAAATGTTCTCGGTGATGCTCAGCCAGCCGATCGGATCACAAAGGCCTGAGAATTGCCCGATCCTCAATGAGAAGAGCAAGACCCAGCGCTTCACCACACGCATTTTGGGTATGACGGTCGATGTCCGTACGCATGGAAGTGACAACGGCATTCTGCTTGCCGAGATGTTGTTGAGCAGTCTCGAAGCCTTCCTCGCGACCGCGATCGAGCATCGGATCATGCCGCACACCGAACATTTCACGATCGAAGTGTTGGAAGACGATACGTGCGAACAGCCCACGTTCTCGATCGATCGCGACCGTATGGTGGGCTCGCTTCAATGGCCCAAATCGTTGCCGCCGACGCGGTTTAGCGAACAAGCGGTCATTCGCGATCTCTGGCCGAGCGTCGCCGCGCAGCTTCTGGATGCGACCTGCATCGTTCCTGACACCGAGAACGTCCTAACGGCCTTAACGCGCGAGGAATGGGCGATCGACCGTATGACAATCGCGACCACCTCGCCAAACAGTTATCATCGCATATTCTCCCGACACCTCACGCGCGCGTCCGATCTCGTCGAGACGGAATGTCGGCCATACCCTCCGCGAACACGGCCCAAGATCGAACGCATCGACATCGAAGGCCTGGTGGCAAAGCAATCCGGAAAATCGCGCGACGAGCTTCGCGAGCGTGAACCGCGCGGCGAGAGCCACCGAGATTATGGTATCCGCACCGTCATCGATCTCCATCTTTGGGACGCGGCAAACTGGCGCGGCGCAGGTTTCCTTGGAAACAAGGAAGGATATCCTCCGTTCTACGCACTGCTGTTTGAGGATGAAGCAGCTGCAACCAAGATATTTGAACGGTGGCGCGAGCGCGTTGGACCCTATGACGAAAATGACCTCATTCGCCTCTCAATCATCCGGCGAATACCAAACATCGATCGCTATCACTACTCGATCCAGATTAGCGCGAACCCTGACCGCGTAGAGATGGAATCCGGCCGAATTGTCGGATTCACTGCGCGGTCGCTCGTAACGGAGGCCACGAGCGACCGTAATCTAAATACGTTCCTGGCGATGTATCGTCAGTTCGGCGCCTACTATCTCATTCCCGCTATCTGGAACGATGGCATGGATGAGCCCCGTTTTCTCACCAATCTTCCAGTCCTGAAGCGCGCACTAAATGTCTACGAAGCGGCGGACCTCACCGACCAGCACATCGAGCTGATGGCAGCGAAGCAAGCGCAGGAGCGATAGGCGCTGACGGCTAGGCGCCCAATATCATTGAGATGGTCGAGCTTCTCAAGCAATTGAGCAATCGCGAGATTGCTTCACTCATCTGGATCGGGCTTTTCTTGATCTGGATGCTGGCGATGTCGAAGTTTCGGCAATCGCTAGGCGGCGTTGTCAAAGCCTTCTGTCAACCGGTCATTCTCAGGGTGGTCGCCATAGCGGCGCTCTACATCATGGGCACAATCTGGTTGCTGCATTGGCGCGGCATCTGGACGACGGATTTCATCTACTCGATCGTCACCTGGGCAATCACATTTGCGCTGGTAGCAATGTTCGAGGCGCATAAGCTGGCGTCAGTCAAGCGGCACATGGGCAAGATCATTCGAGACGTCATAAACGTCACGGCAGTGCTCATCTTCATTATCGAGCTGCATAGTTTTTCGCTTGTAGTCGAGTTGGTCGCGCTTCCGGTCCTGACCTTTATCACGCTGATGCACGAGATGGCGAAAATGAAGGAGGAATACGCGGCAGTCGAAAAACTGCTCGGTGCGATCCTCGCGATCGTAGGCCTGTCTTATCTCGTCCTCAGCCTTTGGCAGACATGGACGGGATATGAGGATATCAATGGGCTCGATTCACTTCGCGCCTTCATAATCCCGATCCTTCTCTCGCTGCTGTTTCTCCCGTTTCTGTTCGGCCTTAGTGTCTACATGGCCTATGAGAGGATCTTCGCTAGCCTGTCGCTCTGGATGGATAAGAATCTCCTAAAGTACTCTAAGCGGCAGGCTGCCATCAGGTGTCGCACCAATCTCGACTACCTCGAACGCTGGCAGAGAGTCATGCAGCGCGAGCGCCCCGAAACGAAGGAGGTGATACGTGGACTCTTCAAAGATGTGGAAGCGGCTCTGAAGCGCGAGAAGTCCCCGCCTGAAGTCGACTCGAAAGATGGTTGGTCGCCGTGGTCAGCAAAAGACTTCATGCAGGTATTCGAGCTCGAAACGCGAGATTATCATCAGGGGTATGAAGGAAGATGGTTCGCAGAATCCAAACTCAAGCCTATTGGCACGGGATTCCCTCGGAACAACATCGCTTATTACATTGAGGGCGAAGCGAGTTGTGCAAAGCAGCTCAAGCTGAAACTGAACGTCAATGCGCCGGACGGTGATGGGGAGGCGCGAGCGTTGTTTGCGCAGGCGGCGCTTTATCTCCTGCTCAAAGCGAGCAATTCGGCGCCGACCAAGCGGGTCGAGCGAAAGATCGAGGCGCTTGGAGATTTTGAACTCGCGAGAGCTCCACACACGATTTCGCTCAAGAAAGACGACTGGTCACGCGGGACGCGGCCCGAATATGATCTCGTGTTCAAGATCGAGATGAAGACTAGTGACAGCTGCCAAGTCTGAGAACGTCTGCCATTTGAGTCGTCCGCCGAATGGCAGCTTTTCAGCTTCGATTTGTTAGAAGCCGACAGTCTGCAAACGGCCCAAAATCCGTTAGGCTGTTCTTGTTGAGAGCTGCCCGTCAGCTAAGCGCCCTCAACTTCGGTCTTTAGGGTCACCTCGGCGATTTCCCGAAAGCTGCTTCTAGCTCGGAGCCGCGCTAAACCACGTTTGGCTTGTCGAGACGGGTCTAAAGTATCGCAGCAAGCGTGGAAGCAGTCGTCTCATCCTCTTAAGGGGCTGGCCTTTTGCGCGCTTTAGCGCAGGGCGGGTCAGGTCTGCGCGGCGGCGGCGGCGGCACGGATTTCAGCGATGCTGTATGTTCGGCGCTCGTCTCGGATATTGATCTCAATGCAGCCGCGCTCGGCGAACTCGTCGATCCATGCCTCGGCAACACCTGCCGTTTCGGCAGTCTCGGTCACCTGGCTGTTTCCGCAATCGGCGGTGATGTGGAAGGTCAATTCGAGGCCACCTTATTGACTGCACGAAGTTCGCGGTGAATGATGCGATGGCAATTGGCGCAGAGGCATTCGAGATCGTCGAGCGTGGTCTCGGTGACCTGATCGAGATCGGCTAGCGGGACATTGTGATGGACCTCAACCACGGCATCGCCGTGTTCGCCGAGTTCCTCGGATGGGACCAGCTGGCAACGCTCGCAATGCAGGCGGCCGTGCTGGCGAGTGAAAGCCGCACGTTTGGCTCCGGCGAGGCCGGATGCACGTTCGCGGCTAAGGTGGCGCGCGGCCCGCCGGTCGTTCTCGGCCCATTTTCGATCTTCGTCCGGCACGGCGGGCGTACCGGGCGGGGCGTCTGTTTCGAGTGATGCGGCGGCTGAGGTCGGGTCGAGGATTTCAGCGATGCGCTGGGGACCAATGTTGACATCGATCCGGAGGCGCTTGGTGGAATTGCCGCCTTTGGTACCATCCTCCTGCCCGAAGGTCTGCATCTCGCGGCGCACCAGCTTGGCGATCGCGGCATCGTCCATCCCGGCCATGTCTTCGATTCCGATCAGCGTCCGGTCTTCGATCCGCAGGTTGCGATGCGGTGCGCTGTCGAGCAGCACGCGCTGAGGCAGGATGTTATTCACGGCGAGTAACGCGAAGATGCGCTGGAGTGCCTGAGCGTAATCGGGATTGCGGGCAGGACGTCCGCCGGTCGATCCGCCGCGCGAATGGAGGATGATAGATGCGCCGCCGGGCAACGCGACGACCTCGACACGGGCATCCTGTTGGTCGCCATCAGCGGTGTGAAGAGTGATGTCCATCTTAGCGATGTGGGTTGCGGCGCGCTACTTGTCAAAATTCGGATAAGGGATAGTTCGCGTGGGCGGGGTTGGGAATGGCGGCGCGCTACTAAGAAACTGCGCGAACCTATGCGCGAAAAAGGTATGTCCGGTTCGGCAAATCGCCACTCAAAACCGGACAGTCTCCTTCCGGCCCAATTCCAGACTGAGTGACAACTCCCAAAAACCTCACCACTACCAAAGTGTCTAATTGCGATCGTTTGATCGAGCACGTGCATCTCTTATGCTCGGCTTGTGACGAGTGGGTCACTGCCAGTGTATTGCCCAAAGCGGAGTATGGAACTCATTCTCTTCGCCGCACCAAAGCGGCGATGATCTATCGCGAAACCGGGAACATCCGCGCAATCCAGATATTGCTCGGCCACACGAAAATCGAGAATACGGTTCTCTATCTCGGAGTAGACGTTGAGGACGCTCTGCTCCTGGCTGAGCGAACAGAGATCTGACACGAGAGCGGCCATCCCAAGCTATTGGATGGCCGCTCCTAGGGAACGGCCGGGGGGGCGCCGGGTGTCCGCAAGTGGGGTGCAAGCTGACGTGCCGAGAACCGCACTTCGGATTTTTGGCGACATCGAGACTGTTATGGATGTAACCGTTATGATCGCCACAGCATTTGCAGGTGCCCTTTAGGAAACGCCGAGCAGTTTAGGTTGCCAATTGGGCAACGAATTGACATTTTATGAAAGCATGTTCATAAAGTGCTAAGCAGCGACAGGAAGGGGCACCACCCATTCCTGTCGCTGCTTTTTGTTTGGCATCTATTTTTCGGAGCAAGGAATGGCAGAATTTACTCCTTCAGACGAAGAACTTCGAGGCATGCTTTACGATGTGCTGGGCGACTGGCGAACGGGCGAACTGACGTTAATTCGGCGCAGGATTTTTGATATCGAGGAAAAGATCGAAGCCTTGGAAAACAGGAAAGTGAAACCAAGCCCGAATAAAGCGGCATTGAAGTCACAACTCGAAGAGCAAGCGGCCAAGCTCGTCGACCGAAAGGAAAAGAAGGTGGCAATGATCGAGGAGGCATACAGGTTTATGCTTGACTTCGTAGATCGCCGAGAACGGGAGATGGCGTAACTCGCTACGTTTCTCCGCTTGCCTACCTAGCCTTGATCACGCTCTTGGTGGGCAGGTGGAACAGTTGCATCCCGGATCATAGCGTGTCCATGCGCACGGTGTCTTGTGGCTCAGTGCAGAAGACCTGCGCCGAGAGCAATTTGTCCTTTTGTGTTCCCGTCTCCTTCTCGACCTTTTGTCGGAATGGCGAAGCCCCAATCCATTTTTCATCGTAAATGCAGGACTTTGTTGGATGTAGCCATGTATTTTGGCTTCGGAGGTTAATCGATCGTAGCGGAGACGCTCAGGCGGACCAACAGCCCTTGATCTCGAAACGTACTGGTGAACCTGTCTGTCTCGTTAAGGTAGGTGGTCACGCGATTTCTTGGCAGGTTTATTCCCGACACACTGACCGTGGTGAAAATATCCTCTGAGAACCTGTGAGTCCAACTCCCATCCAAGGCCAGATTGTCGTTCGAGACCAGAAGACCCTGTTGCCGTGCGCTGCGATAGGAAAGCGCAATGCGAACAGTGTCTGTCTGTTTGTGCTCTTCTTTGTCTTCAGCGTACTCTAGCTGCATTCTAGCAGTATATCGAAACTCCGGTTCAGGCACGATGTCGGCAAAGTTTGGCAAGCGCTGGGTGATCAACGCACCATTAAAAGACAGGTCGGCGCGGATCTCATCCGTGATACCTTCCTTGATAAAGATCGAGCCGCCGACAACCGTCTCCGACCCTCCGTTTTCGGGACGGATGATGAGGATGCCGTCGACAAGTTCGGAGGCCGAGATGAACTGGTTCCTTTCGTCGACTGCGTAGATCGTGGTCCCGATCTGATCGCGCCCCGACACCTTGGAAAAGGACAATTCGAACCTATCCTGCGAAGTGGGGAGCAATTGAGGATTCCCGACAAACGCCGTGATCCCATCGGAGAATTGGATCGCGCTGTTGACATCGCGGATCGAGGGCCAACTCACTCGTCTGCTGTAGCTTCCCCGCAGCATCCTTCCGCGATCAAAACGCCGTTCCAGGTGCAAACTTGGAAAGAACCGCACGAAGTCGACTTCCGTCGCCGTGGTTGGGTATTCCCTATACTCGACGCGAAGTCCGGGAAGAACACGGAGCTTTTCGATATTGAACTCGAGATCGGCGTAAGCCGAATATTGGCTGATGGCACCCGAGAACGTCTGGTTGAAGTCAACGAAATCAAAGCCAGCCGCTGCATTCAAATCATCCAAGGTGTTGCGCTGAAATCCCGCTCCGAACCGCAGGCGGCGATCTTCGTTGCGATAACCCTCGTAATCGAGTTTCAGGGCATCTTCCCCCCTGAAGCTTATCTGCTGGGAACTGGTCGATCCCATGGCTGCGATTTCTCGCGCAATTTGCGACCCGAGACCTTCCCGCGAGCGCGAGAATTTGAGTTTCCAGACTTCGCCGTCTTCACTTTCGTAGGACATGCTTGGCGAAATGGTCAGGTAATCGAAATCCGTAATACGCGTTTCGGTCGAGGTCAGACCGTCTGCACCCGGATCGACCGAAAAGCTTCCGGAAAAGTTTCTTTCGGTATCCGTTAGACCGCCAAAGACGGCCAGCGATAGCTGAAAGTTATCGCTTGCGGCATATTTCAGAGTGCTGTTGGCGGATATCGAACGCGAAGAGCCATCGAGGGTTCGCAGTTCCGTCGTCGACGGTCCGCCAAGAAATGTCCGCTCGATGATCGTCCTGGATTCCTGCAGTATGTCGGCAAGCGTAAGCGTGCCGGTGAGGCTGAGATCTCCCAATTCCAGCGTTGGAGTAACCGATGCCCTCACAGACCCGAGAGTATCCACCTGGCCGTTGACGGCCACGCGACGGATCCCGTCCGGTTCGCGAAGCTTCAATTCGATCACGCCGGAATTCGATCCACCCGGAAAGCGTGCTGACGGGTTCGTTATGACGTTTATGGAATCGATTTGATCTCCTCGAAGTCCTTCCAGAATATCCCTCGGATTCCTGACCACTTGCCCATCGACGACGATTGTCACACCAGCCCGCCCTAGCAACTGCACGTTTCCTTCCTGATCGACGGCAACGAACGGCACTTGCCGCAGCACTTCGGACGCACTGAGCGAAGGAAGTTCGTTGGACTCGGTAACGCGATACAAAACTCCCTCAATTCCACCATCTTGCGCGTCGGCAACGACTACAATCTCATTATTTTCAACAACCGATCCCTCTGTAGATCCTTCGACAGAAACATCGCCATCCTGCGCCACGGTAACGGTCGGCGAAACAACATACGTCGGCAGAAGTATAGCCACACTAAGCCGGAACAGTCGGCTTTGTAAAAAGCACTGCGAACTCAGGAAAGCGACTTGTGATTCCACGTCGGAACTTCCTCCATGATGACTTGGGCAGATCGAAGGTCGCCAGGCCAGTTCCCGACGATGAACACTTGAAATATGCATGCAAAATTGAAGTTCAACTTGAATAACTTCGAGTTTTCGATTATCGATTCGACAAAGGTTGAAAAATGAGGAGCTTCTAGTGGCAATTCTCGAAACGCTTAAGGAATCGGATTCCGCATCCAATCAACCGATATCTCCCATTATTGTAGAAGCGTGTAGCCACAAGAAGCAAGAACTGACTATCTTTCCAACGGAGCAGTGCAATTTCCGCTGCACATATTGCTACGAAGACTTTGAATTGGGCAAGATGCCTCCCGATGTGCAAGATGGAATCATCAATTTCATCAAGCGTCGCGCATCTGATCTCGAGTTCCTCATGTTGAAGTGGTTTGGCGGCGAGCCACTGGCTGCGGCGGATGTCATGACAAGGATTTGTCGCGAGGCCAAAGCAATCTGCGATGAGCATGGCGTGGCGCTCAGTGGCGGCATAACAACCAATGCGTGGCACTTGAACTTGGACCTTTTCGAAGAACTCGTTTCGTATGACCAACGATTTTATCAGATTACATTGGACGGGGTCGGAGAATACCATGACCAGTATCGCAAGAAGGCGAACGGCGACGGAACCTTTGACCGCATTTGGAAGAACCTCCGGGATTACCAGACGTCTGATTCGAACTTCATTGTTCAGCTGAGGGTTCATGTGCGCAGGGGCGAAGAAGGACAAGCGCGCATATTGCTTGATCGCATCGCTTCGGAATTTGGCGCGGACAAGAGATTTACGATAGACTTGGAGCACGTTCGCAATCTTGGCGGCGATGGCGGAAAAACTGTGGTTAGGCCATATTCGCTCGACGAGTTCCGGCCCGTTGCGACCGAATTGAGCGCCTATTTCGCCAAGAAGTGTAGGCAATATCACGGGGAGCGCTCTTCTGTCAGGTCTGGCGGTGAAACGTCGTCAAGCGAGGACAACGCCGCTCCCGTAGAGGGGGTCGTCGATCGGGGCACCAACCCGGCCTCACAGTACGTCTGCTATGCAACGAAACCGAATTCACTGCTGGTCCGTTCGGATGGCGCCTTGGCGAAATGTACGGTCGCCCTCACCGACGGAAGAAATGCGATAGGTCGCATTCACCCTGATGGAACGATTGAGACCAATTCGGACAAACTGAAAATCTGGTCGCGCGGTCTCGGCAGTCTCGACCCCACCGAATTGGCATGCCCTCTGGTGAACCTCCCCGAAGTCGAATGAAAGGAACGGACAATGGATAAATTCGATATTTCCGAAGGCTTGCACCTTGATGCGTCCGGCAGGACGATACTTTCCGACGAAGCGCTCTCGAGAATGGACGACGCGCTTCAGGTTGTGTCCGCAGGCGGCGATCCCGAGAACAATACGTTCTGGTGCAGAGGTTCTAACACCGAGTGCATCAACGACTGGAATTGCTCAAACAGCGAAAATACGAGCTGCCACAACACCGATAGTTGCACGGGCTCCAGCAACCAGAGCTGTGGCGGACCAGGTTCGACGACAGATCCCGGTCCGGGAGGATCATGAGCCAGTTCGTATGTTTTGACTTAAGGGAGCGTGTTATGAGCGGTAAGGATTTCTTGTCAGGCTTGTCTCTGGACTCTGATGGAAGAGTAGTATTGCCTGAGAATATTCTCGATTCGTTGAACGAATTCAAAGAAATTGTTTCAGCCGGAGGAAGCAACACCGACGCGTGCCAAGGCACAACTAACGGTTCTTGTTCGAATACTGGGAATTGCACTGCTTCGAACAATACCGCCCAATGCAATAATACCGAATTCTGCGGCGACACAATGAACACGCGCTGCCCAGGTGCGACCACTCTTCCCGGACCCGGCGGTTCGTAATTTCTTCTAACTGTTGTGACCTCAAGAGGAGTGATAGATGTCAAAGTCTCCGAATTTGCCATTGGCATTTGAACTTGATGAGAATGGGCGAGCGGTTTTGCCCGAGGAGGTTCTCGATGCCATTCACGAAGCTCCTCAGTATGCCAGTGCAGGGGGACTCAACGGCAGTGCTTGCGACAAAACCACGAATGATATCTGCACGAACTCGCAGAACTGCGATGGTTCCGACAATAGCCAATGTACCAATCAGGGAAGCTGTGATCCGACGATCAACACGAGCTGCCCTGGAGGGACAACCCAGCCGGGACCGGGCGGCTCTTGAGGCCCCGACGAACTTAAGAGGATGACGCTTGGGCGCTTCCATGCTGCCATTCGACACGTGCGGGACTTGTTTCGGCAGCCGACGGTAGAAAACATCTCCGGCCCCTCGGACTGCGGCTATCAATGCATTTCCGCTATCCTTGCCGCCCGAGGGCAACACGTACGGATCGACGAGCTTAAGGACGTCTGCGGGAGAACGTCTCGTGGCCTGACGCTCCGGCAAGTCCGCGATGCCTTCAGAAAGTGCGGCATTCGTGCCGACGCAATCTTCTTCGACAAGAACCAGCCGGGTTCGCTGCCGTGTCCCTCGGTGATCCTCTACGCAACGGGGCACTTCGTCGCGGTTACCAAGGAACGTGGTGATTCGGTTTATCTCTACGACTCAGCTGTTGGCTGGACCTGGAGCAAGCGGGCTCGACTACTACGGAAGAGCAACGGTCTGGCTATCGCACTTGGGGTTGAGCCAGCCGACCTATCGCTGTTCCGCCCCAGGCATGAACTCGACGCTCAACTAAAAAGGAACATTAACAGCATCTTCGCCCGGACATCCCTGCGCAAGCCCATCTTTTTCTACAGTTTGGCGCAGATATCGATCCTCACACTTCCTGTGCTGACGATGTTTGCGGTGAACGGCGCTTCCACTCAGGACATCACCAATACGGGGCTTCTGGTTCTATTGGGATTTGTGGTCCTTACAGCGCTCAATACGCTGATTTCACTGACCGGAGAATTGGCACAGATCGGGTTTCAGAAGCGTGTTGAAGGCGAAGCAGGCCGCACAGTCTTCAATGCGCTGGCTAAGAAGAACTCCCAGTGGCACTCAAACCAGAGTTCAGCATCGGTCCAGCACCGACTCAGCTCATTCTCCGCCATCGTCAATTTCCGGGTTCAGGTCATCCGAAGTCTCGTCATCGCCGCATTGTCGGGCGCGGTCGGGCTGACGATCATGTTCTTCATTTCGATCTGGCTGCTTGTTCCAGGCGTGATCGCACTTCTCGCTACCGTCGCGATCGATCTCTCGTTTCAGAAAAGGAACTTGGAAACCTTCGCAACTGCAGTGGAAGCCAGGCAGAGACAGCAATCGTTTGTGCTTGGTGCGATGGGGCAACTACCAGCGATCAATCGCTTTGGTGCGACCCAGCCTGCAGGTGCACAATATCGACAATTGGTGAGGCGCGCTGCCAGTGCGACAGCCAGCCAGAAAGTGGTACAGGGCTGGCGCCAGTCGATCTCGTCGATCTCCAGAGCGGCCGAAAACCTCGTCTTTCTCGCCATTGCGGCATATTTCTTCGGGGGTGGAGCCATCGCCATTGGCGGCTTTGTCGCGCTTGCCGCGTACAAGGACTTGCTTGCTCAGGCGCTCACATCCTTGTTTAAATTGTCACTCCAGAGACAGACGCTTGCCGTTCACCGCATTCAATCTGCCGAGATCTTCAACGACGAACTTTCGACAAGGGATGATAGAATCGAAGTTTCCGACGGAGCGGTGTGTTTCGAACGGGTCACCTTCGCCTATGGAGACTTGGACACGCCGGTCCTGAGCGATCTGAACCTGCAACTTCAGCCCGGAACGATGACTGTTCTTTGCGGGCAGTCCGGCTCAGGCAAGTCGACTATAATGAAGTTACTAACTGGCCAGCTGACTACTGACAAAGGCCGCGTCCTCATTGATGGTCAGGAAGCCTGGAAATGCGCCGAAGGTTTAAATGCGGTCTTGCAGGATGACCGATTGATCGACGGCAGCATTAGGGACAATATCGTCTTCTTTCGTCGTGGGATCGACGATGAGCAGGTCTTCCGAGCGCTTGAAATTGCGTGCCTGAAAGATTTTGTCACAGCTTTGCCGATGGGTCTCAACACCCATATCGGAGAATCCAGCGGAGGAATTTCAGGCGGCCAACGACAACGGATCTTGGTTGCGAGAGCGGTATTGATCGAGCCGAAATTGCTCTTGTTGGACGAGGCAACAGCTTCGCTTGACGTGGCGACCGAGAAACAGATCTTTGCCAACCTGAATTGCATGGCGAGCACAATTCTGGCGGTGGCTCATCGGCCCGAGGTTTGGGCGTTGTCTGACAATCTGATTGAGCTTTCAGAGGATGGTGGCGCGATCGCATTCCTGGAAGTCGGGCGAGAACAGGATATCAGCTCTGTCAGCTTGGCGTAGTTCAATGCGGTTATCCAATCCCTCAACCAAGTTTGCTGGGCGACAGACTCCTTTACCACATGTCTCGGTGCCACGTTCTTGGTCGACTGGAAATGGGTCGTTAGCAGGCTGTCCGCTTTCAGCGATGCACGGCCAATTGCAGACAATCCGCTAACGACCCATTTGCGGACGTTGGAGACCGCAGTATGTTCGTGACATGAAGCTGAAGATTTTTGAGAACGACAAACTCATCGGAGGTGCGGAAGTATTTGCGCTGGACCCCTCTATGGGCGTTGCACAAGCAAAGTTTCACCCCGCGCAAGACTATGAGCCTATGCGACATGCGAATGTCATCGATGGAGATTACGTTGGTGACCGTGGCGACATTCTACGCCTCGAAATGGCAGACGGTTCCGCAATGGAGAGCAAAGCGATTTCAATCCAAGATTTCCCCTCTCTCAACGAGCGGGAGGTCCACATTCTCAGTATCTCCCAATCAGCCTTTAGTCAGCTCTTTAGCGACCACCCCCATTTTCGTGATTACTACGATCTGGACCTGACCGATAAGCAGCGTGCAGAAAAGCAGCGAATGCAAACAGCCAAAGCGCGGGTTAGATCGGTCAAGGCGTGGTGGTTCTTAGGTGCGATTTTTGGGTCGATCGCCAGCGCAATCGCTTTCCTTAACTAGATCTGCTTTCACCCCCAACTTAGGACATTTATCAGCGCCTTGGATATTGCCAGAAGCGGACTGGCATCTAATGTTTCGCTTAACTTATCTCATGCACCGTCGAGCCGCCTCATTACCCAATTCTGGAGATTGTGCCGTACGTTATCTGAATGGCGGGTAAGGGTTTCATCGGGGCCGGCAACAAGGCGGATCAGCGCGGAAATTCTTCAAGATTGCAACGTGTTAGCAATCTCAGACTCAAATTTTGCTCGAAACTTTATGCTTATCTCGTTCCAGACTGACCGGATTTGACAGCAGGTCAGCAGTGAAGTGATTTCTGACCACAATGCCATAAAGTCATAATATTTCCTTAAGTCACTGATAATCAAATGTTATTTGACATTTATTTACTAGTGGTCTATGCTGAAGCTGTGATGGATGTGCCACTGGCAAAAGCATCACTCCCACAAATTGGAGATCCCTATGGAACGGCAACCCGCCAAGGTGCTGCGGCCTACTGACGTGCGTCGCTTGCTCAATCACGTAACCAAACGAAGATATCCCGAGCGATCAACTGTAATGATCTTGCTAAGCTTTAAGGCGGGCCTGAGAGCCTGTGAGATATCGGGATTAAAATGGCCCATGGTCTTGGGCAGTCACGGACGAATTGATCGTCAAATAAACATCGCTAAGGGTATCGCTAAACTCGGCTCGGGACGAACGATCCCCATGCATCGCGAGCTCGCTGTCGCGCTTAAAGCTCTTCACGAGCTTCAATCCAAACCAATTTCAGGCCCCGTTATTCAGTCCGAACGTGACGGGAATTTAAGTCCAAATAGTGTCGTTAATTGGTTTCGAACGGCGTATGATTGGATTGCATTATACGAATGCTCATCACATTCCGGGCGGCGCACGTTTATAACCGAAGCCGCACGAGTTCTCGCCAAAACAGGCGGCTCGCTGAAAGACATTCAAGAGCTCGCAGGCCACCGAGCGCTTTCGACAACTGAACGTTATATCGAGGGTGACCGAGCGGCACAGCGCCGTCTCATAAACTTACTCTAGCACCCACCATACTTCAGAAATTTTTACCGAAAGGACGCTGTCATGCAAAACAGTGAACAAGGAAGATGTGTCTCCATTGATGCTACAAAAATAAGGCTCGAAACGATCAGGAGGCTGAATGATCGATTGCGAAGCAGGCTGACCGGCGGACAGGTTGTTGCAACACGGGGAGTCCAGGCGCTAGATCAAGACGAGTTTGCAGGACTGATCGACCGCTTGCGCAATTTTCAGCAGTTTAACGAATCCAACGATCCTTATGGGGAGCACGACTTCGGGAGCTTAATGAGCGGAACACAGAAGATATTCTGGAAGATAGATTACTACGATAGCTCTCTCACCATGGGATCCCCAGACCCTGCTGACGAAATCGTGACTACGAGGGTGCTCACCATAATGCTGGCATCGGAATATTGATCGTGCGAACTGGTATGATCACGCTCCAAGCGTCGGAACATTTGAAGCCTTTTCGTCAGGGTGATGGGAGCTGTTTGTGCGGGCTCTATGCCATCCTGAATGCGTATCAATTAGTTGGTTGGCCCGAAACCAAGCTTACCCGCAGTAGGTTGAAGTCTTTAGTCGCTTATGCGGCCAGGTCGGCTGCGACCCCAATCTCTGATATTCTTGGTGCCGGAATGAGCGAAGAGACCTGGGTGGAGCTGTGCGTCAGCTTGATTAACGAAGCAAATGCGACCCTCGGTCTTAACATCAAGAGCAAGCTAATCTTGCAAGGCAGAGCGGGTAGATCAACGGCGATGAGTCTAAGGACTATCCGAAAAAATATCGATAAGGGATGGCCGGTGCTAGTTATGCTCTGGGGCAGATACGACCATGCAACGGTACTATCTGGCTACACTCACGACCGGTTTTTGCTTTTCGACAGTTCTGGCTTCAAATGGATATCTGCTGAGAATGTCGGCTTGGACCATGGATGGTCCTCCAAAGCGCACCGTCTATCTAGGAATAGTGTAATCGCTCTAACTGCGGAACAAACATAGCGGGTCTTAAGCTGCGCTCAGCCACTGGCAACAATGGGATCGTTTGCTCCGTGGTGGCTAGAGACTGCCTGCACGCAAAATAATGCAGCGCGGATAAGGTTTCGCAAGACCCCACTCGGTGGTTGCTATGTGGTTGCTGAAACAATCTTCACCAAACAAACAATTGACTAAGTCATTGAAAATATGGTGAGCCCTGCTGGGTTCGAACCAGCGACCTACTGATTAAAAGTCAGTTGCTCTACCGACTGAGCTAAGGGCCCCCAATTGCACGACCATGGAGGCGGACCTGCATGCTGGCGGAGGCGCTCACCTAAGGATGGGGCGCGGGCGGGTCAAGCGGGCTTTCATCTGTGCGAGCGATCGGCCGGTCAGCGGGTCGCGCCAGCCGGGGGCGATTGTGGCGGCCGGGCCGAGGACGAACGGACGCTCAGGAAAGCGCGGATGCGGGACCAAAAGCGCTTCGTCCGCATATATTCCGCCGCTCCACAGCACGATGTCGAGGTCCAGCACCCGGGCATTCCAGCGCTGCCCGCCGCGGCGGCGGCCGAAAGCGGATTCGATTCGCTGACAGATCGCCAGCATTTCGCGTGGGCTGTCATCGCTCTCCACCAGCGCGCAGGCATTGGCATAGAGCCGCGCGGAGGGTCCGAGCGGAGCGCTCGCGATGATCGGCGAGAGCGCCACCGGAGCGCCGCATTCCTGCGCCAGCGCATCGGCGGCCGCCACCACCACCGATCGCGGCGAACCATGCCTGTGCGAGCGGATGTTGGAGCCCAGCGCGATCAGGTAGCGATGTGTCAGAGATCCTCGCACAGCCGGCCATACAGTTCGGGCCGGCGGTCGCGGAAGAAGCCCATGCCGGCGCGGTGCTTGGCGGCGAGGTCTAGGTCCAGCGTCGCCACCAGCACGCCTTCCTCATGCCCATCGTTTTCGGGCCCGAATTCGACCAGCTTGTCGCCCCATTCATTGGTGATGAAGCTGTGCCCGTAAAAGCTCTGGCCGTCCTCGATCCCGATCCGATTGGCGGCGATCACCGGCATGCAGTTGCTGACCGCATGTCCCTGCATCGCGCGCTGCCACATCGCGCTGGTGTCGAATTCGGCATCGTAGGGTTCCGACCCGATGGCGGTGGGGTAGAACAATAGCTGCGCCCCCATCAGCGCCATTGCGCGTGCAGCTTCGGGATACCATTGGTCCCAGCAGACCCCCACGCCGATCCGGGTTCCGCAGACATCCCATACCCTGAAGCCGGTATTGCCTGGACGGAAATAGAACTTTTCCTCGTAGCCCGGCCCGTCGGGAATATGGCTCTTGCGGTAGATCCCCTGCACGTCCCCACCGGGTCCGATCATCGCGAGCGAGTTGTAATAATGCTGGCCATCGCGTTCGAAAAAGCTGGTCGGGATCGCCACGCCCAGCCGCTTCGCCAGCCGCGCCATCGCGCGCACAGATGGATGCTCATCCGCCGGGCACGCGCGGGCAAACAGCGCTTCGTCCTCGATCTTGCAGAAATACGGTCCGTCGAACAGCTCAGGCGGAAGCACGATCTGCGCGCCTTGGTCCGCAGCGCGCACGACCATGTCCTCCACAGCCGCGATATTCTCCGCCTCGTCGGCGCGGTTCAGGGCCAGCTGAAGCGCGGCGACGGTGATCTGGCCCATTACTGCCGCTTGCGGAACAGCAGCGTCATGCGGTCGCTCTCGCCGATCGCTTCGTATTGCGCGCGGTTCTCGTCGCCGAAACGCAGCGTAGGCGGCAGGGTCCACACACCGCCTTCCCAATTGGCGGGATCTTTGGGATTGGCGTTGACTTCGGATGTGCCAGCCAGTTCGAAACCATGCAGTTCGAACAAGGCAACCACATCGGCCTGCCGCATATATCCGCGCGCCGGGTTCACATCGGCAAAGCTCGCATCGGCGGGAGCGCGGTGCTGGACCACGCCGACCATGCCATCATCGGCCAGCAAATCGCGGACCGCCTTCAGCGTGGAATCAACCGCATTGCCGTTCCACAGACCATGCATGGACCGGATGATCAGCACGCGGTCTGCGGTGCCCGCCATTTCTTCGGGCAACTCGTCGATTTCATAAGCGTTTACAGCATCCGGATCGACGCCCATCGCCTCGCCATAGGTGGATCTGAACTGCTCGGTCCAACCCTTGGAGCGAGCCTCGGCAGCGCGGCTGGGATAATCACGCCCATCGCTGTCTGCATTCAGCGCGATGTAATTTCCGCTACCCATCAGATACGGCGCCAGTACGCGCGTATACCAGCCGCCGCCCGGACCCCATTCGGCCACGGTCATGTCCGGTTTAATCTGGAAAAACTCCAGCGTTTCGGCCGGGTGGCGATATTGGTCGCGCGTGCGGTCGTCATCGCGCAGATCGGCGGCGAGCACTGCTTCCAGATCGCCGCCCATCGCATGATCGTCGGCCAGAGCGGGGACGGCGAGTGCGCCCAGTGCGAGAGCGGTCGCGGCGGCGGTCAGTTTGAGAAGATGGCGCATGGGATCGGTCTCCGTTGAGGGATTATTGCTGCGGAGTTTTAGGGGGCTGGCGAGCAATGGCAAGGGCGGCGAGCACGAAGGAGTCACGCTGTCCGGTGACATTCGCCCGCACGCTTCCTATCTCTGCTGCAACGAAGGAGAATTCAGGCATGGCAGACAGTCAGCAGGCAATTATCGCGGGCGGATGCTTCTGGTGCACGGAAGCAGTGTTCGCCGATGTTATCGGGGTTAGCGCGGTGGAATCGGGCTATATCGGCGGCGACGTTGCAGATCCGACCTACAAGCAGGTCTGCTCCGGGACCACCGGCCATGCCGAGGGTATCCGGGTGACTTTCGATCCGGATACGATCTCGCTGGCTGAGATATACGACGTGTTCCTCGGCACGCATGATCCGACCCAGCTTAACCGGCAGGGCAATGACGTCGGCACCCAGTACCGCTCCGCCATCTTCCCGCTTTCGGCCGAGCAGCAGGCCGAGGCGCAGGCCGCCATCGCGCGCTGGAACGAGAGCAATAGCGGCGAAGCGGTGACAACCATCGAAGGCTTCGAAAACGGCAAGCAAACAGCGGAGTGGTATCCGGCGGAGGATTACCACCAGGAATATTGGGAAGGCGAAGGCCAGCGAAACCCCTATTGCCTTGCCACCATCCCGCCAAAACTGATGAAACTGCGCAAGAGTTTTCAGGGCAAGGTGAAGGGTTAGGCTGGGCTGGCGCGGATTGGATCGCCGGAGTCCTACTCGCCGGTCCGCACTTGTATATTTGCGCCTGCCTTCCCATTTCGAACATATCGAGGGTCCCTTCCATGCGTGCCTTCGACTGAGAGACCGTCGCGCTCCCGCATTGGGTGGCCGCCTACGGTGCCAGACTTCTTCGATCCTGCCTAAGATGCTCACGGCAATGGCGGCGCGCCGATGACGCCGAGATCGTCATGCGCGCTTTGCCAGATGAAGTCCGCTGTTCGTGTCGCTCCCCAGAGATGAGGAACGTGCCGTGATAAGCGATATAGAACTGCGTATAACGCCGGGAAAAGGCGAAGGAATTTTTGCAAGCCGAACCTTTCGAACCGACGGGATCGTGTTGATCGGTGTGCTGGATGGGAAAGCAATCGAGAACCATTCCCATGCATCGCAGCTGAGCGAGACCGAATTCGGTTTTCATGTCGGCCTGACCTCGAAATTCAATCATTCTTGCGATCCCAATTGCGGCATCCGTCTGAACGATAAGGGCGCACATGATTTCGTTGCGATGCGGCCCATCGCCCAGAATGAGGAAGCGACGTTCGATTACGCGATGCGCAATTTCAGAATCGAACATTTCCCCGGCTCCTGCACCTGCGGCGAAGAGCTTTGCCGCGGTTCGGTCACCGGCTGGAGGGACCTGCCGCATGCCCGCAAACAAGCCTATCAAGGCTTCGTTGCACCCCATCTGGTCGCAATGGATCACGCAGATGATCGGCGCGAGCAGATCGTAGCATGACGATGTCAGCAGCCATATACCGCGCTCAGGAAGCGATTCAGCTGGATCTGGCGAAGAACGATCCGCTGGAGAACCGGCGAAAGATCGCGGCAGGCGCGGCCAAGGTTTGGGCGCGAGAAGCGATGGTGGCCGAATGGCGTGAATCAGGCCGGAAAGGCGTATTCACCCGCCTCGATGCCGAGATCACTGCCGAATTTGCAGAAGAGGCGGACGACCGGAAAAAGCAGCAGGCTAGCTGAGGCTGGGGTCTAACCCTGCCAGCGCCCCACGAAAAATCCGTCCAGTCCGCCTTGCTCCGGCAGCATCGCGGGATCGGTGCGTAGCCAGCCATCCGTGGTCGGTTCCAGCCCTGCGGGGAGTTCGCTGGCGGTGATGGGCATTTGGTCCAATGTCACCCGCTCCGCCTGCCGCTCGCCTTCGCGCGTTTCCAGCGAGCACACCGCGTAAACCAGCGTGCCGCCTTCGGGTAGCCAGCCTGCTGCCTTGGCCAACAACGCCCCCTGCAACTCGGCCATTTCGACGATTTGCTTGCCGCCGATGCGGTGTAGCACGTCGGGGTTGCGGCGGCAGGTGCCGGTGGCGCTGCAAGGCGCGTCGAGCAGGATCGCATCGAACTCCTTGGCGGGCGTCCAGTGGCGGATATCGGCCTTGATCGTTTCGGCCTCCAGCCCGGTGCGCGCGAGGTTTTCGCGCAAGCGTTCGAGGCGGTGACCGGCGCTGTCGACCGCCGTCACTTTCCATCCTGCGGCGACGAGTTGCATTGTCTTGCCGCCCGGCGCGGCGCACAGGTCCAGCACGCGCTTCGGTCCGTTCGGGCCCTCACCCCGGCCAAGCAGCCGTGCAGGCAGCGTCGCGGCGAGATCCTGCACCCACCACGCGCCATCCTCGAAACCGGGCAGGCGCTCGACCGGCGTGCCGCGCGGCAAGCGGACATGGCCGGGGGCGAGGCTTGTTCCGCCCAGCTTCTCCACCCATTCCTCGGTTGCGGCCACATCGCGCAGCGACAGGTCCAGCGGCGGCGGCGTGGCGAGACCATGGGCAATGTCTTCTGCCCGAGCGCCCCACCGCGCCTGCACGCTATCGGGCAGGGTCGGGTAATCGGGGAGGGTCAGCTCCTGCTTCGACAAGGTCGAAAACACGCCGTGCGCCAGCTTGCGCGCGCCGCCTTCCAGCAGCGGCAGCCCGGTCGCGATTACCGCATGGGGCGGCGTGTCCAGCCGCAGCCATTGCGCCAGCATCAGCCGCAGCACCATGCGCGCCTTGGCATCGTCCTGAAGCTGCTTCCTGGTCGCGCTGTCGATAGCGTGATCGATATCTGTCAGCCAGCGCAGCGTCTCGTTGGCGATGGCGAGCGCCAGAGCGCGGTCGGCGGGGCCATCCACGCGGCGCAGAGCGGGCTTGGCCGCCTGCTCCAGCGTCTCGCCCCGGCGCAGCACGGCATCGAGCAGCCTGGCGGCGGCGCGGCGAGCGGGGGTTCCGGCGGGATCGGTAGCGGTCGTTTCCATCGCCCCAGCGCCTAGCGATGATTGCAATGAGCCGCCAGCCTTCCCATGTTCCCACCATGACCAAAAGAGCCACGCAGCGCCCCGAAGGTTTCACCAAGCCGGCCCATTGGAGCAGCGAACCGCCGCCCGCGCCGGCCAAGCTGGACGAAACCGCGCTGCAAGGCGATGGCGATCACGCCGTGGAAGGCGAGCGTGCCGGAAAGGTGGCCGAATATGGCAGCGACGAAAAAACCGTCTCGCCCACACGCTATGGCGACTGGACCAGCAACGGTATCGCAATCGATTTTTGAGGCCATCCGCAAGATGGCCAGCGATTAAAGCGCCTCGAGCCTGATCTTCAGGCCATCCTTCGGCAGCGGGATCGGCCATGGCTGGATCTCCGGCGCGTATCCATCCTCGATCTCGATCCGGTAACGCTGCAAAATCTGCGCCATCAGGATCTTGATCTGCATATAGGCGAAGTGCAGCCCCAGGCACATATGCGCCCCGCCGCCAAAGGGCACCCACGCATATTTATGCCGTTCGCGAACCTGCTCGGCAGTGAAGCGCATCGGATCGTAATCTAGCGGCCTGTCCCAATATTCGTCCATCCGGTGCGTGCGGTAAATATTGATACCGCAGCGCGTGCCGGCAGGGATCGTATATCCGCCGAATTCGAAAGCACGCAACGCGCGGCGCGGCATCGAGGGGACCGGCGGCATCAGGCGCAGCGTTTCTTTGAACGCCATTTCCAGCAATTCCAGTTTGCCCAGATCGTCATAATCCAGCGGGCGGGCCTTGCCCTGCGCATCCGGCCCGCCGGTGACCGCCACGATCTCCTGGCGAAGCTTCTCCTGCCATTCGGGATACCGGGCGAGGTCGTGGACGAAGCTGGTCGCGCTGGAGGTGATGGTGTCATGTGCCGCCATCATCAGGAAGTTCATGTGGTCGACCACTTCGTCCACCGGCAGCATCGCGCCATCTTCGCGGGTCGCGGTGGCGAACTGGCTGAACATGTCCTGCCCGCCCCCTTCGGCGCGGCGGCGATGGGTTTCGGCGGCAAAAAATTCGCACAGGAACTCGCGCCCCTTCACGCCCTTGCGCATCTTGGTGAAGGGTAGCGGATTGCGGATTGGGGCGACGCTGGCCTGGACCATATCGACGAAGGCGGTGTTGATCCTGTCCGCTTCCGGCCCCCATTCGATACCGATGAAGCTTTCCGCCGCAAGATCGAGCGTCAGCTTCTTGATCGCCGGCCAAAAGCGCATTTCACCGCCCCAGCCCTCCACCGCTTCCGAAATCCCGCGATTGAGCGCACCTGCATAATGGCGCATCGGGCCGGGCTTGAACGCGATCGACAAGGCCCGGCGATCTGCGCGGTGGTGATCGAAATCGAGCAGCATCAGCCCGCGCGGGAACAGTCGATGAAGCACCGGGCTCCAGCCCTGGTCGCTGGAAAACAGCTTCTGCCGATCCATCAGCATTAGCTCGTTCGCCTCCGCCCCGACCAGCGCGACATGCCAGGCGCCCATCGTGTGCATCTTGTACACATCGCCGTAGCGTTCATGCATCCTGCGCGCGAAAGCATGGGGATCGCGCAATTGAGTGAATGTGTGGCCCACCAGCGGATATCCGCCTTCGCCCGGAATGTGATCGAGCGCCTCCGTAGGCTGGCTTTGGGCCCAGTGGTTCGGCGTAAAATCGGTCGGTTCGGGTTGCGCTATCGAGGCCATGTAAATTCCTTACTGGCACCAGTGTAAATACGCAGCGAGCCTAAATCCACCCCGACAATTCGCGCCGTATGATCGTCTCGAGCATATCCATACCCGGCCCGCCCGCATTGAGGCATGTCAGCGCGGCAAATTTCTCGCCGCCCGCCTCGGTGAATTGCTCCTTGCCCTGGATCGCCAGCTCCTCGAGCGTCTCCAGGCAATCGGCGGAGAAGCCCGGCGCGGCAATCGCCAGTCGCTTGGTTCCCGCCTGCGCTTCGGACACAAGCGTATCGTCGGTGGCCGGGCCGAGCCATTTGGCCGGGCCGAATCGCGATTGGAACGTCACCTCGATCCGCATGTCTTCGCGCTGCAGCCGGTCGCCCAGCAGCCGGGCGGTTTTCCGGCAATGGCAGTGATAGGGATCGCCCTTGTGCAAGGTCGCCTCAGGCATGCCGTGAAAGCTCAGCAGCAAGACCTCGGGCGTGAACTCCAGAGTGTTCAGCTGCGCGGATATATCCGCCTCCAGCGCGTCGATATAGGCCGGATCGTCATGATAGGGCGGCAGGGTGCGCAGGCTGGCCTGCCAGCGCATATCCTTCAGCACGGCAAACGTCTCGTCCATCACGGTCGCCGTCGTTGCACCCGAATATTGCGGGTAGAGCGGGGCGATCAGAATACGCTCGCACCCGGCGGCCTTCAGCGCGGCAATCTTGTCCGGGATGGAGGGATTGCCGTAGCGCATCGCCCAATCAACGGTGACGCCGCTGCCCAGCCGGGGCTGCAATTTCTCCGCCTGTTCCGCCGTAATCGCTGCCAGGGGGGAGCCTTTGTCGCTCCACACTTGGCTGTAGGCATGGGCGGATTTTTTGGGGCGGGTGTTGAGGATGATCCCGCGCAGGATCGGTTGCCACGCAATCGGCGGAATTTCGACCACCCGGCGATCGGACAGGAACTGCTTGAGATAGCGGCGCACCGCCTTGGGCGTGGGCGCGTCGGGCGTGCCGAGATTGACGAGCAGGACGGCGATCTTGCCGCTTTCGACCGAAGGATGATCGGCGGGCAGCTGTTGGGGTTGGTGCGTCATAGGCCTTCGGAAAATAGGGGCAAACGGCGCAGCCGCAATCCGGTTGCGGAAAATAGCGCATTGGCGATGGCCGGCGCGGCCACCGCTACGCCTAGCTCGCCGGGATCGGCAGGGGCTTCCTGCGAAGCGATGAAATCGATTTCGATCTGCGGGCAATCGGCGAGCGTTGGCAGGTTCAGATCGGCCAGCCGCCCGTTCGTGGGCAGGCCGTCCGCATAATCGGTGGAAGCACCCATTGCCATCGCCATCCCGAACACCAGCCCGCCTTCGATTTGCTGGCGCGCAATGTCGAGATTGACGATCCGCCCGATATCGACCGCACAGCTCAACTTGGTAACGCGCACCCCGCCCTCGCCGCGCCCCGCAGTGGCGACGCAGGCGATCCGGCCGCCGGCGGCGCTGTCTCCGATGCGGTGGCAGGCCAGGCCCTGTCCGCTGCTGCCGGGGCTGTTGGCGCTGCCGCCATCCCACTGTGCCAGGCGCGCAGCGGCTTGCAAAACTCCGACCATTCGCCGGTCCCCGCCCAGCATCGCAATCCGGTAGGAAAGCGGTTCGCGCCGGAACTGCGCGGCAATTTCGTCGATCAGGCTTTCGGTAAAGAACGCCACCAGCGCATGACCGTTGCCGCGCAGTGGGCCCACCGGCAGCGCAATATCCACCGGCACATGCTCCACGCTGACATCGGGGATGCCATAGTGCGGCATTGCGGAGCGCAGATAGAGCGGGTCGGCCCTGTCCGCCGCGGCGCGCCGGGCGGCCCAGCGGGTCTTGCCGCCGAACAGTCGCTCCCCCAGTTGCGGCATGGTGGCCGGCATCGCGATCCGCGCGGAGAGCGCCGCGATCGCCCCCTCGGCATTCAGGCTGGCATTCATCAAAGCCACTGCGGGCGGCCGTGGCAGGCTGCGCAAATGTTCCTGCCAGCGCGAGTAGACCAGCTGCACCGGTCGGCCCGTCTCGCGCGCAATCTTGGCCGCTTCGATGGCGTGGTGGTGATCCATCCGCGCATCGAAGCTGCCGCCAGCCTGCATCGGATAGAGCACGGTATCGGCCAGCGAGACACCCGCCGCATCGGCCGCCGCCTGCCGCGCGGCTTCGGGAGCCTGCGTCGCGAGCCACACTTCCAGCCGCCCGCCGGTTATCCGGGCAGTGCAGGACGCGGTTTCAATCGGTGCGTGGAGAGCAGGTGCCACTTCGTAACGCGCGTTGAAATCGGGTGCGCCGTCATCATTGTAACCCGCGCCGCGAATGGCGATCGGCTGCGCCTCGCCATCGCGCGCCGCCTCGTCCAGCGCGCGTTCGAAATCGTCGGTGCTGACGGGCGCCGTGCTGCGGAACACCGGGGCCAGCCGGTCCAGCGCCTGCTGCGCGCTCCACCAGTCGGTCGCAACTGCGGCCAGCCATCGCTCCCCATCCACCAGTGCCACCAGCCGCGTATTTCCAGCGACTCGCTGGGCGTTGAAACGGGTGAGTTCCGCGCGGTCGATATGGCCGTGGCGGATCGCGGCATAGACCATGTCCGGCAGACGCACGTCGCCGGCAAATTGCAGCGATCCATCGACCTTGGCCGGCAAATCCAGCCGGGGGAACGAGCTTTCGCCATCGGTCAGGCCGGGAATCGGAATCTCCGCCGCCCATTCGGATTGCAGCGGCGGCGTGCCGGGCGGATCGTAGGCGGCGGCCTCGTCTGCCAGCTCGCCGAAACTCAGCCTTTTCTCGCCGTGGACGATGAACCCCGCGCGTGCCTCGCACTCCTGCGCCGCAACGTCCCACCGCTCGCTCGCCGCCTGCGACAGCATCCAGCGCGCGGAGGCGGCAGCCTCTCGGCAAGGCATCTCATAGGCGGCCAGCGACGTGCCGCCGAAGGTCGCGGCGAACCGGCTGCGCTCGGCAAAGCGGCCCGCCAGCAGCGCGTCTTGCGCCTGTGCCAGATCGGGCTGAAACGGCATCCAGAGCGGCGCCCATTCGGCAGCCAGAGGCACATTGGCATAGGCACCCGATGGCGGCGCGGGTTCGACCGCCATCTGCCGCCAATCGGCCCCCAGTTCCGTCGCCACGATCTGCGGGATGATCGTGGTGATACCCTGCCCCATTTCCAGCTGCGGGACGGCAACCGTCACCACCCCGTCATCGGCAATCTTCAGCCAGGCGCCGAAGGGCTGCTCGCCCTTGCCGGGGCTGAGTGTGCCGCTGAAATTGCGGGGGTAGAGATACCACGCCACCAGCAATCCGCCGCCCGCCGCCGCGCCGACCAGCAATCCGCGGCGGGTCAGTCGCATCGTCAGTCGCGGTCCTTGCTATCCAGCCAATCGGACAGCTGGCGCGCGATAGCGGTAAAGGCATCGGCTTGCTCGCCCTCGCCTGCGGCAGGCGGTGTGCCGGCATCGCTATCGGCGCGAATCTTGGGATCGAGCGGGATCCGGCCCAGGAACGGAATGCCGCTTTCCTGCGACACAGCCTCCACCCCGCCGCGCCCGAACGGATCGCTCACCTCGCCGCAATGCGGACAGGAATAGCCGGCCATGTTCTCGACCAGCCCGATCAGCGGCACGTCGCCATCATGGAACATCTGCGCCGCGCGCTGTGCATCGATCAGCGCCAGATCCTGCGGGGTGGAAACGATCACTGCGCCAGCCGGTTTGTGGCGCGACAACATGGTCAGTTGCACATCGCCCGTGCCAGGCGGCAGATCCACAACCAGCACTTCGGCCTCGCCCCAATGCGCATCGATCAGCTGGGTAAGCGCATTGCCCGCCATCGGCCCGCGCCAGGCAATCGCCTGTCCGGGCGGGACCAGGTGCCCCATCGACAGCAGCGCCACACCATAGCCGCTCGGCACCGGGACCAGCTTCTCATCGCGCGCCTGCGGACGCTCGCCTTCATTGGCCAGTATCTTGGGCTGCGAAGGACCGTAAATATCGGCATCGACCACGCCGACCTTGCGCCCCAGCCTCGCCAGCGCGACCGCCAGATTGGCCGACAGGGTGGATTTGCCCACTCCGCCCTTGCCCGATCCCACGGCAATGATCGGTGGCGTCGGCTTTGGCGCGGCGCGTTCCGCCATCATCGCCACGCGCACTTCATCGACGCCGTCTTCCTCCAGCAACATATCGCGGATCGCTTCTTCGAAACCGTCGCGCGATGCTGCGGGAATTTCGCTCGCATCGACCACCACGGTGGCCGCCGTGCCCTTGCGCACGATGGACTGCACCTTCTCGGCGATGGAGGCTGGCAGGCGGGACTTCAAACTGGGTTCGTCCATGCCCGCTCCCCTAGCAGCAAAATCTCCGCCGCAACCCCTGTTTTTCCGCCGAGGCGCACCCTATAAAGAATGGCATGGATATACTGGACGGGTTTCGGCGGCGCATTACGCTCGCCATGGCAGGTAACGGCAAGGGCAAAAGTCCCTGGGGTTCTTCGGGGAGCGGCTCCGATGGAGGCGGCTCCGACGACGGCAAGGGTTCGGGCGGCGGTCCGAAAAACCCTTGGCTTCCCGGTGGCGGCTCGAAAGGCGGCAAACCGCGCCAATCCGCCAGTATCGAGGATATCTTCAAAAATCGCGGCCCCGAGGGCCCACGCCGCGCAGGTGGTGGTGGCGGCCCCAATTTCCGCCTGCCCGAACGGCCCGGCGGCAAGAGCTGGCTGCCCTTGATCCTGGGCGGCCTCGCGCTGCTGTGGATCGGCCTTACTTCGGTGCATATCATCGGCGCCAAGGAAGGCGGGATCGTCAGCACGTTCGGCCAATATAGCCGCACGCTCGGCCCCGGCTTCAATATGTCTGCGCCGTGGCCGTTCCAGAACGTCGATGTCACGCCGGTCAGCACGATCCGCACCTACGAAATCCCGGACGGAGCGGAAGAAAAGCTGATCCTGACCGGTGATCAGAACCTGGTGAACCTGTCCTATATCATCCGTTGGAACATCAAGGATCTGAAGGATTACCAGTTCCAGCTGGCCAGTCCGGACGACACGATCCGCGAAGTGGCCGAGGCCGCGATGCGTGCATCGGTCGCCGAAAAGACGCTCGACCAGACATTCTCGGGCGCAGGCCGCGCGGAAATCGAGGCCGGTGTGCGCGACCGGATGCAGGCTCTGCTGGACGCCTATCGTAGCGGCGTGGCTGTGCAGGGTGTCGAAATCGATCTGGCCGAACCGCCTGCCGAGGTGAACGAGGCGTTCAAGGACGTGTCCGTGGCCGAACAGGATGCCAATGCGGCGATCAACCGCTCGCGCGGTTTCGCACAGCAGATCCTCGAACGCGCACAGGGCGATACCGGCGCATTCGACCGGGTCTACGAAGAATATCGCCGCGCGCCCGAAGTGACGCGTCGCCGCCTCTATTACGAGACGATGGAGCGGGTACTGAGCAACACCGACAAGACAATCGTCGAGCCAAGCGGCGTAACGCCGTATCTGCCGCTTCCGGAAGTAAACCGGCGCAGGCAGCAGGCCGCCCCCACTCCGGCTGAGGGACAGTAAGATGAACGATCTCTGGCAGAACTTCAAACTCCCGATCATCGCCGTCGCCGTGCTGCTTGCGGTGCTGTTTTCGGCCATGATCGTGGTTCCCGAAACGCAGCAGGCGGTGATCTTCCGCACCGGCGAGCCCGTGCGCGTTGCCAACAAGTTCGATCCCGATGACGGGCTGGGCGAAGGCGGTGCGGGCATCGTGCTGCGCGTGCCGTTTATCGAAACCGTGCAAATGGTCGACAAGCGGGTACTGAACCTGTCGATGGACAACCAGCAAGTGCTGTCCAACGATCAGCAGCGGCTGCAAGTCGATGCCTATGCCCGGTTCCGGATTATCGACCCGGTGACCATGGTGGAAAGTGCAGGCACCACGGACGGTGTTCGCACCCAGCTCGAACCGATCCTCAATTCCGTGCTGCGACAGGAACTGGGCCGGCGCACGTTCCAGGACATGCTGACCGCCGAACGCGGTGCCGCCATGACCAACATCCGCAACAATCTCGACCGGCAGGCCCGTCAATATGGCGCGCAGGTGATCGATGTGCGGGTGAAGCGGACCGATCTGCCCACCGGCACGCCGCTGGAATCCGCCTTCCGCCGGATGCGCACCGACCGCGAGCGGGAGGCGCGCACCATCCGCGCGCAGGGCGACCGTGAAGCGCGGATCATCCGCGCCGATGCAGATGCCACCGCCGCGCGCATGTATGCCGAAAGCTATGGCAAGGATCCGCAATTCTACGATTTCTACCGCGCCATGCAGAGCTACGACCAGACTTTCGCCACCGACGCGGAAGGCGAATCGAGCATCATCCTGTCGCCGGACAATGATTATCTGCGCCAGTTCCGCGGCGGACGGTAATTGCACACGCCGGTCGAGGCAGGTCAGCACTTGGTCGCGGCGAACCCGGCGTTGTTGGGGGCATTCAAGCCCGGTTCAGTGCAATTTCGCTGAATCAGGGGCTTCCCGGTACGGCGCATCTGCGCGTCGCCGGCAAGCGAACGATATTACGTAAGAGAGACGAGGATATATGGCTGTGCGATATGCTTATGGACTGACATCGGCCCTGCTGCTTGGCGGGGCTACGCTTTCGCTGGTGACCGGCTATCCGGCCGGCGCGCAGGTTGCCCAGAATGATGACAGCCGCATGGCGCAGGTCGTGCCGCGCGCCGGTGCTCCTGCCAGCTTCGCCGATCTGACCGAACAATTGCAGCCCGCCGTGGTCAATATCTCCACTCGCCAGCGGGTAGAGGTGAGCCGCCAGGGCGGCAATCCCTTCGCCGGAACGCCATTTGCCGATCTGTTCGGAAATCGCGGGCGCGGGCAGGAAACCGAACCGCAATTCCGCGAAGGCCAGTCGCTGGGAAGCGGGTTCATCATTTCCGCCGATGGCTATGTGGTCACCAATAACCATGTCGTCAGCCCCAACGGCCGCGGCACGGTGGAAGAAATTACCGTCACCATGCCGGACGGACAGGAATATGAAGCGGAACTCGTCGGCACCGATGCCGATAGCGATCTGGCGGTCCTGAAAATCCAGCGCGGCGAGGCATTTCCCTTCGTGCGCTTCGGCGATTCCAGCCAGGCCCGGGTGGGTGATTGGGTGGTTGCCATCGGCAATCCCTTCGGCCTGGGCGGCACGGTCACCAGCGGTATCGTGTCGAGCGTGCTGCGCAACACCGGCGGAGGCGCTTACGATCGCTACATCCAGACCGATGCCAGCATCAATCGCGGCAATTCCGGCGGCCCGCTATTCGATATGCAAGGCAATGTGATCGGTATCAACAATGCGATCTTCAGCCCCACCGGCGGCAGTGTGGGGATCGGCTTTGCCATTCCCGCCGAAGTCGCCGAACCGATTGTGGCCAAGCTTCGCGCTGGCGAGGAAATCGAGCGCGGCTATCTGGGCGTGCGCATCCAGCCGGTCAGCGACGATCTTGCATCGTCCATCGGTATTGCCCGCAATCGCGGCGAGATCGTCCAGATGGTCGAGCCCGACGGTCCGGCCGATGATGCGGGCATCAAGGCGGGCGATATCGTCCTGTCGGTCGATGGGAGCGAGGTTACCCCGGACCAGACGCTGTCCTATCTGATCGCCAACGTTTCACCCGGCAGCCGCGCACGGATCGACTTGATCCGCGAAGGACGCCGCCAGAACGTCACCGCAACCGTCGGCCAGCGTCCCAGCGCGGAAGAGCTGGCGCAGCAGCAGATGTTCTCCGGCGATGACGAACAGGCCGAAGAACCAACGATGGAAGCCGATGAAACCATCGAGGAAAAACTCGGTATCGGAGTGGTCGAACTGACCCCGCGCATCGCGCGCCAGCTGGGTGTGGATCAGGACACGCAAGGCCTGGTAGTGGCTGGCGTTGACAGCAATTCGGACGCCGCTCGCAAGGGCCTGCGCCGCCGCGACATCATCGTTAGCGCCAATTATCAGGCAGTGACCAGCATCGCCGATCTGCAGGCCGCGATCCGCGAAGCCGAAACGGGTGACCGCGATGCCGTGCTCCTGCGCGTCCAGCGAGGCGGCGGCCCGGCCAGCTTCGTGGCTGTTCGCCTGCGCTAAGGCTGGCAGGCCCCGGCATAGAAAAAACCCCCTCGCAGCGATGACTGCGAGGGGGTTTTTTCATGCCAAGGTTGGGCGGGGAGAGGCGCAGTCTGCACGGGCGAACCCGCGCCGCCTACCTATCTCGGTGCCGGCCTATCTGGGGGCCGGCGGCGGTGCCGTCTGTCTCGGTACCTGAGGCTGCACCGATGGCCGCTGCACATTGACCGAGCCTCCGCCGCCGCTGTTGCTGGGCAGGTTCTGTCCCGTCGCCTGTTCGAGGAAATCGTCGCTGGCGGCTGGCGGGGGCTGGCCGTTGCCGGATCGCACACCCGGCTCGCGCGGCGTTACCGCTGCCGGGGCACGTTCTTCGCCGCGCGGTCCGCCCGGACCGAGCGGATCGTCGCGGCCTTCGCCCCGTCCCGGTTCGATCAGATTTCCCTGCTCGTCGATGTAATAATAATCGTCCGGGTCGCCGTAATAGAACTCGTCATCGGGCTCCAGCTGCCATTCGGGCAAGCTCAATTCGGTGTCGAACTGTTCCACCGGGCGATCCTTCACGGCATAGCGCATATAGGCCGCGAATGCCCGCGCCGGGGCGCGCCCGCCCTGCAAGCCGCCGACCGGTTTCGCATCGTCGCGGCCCATCCACACGCCGGTGGTGATCCCGCTGGAAAATCCGACGAACCAGCCATCCTTGTTGGAACTGGTCGTCCCGGTCTTGCCTGCCACGGGCCGGCCGATCTGCGCCGCGCGGCCGGTCCCGGTCGATACGGCGGTTTGCAGCAGGTCGGTCATTCCGGCGGCGACGTAATCGGGCACCAACTTGGTACCGCGCTTGCTTTCATGTTCGTAAAGCAGCTCGCCACCCGCCGTGGTCACTTTTAGGATCCCATAAGGCTCCACCGACACGCCCCTGGCAGAGACGCTGGCGAAACTGCGAGTCAGCTCGATCAGGCGAACCTCGCTCGCGCCCAGTACCATCGAGGGATAGGTCGATATCGGCGAAGTTATACCGAACCGCCGCGCCATGCTGGCGACGGTGCCGAAACCGACTTCATTGCCCAGCTGCGCCGCCACGGTATTCTTCGAATAGGCAAACGCGCTGCGCAGCTTCATCTCGCCCGCATAGCCGCCGCCCGAATTGCGCGGCGACCAGCCATCGATGGTGACAGGCACATCCTTCACCGTGTCTTCCGGCGTATAGCCCGCCTCCAATGCCGCGAGATAGACGAACAGCTTCCACGCGCTGCCCGGCTGGCGCATCGCATCGGTGGCGCGGTTGTAATTGGTGGTGACGTAATCGGTGCCGCCCACCAGCGCCAGGATCGCCCCGTCGCGGTCCAGGCTGACCAGCGCGCCCTGCGTTTCGCCCGGTACATTCGATTCCACCGCCGCGCTGGCGGCCTGCTGCATGCCGACATCGATGGTTGTCCACACCTCGATCGGTTCGAACGTTTCGGGCAGCAACAGATCGAGCTGCGGCAAGGCCCAATCGGTGAAATAGCGTACCGAGTTCTGGCTGGTCTGCTGTTTCAGCTTGACCGCGGTGACATCGACATTGGCTTCGCTGGCCGAAATCCGCTCCTGCTCGCGCATCAGCCGCAGCACCACATTGGCCCGGCCGACAGCGCGGTTCACATCGGCTGTTGGGCTGTAGCGGCTGGGCGCCTTGACCAGCCCGGCGATGATCGCTGCCTCGCCCACGCTGAGTTCTGTGGCGGGGTGGCTGAAGAATTTGCGGCTGGCGCTGTCGATCCCGTAAGCGCCGCCACCGAAATAGACCTTGTTCAGGTACAGCTCGAGGATCTGTTCCTTGGTGAACTTGCTCTCCAGCGCCATGGCCAGCACCGCCTCGCGCATCTTGCGGTCCATGGTGACATTGGAATTGAGGAAGATGTTGCGCGCCAATTGCTGCGTGATGGTGGATGTCGCGCGCGGCCTGCGCCAATCGACCAGCCCGTCGCGCACGGCGCGGGCCAGGCCGATCGGATCGATTCCGAAATGGTACTGGAAGCGGCGATCCTCCACCGCGACCATCGCCTCTTTCATGACCTGGGGAATCTCGTCTGAATCGAGCCATTCGCCGAAGCTGGGGCCGAGTTCGACGATTTCCGTACCGTCGCGGGCGCGCACCACGATGGTCTGCCCGGTCTGCGTGGCCACCAGCTCGTTATAGCTGGGTAGAGAGCGCGCGGCGAAGAACACCGCGAGGCCGGTGAACATCACGCCCAGCAACACCGCCGCGCCGCCCCACAGGACGATGCGGCGCGCCAGGCGGGCGATGAACCCGCGCTGCTTCGGCGATTTGGTGTTCGCCTTCGATTTGGCTGCCGACCGGCGGCTGCCCCGCTTTGCCATCTATCCAGTGTTCCCAATCCCCGGACGAGCCGCCCGGAGTTTCATCGCGATACAGATTGTGGCGGCATTGTGTAACCCGCCCTGAACGAAGCGATAGCAGGCGTGCTTAATCGGCGTTATCTTCGGATTTGAAATCCAGCGCAGCGGAATTGATGCAATAGCGCAGCCCGCCCGCATCCTTAGGACCGTCGGGAAATACGTGGCCCAGATGGCCGCCGCAATTGGAACAGGTAACCTCGGTACGGATCATGCCGTGCGACATATCGCGGTGTTCATCCACCGCGCTGCCTTCGGCAGGGGTAGTGAAGGCGGGCCAGCCGCAGCCGCTATTATATTTCGCATCGGAGCCGAACAGTTTCTGCCCGCAGCCGGCGCAGATATATTCGCCCTCATCGTAGAACTTGTCATACTGGCCGGTAAAGGCGCGTTCGGTGCCCGCCTGGCGCAGCACCTGAAACTGTTCGGGGGTAAGCTTGGCGCGCCAATCGTCCTCGCTCAGCTGTGTCTTGTCGGCCATATATTTATCTCCTTCGCGCTGGATATGGTGAGCAGGCGGAGGACCGGCAAGCCGCGCGTGCGCTCAGCCGTCGGGATTGGAGTAATGCTGCGGCGGCTGGATCACTTCCATCCGCTCTGCCAGCAAGGGGCGGAAACTGGGGCGGCACTTGAACGCCGAATACCACGCGCGCGCCGGTTCGTGCCCGGCCCAGTCTATTCCGCCGAGATAATCGGCCACCGACAGCTGCGCGGCGGCGGACAGGTCCGCCAGGCTCATCCGGGTGCCGCCCAGCCAGGGGCGGTTATCCACCAGCCAGTCGATGTAATCGAGATGGCCATGGGCAAGTTTCATTGCCTCGCGCAGGATGGTGCCATCGGGCGGTTGCCGCGTAACCAGCCGCTTCATCATCTTTTCGTGCAGCAGCGGGGCGGTAACATCGCCGTAGAGATTCTCGTCGAACAAGGCGACCAGCCGGCGCACCTCGGCCCGCGCGGCGGCGGTGCCGGGAATCATCGGGGCCTTGTCCTCTACTTCCTCGAAATATTCGCAGATCGCGCGGCTGTCGCACAAGGTGATCCGCTTGTCCGGATCGTGCAGCACCGGAGTGCGCCCCGCCGGGTTCAGCTGCCAGAATTCGTCGCTGCCATCCCACGGGTTTTCGCGCCATAATTCATAGCCCACACCCTTCTCGCTCAGCAGCAGGCGTACCTTGCGGCTGAACGGGCAGAGCGGGAATTGGTAGAGGCGCCACATATCGCCGCGCTATTGCCGGATGGGTGAAGCCGCGTCCACAACTCTCGCCTCAAAGACCCGACGAATCGAGCAGCAACAGGCAGGCCGGCATAGCCGCCTCCAGCCGGTCCGCATCGCTCATCGCTTCGGCCTCGCGCTGCATAAGCGCGGCGATCCCGGCACGGTCGATCCCCGTGTCGTCGATCAATTGCGCTGCCGAACGCACGAAATATTCGCGCCCGCGCTGCGCCAAGGGTGGATATTCCTGCGCCCCGCCACGCGCCTGCAGTGCCGAAACAATCGCGAAGGCAGCGGAACACCGCAGCGCCGTGCGCTGTTCCAGCGACAGGGTCTGCTGCGCGCGGTCTGCATTATCGGACTGGGCGCTTACAGGGATGGCGAGCGAAATTGCGGCCAGCGCAATCGGAACATGGCGAAGGATCATGGCTTGGTCCTATAGAGCCAATTATGAACCGCGCACTAGCAGGCGCGGCACCCCAGGAGATTCCATGAGCGATTACCCCAAACTTCACATGTTGATCGGCGGCGAGCAAATTACAGGCGCAGACCGCGAGATGATCGAGGTGATCGATCCGGCCACCGAAGATTCGCTCGGCCAGTTGCCCAGCGCCACCAAAGACGATCTCGATACCGCGCTCGCCAATGCCGATAGAGGCTTTCGCATGTGGCGCGCTGCCGCCCCTGCCAAACGCGCCGCAGTGCTGCACAAGGCAGCCGACTTGCTGCGGACACGCGCAGGCGACATCGCCTACATGCTTACGCGCGAGCAGGGCAAAACCTTGGCGGAGGCCAAGGGCGAGACGCTGTATGCGGCGCAATTGTTCGATTTCTACGCGGGCGAGTGCCAGCGTAATTATGGGCGCACGCTGGTCCGCACTGCGCCGCAGCGGGCCGAGGTGCGGCACGAACCGGTTGGCCCGGTGGCCGCCTTCGCGCCGTGGAACTTCCCCGCGCTGAACGTGGCGCGCAAGGTGGGCGGACCGGTTGCAGCGGGTTGCTCGGTCATCGTGAAACCATCCGAAGAAACGCCGGCGACCGGGATCGCAGTGGTTCAGGCGCTGCTCGATGCAGGTTGTCCGGGCGAAGTGGTCCAATGCGTGTTCGGCGTACCGTCGGATATCTCGGAGCATCTGCTCGGCTCGCCCGTCATCCGCAAATTGAGCTTCACCGGGTCGACCCAGGTCGGCAAGCACCTCGCCAGGCTGGCTGCGGAAGATCTGAAGCGCACCACGATGGAACTGGGCGGCCATGGCCCGGTGCTGGTGTTCGCCGATGCCGATATGGACCGCACGCTCGATACGATGGTCGCCAACGCCTATCGCAATGGCGGCCAGGTCTGCGTCAGCCCGACCCGCTTCGTGGTGGAAGCCCCGGCCTATGACGAATTTCGAGAGCGTTTCGTGGAGCGGGTGAAGGCCATGAAAGTGGGCAACGGGCTGGAAGACGGCATCGATATGGGCCCGCTGGCCAACCCGCGCCAGGCCGATTCGATCGAACGCATGGTCGCCGATGCGGTGGATAAAGGCGCGCGGCTGGACAGTGGCGGGGAGCGGATCGGCAATCAGGGCTTCTTCTACAAACCCACCGTGCTGAGCGATATTCCGCTGGCTGCGGAGATCATGAATGAAGAACCGTTCGGCCCGGTTGCGCTGCTCAATTCCTATGAGGACGAAGCCGCGATGATTTCCGAAGCCAACCGCCTGCCATACGGCCTGGCCGCCTATGCCTGGACATCCGACCCGGCCCGCCGCACGCGCCTTGCCGCCGAGATCGAGGCGGGGATGATCGCGATCAACCACGGCAGCGTCAGCGCGGCAGATGCACCGTTTGGCGGGGTCAAATGGTCCGGTTACGGGCTTGAAGACGGCGCCGAAGGTGTGCAGGCCTGCATGGTCAGCAAGACCGTCCACGAAGGGGAATAATCGCGATGAAAACACGCGCCGCAGTAGCGTTCGAGGCCAAGCAGCCGCTCGAAATCGTCGAACTCGACCTCGATGGCCCCAAGGCGGGCGAGGTGCTGGTGGAAATCATGGCCACCGGTATCTGCCATACCGATGCCTACACGCTGGACGGGCTGGACAGCGAAGGGCTGTTCCCCAGCGTGCTCGGCCATGAAGGTGCCGGGATCGTGCGCGAGGTGGGCGCAGGCGTGACCTCGGTCGTCCCCGGCGATCACGTCATTCCGCTTTACACCCCCGAATGTCGCCAGTGCAAAATGTGCCTCAGCGGCAAGACGAATTTGTGCAGCGCCATCCGCGAAACGCAGGGCAAGGGGCTGATGCCGGACGGGACCAGCCGCTTCTCCTATAAGGGGCGGACGATCTATCACTATATGGGCTGCTCGACCTTCTCCAACTTCACCGTGCTGCCCGAAATCGCGGTGGCCAAGATCCGCACTGACGCGCCGTTCGATATGTCATGCTATATTGGCTGCGGGGTGACCACCGGGGTCGGCGCGGTAGTCAATACGGCCGATGTCAGGCCGGGCGATAATGTCGTGGTGTTCGGCCTTGGCGGGATCGGGCTCAACGTGATCCAGGGCGCGAGAATGGCCGGGGCCGACCGGATCGTGGGTGTGGATATCAACCCGGCAAAGGACGAATGGGGGCGCAAGTTCGGCATGACCGATTTCGTCAACCCGAAACAAACGCAGGACGTGGTCGCCCACCTGGTCGAACTGCTCGATGGCGGGGCGGATTACAGCTTCGACTGCACCGGCAATACCGATGTCATGCGGCAGGCGCTGGAATGCTGTCACAAGGGCTGGGGCACCAGCATCATCATCGGCGTGGCCGAGGCTGGCAAGGAAATCGCCACCCGCCCCTTCCAATTGGTGACGGGGCGCAACTGGCGCGGAACCGCCTTTGGCGGAGCAAAGGGCCGGACCGATGTGCCCAGGATCGTGGATTGGTACATGGACGGCAAGATCGCAATCGACCCGATGATAACGCACCGCCTGACGCTGGAGGAAATCAACACCGGCTTCGACCTGATGCATTCGGGCGAAAGCATCCGCAGCGTGGTGGTCTATTGATGGCAGGCGCGCCTGCAAAAATAGATCTGCAAGCCAAGTTCGCGCAATTTTCGGACCATTGGGCCCCGCGCATCGTCGGGCGTTACAATGACAATGAAATCCGGCTGGCCAAGGCGAAGGGGGATTTCCAATGGCATAGCCATGCGGAAACCGACGAGCTGTTCCTGGTCGTGTCCGGAACGCTCACCATCGAGTTTCGCGATCATACCGAAACGCTGGAGCCAGGGCAGATGATAATCGTGCCCAAAGGCACCCGGCATCGCCCTCGCGCCTTGTCAGGCGAGGTGGAAATGATCATCATCGATCCCGCAGACACCGCCAATACCGGCGACCACGCGACCGCCACCCGAGCGGTCGAACTTTAGGAGAGACTATTCATGTTCAGCCACGTCATGGTCGGCGCCGACGATATCGACGCTTCGAAGAAATTTTACGATGCCTGCTTCAAGGCGCTGGGCGGGCGCGAAGGATCGGTCGATCCCAAGGGACGCCTGATCTACATGCATAATGGCGGGATATTCCTGGTTTCCCAGCCGATCGATGGCGGCAAGGCGTGCGGCGCGAATGGCGGCACGATCGGCTTTGCGGTCGAAAGTGAGGAACAGGGCCAGGCCTGGCACGATGCGGGCGTTGCCAATGGCGGCACGGCGATCGAAGATCCGCCGGGCATCCGCGAAAGCGAGATCGGCAACATGTATCTCGCCTATCTGCGCGATCCTGCCGGCAACAAGGTCTGCGTGATGAAGCGCATGGGCTGATCGGCATGGCGGAACTTACCACCGTCAGCGAAAACAAGGCGTTCGGCGGAGTGCAGGGGGTCTATACCCACGCCTCCGCCGAAACCGCCTGCGACATGACTTTCGCCGCCTATATCCCGGACCACCAGCCGGGCGCGAAATTACCGGTGCTGTGGTTCCTTTCCGGCCTCACCTGCACCCATGCCAATGTTATGGAGAAGGGCGAATACCGTGCCGCCTGCGCGCGGCACGGCATCATCTTCGTCGCGCCCGACACCAGTCCGCGCGGCGAGAATGTGCCCGATGCCGAAGGCGAATATGATTTCGGCAAGGGCGCGGGTTTCTATCTCGATGCCGTTCGCGAGCCATGGGCCGCAAACTACCGGATGCGCAGCTATATCGAGCGCGAATTGCCCGATCTGATCGCGGCAAATTTTCCCGCCGATATGGGACGCCAGGGGATCATGGGGCATTCGATGGGCGGCCATGGCGCGATGACCACGGCCTTGCGCAATCCTGGCCGCTTCAAGAGTGTCAGCGCCTTTGCACCCATCGCCAACCCCAGCGCCGTGGCTTGGGGGCAAAAGGCCTTCTCGCGCTATCTTGGCGAAGACCCGGACGCATGGGCCGATTATGACGCTGTTCGCCTGATTGAAGGCGGCGCGCGCGTGGATCGCCTGCTGGTGGACCAGGGCACCGCCGACCAGTTTCTCGGCGAGCAACTCGCAATCCCCGCCCTGCGCAGCGCCTGCCAAAACGCCGGCATCGCGGCCGAAATTCGCTTGCAGGACGGCTACGACCATTCCTATTTTACCATCTCGACCTTCATGACCGAGCATGTGGACTGGCATGCGGAGTATATCGGCCTGTAATATTACAGCTTTTCACTTACTCGGCAGTCATTTATAGCGAACGGAAGGGGGCTCTGCCGATCGGCGAGAGATTACCTCCGTCACCCGCAGGAGGGGTCACGTGATCGACCACGCCAGAGTGCTGAACGACCAGCCTGCCCCGCTGATGATCTTGAACCGCGATCTATGCTTTATTTACGCCAATGACGCCTATCTCAGGATGGTCGGGCGCGACTGGTCAGGCCTGATAGGCCGCTACGTGTTCGACCTGTTCCCCGAAAGCGATGAACGCCAGCGCATCATTCAAAACGCCTTTGAAATAGCTGCAAAAGGGGAGCCGAACGAAATCGTCCGGCTGCCTTATTCGATCGCCGTATCGCCGGGTAGCAGCGAGATGGTCGAAAAATGGTGGGAGTGTCAGCATTCCCCGGCAATCGGCAAGGATGGTGAGATTGTCGGAGTGATCCAGCAGGCGTTCGACATAACCGCCGAGGTGGCGAGCGAGGAAATGCAGTTGCTGCTTTCGCAGGAGCTCAACCACCGGGTGAAGAACCTGTTCGCCATAGTCCAGGCGCTCGTGGTGATGAGCGCGCAGGGAGAGACCGACGCGGCGGCGCTGGCCGAGAAAATCCGCAACCGCGTATCCGCCCTAGCGGCGGCGCATTCGGTCACTGCCGAGCAGGGCGAAATGTCCGACGTATCCATGCGCGAGATCATTCGGCAGGTGCTGGCCCCTTACGACGGAGCGCAGACCGAGATCGACGAGGCCTCCCCATCGATCAAGATCGACCGCTCTGCAGTCACCCCCATCGGCCTGATCCTGCATGAGCTGGCGACCAATGCGCTGAAATATGGCGGCTGGTCGGTGCCCGGGGGCAAGGTGGAAATCACTTGGCAGTTTTCGCAAAAGCCGGATGAAGAAGTTATGATTGCCTTCGCCTGGCGCGAGAGCGGCCTGCCGGGCAGCGCCTCTGCGGACCGGCAGAAATCAGGCTTCGGCTCACGCCTAATGACCAACTCGGCCCGGCAGCTCGGCGGCAATTTGGAGCAGATCTGGGGCGAGGACGGGCTGGAAACCCGCTTCTCCTTCATCGCCAACCGAGCGCGCGGGTAGGGCCGGCGCGCTTAGTGATTGCCATGGGATGCTGTGTTCGCGCGGTCTTTCTCCCGCATCCGCCTAGCCCACCGCTTCCTGTTTATCCGCCTCGCCCGACCTCGAACAGTGCATATTCCGCGCGCCAATTGGCCCCGCTTTCGCCAATCTGCCGTTCGCGAGTGAAGAACCAGCGGCGTTCGATACTTATGCCCAGCGCGCGGGCCAGTTCCTCGAAATCCCGCACGGTTACGTGGTGAATATTGGCGGTTTCGTACCAGGTCACAGGCAGATGCCGCGTTACGGGCATGCGGCCGCCGCTCAGCAATGACCAGCGCATGCGCCAATAGGCGAAATTGGGGAAGCTGACGAAGGCGCGGCGGCCGACGCGCAGCAGCTCGTCCAGCATCCGGTCGGGCCGGGCGGCGGTCTGCAAGGTCTGGCTGAGTACCGCGTAATCGAACGCGCCATCGGGATAGAAAGTGAGGTCGCGGTCGGCATCGCCCTGCACCACGCTGAGCCCCTGCGCCACGCAGCGTTCCACGCAGGCCCCGTCGATCTCGATCCCGCGCGCATCCACGCCCTTTTCATCGCGCAGGGCCGCCATCAGCGCGCCATCGCCGCAACCAATGTCGAGCGCACGGCTGTTCGGCTCGATCCGGCGCAGGATCGCGGCAAGGTCGGGGCGCAGGTGGTTGTTGGAGTCAGCCACCGATAAACCCCTTCACAACTCGGTCGAGCGCCGGGACATCGAGGAGAAAGCTGTCATGGCCGTAGGGCGCGCAGAGCTCCACGAAACTGACCGGCGCACCGACTGCATTTAGCGCATGGACGACATGGCGGCTTTCGGCAGTGGGGTAGAGCCAGTCCGTATCGAAGCTGATCAGACAGAAACGCGCGCCCTCGCCCCGGCCGTTATTCGGCGCATGGCCGGAGAATGCATCGGCGAGCAAGCCGCCATGTTCCTCGGCAATATCGAAATAATCCATCGCGCGGGTGATATAGAGGTAGGAATTGGCATCGAAGCGCCGGGTAAAGCCGCTGCCTTGGTAGCGCAGATAGCTCTCCACCTGGAAATCCGCATCGAAGCCGAACGATTTGGCACCCGCGCTGCCATCGGCCTTGTCCTGGAGGCGGCGACCGAATTTCTCGGTCAGCCCTTCTTCGGATAAATAGGTTATATGCGCCGCCATCCGCGCCACTGCGAGCCCGGCATCAGGAGCATCGCCATGCGCGTAATAATTGCCCTCACGCCAGGCTGGATCCGCCATGATCGCCTGCCGCCCAACCTCGTGGAAAGCGATGTTCTGTGCGCTGTGCCGCGCGGTGGTGGCGATTGCGAGCACCCGTTCGGCGCGCTGCGGCCAATTGGCCGCCAGGCTGAGCGCCTGCATCCCGCCCATCGATCCGCCGACAATCGCGTGCAGCCGCTCGATGCCAAGCTCGTCCAGCATAGCCACCTGCGCGCGGACCATGTCGCGGATGGTGATGACGGGGAATCGCATGGCGTAAGGATCTCCGTCCGCTGCGGCGGATGCCGGCCCGGTCGAGCCCATGCAGCTGCCGATCACATTGGCGCAGATGACGTGGAACCGGTCCGTATCGATCGGCTTGCCGGGGCCGACCATCCGTTCCCACCAGCCCGGTTTGCCGGTGACGGGATGCGCGCTGGCGACATGCTGATCGCCGGTCAGCGCGTGACATATCAGGATGGCGTTGCTGCCCGCGTCGTTCAGCTCGCCATAGGCCTGATAGGCGATTTCCACGCCTTCCAGCGCCTGCCCGCTATCGAGCGGGAGGGGCTGTGGCAGCGACACGGCGGATAGGGCGGATGCGGCATTCATCGGTGCGCCGACTTGGGCGAGGGGCTGCGGGCTGTCAATCGCCGGACAAAGCAGCTATCCGCCCCGCCAATATGGCAAATACCCGCCCCACCATGAAACCCTGGATCGAAGCGATCCACGCATACGTCCCCGGCAAGGCCACCGGATCGGACGGGCGCAGCCTGGTCAAGCTGTCTGCAAACGAGAACCCGCTCGGGTGCAGTCCGGCTGCGTTGGAAGCGCGCAGCAAGGCGCAGCATCCGGCTGCCTATCCGGACCCCGATGCGAAAAAACTGCGCGGAGCGATCGGCGAGGTACATGGCATCGATCCGGCGCGGATCGTATGCGGGACGGGATCGGACGAGTTGCTCAATCTGGCAGCCCAGGCTTTCGCCGGGCCGGGGGACGAGGTGCTGTTCAGCCAGTTCAGCTTCTCCGTTTACGATATCGCCGCGCGCCGCTGCGGAGCAACGCCGGTAGAGGCGGCGCATCGTGATTACGGTGCCGATGTCGACGCCCTGCTGGATAGTGTCGGCGAGCGCACGCGCGTGGTGTTTCTCGCCAATCCGAACAATCCCACCGGCACATTCCTGCCGCGCGCAGAAGTAACGCGGCTGCATGCCGGCTTGCCTGCGGATGTGCTGTTCGTGCTCGACCAGGCCTATGCCGAATATCTTCGCGCAGATCAGGATGATGGCGGGCTGGAACTGGCCGCTGCGCATGACAATGTGCTGGTAACGCGGACATTCTCCAAGATTTACGGGCTTGCGGGGGAGCGGATCGGCTGGGCCACCGGCGCGTCGCATCTGGTCGATGCGCTCAATCGCATTCGCGGGCCGTTCAACGTAACCAATGGTGGCCAGGCAGCGGCGATTGCGGGGGTCGAGGACCGCGAGTTCGTGGCGCGCTCCGCCGACCATAACCGCGCCGAACGTGCGCGGTTTGCCGAGCGGATAGAGGCGCTGGGCAATCACGGCCTGCGCGCGGTGCCGAGCGAGGCGAATTTCCTGCTGGTCCTGTTCGAAGGCGCTCTGTCTGCCGCAGATGCGCTGCCGGCGATTGCCGAGGCGGGCTATGCAGTGCGGCATTTGCCGGGCCAGGGCCTGCCCCATGCGCTGCGCATCACCATCGGCCAGCGCGCCGATATGGACGCGATCGCGGACGTTCTGGCATCCATGTGCGAGCGCGCCGGATGAGCTTCCAGCGTATCGCAATTATCGGGCTCGGCCTGCTCGGCGGTTCGCTCGGCCTCGCCATTGCGCAGCGGTTGCCGAATGCCAGCACGGCTGGCTTCGACGCCGATCCCGCCACCCGCGAACGCGCGGCGCAGCTCGGCCTGGTGGGCACGGTTTGCGGCACCGCTGCCGAAGCGGTCGCGGGAGCCGACCTCGTCATCCTATGCGTACCGGTGGGTGCCATGAGCAATGCGGCATTAACATTCGCAGAGGCGCTGCCCACAAATGCGGTGGTGAGCGATGTTGGATCGTCGAAGGCTTCCGTCGCCAAGGCGCTCGCTCAGGCCCTGCCGCACCACACCATCATCCCCGCCCACCCGGTTGCCGGCACCGAGCAAAGCGGGCCGGATGCCGGGTTCGGGGAGCTGTTCGCGCATCGCTGGTGCATCCTCACCCCGCCCGCCAATGCCCCCGAAAGCGCGGTCGAGAAGTTGAGCGCGTTCTGGGAAGCGCTGGGCGCCAATATCGAGATTATGGATGCGGACCATCACGATCTCGTGCTGGCCGTCACCAGTCATATCCCGCATCTGATCGCCTACACCATCGTCGGCACCGCATCCGACCTGGAAGAGGTGACGCGCGGCGAAGTGATCAAATATTCTGCGGGTGGTTTCCGCGATTTCACCCGCATTGCCGCCAGCGATCCGACCATGTGGCGCGACGTATTCCTTAACAACCGCGAGGCGGTGCTGGAAATGCTCGGCCGGTTCACAGAGGATCTGACCGACATGCAGCGCGCCATCCGGCGCGGGGATGCGGACAAGCTGTTCGACCTGTTCACCCGCACGCGCGACATAAGACGCGGCATCGTGGAGCAGGGGCAGGACGACGCCAGGCCCGATTTCGGGCGGAAGGATCACTAGCCTGAGGGTGCTGAGTGCGGTTGGGCATCCGCCCGCGCCCGGCAAATTCTACATCAATCGTTCAGCGCATTCATCGCGTCGAGCACGCGCCGTTCGATCTCGTCGCGGGGCAGGCCCGGCTCGATCGGTTCTCCGAAGCGGTAAGTGATCGTGCCGCTGCGCTTCCAGATGCGGTGATAGAGCGGGCCGCTATCCACCGCGACGGGTATCACCGGCAGGCCGAGCAATTTGTACAATCCGGCAAATCCCGATTGCAGATTGCGCCGCTCCCCATGCGGAACGCGGGTTCCTTCGGGGAATATCACCAGGGGGCGGCCCTGCGCATTATACGTTTTGGCCGCGCTGATCATTCGCCGCAAGGCGCGCGCGCCGTCGCCGCGCGCCACCGGGACGCAGCCATATTTTTCCGCGCTGCCGCCCCATACGGGGATGGCGAACAGCTCTTCCTTCGCAAAAATCGCGGGCACGTCGAACAGATGCGGCAGGTCGATCGCTTCGAAGAAGCTTTCGTGCCTCACCGCATATAGCACCGGCTCGGACGCATTGACTCCTTCCACCACCACCCGGATGCCGAGCAGCCAGTTTACGCACCAGCGGTGCCAGGCGACCCAGCCATGAACCACTTTGCGCAAGGGGCGAAAGCCCATCTCGCGCGCGATCCGGCTGCCGGTCACGAACAGCACCGAGCCGATGTAGAATACGATGTAGAAGATGATGCTGCGCAGCACCGCGATTGCCGTCATCATGTCGTGATCCAGCTGTAGATCAGCTTGTGATATTCAAGGAACAGCGTGCCCAGCGATGGTGCCGAGGCGACCGCATCGCGGTCCACCACCACACTTTCGGGCAAGGCCGATTCGAGCTCGTTCGCCGCGCGGCGCATGTGCCAGTCGGTGGTGACAAGGCGGATGCTGGTTACCTCGCGCGCGGCCACCCATTGTGCCGCTTCCCTCGCATTGCCCTGCGTGTCGACCGCCTGGAAACCCAGCGTGATGCAGCAATCCATCAATTCGCCGGCAACTTCGAATTGAGCGGCGAATTCGGCCGGTTTGACCTCCCGGTCGACCCCCGTCACCAGCATCAACGGGGCCTTGCGGGCGCGCAGCACTTGCAACCCGCGCATGATCCGCCCCGGCCCGCCGGTCGGCACGATCACCGCTTCGTTGACCTTGCCAGTCAACGGCATCGGCTGCGGCAGGGTGATAGCAAACAGCGCGAAGCCGATTATCCAGACGGCAACCAGGCTGGCGAGTGCTTTCCTGATCACAGCATCTTCCTCAGCGCCAGCAGCACGGTCATTCGCGCGGTCAGCATCGCCAGCGCCACGCCCACGACCGGGATCGCCGCAAGCGCCAGCCAGTCGAGCCATCCGAACCCTCCGCCCGATACCATGCCCGATCCCAATTGCGCGAATTGCCGCCCCAGGATCAGCACCGCTGCCAGGCCGAGCGCCAGACCGGCCGCCCCACCCATCACCGCGTCGAAGCCGATCGAACGCTGGAAAATCCGGGCGATCTGCCGGTCCGTGCCACCCAGCAGGTGGATGATCTCAATCGTTTCGCGATTGGCACCCAGCGCGCTGCGCGAGGCGAGCCACACCGCCGCCGCGCCGGTCAATGACAGCAGGATAACCAGCGCCAGCGAGAGCCACTGCATGGCGGCAATCGCCCCGAATACCGGGCCCAGCCAACTGGCCTGCGCATCGATCCGCGCGGCAGGCGCAACGTTTTCCACCGAATCCTGCAATTGAGCGAGCGTCACATCGTCCGCCTCCCCCCGCAAACGCAGGTCGATCAGCGCCGGGATGGGCACCGCTTCGCCGCCCGATCCGGTTCCCAGCCAGGGTTCCAGCAAGCTATCGAGTTCCGCATCGGGCACCAGCCGCAGCGTCGCCACGCGCGGGTCTTCGGCAAGCAGCGCCAACGCCGCCTCCGCCTGCCGGTCGCGCTCTGCCGGGGATGCTTCGATGATCTGGACCGTCGCACCGCCTTCGAGGTCGCTGCGCGCGCCGCCGGCCAGGTTGCTCAAGGCCAGTCCGCCCGCCGCTGAGATTACCGTCAGCGCCACCATGATCGCAATCACCCACGGCATCGGGCCAGCCAGCCGGGCCTGCGGCACCAGATCCGCCGCACGCTCCCCGGCGAAGGGCGAAAAGCCGCGAACCTTATTGCGCTGAATGGACGGCGCCGGCTTCATGCGCCGCCTTCCCCATCGTTGCCACCAGCGGCCGGACGGGGCGGATATTTCAGCGCACCGGTCGGATCGGACAGACGGCCATTGTCGAGCCGCATGATCAGCGATTCCGGCACTTTCTTGAGCAGATGCACGTCGTGTGTCGCGACCACGACGGTGGTACCGAGGCGGTTCAGCGCCTCGAACAATCGCAGCAGCTTCAGCGCCATGTCGGGATCGACATTACCGGTCGGCTCGTCCGCCACCAAAATGTCGGGCCGCGCAATCACTGCCCGGGCGATTGCCACGCGCTGCTGTTCCCCGCCCGACAAGGTTTCGGGCCGGGCATCCGCGCGGTGGCTCAGCCCGACCCAGTCGAGCATGTCCGAAACCGGCTTGGCCAATTCGCCCTCGGGCACACCGGAAAGCCGCAAGGGGAGCGCCACATTATCGAAGCTGGAGAGATGCGGAACCAGCCGGAAATCCTGAAAAACCGTGCCGATCCGGCGGCGGAAAGCGGGGATTTTTCCACGCGGCAGCGTAATCAGGTCGGTTCCGAACATGCGGATCACTCCGCGCGAGGGGCGCTGCGCAAGATAGATCAGTTTCAACAAGGAAGTTTTCCCGGCTCCGCTGGCGCCGGTCAAAAAATAGAAGCTTCCGGGAAAAAGCGTGAAACTTACGTTACTTAACACCTCGCTATCGGTGCCATAGCGCAGCCCGACATTGTCGAAACTCACGATCTCGCCCGGCCCCTCGGTCATTGGCACGATCGTGCGAAGCGTTCGGGGAAAGCAGAGATCGGCATTGCCGGGCCGCCTATAGCCGGGCTTGGATGGGGAAAAAAGGCGTTCCCTCGCTGTTAAACAGTGTGGTGCACACTTGTTGCGATTCAACCGGGTGCGTAAGGGTTGGCGGTAACCATGATAATCGCCTGCCCCGCCTGCTCTACGCGCTATGTCGTTCCCGACGCATCGATAGGTGTCGATGGCCGCACCGTGCGGTGCGCGAAGTGCAAACATAGCTGGCATCAGGACGGCCCCGAGCTGAACCTGGCGGATTTCGTCGCTGAGCCCGCCGCGCAGCAAACCCCGCCTCCAGCCACGCCACCGGCCCCGCCGAAACCGCGCGAGAAACCGCGCGCCCCGGCAACCGACCATCCCTCGCCGCCGCCCACCGTGGTGGAGACCGCACCCGCGCCGCAGCCCGATTATGACGAGTCGAGCAACGTCTCGCAGTTCGATTACCAGCCGCCCTTCCGTCCGCGCCGTAATCCGCTGAAGCTGTGGACCGCCGCCGCCGCAATTTTCGCAGTGCTCGCGCTGGGCAGCGTGGTGGCGGTCAACTTCCTCGGCCTGCCCGCTTGGGTGCCGGTCAATCGCCCGACCTTCGCCATGGGCCAGCCCGGCCTGGTGCTGGAATTTCCCGAGGACCAGCAGGATCGCCGCGCGCTGCCCAATGGGACGGAGTTTTTCGGGGCTACCGGCACGATCAAGAACACCGGCCGCGAAACGCGCCGGGTACCGCCGCTGCTTATCGTGCTGCGCGATCAGCGTGACCGGATCGTGTTCGATTGGGTGGTGGAGCCGCCGCAGTCCAGCCTCGCGCCGGGCGAAAGCATGACGATCAACGAAGCGGTGACGGACGTCCCCAAATCGGCGAAGTTTGCAGAGATCGGCTGGAAACCAGGCTGATCCGGCTGTCCGGCGCTAGCTGAACTCGATCCACAATTTGCCCGCTTCGTCGTGTGCGATCTGTGCCCCTTGCGTGTCGCCCCGCGCGGCATTGCCGATATCGATGCGGGTGGCCCGCACGATTTTTACCGAGGCCTGCGCGCTCGTATGGGCCACCGGCGGAGAAGCGGCAGGCGCGGCGCTTTGGGCCAGCATCAGGAGGGCGGCAGCGGCAAACATTATGCGCAATCCTTGCCGAACCGTTCACCATATTCGCAAGCCGATCGTTAAGCCGGTCCCGCTGTGGGACGCGGGGCCGCAAAACCATTACCGAAAAGCGTGCAGGTACGGTGAGATCGGCGCTTGCGGTGGCACACCCGCTTTGCTAGTGGCGCGGCCCTACCGAGGCCGGGCGCATCAACGCCCGCCAATACGATGTGCGGTCGTGGCGGAACTGGTAGACGCGCAACGTTGAGGTCGTTGTGGCCGCAAGGCCGTGGAAGTTCGAGTCTTCTCGACCGCACCATTTCCGGTCAAAGGTGGGCACCTCGCCCTTTGACCGTGCGACTGCAGCAACCCCATGTTCGAGCGCTGCGGTCTCGCCCTCAATCTCGATCTTTGATCCAACCCGAATGCGGCTGATGAAAGCTCGCGCGATGCGCTGCCTCACGTCGCTATTGCTATGGATTAGGTTCTGACGGACGATCTTTCCGAACTTGCGGACAGCACTAGGCGTGATTTTGGCTGGTCCACGATCCAGTTGCTGGCGCAGTATGTTCGCGGTGCTGTTCAGACTATCAATTTCCGCCCTTCTTTGCTTGATCCGCGAAGCGATATCCTGATCACGAGCGGAGATCGTGCCGATCTCGATCCCATCGTGCAGATTTGAGAGGCGCTTACGTGCTTCGACGATCCTCTCTTCGCACTGATGAAGTTCAAGCTGCTTGCGCTTGCGGGCGTCGTCAGAAGTGTCGAGGACGCGGCCGAGCAACCTCTCGAGATTGTCTTGATCGAAAACCTTTTCGGCAACCACTTCCATAACGAGCGGGTCGAGCTTGTCGGTGCGCACGTTAGGGCAGGAGCAAGAGGAAGCGCCGCGGTTGGTGCGTTCATTACACTTGTAATAGCGATATCTACCGGAGCCTCCGGTCGCGACAGTCATGCCCGCACCACAGTTTGGCATGCCGCAGTGAGCGATGTCGATCAGCAGCGTGGGGCCGTTGACAATGCGCGGAGCAGTGTTCCGCGGAGCGCGGGTGGCGCGAAGGGCGGCCACGTGATCGAATTTCTCTTTCGAAATGAGCTGGGGACACTCGACCATCGTCCACTCATCTTCCGGCAGTAGGTTCCCCCGCTCGTCGAACTTGTTGCCCGGAAACTCTCCTAGATAGAGAGGCCGCGACAGGATGCCCGCGATGTTCGAATTGTGGAACTTGCCGCCACGACGGGTATAGCCGCGCTTATTGAGGTATTCGGCTATTGCTCGGCCTCCCATTGGAGTTCCGTCGATGTCGCGCTCGGCGAGGTCAAAAATCTTGCGAACGATCCGCGCTTCAGCTTCCTTGATGAAGAGCTTTTTCTTTTCTTTTTTCCCTCTGATTTCCACCGTGCGAGATTCGTAACCGAGCGGAACCGTCCCGCCTGGCCAGAACCCTTCTTCAGCAGTGCCCCTGAGACCACGGCGAGTGTTCATTGACGCTTTCACAATCGCGTCCTGATCCTGCCAACCGGTCAGCAGCTGATGCAGCATGCCAAAGTGGCTGTCCTCGAAGGTCTGGTAGGCGAACAGACATTTAACGCCGGCTCTTTTCAGTTGGCCTTGGGTGGCAACAATCAATTCCACATCGCGCGCTAAACGGGACATATCGGCAGACACGATGTAGTCGACCGGATGGTCGCCGCCCGTGGCGAGCAGTAACATCCGATTGAACTCGGGCCTCTTCCAGTCCGACCCGGAGAGCCCCGGCTCAACAAAGATTTCGATAAGATCGATGCCCTGCTTAGCGCAGCAATTCCGCAGATCAACTTTCTGCTGACGCAAAGAAGTTTTGTGTTCCGCCTGCTCTGCCGTGCTGACCCTGACATAGCCGTAGGCGCGGGGACGATTGGCGGGGCGATCAATTTTCATGTCTTCGACTCATTGTCCAAGCGGCATCGAGATGTGAGCAGCACATTACTCTCGATCCTTCGAAAGGGCTTTTCCAATATGCGCTCGCCGCGCACGTAAGCTGCGATCTTGCCTCGCTATTTGTTTCAATAGATCGAGCAAGAACCTATTGATTTCGTCCTGACAGACGCCTTTCCTAGCCATTTTAGCTGCTCCTTTCGAATTTGTTGTTCGGCTGGGCTTTGGATAGCTAATCATTTAGTGTCTCCTTGAGAGCGCCCTCGCCGATAAGTTTAAGCGACAGGCGAGTGAAACCAATCCCATCCTTCCGCACTGATGATTTCGATTCCGGCAGTAATGAACCTATCCTCCAGCCTTCGCAGTTCAGTCATGGACCGCGAGAGACAGGTCTTATTTGCGACCACGATCGTACGCACGCCGCTGCTCTCCGCAGTCTTCAGGAGATGCTCGAGCTCGGATTGGCCGGAGTTCGCCGGACTAATGTCGGTGAACACTCGCTGCAAATGAACCCCACAGGAGACCGCTGCCCGCGTGATCGCGTCGTTTTGAGTTGCGATAGAAGCCGCCGCGCTCTGGCAGTTCGAAGAACAGCGCACAAATCCAAAAGCCTTAGTCATTAAATATCTCCTTGAGAGCGTCCTCGCCGATAAGTTCGAGCAGCAGGCGGGCGAGGTCTTCCTCCGACGGAGGCGCCAGCCACTCGATTTCTGCATGTGCATTCTCGAGCGGCAGCGACGTCGTGCGCGCGCGACAGGGTCTATCATACCCTTCCTTCGCCAGCATCCGATCCATCGCTACCGTCCCGATCCGAGTCAGTTCCGCGACGGCGAAGCCGCGTCCGGATTCGTGAGGAATGAAAGAAGCGCGTCGAGCGCAGTGTCGAATTCCTTGGCGGGATAGCCGGGCGGGAAGTTGATAACCGGCCCGCCCTGGCGCTTTCTGTCGACGCAGATGTTGGTTTTTAGGCCGGGCTGTCTGACCGGTGTTCCGAGCATGCGATTCCGCCGCTTGGGCTCGCTACGTTTGGCGTTGACGCCAAGCTTCGCGCGGAATTCGTCGGCGCTGATCGGCTCATCAGCAGCGATCAGGTCTTCGACCAACTTCGTGAACCGATCTGTGTTAGTCGAACTGCCGTCAGCATCAGTCGCATCGACCTTCTTCAGTCGCGCCAGCGTCGTGTAGACATCGAACCAGAAACTGCGGGAAATTTTCGAGTGATCGATCAGCAGGTCTCCGAGACCTTCGAATTGCTCTTCGGCTTCGGCTGCTGAAATCATCTGCGAGACATTGCCGGCGCTGACTCCAATCTCTTTCGCGATCGCTTCTTGCGATACGCCCGCCCGGTGACGCGCGAGCGCTTGACGAGCCGGAGCCATCGGCTCACGTTTACGGCGATGCCGGGTATCGGCAAGCCGGATCGCGAGAACGTGATCCTCATTGACCTGAATGGTTTTGACCATCGCATCCGGGTCAAGCGCGATCACCGCCTGAAGCGCTACGAACCCGTCGATCAGGAACAGGCTGTTCCCGCGTCTGACGACTTTAAATGGCGCAATGAGATGCTTTTGCGCGACGACAGCCTTGGCCTGCGCCAGATCGTCTTCGGAAAATGCCCTCCGCTCGTGAAGCGCCGGATCAATCTGGATGTCCCGCGCCAATACGTAATCGGCGCCAGCTTCCTGCGCGACACTGTGAACGGAGCCGACATTGCTTGTCTCGGCTCCAGCGAGTTCACCGCCATTGGAAGCAGCGGGTTTGCCGCTCACTTCATTGGCGTGGCTCTGTACGTAGTCGAATTCGTCTTGCATGCTGTCCTCTGGATTGTTGAGGACAGCACTTATTCCGCTGGTTTGCGCTTACTGCGCTAGTGATTTCTAAGCGAATTCAGATAAGGTCGTGCGCCGAAAACATCGGAATTCAGGGATTTCTTGGAAGCGGGCAAGCCGCGAATTTGCGATTTCTGTCCGAAATGAAATTTTTTCAGCTCATCGTCGATGCCGATTAGCCTGCCGGCGAACAGGCACGGGAACTCCAGATCGTTCGCGAATACGAAATCAGTCATAGGCGGGACCGGGGTTTCGCTGAGGATGAGCGCGCGATTGCGCGCATTCTTGAGCTCTTTAGTTTTCAGCCCCGGCGAGGCGTAATTTAGATCGAGGGTTCGCAGTTCGCTGTGAGTACAAATCCAAGCATCGATCATCGCCTCGCTGCCAATGTCGCTAGTCCAAGCTTCCGGGCAATACCCTGCGCGGATTAGCGGATTGCGATTGGGATCTCGGAGTCCGGCCTCTACCAACTTCTCATCGGCTTCGTTCAACCGCAGGACAAGGTCGGTTCCAAAGAAGGTGAGCCCATCGTCGGCAACGAACTCGTTCCACGCTGGCATTCCTCTTGAAATTTCCGCGAACAGGCTGGGCGGACCCAGCCGTTCAATTTCGATGCGCAGCTGTTCGTGTTTCTCACCACGCAGACGCCGGTTCATGTGGAGGGCCGTGCGAGCCTGACTGAAGCACGCAAGCATGTTGAGCGCAAAGCGAAATACGCTCGAGGCACGACCGCGCGAAAGCGCACGGTAGTTGGGATATTCAGAAAGCATCGAAAGCAACACGCGTATCAGAAATCCGAGTTCATCGGTGCCGAGGCATTTCTCGTAGCCCTCGTCCCTACGGACGCCTTGTTGTCTTAGCCGGAGACTGTCCAATATCGCCATATTGCGTTCGGCGTGGTCTGAAGGCTCGCCGATAGCTAGCTGATCGGCGCGGTAGACTGCGGACAGGATTGACAGCGGGGACAGGTCAGCAATCTGTGCTCCGCCCGACCGCCAGTCGCCACCTGTCCTACGCTTCAGATAGCCCTCGACATACTCGCAGGCCCTTTCGAGCTCGATCACTCGTGTGAAGAGATGGGCGATGATCTCATGGCGCCTGCCGCGAATGCCGACCTTCTTGGCGTAACGCTTCAGACCGCCTTTCGGGAAGGCGGTGCTTGCCGAGTGGCGATTGAGGTAGCCTTGAATGTCGCGCTTCCACAGCAGGTCGAATGAGCTTTCGCCGCTCCGTCCTCCGTGGATGCGGTCGCTATATTCGGTTTCGAGCGCCTCGCACACTGTATCGAAATCGAAACCGGAGAGATACCGAGTGACCTGCCTCATATCTGAGGGCTGGATAATCTTGAACGCAAGATCGGGCTGCTCGGCATGATCGAAGAACCACGGCCAGCGTGCCGCCGCCAATTGCCTTATCGTTCGTTTTACGCTGTCATCCTCGCACAAAGCGAGCGCATGGCTCGGCGTATCGAGCCCGCAGCTCGGCCACTGAATTGCATGGAGCGTCTTTTGGTAGCGCTCTGCCGCTGGCGCATCGGAGAATAGAATTATCCGCGAGCCCCACGGGTATAGCGATTCATCCACCTCGTCAGTTTGGACGAAATGGTTAGCACGACGGGCGCCTTTCGTATCCCAGTGATATGAAGGCGTCTGGCCATCCAGCCCGTCACTCGCAGTCGCGATAAGCGCGCGGGCTGGGCTCGTCGCTGGGGGAGCGGAAGGCTTGCGATTATAGGCCCGCGTCACGGCTCGCCCCCTGAAGCTGGGCAGATTTAGCGTGATAGGTGTCGAGCTCGTCCTGCCTCGGTCTCTCGCCATTCCAGAACTTGGTTTTCAGGCTCTCTGCCAGCCGGAGGCATGAGGAAGCGATTGAGAGCTGCTCGGCTAGACGCGCCCTATATCCGTCAAGATTGTCAACGGGCGGTCGAAATTCCGGAACGCTGTTGATGATCTTTGTGGCCGACGCCCATGAGGCTGGCATCAGATCAGCGGGAACATCTGCCAAAAGCACATTCTGAAGTTCGGAAAGCGCATCATCGTCAGCGTCGTGCGATGACCATTCATCCCACCAGGCGAGCGTCTGTTTCGTCCGATCGATGACGGCGATCAGCTCTTTCTGCTCGTCCAAAAATAGGTGGGCCATGCACGCGCACCATTGTTCGAGCTGATCGTCGTATTGCAGCTTGATGGCTGCGGCTGTCATTCTCGATCCGGCATCCTTGGCCGCATCATGCCGGACCTTCAGGTCGTTCATGACCTCCGTAATTTGGCCGGGATGCCTTATCGCGACTGCTGTCCCATCGGGCTTTCGCCATTCGAAGTTCATGGCCGTACCTCTCGGTATTTTGCATTGGCACCGATATCGCGTAGCCATTCGAACGCTGCCCGCCGATTTGGCACTGCGGGAAACGCAATGCGATGGTAGGCACACGTCATGCGGATCAGGTGCATCTGCTTTTTCGACGGGGGACGCATGGCGAGCCGGTCAAGATCCTCATCGGTCAGTCCGTCGAGATATGGCCTCGTTCTCTCAATGTAGCGATCAAAGCCCCGCAGCCACTCCGCATGCCGGCCAAACTGTTCGAGCCGATTGGGCATCAGCTCCAACAGTTCGAGAAGCCCCGAGCCCAAGGTCTCGTCACCGTCATCGCTGTCCTGGCCAACGATTTTTGTAGCCTCGGCCACAACAGCCCTCATCTGGTCGAAAGAGAGTGAGAGCAGTCCATCGAGAGCTCGGGCATGTTGTGCGCTCAGTTCGTACTGGACCAGAACGGCACCGAGCGTGATCTGATGATAAGCATCCTTCGGGTCGCGAAAGACTGCCTCGCCGGGTGTGATCTGCGGAGCGGTGAGTCTCTGCTCGGTCCTGGCAAGTGTTGCCATCGCCCGGTCGAGTTGAGATGCCAAATGCTCAAGTTCTTGACCTGAGCGGGGATTGAAGTCGTGTTCCATCGATCAGTTATATTATGAACGACCGCAGTATCCAAACGTGTCAGCGCGACAGGCTGCAGATTGTGCTGCCACTTAAGCAAATGGGGATTGCGGCGAAGTCAGCAGCAACGGACAATAGGCAGAAAAGTTTAGCGCACTAAAGGATGAAGTGGGGGCGGTACGCGAAATAATGTTTGCCAGTTAAGCCGACCGCCGCCCGCCCCACTTTGCAAAGACCGCCCCCATGAAGATCAACCCAGATCGCAAGTGCGAATATGTCGAACCAGGTTCGGCGCATTGCGCCAGTCTGTTGCGCGTCTCGAGGGACCCCTGGCTCAGGCTCGAACTGCAGGCACAGCAAGAAAGACAGCGCTCAGCATGGAGCGAGGCCGAGCACGTAAAGTCGGTCAAGACGCGCGAGCGGGAAGCCGAAATCCGGCAAAGGGCGCGCGAGCGCGACCTCTTCTGGTTCCCGACGAAAGCGAAGAATTGGGACGCAGAACAGGTCAGGAAATGCAAGGCCGGCACCTCTTCGCGGGCGATCCGGATCGGCAATACAAAAGGCTGGATGCCTCGATATGCGATGCCAATCCGGACCGCACAGGGGTTGCTCTTCCCATTCCAGCGCACGGTTTATCGGAACGCGAAATCGAGCAAGCAGGGGGCAGGAAAGGACTTGGTTCGCTACGGGGCCGAGGGAGCCCACGAGTTCGAGAACGGGGCGCTGGCCTTCTTCAGTTCGGTTGGTCTCACCATAGATGAGGCGGCAGAAGCCTTCGACCAGTTGGAGAGCGTCAATCGGTCGGCGGCGGGAAACGCTAAGGTTGTGCATCACATGATCATCCAGTCGCTGGCCGAGCTTCCGCCGGAAGAGCAGTGGGCCATGTTGCTGCGCTATTGCGAGCAAGTGTTCGGCAGCCAGGATCTCCCTTACTCCGTCTGTCTTCACCCGCCGTCCGAGGACGGTGATCAGCGCAACTGGCATGCCCACGTAGTATTTTCCTACCGGCCAATGGTACGAAATGGCGAGGCAGAATGGCATATCGGCCGCGCGCTTCGTAGCGACCTCGACTGCCCGGAACAGTGGACGCGAATGCGCTTTTTGCTGGCCGAGGAACTCAACCACACCTGCGAGATGCATGGGGTAAACAAGCGCTACACCCATTTAAGCTACGCGGCGGCCGGAATGGATTACATTCCGCAAGTCCATCTAGGCGCCGGACTGACTGAGAAGGTCAGGCGCGGTGAGAAGGTGGCTCTCAACGAGCAAAATCATGCCGTTGCTGCACGCAATTCGGCGCTTCAGTTCATGCGAGAAGTGCGTAGCGCCCTGAACGCCAGCGTCGCGGTCGTGTCGAAATACGTCCGGCAGGAACGCGATGCCGTCCGCGCTGCTATTTCGGTGCCCCGGCCGGATGCAATTCAGCCCGCCAAATCAATCGACATCCGAGGGGTGACAGTGCCAATCGCCCCGGAATTGCTTGCCAAGGTTGGTCGCCCTAAAGAAGATATGATTCCGGCAAACGACACCGAAACGGTGTCAGAGCGCAGCTCGCTTTTGCCTGCTGGAGCGACCCCGCCCAAGTTGCCCGACTCCTTGTTGACGGTAGATGGCGCGATGGGCACCGGGTTCGGGCTGGGACGGTATCTGCCGGTGAAATTGCCGGAGCCTCTATCGAACGTGGCAACAGAACCGGCGGTGGTTCTGCACCCGGCACCATTGATGCCGCAGCCGCTGGACGCTGACGCGGCCGTACAACCCGGGTGGAAGTTGCCGTCAAAGACCATCACTGTGCCCGCTGCCCTTGCTGCGAGTGAAGAGAGGGACCGCTTTTTCGAGGGGCTTTTTGGAGAGGCGGGGAAAGCCTCGCCTGCAATCCCGGATCCAATGGAGAATATGAATCATCTGTTCTCGGCTCGATGGCAACTGCCTGTGTATGTGCCTCCCAGCCTTCCTGAGCCTATCGAACCGGTGTCCGAGGGCTCGAGCGACCGGGCGGTCCTCAGAAGAAGCCTTGCTTCCAACGGTTCGCCGCAGCTTCCTCACCCGCTTCCGAGCGAAGAGCAATCGCCATCAGAATTTAATCGGACCTGGGACTTTGAAGGTCCCGTACTGCGAATTGTCGAAATGCCGGATACTCGTTTCGCTTCTGATCCTGGGGGCATCGAGGCAACAGCGCCGCGCTTGCCGGAAGGGGTCCTAAATGATCCTACGAAAGTGAGGGCGGCGGAAGACTTTAGTACGCTAAACTCATCCGGTCTTGTGGACCAATCCGGGCCCAGGATAAAGGCTGCCCAGTCCCAATTTCCCGCTCCGCCGAAGCCAACTCCCGACGGCAACGAGTCAAGTCCGCGCGCTGGCAATCAGCGGCAGAATGAGCAGGAAGAGGAAACCGAACGGTCGCCGTTGGGAACGGATCCTGTGTTGGAGCGGACGCACGCGCAGATATCAATGTTCGAATTGATGCGTTTGCTTGAGCAGCAGCGCTACCTTCTGGTGAAGGATGGAGACGATCGCATCACGGTGCCGAACGACGTTCTCCGCCGTGCGGGGATCGGGACCGACCGGTTGACGGCGGATGATGTGCAAGGAGGGCTGGCGGCGCTCCACGCGCGCAACCAGAACGAACTTGAGGCGATTGCCCTGCATGTTGCCGCGTTCCCGGATCAGTTCAGCAACAGCGAAGGATATTGGGCAATTGATCAAAATGCGATGCCCGTCGTCCGGTCTGCGGTCGAATCATGGCGTAACAACGAGAAGGTGAAGCAAGCGATTGAACGGATTGTTGCAATGCCGATCGACCCGCAAGGGTCTGCATCTGTAAAGCAGCGACGGAACGAATTTCTCACTACAGCAATGGGTGGGCCTGCATCACCGCCTAGGAGTGAGCGTAAGATGACCCTTCTGATGACCTGCTTCAAGACAGTCGAGAATTGAGCGACGGACAGGGATAAACAATTCAGTGCGTTCGCGCAGCGCCGAGCGCGCTCCGTCATCGCCGTGACCTGCATATGGCATTCCGGATGCCAGCATCTCTTTTCAACCTGCGAGGCGTTCGCAAATGGCCGGTGGTCGGCCGGACGAAGACTGGCTAGTTTTGGTCGCCGGATTGAGCGAAGCTGCCATTCGACTTTGTCAGTGTCCGTTTCCCGACCAGATCACGACATTCTGCGTCGTTGATGTGAACGGCGGCCCTTGCAGAAAATCACCATTCGGGTCTTTTCGGTGCGCGTCGAGACGTAAATCCTTACAACCGAAAGAGCTGACGCTGCATTCTGGTCGCGAGAATAGTTTTGCGTGCTGACGCTGGGAGAAGGGGTTCCTATATGGGTGTCAGGCACAAGAACGGGGAACTTTGATGGCGGAGCGAAAAGCAATACCGGCGAGGACGCGACTGCGCCTGTTCTCGGACGCGGCGGGCTTCTGCCAGAAACCCGATTGCCTAGAGGCCCTGTTCCCGGCGGAGATGGGTAGCGACAAGCACATCGCCGAAATGGCGCATGTCATCCCGCATGGTGATGCAGGCCCGCGCCATGAAGACCGACCAGCGGTGGATTTCGATGCCGATGCCTTCGAGAACTTGATCCTGTTGTGCCCAACTTGCCATACCAAGATCGACAAGGACCCCGAGGCCTACCCGCGCAACATGCTGCTGGATTGGAAGGTCAACCATCTCGGACGGTTGGCGTACAAGCAAGGCATCCGGGCTTACGATGATCGCGAGCAGGCGCGTGCGGCGGCTGCCGCCATTATGGCTGAGAACCGGGCCATCTGGGAAAAGTTTGCGCCGGAGGACGGCTCGGAATTTGAGTTTGATCCGGAATCGGGCACCGCTGCGGCGTGGGATCAGCGAGTGCGAAGCGTGATCCTTCCCAATCACTATCGCGCTTTGGCAATCATTGAGGCCAATCTTGGTCTTGCCACGGAGGAAGAACGCCGCACCTTCGCTGATTATCGGGAGCATGTGCGCGGCTTGTCTGAGCGGCACGTATGCGGCGTTTCCGGTCGTGCCATCCGCTTTCCAGTTTCGATGGAGTTGATGTTCGCGTGAGCTGGCAAATCAAATATGCGCTCGCCAATTTTGCGAAGGAAGGTCGGTCGCAGGCGGAACATCTCGGAGGCGATGTCATTCGGATCGTCACCGATGATCGACCCGACGTCGTCGCGGCTATCTCGGCCGCCCGAACGGTCAATCAGGCGACGGCTGCGGGCTACCGGGACCATGTCGAGGGCCTTGATTTCCTCTGCGGCTACCGCGCGGAGTGCGTCTGGGAAGGCGAGGCAATCCGGTATCTCGAGGACAACCACGTTGGCTGGGGAAGTTTCGGTACGCTGGTTTCGGCGGTGCTCGATGGCGACGCCAACACCGCGCAGCACAAGGTCTATAAATTCTCGGATCGGCTTCTTCGGCAGTATGGGCCCGTCGCGGCGGTCGACCGAGAGTTCGACCGCATTCACCGGGTCACGCTGCGGTCCGGAGAGGTGCTGAGGATCGGGATGATAGCTGACTATGAGCCGACGGCTGACGAGGTTCGGTCGTTGTGGGATCGCTTTGGCTCGGTCGACATCATCTGGAACACCAATCCGAATGGCACGCCGCAGCCCGAGGCGAACGACGCCGGAAGGGAGTTGGGGTGCGAAGTGATGCTGTGGAACTCGTTAAGAGAGCGCTTGGCGCAGGCATGATGTCGGCCAGCGAGGTTTCGGTTCACCTTCTGACGTCCTGCCCCTCGCTGGAGCATTTCGAGGCCTATATGTTCGGCTCGGCGATAGCGGGTATCGGGGCGGACATCGACATTTTGATCGTCGGTCCCGGCGGTTCGCTGCTATCTCAGGTCAAAAGCGAGCTTCGTTCCGCCGGGGAAAACTTGCCGTTGCACGTCCTGTGCATGTTGCCTGCAGAGGCACTTCAAACGCAGTTTGTAGCGAGGGAGAAATGCGTGCGGCTCTCTCAACTTGCGCTGGCGGGCCGTTGATCAGAAAGTCGTTGAATTAGTAGCGGTTCAGGCTTGGGGGGAACGATGAAGATAACGTTGCTCGATGCGGGGAAAACGCGATCTGTGCTAAAGAGCCTGATCAAAAACTATGATGATATTCATATCGCGGTGGCCTGGGGCTACAATGGGACGCTCGCTGATCTCCTGATGGAGAACAGCGGCAAATTCCGTTCTGTCACTTTTGGACTCAACGGTTTTGCGACGTCGCCTGATTTGGTGGACCGCTTAATCGGCACCAAGAACGCCTTTATCGCAAAGGCGGACACCGGCATCTTCCATCCCAAGCTATATATGTTTCAGGCCGGCGGCATCGCGCAGGCGCTTGTTGGAAGCGCCAATTTCACGAGAGGCGGGCTCGATAAAAACCATGAGGCGTGCGTCCACATCGAGGGACCGGCCGACGACGACATTTTCAAGCAAATCCAACGCGAGCTTTCAGGCTATGACGTGCTCAAGCAGCGAGTCACCCAAACGCTCGCGGACAGTTACCGTCGGCAATACGACGCGGCGCGAAGGCAGCATGGCCAGCGCGACCCGATCCTTCCTGACGAGAAGAAAGGGGGGAAGGGCTTGACGTCGCCGCTGGCGATGATGAATTGGAAAAATTTCGCGGCCACGGCGAAGATCGACCCGCATCATAACTTCAAGCGCCGGATGGAGTTGCTTCGAGAAATTCAGCGTCTTTTCGCGAGTGTGGAACGGTCCTCGGACCTCACGACGACGGAATGGAAGGGGATAGCAGGCACCCTAGGTAAATCCGAGAGGATCGCAGCGGGTCTCGACATCCATGACTGGGGCTGGTTCGGATCGATGGGCGGCAATGGCGATTTTGCGGGCTTGATCTCAAGGCAGGACCGCCAGCTCAGTGACGCGGTAGACTGCATCCCCCGCAAAGACCCGGTCAATCGCGAGGATTTCGAGGAATATTGCCGGCGCTTCCGCAAAGCATTTATGGATGCGGATGCCCATCATGTGGGCGAGTTTCCGACGGCGACGCGGCTGCTTGCTATGAAGCGGCCCGACACGTTTGTCTGCGCGAACGGGAAGAATAAGGGCAACTTGGCCGGGGCGCTGAACTTTGCCCCGACGACGCTCTCGCTGGCGAATTATTGGGACCGGATCATCCTGCCGATCCAGTCGTCGCCCTGGTACAACGCACCTCGTCCCAGCGGGCGCGATGGCGAGTTGTGGGACTATCGTGTCGCAATGCTCGACACCCTCTACTATGATGAGGACGCCTAACCTGGCCTTCGATGAGATGAGCCGGTATCGCGCGTCGCTTTAGTCGAAGCGACCAGCGAAGATGCCACCATGGGGCGTGCCCCAAAGCTTCGTTTCGAGAACATTGTCGGCAAAGCTATTGCTGCTGTCACGTCCGGCTCGGAAGGGTTCGTCCGAGTTGAGACACCCTACATATTGGATGCCTATGCCCTACGAGAAGTCGGCAGCGATTTGCAGGGCGCGGGCGACATTGATTGGCCGACTTGGCATCGACGACGACCTGCAGGCCGCATGACCCGACGTAAGTCGGCTCTATGCGGCGCGGACGCGCTTGGCATCTCAAGGGAGCCGGTCCCTCCTGAATGGCACCGCGAGCTTCTCCCCCTTGAGTTCGGCGCGAACCCGGTCCCATTCCTCTTTCAGCAATATCTGGCCCCAGCGCACGATCCACCGCGCCCACCGGGCCCGATCGGCGGTCGATATTGTCGGGTCGTCCAACCGGCGAATGACCAATGTCAGGTTGCGCGATGGCACCTCGCGGGGGTTGAGCAGTAGAGCGATCTTCGCCCGGCACTGGTTAGCATCTTGCTGAGCCTGCTGGTGCGCGACGATCTGACCCGGCGTGGCCTTTGTTGGGAGCGATCGGTAGTTCGCTAGGAGAGAATGCAGCTTGGATAGCTCGTCGCGGACGGAGTTGATCCAGTCCTGCCGCAGCCGAGCGACCGCATGCACGCCGAGGTTGTCGGCGTTCCGCCCGGCGACCGCCGCGCTTTCGATCGCGGCGCTCGCGCCGAGAGCAGAGGCCTTCGCGGCGTCCGCACTGGCCTGCACTGCGGACCGACTGATTTCCGCCTGCTCTCTGGCAATCGCACGGCTGGTGCGGGCGGTTATCCACTGGGTGGCGAGGACTCCCGCGCCGCCGACCAGCCCGGCAACTATTACTTTTAGCCAGCCCCATTCGTTGTCGCTGCCTCGGTCCGTGTCGGTCGCGGATGCATCCTCGGCATTCGCCGTGTTCGCCTCGCCTACCTCTGTCGTTTTGGCCTGCGGTGGCGCATCAGCTATGACGTTTTCGCCGGGAATGCTTACGTTCGCTGCCACCTCGTTCTGAGTCGACACGCTGGTCGCGATGGCGTTGGAGACTTGGGCGGACGCTGGCGCAGGCGCAGAGGTGGCGAGTGCGGCAAGTGCCGACAACAGGATCAACATGGCGTGTCTGCGTTGGCGGATCATTGGCTCATTCATAGGTCACGAATGCCTCGGCGGTCTATGCCAGTCCAGTGAAACGCACGCAGCGCGACACTGGCGTTAAAGGTTCAACTCGTCCTCGTGCTTGATGTAGTTGGCGCGGCCCGCGCCCAGCGCCAGCGGCACTGTCACGCCAACGATGTACCATGATCGGGCGAGCTGGGCGAGGAAGGCGAAGACGCCTTCCTCATCCGAACGCCCGACGATGTACTGGAATTGATCACCGAAGTCGAAATTACGACGCTCACCGGTACGATATTCCGGCATCATGCTGTGAAACTGGTCGACGATTTCAGGTGCCGCGTGATCCGTGAATTGGAAGAATTCTGTTCGGATGTAATGGTCGAGTGGCAACGGCTGTCCCGATTCCTTGTAGTAAAGCGCCAGAGTTAGTTTCCGCGCGAACGCGTGAACCGCATCCCGCCACCCCGGCCCAAGTGCCAGCACCGGCGCATCGGCTAAAGTCTCCCCAGGCCCGGGGACCCAGCCGCTGTCCACGATGGCCTTGTCCCGCTCCCTGTCGCTCGTGAATTCCCTCGGGAGCATGTCAGGGGTGTTGTTCCTGACGCCGCGGATCAGCTTCTCCAACACCGACTGATCTAGCCGGCTTTCGTCGTGGTCGGTGACGCGGATAAGCAACGCCATGCCTTGCTCAATCGACGCGATTTTGGCGTTGCAGGGTCCGCATGCCGGGAACACGAATCCCTCGGGCCACTGGCGCTCGACAAAGCACTCGCGCGACGGAACGTGATCCTCGGTGGTCGCGGCAGCGGTGCCGCAGTTGAAGCAGATCGGGTGCTCTTTCAGGAATTCCTGCTTACGCTTCTTTCCACTCACTAACTCACTCCGTTTGCCTGCGTCGCATAAATTGGTGCCCACTATGCCCCGAACAAGGGGCCACTCCATTCAACGATCTGGGAATACTGCCGATGGCGTGACGACACCAACGCTTCGGGTGCGGCGGCGGTCGGATCACTTCGCGTTTCTTCCTATCGGATCTTCCGCATAGGTTGTTTGGCTGCCTTGCCCCTTAGTTCTACCCGGCCCATTGCGGGTGCAGGTCGATGCTTCGGCCACATTGAGCGTCCGCGCTTCGCACAAAGGAAACCCACACGCCTCGGCCTTGACGTGCAACAGTTCAGGCGAGTGATGAACGTCTGCTTCTGAGAAGAACTGCCGTTCGGCATGTCGCATGGGAACGGCGGAAAGGTCCCAAACCCGGACCCTGCGATCTACGGGCAAGTTAGTCCGATTTCAGGTGATCGTCAGGCGATCCACCATGACTGCCGTTGGGGCGCTGAGCAGTCATTCAAATCTGGTACTTGAATGCTCTCGCATGTCACCGCATCAGGAAAAGTTCATCCGGCCAGCGCCGCTGTCAGAGGTTGGTAGGTAGAGGGGAAAAGTCCCTTTGGTCGACCTCGTGACCCGAGGTGAACACATGGATGAGTTGAATAAGCAGGCGGTACGATCCGGTAACGAGGAAGCGGGTTCCGGCACTGGACGTATCATGCACCCGGTTCGGGACAGAGACGACTGGCCCCGCACGGCACCTGAAGGACAAGCTGTCCGCAGGATCGCAGTTATCGACTGCGAAACTACCGGTCCAGCGGTCGAGCGGCACCAGATCATCGAACTGTGCATGGCGATCGTGCTGGTGAACGATGTCGGCCGCATCGTCGCGGTTGAGTCCGCCAGGAGCGGACTGGTAGACCCGGGCCATCCACTTACGGCCGAAATCGTCGAGCTGACCGGCCTCAGCGACGAGGATCTTGCCGGCCGATCGATCGACGACGATCAGGTCGCCGATATATTGGCATCTTGTGATGGTGCTGTCGCCTTCAATGCTAATTTTGACAGGCCGCACGTGGAGAAGTTGATTGGGCGGCACGTGCCCGTTCCGTGGGGTTGCACCATGGCCGACATTCCGTGGCGAAAGTTGGGCTTCGAACCGGGACCGCAGGGCTATTTGCTCAATCAGGCTGGCTACTACATGCGGTCGACGCATCGTGCGAAAGCCGACGTCCTCGCGCTAATCCAGCTGCTCGATCACGTGTGCGCGGACGGCGCGACCGTCATGGCGAAAACTTTGGCAGCGATGGATGCGTCCGCCTGGCGGTTCGAAGCGAAACAGGCTCCCTACGGCTATAAGGATGATCTGCGCGAACAGCGATACCGCTGGGCGTGGGGGCGGCTCCACAACCTGTGGACCAAGCATGTGCGCCCGGCATCTTACCAAGATGAAGTCGACTGGTATGTCCAGACCATCGGACAGCAGCCGGCAATCGTCCCGCTACCTGCGAGCGAGCGCTACCGCTTCCACACCACATGGACACCGGCCTGAACGGTACAGCGCCTCAAATGGCAGAGAATGCGAGCCTTCTGGCTGAACGGAAAAGGGCTCTGGCCAATAGGCCGCCAACCACAAACTAAGGAAATACGAATGATCGATCTCGATATTGGCGGGGCATGCCCCCGCCAACCGATGACCTATGCGCTGTCGCAAGCGCTGGGTCTGCCAACCAACCCAGGAGCCGGAACTGACTCGCTGACCGTCGGCACCATGGATTATCCTAGCGAGCCAGCGCTCGAAATGATTGCCCGCGCGGCCATGAAGTCCCGGCAGGACTCGGTACTGGCAATGTTCGCAAATGAGCAGACCAGCACCTGCGCCGGCCTTTCGCTGATCTACCGGACGAAAGACGGTGCGCAGGTTATGCAGGTCGAACCATGTCGCCTGCGCCGCAGCAAGCCGATGGTGCTCGTCACCACCGATCGCCGCCACGCATTCCGTCTGGACAAGCGGTGCCTGCTGACATCTTGCGCGGTGCCATCGCGCGCCAAGGTTGAACGCGGCGTCGAACGTGCTTGGGATGAAATCCGTGCTGCCATGCGCACGGTCGAGGTCGACCCTTCGCAGTGGGAAGCCAGCTACTGCACGCTGTTCACTGATGCGCAGGCTTTCGCCGACTTCATGGTCTGAGCGCTTCGACCCCCACCGCAACTATCTGCAGGCGGTGTCTCCATTCTGGGGCGCCGCCTGCTTTGTTTCAGAAACAGGAATACCCATCATGTCCACTACTTGCATGCGCCATCCGCGCGTGCTGTGCTCACTCGCGATCATTCGCGATCACAGCGAGTTCAGTCCGCGGTCCGCCATCCGTTCGACCGCGATATTTACGGTCACTCGGTCCAGAAACACCGGCGCGCGCTTTTCAATCGACCACCGTGCGTTCGACCGCAACGCGGCGCGTGCTGACATTCTATCCGGCTTGGCCGCGCGCATACCGTTGGATGCCACTCTCATCGCGCGTGCCTCGCGCACACCGCAGCATTACTTGCGCGGCGGCTTCACCGCCGGCGGACCGCTACCGCCAGCCGATTTGCAACTGCTGCAGCGGGAACGCCCAGACCTAGATATATTGCCGCTGGAATGCGCGAACAGCGCGATCGAAGAGATCGCCGCTGCCTATCGGATAGAACGCGCCGGTCCCGGTTCCAACATCCTGTCCCGGTCGCGCAAAGCGCCAGAGGAAACGCAATGCCTCTGGGCCGCTTTTCTGTGGTCGCAGTGCTCCACGCACGAGCGGACATCGCTCGCCAGTGCCTGGGAAGCGTGGAGAGCCATCGAGCGGGCGCGCCCGCTCCCATTCTGAAGAAGCGTGAAGATGCCAACAGCAATTGAAAGGAAAAGCAAAATGGCAAAAACATATCTCGCGCTCGACGCGGAATTCTACTGGGACGAAAAACTGTACAAAACGCATCAGGCTATGGATCCGAAATCCAACCGCCACGCAGTCGCGGTGAAGCGGGTCATGGCTGCAGCGGTGTTCCAGTTCACTATCGACGACGAAGGTCGCGTCAGCACCGGCGAGATCGGCAGCTGGAGCGAGCGGGACTGGCTCAGCGAAAAAGGTGTGGTTGGTAAGGCTTTCGACTACCTTCGCGCGCACGAGGACAAGCCGATCGTAACCTTTGGCGGTCTGGCGGCTGACGTGCCGATATTCTTGCTGGCAGGAATGGCACACGGCCTACGTCTGCCTCCCCAATTGGTAGATCAGCCCGGACGACGCGGCCCGCGCCCGCACATCGATCTTGGCCTGCAATTGAAAGGCGGTGGTCGAACCTGGTCGCACCTTTCGCAGGTGCTGCTGCGCATGGGCGTGCCGTTCGATCTTGTTGCAGCGAAGTCCAGCGTCCCTCGCCCTGTAAGCGCTGCGGCGTGGCAGAACCTGCGCGATCACGTCGAACTGGACTGCCTCCTGCTTGCCATTGCGAAAATCGGTTGGCTTGTCGCGCAGGGCACGGACGCGTTGCGTCTCGAGCCAGCCATCATCACGCTGGTAGAGGGTTTCCTGCGGCGGCGGCCGGATCATATGCTTGCCGAGGATTTGCGAGCATACGCCGATAGTCTGCACGACGTAATTGTCGCCGGGTTCGACAACGCGGCCTAAGCCACAATCCTATATGCGCCGGACCGGTGAAATTCGGACACCGCCGGTCCGGCGTATCGCGAAAAATACCTAGCGGCAGCGTTGCCGGTGCCAAACGCAATCAATCTTTAACGTTCAAGGAACTGTACAGCAGGCAATCGCGAACACAGCGTGCTGGGATAGTACCCAAGCCGGTGGCCTAATTTTGTGTCGCTCCAACCCCAGAAACCCGCATCGGCAGGATGCGCGTTCGAATGGCGTTCGAGGTCACGAAATGACATCTTCGACATCGCAGTCCGCATCCATGGTCTCGCTCGCCAAGCGAGGAAACCATGGCCAACGCTATTGCCAGTAACGGCTCCACTTCGAATAATTCCATTATTGCATGTCCGAATGTTAGCCAGAGCGGGCATACATCATCGAACATACCGGCGGATCGGCTGACATCGGCCCAGGTCCGGGCAGCGTTAGAAACGATCAACATCGCACCCGGCTCGCGCCTTTCACGTTATGCAAGATATCGCGCATTCACCGCTGGAATCGACGCCGATGACTTGCTGCAAGAAGCGATCCTCCGAGCGATGACTTCGCGCAGCTGTCCTGCGCATATCGCAATGGTCCATTTCCTGATGGGGGTGATGCGCTCCATCGCCAGCAAAGTGATCGAAAAGCGCGAGAGGGCTGAGAATGCTTTGCTTCAGTATGGCCGGGCTTGCCCTAACGCGCCGCTACTTCCCGATGCAGCCCTCGCCTTTGCTGAGCGCGCGGATATCTGTCGGCGCTCCCTTGAAAAAATCGCGGGGGGATCGCCTAAAACCCAAGCGGTCGTCGACGGGCTCGGTCATGGCTTGTGCAGAAAGGCGCTCGCTGATTTCGCCAACGTGGACCAGTCCGATCTGGCTACGGTCCGAAAGACAATCAAACGGAGGGTCGCGAGTATTTGGACCAAACTTGATGAACTAGAAGACGCTGCTTGAGGCTACCGAGATATTGTCTGCGATGAGGAGGGCGGCTTGTGGGCCGCTTGCGGACGGTCCGCTTTGGATCGGCGACCTCGGCTATTCCGCCGCGCATACCCGACGGCGTAGGGAACATCTCGGCCACAGCATTCCTTCCCCAGAGCCCGCCTCTGATGTAAGCAAGGATGTGCGGGACCACGCAACCTCCCGCTCAGACCCTCCCGGTCCAAGTGTTGCCTCATGGCTCCGCGCCTGATGCGGACCGATAGTTGTGAGGTAAACATGTCTCGACCGTCCGTAGCGCCGTCCTTCTCACAGCTGCTGCGCGCGTTCTGGCGTATCGGATTGCTCAGCTTCGGCGGCCCCGCCGGGCAGATCGCACTGATGCACCGCGAACTGGTCGAATGTCGTGGGTGGGTCAGTGAAGACGATTACCTCCACGCCCTCAATTTCTGTCACTTCCTGCCGGGACCGGAGGCGCAGCAGCTCGCCACCTGGATCGGCTGGCGCCTGCACGGATGGCAGGGCGGGCTGGCGGCGGGGTTGCTGTTTGTCATACCCGGTGCCGTCATCATCCTCGCCCTCAGCATGCTTTATGCCGTCGCTGCCAATCTCGACTGGTTCGAGGCGCTCTTTCTTGGCGTGAAGGCAGCGGTGCTGGCAATCGTGCTTCAAGCCCTGATCCGCATCTCCGGACGCGCGCTCAACACACATTTCAAACAAGCGCTGGCAATAGCAGCCTTCGCCGCGTTGTTCCTGTTCGACCTGCCGTTTCCCGTTGTCATTCTGGGTGCAGGAATCCTTGGCTTGGCGATCGCACAGGTCAGGCCGCGCTGGCTGGCGGTATCGGCCACGCCTTCCGAGATTGTTACCGGACCGCGACCGTGGCGGACGACGCTGCAATCCATCGCCATCTGGGCGTTGATCTGGGCTGCTCCGATGGGCCTTGTGCTCGCTACCCTTGGACCGGACCACGTGTTGTGGGACATCGGCGCGTTCTTCTCGCAGCTGGCCGTGGTAACTTTCGGCGGTGCCTATGCGGTCCTGGCCTACATGGCGCAGGAGGCCGTGCAGGGGTTTGGCTGGTTGCAGCCGGGCGAGATGGCGGACGGGCTTGGCCTTGCCGAAACGACGCCGGGGCCGCTCATTATGGTGACGCAGTTCGTCGGCTATCTCGCCGCCTATCGCGCGCCGGAGCCTTTCACGCCGCTGGTCGCAGGACTGCTGGGAGCCGGGCTGACGACCTGGGTGACTTTTGCGCCTTGCTTCCTGTGGATCTTCGCCTTCGCCCCGTGGATCGACCGGCTGGGCAATGCCGTGCGCATCAAGGGCGGGCTGGCGGCCATAACCGCGGCGGTGGTGGGCGTTATCGCGAACCTTGCCGCCTGGTTCGCCATCCACGTGGTTTTTTCAGGGGTGGGCGAAGCGAGGTTTGGACCCGTGCGGCTCTACGTGCCGGATTGGGCAACGCTAGACTGGCGTGCCGGGCTGCTGACCGTGCTCGCCTGCGCCTTGGTATTTCTCGCGCAATGGTCGGTGGTCCGGGTGCTGGTGATCAGCGCGGTTGGCGGACTGATCCTGTCCGTTTTGTGATCGGTATCACAGTCGCACGCCGAAATGGCCCAGCGCCCACACCATTGCGAGGTAGAGTAGAACCGTCATCGCGCAGCCGATGGCGAGCGCCGGCCAGAACGCCACGCCGCGATTCAGCATGACCGGGATGGCGAGGAACATCGGCAAGCTCGGCAGGACGAACCAGAAGGTAGCGAAGGCGTGCTCGGCCATGCGCGTGGTATCTTCGGTATCGCGCCACAACCAAATCATCCCCAAGACCGAGATTAACGGCAGCGAATCGATCAGGGCGCCCAGGCCCGGAGCGGCGGGCGACCTCGCTGACGATGGCGATGATGATGCCGGACAATGCCGCCTTGAGCAGGAAGTATCCCATCGCGCTTTTCTCCTATCAGCTGACCGGTTCTGGCTCGGCAGCCGTGCTGTCATCCTGGCGCCGCAAGCGTTGGCGCAATCGGCCTATACCCCATCCATCCCGCGTCACCTTGAGGTAGATGGCGGGAAGCACCAGCATGTTGAGAACTGTCGAACTCGTCAGGCCGCATAGGATCACGATGGCCATGGGCGCCTGTATCTCGCTGCCCGGCTCGCCCATCGCGATGGCAAGCGGAACGAGCGCCAGCCCGGCTGAGATGGCGGTCATCAGGATGGGCACCAGCCGTTCTTCCGCACCGCGCCGCACGGCTTCTACCAGATCGCTGACCCCCTCGACCGCCTGAAGGTGCTTGATATGCGTCACCATCATCACGCCGTTGCGCGTGGCGATGCCGAACAGCGTGATGAAGCCGACGATCGTCGCCACCGACAGGACGCCGCCGGTCAGCCAGAGGCCGACCACGCCGCCCACCAGTGCGAGGGGCAGGTTGATCATCACCAGCGCCGCATCGTTGGAAGAGCGGAACGCCTGGCGCAGCAACAGGAACATGCCGACGAGCACGATCAGACCGAGTGCAAGCAACGTGCGGGTGGCGCTCGCTGCGCTTTCGAACTGTCCGCCAAGCTCGATGTGCGATCCTTGCGGAAGGTCGATGCCTTCGAGCGCGGTTTCTACATCGGCGACCACGGCACCCAGATCGCGTCCGGAGACATTGGCCATAACCAGCTGCATCCGCTCGACGCTTTCGCGCGTGATGGCGTTCGGCCCCTGATCGCGCACTACATCTGCCACCGCGGCAAGAGGGAGCAACTGCCCATCAGGAGCGGCGAGCAGCATATTCTCCATCTGTCCGGCGTCGTTGTATTGCGCCGGGTCGTAACGCACCACGACGTCGGTGATAACCGGCCGCTCGACCAGCTGGCCCACCTCTGCCCCGGCGATCGCGGCCTGGATCGCACCGGTCACATCCTCGACCGACAGGCCGTAATTGGCGAGGTCCGCGCGGCGCAGGCGCACGCGCAAATAGGGCACGCGGCTTTGCGTGTCCTTCTGCACGTCGACCGCGCCGGGAATGGTTGAGACTGCGCTTTCCACCTGCGTCGTGATCGTCTGCAATGTGTCGCTATCGGGCGCGAACACCTTGATCGCGATGTTGGCCCGCGCGCCTGACAGGATGTGATCTATCCGGTGTCCGATTGGCTGGCCGAAGATTGCCTGAACGCCGGGCACTGCCCCGACGGCCCCACGCAGGGCAGAGACGAGTTCCTCGCGGTCACGGCCGTCCTCGGCCAAGGTCGCTTCGATTTCGGAAGCGAAAACTTCCTGCGCGTGCGGATCGCCGGGCGCGCGGCCAGTGCGGCGCGCCGTGGTCAGCACTTCGGGCTGCGAGAGCAGTGCGGCTTCCACTTCGCTCGCTGCACGGTCGCTATCCTCCAAGCTGGTGCCGGGAAGCGTGGTAACGTTGACCGTCAGCGAGCCTTCGTTGAATTCTGGCAGGAAGGAACGGCCCGCCAGCGCAATGCCGATGCCGGCCGCAACGACCATCACCAGCGAGGCGAGGGCGAGGACCTTCCAGCGGTCCAGCCAGCGCGACAGGACGCCGTCATACCATGCCTTCATGCGGATGACCCATTTCGGCTCGTTGCCCACGTCCTCGGGCTTGCGGCTGAGCAGGTCGTAACTGAGCGCCGGGGTCAGCGTGAGCGCCACGGCGAGGCTGGCCAGCAGCGAGACTCCATAGGCCAGAGCAAGCGGTTGCAGCAGCCTGCCTTCGATGCCCGTTAGGCCGAAGATCGGCAGGAAGACGAGCAGGATGATCAGCGTCGCAAAGATGATTGCGCCCTGAACTTCGCTCGTGGCTGCGGCGACGACCTTGATGTCGCTTTCTCGCTCGCCCTCCGGTTTTTCGCGTTCCAGCCGCAATCGGCGGACCACGTTCTCGACCACGACGATCGCATCATCGACCAGCATGCCGAGCGCGATGGCGAGCCCGCCCAGGGTCATCGTGTTGATCGTCCCGCCGCCTGAATTGATGACGATGATCGCACTGACGACCGAAACGGGGATCGCCGCCAGCGCCACTGCGGTCGCGCGCCAGCTGACCAGGAAGATGAAGACGATGATCGCGACGAGGACCAGTCCCTCGATTAGCGCGGTGGTGACGTTGTCGACCGAGCGCTGGATGAAATCCGCCTGGCGGAACACCTGCGTTTCAAGCACCATGCCGTGCGGAAGGGTGCGCTGGATCTCGGCGAATACGGTGTCCAGCCGGTCGGTGAGTTCGAGCGTGTTCGCGCCGGGTTGCTTCTGGATCGCGAGGATCACGGCAGGTTCGCCGTTGAACGCCCCGGTGCCGCGCTTCAGGCCTTCGCCAATGCGGATCTCGCCCACTTCACGCGCGAGAACCGGCAGACCGCCCGCTTCGCCGACCACGACGTTGCCAAACTCTTCTGCAGTGGCGGCACGGCCGACACCTTCGATCAGCAGTTCCTGCCCATTCTCAACGACGACGCCTGCGCTCTGATTGGCGCTCGCGCTGGTCATCGCCTCGACCACCTGATTGAGGCCAATGCCGCGCGCCGACAGCCGTGCCGGATCGACCAGCAGCTGCACCTGCCGCTCGTCCCCGCCGATAGTCATCACTTCGGCAATTCCGGGTACCGACATCACGCGGCGGCGCACGATCCAGTCGGCGGTGGATTTCAGCTCCATCGGGCTTGCCGTGTCCGAACGCATGGCGACGAACATGATCTCGCCCATCACCGAGCTGGCTGGCGTCATGTGCGGCGGCGGCACATCGTCGGGTAGTTCGTCGGTTGCGGTCTGGAGCCGTTCGGCGGTCACACGGCGGGCCTGCTCGGGTTCGGTCGACCAGTCGTATTCCATCGTCACGACGGCTAGGCCGGTGGCGCTGTTGGAACGGATACGCCGCAGGCCCGGTGCGCCATTCAGGGCGGTTTCCAGCGGGATAGTGATGCGCTGCTCGACCTCGGTCGGCGTATAGCCGCCCGCATCGACCACCACGGTGACGGTCGGCGCGGTGAGGTCGGGCAGCACGTCTACCGGCGTGCGCAAGGCGGTCCATGCGCCGAACGCCGTCAGTAGCAGCGCGATGGCGTAGACCGCGATGCGGTTTTCGAGGCTCCAGCGGACGAGACGTTCAAGCATTGTCCGGCCCCTCAGTGCGCATGGCCGTGGCCGAATGCGCCGGGCGTTGCCGCCGCCGCACGCACGGCCGAGGCACCCTGCGATACCACGCGTTCGCCGGCCTCGATCTGGCCTTCCACCGACACGCGATCACCGCTGCGTGACAGCACAGTCACAGCGCGGCGCTGGAAGGTCTCACCGCCCAGCATCACGTAGACGACATCCTGCCCGCTTTCGTTCAGGATTGCGCCCGCCGGAATGGTCAGCCGCTCGGTCGCGTTTCCGGTGCGTAGGCTACCCTGCAACCGCTGGCCGGGGCGAACCGCGCGGCTATTCCAGGCGAAGATGACGGGAAGGGTGCGGGTGGCTGGATCGATAGCCGCACCACGCTGTACCAGCGACACATCGCCTCGGCCAAGGGAGATGGTTTCACCCGGCAGGTTGAGGTCGATCCCCTGCGGACTGCCAACTTGCGCGGCAAGGCTCTCGGGAACACGCGCCACCAGCCACAGGGCAGACGGATTGCCGATACGCATAAGCTGTTCGCCGCCTTGCACTCCCTTGCCCTGCACGAGCGAGCTTGCCAGAATCTCGCCGGAAATCGGCGCAACAACCGGTACACCGGCTCCGCCCCCGGCAACGGCATTGCGCCGCTGCCGCGCCGAATGCAGCTGTGCTTCGGCAAGCCGCAGGTCGGTCCGCGCTTCGTCCAGACGCCGCGCCGGAACCGCTTCGGCTTCGACCAGGCTGTTCATCCGCGCAACTTCGCGCGCCGCCGCATCGCGGGCGATGGACGCTTCGTTGATCGCAAGGTTTAACGTGGCGACATCCTCACCGCCGCCAAGCGTCGATGAAATGCTCGCCAGAGTCTGCCCACGGCGAACATTGCTGCCCGAAGAATAGACCCGCGGCGCGCGCACAATGCCGTCGACAGGCGAAGATACAATGGCCTCGGCCTGCGGTTGTATCTGCACGTCGACCGTTACCGGCACGGTTTCGGCAAGTTCTTCCATGGTGGCAGGCGCGATCATGAACGGAATGCGCCACTGCACTTCCTTGGTGAAGGCAATAGCACCTTCGATCTCTGTTTCGGGCGGGGCCGCCTCTGCCCCTTCTTCGCTGGTGGCGTAGACGGTGACGTCGCCCAGATCGTGCGAGGACACACCGCGCGGGTTGTCGAGCACAAGCCGCAGGCGCGCTGTGCCGCTCTTGGAAGCTGTCAGCAGCGGTCGGAAGATCCCCTCGACATCGCTCGGCCCCGCTTCCGCCGTGTCGGTCGATCCGTCGAGCCAGGTCAGCTCGGCGGTAAGGGTGCCGTCGGTCACCGGATCATAGCTGTTGAGCCAGGTCAGGTGCGCGTCGAACCGGCGGTTCTTGCCCATGACCAGCGGTCTGTATTCGACGAACAGCTCGGTCGTCTCGGTAAAGTCGGTGACCACGATCCCGCCGCCTCCGTGCCCATGCGCCTCTTCGGCGGGCGCGTCGGGACTGCTGCCGCAAGCGGCCAGCGACAGGGGCAGGAGGGCAGCAAGGCAAGCTGCGAGCAGGCGGGATCGGGTCATGGTCAGGATACTCGAAAGGTCAGACTATCAATGTTCGTGCGGCACGGATTCGTCGTGCGGCTCTTCCTCGGCGACGGGTTCGGCCACCGGCTCGGGCGCATCGTTGTCATCGTCAATCACCGCCGTTTCGGTTTCGGCGGCGTCCTCGCTCGCGGTCTCGCCGCACGCGGCCAAGGCAAACATCGCCGGAATGGCGGCAAGCATCATCGTTTTCTTCATCAGTAGGTCCTTCCAATGGCTAGGTCGTATTCGACGGCCGCGAGGGCCGCATCGGTTGCGAGCGCGATTACCGACAGGTCGGCCTCGCGCGCGGCTTCATAGGCGTCGAGGAGTTCCACGACGCCGATCTCTCCCGCCTGGTAGGCGGTTTCGGCAATGGTCCCGAGGCGTCCGGCATCCTCGCGCGCGCCGGCGGCAGTCACGGCCGCTTCGCGCGCCGCAGAGAGACGTGCAGCGGCGGCATTCTGCTCTGCTTCGACCCGGCGCCGGGCGATGAGAAGCTCTGATTCCAGTGCGGCGGCACGGGCCTCTTCACGCCGCACGGCAGCAGAGCCCGAGTTCCACAAGGGAACGGTGACGCCGACCGAAACGACGGGGCCATAGGCGGTATCTATCCCATCGTCCCGGCGCAGCACGCCCACACCGACTGCAAGCTGCGGCAAGCGTGCCTGGTCGGCAGCGCGAACACGGTATTGCGCCGCCTCGATCCGGCGTTCGTCAGAAAGAAGGTCGGCGCGCTCACCAGCCTGAGCCGCGCTTGAAAGGCGCGTTATGGCTTCGAGTTCGACCTGAGGATTCGTAATGCCCGTAAGCGATGCCAGCGCAGCGCAATCGGCGGCGACATCGCCTCGCGCCCGCGCAAGCTGCGCCTCGGCTGCCCGCCGTTCGACCCGCACCCGGCGCACATCGTAGACCGCTGTATCGCCTGCCTCGGCGCGCGCGGTCGAGACCCGCTCTGCCTCGGCCAGCTCACCGGTGTAACGCTGCCAGACGTCGAGCTGGGCGCGCGCGGCGGCGCATTGCACATAGGCTTGGCGCACTTCGGCCACGAGCACCTGACGACGCCGCGCAATCTCGGCTTCTACGGCGAGACTATCGGCCCGCGCAGCGTCGCGAAGCGATCCGCGGCGCCCGTTCAGATCGATGGTTTGGACGATGCCGAGCTGGTATTCGCTCTCGCCGCCAGCGCCCTCGCGCGACAGCTCGACACTCGGATTGTCGCGCGGGCCGATAACGTCGATCTCGGCTGCCGAAGCGGCCCGTGCCGCATTATCGCGCGCGGAAATTCCTTCGCGAGCGAGCGCACGCTCGATCGCCGCATCTTCGTCGACAACGTCCTGCGCCCGCGCCGCAACGGGCATGGCGCACAACAGAATTGCAATGGAAATGGATGCATCGCGTACCCGCATTTTTGGCATGGATTCCTCCGCATGAACTGACAGCCGGGCATCCGCTCGGCAGGAAAGTCAGATCGCGCGGGGTGGCCGCAAGAGGGAATCCGGGCTTGAAAGCACCCTGAGGTGAAGTTCCTTCAGGCCTTCTGCGGAGCGAGCACCGATCACGGCATCGACTGGAGAAATCTCGGGCAGCGGTATATCGCCACCAACAGCGAAGGCCGGCTTGTGATCGTGCGTCAGATCACCCGGCGCATCACCCTGCTCCGCCGCATCTTCGCCGCTTGCCGAATGTTCGTGAGCGTGATCGTCGTGATGCGAATGCACTGCGCCGACTGAACTCAGATCGTGATGCCCGCTCAAATGCGTGCCCCACGCAGCACGCGGCACGACGAGCGCGCTAACGAGCAGAACGAGGGTCAGAATCCGGAACACGATGTCGCGATAACCGGCAGGAGCTAGCAACGCAATGTCGATGATTTCCTTCTGTATGTCGATCGTCCGCTTTCGATGTCTCCAAGGCAATCCGCGAATGGCCGGAATTGGGGCGCAAAGCTGCCGTAGCTAAGGTAGGCTGAGTTGAATTTTCCAGTGTTTTGAGTGCCCATCTTTGTCCTCTTCTGGGCACCAATTTTCATTTACGGATAGAGACACGCAGACTCAAAACAGCAAACGGGTCAAAGCTGGGCTCTAATGTCGCTTTCGAGGCCGGAAGCAGACAGTCTACTCTTAGGGCTACCATGGGTAAGATATGACGTTTCTATGCTCGAAGAGTAACTTGTGTGGAGCTGATCATGCGCAATTGAGCGCGACCCTTTCCCCCAGCATGACGGCGCCGGTCAATCCGGAATTGTCCTGGAGGCCCGGCCGCACTATCGAATGTCGCCTGCCGCCGGGGAAGTAGCCGGCGTCCAACTGCTTGGCCATATCTCGCACGCGCTTTAGCAAGCCGGGGGTTTTCATGACGCCTCCGCCCAAGACGATCGTCTCGGCCGCAGTCATTGCAAATACCGAATGACACAACTGGCCTAGATAGGATGCAATCACGTCCAGCGCCTCGCGATTATCAGGAAGCTCGGACAGGGATTTGCCCCAGCGCTCGATAATCGCCGGGCCGCATGCCAGTCCTTCGAGGCAATCGCCGTGGGCAGGACAGCTTCCAGCAAAGCTTTTGTCTGAGGCGTGGCGTCTGGGAAAGATGTGGCCCATTTCAGGGTGGGCGGCGCCGTGGACAGGCTGGCCGTCGATAACGATCCCGCCGCCAATGCCGGTTCCCACGGTGACATATACAAGCGAACTTGCGTCCCTGCCCGCGCCAAAGCTATCCTCGGCAAGTGCAGCGCCATTCACATCGGTATCGAAACCCACGGGAACGTCGAATTCGTTTTTGAAGTAACCTGCCAGGTCGAAATTCGACCATTGCGGCTTCGGCGTAGCTCCGATCCGGCCCCAGTGCTCATGAGCGGGATCGATGACCGCCGGGCCGAAAGAAGCAATTCCGATTGCACAGACCGGTGGTTGGCCGCGAAACCAGTCGGTAACTTCTGCCAATGTGTCGTCGGGTGACCGCGTTGGCACTTCGTGCCGTGCGAGGATGTCCGCTGGCGAGGATGCGACCGCGAGGACGAATTTGGTCCCACCGGCTTCGATCCCGCCAATCATCGGGGAATTTTCCATCAAGCGGTCTCCATTTGCACCAGTTCGCAGCAATCCCCGTCAATTTTTAGCTGTAGCAACGGTGCCGGAACTCCGCCGAATTTCCGATCCATGTCTTCCGGGTCGTGATGCGCAGGCGTGTCACCAAGTCCCCAGAAATCGATAAAGCTCGATACGAGTAATTCGCGTGAGACAAACCAGCTATATGCTTGCAACGGCTCATCCTGCGGATTGGCAAGTACCAAGCCGGATCCGTTCAGCGGACTGTATTCGCCCGTGATACTGTCCGAAACCATACCATAAAGACCGTTCGGCGCATCGCGTAAACCCGGGTCGAAGGTGCTGCTCTGGGTTACCCAAAAAGCGTAATATCGCCCTTCATGGAAAACGACGTGAGCGCGTTCGAGTTCGTTATTAACACCGTCGGCATGAATGATGGGCGGCAGGAGAGCCCAGCCATTCTCCTCGCGCCGGGCAATGCCCACGGCACCGTTGAAATCGGTTTGCGCATCGGCCAGCGAGGCTGTGAAGATGAGATATTCACAGCCATCCGCAGGATCGCGGAAGAAAGCGGGATCGCGAAACGCCTTTATCTTGCCCGCCTCGCCTTCATGCACGTCGGCTGCGTCATAGAGCGGTGAATGTCCTGCGATCGAGGGGGCTGGATCAGCCCAATCAGTCGGCAACCCATCGTCGCTGAGAATGGCATGCGCCTCGAACAGTTTTTGCTGATAACCTCCGCCTCGCTCTGCCGAACCTGCAGCGGTGAAGTACAGGCTTACCCGGTTGTCTTGCTTCACGGCAGATCCCGCCCATTCCCGTTCATACGGGACCGGCTCGTTTGGCAAGACATCTCCGAGATCATGCCATGATCCGTCGAGGCGCTCCAACAAGCGGATTTTCGCTTCAAAATGTCGGAGCGAAGGGTCGCCGCGATCAGGCGCTGTGAGCGCCATCCATAATTCGCGGCCGCGGCAGTTCGCGATGCGCCCATCCTGATCCTGGATCGGCCACATGTCCCAATAAACCCGGCCGTTCTGAAGACCACCGCGCTTGGCCTCGGTAATGATGGGAACACGGTCGACCCGGTTGAGATCGATCGTGCCGACCTGCTCGGCAGTCCAAACACTTGTCATCGAACAATCCAAAATAGAGGGAGGAGAAAATGGGGCCGGTCGGGGAAGAAATTCCGGGCCGGCCCCAATCCCGCACTCTGGTCAGAAGTCGATACGGACCGATGCGGTCAGGCTGCGCCCTTCGATGGAGCGGGCGCGAACCAGGCCGTTGCCCGGAATCGACCCCTCTTCGGCCTCGGTATAACCAAAGGCATCGAACAGGTTGTTGGCGTTGATCGCCAGTTCCAGCCGTTCAAGTGGGCGCACCGCGATGAAGGCATTGACCTGCGTATAGCCTGGCAGTTTGAGCTGATTGCTGTCCTGCGTGAAGCTGTCAGTGGTGCCGATCGCATTCAGACCAGCGGTGAAGAAATCATCTTCATACTGAGCAGTACCTTGGAAAACGAAATCTGCCTGGCGGCGCGGCGTGTTGCCGATCACCCCAGCGTTGAGCGATTCCTTTATTTCGGCATCGGTCCAGGTTGCACCGGCCGAAACCGAGAAAGGCCCCACCGAATAGCTGCCTTCCAGTTCGATACCCAGCGCTTCATACTGGGTATCCGTCAACAGCAAAGGAGCGATCTCGACATTCGTTTCCGACGTTTCGGCGTAGAACGCGGTGGCATAGATGTTCAGGCCATTGCCCTGATATTTCACGCCGCCTTCAAGTTGGTCGACATTGGCGATCACACCATCATCGTCACCCCCCGGAAGGCTACCGTCGAGCGTGCTGACCGCTGGCGAGAACAGGCTCCGGTCGGCAGTGTGACGGCCGCCTTGGCTGTACCGGGCGAAGACCGACAGATCGTCCGTCAGCAGGTAATTCGCACCGATCGAGAACGAAAAGTAGTTGTAATCGTAATTGACCGGCCGGGCATTGCCGAGCGGAAGAACGCTGGTCTGGGCCTCGGCAGGGTTGATATTACCGTCATTGTCGAAATCGAAGGCGGTAACACCGTTGCCGAAGCCGCTATCGGAACCGGTGATGGTTCCGTCCGCACTACCGAAATCGTAGCGGATGCTGGCATCGAGCGTCAGACGATCGAAATCCAGCGCGAGCGAAGCGAAGGGTGCGTAAGTGTCATACTTCACATCGTAATTGCGACGGCAGCAGTTGCCGAAGAAGCTGGCGCCGTATCCGACCACACCGCCATCGGTGATCTGGTTTCCACCAGCATCGAAGACATCGACCAGAACCGAATTGCCGTCACCTTCGACGGTCTGGACATAAGAAGTCCAGACCCAATCGGTATCGACGTTCTGGCGGCTACCATAGAAGCCGCCAGTGAATGTCGCCGTACCTCCGCCCATATCAAAGTCTTTCGAGACGCGCAGATCGTTGGCGATCAGGCCGAGATCGTTGAGGCGGACGTTGAACAAGACAACGTTCGTCAGCAGCCCGTTTCCGCCCAAGCTCGATGGGTTGGTTACCGTCTGGCCAGCATTTGGACCGCTGGCGAGCACAATGGTGGAACCGGCTCCGCCGATACCATCGGCTACTGACTGCGCATCACCGACGCTAGCGGGGAATGGGGAGACGAAGCTTCCGCTATTGTCGGAATAGCGGAACCGGTTGGTCAGGGTCCAACCCGGAGCAAAATCCACTTCGGCCTCGATGCCGAATGCCTTGCTTTGAACCGACAAGCCATCGTGGATGTCGTAAGTTGTGGGATTGTTGTCACCGTCGAGCGTCAGCGCGGTAGTAATGTAGCGGCTGTAGAGCGAATCCGTGCGCGGGTCGAAATTGGCGATCGCGTTGTAGTCGGGGTTACTGTCGCTTCCAGCAACAGCTACCGGTTGCGGCAGGATCGTCGGCGTGCTGTCGTCTAGGAATTTGCCGTGGAAGCGAATGAAGCCGCCATCGAATTCCTGCGTGAAGCTGGCCTTCACCTGGCCACCATTTTTGGCATTATATCCCACGTCGCGAACACCTTCGCCGGTGCGGTAAAAACCTCCAACATGGAAATAGCTATTGTCGCTGACCGAGCCTCCATAGTTGAAATCAAGGCGATAGGTTTCATGGTCCAGCCCGATAGTCCCAGCAACTGCGCCGCCTTCCTGCTGGCCGGTCTTGGAAATAAAGTTCACGACGCCGCCCGGCGAGTTGGATGCGAAGGTCGATGCCGAACCACCGCGAACCGCCTCGACCCGGCCGACATTGCGATCGGCTCGCACAAAATTATCGGCATTGCCAAAGATGATGTCGCCGAATTCGAGGACCGGCAGACCGTCTTCCTGCAATTGGATATAGCGCGCACCGCCGGTCGAAACGGGGATGCCGCGAACTGCGATGTTGGCATTGCCCTCACCACCCGAGGCTTCCGAACGGATACCCGGGATCTGGCGGATCAGATCGGCCGACGAGCTAGGGTTGAGATCTGCAATGGACTCCGAATCAAGCGAGCTGACCGAGACCGAGGTTTCCAAGCGGTTCTTACCGCCGGCAACCGCTGTAACGACGATAACATCATCGGCCAGGATAGGATCGCCATCAGCCGCAGGAGTGTCATCCTGGGCGAAAGCGGGGCTGGAAATGGCCGACAGGGCGACCCCTGCAATAAGGGCGTGACGAAGCTGCATTTATTCTCTCCCAAAGTGAATTCTTATCGATTCGCTTTTTAGGCATAAGTCGAATGCAAACGTTTGCAACAGCTAAATTGCAAACGTTTGCAATTAGGTGTTTTGTGTGACACCTAGTCCTTGCAAACTGTCGAAAAGACGGGGCTGGGAGAGGATATTTAAAATGCAAACCGCCACAAAACCGCGGCTTTCGCTGCTCCGAATCATCGAAATGAACATCGGCTTTTTCGGGCTGCAGTTCAGTTTCGGGCTCCAGCAAGCCAACATGGGGCCGATCTACGGTTTCCTGGGCGCGGAAGAATCCACCATGCCCCTATTGTGGCTGGCCGGTCCGATGACGGGCCTGATCGTTCAGCCGATCATTGGCGCGATGAGCGACCGGACCAATACCCGTTACGGCAGGCGCACGCCGTATTTTCTGATCGGTGCCATCATCTGCTCGCTCAGCCTGCTGGCGATGCCCTACTCGAGTACGCTCTGGATGGCGGCGAGCCTGCTATGGATCCTCGATGCGGGCAACAATATCACGATGGAACCATATCGCGCCTATGTCGCCGATCGGCTGGTTCCCGATCAACGGTCGATTGGCTTCCTTACGCAAAGTGCGTTCACCGGCCTCGCCCAGACGCTTTCCTATCTGGCGCCGACCTTGCTAACCGCATTCGTCGCCAAGGATGTGCTCGATGAAAATGGTATCCCGGTGATCGTCAAGATCGCCTTCATTATCGGCGCGATCCTTTCGATCAGCACAATCGTGTGGTCCGTATGGCGCGTTCCCGAAATTCCCATGACCGAGGTGGAAAAGGCAGAACTCGACACGAAACCCATGACGGTTTCGGCCACTGCAGCCGAAATAGTCAGCGCCATCCGCGAAATGCCGAAGGCGATGCGCCAGCTCTCGCTGGCCATGCTCTGCCAGTGGTACGCGATGTTCGCCTATTGGCAGTATATCACCTTCGCAGTCGGCCGGTCGCTATACGATACGTCCGATCCCTCGAGCGCCGCCTTTCGCGAAGCCACGCTGACGACGCAGCAGGCGGGTGCACTGTATAATTTCATTGCCTTCCTAGGCGCGCTGCTATTGATCCCGATCGTGCGAAAGCTGGGCGCGCGGCTGGTCCATGCCGTCTGCCTCACGGCTTCCGGCTCCGCGATGCTCATGATCCCCGGCGTGGAAACCACCGCTGCGCTGTTTGTGCTGATGCTGGGGATCGGGATTGGCTGGGCCGGCATGATGGGTAACACCTATGTCATGCTGGCCGACGTGATCCCGCCGGAACGCAACGGGATCTACATGGGCATCTTCAACATGTTCATTGTCATACCGATGCTCATCCAGACGCTCACCATGCCGCTATTCTACGAACCGCTATTGGGCGGTGATCCGCGCAATGTCCTGTTGCTGGGTGGCGCGCTGATGATAGTGGGGGCGATCGCGACGATGTTTGTCGAAGCGGGAAAGCCAGTGCCGAAAGCGATGCAACCGCAGGCGAGCTAGGATAATATGCCGAAACTGCCAGAAGACGAACGGTCCGCTGACCAGCCTGTGCGTGTGCGGACGATTACCGATTTGGCGAAGCTGGCCGGCGTGTCGCCGGGCACGGTATCCAGGGCGCTTGCGGGCAAGAGCCTGGTAAATGCAAAAACCCGCGAGAAAATCGAGACTCTCGCGCGCGATCACGATTTTCGCCTCAACCAAATGGCGAGTCGCTTCCGCCGCCAGAAAACCGGGGTTATCGGGGTCGTGATTCCCTTGGGTCACGATCGGCGCCAGCAGATTTCCGACACGTTTTTCATGACCTTGCTCGGCTATCTGGCGGACGAACTGACCGATCGCGGCTATGACCTCATGTTGCGCCGCGTCATTCCCGACAAAGACGAAGACTGGCTCGACAGGTTCATCGGATCGGGCATGGTGGAGGGCACCATTGTAATCGGGCAGTCGGACCAGTTCGAGCGGATAGAGGACGCGGCCGATGGCTATCAGCCAATGGTCGTCTGGGGCAACCATCAGGAAGGCCAGAGACACTGTGTTGTCGGTACCGACAACCGTCTCGGCGGAAAGCTGGCGGCCGAACGATTGATCGCTGCCGGGGCGAAGAATATCGCGTTCTTGGGATCGACCGAACCGATAGAATTTGCCGCGCGCTTTGCCGGTGCCAAGTCTGTGGCCGAACGGATGGGAGTTTCCATCGGCGTGCTTCCTACGCACCTCAATCCGGACCGGGCAGCGGACGAGATTGCCGAGCATTTCGCGAGGCAGGATCATGCTTTCGATGGAATTTTCGCCGCCACGGACTTGTTGGCTGTCACTTGCCTCAAGGAACTGCAGAGGCTGAATATTCCCGTACCCGAAAGCATGAAACTGGTCGGTTTCGACGATCTCCCGATAGCATCGCAAACTCAGCCCACTCTTACCACGGTAAAACAAGACATCGCAGCCGGAGCAAGATGCCTCGCTGAGTTGTTATTGCGGCGCATGGAGGGCGAAAACACAGAAAGCCTGGTCCTGCCCCCCAAACTGGTCGCCCGCCAAACGGCGTGATTGCCCGGATGGCTTGTGGCTGGATGGTTGCTAGCTTTTCTTACGCGGCCGGCCATTTACATAGATCCCGCAACATGCCAGCTCACGGGCATTTCAAGCTCTCGCTCGATTGTCCGAAAGTGGGGCGCAAAGCTGCCGTAGCTAAGGCAGGGCGAGTTGAATTTTCCAATGCTTTGAGTGCCCATCTTCGTCCTCCTTAGGGCACCAAACAGCATTCGAGTGAACCGGACGCATAGTTAGGCTATGGCGGCAACCGAACAGGTCGGGCTTCATTCGAATGATCAAGACAATATGGTCGCTTTGGCTTGACGGGTATGACCGCGCGCCGCCGCTGTTGCGGGCTTGTGCGCAGTCTTGGGTGGAGCGCAATCGGGGTGATGGCTGGAAGGTCAATCTGATCGATCGCGGTAATCTGGCCGCCTATATTGACGAACGCCAGCTCGCCGAACTGACCGCGGGCAGGACCGTTTCACCGGCGAGCCTTTCTGACATCATCCGCCTCGAACTGCTCGCCAGGCATGGCGGGTTGTGGGTCGACTCCACCGTGTTTTGCCAAAGACCGATCGAAGCTTGGGATTTCGACCCTTCCAGCAGCGGTTTTTTCGTGTTTCGCCATGATAGCGACCGCAAATTGGCAAGCTGGTTGATCTATGCCCAGCCCGGCCACCATGCACTGGAGCGCTGGCATACGCGCATGCGCGAATATGTGGCGGGCCATAACTCGATCGGTGCCGCCACCCCGCATCTGTCGATCTGGCGGTGGCGATTTGGAATGCGCGAAGGACAGTATTTCTGGCTGCATTATTTGTTCGGCGATTTGCTGCGGCGCGACCCGCGATTTGCCGCAGAGATCGCCGCCATGCCGCAGCGTTCGGCGCGTCCTATGAGCGGATTGCAGGCCATAGGACTGGAAACGAGCTGCACACCGCAATTGAAGGCCGAGATAGCTTCGTTGAAAACTCCCTTGCAAAAACTCGACTGGCGCGCCCGCTTTCCCGGGGATAGTTCGCAGAGCGTGCTGGATTTCTACATGAAACAATTTGCGCCCAGCGCTCGAGGTAAGGCGGGATGAGCGCGCCCTTCGAAACTTTGCTGGTCGATGCGATCGCCCGGTGGAGCAGCGAGCCGGCCTCGCTGGAACGAACGGAAGCGCTGTCATACTGCTATTACCGTGCGTCAGATGATCGTGCGGAAAAAGCGTTGCTGGAAGCCAATGACGACCACTGCGACCGGTCGTCGTGGCTCACCGACCGCCGCTTTCGAATGCACCCGATCCATGCCGGGTCGTCGCGGGTCCGTCCGGCCCTGAACACCGCTGTCACTCCGACAGACGAGCAACATGCAAGATTGCAGCGGACGATTTTTGTCACCGGCGGGGATGCCGCCTTCTTTCCCTGGATCATGGAATGTGTCGCCGCGTTTCGCTCGCATGATTGCTTTGTCGAAGTGCCCGTCGGCATTATCGATTGCGGCCTGACCGACGATCAGAAACACCGCCTCCAGACCGAATTCGCCCCGCTGACCGTCGTCGATCCCGGTTTCGATTTTGCAGAGCGCGGCGATATGGCTGCATCCTGGCGTTGCGGGATTCCCGAAGGGCGCCGGGGCGCTTTCAAGGCAATTACCTCGCGCGCCTATCTCGACCGACATTTTCCGGGCCATGACTACTATCTGTGGTGCGATGCCGATGCCTGGTTGCAGGATCCTGCCGCTATGCTGCGATTTGTCGATCTGGCAGAGCGCCAGACCATTGGTATGAGCGAGAATAATTACGCCCAGCTCTGCCGCGATACGATGTTCTATGGCGAGCAATATATGACATCGGCGATGCGAGGCGTGCTGCGCGGGCGCAAGCAAGCAACCTGCGCTGGGGTCATCTGCATGACCCGACCGTTCATGGCGCATTGGCGCGGTTTGGTGGAGGAGCTGTTTGCCGCAAAGGGCGTGGTCAATAATTCCCCGTCGCTATGGTATGCGATCCATCGCGAATTGCAGAAGCCGGCGTTCCTCGCCCATTCCGACCAGTTTTTCTTTAAGCGCGAGGGGCTGCCATTGGTCGATGAGAGACAAGCGCTTTATTCGCCCGCGACGGGCCAGCCATGCGGTTTCATCCATCTCAACGGTTTTTACGACATACGCGATGCCTGGCGATATCTACCCGGAATCGCGCATCCGGAGGGAGGCCCGGGTTGGGGGCACGCGCGGCGATCATGGAAAGGGCTGGAAGCGATTGCGCAGGCTGGCGAGGATCCGCTGCGCCAAGCGCTGTTTGCACGCCAGCGTCCATTCGCCTTTCGCTATGCCCTGGTCGATCCCGATCCGGACGCGCTGGCGCAGCGGACTGTCCTGCGTCGGCACCCGGAATTACGGGCGGAGCCTAACCGCTAATCCCGCTTCGCCGGTGAATGCCGCGAAACAGGGCGGTGTCGTAACCCAATAGCGCGCAGTGCCTGCCCAGATCGCGTTCCAGGGCGTCCATCGCATCTTGCGGCAAGCGCGCAATCTGATGGGCATCCACGCCCGCAGTGATGTGTTCGCCGATATGTTCGGCATCGGTCCAGACGAAAGTCCGCCCGGAATTACGTTCGCCGTGGGCCTGGAAATGCGGCTTGATCTGCAAGCGGTATTTGCCCAGCCGGGCAGGATCGAGATCGAGGCTTTGCAAGATTTCGCGCGACCTCGCCACCGGATCCGCCAGCACATCCTCGAACCTGACAAGCATTCCGCCGGTTTCCTGTGCCCGGTACACCATTTCATCGGCGACAGCGCGATAGAGGGCGATGAAATGCTCGTACGCCGGAACGCGCCCATATCGGGCGAAGGATTCCCACAGGGAAAACGGATTGCGGACCAGATAGACCGAAGCCATTCCGGGTAACAGATCGTGGAACATGCGATCGGTAAAGGCCATCCCGTTCACATTTTTCATCACGAAGCGCAGGTCGAAATACTCCGCTTTGTCATACTCGGTTTCCTCGGAGCGGTAACGATAGGGCTCGCGTTCGAAGGAGGCGATTTTTTGGCGTTCCAGCCCCTCGTAAATCGCCTCGATGACCGAAGCGTTTGGCGCTTTACGGCGGACCGTGTTCTGCACCGCCCAAAAGCCGCTGCGCCGCATATGGCGCCGATCGCGCCAGCCCAATGCGCGCTGGAACTTGCGATCCTGGAAGATCCGCTGCGTTTCGCGGCTGATCCACGTCGCGTCGGGATGGCTGGAAATCAGGTTCAGAAGCACGTTGGTGCCTCCACCCTGGAAACCATTGATCAGGATCGGCCTGCGAAGCGGCGCAGCTTCTTCATGGTCGCCCGCAGGATCGTCTGCCGCCGGGCTATAATGCAAACCGTTCATCCCACCGATTCTCCCGCCCCATAGCCAAACCTGCCAAGCGCTGGTGCGCCGAGCTGCTCGATTCTCTGTCTGATCCGCGAGTTTGTGCGCCGCGCCCGGCCAACGCTGGACGGTTTGATAATGTGCGCAATCGCATCCTGCGGCATATCTTCCCCGGTAAATGACTCGACCTGGCCAAGAATTTCAGCAGGGTGCATGATGAGATCCTCGAACTTGATGCGCAGGTAGCGCCCGCTCCCGCGCGCCTCGCCCCAATCTGCCGCTTCGCTGTTGACCTTGGTCCACCAGCGGATGGATTTGTCGATCCCCACAGGCATCCGGCGCTTTATTCCCAGCGCCCTGGCAAGTCTCGCGAATGGTGACGGGGAATACGCTGCGGGCCGTCCTTCGATCAGCGCGGAATAATGAAAGCGCACTTGGTTCTGGTTTTTCGACAAAGCCATGTCGCGTCCGTCGCGGATGACGTGGATGAATTTGAAGTCCGGCCAGACTGCTTCGATAATCGGGAGCATCAGGATCGTGCGCGGCTGCTTCATGCCCCAGCGGGTCTGCCCCGGCGGCACTGCAGCGGCGAAACTATCAAGAATCCCGCGGGTTTGACCGATCACCGGGTCGATCACCGCTGCGGGCATATCGGCGCAGCTGAAGTCGACCCGGCCTGCGCGTGCCAGAACGGAATTCAAAGTGCCGTTGATGACAGGCGCGAGCACGTTGGAATCGAGCGACGCGTTGAGTTCGTCCCCCATCGCATAGCCGCCGCGCAGGAACATCTCGCAGAAGGCCCGCGTACCCGATCCGCCTACGCCGCCGATCACGACGGGCGGCGTTTCTGGTATGGTTTCCCGGCTCATCCTGCTTCACCTCGGGTTCGCTCGATATCAGCCGTAACGGGCAAGACTTTCCCTCCATGCATCGGGCAACCGGCCGAATGTGTCACCGACGAAGCGGTATTGCGGACGCAGGAATGCAGTCGCCTCCCGCGCCAACGGGCCGGGCATCGGCATGGCCTTGCCTTCATTCTGCTTATCATCGAGCCTTTTCGCCGTATGGGGTTGCAGGCCGAGGAAATCACATATCCGCAAGCGCGCCTTCCCGGCTGCCGATTGATCGCCGAACAGGTCTTCGAAGAACTCGTAATGAACATCCTGCGGCGGAACGCTCGCCTGCAGGTTTTCGATGGTCGTCCGATAATCGCCGCGAGCAACGAACCAGGGAAACTTGCCGCCCAGAACTTTTTGCACAATTTCGATCGCGAATTCGGTAGTTTGGTTGCCCTTTCGCCGACTTTTCATCCGTGCCGCCGACCACAGGCGGGCGAGCGGATCGCGCATCATGAATACCATCCGGGTTTGGGGATGGGCTGCATGGAGCCGCGCGAAATTCTCGCCCGACAATATCGCATAAGCGGGTGTGACTTCCCCAAATATTGGCTTGCCGGCGGAATATCGGCGGAGCAAAGCGCCGTAGGCTGCCTCGTTCATGCGGCCTGTATCGAGCAGGGCCCGATACTCGTGAAGGAAGTCGAGTCGTTCGCGCTGTGTATGGCCGTGGTGGCTCCTGCGAAATGGCAACAGCCTGCTCGCCAGACTGCGTTCGCTTGCTTTGGTAATATTCTTTTCGGTACGAAATATGGCTGAGGCCAGCTCATCCTGCTGAAAAGAGTCGAAATAATGCAGCTCTTTCATCGGCGAAAGGCGGCAGGAAGGGTGTGAGGCAAGATAGTTGAACAGCCACGAAGTCCCTGCCTTCTGCGCCCCGATGCCGACAAAAAAGGTTTGCCGAGCATCCGGCGCGCCGGACATCAGCTGCGCCCATCCTGCTTGCTGGTGAGGCTGGCGATCCGGCGGCGCCATGCCCGGTGCAGGGCTTGGGTCAACGCGCTTGCAGCCTGGCGCACCGATAGTCTGTGATCGGCCGGGTTTGTCTGACGCATCCGGGCGAATAGCGGTTGCAGATCGCGAATTTCCTGTTCGAGCAGTTCGATCCGGGCAATGAATTGCGGATCTTCCAACGACAGGTTGCCGCGGGCGACCGCCATCAGATCGCGATAAAGCTGCGCGGCACTGCGCGGAACATCGCCATGCCCAAAAACATCCTCGTCACAGTGGGCCGAATGATCCAGCTCCGGTTCAAGAAACGTGTCCAGATAAGTCCGCTTTTCTTCAGGGTCGACGGGCAAACCAAGCTGCGCGGACAAGCGGTCTATTGCCGTCCCGGGATTCTGCATCAGCTCATCATAGCTGACGACCGCAGCGATGCCGCGCCGGGCCTGCCCAAGGGCACTGACATTATGCAGCAGCCACAGATAGTTCGCATACACCCCGTCCATCGCGTCCCGCGCAGCCAGCGATGCACCCACATTGAGTGGATTGCGGACCATCAGCACGTAACGCGCTTTCAAACCCGATCGGGCGATGACACGGTCCCAGAAAGGCAGCAGCGGGATAATACGCGGATCCTTGAAGCCGTACGGTCTTGCCCCCGCTGTCTTGCGCTGCAGCAGATCCAGCGCGCGCTGTTCAAAACCCAATTCTGACAGCCGCTCGAAGTCCTTTGGTTCTACCGATTGCAGGGTGTTCCAGCTCCGGTCGATCGCTTTCAGCATCTCGACATTGAGGGATAATATATCGCGGTCTTCCCAATACCCCTTCGCATTGTGCCGGTCCGGTGGCGGCGAAAACTCCGACCCCAGCTCCACGCCCAGCACACGCAGGGCCCGTGTGGTGGCACTGGTGCCGGAACGGTGCATACCAAGCACAACAATCACATCGTCCCGGTGGTCGGCCATCGGTTTACAAGTGGGTTCTGCGAAATTCATCGATACCGATTTCTTCAAGCTTCCCGCCATCCAGTCGCACGATCCGGTCGCAATGGACCACACTGGACATGCGCTGCGCTATGATAATGATGGTCAAATGTCGCCCGTTGTCGTGGAGCGAGCGGACTATCGACTGCTCTACAGCATCGTCAAGCGCGCTGGTGGGTTCGTCGAGCACCAGCAGGCTGGCACGGCGATATATTGCCCTTGCAATACCAATCCGCTGCGCCTGCCCGCCGGAAAGCCGCGCTCCCCGCTCGCCGGCAATCGTATCGTAGCCATATTGTTGTTGTTCGATAAAATCATCGATCGCCGCAATCCGAGCCGCTTGCCGGACACGCTCGTGATCGATCGCTTCGGGCGGCTCGCCAAAAGCGATGTTTTGCGTCAGGCTCGCATCGAGCAGAAATACATTCTGGGCGACATGCGCGATGCCACGCTGCCACGCTGCGGCGTTGGCCGGGGTCAGTTCTTGATCGTCGATCATGATACGCCCGCTTGTCGGCGCGAGCAGCCCCATAATCAGGTCGGTCGCGGTCGTCTTGCCGGATCCGGTCGGCCCGATCAGACCGATATGCTCGTTTTTAGCGATAGTCAGATCGAGGTTGGCAAGCACCGGCACGTTGCTGGTCCGATAATTATAGTCGACACCGATCAGCGCGATACTGCGTTCGAACGGCAGCGCCTCTGCAAGTGGCGTGCGGCTTCGGCCCTCGCTCCATCGCCCGGCCCAATACAACACATCGGCCAGCGATTGGTTGTAGCCGCGGGCGGTGCTGATGCCGTGGTAAACCTGGTGCAAAGCCGGCAGCAGGCGCTGCCCTGCCAGTGCGAATGTGCCGAGAAGCGGGAGTGCGCCCATCAAACCGCCCTCGCTCCGGCTGATCGTCAGGGCAATGATGGCAATAGCGATGGTGAGCCCGGCCTGCACGGCATAACGGGGTGCGAACGCCATAACGGCATTCTCCAATTGCGCTTTCTTGAATGCCCTGTCGGCGTTTTTGTAGCGCGCCAGAAACTCGTCATGGGCTTGGTCCAGCGTAACATGCCGGATACCTTCCAACGCTTCGCGAACCGTTCTGACCCGCCGCGTCCGGTTGGCGGCGAGCGATCCGCTATTGACCGAAAGACGCTTGCGATTGAACCGGCTCACGATCCAGTAAGTCATCACGAGGATGGCGAATGCAGTGCCGGTGATGGCAGGTTCCAGAAACAACAGCGCTGCTGCGATCGCACAGCATAAGACCAAGCCGGAAACCGCCTGGATCAGCGGAAGAAGAACCTTGTTCGTCACCTCGTGGGTCTTATCGATGCCTGCCAGGGCGAAATTCGAGTTATTCTGCGCATGCATTTCGAATGGTTGTCCCATCGCGCCGGTAAAAACGGCTACTCCCAGATCATGGCCGACCTCATGGGCAATTTTCTGTGATTGAAAGGACAAGGCGAAACGCAGTGCGCCAGCTACCAATACGATTGCGATGAAGGCCGTGGTAAACGCGAGCACTTCGTCGAACCCCGATGGCAACAGATGCGAAGCCGCCTCGATAACTTCGCGGCTCGGTCCCGAAAGCGTCTTGCTTCCCGCGACGAGGGCGAGGAACGGCAGCAATAGACCGATAGTAGCCAATTCGGCCAGACCGGCCAGAACCATCAGCCACATTAGCCAGAACAATTGTCGCCGCCGTTCGGACGGAAGCACGGCATAAAGATTACGCAGGTTCGGGATCATATTGCTGGATGCTCTGTTCTATGACCCGTCTAGGCGATATTTGATCGCGAAAAGACTGGCTTACCCCCTTTTCGGCCGCCGCGTTCTGAAGCAATCACGCTTGGACTGCGCTGCGGCCTATGTCAGACAACTCGGGATGGGGGCAAGAGCGCAAATGGGGCCGGGCAAATCTGTGTTTTACGTTATCTGGAATAGGGTAGCGAGAGCACCGCTGGATAGGAAATTCCTTGGCCGCTTGGCTATCCTGGCTACCTTAGCGATCGCCATACAATCCTGCGACAGCCCTCCCCCTCCCGCGCAATCGGCCTCCGAGCGTTATGCCGGTTTGATCGAAACGCTGGAGAAGGATGCCGCGGCTCTCCATGCAGCGCGGCCCGGCCTGTATTCTCGGCGGATCAAGCTTGAGGATATTCAATTTGCCGGCCTGTCGCGCAGCAACGTCGAGGCCGCGAATGAATATTACAGACGCCGGTTTCGCCGTCCGAAAAAATTCTGTTTGGCCGGCAGCCAACCGCAGGCACAGGCGGAAGAAATCCTGTACATGATGACCCGGCGCGATTGCCGGGACAAGTTCGCGATCGACCATCAAGGCGAAAGCGCGATTTCCACCGTCTGTCACCGGCCGGCGGGAACAATCCGTTTGGTCGCAACTTCGCACAGCGATCCCGGCTCTATCACGATCCACGAGATCGTCACCAATGGAGGGTCCGGCTATGTGGTCGCGCGTTGGCATGTGGATCTGGCGACGCGCGAAGGCTCATGCCCGTGAAGCCGTCACTTCAAACCGGTTTTGCCATCCACATCCAGCCAGATTTCCGACCGCGGCCAGGAAACCCGCGCACCGATTGCCTCGAACCGGTCCAGAACATCACCGAGCGGGGCTTTCTTGCCGGACGGCAATTTTCGCTGGTTCACCTGCAGGTGCAGCGTGCCGGGATAAAACATCCGGTTCCCTGTGACGTCCCGCAGGAAGAAGTCCCAATCTTCGTCGGTCCACAATATCTGTTCGCCACCCGGCGAAGTGTCAATATGATGAAACTTGATCGCCAAGGCGGATACAAGATCGAAACGGCCTATCGATTCCGGCAGCGTCTGCTGCGGCTCCAGGCGATAGATCCGGCGATCGAGGCCCAACATCGCCGAGACTTTGTCCGCGACATCATAGGCCAGATCGATCCCGACATATTCGTGCCCAAGCTCTTCGCACAGAGCCCCGAAATGTCCGCCACCGCACCCGATATCCAAAATTCTCAGTGGCGGGCCGTGAAGCAGATCGCGGCCGTAATCGCGTTGCAACTTGTCCGCGGTCCAATAGGGAATATCGAGATATTTGGCGCCGCTGCCCTCGTTTTGGAGCGGTTTCGCGGCATCGAACTCATCCCGGTAGGCGCGCTGAAGTCGCTCCAGTTCGGCGCGATCGACCCGCTTCATGACACCGTCGAATATCTCGACATGTCTCGCATCCACGCGCTTGCGAATTTGCACCACGCGTTCGTCAAACGGAATGAGCGGGCTGCAAGCGCCAAGGTCCGCCACCGCAACCTGCGCCCCGCGCCGCACCCCGAAAAACTGGCCGAGCCTGTGGAGTAAAATCGATTTTTTGTAAGGCAACGAGCACTCATCCTACAAATGGCGAAGCCGGGTTCCGGCAATTCGCTGCCTTGACGCAAGACCATCAGACTATGGGATTTATGAGGTTTTGTAATGCGATTGAGAAGCGTGGGCTAGTGAAATGGAAGGCTGACCGTAAACTGCGATAGCAAACATCGCTATTCTAATTACCCTGAAACCGGCGCCCCGGTTCGGTAACGAACATACATAGGGCCCCGTCAGCCCCCGGAAGCCTTCAGCGCAGCGTGGATGTCGGCGAGGTCCGTTTTCAGCGCGGTCAGGCTGGCCGGGTCGAAGCGCAAGATTGCGGCCGAGACTGCGTCGATTGCGGTGGAGTAGAACTCGATCAGCGTGGCACCCAACGGGGCCGTTTCGTCCACGCCCTGGCGCAAGGCGGTAAGCGCAAGCAGCGCGTCGGACAGGGCGCGGGAACGGTTTGTGAAGCTCGCGCCGCCGGGGATCAGCGCCCGTCCCAATGCGGACAGCGCCCGCTCGAAGCACAGATCGACCAGCCCGATCCCGCTGGAGCCGAGCACCAGCGCATCGAGTTCCACCTTACGGTATGCCTGTTGCGGATTGGCGAGGCCGAGCATCTTAATTGTTATCTCCGTTCCACACCGCGATTTGCGCGCGCAGGAATTCCAGCGTCGATTGCGATGAGATCACGTTGCGATCCGATGCGGTGAAGGTCTTGGTCAACCGTTCGCGCAGCCGTTCCTGCTGTTCGTCGTATTTTTCCAGCCGCTCGCCATTGCGTTCGATCAACGCGGTATAACGCGCTTCCGATCCGGCAAGCGATCCGGGATCGGACGGGCTGGCCATCGACCGGGCCAGGTCGTCGATCGTGGCGAACACGCCGAACACGCCATTGGTGAACATTGCGGCAGCAGCTTCGGAATTGTCGCCGAGCGTTTCGGCCAGGCGATCGCTGTCCAAGGTAAAACTGCCATCGCGCCCGATGGTGAGCCCCAGATCGGCCAGCGTATCGGGCTCTCCCGCTGCGGCGCTCGGCATAACGACCTGCTGGGTCAGGCTTGCAAAGGCGCGCTTCAGCGCCCGCGCGCCGGGATCGGAGCCCAGCTCGCCTCCCAGCGGTGTGGCCGCATCGCGCAGCGTGCCGGTAATATCGTTGAGCGCCGCGACGAGATCGTTCATCACCGCCTCGATCCGGTCGCTATTGTCGCTGAAGGTGATCCGCGTCGGTGCGCCGATATTGGTAGCGGCGAGATCGAGCGAAAGGCCGCCGGGCAAGCCGTCGACGCTGTTCGACGTACCGGTAAATTCCACCCCGTCGAGCAGGAAGGTCGCATTGCTGGCCGCGCGGGTCAGCTGGCCGCTATCGGAGGAAGGCTCCCAGCCCAGATAGGACAGATTACCAGGCTGATTGGATGGCAGCAGCGCGTTGCTTTCGGCTTCGACGACAAACCCGTTCGCTGCACCTTCCGCCCCTTTCAGAACAAGCTGAGCGCCGGACGAATTGGTTGCGACATAGGCAGTAACCGCGCTGCCGGCGGCGTTGATCTTGACGGCCAGCGTGGCGACCGTATCGCTCGCATCGACCGTGATCGCCAGCGCGCTCTGACCGGCATCTTCGGCGAAATTGCCTCCCGATACGGTGCCGAAACGCAGAGTGAACGTGCCGTCGCCCACCAGATCGTCGGCGCTGGAATAACTCTTGCTCGCCAATGTCTGGGCGGAGGCGAGCGAGGTCACTTCCAGAGTATAACTGCCCGAGGCTTCGGCGCCCGGAGCCAGCGCGACGCTGGCTACCGAGGGATCGGCGATGGTCGCGGAAGGGGCGAGGTCGCCGGTGCGGATTCGATCGCCCAACGCACTCGCAAGCTGGCTCAGCTGTCCGCGCAGGGCGGCGGCCGACGAGACGCGCGTCTCCAGCAACTCGTTGCGCGATTCCAGCTGGGCGCGCTGCGCGGCAAAGCGGTTTACCGACAGGTTGCGGGCCAGCTCCACCATGTCCACCCCGCTGCCCCCGCCAAGCGCGCCGAGGATCGAAGATGGGTTGAAGCTGTTGTTCGTCGCGGTTTCCATGGCGCTTAGAACGGCCAACGCCGGGCCCGATTAAGCCTGCCGTAGTTGTCCTGAAGCATCGAATTGCAGCTCTACCGGCACGGCGACGCGCGGCCGGGCGGGCTTCTCCCCGCGCTTCAGCGAAAATACGAATGCCAGCACGCTTGCAATGGCGGAATAAAGCTCCGCCCGGATCACCTGATTCTCGCGCGTGGTGAAATACACCGCGCGGGCCAGTTGCGGATATTCCAGCGCCGGAATGTTCATCTCGCCCGCCATGTCGCGCATTGCCAGCGCGCGCGCATCGCGGCCCTTGGCCAGCACTACGGGGGCGGCGGCCAGCGCCGGATCATAAGCCAGCGCGACCGAGAAATGGCTGGGATTGGTCAGCACGAATTGGGCTTCCTTCATCGCCGTCGCCACGCCGCCGCGCGACAATTGCCGCTGGCGCTGGCGGATTGCCTGCTTCTTTTCGGGCGAGCCTTCGGTCTGCTTGTTCTCGTCCTTCATATCCTGGCTGGTCATTTTCAACCGGCCCAGCCGCCGCACCAGCTGGATTGGGAAATCGATCAGAGCGATAATGGCCAGCCCTGCCGAAAGCAGCAGCAGCAGGCTGCCCATCGCGTCCCAGGCCGCGCCCAACTGCCCGATCAGCTCGCCATCGCCCAATTGCAGCAGCGGCAGGATATGCGAGCTGCCCCACCAGAAGGCGAGCCCGCCCAGCAGCACCAGTTTCAGGATGCTCTTGCCCAATTCGATCAAACCCTGGGGCCCGAACATCCGCTTGAAACCTTTGGCCGGGCTCATCCGCGATGCCTTGGGGGCAAGGTTGCTCATCAAGAACCGTCCCTCCCCGAAACCGAGCTGCGAGATGATCGTCACGCATACGACCAGCGCGCCAAGGGTGAGGATCGGGGGGAGCACGGCGCCCAGCGTGCCAAGCAGCAGGCGTTGCGGTTCGAAAGACGCCAGGTCGCCATGTTCGAAGGTAAAGCTGCCCCGCGCCGCTGCACCCACCTGCGCGAACAGCCAGGGTCCGGCAGCCAGCAGCCAGCAGCCGCCTGCCAGCATTGCCGCAGCCGTGCCGAGTTCCTTGGAACGCAGCACGTCGCCCTTCTTGGCGGCGTCTTTCTTGCGCTTTTCGGTCGGTGCGAATTGCTTTTCGCCGGACTGGTCTTCGCTCATCGCTCGACCACCTCCCCGGCCTGGACGATCGCAGCGCGCGACAAGTCGACGAAGCGATCGGCAATCAGCGGGGCGGAGGCGATCAGCGCCGCCAGCCCGGCCAGGATGCCCGCAGGCAGGCCCAGCGCGAACAGGTTGAGCGACGGAGCGGAGCGGCTAATCACCCCTGTGGTCAGTTGCACCAGCAGCAGCACCAGCGTGACCGGCAGCGCGATGGCGAGCCCGGTCGCAAACATCCGCACCCCGAAGGCAGCAATGCGCTGGCCATCCTGGGCCGAGAACCCGCCCAGCCCCGGCGGCAGACTGCGATAGCTGTCCACCACCAGTTCCAGCCACAGCAGGTGCCCGCCCACTGCCAGAAATATCAACGTCAGGACGATCCCGAAATACTGGCCCAGAGCGCCGCTTTGCGCGCCGCTATTCGGATCGATTGCAGTGGCAATGGCCATGCCCATCGTGCCCGAAATCAGCTCCGCCCCGATCAGCGGCGCAGCGAAGCTTAGCTGCAGGGTGAAACCCAGGGCGAAACCGATCAGCGCCTCTCCCGCGATGGTAACCAGCCCGCCGATGGAATCCATATCGGGCGGTATCGCCACCGGCGTCCATACCAGCACGAACACTGCCACCGCGGCGGCCAGCACGATGCGCAATTGTACCGGAACGCTCATCGCGCCGAAAATGGGCGCGGCGATCAAGGCTGCGCCGATGCGGATCATCACGAAGATCAGCTGCCACAGCTGCGCCTCGACATTGCCGAAGCCGAGATCGGGCAGGAGCATGCTCGCTCAGCCCGAGATACCGGCGATGCCGGCAAAGATATCGCCGAAGAAATCGCCGATCAGCGTGATCATGCTGGCCCCCATGAACACCAGCACCAGCGCGATGGTCGCCAGTTTGGGCACGAAGGTCAGTGTCTGTTCGTTGACCGAAGTCGCCGCCTGGATCACGCCGACCACCAGGCCGACGGTCAGCGCAGCCAGCAGGATCGGCGCGGCGACCAAAGCGGTTACCCACAGCATCCGGTCGGTCAGAGCGAGCAGGGAAGCGGGATCGTCCATTCTCAGCCCCTCTTGCTAAGCAAAGCTCATCGCGAGGCTGCCCATCAGCATCGCCCAGCCATCGACCAGCACGAACAATAGCAGCTTGAACGGCAGCGAAACGATGGTCGGGCTGAGCATCATCATGCCCAGGCTCATCAGCACGCTGGCCACCACCAGATCGATCACCAGGAACGGCAGGAACAGCATGAAGCCGATCTGGAACGCGGTTTTCAGCTCGCTGGTGACGAAAGCGGGCAGCAGGATGGAAAACGGCACATCCTGCGGAGTCGCGAATTTTTCTGCTCCGGCCATGTCGGCGAACATGGTCAGATCGGTTTCGCGCGTCTGGCGGATCATGAAGGCGTGGAAACTGGTTCCCGCCGCCTCGATCGCGGCATCGGCCTCGATCGTTCCGGCGGCATAAGGCTCGATCGCATTGGCGTTCACATCGCTCAATGTCGGGGCCATGATGAACAGGCTGAGGAACAGCGACAGGCCGATCAACACCTGGTTGGGCGGCGATTGCTGCAAGCCCAGCGCCTGGCGCAGGATGCTGAGCACGATCAGGATGCGGGTGAAGCTGGTCATCATCAGCACCAATGCCGGCAGGATCGTCAGCAGACCCATCAGCAGCAGGATTTGCAGGCTGAAACTCAGCGGAGCATCGCCGCCGGAGCCGCCTTCTGCACTGTCCAGCGCGCGTTCCAGCGCCCCGCCAATGCCGCTTTGCGCAGCTGCGGTTTCGGGCACCAGGAGTACTGCGGTGCAGATGATCGCGGCGAATATCGGCAGCAGGCGCATCATTGCACCTGCTCCGCCTCAGCCAGCCGGGTCAGCCCCTGCTTGGTGCTGCCGACGAGGATTTCCTTGCCGCGAAATTCTACCACGGCGAGGCGGATACCGGGCGCAAGCAGCGTGGTCTCCACCAGCTTGACCGCCCGCACGCTGTCTCCGCCGCCGCCCATTCGTGCCTGCATCTTGCGGGCCAGCGCAAGGCAGCCCCAGATCGCCAGCGCGAGCAGCGGCAGCATCACTGCCAGCTTGAGCAGATACCAGCCCATCAGCCCTGCCCGCCCAGCTCGGCCTGAACGTCGGCCGGAACCGGAGTGGGAACGGGTCCAGGCTGGGGCGCGTCGTCGCCTCCCTCATCATCGCCGACCATCTCCACGATCTTCAGCGCGAAGCGGTTGCCTTCGGTGATCACTTCGGCCTTCGCGATGGGTTTTCCGTTAACGAACACGTCGAGCAATTCATCGGACAGCCGGTCGAGCGGCACCACGCTGTCTTCCCCCAGCGTCATCACATCCTTCAGCTTCATCTCGGTGCGGCCCAGTTCGACCGACAGGCAGACATCGACATTGCGCAGGAAATCGAATCCGCGCCCGGCCTGGGCGGTGCGGCCCATACCCGCAGCGTGGCCCGGCGTTTCGATAGGTGTCTGGATGCTCATGTTAAATCTTCCCCGTTTGCAATCTGTCTGAAAGTGTCCGCTCCGCCGATGCGCAGCGCCATGCGCTCGTCCAGCGTACCGATGGTGCCGGTGGCGATGTCATGGCCGCCGATGCGCAGCGGCACTTCGCGGCGCAGCGGCAAAGCGATGGTCGCGCCCGGCCGCAGCGCGGAAATGCGCGATACCGGCAGTTTCAATTCCGCCAGCACCGCGCATAATTCGATCGGAATGTCGCCGAACGGGCTGCGCGCGGGATGGGCCGGCGCGCGGCGCGCTGTGGGTACTGGCGAGCTGGCTGCGGCATCGCTCAGCCAGGCCGGCAAAGCGCGCGCATCGGCGAGCAGCCGGATCGTCCAGCTGCCCTCCTCCCCAGCGGCCGCATCATCGCCGCCGGATGGATCGATATTGAGGTCGATCACGAAACATTCGCCGATCCGCGCGAAGGGGATCAGCTTGACCAGCTTGCCATCCTGCCGCTTCAACACGGCCTCCCGGCCTTCGCCCAAGGCGCTGCCGATGGCCGATGCGAGCATGGCACCAAACCTTTTAAGCGTCAGTCCGGCCGATGCGGGCAAGACTTGAGGAGCTTCGCTGCCAATATCGCCGCTGCCCCCAAACGCCCGGTCGCACAGGGCCAGCGCATCGCGCCCACCGATGGAAGCGGTCAACGCATGCGGTCCGTCGGGATCGCCGATCAGGAAATGTGCCGCGGCCCCTTCGTGCTCGGTCACGCAGTTGGATGCGTCGGCCCGTTCCGCAGCGGCGCAGGTGACGCGCGGCTTCGCGCCGCCCATCAATTCGCCCAGCGGCCCGGCCAGCGCGCGGGCAGCCGCCTCGGCAAACTCGCGAACGGCCTCATCGGCAGCGCCAGCCGGACGCGGCGGCGGAACCAGCTCGGCGCAGTGGCTCGCCAACACGCGCGCTCCGCGAATTTTACGCTCGGCGCTCATTGGACCAGATATGTCCGGAAATGGACCTGATCGACCCCGCCGAAGCCTTCCTTTTCGGTCAGCACGCGGTTGATCGCCTTGGCCAACCGTTCCTGCAGTCGCTGCTTGCCTTCGACCGAATAGGCATCGTCTTCGGGCGTATTGGCCAGCTCGACCAGAATCGCGGATCGCACGGCCAGCTCGTGGCGCTTGAGCCACTGCAGCACGCGCCCGTCATGCCGGGTGGATGCTGCCAGGCTGAGCTGGACCAGCCCCGCCGAATCCTTCAAATTCGCGGTGAAGCCTTCTTCGAAACTGTAATAGGATGTGCGGTATTCGCTGCCGCCTTCGCCATCGACGAAGGTGCTGGTATCGTCCGCATCGGGGTCCACCCGGTACGGATCCTCCGCTCCCTTGGCGAGCAGCTTGGGCTTGTCCGGCTCCTGTGCCCCGGCGGGCGTGCCGACATAGCCAAGCTGCATCGCCCCGACCGTGCCGCCAATCCCGACGCCCAGCAGGACGAGCGCGCCCACCACCATTTTCAACTTGCCGCCCTTCTTGGCGGGCTCTTCGTCTGTGTTCTTATCTGCCATGCTTGGTTCCAATTATCGGATGAAATGGTCAGGCGTAGAGAGCGCCGTCGCCGCCGGCTTCGGCGTGCGGCTGCGAGAGCTGCGCGCCGGGTTCGTCGAGCTTGCCGGAGTGCGCCGCATCCTGTTCGGCGAGGTGCCGCCGGGCGCCGCCACGCGGCTGCGCATCCGGGCGCGCCTGGTCGGATTGTTGTCCGTGCGAGGGCGTGTCCGTCGGCGGACCGCGTTCAGCACGGTCGGCCTGCGCCCGCTCGGCCAAGCTACGTTCGGGTGCGGGCCGGTCGGCGACCGCACGTTCGGCCAGGGCCGCTTGCACGGCCGGGGCGAAATCGGGATCGGCGCTGGACAGGGCGAATTTCAGGCCTGCCGCTGCAGTTTCCAGGCGCAGCGCGACATGGCCGAACTCGTCATGGCGCACGGCCATCGAAGCACGCCCGCCGACCTTGCCCATCTGCGCCTGATCGCGCGCCTCGGCCAACCGCTCGACCACGGCATCGTGATCATGCGCCAACGATGCGGCGGCGCTGGGCGTGGTGGCAGGCGCGGGCGTAGTGGCACCGGCCGCCGGCTGGGCCGCAATCTGCGGCGCGGCGGCTGTGTCGGCGGCGGCTGGCTGAGGTGCTGCAACCTGGCCCGGGAGGGTGTCGACCCGCTGGACGGGTGCCGCTGTTGGTACAGGTACGGGTGCAGGAGTGGGCGCAATCTTTTCACCGGGTGATCCCTTACCGCCCAACTGCTGGACCAGCACGGCGGCCGTCCGGTCGATCACGGCGCGCAGTTCGGGAGACATGACTTTCGGTGCCAGATCGGAAGCGGGAACGGGCACGTTCGGCGCTGCCGGCTTGGCCGGGCTTGCGCCCGCCTCGGTGACCGGCTGCAAAGGCAGAGAAGCTTTTGCCCCAGCGGCGTTTTTGGCGGCGGGAGTATCCGTAAAGGCGCCTCCTTTCGCCAGGCTTGCCGTGAACCGGTCGAGCATGGCCCGCGGCGCTGCGCCCGGCTCCGCCCAGTCCGCCGGGCGAGCGCTGACAGGCAGCGGTGCAATATTCTCAGCCGGCTGCACCAGCGAAGTTTTGGGGTGCGCCTCCGCCGGCGGCGATACGTCCGGCAATACCGGCAAAGTTTTGCCGTCCGGCGGCAATAGCGGCAGGGATTTGCCGGTCGGCAGCAGCGATTTGTCCGCGGCAAGCTCCCCTTGCTCCAAGTCGCCAGGAACCTTGGCTCCATCTGCGGAAGCGCCCGGCACAATCGGGGCGGTCAGGGGTGTCAAGCCGTCGATCAGGGCGGTGAAATCGAGCATGTGGACATCTGGCCCATCGGCGGGCGCTATCGCCCCTTCCGGCGGGGGCGTGTTACCGGGTAGGTTGGTCAATTGCGGGATCACTCGAGCCACCTCGTAAAAGCCTGCGCCGGACTGTCCGGACATTGTTCAGCGAGTTCTATTCAATTTCCGTGCCAAATCGGGACTATCGTCTATCGAAGCGGCCAAGCGCAGTTCGTCCGCCAACTGGCGGGATCGTTCGGCCACCTTGTCGCGTCGGTGTTCCGCGCGGGCGAGCCGGTCCATCGCCGATGCCGAGCGCCTGTCCGCCAGATCGCCCTGTGCCCGTGTATCGCGCGCCAGGCGGCTCACCGCTGCGGCAAAGGCCGCACGGTCCTGCAAGGCGGCGGCGCTGGTCGGCGCGCTCACGCCGCTCTGTGCCGATCCAATCGCATCGACGCGCAGGGCAAGCGATTGCAGCCGCAGCCGGTCGGCATGGCATTCGGCAGCCTCGCGCAGGGCCGTCACCCGTTCGCTTTCGCGCAGCCGCTCGATCCGGCGGATGCGGGCAATTTTCAGGCGTGCCGGGCCGCTCATGGCGGGGTGTCGGCAAACAACGCCTGTAGCTCTGCAACCGCCTCGCCGGGCGCGGTGACTTCGGTGATTTCCTGCTGTACGAAAGCGCTGAGCGACGGGTGTAGCGCCATCGCGCGGTCCACTGCCGGGTCCGCCCCTTCGCGGTACGCACCCATCAGCACCAGATCGCGATTGGCCTCGTAATCGGCGGCCAGGGCGCGGAATTGCCGCGCTGCCGAAACGTGATCGGGCGCGGCCACATCGTCCATCACCCGGCTGAGCGAGGCAGGCACATCGATCGCTGGATATTGCCCCCTCTGGGCCAGATCGCGCGACAGCACGATATGGCCGTCCATGATCGCACGCGCCGTATCGACCACCGGATCGTTGGCATCGTCGCCATCGGCCAGCACGGTATAGATGCCGGTCACGGCCCCGCCGGTGGTTGCGGAATTGCCCGCGCGTTCGACCAGCTTGGTTATCGCGGCCAGCGCAGATGGCGGATAGCCGCGCGCCGCACCGGGTTCACCCAGCAGCAGTGCAATCTCGCGCGCTGCATGGGCAACGCGAGTCAGGCTGTCGAGGATCAGCAGCACCCGTTTGCCCTGCTTGCGCTGATGCTCGGCCAGCGCGGCGGCATATTGAGCACCGCGCAGCCGCAGATTGGGCGCGTGGTCCGCGGGTACTGCAACGATGGTCGTGCGCGCTCCGCCGGGGCCGTGCATGTGGCGGCCCACCACGTCGGACACCTCGCGCGCGCGTTCGCCGATCAAGCCGATCACCACTGCATCGCATTGACCCTGCCCGGCGGCGGATCCGCGTGCGATCATGTCGATCAGCATGGACTTGCCCACGCCCGATCCGGCCACGATACCCATGCGTTGGCCGGTGCCCATAGTCGTCAAGGCATCGATCGCCCGCACGCCGGTGGCGAAGCTCTCGCACACGCTGGAACGCTCCAATGCGCCTTCGCGCATCCCGCCCAGCGGCCACATCCGCGCCGATCGGATCGGCGGTCCGCCGTCGATCGGATTGCCCAGCGCATCGACCGCGCGGCCCAGGAATGCGTCGCCCACCGGGACCATCCCGGCATGGCCGCTGGCCCGTACGCGTGCGCCCGGGGTCAGCATGACCGTGTCGCCCAGCAATATCATCAGACTGTGGCCGCCGCGAAATCCGATAACCTCCGCGCGCAGCGGATCGCCGCCCGCTTGCGGCTCGATCTCGCACAAGGCGCCGACCGGCGCGGGCTGGCCCGACACCTCGATCAATCCGCCATCGCAGGAACATACCCGCCCTTCCCTGATCGGACCGACCGGCAGGCGCACCTTGGCCAACCGGCCAAGTTCGTGATGCAGCATGGGTAGCACCGCCTCAGCCCGGATCGCAGCCCAGCGCATCGGCAATCGCCGCGCGCCATTGCAGCGGCCCGTCGAGCACGCAGCCTTCCACGCCTTCCAGCTTGATCGAACCGCGTTCGAGCAAGGGATCGGGTTCGATCCGCAGGCCTTCGGCCACGCTTTGATCAAGTGCCGAGACATCTTCGGGGTTCACATGCAGGGTCAATTGCCGCATTTCCTGCCCCAGCATTTGCACCGCCTTGCGGCAGCGCCGGTTCAATTGTTCGCGGTCCAGCGCGAGCGGCTCCAGCGTGCGTTCGCATAGCAGCGCCACCGTTTCTGCCAGCCGGGCGGCGAGCATTTCGCCCGCCGCTTCGTCGATTATCGCCAACTGGCTGCGCAAACTGTCTCGCGCTGCCAGAATTTCGGCAAATTCGGCCTCCGCCTGCGCGCGGCCCAGTGCCTCGCCTTCGGACCGCGCATTGGCCAGCGCATCGTCCTGCGATGACGGTGCTGCGGGTTCTGCGTGGCGCCGATCGGGTTTGCCGAAGCGGCGATCGGGCATGAATTGCCGTGCGCGCGCCGACTGCGCGATCCAGTCGGGCGATGGCGCTGTTTCGCCCGGCGCGGATGGTTCAAACATATTCGCCATCGTCGCTGCCAAAGGAAATCTCGCCCGCACCGCCCAATTCGCGGGCTTTTGCAATCATCGTCTTTTGCGCGCTGAGGACATCTTCGCGGCGGATCTTGCCGCGCAGTTCGATCTCGTCGCGAACGCCATCGGCTGCCCGGCTGGACATCGCCGCGAACACCGGATCCCGCTCTGCTTCGGGCAGTCCCGCCAACGCATCGATCAGCGCTTCGCTTTCCACGTCGCGCAGCAGGCGGCCTATATCCTTGCCATCCATTGCCAGCACCATCGCGAAGGTGAACATTTCCGCCTCGATCATCCGGGCCAGCTCGGGCTCGCGCTCGGTCAACACCGGCAGCACTGTCTGACCCACGCTGGCCGCCGCATTGTTGATGAGATCGGCCGCTTCGCGCGCGCCGCCCATCGTCAACGCCGCCTTGCCGAAGCGCGCAGCGATACTGGCGGAAAGCATTTCATCGAGCATTTCCACCGCGCTTGCCGCGACCGGACCCATCCTGGCGATGCGTTCCACTACTTGCGGCTGCAAGGCTGCGGGCAGCAGGCTGAGCGTCTGCGCGGCAGGTTCGGGTTCGAGCAGCAGGAGCAACACGGCGACGGCCTGCGGATGCTCCGCCTCCACCAGCGAGGCGACCACGGACGGGGCCAGCCAGCGGGCCAGTTCCAGCGATGCAGTTGGCGCTTCGGGCGCGATCCGCTGCATCAGATTGTCGGCCTTGGCCTCACCCACGGCGCGCTGCATGGTGCTGCGGACCTGCGCAGTGCGATCGGCGGCGGGCAGCGCCTGGCTGTCCGCCTGCGCGATGAACCCGTCGATAGCCGCAGCGATCCGTTCCGGACCGACTTCGCCCAGCGCGCACATCGCGGTGCCGAGCGCCTGCAATTCTTCCGGGCCGAAATGCGACAGGATACCCGCCGCCTCGTCATCGCCCAGCAGCATCACGATCACCGCCGCGCGCTCCAGTTCACCGTTTGTCATCGGATCAGGCTGGCTCATGCGCTGGCGCTCCCGGCTGGTTCGGCCAGCATCCGGCGAAGCGCGGTGGCTGCGCGGTCGGGTTGCTGCGCCGCCAGGCTGCGGGCCAGCGCGACCTGTTCACGCAGCGCCTCTGTATCGGGGCCGGAACCGGACGTTCCGGCAGAGTTTGCGGCAGGGTCGATCACGCCCTGGGCAAGCAATTCCCCGCCATCGATCGGCGCATCGCCTTCCGTCGGCTCTTCGCGTTTCAGCGCGCGGACCAGCGGGCGAACCCCGAACAGCAGCGCCAGGATCACCGCGATCAGCGCCACCGCGTTGCGCAGCACGGCGGCGAACCACGATGCTTCGTAAAACGGCGTTTCCTCGGCCAGCACCGGCTCGAACGTGCCGGCGATCACCGCCACCGTATCGCCGCGCTCTGGATCGGCGCCAACCGCTGCGGCGACCAGTTTTTCGACCTGCTCGGCAGTGGCGGGCTTGATCTTGTCGAGCGCCTCCCGGCTGAGCGCGACAGCCACCGACAGGCGGCGCAATCCGCCCGGAGCGTTGCTGGTGACGGCGACTTCCCGGCCAAGTTCGTATGTGCGCCTGGCGCTGGTTTCGCCGGCAGTCTGGCCGGCATCTTCGCCCCCGGCATCGCCGCCTTGCGGTGCGCCATCCTCCAACACGGCATCGGCCGGAGGAGTGTTCGCCAGTACGCCGGGTATACCCCCGGCAGGCCCGCTATCGCGGCGGGTGGAGCGCATCTCGGTTTCGGATCGGACCACGCCGTCCTTATCGTAGCTTTCGCGTGCGCTGGTCTGTTCGCTATTATCCAGCTCTACCTGAACTTCGCTGGAAAAATTGCCCGCGCCCAGCATCGGCACGAGTAGCCCGTCGATCTGCGCGCGCAGCTTGTCTTCGTAATTCGCCTGCAGTTTCAGCATGTCGCCAGCCCCGCTATCGCCATCGGCGGACAGCAGATTGCCGTGCTGGTCGGCCACGCGCACTTCATCGGTCGCCATGCCCGGCACCGATCCTGCCACCAGGTTCACAATGGCGCTGACCTGCGCATCGGACAGGCTGCGTCCGCGCGCAAGGCGCAGCATTACCGAGGCGCTGGGCGGCGCATTGTCGCGCACGAAGGCGCTGCGCTGCGGCTGTGCGAGATGTACCCGCACGCTTTCCACCGCGTCGATTTCGGCGATCGTCATCATCAACTCGCGCTCGCGGACATTCTTCAGCCGCTCGCCTTCCAGCGTGCGGCTGGCCCCCAGCGGGATGGAATCAAGCATTGCCGCGCCGGTTTCGGGCGAGGCCAATGCGCCGTCGCTGGCAACCAGCATCCGCGCGCGATAAAGATCGTTTTCCGCCACGCTGACCATGCCGGTGTTGTTGTCGATCGCGTAATCGATCCCGGCCCCGTCCAGCACTTCCACCACGCTGGCCCGTTCCGCATCGCCGAGCGAGGAATAGAGCGTGCGCTGCGGCGGGGTGGACATTGCCATCCACAGCAGCGCAACCATCGCCAGCGCGCCCAGTCCGCCAATCGCGGGCAACGCCTTGCGGATCGCGGGCTGCGCCAGCAGCGCCTTGCCGGAATCGAGGATATTGCCGCCCATCGCCGGCGGAATGGCGGCGGCACCCGAGGGGCCTGCCAGATCGGTGGAAGCCATCGGTTACACTCCCATTCGCATGATGTCTTGATAGGCCGACAGCAGCTTGTTGCGCACTTGCAGCGTGGCTTCGAAAGCCAGGCCGGATTCCTGCCGCGCAAGCATGACCTGCGCGATGTCGGTCACTTCGCCGCGTTCATAGGCTGCGGTCATATCGGCCGATTTGAGCTGGCTTGCATTGACCGTTTCCACCGCCGATTTCAGCGTATCGGCAAAACCGCCGCCCGGTTTGGGTGCGGCAATTCCGCCATCGGCGGAAGCCGGAGTTGGGGCCGCAGCTTGCCCGGCGCCCGCCTCGCGCAAGGATTTCAGCGTGTCGGATTGCTGCAGGATCTGCTGGCGCAAGGCGATTACCTGCCCCACGCCGCCTGCGCCGCCGATGGCCCCGGCGCTCATCGTGCGCCTCCGGCCGCGAGCAGTCCGGCCTCGCGCATATCCGCCATGCGGTAGCGCAGCGTGCGCTCGCTGATTCCGAGTTTGCGGGCAGTCGCGCCGCGATTGCCGGAACATGCATCGAGCGTGTCGAGGATCGCCTGCGCTTCGGAACTGCGCGCAATGTCGGCCAGCCGGGCGCTGCCGTCGGTTCGTAGCGGGATCGACGGTGTGTCGCTGCCGGGCAAGGCGCGTACCGCATTGTCGAAGCGGATGTGATCGGGGCCGATCTCGCGCTCATCGCCAGCCAGCAGCAATGCGCGGCGAACCACGTTTTCCAGCTCGCGGACATTGCCGGGCCAGGGATGCCGGGCCAGTTTCGCCAGCGCATCCTCGCCGATCCACGGCACTTGCTCGCCCGCGCAGTGACGCAGCACCATCGCGAAAGCGAGCGGCGCAATATCGCCTATACGCGTGCGCAGCGCGTCGATTGCCAGGGGAAACACGTTGAGACGGTAATAAAGGTCTTCGCGGAAACGTCCCTCGGCCACTTCAGTGGGCAGGTCGCGATTGGTGCAGGCGACGATCCGCACATCGACCGGCACAGGGGCGGCCTGGCCGAGCGGCACGACCTCGCCTTCCTGCAGGGTGCGCAGCAATTTTGCTTGCAGCGCGACCGGCATTTCGCCAATTTCGTCGAGCAGCAACGTGCCGCCATCGGCAGCGCGGAAAAACCCTTCGGACGCTTCGCTCGCGCCGGTGAAGGCACCCTTGCGGTGGCCGAACAGCATGGCTTCCAGCATCGCTTCGGGCATGGCGGCGCAATTGACCGCGATGAACGGCTTGTCGGCCCGCGCGCTGGCGGAATGGATGTAGCGGGCGAGCACTTCCTTGCCGGTACCCGTCGGCCCTTCGACCAGTACCGGGATATCCGCAGTGGCGACACGCTGGGCCAGGGCGAACATCGCCGTGCTGGCAGGATCGGCACATACCGGACCGCCTCCATTGGCCGCAGCCAAAACCGCAGCGAGCGCGCCGCAGTCCATTCCTTCGGCATATTCCAGCGCGAAACGATTGGGCCCGATCCGAGTAAGCTTCGCATCGGCACCGCGAGACAGCGACACCAGCATAGCCCCGCGCGGCGCCGAGGGATTTTCACCGGCATCGCACAGCACGATTTCCCCATCCACCGGGCTGCAATCCAGCACGGTGGCAGCCCGCGCCGCCAGCCCTGCGTGAATTTTTCTGCAATCGCTTGTTACTGTAATCCGGCCCATCGCCGTGTCCCCTGATTAACCTTGTCGCAAGGGGGGTTCTGGCGGGCAGGCGACCAACAGGTCGGTAATTTAAGCCCCGGTAGCATTACCTAGGTAACCGGGTGCCCGGTTTGGCGGCCGGATCGGCACCCCCACTTAAACATTCCAGGAACCGCCGTTCTTTGGTTCGACAGACAGCGCCACCCGGCCCTGCCTCAGTCACATGAGTAACCAGGAGACCACCAATGACGGTAATCAACACAAATATCAGCGCCCTGCAGGCGTCGAATGCTTCCAGCCGCGCCAATATGATGCTGGGTCAGGCGATGGAACGCCTATCCACCGGAACGCGCATCAACGGCGCGAAGGACGATGCCGCCGGGCTTGCCATCGCCACCGGCATGACCAGCGATATCCGCGCCATGAACCAGGGCATTCGTAATGCCAATGACGGTATTGCGCTGGCGCAGACGGCCGAAGGCGCGCTGGATGAAGTCAGCAACATGCTGCAGCGCGTTCGCGAATTGGCAGTGCAGTCCAGCACGGGCACCTATTCGGCCACCGATCGCGGCTTCATGGACGCCGAAGTCGACGAATTGCAGGCCCAGATCGGCGACATTCTGAGCAACACGACCTTCAACGGCGTGACGCTGTTCAGCACCGCTTCGGGAACCGACGTATCGGTCACCATCGCCATCAATGCGACCGAAACGGTCGATCTGACGAGCAAGGCGATTGACGGGGCCAATGTCAGCACCACGGCGCTGGATGTGACCAGCACGACCGCCGCTGCCACGACGATCACCAATGTCGATTCCGCGCTGGACGAGGTGAACGCCACACGGGCGACTCTGGGTGCCGGGCAGAACCGCCTGGAATCCGCGATCAGCAACCTGACCTCGCAATCGACCAATCTGTCCGATGCTCGCAGCCGGATCATGGATACCGACTATTCGGCGGAAACCACCGCGCTCGCCAAGGCGCAGATCCTCAGCCAGGCGTCCACCGCGATGTTGGCGCAGGCCAATCAGAGCCAGCAGAACGTGCTGTCGTTGCTGCGGTAATAACCGACCCCCGCCGTCCCCGTACCCTATCGCGGGTTCGGCACCAAAAGGGCCCCGGAAGCACGCTGCTTCCGGGGCCTTTCTTGTTGTTCGCAATCAGTGGTTCCTGACGGCGTGGTTCTCACGGCTGGAGATCTATGCGGATCGGCTACCCCTCTCGCTCGGCGCGGCAACGGGCCAGGGTGGGAGGATCGCTCCTCATGCTGCCACTTCTTGCCTGATCGGTTGCGCGTCGGTTGCGGCGGCACCGCTGCGCCGTTCCACCAGCGGACGGAAGACTATTTCGACCATCAGCTGGTCCTGTCCCGCATCGCCATTTTCGGACCGCGGCGGATTGATCAGCATCAGTCCGGTTTCCGATTGGCAGTGGAACAGATGCGGCGCGGTCTGTTCCATATCGTCCAGTAATGGGGCCAGCGGAACAGGCTGCACATCGCCATCCTTCAGGCTGGAGACGGGCGCTGCGGTCACGCTTTCGACCTGCACCCATTCCAGCTTCGCGCCAAATTGCACGGCAATGCTATAGCGTCCGGCCCCGATCGGCACGCGCATGGCGAAATAGCCATCATGCGTGGGCTGGGCAGTCACATTGGACTGGGAAGCTTGCGGCCCGTCAATATGGATAACCGGAAACTCCGGCGCGCCGGGCGCGTCGTCTTCATAGGTGAAGCCCAAGCCAAAGCGCTTATGCACAAACAGGGACAGGCGCGTGGCGAGGTCTTCCCCGGCGAGTTCTGCGGGCAGGTACATGCGCTGCGCGCCTTTCATGTAGAACAATCCGCGCCGCCGCATTCCCTCGCGCGCTTCGACCGTATCGAACAGCGGGACCATGCGGTCGCTGCCGGTGTTCACATCGTGCTCGAAATCCTCCAGTACCGCCAGTTCCTGCGGCAGCGGCAGGTACATGAACCGCGCCAGCGCAGCGATAGCGCCCTCGCGCCAATTGCGCGCCGCGTTCTCATCCTGCGGCCGCAGCACCGGATCGCCCGCCATCCGGCAGAATTCCAGACAGCCCGCCTGCACCTGGTCGCGTACTTCGCTCTGGCAGCTCTTGAGACCGCTGTTGCGCCGCAGCGGCTGCCCCTCCTTGGTGTAATCCACCACCGACCCCAATGCGGTGGTGCTCAGCTGCTCAATCACCGCGACATTTGCGCACAAGGCCTCCAGCGTGCGGGCATCGCAGGTGTCGGGGCCGATCATCCCGGCCTTGTCCAGCCCCGGCGCATCGGTTTCCCGCATAAGCAGATAGCGGCCCGCCACATGCACGCCAAGCTCCTCGCGGAGCAACGCATCGATGTGGTTCTGGGCCGAGCCATTATAGCCCAGATCGACCAGCATCAGCACATCGCCGCGCTTCGGCCCGACCTCGCGCACGATATGTGCCACCAGCCGTGCGGCATAGGCGCGGGCGCGGCTGCGGATAATCTTGCGGCGCGCACCTTTACGGGTTTCGGCCAGCAGGCGGAGGCTGGATTGTTCGATATCGTCGTCCACCAGCTTGTCGATCTCGCTATCGGTGAACAGCAATTGACGGGCCAGCGTTGCCGGGTTGAGGCCGAATTCCTGTTCGACATGCTGCTGGATCGCCTGGTTGCTGGTGAGCGATGCGGCGGTTGCGGCGAACCGGCTGAGCTCGATGGCATGGCCGGAATCGTCCGGATGGCGAAGCGCGTGCACTGCGCGCGGCAGATGGCCGTCGCGCATCAGGAACAGCCAGTGGACCTTGCCCTCATGCGCTGCCTCCAGCCGGGCCGCCTCGCCTTCCAACCAGGATCGGTAAGCGTTGAACACCGGGCCGAGCACCGAGAATCCAAGCATGGCAGCGGGATCGCCTTGGCTTGGCTCACCCAGCGAGAGCGCCGCCCGGTGCGGCTGCGGGGTGCGCGTATCGGGTGCGATCATTGCGGCGATGCTTTCTTCGAAACGCAGTCGCTGGCGCGTCTCTTGCGAAAATTGCAGCAAATGCAGCGCCGGTATCCCAAGGGCCCGCGCGCCATCGTAATCGGCCAGCCTGTTATCGCCGATATGGAGGATATCGGTGCGCTTGCATTTCAGCGCCTTGAGCACCGGGCCGAACATCCCCTGCGATTTCGACAGGCCAATGGTCGACGAACAGAAGATAGTGTCGATCATATCTGCCGCATCGCGCCCGGCCCCCGCCGCGATCAGGCTGCGCAATTGCCGCTTGTCTAGATAGGTGTCGGACACGATCACTATGCGCATCCCGGCAGCTTTGGCTGCGCGCATCAGCTCCACGGTCGGGGCAAAGGCGAAACAATGGGCCGCTTCCGCTGCCAGTTCCGCCGCGATAGCCTCTCCCCGCTGCGCATCGCAGGCATTGGGCATGGCGTGGGCGTAAATCTCCCCGATCGTAACCTCGCTGCTGCCCCGCGCCACGCTCGCCGCCTTGCGCGCCCGGCTCTCCCCGCGCATCCGCTGGGCGGTGGTCAGTCCGGGCAGAGCCTCGAACACACCGGCGGGCGCATGGGTATCGCGCCACAGCAGCGTGTCAAAACAGTCGAGCGAGAGGATTTTCGCCTGGCTGCGCCCATCCAGCGCACTCGGCAATTCATGCGGCAGTATCGTATCGGTCATATTCGCCCCTTCCATTACGGTCGGGACGGAGGGCTAAACATTCATGGTTTGCGGGGAGTAGCCAGCGCCCTAGGTAGAAACCCCATCGGGCTCGATCACCAGCGGTTCCGCCTGCCCGGTAAGCAGGATCGAAATGCGCCGGTTGCGCGGGTCTGCCGGATTGTCCGGCACCAGCAATTCACGGTCGGCCACGCCCTCGATCCGCTCGAAGCGCAGTTCGGGCAACCCTTCGCGCAGCATCGCCTGCCGGGTCGCCTCCGCCCGGCCGGTAGAAAGCGACCAGTTATTCGCCCTCAGCCCCGGTTTCCATTTCAGGGCATCGGTATGGCCGCGAATGATGATCTTGCCGCCATCCTCACGCACTGCGGAGGAGACTACGCCCACAAGTGCCCGGGCATCGTTGGTCAGCACGGTGGTGCCTAACGCGAACATCGAGAAATCCGCATCGTCCACCAGATCGATACGGACGCCCTGCGGGGTGCGCACCACGCGCACCTGGCGGACCAGCCGGCGCAATTGTTCGGTCTGGGCCATGCGTTGTTCGATCCGCTTCTTCAGCGCAGCGTGGCGCGTGCCTTGCGCACTGTCGGCAGCGCCGCCCTCGCTCGGACCGCCGGTTGCAGCGCGCGGGATGGTCATCTCTTGATTGCCGGTCTGGCCGGCGCGGTTGGGATAATTGTCGACATCGGTGATGGAGCTGCCTCCCAGCAGCCCATCCGAACCTGCGCTTTGCTGCCTGAGCTTGACCAGCGTGGGAGTGAAGTAATCGGCCAGGCCCTTGCGCTGCGCTTCGGTGGTGGCGCCCAGCAGCCACAGCATCAGGAAAAACGCCATCATCGCGGTGACGAAATCGGCATAGGCGACTTTCCACGCGCCGCCATGATGCCCGGCCTCCTGCACGAACACCTTCTTGACGATGATCGGCCGGAGCGGTGCACCAGGGTCCAATGCTGGCTCCAACGCTGGCTCCATTGCGGGCGCAGTTGCCACCTCAGCGGCCCCGCAACACGTCGAGCAGATCGGTCAGCGGCGGACGATGCGCGGGGGCGAGACCGCTACGGGCGGATTCCACCACCAGCGGCTGCGGATAGCCATGGAGCGAGGCGATGATAACCTGCTTGACCGAATGCAGGATCTGCTGGTCATGCGCGTTGATCTGTTTCAGCCGCCCGGCCAGCGGGCCGACGATGCCGTAAGCCAGCAGCACCCCCAGAAAAGTGCCTACCAGCGCCGAACCGATCATCTTGCCGAGCACGGCCGGCGGCTCGTCGATCGATCCCATCGTCTTCACGATGCCGAGCACGGCGGCGACAATGCCCAGCGCCGGCAACGCGTCGGCCAGGTTCTGCAAGGCATGGGCCGGTTCGTCCAGTTCGTGCAGCTGGGTCTTGATGGAATTGTCCATCACTTCCTCCACCGCATGGGTTTCCAGCGTGCCCGACGATACCACGATCAGCGTCAGCGTATCGCAGATGAGGTCGGTGACCCCTTTGTCGGCCAGCAAGCGCGGATATTCGGCGAAGATCGCGCTGTCTTGCGGGGCGGTGACATGGCTTTCCAGCGCAACCGGGCCTTCCGCGCGCTGGATTTTCATCAGGCGGCTGGTCAGCGCGATGGCATCCACATGATCCTGGTCGGTATAGCGCGGCCCCTTGAAAACCCGCGCGAAACCGCCGCCGATGGCTTTCAGCTCGTGCATGGAATTGCCCGCAATCAGCGCGCCGATGGCGGCCCCGCCAATGATGGTCATTTCCACCGGAATGGCGGCCATGACCGGGCCGAGCGCACCCCCGCTCATCACGAATCCCCCGAAAACGAGGACGAGCAAGACTACGATACCGACGGCTGCAAACATTTGGGAAGTCTCCGCTGCGCGCCTAGATCGCGTCGAATAAGGAAAGGTTGGACAGGCGCACGAATCCGGCCTGGCTGGCCTCCAGAACGGTCAGGGTCTGCTGCAATTTCGCAATCGTCTCGGTGATATCCGCCCCGCCGGTTTCGGCGCGCTCGCGGCTGCGTGCCTCGTCCAGATTGACCTGCGTTTGCTGGACCGTATCGATCCATGCGGCGCGCACGCCGATAACGGTCTGCGCGCGGTTTACGCTGTCGAGCGCATTGTCGAACCCGCCCAGGGCAGCGCGCGCAGCGCTGGCAGGATCGCCCGCTATATCGCGCAACGATGCGGACAATGCTGCGAGGAAGGCGAACACGTCGGTCTGCGCGCCATTGGCAGGAAAACCGAACGCATCGGGGCCGGTCACGCCGCGCTCTATCGAGATCCCTTGCCCGACATCGATCTCGCCCGGCTGCACTGTGCCGACATAGCGCACCGCGCCGCCGGCATCGGTGACATATGCGGGGCCGGATCCTTCGCCGCCGAACAAGGGCGTGTCGCCGATGCTGACGGTATTGGCAGCTGCCAGCAGCGACTGGCGAATAGTGTCCAGCTCTTCGGCAATCAGGGCGCGCTGGCTGTCGTTCAGGCTCTCGCTGGCAGCCTGGATGGTCAGATCGCGCGCGCGGAACAACTCATCGGTGATGGTAGCAAGCGTATCGCCGCCCAGCGCCAGTTCCTCTGCCGCCCGAAAAGCGTTCGCCTCGTCCACTTCGCCCAGCGCCTGCGCCCGGTCCAGCGCGCGCAGCCGCGCGGCGGCGACCGGATCGTCGGACCCGCGCTCGATCCGCTCGCCCGTGCCGATGGCGCGTTGCAGACGTTCCGCTTCACCGCGCAAGCTGGACAGATCGTCAAGCGAGCGGCGGAAGAAGGCGGCGCTGGAATTGAGCGGCGAAATCATTTCAGCGGATCCCCAGCATGGTATCGAATATATCCGCCGCGACCTGGATCACGCGGCTCGATGCCTGGAATGCCTGCTGGAATCGCAGCAGATTGGCCGCCTCCACATCGAGATCCACGGCGACGGTATTGGACAAGGCGGACCCTGCGCTGGCGGCGATTGCGGACAATGCCTCGCGCGTGGTTTCACGCCCGGCAATCGTGCTTGACAGCGAAAATAACAGCGTGTCGGCCCCGGCCACAGGGCCGGTTGCCAAGGCACTGGAAAATGCCGTGAGGTTGGCCGGATCGCGGCTGTTCGCGCCGGATCCCGCCGGGGCAGTTGCCAGCCCTGCCGGATCGTCCAGCGCCAAGGCGATCGTCGCGGCGGAGCTGCCAGAAAATATCGGCGCGCCCGGATTGCCCGAAGGATCCGCGCCGCTTGCCTGTGCATTATTCGCCAGCGTAACGACTTGCTGCGCCAGCCCGTCCAGTTCGCTGCGCGCTGCGGCCAGCCGGGCAAGGCCTTGCGAGCGACCGGCGAGGCTGCCCGCTGCCAATGGCGCAGCTTCGCCGCTTACGCTGAATGCCAGGGCGCCATCGGCTGCATCGGTGATTTCGAGCGCAGAGACCGTGCCTGCCGAAACCGCCACGGGGCCGCTCGCATCGCCGATACGGACACTGGCCGCGCCCTGTTTGTCATAGCCGACCGAGATAGCGGCGAGATCGCCCATTTCCGCCAGCAGCGCGTCGCGCCGGTCGAGCAAGGCTGCGTGATTGCCCCCGCCGACCTCGGTGCGGCCCAGCGCCAGATTGTTCTTGGCCAGTTCCTCGGCCAGTCCGTTAAACACCCGTACACCGTCATCGGCTTCGAACCGGGCCTGCTGCGCGGCGGCCGCCAGCCCGCTATCGGCTATCCTGAAGCTGTCGCCGAGCACCCGCGCGCTTTCCAACGCGGAGGAGCGCAGCGCAGGGCTGAGCGGATCGGCGGCGAGTTCTGCCAGCCGCGCCTCGAAACCGACCAGACCGCCAAACACGTCTGCCGCCTCCAGCGCGGTTTCAGCCTGGCGCAGCACGCCGAGTTCGGCATCGGCGCGGGCGAGATCGCTGTTCGTGCGGCGGGCTTCGCCATGCAGATAATCGGATCCGGCGCGCCTTATGCCGTCGATCCGTACTCCGCTCAGCACGCTATCCTTGCGCAGCCCGATCCCGCCGCGAGAGGCGATTTCGGCCAGCTCGACCGAGCGGCGCTGATAGCCTTCGGTCGCGGCATTGGCGATATTCTGCCCGGTTACGTCGAGCGCACCGCGCGCGGCCAAGGCGCCGCTTTTGCCGATCAGGATCAGGCTATCGGTCACGGCGCGTCACCGCCTTGGGGAAGATGCGCGGAAAGCTGCCGTTCGATGGATTCGGCCAGACCGAATGTGCCGCTGCGGCTGGCGATATCGGCGAAATTCTCGTCCTGCATCGCGCGGAACTGGTCCAGTCCGCCGCCATTTTCCTGGCCGCCGAGCAGATCGTTGCCGCCGAAATCGCTGGCCCGCGCGCTGGCGAGCAACTGGCGCAGCATGATTGCCTCGAACGCCTGCGCAGCTTCGCGCAGCTCAGCGCCGGGCGCGGGCGTTTCGGGGGCGATGGAAACCGCTGGCGTAGCAGGCGATACGATCACAGGATCACCATTTCCGCCTGCATGGCGCCCGCCTGTTTCAAAGCTTCGAGAATGACCACCAGGTCCGCCGCGCCCACGCCCAGCATGTTCAGCGCATCGACCACGTCGGACAGGTTGGCTGCGCCGTCCATCATCATCACGCGGCTCGATTGCTGCTCGATATCGATGGTGCTGTCCTGCTCGGTCGCCGTGACGCCATTGGCGAACGGTGCGGGCTGGATCACTTGCGGGTCTTCCTCGATCCGCACCACCAGCTTGCCGTGGCTGATCGCCGCCGGGCTGAGGCGGACGGCGGAATTGATCACCACCGTGCCGGTGCGCGAATTGACGATCACGCGCGCACTGCTCTCCGCCGGCTGGACCTCGATCGCCTCGATCTGGGCGAGCATGGTGGAGCGGGCATCCGCGCCGAATGGCAGCACCAGTGCCAGCGTAATTCCGTCCACGATGGTGGCGCAGCCGGGGAAGCGGCGATTGATTGCATCGCGCAGGCGAGTGGCGGTCTGGAAATCCGCGCTGTGGAGGTTGAAGCGCAGCTCGCTCTGGCTGTCGAAGCCGGTTGCCACGCCGCGTTCCACCGTCGCGCCGCCCGCTATGCGCCCGACCGTCGGCACATTGACCGACAGCTGCGATCCGTCGCGGCCCGATACGCCCAGCCCGCCGACCGCCAGGCTGCCCTGTGCCATCGCATAGACCTGTCCATCCGCGCCATAGAGCGGCGAGAGGATCAGCGCCCCGCCGCGCAGCGACTTGGCCTTGCCCAGCGCCGATACGGTGATGTCGATCCGCTGTCCCGGTTTTGAAAAAGCAGGCAATTCAGCCGTCACGATCACCGCAGCGGCGTTTTTCAGGCCAGGCGACACGCCCGGCGGCAGGGGCATGCCCAGCCGCCCGGAAGCGCCGCGCATGGCCTGCGTCAGATAGGCCAGATTATCGTCGCCGGTGCCTTGCAGGCCGACCACGATGCCGTAGCCGGTCAGCTGGTTGGGCCGCACGCCCTGGAACGAGCCGAGGTCGCGCAGCCGTTCGGCACTGGCAGGAGCGGGAAGAAGGGTGGTGAACGCCGCAATGGCGAGAGCGAACAGGGTGAACAGGCGCGCCATCAGAACGGGCTCACCGCACCGAAGAACCGGCTGAGCCAGCCGGGCCGGCTCGATTGCTGGACCGCGCCGCGACCCGAATGGATTATGCGGGCATCGGCCACGCGGCTGGAGGACACCCGATTTTCGAAATCGACATCGACCAGCCGGATGATCCCGGCAAATTGCACCCATTCGTCGCCCTGGCTCAGTTGCATCTGTTTCTCTCCGACGACCAGCGCGGTGCCATTGGGGCGCACTTCGGCGATGGTCACCGCCACCGCGCCGCTCAGCGAGCTGCGCTGCGATGCATCGCCCGAGCCTGAGAACGACCCTTGAGCCGTAGCTTTAAGGGCATCGGGGTTGAGGAAATCGAGCGGGCCCGAACTGGGCGGAGTGATACCGGCCGATCCGCTGCGACTGGTGGCGCCGTCCACGCTTTTGCTGCTGCGGACATTTTCCACCAGCAGGATCGTGACGAGGTCGCCAACCGACCGCGCGCGGGTGCCTTCGTGCAGGCCCGCATAACCGCTGGCAATCTGCACGATCGCGCCATTGGTGGCGGCGGGCGGTGCAAAGCTGGGCGTGATAACTGGCGGCAGCGCCGGGGCGAAACCGGCGGAACGCTGCGGCCCGCCCATACAGGCGGCGAGCGAGAGCGCGGCGGCGCTCGTAATGACTATCCGGTAGATCATGAAAGTTCCCTTCCTCAGAGCGTCTGGTTGGCGTTGCGCAGCATTTCATCGACCGCGCTGATCATCTTGGAGTTAATTTCGTAAGCGCGCTGGGCCTCGATCATTTCGACCAGCTCCTCGACCACGTTCACGTTGGATGCTTCCAACATACCCTGGCGAATATTGCCGCGACCGGCATCGCCTGCGGCGCCAACCTCGGCAGCGCCGCTGGCAGCTGTTTCCAGCAGGAAATTATCTCCGCTCGCCTGCAATCCCGCCGGGTTGGCGAAACGGGCAATAGTGATTTGGCCAAGCTCGGCGGGTTCCGCCTCTCCCGGCAACACCGCGCTGACGGTGCCGTCGGGCGAGATCGAAATCGATTGCGCGCCTTCGGGCACGGTTATTTGCGGCTGCAAGGCAAAGCCCTGCGCGGTGACCAGATTGCCTTCGGCCGAGCGGGTGAAATTGCCCGCCCTGGTATAGCCCTGCGCTCCCCCGGGAAGCTCGACCTGGAAGAAACCGTCGCCATCCAGCGCCAGGTCGAATGCATTGCCGGTGGTGTTGAGCGTGCCTTGAGTTTCGATCCGGCTGGTGCCTTGTACCGCGACCCCGGTGCCCAGGTTCAGCCCGACAGCATAGGCGGTTTCGCCGGTGCTGCGCTGTCCGGCCACGCGGGTATCCTGATAGGACAGGGTTTCGAAATCGGCGCGGTCGCGCTTGAACCCGGTGGTGCCGATATTGGCGAGATTGTGCGCGATCACCTGCATTCGGGTGTTCTGCGCTTCCAGCCCGGTACGGGCGACGTGGAGTGCGGAGGTTGGCATGGTTCGATTTCCTTGTGGTTAGCTTCTCAAGCTCATCAGCCGCGCGCCCGACTGATCGAGCTCCTGCGCGGTGGACATCAGCTTGGCGCGTTGTTCGAAACTGCGCTGCGCCTCGATCATGGCGACCAGCGTTCCCGCGCTATCGACATTGGACTGCTCCAGCGCGCCGGAGGTGACTTGCGCGGTGGGATCGCCCGGCAGTGCGCCGCCACCGACCACTCGCAGGAACCCGTCCAGATCCTTGGCAATGCGGCTGCCTTGCGGGCTGGCGAGCTTGATCCGCGCAATTTCTTCAGGCTCAGCATCGGGGGCGGCGGGGTCGGCCGCGAAAATCGCCCCGTCCCCGGCGATGGAAAGCGTGCGTCCGGGCGGCACGGTGATGGGTCCGGCTTCGCCCATCACGGGCAGGCCGTCGCCATTTTCCAGTACGCCGCCGGGGCCGACTTTCAGATCGCCGCGGCGCGAATAGACCTCGCCGCCATCGAGGCCCTGAAGCGCGATCAACGCATCGCCCTTCACCGCGATATCCAGCGGCTGGCCGGTCGGCACTACGCGCCCTTCGCGCATATCCGCACCGTGCACCGCGCCGCGCGCAAAGGCTCTGGTTTCCAGCGTATCGCCCTTCAGCGTCGCGGCAGTGGCGGCGAATTCCTCGGCCCGGAAGCCCGGCGTGGAAGCGTTGGCGAGGTTGTTCGCCACCGTCCGCTGCCGGTCCATCGCCGTGTCCATCGCCGTAAGCGCGGTGTAGATCATGCGGTCCATTGTCTATCTCCGGGGCTTACCCTCAGGTCCGCAGGTTGATGATGGTCTGGCTCAGCTGGCTGGCCGTATCGATCGCCTTGGCATTGGCCTGGAAATTGCGCTGGGCGGTGATCAGCCCGACCATTTCCTCGGCCAGATTGACGTTGGAACGCTCCAGCGCGCCGGAGCGTATATCGCCGAATTGGCCGATGCCGGGGAAACCGTAATTGGGCGCACCGGAAACGCCGGTCGATTGCCACTGCGTGTTCCCGACTGCTCGCAGGCCATTGGGCGTGACGAATGTCGCCAGCGCGACCCGGCCGATCGTGTCGGTCGATCCATCGGCATAGGATGCGGTCAGCGCGCCGGATACCTCGAAAGTGACGCCGGCCAGTTCGGAACCGGCGGCATTGGTGGTCGGGATCACGGCATCGGTGCGGTTCGCAGTGTCGAACCCGCCCGCCCCGTCGGAAGGAAATATCTGCAGCCGCTTGCCGAGGAAATCCTCCAGATTACCGTTTTCATCCAGGTTGAAATTGCCATTGCGGGTGAATTGCACATCGCCGCTTTCGGCATTGCGGGTGGCGAAAAAGCCGTCCCCGTCGATCGCGATATCGAGGCTGCGACCGGTTTGCTCCACCGCACCCAGACTGAAATCCTGGTTGATCGAGGAGACGGTGGACCCGATCCCTTGCGTGAAGCGCGGATCGCCGCTCGACCCGTTGGAGACGATATCGGCAAATTCGACGCTGGATTTCTTGAAGCCGGTGGTCTCCGCATTGGCGATATTATGCGCCACGGTGCCGAGATCGGTCTCCGCATTCCGCAATCCGCTGAGCGAGGTGTAAAAGGAGGTCATAATCCGTTCTCCGTGGTGGTGGTCTGGGGAGGCTGGGCCGCGATCAGCGTGTCCAGCTTGTTTGCGATATCGGACAGGGTAGCGTTCATCTCGCTTGACCCGGCAAGCGCAGAGAACTGCGCCATTTGCGCCAGCATGTCGGTATTATCGACCGGCGCGAAGGGATCCTGCTGCTGCAATTGGGTGGTCAGCAATTTGAGGAAATCGCCTTGGCCGAGCGCGCCGAAACCGCCATCGGATGAAGGCACAGGCTGGCTGGATCCCGCGCGGTTGACCTGGTCGATCACCTTGGCGTTGGTGATATCCTTGGCATCGGATGCGCTCAATATACTGTTTATATCCATGGCTTTGTCTTTCTCTATTTGATCCGGAGCGTGTCGAGCATGAGCTGCTTGGCGGTCTGCATCGCCTCGACCAGATTTTGGTATTGGCGGGCGCTTTCCATGATCTCGACCATCTCGGCGGTCTCGCTCACCGCGCTTTCCCACACATCGCCGTTTTCATCCGCCAGCGGATGGTCGGGGTCGTGGCGGCGAACGGGCGCGGCCTGATCGCGCTCCACGCTGGATACGGATACGCTGGAGAGGCCGCTGGCATTGTCGAGCTCTTGCGAAAATACCGGGCGCAGCGCGCGATAGGCGCCGTCCTCGGTATTCGAAACAGACCCCGCATTGGCGAGGTTGGAAGCGGCGGCATTCATCCGCACCATCTGCGCGGACATGCCGCGCTGGACCACGCCGAACAGGTTCATGGGCTGGTCGCCGGCCACTTGCTCAATCCCCCTTCAGCGCGCGGCGAATGGTGCTCACTCGCCCTTCGAGGAAAGACAAGGTGGCCGAATAGGCGACCGCATTTTCGGCAAAGGCCATCTGCTCGCCCGCCAGCTCCACCGTATTGCCATCGAGCGAGGGCATGGTGGGCACGCGGTAACGGGTTGCAGCCGCGCCGGCGGAACTGGCCGAAGCGCCCGCTTCGCGTGCTTGCAGGGCAGCCGCGAAATCGATGTCGCGCGCCTTGTAACCGGGGGTGGCGGCATTGGCGATATTGGAGGTCAGCATCCCCATGCGCTGCGAGCGCAGTTCCAATGCGGAGCCGTGAATGCCGAACAGGCGGTCGCTCATGTTAGGTCTCCCGGCGCGGGGTGGATGCAGGATTGCGCGAAGTGTTCAGCAAGCACCGTGCCAATTGCGCTCGCCCCCAGTGCCATGCCCCGAACCGTCGGCCCGGCGGACCAGCCAAGCGGCAAGCCGCTGCCGCGTGCGGCAACATCTTGCCGGGCTTAAACCTGCCGCCCCGCACCCGTTCTGCCTGTGTATGAATTGGCAAGTCCTGCTCGATCCCGTCGCTGCCGCCATCGTGCTTGGCGGTACGCTGCTTGCCACCCTGCTGCGCTGCGGGCCGGCCGATAGCGCACTGGCGCTTCGCCAATTGAGCAAGATCGGCACCGCTGCATTCGACTATGAAGCCAGCCGCGCCCGGATAGCCCGGCAGATCGAGATTATTCACCGCGAAGGTATCTTGCGCGCTCCCGATGCCGATACGGGGGATGGGGAGCTGCAGACCGCCGGCGATGCACTGATCCGCCATCGCTCCATTCCCGCAATGTTGGAAACCCACCGCCGCCAGCGCGCCAAGCGCCGCGCCGTGCGCGCCCGCGCCTTGCGCGCGCTGGACAGTGCGGGCGATCTGGCGCCGGTATTCGGCCTGGCGGGGACGTTGTTCGCGCTCAGCCAGCTGCCCGTGAACGGCACCGCCGGCGATGGCGCGCTGATGGCCGCCATCGCGCAGGCCGTCGCGACCACACTATATGGTGTGCTGGCCGCGCATCTGCTGTTCTACCCGCTCGCGCGGCTGGTGGAGCGGCGCGCACAGGCCGAGGACGATGCCCGCGCCCGGCTGATCGAGTGGCTGGCCAATCAAGTGGAGAGCGCCCTGAAACGCCCCGCCCGCCCGGACCCGGCGAAATCCTGGCAGCGCGCGGCATGAGCCTGCGGCCGGTCCCGGGCTGGCAATTCGTGCTGGCGGATCTGTCGCTGATCCTGTTCCTGACCACGGCCGCAGCCCTGTCTCAGGAAGGGGATACAGGTTCAGGCAGCGCGGCTGGCGCATCCCCGCCAAGCATTCCGGATGCCGGCATGACCGCGCTTTATGTCGTGCAGCCGGAGGCACCGTCTTTCGCCGAATGGTTGAATTCTACGGCCCGCGACCCGCGCGAGAGGCTCACGATCTCGGCGCACTACACTGCTGGCGAGCGCGCCGCACAAGCGCGCGATGCGCTGGAACTGGTTGCGCTGGCAGAGCGCAGCGGGTTTGCCGCACGGTTGGTGCTGACCCCGTCCATGGAGAGCCGGATCGCGGCCAGCTTCGCGTTCGATGGCACGGATTTTCGCCCTGCCATTGCTGGCGGCATCCTAGCGGGCAACGACATGGTGGCACGGTAATTGCAGAACCCGCAGCAATGAACCCGTCCGCCCTCCGGAGAGATTCCATGCGTTCTACTGCCGCCCTCGCCTTGCCGATGCTGTTTTTGACCGCGCCAGCAGCCGCGCAAGGTGCCTATGCCGACCTGACCCAGATCGACCGCGAGGTGGCAGCCTTTACCGGCGCGCCCGCCGGTTCATTGGGGGGAGCAAAACAGCCGGTGGACCGGCGGCTGCGGCTGGCCCGCTGCGCATCGCGGCTGACACTATCGTGGCACGGCACCCGCCGCGACACGGTTCGCGTCGAATGTCCCGAAGGCGGCGGCTGGCGCATCTTCGTGGCTACCAGCGGCGGCGCACAGACAATGACTCAGTCCACTCTGGTCAAACGCGGAGAGCGCGTGACGATTACCGTGCGCGGGCGCGGCTTCGCCGTCAGCCGGGCGGGCGAGGCGATGGAAGGCGGCGCTGAAGGAGAATGGATCCGCGTGCGCCCGGCCGATGGGTCGCAGCCTTTGCGCGGCCGCATATTGCGCCCCGGTCTGGTCGAAATTCCAATCGGTTGAGGATTTTGTTCACCCTACCCTTAAACATCCGGACAAGCGTCCGTTCTGGGTGGTGAGAACCGGAAAGGAGTAAAGCCGATGTCCAGCTTCGATGTCACCAGAATCAGCAACACGTTGCCGCTGCGCGAAACCGGGGCGAACGTTCCGGCGCGCACGCGATCAGGCCAGGGCAATGCCCCGTCCGGCGGTGCCCCGCAGCCCGGCGTATCGGTAGAAACCGGCAATGCGGTGAGCGCGGGGGATGCCCCGGTCGATAATGGCCGCGTGGCCGAAATACGCGCCGCGCTGCAACAGGGGCAATATCCGCTCAATCCCGCAAAGATCACCGATGCCATCATCGCGGCCCGGCTGATGCTGAGTGTCGGCGAATGACCGCGCTGGCAGCACAGCTGCGGCAAATGATTGCCGTTCTGGATGAAGAGCGGCAGGCGCTTGCCGCTCTCGACCTCGACGCGATCACGCTGGCGGCAGATGGCAAGCAATCGCTGTGCAGCGGCCTGACCGCCGCCAACGATATCGCGCCCGACGAGGAGTGCCGCGGTTTGCTGGAAGCGGCGAGGCACGCCAACGAGACAAATCGCCGCATTCGCAACCTGCTGGCCGCCAATGTGGCCGCGCGGCTGGAGGCATTGTCGGGCGCCCCGGCAACCTATCGCCGCCCGGCGGCACGGATCGCCTGACCACTTGGCACGGTAATTGCTGATCCTTCCTGCGATATGTTCGCGAAGGATCGACAGTGAGTGCACCGCCCATATTAGCGACCAGCGTTTCGCCTTTGGCGGCAACGCAAACCGGCAGCCCACCGGCAGAATCACAAAGCCGCGCGGCAATCGCCCGCGCAGCCGCTTATACCGGTGTCGATTTCGATTATCTGCTGGCCCAGGCCAAGCTGGAATCCTCGCTTGACCCGAATGCCAGTGCGCGCACATCCAGCGCCAGCGGACTGTACCAGTTCATTGACAATACCTGGCTGGAGACGATGGACCGCCACGGCGCGCGGCTGGGCTTTGCCGCTGTGGCCGATGCGATCGACATTCGCGGCGGGCGGGCGCGGGTCAGCGATCCGGCGCAGCGCGATGCGATTTTGTCGATGCGGTTCGATCCCGACGCCGCCTCGCTGATGGCGGGTGCGCTGGCTTCCGACAACAAGGCACATCTGCAAAACGTCCTGGGCCGTGACCCTCAGCCTGCCGAGCTTTATCTGGCCCATTTCCTCGGCGCGAACGGGGCGGAGGATTTCCTGACCGCGCTTGCCCGCAATCCCGATGCGCCCGCCGCACCGATCATGCCGCAGGCCGCCAGGGCCAATCGCGGGATATTCTACCAGGGCGGTGCGCCGCGATCGCTGCAAGGCGTAATGAACCTGTTCGAGCGCAAGATGGGCGCGGCGATGGAAGGCGCGCCGCCGCCCGCTTCATCGGCAGCTTCGGTTGCTGCATCCCTGCCCGGCCGTTTCGCTCAATATTCGCAAGCTTTTTCTCCGATAGCACGCAATTCCGCCAACTCGCCGCCAACTCGCGCAAGCTCCGCTTCGTCAGACTATCGCCATTCTGCGCGCCAGCCGCTGGGCCGCGCGGTGTTGCCATCGATGCCCAGCCTGCCCGAGGCCTCTCCCCGCCAATCGATGTCGGACATTCTGCGCGGCAGTCTGGCAGCCGGCAACGCCGCACCGGCTGACCATGTGCAGCGCGCCTATGGCAAGCTCAAGGCGCTCGGCCTGTGATTGGCCGGCTCAAATCCGCGGGTGCTGCTGCTCCCGCCGCCTTGGCCTTGCCGGTCGCGATCCTGGCGCTGATCACGCTGATGGTGCTGCCGATCCCGGCGATCATGCTCGATGCGTTTTTCGTGATAAATATCGGGCTGTCGGTGGCGATCCTGATGGCTGCGCTCAACGCCACCAAACCGCTCGATTTCAGCGCCTTTCCCTCGGTCCTGCTGTTCGCCACGCTGCTGCGTCTGGCGCTCAACGTCGCCTCCACCCGAATCGTGCTGGTCAACGGCCACAATGGCGGTGCGGCTGCCGGACAGGTGATCGAGGCGTTTGGCGCGTTCCTGGTGGGCGGCAATTTCGCGGTCGGCCTGTTCGTCTTCATTATCCTGCTGATCATCAACATGGTGGTCGTTACCAAGGGCGCGGGCCGCGTTTCGGAAGTTTCTGCGCGCTTCACGCTGGATGCTCTGCCGGGCAAGCAGATGGCGATCGATGCCGATATCGCCGCTGGCCTGATGACGCCCGAGGAGGCCAAGGCGCGCCGCGCCGAAGTGGCGACGGAGGCAGATTTCTACGGCGCGATGGATGGGACCAGCAAGTTCGTCAAAGGCGATGCGATTGCCGCGCTGCTGATCCTCGGCACAAACCTCATCGCAGGCTTCGCGCTCGGCATGATCAGCCACGGGCTGACCGCCGGCGAGGCGGCACAGCTTTATATCACCCTGTCGGTCGGCGATGCGCTGGTGGCGCAGGTCCCGGCTCTGCTGCTGTCGATCGCCGCTGCCGCCATCGTCACGCGGGTTTCGGATTCGAGGGACCTGGTCGGCCAGATCGGCGGCCAGTTCTCCGACCCGCGCGCATGGTTGCCGGTTGCGATCGTGCTGGGCGCTGTCGGGATGATCCCGGCCATGCCGCAAAGCGTCTTCCTGCCCGCCGCCGGGCTGACCTTCTGGCTGTGGTGGCACCTGCGCAAGGCCAGCCGTACCCCGCCCGCTGCCGAAACCGCGCCCGAACCCGAAGATGCCGAACGTATCGTGCTGGGCGATGTCAGCGATCACACGCTGGTGACAATCGAGCTTGGCTATGGGCTGGTCCATCTGGTGGACAGCGCGAAGGGTTCGCCGCTGGTCGCACGCATCACCGGGGTGCGCAAACAGCTGAGCCAGCAATTCGGCTTCGTCGTACCGCGTTTCCGTGTGCGTGACAGTCTTGAACTCGCCCCCAACGCCTACCGCATCATGCTGGGCGGCGTATGCCTGGGACAGGACGAGGCCCGGCCCGAGCGGATACTTGCGATCGATACCGGCGATACGAGCGGCGACCGGCTGGACATGTTGGGCGGCGAGAGGGTGGAGGATCCCAGCTTCGGCTGCCCGGCGGTCTGGATCGCCCCCGGACAGCGCGACGCGGCGATTGCGGAAGGCTATCTCACGGTCGATCCCGGTACCGTTATCGCCACCCATCTGGGGCAGGTGCTGGGCCAGCGCGCCGACGCATTGCTCGGCACGGAAGAAGTGCGCGAATTGCTCGACGGGGTGCAGGAACGCAGCCCCGGACTGGTCGATGCGGTGCATCCCGAGCCGCTATCGCTAGCTGCGCTCACCCGCCTGTTGCGAGCGCTGCTGGCCGATGGGATCGCGCTGTCGCACCCGCTGCCGATCCTCTCCAGCCTGGCGCTCGCATTACAGCAGACGCAGGATTTCGACACGCTGGTGGACCGCATTCGGGCCGATCTGGGCGGCGCCATACTGGGCGGCAAATGCGGCCCGCGCGATACTTTGAAAGTGGCTACGCTCGATGCCTCGCTGGAAAGCGCGATTATCGGCGGAATGGTCGATCCGGCCACCGGCCAGCCGCTGATCGAGCCCGATTGTGCGCGGCTGATCGGAGATAGCGTGGCTGCGCTGGCAGCGCAGCACGCCCCGCTCGCCATGATCGTCCAGCCGCCCGCGCGGCGTCCGATCGCCCGGCTGCTGAAACAACGCGCACCGGATTGCCTCGTTCTGTCGATCGTCGAACTGCCCGCCAGCCAGCCGGTCGAAGTCGTCACCGTGATCGGCGCGCCAGAGGATCCGGCCACCGCCCTGCCAGGGCCGGAACATCACACAGCGGAGATCGCCGCATGAAGCACGACCACACGCAATTCAGCTCCGCCGCCAGCGCCTATGGCGCAGCCGATCAGGCCACGGTGGAAGACCGGATCAAGCGGTTCGTCCCGCTGGTCCGCAAATCCGCCTGGCATATTTATGGCGGCGGGCGCGAAGGGCTGGAAGTGGATGATCTGATGCAGGCCGGAATGATCGCGTTGACCGAGGCCGCGCAGCGTCATTCCGGGCCGGGCGAGGACGGGTTTGCGGCCTATGCCAAGCTGCGCGTGCGCGGGGCGATGTTCGATTACATTCGCAAGCTGCTGCCCGACAGCCGCACCACCGCGCGTCGGCGCAAGCGCATCGGCGATGCGCGCGACAAGCTCCGCGCCTTGTTGGGCCGCGCGCCCGAGATGAGCGAACTTTGCGCCGAAACCGGCTTCGTTGCGGAGGAAATTGCCGCGATAGAGAGCGGGCAAGTGCATGTCGTGCAGCTGGAAGATAGCTATGACGAAAGCGACGCCGCCTTTCGCGACGAGCGCCCCGATGCCTTTGCGCTATTATCGCAGATGCAAGATGGCGAGCGACTTTTGGCCGCGATGGAACGGCTCGGCGACCGGCTGAAACTGGTGCTGCAACTATATTTCGTGGAAGAACTCAACCTGAAGGAAATCGCCGCCGTGCTGGATGTCAGCGTGCCGCGCATCCATCAACTGAAAGCGCAGGCTTTGGGCAAGCTCAAGGCCGAGATGGAAGAAAGCGGCCCTTAAAGCCCTATCGCGCGAGAACGTCTTCCAACACCTCGGTCAGCTTCGCCGGCGCACAAGGCTTGCCGCAGAACCGCACGATATCGCCATCGCCCAGCCATTCGGTTTCGATCATATGGCCCGAATGGAACACGACGGGCACGCCGCGTTCGACCAGCTTTTCGGCGATTTCGAAGCTCTCGCCATCGCGCAGGCGGACATCCAGAATAGCAATGTCCGGCTTTTCGCATTCGAGCGCGTTGCGACATTCGCTGACCTTGGCAAAGGGACCGATGGGTTTGGCGCCGCAATCCTCCACCAGGTCGATCAGAGTCATGGCGACCAGCGCCTCGTCTTCCGCGACCAGGATGTTCATGCCCGCCAAGCGGCTTGCGCCGGGCGTTATCCTGGCCCCATTGGCAGCGCTCAAAGCATTGTTCGCATCGTTTTCACCTGTATCTCGCCGCGCACCGCGGCGTAGGTCGAATGACTTGTGCATTTCTTCGCCCTTTCGGGACCCTTTTCGATTGACGGCATTATAGCCCATTATCGAGATCGAACGCAGCTGGGCCGCAGCTGGTTCCCATCATTTGTTAAAAACCGTTCACCATTCGCGTGTGCACGTAGTCTATACACATGCGACCGGCGCGTTTAACACCCGCGCGATGAGCGAAAAATGGACTATCGGGATCGTCGGCGGGTCGGGTCTTTACGAGATCGACGCCCTGGAAAATCCGCAATGGGTGAAGGTCAATTCCCCCTTTGGCGAACCCTCGGACGAACTGCTGTGCGGACGGATCGGCGATGTGCAGCTGCGCTTCCTGCCGCGGCATGGCCGTGGCCACGCAATTGCACCGGGCGAAATCAACGCACGCGCCAATATCGATGCGCTCAAGCGCGCCGGATGCACCGATATCCTTGCGATCAGCGCCGTCGGCAGCTTGCGTGAGGAGCTGGAGCCCGGCCGCTTCGTCGTCGCGGACCAGTTCATCGACCGTACCAAGGGCCGCCCATCCAGCTTCTTCGGTAGCGGCATGGTGGCGCATGTCTCCATGGCGGAGCCGGTCTGCGAGCGGATGAGCGGCTATGCTACCGCTGCGGTCGAGGCGGCTGGCGGGGCGGTAACCAGGGGCGCCACCTATCTGGCGATGGAAGGGCCGCAATTCTCAACCCGCGCGGAAAGCAATCTCTACCGCGAATGGGGTGCCGACGTGATCGGCATGACTGCGATGCCCGAAGCCAAGCTGGCCCGCGAGGCGGAACTGCCATACGCATTGATCGGCATGGTCACCGATTACGATTGCTGGCGCGAGGATACAGCCTTCGTGGAAGTGGCCGGCGTAATCGAACAGATGAATGCCAATGGCGAATTGGCGCGCAAGACGGTTGAAAAATTCGTCACCTCTTTGCCCGCCAAGCGCGAGGCTTCGCCGCTCGACACCGTACTCGACCACGCGATCATCACCGCACCCGAAGCGCGCGAGATGGCCATGCGCGCCAAGCTGGATGCGGTGGCAGGGCGCGTACTCGGCTAGGCGCTACAGCTGGCTCCGCCCAACACGCAGAAACGCGCGCAATGCGGGTGGTTGAGCGAGACATCGCGCGCAGCCTCGGCCAGCGTTCCGCCCATTTCGAACCCCTTGTCGTAAGGGATCAGCGTGCAGGCGGCGACGCGCGGCGCATCCTCGCCCTTGCGGTGGACCACCATGCGGCTGCTGGCGCACATGATATCGGCCGGTTTCTTGCCCAGAATATCCCAGCAATCGGTGGTAATCTCCGCAATATCGCGGGTCTCGTCCATTTCGGGAAACAGCACCATCCGCAGCGGATCGTGCGCGTCGATGCGGATGGCGTGTTCGGCAAACAGGCGGGCATAGCCCTCGCGCGCCTCTGCCATCCCTTCGCCCGGAAGCAGGCGCCCGGCTACCGCGATCGAAAAGCCATTTTCGGAAAGCCATTTCAGCCCGTCCAGCCCCGGCTCCCAGCTGCGCGGTCCGCGCTCGCCTTCATGGCCGGCCTGCGTGTGGTGGTCCAGGCTCACCCGCAGGGTCAGCCGCTCGCCAAAGCGCTCGCGCAGCTCCAGCAGCGCAGCCTCATGCCGCCGCATAGGCTTCATCGCATTGCTCAGAACCAGCGCCTCGAACCCGCGCTCCAGCACATCCTCCAGGATAGCTATCATTTCCGGGTTCATGAACGGCTCGCCGCCGGTAAAGGCGATCTCGCGGGTCGGCAGACCCTCCGCCGCGATTTCATCGAGATACCGCGCGACATGGGCGTGGCCGATATAGACCAGCGCATCGTTGGTCGGGCTGCTTTCGATATAGCAGCTGGCGCAGGCGAGGTTGCACAGTGTGCCGGTATTGAACCACAGCGTATCCAGCCCGGTCATCGCAACATGCGCGCGCGCCTCCCCCTTGGCCGTGCGCTCCGGATCGGAGAACTTCTCTGGTGGCAGCGGGGGTGCCTCCACTTCGAAGGGCGAAGGGCCCTGCGGTGCATTGCGCGATTTGGAGCGAATGGGCGTTTCTATATTCACGCGAAAAACTTTCTGAGCGAACTGACAAGGCCGGCCCATTTCTTCGGCAGGCTGCCGAACACGGTCGGCTCCCACGCGGCAAAGGCGGCGGCCTTGGAAATCTCGCTGCGGGTGGGGTAGCTGATGATGGCGCTGCCAAGCGCGAAGGAGCTGGATTTGCCGGTGATCAGCTGGGTGAAAGGCAGCAGCAACTCGCCCGCATGCTTGCCCACGATACTGGCGCCGAGCACTTTCTTGCCCTTGAACATAACCTTCATCTGGCCGGTCGTATTGCCTTCGGCGATGGCGCGTTCGTTATGGTCGAAGCCTTCGATTACCACCCGAACATCGTCGCCATGCTTCTCTCTCGCCTCGGCTTCGGTCATGCCGATCTGCGCGACTTCTGGCTCGGTATAGGTGCACCAGGGCAGCGCCTTGAAATCGGCCTTCGCGGGCAGGCCCGTGGCAATCTCCAGCGCTACGTTGGAGCCTTCATAGCCCGATACGTGCGTCAGGCGCGGCCCGTCGCGGCAATCGCCGATGGCATAGATCGACTTGATCGAGGATCGCCGCCGTTCGTCCACCTTGATACCGTTTTGCGCCATTTCGATGCCGAGTTCCTCCAGCCCGAAACCCTGTGCATTGGCCTTTCGACCAACCGCGATCAGCAGATGCGATCCGGTGACCACTTCGCCCGCATCCGCGCCATCGGCAACATGGACGCTGACGCTGCCATTGGCGTCGGTGACTTTCTCGCCCTTGCCTTCGACGAAGCGAACGCCTTCGCGTTTCATTTCTTCGACCACGATCATCACATGGTCGCGGTCGTCCCGGCCCATCGGCATGCCCGGCTCGATTACCGTGACCTGGCTGCCCAGGCGGCGGAAAGCCTGGGCCATCTCCATCCCGATCACACCGCCGCCGATAATCACGAGGTGATCGGGCTGCGTCTGCAGATCGAAGATGTTTTCATTGGTCAGATAGGGCACCGTATCCAGTCCCTCGATCGGCGGGATAAAGGGCCGCGATCCGGTCGCGACCACGATGCGCGGTGCGGTAATGGTGCGTCCGCCAACTTCGACCGAATGCTTGCCCGTTACCCGTGCCCGGCCGCGGATCACCTCGACCCCCATCTCCTCGAAGCGTTCCTGGCTATCATGCGGGGCAATCTCGGCGATGGCATCGTGAATATGCTTGTGAACGCCGCGCCATTCCACCTGCGGCTGCTGCAGCGTCACGCCGTATTTCGTATCCAACCGGGCTTCCTGGGCGCGCTTGGCTGCGGTGATGATCGCTTTGCTCGGCACGCAGCCATTATTAAGGCATTCGCCGCCCATTTCATTCGCTTCGATCAGCGCGGCTTTCAAGCCGAACATTGCGCACCCGCCAGCCGCGGTCAATCCGGCAGCGCCGCCGCCAATTACAATCGCATCATGGGTGAATTTCACGGTTTTCCCCTGTAACAAATGTTCGTTGCACGGCGAATAAGGCCGTGCCAAGCGCGAACTGCGCCGGCGCTGTGGGATTTTCCGCAACATTCGCAGGACGGGGAAGTCTGGTTACATGAATATCGAAAACAGCCGCGATTATTACGGCAAGGTGCTCGAAGGGTCGGACGACCTGAAAACCGACGCTTGCTGCACGGCGGAAGCTCCGCCGCCAGCAATCATGCAGGCAATGATGAACGTGCATGAAGATGTCCGCGCGCGCTATTATGGCTGCGGCCTGGTGGCCCCGCAGGCGATCGAGGGATGCCATATTCTCGACCTGGGTTCGGGCAGCGGTCAGGACGCCTATATCCTCGCACAGATGGTGGGAGAGCATGGCTCTGTCACGGGGGTGGATACCACGCCCGAACAGCTCGCCGTGGCAAACGAGCATCTGGAGTGGCACCGCGAGCGCTTCGGTTACGCCAAATCCAATGTCAGCTTCGTGGAAGGCGATATCGAAAAACTGGCCGAACTGGATCTGCCCGAAGGCCATTTCGATGTCATCGTATCCAACTGCGTGATCAATCTGGTGGCGGATAAGGAAGCGGTGTTCGCCGCAGCCTACAAATTGCTGAAACCGGGCGGGGAGCTTTATTTCTCCGACGTATATTCCAGCCGGCGGGTGCCTGCCGAATTGCTGGACGATCCGGTGCTGCACGGCGAATGCCTGTCCGGCGCGCTGTATTGGGGCGATTTCGACATGCTGGCAAAGCGCGCCGGCTTTGCCGATCCGCGCCTGTGCCATGACCGGCCGCTGGGCATCGGCGATGCCGCCATTGCCGCCAAGCTGGACGGAATCGATTTCTATTCCGCCACTTACCGCCTGTTCAAACTGGATCAGCTGGAGCCGCAATGCGAGGATTACGGACAGTCTGTGGTCTATAAGGGCACGGTTCCCGGCAGCGAGCGAGTGTTCGAGCTGGACAGCCACCACGCCATCGAACGCGGGCGACAATTCTTGATTTGCGGCAATAGCTGGCGGATGCTGGCCGATACGCGTTTCGCCGAACATTTCGAGTTTTACGGCGATTTCAGCCACCATTTCGGTATCTTCCCCGATTGCGGCGGGGCGTTTCCCTATCAGGCTCCGCAATCTGGCGACGCGGCGATCAGCGCAGGAGCGTGCTGCTGAACATACTCCTGACCGGGGCGGCGGGACTGGTCGGCGGCGAGGTTGCCGCCCGGCTGGCGGCCGCAGGGCACCGCGTCACCGCTTTCCTGCGCCGCGAACCGGTGGTGCGCGCACATGACGGCGCGCCGGTGGCGGTGGCCGAGACAGTGCATGGCGATATCGCGCTGCCCGGCCTGGGGCTGACCGAGACCGTCTGGAGCGATCTTGCAGCGCGGCACGATATGGTGGTGCATTGCGCTGCCACGGTGCGCTTCGACCTGGCCGATGCCGATTATGCCGCCGTCAATGTGGAAGGCACCCGCCGCGTGGCCGAACTGGCCCGGGCAGGCGATATGCGGATGCTGCATATCAGCACCGCCTATAGCTGCGGCGCGCGCGACGGACCGATCCGCGAGGACGATCCGCTGCCCGCCCAGCGCAGCGCTTTTACGAACGGCTACGAAGCGAGCAAGGCTGCTGGCGAGCAAGTGGTTCGCGGCAGCAGTGTACCTTTCGTGATTGCCCGCCCCTCGATCGTAACAGGCCACAGCCAGACCGGTGCGATCCGCCAGTTCGACACGACCTATGCGCTGTTCCGCCTGCTGGCCGAGGGACGCGTGGCGCGGGTGCCCGCAAGCGCTGATGCAAGCTTCGACTTTGTGCCGATAGACCATGTCGCGGCAGGAATTGCGGCGTTGGTAGAGCGGTTCGATCGGGCGGCTGGCGCGGCTTACAACCTTGTCGCGCAGGAGCCTTTGCCGGTGCGTGATTTTATCGCAGCGATTGCGGAATATCCGCAGTTTTCGACGCCCCATCTTGTCGATCCAGCAGAGTTCGATGCGGATGCGCTACCCGTTCGGGAGCGGCGGCTATATCGGCGCGGCATCGGTCCGTATGCGGCCTATTTCGCGCGCAATCCGCGGTTCGATGACCGGCGCTTTCGTGCGGTGACAGGGGTTGAGGCCCCGTTAGGCGGGGCGACCTATTTTCGCCGCTTGGTCGACTATTGCATCGCGCACGGCTTCCTCCAGGCGGAACCCGTTAATTAGCGCACGTCGGGATAATCCTTCCCCAGCCGTTCGCGCGCGCCGAAGCACCACAGGATTCCCATCTTCAGGTAAATCCAGTTCGCCTTGAGCGGCCCCCATGCGGCTATCCGGCGGTCGGAGGTTTCGACCGTTCGCCGGACCATCCTGACCTTCCCCAGCCGCGCCAGCGTGATGCACAGATCCGCTTCTTCCATCACCGGCGTGCCCGGATCGCACCCGCCCACTTCCAGGAATTGCGCGCGGCGAAAGAACATCGCGTGATCGCCGAACAGCAGCCGTACACCGCGCAGGAACAGATGCGGGCGCATGATCGCGGGCGCGTACCATGTCTTCGCCCAATTATGCAGCGTGGTGCCCCAGCGCGTCTTCTCAGGCCCGCGAATGATCGGCGTGAAGCTGGCGAGCGCGAGCTTCGGATCGGCCAGAGTATCCTCGATCACCGCGACCATATCGATGGGCGGCATGGTATCGGCATGGAGCACGCAGACATATTCGCCGCGCGCCTGCTCGGCCCCGGTATTGATCTGCACCGCGCGGCCTTGCCCGCACGCCTCAAGCCGCCAGCCTGCCAGCTCCACCAGCTCGCAACTCCGGTCGCTGCTGCCGCCATCGACCACCAATATTTCCAATGGTTTCGGGTCGAGCATCGCGAGCCGCTCCACCAAGGCGGGAAGCGCCTGTTCCTCGTCCAGCACGGGAATGAGGATGGTGGTTTTACTCATCGCCCGGCTTCGGGGGCAAAGGCGGCAAACTTTGCCAGATCCTCGCCCGTATCGATATCGGTCAGAACCGGCAGCATCGCCGGTTCGATCCCGCGCTCCGCCAGCCGCCGCAGCGTTTCGGGCAGCACGCTGTCCACGCTCCACTCCATTTGCTCGAACAGGAACGGCGCAGGCTCACGAAACCCGATCAGCCAATATCCCCCATCATCCGCCGGGCCGATCACCGCCGGAGCATCCTCCAGCGCGCGCGCTGCCTGTTGCAGCAGCTCCGGCGTCACTTCGGGCGCATCGCTACCGATCAATAGCGCGGGGGCCTCCACCCGTGCCATTCGCGCGCCGAGATCGCCCTCGCCCTGATCGACTATGGCAATACCATCGCCCAGCCATTCGTAGAATCGCTGCGGAGAAGCGCCAGATATGCGCAGTTCCACCCGCAATCCGCTGGCGCGGGCTTGCTCCACAGTATGCATCAGCAGCTTGCGATAGACCGCCACCGCACCATCCGCCCCGACCGCCGGGATCAGCCGGGTCTTGGCTTTTCCTGCCTCCGGCCATTTTGCGAAAATCGCCAGGGTTGCGGGGCGCACGGGTTCCATTGCGCGCGCCATAACGGCAAGGCCGGCAAATGGCGAGTTTCGGCAAGATTGCGGTGATGGCGGGCGGCGCATTGGCGCTGGGCGCGCTGATGCTGGCCGAGCGCAAGCGGCCCTTGCGCACGCAGCACCATTCCGAAACCAAGCGGATTATTGCCAACCTCGCTCTTGGCGCAGGCTGCATGGCGGTGGTGACCGCCATCGAAGTGCCGCTGACCCGCGCGATTGCCCGGCGCAACGAGACGGGCGGACGCGGCCTGGCCCAGAGATTGCCGCCCCGCCTGCAACTGGCAGGGGCAATGCTGGCGATGGATTACGGCTTCTATATCTGGCACGTGATGACGCATAAGGTACCGTTCCTGTGGCGTTTTCACCGGGTCCACCATGTCGATCCGGACATGGATATGAGCACCGCGGTGCGGTTCCACCCGGTCGATATGCTGGTGTCGCTGCCCTTCCGGCTGGTGCAGGTTAGGCTGTCCGGGGCAGGGCCGCGCAGCCTCGATCTGTGGCGCAATTTCTTCAATGCCAGCGTGTTGTTCCACCATTCGAACCTGCGCCTGCCAAAGCATTGGGACGAGCGGCTGTCGCTGGTGCTTACCACCCCGCGAATGCACGGCATCCATCATTCGAAATTACGCGCCGAGCAGGACAGCAACTGGACCAGCGGCTTTTCTTTCTGGGACCGGCTGCATGGCACCTTCCGCGCCGCGCCGGGCAATGCGCCGCCCCCCGATGCGATCGATATCGGGGTGGCCGACTGGCGCGCTTTGCATGACGTGCCGGTGGTTCCGGCGCTCGATTCACCCTTTCGCGCGCAGCCGGAGCGTGTCTGCTGATACAGTCCGCTTGATTACAGGTGAAACCGGGTGCAGGGGCCGAGCGTTGAGGGACGCAATGCCAGACATCGAAACGCCAGATCGCACCACATTCCGCCAAGCCTATCGCATGGACGAGGAAGACTGCGCCGCCCAGCGGCTGCGCCAGGCTGCGCCCGCCAGCGCTGTGCATGGCGAAGCGGCGGCCATCGCCGCCACGCTGATCGAGGGCGCGCGGCGCAAGAAAGCCAGCGGGATCGACGCGTTCCTGCATCAGTTCGGCCTCGACACGGAAGAAGGCATCGCCCTGATGTGTCTGGCCGAGGCGCTGCTGCGCGTGCCCGACCGCGCCACCGCCGATGCGCTGATTCGCGACAAGCTGGGCGATATCGACTGGGCGGAACATCTTGGCGAATCCAGCTCCACCTTCGTCAACGCCGCGACTTTCTCGCTGATGCTGACGGGCGAAGTGCTGGAGAGGCCCGAATTGCACCAGCGCGGCATGGGCGCCACGGTGAAACGCGCCATCGGCAGGGTGGGCGAGCCGGTTATCCGCCAGGCCACCACGCAGGCGATGCGGATCATGGGCGGCCAGTTCGTGTTCGGCCGCACGATTGGCGAGGCGCTGGAGCGGGCCAGGCCGGAACGCAAGGCGGGCCTGACACATAGTTTCGACATGCTGGGCGAAGCAGCGATGACGATGGCCGATGCGGAACGTTACCGCCAATCCTATGCTGGCGCGATCGACCGGCTGGCCGGCGAGGCACGCGGGGGGCTGGAGGCATCGCCAGGCATTTCAGTGAAGCTTTCCGCCCTCTATCCGCATTACGATTTCTTCCATGCACAGGCTGCACAGGCCCATCTGGTGCCCGTTTTGCGCGATCTGGCGGGCAAGGCGCGCGATGCGGATATTCATTTCACTATCGATGCGGAGGAAGCCGACCGGTTGGAGCTGTCGATGGATATCATCGCCGCGCTGGTGGCGGATGACAGCCTGTTCGAACGTACCGGACAGGGCGATTGGGAAGGCCTCGGCCTGGCGATTCAGGCCTATCAGAAACGCGCCGTTCCGCTGTGCGAATGGACCGCCAAGCTGGCCCGCAAAAACGGACGGCGGCTGTTCGTGCGGCTGGTCAAGGGCGCCTATTGGGACAGCGAGATAAAGCTGGCGCAAGTCGGCGGATTTTCCGATTACCCGGTCTTCACCCGCAAGGTGGCGACCGATGTCAGCTACCTCGCCTGCGCGGCCAAGCTGCTGGCAGCTGATGATGCGATCCGGCCCGCTTTCGCAACGCATAACGCCTATACGATCGGCGCGGTCAAGGCGCTGGCGGATGGCAAGGAGTTCGAATTCCAGCGCCTCCACGGAATGGGCGAGGATGTGTACGAAACGCTCGCCGAAACGGAGCGCCGGGCGGGCAACCATGTCACCCCGGTGCGGATCTACGCGCCGGTCGGCGGACATAAGGACTTGCTGGCCTATCTCGTGCGCCGCCTGCTGGAGAACGGGGCCAACAGTTCATTCGTCAACCGTATGGCCGATGCCGAAGTGCCGGTTGCAGAGCTGGTGACCGACCCGGTCGCCGAACTCGCCGCGACCGAGCCCAAGCGCAACCCTTCGATCCCGCTGCCTGCCGATATCTTCCCAAACCGCGCAAACAGCGCCGGGATCGATCTGTCCGACCCGCTGGTGCGCGAACCGCTGTCGGCGCAACTGGCAGAAATCGCCAGTACCGACTGGAGCGCTCGGCCCACCGCAATTGCGGGCCAGAAGGGCGACCGACACGAGATATTTTCCCCGCAAGACAATGCCCATATCGTCGGCAGCGTGCGCGAGGCGACCGAGGCGGATATCGAAATCGCCGTCAACCGCGCCGCTGCGATCCAACCGGGTTGGGACGCGCTGGGCGGCGAGAAACGCGCGCTGCTGCTCGAAGCCGCCGCCGATGCGTTCGAGGATCACACCGCCGAAATCCTCTCGCTCTGCATACGCGAGGCGGGCAAGACCTTGCCCGACGCGGTGCTGGAATTGCGCGAGGCAGTGGACTTCCTGCGCTTCTACGCGGGCGAAGCACGGCGATTGTTCACCGCGCGCCGTCCATTGCCCGGCCCGACGGGTGAGGAGAATTACCTGACGCTGCATGGGCGCGGCGTGTGGGCCACGGTCAGCCCGTGGAACTTCCCGCTCGCCATCTTCATCGGCCCCGCCGCCGCTGCACTGGCGGCAGGCAATACCGTGCTCGCCAAGCCGGCCGAACAAACGCCGCTCATCGCCGCGCTGGCCGTGCGCCTGTGCCACGAGGCGGGCATCCCGGAAGACGCGCTGCAACTCGTGCCCGGCGACGGGGCGGTTGGCGCGGCGCTGGTGGCCAATCCGCTGATCGCGGGCGTGGCCTTCACCGGCTCCACCGCCACTGCACAAGCGATCAACCGGACGCTGGCGGCGCGCGAAGGTCCGATCGGACAGCTGATCGCCGAAACCGGCGGACAGAACGCGCTGATTGTCGATAGTTCTGCCCTACCCGAACAGGTCACGCGCGACGTGCTCGCCAGCGCGTTTCAGAGCGCAGGACAACGCTGCTCCGCCTTGCGGGTAATGTACCTGCAGGATGATATCGCCGACGATATGCTGGAGATGATCCGCGGCGGATTCGAAGCGCTGGTGATCGGCGATCCGGCGCAGCTTTCCACCGATGTCGGTCCGGTAATCGACCATGCGGCCAAACGTTCGCTCAACAAGCATGTGTCGGGCAAGAAACGGCAGGGGCGGCAAGTCTGGCAGCGCAAATTGCCCCGGGGGCGCCGGTTCGATCACCGCGATGGGAGTTTTGTTGCCCCCGCCATCGTGGAAATCGATTCGATCCGCGATCTGCAGAAAGAAAATTTTGGCCCCGTCCTGCATGTCGCACGCTATTTCGCGGAAGATCTGGAGCGGGTGATCGAGGATATCAACGCCGCCGGATACGGCCTGACGCTGGGCCTGCACAGCCGGATCGAGGCGACCCGGCGCTTCGTGGAGAGCCGCGCCCGGGTCGGCAATTTCTACGTCAATCGCAACCAGATCGGCGCAGTGGTCGAGAGCCAGCCGTTCGGCGGCGAAGGTCTGTCCGGCACCGGCCCCAAGGCGGGCGGCCCGCATTACGTCGCGCGATTCGCCACCGAACGGGTGGTGACGGTGGACACCACGGCGGCGGGCGGCAATGCCAGCTTGCTAGCGGGGTAAGGCTTCACTTCAAATTCATCGGCCGAACCGTTAAAGCACTGCCATGACCCGCTTTCTCACGATCATTGCCGCCCTGTTCGCTTTCGCCATCGCCACCCCGGCCATGGCGCAGGTGCAGATGCATTTTCACAGCTTCAACGGATCGGTCTTCTTCGGACGCTATCCGCACGCATTCGTGGTGCTGGAAGGCAAGCTTGCCGACGGCACGCGGGTGAACGAGAATTACGGCTTCACCGCTGCCGATCCCAGCCCCGCCGTCTTGCGTGGGCCGGTGAAGCACAAGGTGATGGCCGAACCGCCCAAATATGTGCAGAGCACAAACCGCCATTTCTCCGTCACGCTGAGCGACGAACAGGTTGCAAAAGTGCGCGCGACGATGCGCAAATGGCGCGATGCGCCGGGCGATGCCTACGATCTGGATACACGCAGCTGCATCCATTTCGTGGGCGAAATGGCCAGGATTGCCGGGCTCGACGTAGTCTATCCCAAGAAGATGCTGCGGCGCCCGAAAAAGTGGCTCAATCACCTCACCCGGCTCAACCCGGAACTGGGCGCCGCGCCGATCAAGTAAGCGCAGCCGCGCGTAGCGGAAGGGGATAAGATTGGCCGCAAGCTTGCCCCCCTTCGCGCCATCGGGAATCACTTGCCCATGGCCATCCTCAACGACAAATGGATTCGCGAACGCGCCACATCGGACGGCATGATAGAGCCATTCGTGGAAGCGCAGCGGCGCGAAAACTGCATTTCCTACGGGCTCAGCTCGTTCGGCTACGATGCGCGGGTGGCACCCGAATTCAAGATTTTCACCAATGTCGATTCCAGCGTGGTTGATCCCAAGGAATTCGACCCGAAGAACTTCGTCGACCGTGAAACCGATTGCTGCATCATCCCGCCCAACAGTTTCGCGCTGGCGCGGACGGTGGAATATTTCCGAATACCGGAAGATGTGCTGGTGATCTGCCTCGGCAAATCGACCTATGCGCGCTGCGGAATCATCGTGAATGTCACCCCGCTGGAGCCGGGCTGGGAAGGCCATGTGACGCTGGAATTCTCGAACACTACCCCGCTTCCCGCCAAGATCTACGCCAATGAGGGCGCGTGCCAGTTCCTGTTCCTGCAGGGCAACGACCGGCCCGAAGTGACCTATGCCGACCGGGCTGGCAAATATATGGGTCAGAAGGGCGTCACCCTGCCCCGCTTGTGACGTGCAAGGTCAGGCGGTGACGCTGCGTCTTTGACTTGCGCCGCGCGGCGCTCCATTCAGTCATGCAAAGGAGAATTTGCATGACCGACAAAAACGTGGAATTCGATATCGTGATCTATGGCGCGACCGGCTATACCGGGCGCCTCGTGGCCGAACATTTCGTACGCGAATATGGCGGAAAAGCGGACTCACCCAAATGGGCGATGGCCGGGCGCAACCAGTCCAAGCTGGAGGATGTGCGCACGCTGATCGGTGCGCCGGACGATACGCCGCTGGTGGTGGCCGATGCCAGCGATCCGGACAGCCTGACCGCCATGTGCGAGCGCACAAAAGTGGTTCTCACAACGGTCGGACCCTACCAGCTCTATGGCAGCGAACTGGTAGAAACCTGTGCGCGCACCGGGACCGATTACGCCGACCTTTCGGGGGAGCCGATGTGGATGGCCGAAATGATCGAGCGTCATCACGATCTCGCCGTAGCCAGCGGGGCGCGCATTTCCTTCTCCAGCGGATTCGATTCGATTCCCTTCGATCTGGGCGTGCTGATGCTGCAAAAAGAAGCGGTCGACCGTTTCGGCAAACCTGCGCCGCATGTCCGCGGCCGGGTCCGCGCGATGAACGGCACCTTCTCCGGCGGCACCGCAGCCAGCCTGGGCGCAACGATGAAGGCGGCGGCGAAGGACCCGTCTGTAATCATGAAAATGCGCGATCCTTTCGTGCTGACACCGGGCTTCGAAGGGCCTGGCCAGCCCAGCGGCATGGTCCCGGCTTACGAGAAGGACCTCGATAAATGGGCCGCCCCGTTCATCATGGCGGCTATCAACACCAAGAACGTCCACCGCACCAATTTCCTGCTCGGCCATCCTTACGGCGAGGACTTCAAATATGACGAGATGGTGCTGACCAGCCCCGGAGAGGCGGGCAAGAAGATGGCCAACGCAGCGGTCGAGCTGATGAAAAATCCGTTCGGCGCGAAACCGCCCAAGCCGGGCGAAGGTCCTACCGAACAAGAGCGCGAGAACGGCAATTACGACGTGCTGTTCGTGGGCGACTTCGATGACGGGAAATCGATCCGTTACGGCGTAAAGGGTCGCTACGATCCGGGTTACGGCTCGACCAGCCGGATGCTGGGCGAGGTTGGCATGGCCCTGCTGGAATCCGGCGCGCCCGGCGGCATCGGCACGCCCGGCTCAATCCTCGGCGAGGATCTGGTCAAGCGCCTTCGCGAACATGCCGAACTGACATTCGAGGTCGAGGATTAGGTTGCGAGGATTTGGCCGGGTGCGAGCGCGCATCCGGCAAAACCCTGGAATTAAAAACTCGTCCTGACGCTCAACTTGAAATTGCGGCCGGTGATCGGCACGAAATCCTTGGTGAAGCTGGCGTGGTGGCGGCCGACGACATCGAAAATATTGTCCACCTTGCCGATAACCATCACGCCCGGGCGATCGGCGAAGGGGGACCAGGTGACCGAAGCATTCACCAAGGTGAAATCGTCGGTGACGGTTTCGAACGGCGCGACATCGTCTTGCTCGGCAAACCATTGCACTTCACCGCGAACATCGAACGGGCCGGTGCCGACTTCCGCTGCGCCGTATAGCGACAAAGGCGGGATGCGCGGCAAATTGGTGCCGTTATCGCGTTCGGCGCGCACATATTCGGCGCGCAGATCGGTCAGGAAGCGGAAGTCCTCGCCTTCCGCGAAATTGAGCACCACCTGCCCTTCGGCGCCGTAATAATCTGCATCTTCCTGCAGATAGGCGAATACGGGCAAATCATCCTCCTCCGCTCCGGTCGCGGACAGGAATATGTAATCATCGAACGCAGTGTAGAACGCTGCCAGCGATAGATCGGCGATGCCGATGCTTCCACGCGCCGACAATTCGCCGCCGACGGCCGATTCCTCGGTCAGCGCCGGATCGCCGATTTCGAAGGCCTGCGTGGCGATGTGCGGACCGCCCGAATAAAGTTCCTGTGCGGAGGGCGCGCGCTCGGTGTAGCTTGCGCTCGCACCCAGCCGCAGCCCGACGGGAATCTGATAGGCCAGGCCGAGCGCCCCGCTTATTGTACCGAAATCGCGCGAAAGGCCGAGCGGCTGGCTATCCACGCTGGTCGTTTCGAACCGTCCGCCGAATTCGACCTGCAACGGTCCGTCGCCGACTTCCTGCAAGGCGAAAACCGCGAAGCTTTCGGTGCGGTTGGGCGGCACGAAAGCCTCTTCGCCAACCGCTTCGAAATCGCGGAACAGATATTGCACACCGACCGCCCCGCGCAGCGGGCCGGTTTCGCTCTGGACCAGTTCCAGCCGCGCTTCGATGCCTTCGACATCGAACACCGTACCCACTTCCTCGCCTTCGAATTCGGTATGCGTGTAATTGGAATAGCCGCCCCGGAAATTCAGCGTTTCGAAGAACCCGCTGCCCAGATCGACTTCCGCCAACATGCCGTAGCGATATTGGCGCAGGTCGATGGTGACACGCTCTTCACCTTCCTCTTCGCCAGATCCTACTTCGCCCTCGCCCTCCTCGCCATGGTGGTGGCCGGCTCCGGGCCGTCCGGGCACCCCGTAAAGCGTGTCGTAAATCCCGGCAGAGAAGCCGATGGTCCCGCCCGCGCCAATGTAGGAAAAGCCGACATTGCCCGATGCGGTTTCGGTAAAGCTGTTGGGCACGAACCCTTCCTGCGCGGCAGCTTCGCGCAGCTCTTCTGCCTCGTCCAGTTCGCCCTCGGCAGCTTCCTCGGCCGCCTCGGCAAGAATTTCTGCGCGCAAGGTGGGCGCAACGGTGAAACCGCCAACATCGAAATCGTCGGTGTTGCGATAGCTGCCATCGACATGAACCACGAAGCTGTTGCCGATCGGCACGTCGAGCGAGGCTGCGCCTTCGTACAGGTTCGACGCGGTATCGCCTGCAAACAATGCGTCGACATGCACCGGCTCGTCCGGAACACGGCGCGGGATACGCTTGTCAATCACATTGACTACGCCGCCGATTGCCTGGCTGCCATAGAGCAGCACGGCGGGGCCGCGCAGCACTTCGATCCGCTCCGCCGTCAGCGGATCGATCGACACCGCGTGATCGACGCTGAGATTGGACACGTCGAGCACGCCGATACCATCGACCAAAGTGCGGATTCGTTCGCCCTGAAGCCCGCGCAGCACCGGGCGCGAGGAGCCGGGGGCGAAAGCAGTGGTGGAAACGCCGGGCAATTCCTGCAGCGTCTCGCCCAGCTGTCCGGCCAGTTCGCGCTGCAATTCGGCACCTTCGATGATCGATGTGCCGGCCAGAATATCGAGCTCGCGCAGGCCCTGAGCGCTGACGATGATGATTCCATCCTCGTCCATTTGCCGGTTATGGACATCGTCCTCGGGCGGCTGGGCATCCTGCGCATGGGCTGGAAAGGCCAGGGTTGCGGTGGAGGCCAACAGGATAGCGGGTGCGAACCGAGCTTGTTTATGTAACAACATATCGTGGCCAATAGCGCCAAGCTCGTTCAAGGCAACCCAAATCGATGCCCGGCTCGATAAACGGCACCAAGACCGCGACGAATGGCCGCAACCCAGGCCGCTGGCGAGGCGGGGCGATACGAGCGCGCGAATTGCATGTGGTTTGTTCCAAGCAAAGCACCGCACAGCCCGCGCCGATCCGCGCCCGGCAACACAGATCGACATCGAAAGAAAATGGAGCGGGCGAGGCGATTCGAACGCCCGACCCCAACCTTGGCAAGGTTGTGCTCTACCCCTGAGCTACGCCCGCTCACTGGCGCTCACCGCATGGTGCGGCGCTTGGCCGCTGCGGTGGGGAGGCGGGCGATTAGCAGCGGTATGCGCACCCGGCAAGGGGAAAATCGCGCCCCGCCCGCTATGCGTGATTACCCTTCACAAATGCGCAGGAAGGCCCACATTGGCCGCTCACGCGTCAACCTGTCGAGACGCTACGCAGATCACACGAGTATAAGGGGAATTGCATTGGCCAGCGCCGGACCAGCAGCAGGATTGAGCATCGAGGAACAAAAGGCTGTCCAGCAGTTCAAGGCCGATGTCGTCGATCCATCGATGACCAAGCTGGTCATTCTCGATTTCTGGGCCGAATGGTGCGGGCCGTGCAAGGCGCTGACCCCGATGCTGGAAAAGGTTGCGGCGGAATATGCCGACAAGGGCGTGGTGCTGGCCAAGATCAATGTCGATGAGCAGCAATTCATCGCCAGCCAGTTCCAGGTCCAGTCGATCCCCACCGTTTACGCGATGTTCCAGGGCCAGCCGGTGGCCGACCTGACTCAGGCACGCAGCGAATCTCAGCTTAAGGGCGTGCTCGACCAGTTGCTGGAAAAATTGCCCATCGGCGATGCCGGAGGCAGCGGCGGCGGTGCGTCCGATCCCGCGCAAGACGTGTCGCAATTCGTCACCATGGGCGAACAGGTGCTGGCGGAAGGCGATGCGGAGCGTGCGGCGGGCGTTTTTTCGCAGGTCGTCCAGATGGCGCCCGATAATGCCGCGGCGCAAGCGGGGCTGATCCGCGCGCTGGTGGCGCTGGGCCAGGCCGATCAGGCGCGCGCGGCGCATGATGCGCTGCCGCCTGAAATGCAGTCCGACCCGCTGGTGGAGCAGGCTCGCAGCGCGCTGGAGCTGGCCGGATCCGATGTCGATCCGGGCGAGCTGCAGACCTTGCGCGCAGCGGCGGCGGAAAGCCCCGCCGATATGGAGGCGCAATTCGCTTTCGCCGAGGCGGCCTATGCCGCGAATGAGCGGGACGAGGCGGCCGATGTGCTGCTGCGGATGGTTGGCAGCCAGCCGGAATGGAACGATGGCGCCGCCAAGGCCAAACTGCTGCAGATATTCGAAGCCGTGGGTCTGGAAGACCCCTGGGTGGTGGCGACCAGGCGCAAGCTTTCGCGGATCCTGTTCGGATAAGCGCGCCCTGATGGTCGAAACCACCACCCGCCTGTCGATATTCCCGCTACCCGGGGCGATCCTGTTTCCCGGGCTGCAATTGCCTTTGCACATTTTCGAGCCGCGTTACCGCGCGCTGGTGGGCGATTCGCTGGTGCGCGACCGGCGGATTGCAATGATCCAACCGCAGCGACCCGAGGAAGGTGCGCCGCTGTTTTCTATCGGCTGCGTGGGGCGGATCGGCGATGTCGAGGCGTTGGAGGATGGCCGCTATAATGTGGTGCTGGAAGGTGAGAGCCGCTTCCGCCTGCTGCGCGAACGCGATGCCGGAACCGCCTTTCGCCAGATCGACGCGGAGATAATCGAGGAAAGCGAAGCGCTGCTGAGCAATGTGGAGCGCGCCGGATTCGAGCAGGAAGCCCGCCGCTTTGCCGATAAGCAGGGCTATTCGGTGGACTGGAATTCGGTCGAGCGGCTGGACGATGTCACGCTGATCAACGGAGTAGCCCAGATCGCTCCCTTCGATCCCGCAGCCAAACAGGCGCTGCTGGAAGCCGACACGATTCCCGAACGCTGCGAATTGCTGATCCAGCTGATGCAGTTTTTCGGTCGCACCGATGGCGACGATGACCGGGTGACGTTGCAGTAGGCTTCGGCAGGTGCGTTTTCGTCTGGCGCGGCCGGGCCGAAGCCAACACGCTTACACTCCGAAACTGCCGCGCAATCCGTCGATGATATACTGCGCGGCCAGTGCGGCGAGTAACACGCCCAGCAGGCGTGTGATGACCGCTTCCACCCGCGCGCCGAACAGCCGCATCAGCGGACGCGCGCCGATCAGGGCGACCATCGTCAGCAGCAGCACCAGCGCCAGCGCGCCGAGGATTACCAGCGTCTGTTCGGTGCCTTCCGCTTCATTCATCAACAGCATGACCGCTGCGATCGCGCCCGGTCCGGCCAGCATCGGCATAGCCATGGGGAAGACCGACACATCCTCTACCTCCGGATCGGCGGCGACCTTTTCCGCCCGGTCCTCGCGCCGCTGGGTGCGTTTTTCGAACACCATTTCGAAGGCGATAAAGAACAGCATCAATCCGCCCGCGATGCGAAACGCGTCGAGCTCGATATGGAGCGCACCGAGCAGATCTTCGCCGAATAGGGCGAAGATAAGCAGGATGATGGCGGCGATCACGCAGGCGCGAATGGCCATGGTTCGCGCCTGCGCCGAAGTCGCACCCTTCGTCAGCCCGGCATAGATCGGCGCGCAGCCCGGCGGATCGATCACCACGAACAGCGTGATGAATGCGGAGATGAACAGTTCGGTCATGTCAGCGCGCCTCCACCACGTCGCGCAGCACATTCTGGTGGCGCACGCCGTCCCACAATCCCCCCGAAACCACGCGTGATCCATCGGGGCGCACGGCATATTCATAGCTGAGCGACTGATCGCGCGACAATCCGCGGCGCATCTTTACCCCTTGCGCCGGTGCCGATAGCGCAACGGTCGGCTGGCCTTCGCAGCTGGCGGTTTGCAGGTTCCGGGCTTGCGGAGCCGGCCGAGGCGCATCCAGCCCGTAGCCATGGCTCATCACCCAGCGCCATTCCCCCGCGCCATCATGACCGAAATACTGCCAGACGGTGGTGTAATAGCCAGCCTGATCGCCCCAGGAAATCGCGCCGGTCGTAACGCCGGTTCGCCCGTCGCAGGACATGAAGGCGGAATGCGGTTGCCATGCGATCGGCATCGCCTGCTCGCCCTGGGCCGCCAACCAGCGGAGCGCGCCGGTGGGCTGCGGCGTAAATGTAACCGCCTTGGGCGAAGCGCGCGCGGTGAGTGCAGCGTAAGCGCTGCTGGCCTGAGCTTCACGGTTCATTGCGATGTCTTCGCCGAGAACCGGATAAGCCGCCAGCGCCGCACTGTGGAAGGTCGGCGCGGGCTCGGCCTGTGCCACAGGAGGCACGCTGGCGCAGGCGCTCAATCCCAGCAGGGTAAACACACCAATGATCGAAGCAAGCTGGTTCATGGCCGGACATATGCCCCATCGGCAGACACTTCGAAATCGAGCGCTTCCTGCCACGCGCCATCCTGCCACAGCTGCGAGCGGAACACGCGCCTCCCGTCCTCGACATGCGTTGCGGACCAGGCCAGCGTACCGTCGCGCGACAGCTTGGCGCCCGGTTGCCCTGCGGCCAGCGGTGCTGCGGTCGGACGGTTATCGCCCCGCGCGCAATCGGCCACCATGCCGTGCACCATCGGTATCGCCTCGACCACGATGATGTCCGCATCCTCCGGCTCTTCGGGCGCGTCGCGCGTTTCCCTGGCGGTCAGCACGGCATCGGGCGCGGCAGTGTCGTAAACATAGCGGTAGGTCCGGTCGCCTTGCTGCTCCCACACGGTGGCGTAATAACCCCAATCGCCATCCGGATCGGCAAACTTGCCCTGCGATATAGCGGTTCGTCCGTCGCAGCTCATCCACACCGCCAGCGGAGTCCATTGCACTGCCCTGGCCGGATCATCCTGAGCGGCGAGCCAGGGCTTGGCCTCGACCAGCCCCCCGCGCCCGTGGATCATCGCGCCATCGGCGGCGAATTCACGAAAAGCGGTCCATTGCCCGTCTTCGCGCGCGGCGCGGGCAAAGGCGATTTCAGCGGCCACAACCTTGCTCGGCTGCGCCGCGCCCGGGGCACCCGCCAGCGCCCGCTCGATCTGAGCGCGCGGCATTCGGGGCGGCCCGCCGCTGCAGGCGGCTAGGCCAAATCCGGCGACGAGAGCGGTGATCATGGCGGGGCTGAGTATGCGGTTCATGTCTGCCCCCTTATCCGCTCGGCCACGGCTTGTCGAAGGTAGTGAAACGCGCGAAACGCCTAAAGTTCGTCCGGGACATCCAGCCGGGCATTGCGGTGCGCCGCAACCAGCGTATTGCGCAGCAACACCGCGATGGTCATCGGGCCGACACCGCCGGGAACAGGCGTGATGGCAGCGGCCTTCTGCGATGCTTCGCCAAACGCCACATCGCCAACCAGCCGGCCTTTGGTGTCACCGGGTTCGGGATCGAGCCGGTTGATGCCCACATCGATGACCGTGGCGCCTTCCTTCAGCCAATCCGCCTTGACCATTTCCGCCCGGCCAGCAGCGGCCACCACGATATCTGCGCGGCTCACCACCGTGGGCAGATCCTTGGTGCGGCTATGCGCGATCGTCACTGTGGCATTTGCATCGAGCAGCAATTGCGCCATCGGCTTGCCGACGATGTTTGACCGGCCGATCACCACCGCCTCCAGCCCGGACAGATCGCCCAAGCGGTCGGTCAGCAGCATCATGCAGCCCAGCGGGGTGCAGGGCACGAAGCCATTCTGGCCGACCGACAGGCGGCCGGCATTGATTACGTGAAACCCGTCGACATCCTTGTCCGGTGAAATCGCGGAGATGATCGCCTGCTCGTCCAGATGTGCGGGCAGGGGAAGCTGGACGAGAATACCGTCCACCGCCGGATCGTCATTGAGCTGGCGGATCAAGTCCAGCAGGTCCGGCTGGACGGTGTTGTCGTCCAGCAGATGCGTGAAGCTGGCCATATTGGCCGCCAAAGTGGCCTTGCCCTTGGAACGGACATAGACCTGGCTGGCCGCATCGTCCCCCACCAGCACCACGGCGAGGCCTGCTTTGCGGCCCGCCTTGGCTTCGAATTGTGCGGCGAGCGTGCCGACCTTTTCGCGCATTTTGAGCGCAAAGGCCTTTCCGTCGATGATCTGTGCACTCATTGTTTCGTCAGACCGTGGCGAGCGCGACATTGCGGATCACGATCATCAGCAACTGGATGCCGATGATCAGGACCAAAGGACTGAAATCGATCGCTCCGGTAGAAGGCAGGATACGCCGCACCGGCCTGAGCACCGGATCGAGCAGCGCGTTGATCGAATTGTAGATGGCCGTGGCAAACTGGTTGGACTGGCTGACCACGTTGAATGCGAACAGCAATCCGATCACGAATTGCACGATCACCAGCATGATCAGAACATTCGCCAGAACGGACAGGATTTCGTAAATTGTCAGGAGGAACACGGGGCAGGATTACCTTTCTCGGTCAGGTGTATGACCTATATAACACGCGCCCCCGGTTTGGAAAGGGCGCATGGCGGGCAGCAGCGATGGGCGGGCGGCGGATCAGGCGCGGATCAACGTGCCCGCACCGCGTTCGGTGAAGAATTCCAGCAACATCGCATGCGGCACGCGGCCATCCAGCACCACCGCCGCTTCGCAGCCTGCCTCCACAGCGGCGACGCAGGTTTCCAGCTTGGGGATCATACCGCCTGAAATCGTGCCGTCTTGCTGCAATTCGGCAATCCGCGCCGGGTCCACATCGGTCAGCAACGTGCCCTGCTTGTCCAGCACCCCCGCCACGTCGGTCAGCAGGAACAGCCGCGCCGCTCCCAGTGCCCCGGCAATCGCGCCCGCCATCGTGTCGGCGTTGATATTGTAGGTATGGCCATCCTCGCCCGCAGCAATCGGCGCGATGATGGGGATCATTCCGGCAGACACCGCAGTATCCAGAATGGTCGTATCGACCTGGGCCGGCTCGCCCACGAAGCCAAGGTCCAGCGCGCGTTCGATATTGCTGTCCGGATCGCGAACGGTCCGCTCCAGCTTGCGCGCGGTGACCAGGTTTCCATCCTTGCCCGATACGCCCAGCGCCTTGCCGCCCGCCCCTGCGATCCAGCCGACCAGCTGCTTGTTGATCGCGCCGGACAGGACCATCTCGGCGACTTCGGCGGTGGACTTGTCGGTCACACGCAACCCGTCGACGAATTCGGTCTTCACGCCCAGCTTGTTCAGCATCTCGCCGATTTGCGGGCCTCCGCCATGCACCACCACCGGATTGATTCCGACCGCTTTCAGCAGCACGATATCCTGTGCAAATTCGCGTGCCGCAGCCTCGTCGCCCATGGCGTGGCCGCCATATTTTACCACGAAGCTGCGTCCGGCATATTGCTGGAAATAGGGCAGCGCCTCGATCAGCACCTTGGCCTTGGCGGTCAGTCTGGTATTTTCGGTTCCGGTCATTGCCGCCCCGCCTAGCGGCTGCGGAGCGCGGTGGAAAGCGTCAGCGCAAGGCTGGCGATAGCGCGGCCCTAATCATTCATACGGAATTGGGCTGCCACGCGGCCTGCGTCATCCATTGGCGATGCGCTGGATATTGTTGGTCATCCTGTTTCTTGCAGCCCTTCCGGTCATACCGGCGGCGCATGCATTGACCGAAGCGATGACCGGGGCGGTGAGCGGCGAACGCTTTGCCAAATTTACCGGATCGCCGCGGTTCACCTGCGTGGTAGATGGCGATACGCTGTGGCTGCGCGGCACCAAAATCCGCATCTCCGATATCAACACGCCCGAGATTTCCCGCCCCGGCTGCGCGCATGAAGCAAGGCTGGGCGCACTCGCCACGCAGCGTATGATCGGCCTGCTCAATGCCGGGGCGTTCACCTTGGAACGCGAAGGCCGCGACGAGGATCGCTATGGCCGCAAATTGCGCGCCGTAAAGCGCGGTGGCCGCAGCTTGGGCGAGGTGCTGGTGGCCGAAGGTCTGGCGGAACGCTGGACCGGCCGCCGCCGCGATTGGTGCTGAGCGGCATTCGCCGCTTCTCTCCGCTGCGCGCTTGGCATAGGGGGGCGCGATGGTTCGTGCGCCCCGTTTCGATGCCGCCTGGCAGCGCCGCCGCAAGTTTGCGCGCGCATGGCGCAGAGGGCGCGGCTGGTTGCTGTCGGGATTGCTGATTGGCGCCGTGTGGTGGCTCACCTCCGGCCCCGGCTGGGGGTTGGGCGAACAGTTCCGCAGTCAGTTCGGGATCGGTGCGGAGTGGAGTGAGGGCAATGCCCGCTTCGCTATTTGCGGGGAGCGGTCGGCGCGCGCCTGCGTGATCGATGGCGACACAGTGATGATCGGGGATCGCCGCATTCGCCTGACCGGCTTCGACGCGCCAGAGCTGGACGGGGAGTGCGAGGCGGAGCGGCTGCTCGCCCGTCAATCGCGCGAAGCCCTGAAGGAATGGCTCAACCGCGGTGCCTGGCAGATGGATGGTGGGGATGAGCCGCCGCGCGACCTTTATGGCAGGGAACTGCGCGCCGTTCGCCGGGTATCGGGGCAACAGGTGGAATGGCTGGACGAGGCCATGACCCGGCGCGGGCTGGCGCGGCGGGACCGGTCCGATGCCGGTTGGTGCGGTTGATCAGGCCCGGAGAGCGGCTCCTCGCCCCCAGCGCGATCGCCTCGCTTGCACTTGGCGCGGCGGCCTATACAGTTGGGCTGAACATAAGGCCGGGAGGGGAATACGATGGCAGGACAGGATGATATTACGCAGCGAGGCACGCCGCCCCCGCCGCAAAATCCCGGTTTCGATTTCAATCACCCGACCATTATCAGCCTGTGCTACATCGCCTCCTTCGTCACCGGGATCACTGGCATCGTAGGCGCGGTGCTGGCCTATATCTGGCGCGGCGAAGCTGCCGAGTGGGAACAAAGCCACCTCACCTATCTGATCCGCACGTTCTGGATCGGCCTGCTGGGCGGTTTTATCGGCACGCTGCTATCGGTAATCCTGATCGGTATTCCCCTGCTGATCGCGGTCGCGGTGTGGTTCGCGGTCCGCAGCGTGCTCTCGCTGGTGCGTGCGCAGAAGCGTGAGCCGATGCCCGATCCCCAGACATGGTTGTTCTGATGCGCGCGCTGATTGCATTTGCCGGCCTCGCCGCGCTCACCGCCTGTAATTCCGAAGCCGAGCCGCCGCCGGCGGAGCAAAGCCCGCAAGCCGCGTTCTGGGGCGCGCTGTCTTCGCATTGCGGGCAAGCCTATTCGGGCGCGCTGGTCAGCAACGACGAGGCCGATGCCGACATGCGCGGCGCGGACATGGCGATGCATGTGCGCGGCTGTACCGACAGCGAAATTCGCGTGCCGTTCCATATCCAAGGCGATGACGGGGAGTGGAACCGCTCGCGCACCTGGGTTTTCACCCGGACCGGCCCCGATGGAGAGGGCGGACTTCGCCTCAAGCACGATCACCGGCACGAGGACGGCACGAGCGACGCGGTGACCATGTATGGCGGGGACACTGCGGCACCGGGCAGCGCCCGGGCCCAGGAATTCCCGGTCGATGGGGAAAGCATCGCGCTGTTCGAGCGCGAGGGGCTGGACGTATCGGTCACCAATGTCTGGCGGGTGGAGGTCGATCCGGCGGATACGGCCAATGCGCAATTCGCCTATCAGCTGCGCCGCACGGTGGCAGGCGGCGCCCCCGAACCCCGCGATTTCCGAGTAGAGTTCGACCTGACGCAGCCAGTCGAACCGCCCCCACCGCCTTGGGGCAGCGAATAATGCGGGCATAGAAAAGGCCGCGAAGCCATATGCTTCGCGGCCTTTTCATTGCGCGTAACTACAACCGATCACACAGGGCGCGTGACCCTTGTATAGACCGGGACGTAATCGGGTTCCGGATCGCGGTAGAACACCTTGTCGTCGCGGATTTCGAGGTATTCCACGCCGCACATCCGGCCATCTTCCAAGGCGATGGCAACAACTTCTTCCTTGTCTTTGTCCACCAGCATCTCGTCGATCTTGCCGTAATGCTCGCCTTCGGGGCTCATCAGCGGGCGGCCGCGAATGTCCTGATCGTCATCGACCAGCTTCCAGTCGCTCGCCTTGTCCAGTTGTTCGAATCGTTCGTCATGTTGCATGATAAGTCGCTCCTCAGCGGATTTTCTTCAGATTGTCGGCAAAGAGGTAGAACTCCTCGCTCGCATCGATATCCGCGCGGACCGAAGCCGGCAGGGCGGAGCGATCGATACGCCGTGCTTCGCCTTCGAAGGTCACGGTGTTGCCCGGGTTGATGTCGAAGCGGCCTTCGACTGCGGTGCCGGGGGTCGGCACTTCATCGAACATGACCAGCGTTTCATTGGCGCCGGTGCCCACGGTGAAGGCGGCATCGCCGACAACGCGGTTCACGCGGACGGTGTCGAAATCGATGGTGTCGCCAATCCGGTCGCCCAGTACCGCGAGGGCTGCGATACCGGTGGCGGTTGCCGCGCCGGCATTGCCGACGGTTGCGCCGGCCGCATCCATATCGCCTGCATCCATATCGAGATCGGTATCGATATTGGCGGTGTCGGAATCATCGAGCTGCCCGGCGGCGACGGTTTCGTCCGCATCATAGGCATCGACATCATTATCGTCGGCCTCGGCAAACAGCCACCACAGCAGCGCGCCGATCAGCAGCAATGCCAGCAATATCCATAGCCAGGCCATGGATGATTTCTTTTCTACGGGTATTTGCGCCATCTGCGACTCTCCTGTTGCTTCCCAAGCCGGCCGCCCAGGGGCCGACATTGCCAAGACAATGGACAAGCGCGCTGGCTGGTTCCGAGAAACACCCGCAGCTTAACATGGGTTGGGTTGGGGACGGTGCCGGGGTTGGAGGCAGCCCCAGCCAGCCGGTTACGCCGGACGCACTACCACAGCATGACGGAGAAAAAGACCACGCCCGCCGCCAGTCCGATGGAAGCGCGGAACCAGAATTCGGAGGAATTGGGCGGTTTTTCCCCGCGCGCGAGCCCCAGCCCGTCGGGTGAAAACAGCCGCGATCCTTCCTGCCGGAACCGCTCGTTCTTGAGTTCTGGAATTTCGCTCATGCCCCGCTGGATAGGGAACAATGGTTGAGATTGGGTTTTTCGCGGTGGTGAACGCGGATCGAGAGGGCGTTAAGTGTAGTTGCGGGTGGTTTTGCGCGGGCCGGCGCGGGTTGAAGGATGCAGGTTCGGTTGCCGGAGCTTCGCGCCTAGGGAGTGCAGCGGCTCGGCAAGCGCGTGAGGTATTTGCCCGACCTTAAGCGCCAGCGGTCGGATACGCTCCCGTCGCCGGGGCGACGGCGCGCAGTCGCGCACTGGCTGCCGGGCCCAGGAACCGGGGCCAAGCCAAACGCCCTGGAATGGCCCGGTGGGCAAACCCCACCGCAAGGGCGACCGCCCGCCCGAGCCAATGCGAGGAGCAAGCGGGGCGAATGCCCCGCGCCCGCAGGGTCCAAACAAAACTAAAACTACTGCCAAAGGGGCCGCCCCTTCAACGCAAAGCTCCCACAGAACTCGCACCATCATGGGCGGCAAAGTTAGAGCTGCTGGAAAAGCTGGCCCGAAACGATCCCTGCCCCTGTCGCTCGGACAAGAGATTTCAAACGCTGCTGCATGAAATCAGGCCGCTACGACGGTTCCGAACGCCATGACTATTGACGGTGATGGCTGGTGAGGGGGGTGCCGGCCAAATACGCGAGAAGAGCGACAAAGTCAGTCGCCAAAAAATTAGCTCCAATAAAAAACATTAGCTACTTTTCTTAGAAACGTTAGGACTAGGTTTGCCTTTCCTCACGCAATTTAGCGAACTCTTTCAGACCGGGGTGGACTTTTAATCGACTTGCGCCGTTGTCCCATCCTGCCTGTGGGTCTGAATATTGAAAAACCCAACCACTTCCTCCCTTACCGATGCCACGACGATATCCAATAATGGAAAATTGATAGAGTTTTTCTAACGCTTCTTCAGCATCATATTCGTTCTTTCGAGAACGCCTTTGTTCATAAGCCTCCTCGAATTCTATCTTAGAAAACGTGATCGTGACTAGCTCGGAGAAAACTCTTATTGCATCGGTCCATTTCTCCCAATGTGGGCCTAATTCATCATCAAGTTCTTGCTTTAAATATCGAGAGTAGGGCTCACGTGCAGATTGGATGTCTTCATTGTCGAATACATCCGCATTTTTATCCCGGTCTAAACTGATATCTAGAGCGCAGTTCAGGAATTGAATTACATCTCTTGGCCGCAGGAAAGTTCTAGCAATAATATGATTCCATTTTGGTTGAGAACCACGCATTACGGAGCCATCTTCTATATCTTGCCAGTTGTACTTTCTTCCTAACTTTACCTTTATGCGCTCATTTATGAGAGCAAGCAGGGATTCTGAGTCCCACTCCAAATCCACTGCGGCGGTTTGCGATATTTTATTCTTATCAGAGAATTTAAATTCGTCCCAGATATCGGTCCTCAAGTAAGCAATAGGAAATATCCTAGTGCCATGATTACTAGCGCGGCGGATCGACCGGCAGGCTAACACCAGTCCAATAATCATCTTCTTATGCTTTTCGTCCAGCTCCGATAAACCTTGATCCAGTTCGTCGAAATGGATCAGAAGCTCGTTCTTTCCAATTTGGCTCCCGATAGTGAAGGCTGCATCAAGAAGTATGTCTGTTAGAGCATCGACCTCATGTGCCATTTCACCCCTATCAGTTTCTAACTCGACGCCTCCAAGAGCATTTCCCATTATAGTCGGTTGAAACGACGCTTTACTCAATTTCAAACGTGATGGACGCAGGATATTAGAAAGTGTCGGTCGCGTGCCTCCATAGTTTTCTTCTAAAAACAAGCGAGCGGATCTTTGGCTGTCGCTCGTTATTTTTGGAGAGGCTTCGAGCAACATTGACAGTGCCTTGACGGCGATAAGATACCTCCAAGAAGATACATATGCCTCAATGTCCGACGCGCCAGAGTTCGCGCGACGCTCATGAAGCGCCCAAGGATAATCGCGCAAGCTCAACGATTTTGAAAGGTAAGGTCCTGCTGGCTCTTCAAAATATTTCGCAATCGCAGTTTTCCCAGACCCCTTCCGTCCGAGAACGATTAGGGCTCGCCCTTCTTCGATTTTTGCCACCGCTTCAGTCTTAAGGAAGTAGCTTAGAACTGCATCATCATCCTCGGCAGCCACGTCGCCGAAGGTGCCTATGTTCTGATGTAGCCCCATCAACCCTACTCCGCAGCAACAGCCCCTTCACCCTCGCCAAACAAGCCCGGCCCATCATCCTCGGCCTCTTCCTCGTTCGCCGCCTTGCCCGCGCCCTGGCGTTTGTCGAAGCTCGACCACACGTCCTGCCAATTGCCGCGGGTCGCGCCCTTGGAATATTCGGTGGCGCGGGTTTCGAAGAAGTTGGCGTGCTCCACGCCGTTGAGCAGCGGGGTGAGCCAGGGGAGCGGGTGGTCTTCCACCATGTAGATTTCCGGCAGGCCGAGCTGCTGGAGGCGCCAATCGGCGATGTAGCGGATGTATTTCTTGATTTCCTTGGCCGTCATCCCCGGCACCGGGCCTTCTTCGAAAGCCAGGTCGATAAAGGCATCTTCCAGCCGCACGACCTTCTGACAGCAATCGATGATGTCTTCCTTGACCGTTTTGGTCAGGCAATCGCGTTCCTGGCAGAAGGCGTGGAACATGCGGGTGATGCCTTCGCAATGCAGGCTTTCATCGCGGACCGACCAGCTGACGATCTGCCCCATGCCCTTCATCTTGTTGAAGCGCGGGAAGTTCATCAGCATGGCGAAGCTGGCGAACAGTTGCAGCCCTTCGGTAAAGCCGCCGAACATGGCCAGCGTGCGGGCGATATCCTCGTCCGTATCGACGCCGAAATCCTGCATGTAATCATGCTTGGCCTTCATCTCCTCATATTCGAGGAACATGCCATATTCGCTTTCGGGCATGCCGATCGTGTCGAGCAGATGCGAATAGGCGGCGATGTGCACCGTTTCCATGTTACTGAACGCGGCCAGCATCATCTTGATCTCGGTCGGTTTGAACACGCGGCCATATTTGTCGTGATAGCAATCCTGCACCTCGACATCCGCTTGGGTGAAGAAGCGGAAGATCTGGGTGAGCAGATTACGCTCGTGATCGGTCAGGTTCTGCGCCCAATCGCGGCAATCTTCGCCCAGGGGCACCTCTTCGGGCATCCAGTGGATTTGTTGCTGCCGTTTCCAGAAATCATAGGCCCACGGATATTCGAACGGCTTGTAGGTCTTGCGGGCTTCGGTCAGCGACATCGATGTTTCCTTCGGCGGGGCGGTATGGCGGCCTTGCGGGCCGGCACACCACTATAGATAGTGTGGGGCAGATGTGAATCCCCCAATGGGTGGATTTTTCACGAAATTTGCGAATCGCGAAGGCCTGCCCTGCAAGTGCAATCATGCCATGCCGGGCAGCGGCGGCGAAGGCAGGCGTGGGCCATGCGTGGGGATAAGTCCGCCTGCCCCCGCGGCATGCCGCAATCGCGGCTGCGGAATGGATGCGAACGGTAGCGGCGGAACGCCCGGGCGGGCTTGATCGTTACTCATGTGAAAGCGGCGCTCCCCCCACCCCTCCCGCGCCGCGACAGACCAGTGAAGGAATTTCCCATGGGCGAATATGAACCCGACGACTCGCGCGATGTAACCCTCGGCAAGGGCAGCACCCCGATCGAGCCGGAGCGTACCGGACCGCGTGAAGACGCCGCGCGGGCCAAGGCGCAAAATGACCGGAAGAAGGACGGCGACGACGCCGGCGAGGCGCAAGTCGGTTACGGCAATTCGCGCAGCCCGCACGGCGATTCCAGCGACGAGATGGCGAAGGATTGAGCGCGCGAAAAGCCAGCTGCCAGCGCTGGCCTCAGCTTGCGATGGAATAGGCGTAGGCCACTATGCCTAGCGTCAATAGTACCCCAAAGCCGATGCCGGCTACCGCTTCACGGGGCAGTTCGTAAGTCGGATAGAATTTTTCGTCATCCTGCTCGATCAGTTCGGGGGGATCGTTGATCTTGCGCCAATGCCGGAACAGTAATCCGGCCAGAGTAAGTACCAGCAGGGCACTTGAAACCGTAAAATCGCTCCCCGTTTCGCGCGCTGCGGCCTCGGCGATTATCAGCAGTGGCAGCACGGTGGAGGCGGTCAGCGTTTGCAAAAGGTCGAACGGTTCCGCTTCCCCGCCGATCTTCAAGGCAAGCTCGCGCTGTTCCTCCCGTGCCAATGGCCGATCCTCGTCCACCCGGCGCTGCAGACGCCATTCGTGCCACCTTATTCGCAGCAACGGGAAGAGCGCAATAATGAAGGGCGCAATCGCGCCGAACGCGGCCAACCCCCACGCATCGTCCGGAATCGACGCAATTATTTCGCGCAAGGCATCCACCGGATCAACCTATCCGTCGAGCCTTATCTCGGCAACAGGCACGCCGGACCGCCCCCTATCGACCCAGCCGGTGTTCAGCCGCGACGAGTGGAGGAACGCCTGTGCCCCTCCATCCGTTGATAGGGTATAACCAATTCAACACGAAGGATAATTTATGTTCGAGAAGCTACGCATCAAGGAACACATGGAAGTCGCCAATTGTAAGGGCGAGCATGTCGGCACGGTGGACGCGGTGCAGGATGACAAGATCAAGCTGACCAAATCCGACAGCAGCGACGATATGCACCACTTCCTGCTGATGGACGATGTCGAGAAGATCGACGATAACCGGGTCTATCTCTCCGAAGGAGCGCATATTCCCGAAGGCCTCGGCAACAAGGCGGTCCTTAGCGGTTCCTGATTATCGATTGCACCATTAGCCGCCGAGAAAGCGGTTTCGAAGCCCCGCTTTGCCCCCCGGCAGAGCGGGGTTTTCGCATTCCGGTCAGCCAAGCGCCAGATAGACGATGTAGCCTGCCAGCCCCATACCGATTACCGCGAAACCGCGCCCCAGCGACGGCCGTTTGCGCCCTACCCCGCTCCACAACACATAGGCCATGATGAGCAGCAGGATCAGGCCGCCGATATAAAACGCGTTTTGCCAGATCATACGGCACGGCTCATTTGCGGTTCTTCGATCCGAACCAGCTTCCGCCGCCCAGCACCGTCACCCCCAGGAAAAAGCCGAAATCGTACCACCCGCCATTATTGGGCACGGCGTAAACGGCGATATCTGGATCGAACAACGATCCGATCCAGGCGAAGGGAAAGACGAAGCCATGCCACAGCCCCCACCAGAAGCCGGGGGCGGCAATGTCCCGGGACACCCCGGCATCGATCTGGTTGGCGCAGGCGGAGAGGAGGAGGATAAGCGCCAGAGAGGCGAGAACTCCCGCTCCGCGGGCCGCCTTGGTGCTGCCTGCCATCATTCCACCACCAGCTCGCGTTCGACCGGCAGAGAATTGCCGCCGTGATCCTGCACTATCTCGAGCGCCGACAGGATTGCCAATATCAGACCCAGCACCGCCAGGCCGATCGCAATCCGCCCCATCGTCTGCCGTTTTGCGGGATCGGACGATTTGCGCGACTGAGATGCCAGTAGGGCTGCAGCCAGAATCAAGACGACGATCGCTACAGTCAAAGGTCAGCCTCCCAGCCGGCCGAGCCGCCTACTGACAGCTCAGACATTCCTCGTAATCGGTCTGCTCGCCGCCGGCGGCTAGTTCGAATTTCGCCGCATCGACGGTGTTATCCGCCTCCACGCCGCCGGCGAACCCGGCGCGCTGGACGCTCTTGCTCCGCAGGTAATAGAGCGATTTAATGCCCTTTTCCCAAGCCTGGAAGTGGAGCATCATCAAATCCCATTTGTCGACGTCGGCGGGGATGAACAGGTTGAGGCTCTGCGCCTGGTCGATGAATGGCGCGCGGTCGGCGGCATATTCGAGCAGGTAGCGTTGATCGACTTCGAAGCTGGTCTTGAAAACACCCTTTTCCTCGTCGGAAAGAAAATCGAGATGCGCTACGCTGCCCCCATGTTCGAGGATCGAATTCCACACATTGTTGGAATCCTTGGATTTATCGCGCAGCAGCTTTTCCAGATAGGGGTTCTTCACCACGAAGCTGCCGGACAGCGTCTTGTGCGTGTAGATGTTCGCCGGGATCGGCTCGATGCAAGCGCTGGTGCCGCCGCAGATGATGCTGATCGAGGCGGTCGGTGCAATCGCCATCTTGCAGCTGAAGCGTTCCATCGCGCCCATTTCGGCCGCATCGGGGCACGGTCCGCGTTCTTCGGCCAGCACCATGCTGGCCTCTTCCGCCTTGCCTGAAATGTATTTGAACATTTTCAGGTTCCAGACCTTCGCCATGCTGCCTTCCAGCGGCAGGTTCTTGGCCTGGAGGAAGGAGTGGAAGCCCATTACGCCGAGGCCGACGGAGCGTTCGCGCTCAGCAGAATATTTCGCGCGTGCCATCTCGTCCGGCGCGCGGTCGATATAATCCTGCAGGACATTGTCGAGGAAGCGCATCACGTCTTCGACGAAGCCCTTTTCCTCGTGCCACTCGTCCCATTTTTCCAGGTTGAGCGAGCTGAGGCAGCACACCGCCGTGCGGTCATTGCCGAGGTGATCGATGCCGGTCGGCAGGGTAATCTCGCTGCACAGGTTGGACGTGCTGACCTTCAAGCCGAGGTCGCGGTGATGCTTGGGCATCATGCGGTTCACCGTATCGCTGAACACGATATAGGGCTCGCCCGTGGCAAGCCGCGTTTCGACCAGCTTCTGGAACAGGCTGCGCGCATCCACAGTCGCGCGGACTTCGTTCGTTTTGGGTGATCTGAGGTCGAACTTCTCGCCTGCGCGCACGGCTTCCATGAAATCGTCGGTCAGCAGCACGCCGTGATGCAGGTTGAGCGCCTTGCGGTTGAAATCGCCGCTGGGCTTGCGGATTTCGAGAAATTCCTCGATCTCCGGGTGGCTCACATCGAGGTAGCATGCCGCGCTTCCGCGCCGCAGCGAGCCTTGCGAAATCGCCAGCGTCAGGCTGTCCATCACACGCACGAACGGGATGATGCCGCTGGTCTTACCGTTCAGGCCGACGGGCTCTCCGATGCCGCGGACATTGCCCCAATAGGTGCCGATGCCGCCGCCCTTGCTGGCCAGCCAGACATTCTCGTTCCAGGTGCCGACGATGCCATCGAGGCTGTCCGACACGGAATTGAGGTAGCAGGAAATCGGCAGGCCGCGATTGGTGCCGCCATTGGACAGCACGGGCGTGGCGGGCATGAACCACAGGCGCGAGATGTAATCATACAGCCGCTGCGCATGGTCACCATCGTCGGCATAGGCATCGGCCACGCGGGCGAACAGGTCCTGAAAGCTCTCATTCGGCAGCAGATACCGGTCGATCAGCGTTTCCTTGCCGAATTCGGTCAGCAGCGCGTCGCGAGAATCGTCGGTCTGCACGTCGAAACGGCGATCGTTGACCTTCTTGGAATCGTCTTCCTGCGGGGCAGGCTTCGCGGCCAGCGCGCTCGCCAATGCTTCGGTTGCCTTTTCGGCCACCAGCTCGTCGCTACCCATATCTTCGCGTTCCATTACCACGGCTGCCTTCTTGCCAGATGTTGCGGGCGTTTCGCCTTCGAGCGTTTCGGTTTCCTGTTCGAGCCCCATGGCTGCATCGTTCCCGCTTCTGAATTCCATTTTGCCTCATCCCCGTCACGTTCGAACTGCCCGGCCTTGCTGGCCGATGTTCCATTTTCGTTCGATTCGGTGAAGCGAAACTCCATCATAGCAAACGGGGCCTGCGAGCGGTGACTTACTTATCCCCCGCTTGCCCACATCCACGCTTGCATTGGCCTTCCCCGCCGGACCGAATCGCCCCCGCCCTCGAAACCGAGGATAGGGGGAAACAACTAGGTCTAGTGGGTACCCACGCGAGCCGAACCACTAGATAGTGAATCAGACGGAGGAATCGCGCAATAGGGTAAATCGTGATTTACCATAGGGAAGGCAGGTATCGTGGGTGCGTGTTACCATCCCCACACACCGCGACGCGCGGGAAATGCTTGGGCCGCGCCGGGTGCAAGTCTTAAATTGAATCGGTCGAAAAATTTTTCGCGGGATAAGCGGCCGGCCGGGGCTTTGGATCAAACGAATCGAGGCTTGAAATATTCATGCACGGACCGCCCCCCGACAAGCGTGTTGCGCTTGGCCCGGCGATTGCCCAGGATGCCCGCTCGCAGCAATCGAGAGGGACAGGGCGCAATGCTGAATATCATCGGTGCAATCGTGGCCGGACTGGTGGTCGGGGTACTGGCCCGGTTCTTCTACCCCGGCGCGGTCGATATGGGCTGGCTCGCCACCATCGCGCTGGGGATCGGCGGCTCGCTGCTGGCCGGACTTGTCGCAAGCCGGGGAAGGCCCGGCTTTCACCGGGCAGGCTGCCTTGCCAGCATCCTGGGGGCGATGGCGCTGATCCTGATCGGGCGGCTGCTGGGGGTTGGCGGCTAGCGCCGTGTATCAGGCCGCTTCGGCTTTCGAGCTGCCAGCGCCTTGCGCATTCCCCGCGATGGCATCGGCCACCTCGTCCACCAGTTCCAGCGGCAGATCGTGCCCCATGCCGGGGATGGTGTGCAGCTTCGCGCCGGGAATATGCGCTGCGGTGTCCTGACCACCCGATAGCGGGACCAGCGGATCGTCCTCGCCATGCAGGACCAGCGTGGGTGCGGTGATCCCGGATATCTGCGCGCGGCGGTCGCCATCGGCCAGGATTGCCGCCAATTGCCGCTGCATCCCCTCGGGATAGATGCTGCGCTCCATATCGCCGCGAATGCGCTGGCGTAGGCGCGATTCCTCTGCCGGATAGGCGGGGCTGCCGATGGTGCGCGAGATCTTCAGACCGTGTTCGATCAGCACGTCCATATCGGTGCTTTCCGGCCGCTTGGTCAGCACGCGAATGGCCTCCTTGTCGGCCGGTGGCAGCTTGCGGTGGCCGGTGGTCGACATGATCGAGCACAGCGACAATGTCCGCTCCGCATGGGTGGAGGCGATATGCTGCGCGATCATCCCGCCCATGCTGGCCCCCACGATATGTGCCTTGTCGATGCCGAGCGAGTCGAGCAGCCCGACCGCATCATCCGCCATATCGCCCAAGGTATAAGGGGTGCGCGGGGTCAGTCCGATCCGCGCCATCAGCACGGTCAGCGCAATGTTTGGAATTTTCGCGCCATCGAATTTCTGGCTCAGCCCGATATCGCGGTTGTCGTAGCGGATGACGTGGAAACCGCGCTCCACCAACGCCTCGATCAGTTCCAGCGGCCACAGCGTCATCTGCGCGCCCAGCCCCATTACCAGCAACAATGGCGGATCTTGCTCGTCGCCGAAGGTTTCGTATTCGAGCGTCAATCCGTTTGCGGTTGCCTGGGGCATATCGGTCCTTCGATGAAACTTGTCTGGTGGCCCCCTATCGCGGCATTTGCGAAAAATGGAAAGCCCCCGGCGAGCGGTGGATGTGGGGGCGGACAGGCGCGGACCGTCCACAGCCAAACCGCCCGGCGCATGGGGGATGCGCCGGGCGGCGGCGGTCACGGGTTGTTGCGGTCAGCCTTCAGGAACCGAGCGCAATCACTTTGCTACCGGGCGAAGCGCTGGCGAGCCGGGTGCGTTCATAGGCCTCAAGCTTGCGCGCCAGCCGGGTGTGCTCCTTGGCCGAGCGTGCGAAGATGATGTTCGCCTGGAACACGGTGCCGCGATCGATCGCGGTGGGCACCTCGTCCAGATTGTTCAGCCGCCGTACTGCCCAATGGGCGGTCTTGTCCGATGCCCTGGAGCCGGAGCTGCGGTAGAACTGCAAATCTGCCGGGCGGCCCGAATCGTCCAGATGGAAGCGGATCTGGACGATCCCGTCTTGCGGGTGATAGCCACGCGCTTTCTCGGCGAATTTCAGGTTGCGGTCCAGGTCGCGGGTCACATCGCCCCGCCATTCCTCCATCGCGGTGGTGGTCGAAACGGTGATTTCGGGTCTTTGCGCGAATGCGGGCGCGGTCAGGCTGGGCGCAGTCAGGGCGAATACCGCACTGGCAGCGGCGGTGGATTTCAGGAACTTGTGCATGGGTACATCCTCTCTCGATATCGGATGACCGGCCTTCAGAAACCACCGCGCCGAGCACAGTCCCTAAACTCGTGCAGTGGCCAATGTGGTCGATCGGGTGCCGCTGAAACCGGGGGTCGCATCAGACCGGCACCCACGCCTTGTTCAGCGCAAATGAGCAGAAGCTGCAATTACAGACCTGTCAGGGTCATATAATTTCCGATGAATGGGCGATGGCGACCGATAATTGTCGAGCCATTCGATCTACAGCCGAGATCAGACCGTGCGACTCGCGCTGTTCAAGGGACCAGGACCGTGTCGCGCGCGACCTCGTTCGTCTCGGGGTAGTCCAGCGTGAAATGCAGCCCGCGGCTTTCCTCTCGCGCAAGCGCGCTTCGCACGATCAGGTCCGCCGCCTGGTGCAGATTGCGCAGTTCGATCAGGTCGGTCGTCACCACGAAGCTGCCGTAATAATCCTCGATCTCCTTGCCCAGCAGCTCGATCCGGTTGGCGGCACGTTCCAGCCGCTTCGTGGTGCGCACGATGCCGACATAGTTCCACATCATTCGCCGGATCTCGGTCCAGTTCTGCTTGATCACGACCTGTTCGTCGGAATCGGTTACGCGGCTCTCGTCCCATGCGCGGATCGGCGGGGGCGCTGCCAGCTCGTCCCAGCTCTCGGCAATGCTGCGCGCGGCGGCTTCGCCATAGACGAAGCATTCCAGCAGGCTGTTGGAGGCCAGCCGGTTGGCCCCGTGCAGACCGCTTTCGGTAACCTCGCCCGCCGCCCACAGGCCCGGCAGATCGGTTCGCGCATCCATGCCGACCACCACTCCGCCGCACGTATAATGCTGCGCCGGCACGACCGGGATCGGCCCCGTGGTCATATCGATACCCAGCCCGGTCAGCTTGTCATGGATGGTCGGGAAATGGCTGCGCACGAACTCCGCCGGCTTGTGGCTGATATCGAGATGGACGTAATCCAGCCCGAAGCGCTTGATCTGGTCGTCTATCGCGCGGGCAACCACGTCGCGCGGAGCCAGCTCCATCCGTTCCGCATCGTAATCCGCCATGAACCGCTTGCCCGTGCCGGGGTGGAGCAGATGTCCGCCTTCCCCGCGCACCGCCTCGGTAATCAGGAAGTTCTTGACCTCCAGATCGTACAGGCAAGTCGGGTGGAATTGCATCATTTCCATGTTGGACACGCGCGCGCCTGCGCGCCAGGCCATCGCGATCCCGTCCCCGGTCGCGCCGCGCGGTGCGGTGCTGAACTGATAGACGCGGCCAGCCCCGCCCGCCGCCAGTACGGTGGCGCGCGCGGTGTGGGCCACGACCTTGCCGCTGTTTGCATCGAGCGCATACGCGCCCCAAACCCGGCCCGCCCCCGAATAGCGAGCCTCGTGCCGTCCGGTAATCAGGTCGATGCAGGTCTGCCCGGGCAGCATGGTGATGTTCGCATTGGCCTCGGCCGCCTTCAGCAGCGCCTCCTGCACGGCCCAGCCGGTTGCATCGTCGACATGGACGATCCGGCGATGGCTGTGCCCGCCCTCGCGCGTCAAATGCAGATCGCCGGAATCGCGGTTGAACGGCACTCCCAGCTCGCACAACCGGTCGATACTGGCGGGCGCATTCTCGATCACGAACTCGACCACCTCGCGGTCGTTCAGGCCGGCGCCTGCCACCATCGTATCGCGGACATGGTTGTCGAACGTGTCGCCCGCATCCAGCACCGCCGCGATGCCCCCCTGCGCCCAGGCGGTGGAACCGCCGGTGAGTGAACCCTTGGCCAGGATCAGCACCTTGCGCGTTTCCGCCAAAGCAAGCGCCGCAGTCAGGCCCGCCGCGCCGGAACCGATAATCAGGACATCGTGCTGCTCGGTAATCATTGCCGCGTCATGCCCAGCCAGCCCCGCATGGGCAAGCGTTGGTTGACCGCCCGGCGGCTAACCCTCGCCGGTCAGCTGCACGAACACGTCTTCCAGATCCGCTTCGCGTGTGGTGACATCCTCGATCGCATAGCCGTGGCTCTGGATCTGGGCGAGCACCTGACCGGCGCTGGTTGCATCGCGGTCGTAAGTGACTTCCAGCACGCGGTCCTCGATCAGTTCGGCCTTCAGGAAGTTTTCTTCCATCGGCGGGCCGGCGATATCCTTGTCCACGCTGACGCGGACGATCTTCTCACGCGCCATGTCGATCAGTTCGCGGGTCGGCTTGTTGGCGATCAGCTGACCCTTGTCGATGATCGCGATCCGGTCGCACAGCTGTTCCGCCTCTTCCAGATAATGCGTCGTCAGCACGACTGTGACGCCGCTTTGGTTGAGCCCGGTGACCAGTTCCCAAAGCTGCCGCCGCAGATCGACATCGACCCCGGCAGTCGGCTCGTCCAGTACCAGGATCGGGGGTGAGTGGACCATCGCCTTGGCCACCAGCAGGCGGCGCTTCATCCCGCCCGACAAAGTGCGCGCATAGGCATCGCGCTTGTCTTCCAGCCGCACGGCGCGCAGCAATTCCTCGCTGCGGCGCTCCGCCTTCGGGATGCCATAGAAGCCCGCCTGGTTTTCCAGCACTTCGTAGGGCGTGAAGAACGGATCGAAGACGATTTCCTGCGGCACGATACCGATCATTCGCTTGGCATTGCGGTGGTCGGATTCTATATCGAAGCCCCAGATTTCGGCGGTTCCGGCGGTCTTGTTGACCAGACCGGCCAGGATATTGATCAGCGTGGATTTGCCTGCGCCATTGGGGCCGAGCAACCCGAATATCTGCCCTTGCGGTACGTCGAAGCTGACCCCGTCCAGCGCCAGCTTGCCCTCGCCGTCATTCTCGCCGGCATAGCGTTTGGTCAGATTATCGATACGAATTGCAGGAGATGGCGTCATGCCTGCGCATCTAGGACGGGGCCGGGCCAAGGGCAAACGACCATTGGGAAATGGGCTTGGTTGGCGCGACTGGTTACCGGAGCGTTTACCATAGCCGGTCTCATCTTTTTCACGACGTTGGCGTAACAAAGTTGCGATGGAAGGGAATACTTACTTGCTACGGGGTCGCACCCGGCGGGCGATGCTGTGCGGAGCCAGGCAACTGGCTGCCGCGCTCTGCACGCTGGCGGCGCTGTGTCTGCCGGTCGCGCTCGCCGCACAGCAGGTGTCGGTGACAACCGGCGTGGACGTGCTGGACGACAGCCGGGTGACCAATACCGGCGATCTCGATTTCGGAAAGGTTCTGCCCGGGCCGGGCGGCGGTTCGATCTCCGTGGCGCCGGATGGCGATGTCGCAGTAGCCGGCGGCCTGGTGGCAATAGGCGCAACCAGTCCGGCATCGTTCAACCTCACTCGCGATATCGGCGTCGATTACCTGACCTACCAGGCCCCGCTGATCAGCGACACGATCGAAATCGCCCATGCCGATGACCCATCCATCACGATGACGGTACGAAATTTTACAACCGACTTTAACCGCACGATCACGCTTTTCGGGCTTTTCACTCTGCCTGCATATTATTTCCAGACCTCCTACGATTTTCGGGTGGGCGGCACTTTGGACGTAGATGCGAACCAACTTGCCGGAGAATACAGTGGGACTTTCACCGTCATCATCGACTATGAGTGATCATGATATCATTGCCCATGGGCGGCTGTTCGGCTGCCTGACCGCAGCGGCGCTTACCTTGTCAGCCACACCTGCGCTGGCCCAATCTGTCGATGCGACGCCGCGCGTCGTGGTGCTGGAGGAGCTTGGGCTGACCAAGGTCCGCGATCTGGATTTCGGCGATGTGCTGGTGACCGGAACGGCGGGCAGCGTGCAGATGGCGCCAGGCACGACCACTGCCACCTGCACCGCCATCAATGTGCTGCATTTCGCCACTTGCCAACCGGCTGTGTTCGGCGGCGAAGGCCAGTTTGGCCAGCGAATCCGTGTCAGGCTACCGGCACGCCAGGAAATAACCGTTACCGGTCCCGGTACCGACATGCTGATCGATACGCTGATGGTCGAAGTGGCAAGTGGGCTCAACCGGCTCTCTCCGGCTGGATCGCGGCGCAATATTAGCTACCGCATCACCGATACGGATGGCGTGTTCCTGTTTCGCCTGGGCGGTACGCTGAACCTGGCAGCCGACCAGACGCCCGGAATTTACGAAGGTACGTTCAACGTCCAGATCGATTATCGCTAGCTGTATCGTTGCCAAGCGGGCCGCGCATCATTAACCCCGCAGACCGATATGAGCATTCCACCACCCGAACTCGTCAAGGTTGCAACGCGCCGCGTCAGCTGTGATGGGGCGAGCGATATTCGCGGGGGCGCGACTTTCCGCCCCGCCGCGCTTGGCCACCCGCGCATCTATCTGGAGATAGACGAGCATGGCTATGTCGATTGCGGCTATTGCGATCGCCGTTTCGTGTTGATCGGTGGCCCTGCCGATGGCGCGGACCAAGCCAGCCTGCCCGACATTACCGAAGGCGCCGATCCCGGGCATCGTTGAAATCGCGATGCGCGGCCTTGAACGGCTCGCGCATTTGCTGCGCTGGCCCGATGCCCGCCATTGGCGCCGCTGTATACCCGTCGCGGTTCTCGGCATCGCCCTCGTCGGTCTGATCGCCTGGCTGACGGGCCTTTCCGTGTGGCAACCCACAAGGCCGGGGTGGGAGTTGATCGGTATTGCAGCGATCCTGCTGATCGCACCCTCCTTTTTGGAAGAGCTGCTCTTTCGGGGGGTGCTCCATCCGCCCTCCAACAGTCGATGGTACGCCGGGCGTGCGATGCTGGTTGTTACCGCCTTCGTGCTTTGGCACCCGCTGCAATACTGGAGCGGGATCGGCCCTCCATGGTCGAAGCTGTTCATCACTCCCGGTTTTCTGGCAGTCGTGATCAGCCTCGGCATCGTACTTGCCATGCTGCGTATCGCTGGAAGCTCGCTGTGGCCGCCGATCCTGTTTCACTGGATTGTCGTGCTGGCGTGGAAATTACTGTTCGGGGGCCCGTTTTGAGGCATGCAGTGCAGGTTCAGGCTGCGTGTGGTAGCTACTCCGGCAGGAGTAACGCCATGATCAAAACCCTAGCCCCCATAGCCCTCGCCGCCACTGCCGCACTTGTCCTGTCTGCGCCTTCTGCAGCCAGGGATAGCGAGACGCTAACCGCCGAAATGTCCAAGGGCGAGGCGAAGCTCGCCAAGCTGCTCGAGGGACGGGTCGCCGAAAAGCCGCAGAGCTGCGTCCGCCTGTTCCCCTCGCGGAACCTACAGATCATCGACGAAACCGCGCTGGTCTATGGCCGCGGCAATGTGATTTACGTCAATGTACCGCGCAATGCGGAGGATCTGGACGATTCCGATGCCATCCTGACGCGGCCTTCCGGCAATAGTCTCTGCCGCAGCGATCAGGTCACCACCTTCGACCGGCACGTAGGCTTTTACACCGGCAATATCTTCCTGAGCGATTTCGTGCCCTATCGCCGCGTGGATAGCTGACCTTCGGAGTGACCGCCGCCGACAATGTGCCTCGCGCCGCCGGTGCCGATCTGCCGCGCTGGGCGGCGGATTTGTTGCATGTCTGGTTTCACGACCTTGCGCCGTCCGACTGGTTCAAGCCGAGCGAAGCGGTCGATACGATGCTGCACCGCCGGTTCGGCGACACGCTGGAGGCAATGGCCGCCCGCCGGGCCAGCGATTTTACCGATAATGCCAAGCTCGCCCAGGCAGCGATCCTGCTATTCGACCAGGTGCCGCGCAATATCCATCGCCAAACGCCGCGAGCCTTCGCAACCGACAAGCTGGCGGTGGAAATCGCCAAGAGCGTGATCGAGCAGGGCTGGGACGATTCGTTGTCCGATGCGCAGCGCCAGTTTATCGCTATGCCGCTGATGCATAGCGAAGACATCGCCGATCAGGAGGCGAGCCTCGCCTATTTCGGGAAGCATCTGCCCGGCAACCTGTCCTTCGCGCGCAGCCATCACGAGATGATCGCCCGCTTCGGCCGCTTTCCCCATCGCAACGACGTGCTGGGCCGCGAAACGACGGCGGCCGAGCAGCGCGCCATCGACGAAGGGTTCAGCTGGTAAGGCGCTTTATTGCGCGCGCATCGCGTCCATCCGGTCGATGATCGCGTCGGCTTCTTCCATGATACCGGTGATCAACTCGGCGCAAGTGGGGATATCGTTGATCAATCCGGCCACCATGCCGCAGCTCCACGCGCCCTTGTCCATATCGCCTTCCATCATGATCGAGGGATAGACCCCGGCGACTTCGGGCAGGATATCCTGGATCGTCAACGCGTCGCCCAGTTCGGCTTCCTTCTTGAGCAGCCGCTCGACCGCATCGTTGTTCATCACCCGCTCGGTGTTGCGCAGCGGGCGCATCACCAGCCGCGTGTCGAGCTCGCTCGCTTCGAGGATCGCCTGCTTGACGTTGTCATGCACCGGCGCTTCCTTCGTGGCGATAAAGCGGGTGCCCATGTTCATGCCCTGCGCGCCCATCGCGAGGCTGGCGACGAGGCTGCGCCCATCGGCCATCCCGCCGCTCGATACGAAGGGAATGTCCAGCTCGTCCGCCGCGCGTGGTAGCAGGATGAAATTGGGCACATCGTCCTCGCCCGGATGGCCGCCGCATTCGAAGCCGTCGACCGAAACCGCATCGCAGCCGATTTCCTGCGCCTTCAGGCTGTGCCGCACGCTCGTGCATTTGTGGATCACCTTGATCCCCGCATCTTTCAGCGGCGGGAGCAGTTCGGACGGGTTGCGCCCCGCTGTCTCGACCACTTTCACACCGCCGTCGATCACCGCCTTGATGATCGCCGGATAATCGGGCGGCGTCAGCGCGGGCAGGATCGTGATGTTCACGCCGAACGGCTTGTCCGTCATGTCGCGGCATTTGGCGATCTCGTTGGCCAGATCCTCGGGCGTTTTCTGCGTCAGCCCGGTAATGATCCCCAGCCCGCCCGCGTTGGAAACGGCGGCCGCCATCTCTGCAAAGCCGACCCAGTGCATCCCGCCCTGGATGATGGGATGCTGGATGCCGAACATTTCGGTGATGGCGGTTTTCATGAGATTGTCCCCTCTTCTCGGTGCTCGGCATACCATTCGCAAAGGTCGCTGACCGGGCATGTTTCACATTTGGGCGCGCGCGATGTGCACACCTTCTTGCCGAACTGGATCAACCAGAAATGACCGTCGCGCAAGGCCCATTGCGGACTGCGCGCCTCAAGCTGCGATGCCGTAACGTCGGCGGTCTTCGCCTTGGTCAATCCTATGCGGTTGCAGACGCGGTGCACATGCGTATCGACCGCGATAACGTCCGCGCCGAAGGTGAAGCTCATCACGATATCGGCGCATTTGCGGCCGATTCCCGGCATGGCCAGCAGCCCTTCGCGGGTGCTGGGCACCGTGCCACCATGCTCTGCCAGCAAGGTCTCGCAAAACCGGCGGATGTTGCGGGTTTTCGTGTTGTAAAGTCCGCACGGCCTGATCGCGGCGGCAATATCGCGGTCGTCCAGCTCGAGCATGTCTTCGGGCGTTTTGGCGAGCGCGAACAAAGCGCTCGCCGCCTTGGCGGTGTTGCGATCGAGCGATTGGGCGCTGAGCATACAGGAAATGCAGGAACGAAATGCGTCCGGCTGGCCCTTCGGTCCCTTCGCGTTCTTCGTCCGCCCCGGCATTGCCATGGCGAGGCGGCGATAGACTTCCTCGACCTGGGGTTCGCTCAACATGCTGCTTCAGCGTTCGGCTGCGCGCGCGGTTCCAGTTTCACAAGTCGCGCAGAGAGGGCAGGAGGCGCAATCCAAGACCCGAAATGTGCGAGCAACCGGTCGGCATTGGCATTCGAAATCGCCGTCTTAGTACGCGCGCCGATCACGCCTTGGACCAGAGTCCAAACCGGATTGCGGCGTTGATCGTCGGGCCGGATGATCCGTCCGAACTCAGCAATCAGTGCCGCCTGGCTGCGGCGCAAAAGTTCGGATCGAGGATCGGTGCCGAAGGAGAGTTGCATTGTCGGCAGACCCTCCCCCGGCACGGTCCCGCTCAGTCGCGCAATTGCCCGCGGATGGCTCCGTTGGGATATTCCGCCGTGTGGACATTGACGTAAAACATCTCGGGATTGTCCTCGATCCGGTTTTGCGTCCATTCGCTGCCATCGGTGCAGCCCTTGTACCCGCCTTCATTGGCGCGGCGCAGGGTGAAGACGGGCGGTCCGTTGGTGCCGGCTGCGCCCAAATGGATATGCGCGGCGGTAATCGGGCCGATATTGCGGATATTGTTGAGGTCCCAGCAGACTTGTCCGAATTCGTCGGAGATCGAAATTTCCGCCTCGCCGCTGCCATCGGGATCGCCGGGGCCGACTTCCTACGCGCCGGTCAGATTGGCATAGAAGGTGTCGGCGGTTTCCTCTGCAATGCTTTCTTCCAGCGTCGAGCATCCTGCCAGCGCGATGGCGCCTGCAGCTACTGCTGCAATCGTCGTGAATCTGTTCATAGGACTCTCCTGTGTGTGTTTTGACAACCCACCGGAAATCCAACCGCCGACGAAGCAGTAACGTTCCGCTAATCCGCGTGGCCGGCGCTCACTCCCACTCGATCGTCCCGGGCGGTTTGCTGGTGTAATCGTAAACCACGCGGTTGATGCCCTGCACCTCGTTCACGATCCGCGTGGCGCACTGAGTCAGGAAGGCGGCGTCGAAGGGATAGACATCGGCAGTCATCCCGTCGGTGCTGGTCACCGCGCGCAGGCCGCAGACACTGTCGTAGGTTCGCGCATCGCCCATCACGCCCACGGTGCGGACGGGCAGCAGCACGGCAAAGGCCTGCCAGATCGCATCATACAAACCCGCATTGCGAATCTCCTCGAGGTAGATTGCATCGGCCTTGCGCAGTATATCGCAGCGTTCCTTGGTCACTTCGCCGGGTATGCGGATGGCGAGGCCGGGTCCGGGGAAGGGATGGCGAGCCACGAAGGCCTCGGGCAGGCCCAGCTCGCGGCCCAGTTCGCGCACCTCGTCCTTGAACAATTCGCGCAAGGGTTCCACCAGCGCCATGTTCATGCGTTCCGGAAGGCCGCCGACATTGTGGTGGCTCTTGATCGTTACGCTCGGCCCGCCGGTGAAGGACACGCTTTCGATCACATCGGGGTAGAGCGTGCCCTGGGCGAGGAAATCGGCGCCGCCAATGGCTTTCGCCTCGGCCTCGAACAGGTCGATGAACGCGCCGCCGATGAATTTGCGCTTCTTTTCGGGATCGGTCACGCCCGCCAGGCCGGTGAGGAATTTCTCCTCCGCATCCACCGCCACCAGCGGGATGTGGTAATGGTCGCGAAACAGGGTGACGACCTGCTCCGCCTCGTTCATCCGCATCAGGCCGTGATCGACGAACACGCAAGTCAGCTGCTCGCCGATCGCCTCGTGGATCAGCACGGCTGCGACGGCCGAATCGACCCCGCCGGACAGGCCGCAAATCACCTTGCCATCGCCGACCTGCGCGCGGATTTCCTCGATCTTGGTCTTGCGAAACTCGGCCATGGTCCAGTCGCCCGCCAATCCGCAGACATGACGCACGAAATTGGCGAGCAGTTTTCCGCCATCGGGGGTGTGGACCACCTCGGGATGGAACTGCGTGCCGTAATAGCGCCGCTCGTCATCGGCGATCAGCGCGAAGGGCGCGCCGGGGCTGTCGGCAACGATACGAAAGCCCGGGGCGAGCTGCGTGACCTTGTCGCCGTGGCTCATCCATACCTGGTGCCGCTCTTCGGGCTTCCACAATCCGTCGAACAGCACGCATTCATCCGAAACGGTCGCAAAGGCGCGGCCAAACTCGCCGCCTTCTCCGGTTTCGTGGCCGGGCCGCACTTCGCCGCCCAGCTGCTGGGTCATCACCTGCTGGCCGTAACAGATGCCGAGGATCGGCAGGCCGCTATCGAACAGGCATTGCGGCGCGCGCGGGCTGCCTTCTTCGGGTACGCTGGACGGGCCGCCGGACAGGATTATCCCTTTGGGCTGCATCCGCTCGAACGCCTCTTCGGCCTGGGTGAACGGCGCGATTTCGGAATAGACCCCCGCCTCGCGCACGCGGCGAGCGATAAGCTGGGTCACCTGGCTGCCGAAATCGACGATCAGAATGGAATCGGGGATATGCGCTTGGTCCATTCCCAACGCGTTAGGCAGAGCGCGGCGCGGCTGTCCAGCAGACTGCGCCGCCTATCCGCAGTGCGCTCCCATGGGAGACTTGCGTTTTTCGCAACCATTATGCGTGTTTTCGCATTTGAATTGCGGTCTGGTCGTCCATATTTGCCAGTCAAGCCGGATGGACGCCTCTCTCCCCCTCCCCCAAGTGTCCATCCGGCCAACCTCCCGCCAGACAGAACGATTTGCGCCGGATCAGGCCGCCTGGTTGCGGCTGTTGGCGCGCCGATCATGCGGCATTCCGCCCGCGAACACTCTCATGCGCTCGCTGACCAGGCGGTTGCGGCCGGTGTTCTTGGCTTCGTAAAGCAGCCGGTCGACATGGGCGTAGGTCGCATCGAAGGAAAACCGTTCGCCGCCCGATTTCGGCAATTCGACGAAGCCCGCGCTTGCGGTGATCGGCCTGTCCAGTCCGGGAATCTCATGCGCCACCAGCCGGGTGATCGCCTGGCGGCGCTGCTCGACCCGCTCGCGCGCATTCTCCCCCCTCAGCAGGAGCATGAACTCTTCGCCGCCCATCCTGATCGCCATCGTATCGGCGTCCGGCGCCAGCGCCCTGGCGGCGGTGCACAACACTTCGTCACCCTTTGCATGACCGAATTCATCGTTGACCGACTTGAACCGGTCGAGGTCGATCAGGGCGAAGGAGGTGAAGCCATTGCCGTATATCTGCGAGAAGGACGGCTCGATCGCCCGGCGGTTCATCAATCCGGTCATCGGATCCTGATCGGCCAGCTTTTCGAGCATTTCCGCTTCGGCCTTGGCCCGGTCGCGCTCTCCGCGAAGCGCGGCAAACCGGCTGGCCACGCCCAGCGTAGTCACCGCGACTTCTATCAGGGAAGCGGCGATAAACAACGAGTTGTGATCCATTGTCGGCATGCCGGGCGCGAGGTAGGTAAATACTCGAAAGCCGGCGACCACGATAAGCGGCATGTAGGCAATAACGGGGAACCGCACCGCCCGGCTTCCTCCATTCCAGGCGGCCAAGCAGATCCACACGAACGCTACGCCAGTCACACCGCCGACGATGTAAAACAGGTTTGCAGGGAACGAACCCAGTGCCGTCACACCCGAAAAGTGCAAGATCGATGCGCCGGCCATGGCCAAGCTGACAATATGGATCGAGCGGATATGGCGCGGCTTCAGCGTGCCGGGTTCTACGAAGCTGATCGCAAATTGCATCGCCGCGATCACGATCATTCCGAAACTGCCCACCATCAGCACGCGCAGCGGCATCAGGCTGAGATCCACTACGAGCGAGATCAAGCCGCTGGATGTCGCCATGTAGATCATCATCGCGGTAACGAATATGCCGTGCCAGGCGATAAACCGCCCTTGCAGGAACTTGAAAAACGCCACGTCGAATACCAGCGCCATGGCGATCATCCCCAGAACGATCGCGACGACGATCAGCCGGTCGCGCTGCGCATCGCTATTGCCCGGCAGGTCGGCCAATGGCCGCGCATAATCCAGGATTACCCGCTGGGTGGGCCGGTCGAACACGGCATAGATTGTCTGGGCCGGCTGTACGGATTGCTGGGCGGCTTGCGGCAGCTCGGCATAAAATTGACGGTCGAAAAAGGTGCCGCGCAAATCGCCGAATTCGTAGGCGGCACTGGCCCAATTGCCCGCCTTGTCCTGCGTCACGAGAGTAAGGCTTTCGAACATGGCAGTCCGGCTGACGAGGTAACGCGGCGCGGTGGGCTTCTCGCCCACGTCGAAACGCAGGATCGAGCGCGCGTTGGCGGACGTCGCGATACGCTGGGGACACGGCGCGCTCGCTATTCGCTTGACCTGCTGGAGGACATCGCCATCCAGCGGAGCCATAAAACTGCACAGATGGCTAGATTCCTGCGGAGTTGCAGACCGGTGACCCGTATCCTGGGCGGATAGGGCCGAGCTAAACGCCACAATCATTACGCAAAGCGTAACAATATTACGTTTAATAAAAGAGCCAGCCCCCATGCGGCGTATTTAAGCCGCGAAGGTTTATGATCGCGTTAAAAATAATACGAATTTAACCTAGTATGTCGGTCAATGGGCGATGGTCGTAACCCAGTTCCTGCGCAACGGCGGCGTAGGTCACTTCGCCGGCATGGACATTCAGCCCTTCCGCCAGATGTGCGTTTGCGCGCAGCGCGTCCTTCCAGCCCATTCGCGCGATGCGCAGGGCGTGGGGCAAGGTCACATTGTTGAGCGCATAGGTGCTGGTGCGGGCAACTGCGCCGGGCATGTTCGCGACGCAGTAATGGACGATATCGTCGATTACATAGGTCGGATCGGCATGGGTGGTGGCGTGGCTGGTTTCGAAACAGCCGCCCTGGTCGATTGCGACATCGACCAGCACCGCGCCTGGCTTCATCGTCTTGAGCATCTCGCGCGTCACCAGCTTGGGCGCGGCGGCGCCGGGGATCAGCACCGCGCCGATCACCAGATCGGCCTCGGCCACGGTTTCTTCAAGATTCGCCTTGTTGGAAAAACGCGTGCTGGCGCGGCTTTCGAAATGGGTGCCGACTTTCTCCAGCACTTCGGGATCGCGGTCCAGGATGATCGTCTGCGCGCCCAGTCCTACGGCCATTTGCGCAGCATTGAAGCCGACCACACCGCCGCCGATCACCGCGACCTTGCCCGGCATCACGCCCGGCACACCGCCCAGCAGCACCCCGCGCCCGCCATGCGCCTTTTCCAGCGCGCTCGCGCCCGCCTGGATGCTCATCCGCCCGGCCACCTGGCTCATCGGCTTGAGCAGCGGCAGCGTTCCGCCCGGCCCGGTCACCGTTTCATAGGCAATCGCGGTCACGCCCGATTTCACCAGATCGGCGGTCTGCTCCGGATCGGGGGCGAGGTGAAGATAGGTGTAGAGCACCTGGTCTTCGCGCAGTTGGGCGCGTTCGCCTGCCTGCGGTTCCTTGACCTTCACCACCATTTCGCATTCGGCGAAGATCGATTCCGGACCGTCGACGATCTTCGCCCCGGCAGCGCGATATTCATCGTCGGTCGCACCGATCCCCAGCCCGGCACCGCTCTGGATCCAGACCTCGTTATTCTGATGGACCAGCTCGCGCGCGCTTTCGGGGGTCAGCCCTACGCGATATTCGTGGTTTTTGATTTCCGTGGGGCAGCCGATGCGCATGATGGTCTCCGTTGTCTCGCCCGGTCCGTTACAAGTGATACCATCTCGCCTCAAGGAATATGCGCCGCCCGCCGCACATCGCCAGATGGAACCCCTATTGAAAAATTGGGCGCGCGTTTGTCACACGATTGTCATGCAGTGCGCATAGCTGCGCCACGAACACGACAAATACTCGTCAGGAAAGTGTAGCAAAAATGAAAAACCTGCATCTGGTATCGGGCCTCGCATTGATCGCCTCCAGCGGTTGGGCCGCCCCGGTCAGCGCGCAAGACGGTGCCTCCGTAGCCCAGGAACTGGCAGCCATGCGCGCCGAGATGGCCCGGATGGCCGCGCGGATCGACAGCCTCGAAGGCGAGCTCGCCCAGGCAGAGGCCAAAAGCGATGCTGCCGTCATGGTCGCCTCCGAAGCCGCCGAAACCGCCGCCGCTACGCAGATTCAGGTGAGCAATGCGACCGCCGACAACACTGCCGCGATCGCGTTCAAGGGAACGCCGCAGATCGAAGGTGACGATGGCTGGAGCTTCAAGCCGCGCGGACGACTGCAATATGATGCCGGCTTCACCTCCGCGCCGGAATCGACCGGCCGCAGCGATGGCTTCGGCAATGAAGCGCGCCGTGCACGGCTGGGCGTTTCGGGCGATATGCCGGGCGGCTTCGGCTACAAGGTAGAGATCGATTTTGCAGGCAGCGACTTGGCGGTCACCGATGCGCTGATTTCCTACGAGACGGGCGACACGGAATTCCAGGTCGGCCAGTTCAACACTTTCCAGTCGCTCGAAGAGCTGACCAGCAGCCTTCACACCACCATGATCGAGCGCGCCGCCTTCACCGACGCCTTCGGGTTCGAGCGCCGGGTGGGCGCCGCGGCCCAGTTCAAGGGCGACGACCTGCTGGTGCAGGCCGGATTGTTTACCGACAATATGGACGATCTTTCCAACAAGAACTGGGGCGCCGACGGCCGCGTGGTGTTCATGCCCAAGCTTGGCGACACGCAGCTGCATCTGGGCGGATCGGTCCATTATGCCGATCTGGAAAGCGGCGACACGGTGCGATATCGTCAGCGTCCGCTGGTTCACTTCACCTCCGAACGTTTCATCAACACCGGCAACCTCGATGCCAGCAGCGAGTTCGGTCTCGGGCTGGAAGGCGCGGTGATCGCCGGACCGTTCCACGCTGCTGCTGAAGGATATTGGCAGAACGTCAACCGCCCCGGCGCGTTGAGCGATCCGACCTTTTTCGGTGGCTATGCCGAAATTGGCTATTTCCTGACCGCAGGCGACACCCGCGGTTACAAGGGCGGCAAGTTCGACCGGGTGAAGCCGACCCACCCGGTTGGCGAAGGTGGCGCTGGTTCGGTGCAGGTCAACCTGCGCTACGACTACCTCGATCTCAACGATAACGGGATCGTGGGCGGCATTCAGAACGGCTATCTGCTGTCGCTGATCTGGAAGCCGACCGACTACACCGCCCTGCTCGCCAATTATGGCCGGCTCGCCTATGACGACGCGGTATTCCCGGCCGCTGCCGGCGATACCTCCTACAGCGTCGATGCATTCGGCGTGCGCGCGCAGATCGATTTTTAACCAGCTGGGCTGTCACGCCCCTGTCATGCGGCTGGCATAAGCGGCCCTCATATCCAACCACAGGAACTCAACCATGAAATTGACCAAGACCCTGGCCTTCGCCGCCATTTCCAGCCTGGCCCTGGCCGCATGCGACAATTCCGGCAGCGGCGGCGGCACGCGCGATTCGGTGCGCGTCGTCGGCTCGTCCACCGTGTTTCCCTTCGCCAAGAAGGTTGCCGAAAGCTTCGTGCAGACCAACCCGCAATTCAATTCGCCGCTGATCGAATCGACCGGCACGGGCGGCGGGATGAGCCTGTTCTGCCAGGGTGTTGGCCCCAGCACGCCGGACATGGCCAATGCCTCGCGCCGGATGAAGGCTTCGGAATTTGCCACCTGCCAGGAAAACGGCGTGACCGAAGTGATGGAAATGCAGGTCGGGCTGGACGGCATTGCCTTCGCTTCGGCGCAGGGCGGCATCATGATGAACCTCTCTCCCCAGATCGTTTACGAAGCGCTGGCTGCCAATCCCTATGGCGGTGAGCAGACCAACGAGACCTGGTCGGATGTCGACCCGTCGCTGCCGAACGAGCCGATCCTGGTTTACGGCCCGCCCGCCACATCGGGCACGCGCGACGCGCTGAAGGAACTGGTGCTGGAAGTAGGCTGCAAGTCCAGCGAAGAAATGAAGTCGCTGAAGGACACCGACGAAGATGCCTATGACCGCATCTGCACCGAAGTGCGCAGCGACGGCAAATATGTCGACCAGGGCGAACAGGACAATCTGATCGTCCAGAAGATCAGCAATAACGACAGGGCCGTGGGCGTGTTCGGCTATTCCTATCTGGAAGAAAATGCCGGCAAGGTGCAGGGCCTGCCGATGAACGGGGTGGCCCCGACTTACGAGAATATCTCCAGCTTCCAGTACCCCGGCGCGCGTCCGCTATATGTCTATGTGAAGAAGGCGCACCTCGATGCCATCCCCGGCCTCAAGGAATTCGTGACCGAGTGGAAGAACAATTGGGCTGCGGGCGGACCGCTGACCGCGATCGGCCTGATCGCCTCGCCCGATGAGACGATGGCCAGAAACGAAGCGATCGCCACCGATTACGTGACCATCGATGGCAGCGAGCTGAAGTAAGCTCCCTCGCCAATTTCGCGGCCGTCATTGCGCGCCGCCGATATGAGAAAAGCCCTGCCGCGAGGTGGGGCTTTTTTCTTGTGAGCTTCGCACGGCTCCATCGCGGCCCTACCGCCGCGCGGCGAATGATGGCAGGGCGCGCCCATGTATTTGCGCGATTTCGATCCCGACCGGTTCCTGGCCGAATATTGGCAGAAAAAGCCGCTGCTGATGCGCGGCGGGTTGGCAGGCTGGGACAATCCGCTGGAGCCGGACGAGCTTGCCGGGCTGGCGCTGGAAAGCGATGTCGAGTCGCGGCTGGTGGTGGAACAGCCCGGCGGCGCATTGGCGGTGGAGCATGGCCCGCTGGATGCGGCTCGCTTCGACAGTCTGGGCATATCGGGCTGGACCCTGCTGGTGCAGGGAGTTGACCGGCTGGTGCCGCAAGTCGCCGCGCTGATCGAACCGTTTCGCTTCATCCCCGATTGGCGGATCGACGATGTGATGGTCAGCTTTGCCACACAAGGCGGCGGGGTCGGGGCACATTTCGATAATTACGACGTGTTCCTGGTGCAGGGGATGGGCCGGCGGCGCTGGCGGATCGGCCAGGCTTGCGATGAAACCACCGCGCTCGAACCACATGACGATCTGCGCCTGCTGGCCGATTTCCAGGCGGCGGAAGAGTGGGTGCTGGAGCCGGGCGATATTCTCTACGTCCCGCCCGGTATCGCCCATGAAGGAACCGGGATCGGTACGGATTGCATGACCTATTCGGTTGGCTTTCGCGCGCCATCGGTCACCGAATTGCTGAGCGATTATTGCGACCATCTGATTGAAACGACGACAGACGATGCGCGCTATGGCGATCCCGACCTTGCGTGGCAGGCCAATCCTGGCGAAATCGCTCCTGCCGCGCTTGAACAGCTGCATGCGATGGTCACCCGGCGCTTGCAGGACCGCTCCGATTTCGCCCGGTGGTTCGGTGAATTCGCCAGCACCCCGAAACACGGCGCGCCGGAGGGCAGCTATAATGGCGCGATGTTACTGGATGCAGCGATGCAAGGCGCGCCAGTGGTGCGAAACTCTGCCAGCCGGTTTGCCTTTATCGGCGGGGATGATGCCGCGCTGACGCTGTTCGCCGATGGCCGGAGCTACGCCTGCACCGGCCTCGCGGCAGAATTCGCGGAGCATATCTGCGCCGCCGGTTGTGGCGAAATCGACATCGCATTGGTGCAGGACGAGGCAGCGCGCGCATTGCTATTATCGCTGCTGGAACATGGTTCGCTCGTTATCGAGGATGACGCATGAGCAAACTCGTCCTGTTCAACAAGCCGCATGGCGTGCTCTCGCAATTCACCGACAGACACGCGCCCACCAAGCGCCCGACGCTGTCGCAATATATCGACCTGCCGGGCGTCTATCCGGCAGGCCGCCTGGACCGTGACAGCGAGGGGCTGCTGCTGCTGACCGATGATGGCAAGCTGCAGGCGCGCATCGCCGATCCGAAATTCAAGCTGCCGAAAACCTATCTCGTCCAGGTCGAAGGCGAGCCCGACGAGGCCGCGCTGGCCGCCCTGTCACGCGGCGTAACACTCAAGGATGGTCCAACCCGCCCGGCCCAGGCGCGCCGGATCGACCCGCCCGATCTGTGGCCCCGCGATCCGCCCGTCCGCTTCCGCAAATCCGTGCCCGATTGCTGGCTGGAATTCACTTTGCGCGAAGGGCGGAACCGCCAGGTTCGCCGCATGACGGCGGCCGTGGGCCACCCTACCTTGCGGCTGGTTCGCTGGAAGATCGGGGAGTGGTCGCTGGAGGGGATTGCGCCGGGCGAATGGACTCTCGCCGCTTAACTCGGATTCCGGCTCAAAGCGGATTGCCATCCTTGTCGCGAAAGATCTCTCGCCGCCCGACATGGTTGGCGGGGCCGACCAGCCCGTCTTCCTCCATTCGCTCGATCAGCTTGGCCGCGCTGTTGTAGCCCACGCCGAGTTGGCGCTGGAGCCAGCTTCCGCTCGCCTTCTGGTTTTCGAAAACCATCTGGCAGGCCTGCGCATATTTGCGTTCTTCCGGACTGTCGCTGGCGGTCAGCTCGTCCTCATAGGCGAAGCCGCTGCCATCGGCGGGTTCCTCGGTCACCGCATCGACATATTCGGGGCTGCCCTGTGCGCGCCAGTGATCGGCGACTTTCTCGACCTCCTCGTCCGAAACGAACGGGCCGTGGACACGCACCATCGCGCCGGTATTGGGCTTGTAGAGCATGTCGCCCTTGCCCAACAGCTGCTCGCTGCCCTGTTCGCCCAGAATGGTGCGGCTGTCGATCCGGCTGGTGACCTTGAAGCTGATGCGGGTGGGCAGGTTCGCCTTGATCACGCCAGTGATCACATCGACCGACGGGCGCTGCGTGGCCATGATCAGGTGGATACCGGCGGCGCGCGATTTCTGGCTGAGCCGCTGGATCAGCACCTCGATTTCCTTGCCCACGGTGACCATCAGATCGGCCAGCTCGTCCACGATCAGCACGATCTGCGGCAGCGGTGCGTAATCGAGCTGCTCTTCCTCGAACAATTCCTCGCCCGTATCCGGGTCGAAACCGGTCTGAACCCGGCGGCCGAGCGGTTTGCCCTTGGCAATCGCCGTCTTCACCTTGTCGTTGAAGCTGCCGATATTGCGCGAGTTCACGCTGCTCATCATGCGGTAACGCCGCTCCATCTCCTCGACTGCCCATTTCAGCGCGCGGACCGATTTGTGCGGTTCGGTCACCACAGGCGACAGGAGGTGCGGGATATCGTCGTAGCTTTTCAGTTCCAGCACCTTCGGATCGATCAGGATCAGGCGGCATTCGGCGGGGGTGAAGCGGTAGAGCAGGCTGAGCAGGATGGCGTTCAGTCCGACCGACTTGCCCGAACCGGTGGTGCCTGCAACCAGCAGGTGCGGCATGGCAGCGAGGTCGGCAACGATCGGTTCGCCGGCTATATCCTTGCCCAGGATAATTGGGAGATTGCCCCGCGATTCGGCGAATGCGGCGCATGCGGCGAGTTCCTTGAACACCACCATCTGGCGATCGGCATTGGGCAGTTCGATACCCATCACCGTCTTGCCGGGGATGGGCGAGACGCGTGCGCTGATCGCGCTCATATTGCGCGCCACGTCCTCAGCCAGCCCGACGATGCGGCTGGCCTTGATGCCGGGGGCCGGCTCCAGCTCGTACATCGTGACCACCGGGCCGGTGCGCACGGCGGTAATCTCGCCCTTGACGTTGAAATCGTCGAGCACGGTTTCGAGCAGGCGGGCATTGCGCTCCAGCGCCATCTTGTCGAGTTTCGGCGCGGTATGTTCGGGCGGTTCTTCCAGCAGGTCGAGCGAGGGCAGCTCGTATTCCGCAAACATGTCGGCCTGCTTGACCTTGGGCATCACCGCCCTTTTCGGCGGAGCGGTGGGGTCGGTAATGGTCGGCGCGCGGCGCGGCTCCGCCAGCGCAGCAGTTGCCGCTTCCGGCTCTGCAGTGCCGGCAGTGCGTTTGGCCGGTTTGGCGCTGGGGTCCTTTCTGGGCAGGAACGGCAGGTCGGGAGCGGGCATCCGCGCGCCTTTCAGGAAGGCAGGCAGCGTCAGTAATTGCGCCCAGTCGATGGCGAATATCCGCGTCAGCAGCGCGGTGCCGCCCGCCAGGCAGAACAGGCCTGCACCCAGCAAGGTCCACCAATCGGTCCAGGGTAGCCGTGCCGCGACCGCTTCTATTCCGCGCGCGCCGAGCAGGCCGGTGACACCGCCCATCCCGGCAGGCAGCGATCCGCTGCCCTCACCCGTGATCAGTGCAAACACGATCCCGATCAGCGCCATCGCCAGAAGCAGCATACCCACCGGGCGCCACCAGCGCGTGTCCTCCTGCCGGTCTTCCTCCTCCACATCGCGCCACAATTTGCGCGCGAACACATACAGCATCGGCAGCAGAGCGATCGCCGGAAAGCCGAACAGGAAGAATGCCCGCTCCGCCGCCCATGCGCCGGCTGCGCCCATCCAATTGGCAATATCGGCCGATCCGGCAGCGGTGGAGGGGCTGGGATCGGTCTGCGTATAGCTCGCCAGCGCCAGGCCGAGAAAGATCATCGCGGCCAGCAGCACGCCCGCCCCGACCATCTGTGCGGTGCGGCGAAGCGAGCGCCGGAACGCGGCGCGCCAATCCGTCTGTCCCTGCCTTCGGGGCGCTTTTCCAATTGCGCGTGTGGCCATTATCGCTTCCCGTTCGTCCCTGTGTCTTATCACCATGCAACACCGCGGAATCCCGCGTCAAGGCGTAGGCGGTGAAGCGAGTCCGTCGATAGCAGCCCAGCGCGGCCATTGCAGCCGCTTCGCCCGCGCCGCATTCATGCCTCCCAGCGCGATGACCGGTAGGCCTGCTTTCGCAGCCAACAGGCGGAACCGCACCGGGCCCAGGCCCCGCGCCCCGTCATGCGAACGGGTGGCGAACACTGGCGAGAGCATCGCGGCATCGGCACCTGCGCGCCTTGCTGCAACCAGTTCGGTTAGATCGTGAGCGGTGGCGATACGCAGCAATCGCTCCGACGAACCAAGGGTGGCGGGCGGCCCATACACGCCGTCTGCCCCCCATTTCAGCGCCAGCGTGGGAGCGCCCGATACGATTACAGCATGGCCGTGGCCGCGCGCCTTTGCCGCCAGCACCGCGAACCGGGCGCGGCGTTTCGATGGTGAGAGATGGTAGTGGCGGAAGACCAATGCCGACCTCTGCGGCAGGCGCGCCAACGCATCTTCCAGCGCGGCATCGTTGCGCTCATCGCTCAGCAGCCAGATATTCGGGAGATCGGAGGTCTGGCGTGGCGGCATGCAGGCGCTATAGCCCGGCTGCATGGCAGACGAAACACACACCCCGCTCGAAGATGTGCGCGCCCGCATTGCCAGGGCGGCGAAGATCGCCCGGCGCGAGCCGACCGAGATCACGCTGATCGCGGTCAGCAAGACCCACACGGCGCCGCGTATTCGGCCGCTGCTGGAACAGGGCCAGCGCGTATTCGGCGAGAACCGCGTACAGGAAGCGCAGGCGAAGTGGAGCGAATTGCGCGCCGAATATCCCGATGCAGAGCTGCACCTGATCGGCCAGTTGCAATCCAACAAGGCGGACGATGCCGTGGCGCTGTTCGATTGCATCCACTCGCTCGACCGGCCAAGCCTGCTGAAGGCACTGGCAAAGGCGATGGACAAGGCAGGCCGCCGCATCCCGTGTTTCATCCAGGTCGATATTGGCGACGAGCCGCAGAAAGGCGGCGTTGCGATCGGAGATCTGCCCGGCTTCCTTAAAAAAACGCGCGATGCCGATATTCCGGTTGCCGGGCTGATGTGCTTGCCCCCCGCGGATATCGAGCCTGCGCCCTTCTTCGCCCTGCTGGGCAAGCTGGCACGCGACAATGATGTGGACGGCCTGAGCATGGGTATGAGCGGCGATCACGAAACCGCCATCCAACTCGGCGCGACGCATGTGCGCGTGGGCACGGCGCTGTTTGGCGCCCGCGCTCAAATAGCGAAGCGATAGCGCGAAAAAGCTCGCTCCAATAGCGAACCGATAGCGCACCCGTACGCTGCAAAAAAAAGGGGCGCCCGAAGACGCCCCTTTCCCTATTTCGCGATGTGCGGCTGCGCCTAGAAGCGGCCGCGCACCGTGATGCCGTAGGTCCGCGGTTCGGCGAGGAATGCCGAATAGGTCTGCTGCGGCGCCACGAACGGTGTGTTGAACGCGACCTGGGTGTAATCCTTGTCGAACAGGTTCGACACCCAGCCTTCGATGGAGAAAGCGTCGGCAATGTTGGTCACACCGATGCGACCGTTGACGATCACATAGCCATCCTGCTCTTTGCCGAACAGCAAGTCGGAACCGGTGTTGTAATCGTCCGTCATCCGGGCGTTGACGAAGAACAGGCCTTCCATCCCGCTATTGCCGAGCGGCGGTGTCCAGGTGAAGGACGAGGTCGCCACCAGCTCCGGTGCGTTCGAGAGGTTGTCCCCCGGCAGCAAGCGCAGCGCCGGATCCAGCGGAGTGCCCGAATCGTCCCCGATCAGATCGTCTTCGTAGCTGGTATCGGCATAAGTAACGCCGAAGGTGACATCGATGGTCGAGGTCGGCCTGATATAGGCCTCCATCTCGATGCCCTGCGACACCACGCCGGGCGCGACATTGTCGATGGCACACGCGCCGGTTGCTGCGCTGGCATCGCTATCCGCGCCGCCAAGGTCGGTATCGCAGCTGTTCACGTTCTGCACCAGGAAGACCGAACCGTTGAAGGTGTTCAGCTGGAAATTGGTGAACTCCTGACGGAAACCAGCCAGGCTGACGCCGAAGCTGCGCGTCGCATATTTCGCCCCGATTTCGAACGCATCGACGGTTTCTTCCTCGAACTGCAGGCTGGCCGGATCGATATTGGCGACGTTGAACGTCACCGGATTACCCAGAGCAGAACGGTCGAGGTTGAACCCGCCAGCCTTGTAGCCGCGCGAATAGCTGCCGTAGAGCAGCAAATCCGGGGTAGGCTTCCAGCTGAGGATCGCGGTGCCGGTGAACTCGTCCTCGTCCCGCGTATCGGAAATTGACACACCGTCCAGTTCGGAGGTGGAATTGCCTTGGCAGGACAGTGCAATCAGACCGCCGGCGAGACCCGCCAGTGCCTGGTTTGCGAGCAACGGCGACAGCAGCGCGCGGTTCTGCGGACAGATCACGTTGTCGTTGCTGAACGTCGCGTCGAAATCCTTGGTTTCGTTGGTGTAACGAAGGCCCAAAGTCAGATCGACGGTATCGGTTATTGCGAAAATATTATGCGTAAAGATCGCAAAGTTTTCGCTGGTCTGGTTGTACTGATCGCCCGTGCCGCCAAGGTCGTTGACCTGGGCCAGATTGTTGATCCCGCCAACAATCAGCGGCGTAGCCGCGCCGAACGCACCGACTCCGCCATTGGCCGCCGTAAGCGCGGCAATGTTCGGACCGAAACAATTATCCGCCGCCGGGTTCACCAGTGCCGGATTGATCGCGATGGCGATGCGGCAATTGGCGAGCGTGCCATATTGCGTGCCGAAGCGCAGATTATCGCGCACTTCCAGCTTTTCATTCGCGTAATAGCCGCCGATCAACCAGTCGAACCGGTCGTCGAACAGCGAGCCCGCCAGACGCAGTTCCTGCGTGAAGGTTTCGAACTCGCGGGCGCCGGCATTCTCGTTCGGTGCGCGATAAAGAATGTCGGCTTGCGTGTAGTCCGTGTCCGAACCCTGGAAGTTGGAATATTCGCGGTAAGCGGTGATCGAGGTCAGCGAAACATTGCCGAAATCCCAATTTAGCTCACCCGAAACGCCATAATCTTCGGTCTCGCCAGCGTAGCTGCGACCCGGAGTGACATAGATATCGCGATCGAACGTGCTCTGCGTCAGAGCGCGCGGATCCTGCCCCAGGCCCAGCAAGACGCCCACGATCGGGTTCTGCGGGCTGGTCAGTGCGGGCGAGCCTGCGACGGGACGGTTGAATGGGTTGAAGCCGGGAGAAACGCGCGCCAGCGGAGCGAATTCGGGCTGAACGAAAGTTGCCGCGCAGCAGCGCTCTTCCTTCTTCGAATAGTCCCCGACAAGGCGGAAGGAAATATCGTCGGTGGGCTCGAACAGCAACTGTCCGCGCACCAGATAACGGTCGCGGTTGTTCACATCGATATCGTTGACAACATCGTTGTAGAAACCGTCGCGTTCGAAATAGACGCCGTCCACGCGCGCGGCCAGCGTATCGCCGAGCGGGGCGTTGATGCCGCCTTCCACGCGGATCGCGTCATAATTACCGTAAGTGAACGCGCCATAGGCTTCGAAATTGAACTCCGGCGGCGCGGTATAGACGCTGATCAGGCCGGCCGAGGCGTTACGTCCACCCAGCGTACCCTGCGGGCCGCGCAGGATTTCAACCCGGTCGAGCGGGCCGAGTTCAGACAAGGCATTGCCCGAGCGCGAGCGATACACACCATCGACGAACACCGCGACCGAGCTTTCCAGGCCGGGATTGTCACCGACCGTGCCGATGCCGCGGATACGGGCAGAACCATTGGCTTCGTTACCAGTGGAGGAAACGAGCAGCGACGGAGCAACCTGGTTCAGTTCGCGAATGTCGGTCGCGCCCGAATTGGCCAGCGTCTCGCCCGAAATGGCGGACACGGCGACCGGCACATCGGACAGGACCTGCGCACGGCCCTGCGCGGTCACGATGATGATATTGTCATCGACGACATCGGCATTTTCCAGCTGGCTGTCGGTGGCATCGGCATCCTGCGCCAATGCGGTTTGCGGGGCGAGCGCGGCTCCTGCGCCGAGCAAGGCGATTACGCCGAGTGAAGTGTGGGGGAATTTCATGTCTAACCTCTCCTGAAAGGACAAAACTTTCCATATCGCGGCTACGCGCGCTTTATCATTTGTGCAATATTCAGCCGACCAATAGCTGTCATGCATCTTCCAGCTGTGCCTGAGTTGCATCACTCGCTGCGTTCAGCAAAGCCTGTTCGGCAGCCTCCATGCGCGCCTCGTCGGTCACTTTCTGCCCCAGCAGATCGGTGACGTAGAACGTATCGGTCACTCGTTCGCCATAGGCGGTGATATGGGCGGAATGGACGATCAGCTGGCTTTCGAACAAGGCGCGCGCCAACCGGTTTAGCAGCGCGGAACGATCGCGCGCATTCACCTCGATCACCGTAAAATGGTTCGATGCCTTGTTGTTGACGGTAACGCGCGGGCGCACGTCGAACGCCTTGGCCCGGCTGCGCGGCAAGGGGCGCGCGGCCAGTTTCGGGACCAGTTCGCCCTGGCGGTGCAGCGCATCGCGAATGGAACGCTTGATCCGCTCGAGCTGGGATGGCTCCTCGAACGGAGCGCCCAGAGGATCCTGCACCAGGAAATTATCGACCGCATAGCCGGCGCGGTTGGTGTGGATGCGCGCATCGATGATATTCGCGCCCGCCAGATGAATGCCGCCCGCCAGCCGGAAGAACAGCCCGGGGTGGTCGGCGGCGATTACACTTACCAGCGTCGCACCGCGCTCGGCATCATACTGGCAGTGGATCGAGAGATCCTCGTCCAGCGAGCGGGCAACATCATATTGCACCAGATTGCTGGCGATCACTTCGGCCGGCTCGGCAATCCAGTAGGCATCGGCGAACAAGCCGCCAAAATCGCCCATCAGTTCCTCGTTGGCCCCCAGCAATGCGCCGACTTCCACCTGCTTGGCTGCAATACGTTCCTCGCGCCGGTGGCGCTGATGGCCCAGCCGCAACCGGTCCTGCGCGGCATCGTACAGCTCGCCCAGCAGCTGGCCTTTCCAGCTGTTCCATACGCCTGGACCGACCGCGCGGATATCCACCGCGGTCAAAATGGCCAGCTGGCGCAGCCGCTCCATGCTCTGAACGTCGGCCAGGAAATCGTCGATCGTCTTGGGGTCGGTCAGATCGCGCTTGAACGCTGTCGCGCTCATCAGCAGATGTTTCAGCACCAGCCATGCGACCAGATCGGTTTCCGCCGCGCTCAGGCCGAAGCGGGGGCACAGCTTGCGCGCGACTTTCTCGCCCAGCACCGAATGATCGCCGCCGCGCCCCTTGGCGATATCGTGCAGCAGCACCGCGACATAGGTGACCCGGCGGCTGGCAACCTGGTGGATCACGCGGGTGGCGCGCGGATGGTCTTCGGCCAGTTCGCCGCGCTCTATCTGCGATGTCAGCCCGATGGCGCGGATTGTGTGTTCGTCCACCGTATAATGGTGATACATGTCGAACTGCATCTGCGCATTGACCCGCCCGAAATCGGGCACAAAGCGGCCGAACACGCCCGCCTCGTTCATCCAGCGCAGCGCGGTTTCGGGATCATTGCGCCCGCAAAGCAGGTCGAGGAACAGCGCATTGGCGCGCTTGTCCTTGCGCACAGCGGACTTGATCAGCCCATTGTCGCGGTCCGCTTGGCGCATGGTTTCGGGATGGATTTCAAGCCCGTGCTCTTCGGCCAGCTTGAACACTTCGATCAACCGCACCGGGTCTTCGCGAAACCAGTCATCCGATGGCGCGGCGATCTTGCCTTCGGACACCTTGTAACCTTCGATATCGCGCATCCGGTCCATCAGACTGGCCAGCAGGCCGCGCTTCTTGGCGAATTGGTGATCGAGCTGGCTGAGGAACACGCCTGTCAGCGAACCCACCCGTTTGGCCTGCAGGAAATAGAACTGCATGAACCGCTCGACCGCGCTCTTGCCGGGGCGATCGACGAAATTCATCCGTTCGGACACTGCGCGCTGCAAATCGAATGTCAGCCGGTCTTCCGCGCGGCCGGTAATGATGTGCAAATGACAGCGCACCGCCAGCAGGAAGCCTTCTGCCCGGCGGAAGCTGCGATATTCGGACTTGGTCAGCAGCCCCACATCGACCAGTTCCGCTCCGCTGCGCACCTGATGGATGAATTTGCCGATCCAGTAGAGCGTCTGCAGATCGCGCAAGCCGCCCTTGCCGTCTTTTACGTTGGGCTCAACGACATAGCGGCTGTCGCCCATACGCTCGTGCCGCGCATTGCGCTCGGCCAGTTTTTCGGTGACGAATTGCTGTTCGTTGCCCTGCACCACGTCGCGCGAAAACCGCCTTGCGGCTTCTTCGTAGAAATCGCGGTCTCCCCAGACATAGCGGCCTTCCAGCAGAGCGGTGCGGATGGTGAGATCCTCTTTCGCCATCCGGATCGTCTCGTCCAGCGTGCGGCTGGACTGGCCTACTTTCAGGCCGAGATCCCACAGGAAATAGAGCATCGCCTCGACCACCTGTTCGCACCATGGCGTACGGCGCTCGGGGGTGAGGAAGGCGATATCGACATCCGAATGCGGTGCCATTTCGCGGCGGCCATAACCGCCCACCGCCATTACCGAAATCCGTTCCGATCTGGACGGGTTGGAGATCGGGTAAACCCGCGCGGTCACATGGTCGTAAATCAGCCGCACCAACTGATCGATCAGGAAGCTCTGGCTGCCGGCACATTCGTGGCCCGCCGCCGGCTTTTCCTCCAGTCGGCTTGCGATCTCATCGCGCCCGGCATCCAGCGCATCGTTGAGTAGCGCGACGATGGCCGGCCGCGCGGCCTGCGGATCGCCGCCCGCTTGCCCCATCGCTGCGTCGATCTGTTCGGCAAGGATACGCCGGTCGATAATCGCGCGTTGATTGGGGATGCGTAAGCGGGCCATGTTTGCGGTCAGACCGCTCCTGTCTGATTGTTCTTGTAAGCGTCCTTGACTGTCCGCTTGTCGATTTTCTGCGTGCCCAGACGTGGGAGCGTTTCGTCCGATTTCCAGAGACGGGTGGGCATCTTGAACGGGGCAAGGCGGCCCTCGAGGAAGCCGCGCAATGCCTCCGGCGTCAACTCGCTGCCTTCTTTCACATGGAACACCACTGCCGGCAATTCGCCGAAGCGTTCGTCATCCAGCCCGAAACAGCTGCATTCCTTCACATCGGGATGGGCATAGATTTCCTGCTCCACCTCGATGCAGGAAATATTTTCGCCGCCGCGGATGATGATGTCCTTCTTGCGGTCGACGATGAACAGATATTCGTCCTCGTCGAGATAGCCCAGATCGCCGGTGCGGAAGAAGCCGTCATCGGTATAGGCGGCCTTGGTCGCTTCGGGATTTTTGTAATACTCGGCAAAATTGGCGACCGTGCGGAAGCAGACTTCGCCAACATCGCCCTGCGCCAGGTGATTGCCGTCATCGTCAAGGATCGCGATTTCCACGATCGGCTTGCTCGCCTTGCCGGTGGACCCCGGCTTGGCCATGTAATTCTCGTTGAAATTGCCGCAGCCAACACCATTGGTTTCGGTGAGGCCGTAGCCAAGCAGCGGGAAACCTTCGGGAAACGCTTCCTTGATCTTGGTGACATGTTCGACCGGGCGCGGCGCACCGCCAGCGGCGAAGCTCTTGCATGCAGTCAAGTCGAAATCGCCGCGCTCGGGATGGCTGGCAATTTCGTAGCTCATCAGCGGCACGCCGACGAAATAGCTGACCTTTTCCGCCTCCATCAAACGCATCGCCTCGCGCGCATCCCATTTCGGCATGAGCACGAGTTTGCGCGCAATGCCGTAGCTTTGCAGGTAAAGCGGCACTTCGCCGGTAACGTGGAACAAAGGCACTGCGATCAGTGCGCAGGGCTGGTCCTTGGGCTCGTTGCCCTGCTCGGTCAGCAGCATCTTCGCCATCGCGCTCTGCGACATGTAGCTCATCGCGCCGTGGACAACCGCGCGGTGATCGGACACCGCGCCCTTGGGATAGCCGGTGGAGCCCGACGTATAGAGGATGGTCGCCATGTCGTCCGGCCCGATATCGGGCAGGGTCATGTCGCCCACACCGTGTTCCGGCCAGATCGAGGACAGGCCAGCGCCGCCATTTTCAGCCGTGGGCGGCCCGTCATGGCCGATCACGACCAGCTTGGCGCCGAAATCTTCGCCTTCCAACCGCTTCGCGCGGCCGGAATCGGCCAGCACCAACGAGCATTCTGCCAGCTTGATGCCGTATGCCATTTCCGCCCCGGTCCAGAATCCGTTGACCAGCGTCGCACAGCCGCCGGCCAGGATGATTCCCATATAGGAGATGATCCAGTTGGCCGAATTGCGCGCGGCGATACCCACGCGGTCGCCCACCCGCACATCGTGGCGCTGGACCAGCCCGGCGGCGACATGGCGCGCGGCGGCAAATGTCTCGCCAAAGGTCAGGCGAATATCGCCGTCGACCAGAAATTCCAGATCGGCATGTTCGGTGCAGAAATGCGCAAAATAATGCGCCAGCGTCGGCGGCGCGTTCTTGAACACCGGCAGCTGGGTGCCGTGCCGTTCGATGGTATCGGTTTCGAACGGCATTCCGGGCGCTGTCAGCCCGGTGATAAGGCGGTCCATATCCTGGTCCAGCTGTGTCGGCATTGATCGCTCTCTCCATTGGCCGGGGGCGCTGTTGGCACGCCTCGCCGGAATAATAACTGTGTCACACGGGGTTTTGCCGCCCCTTTCGCTCGGGAGCGGCCTATGGCAATAGCGCCGCGCTGCCGCCTGATAACCACAAGCGGCCACCAACATCTAGAGGGTAAGCATCTTGCTGTCACTATTGGCCGAAACGACACAATATGTCCGGTTCGAGGATTTGCCGGTATCGGAAGGCATTGCCCTGCCCGGCGGTTTCATGCTGCGCTTCTACTCGCTGGCCTATCTGGCCGGGATCATCCTGGGCTATTGGCACCTCACCCGGATGATCAAGGCGCCGGGCAGCCCGATGGCCCAGCGTCATGCGGACGATCTGTTCTTTTATTCCACTCTCGGCATCATCCTAGGCGGACGTTTGGGCTATGCATTGTTCTACAAGCCGGAACTGTTCGTCACCTTCACCGAAGGCGAATTTGTCAGCTGGAACCTGCTGCGCCTGTGGGACGGGGGGATGAGCTTCCACGGCGGCGTCCTCGGCGTTCTGGCGGGGATCGCCTACCTCGCCTGGCGCGACAAGCTTAGCTTCCTGCGGATCAGCGACTATATCGCGGTCAACGTGCCGTTCGGCATGATGTTCGGCCGGCTGGCCAATTTCGTGAATGGCGAATTGTGGGGCCGCACCACCGATGTGCCGTGGGCGATCATCTTCCCCGGCGCGGGCGAACTGCCGCGCCATCCCAGCCAGCTTTACGAAGCTGCGCTGGAAGGCGCGCTGCTGATCGCGGTGCTGCTGTATATGTTCTGGCGCACGCGTGCGCGATACCGGCCCGGCCTGCTGGTGGGGACGTTCACTTTCGGCATCGCGCTGGGACGCTTCACGGTCGAGTTTTTCCGCGAGCCCGATGCGCATTTGGCCGATGTGGTGGTCGATACCGGCCTGTCGCAGGGCCAATGGCTCACCATTCCGCTGATCCTGATCGGCCTCGGCGTAATGATCTACGCCCTGCGGAAACCTCCGCTCGGCACCCATGTGCAGACCTCCGCCGCGCAGGTCGCCGATCTGGGCAAATCCGTGTGAGCGAAAGGCCGCTGGCCGAAACCTTTCGGCGGTTGATCCGCGCCACCGGTCCGATCTCGCTCGCCCGCTATATGGGCGAGAGCAACGCGCATTATTACTCCACCCGCGACCCGCTGGGCAGGGCGCAGGACACCACCGGCGGCGATTTCACCACCGCGCCGGAAATCAGCCAGATGTTCGGCGAATTGGTCGGGCTGTGGCTGACCGATCTGTGGGACCGGGCGGGACGGCCAGGGCGGGTCGTCTATGCAGAACTGGGTCCGGGCCGGGGAACGCTGGCGAAGGATGCGCTGCGCGCGATGGCGGCCCAAGGGTTACGGCCCGACGTGCACTTCGTCGAAGGCTCGCCCGCCTTGCGCAAAATTCAACAAGGCGCGGTTGCGGGGGCGCAGTTTCATGACGATACGACCACCTTGCCCGGCGATGCGCCGATCCTGCTGGTCGCCAACGAATTTTTCGACGCGCTGCCGGTGCGCCAGCTCGTCCGCAGCCAAACCGGCTGGCGCGAGCGGATGGTCGGGCTGGATGACGATGGCGCATTCCGCTTCGTGGCCGGGGACCAGCCGATGAAGGATATCGTGCCGCCCGATCGGCGCGAGGCGGAAGCGGGCGCGATCATCGAAACCTGTCCCGCCGCATCGGCCATCATGCGCGATATCTCCGCGCGCATCGCGGCGCAGGGCGGCGCGATGCTGACTGTGGATTACGGTTACACCGCCGCGCAGACCGGTTCGACCCTGCAGGCGGTCCGCGCGCATCGGAAAGTCGATCCGCTGTCCGCCCCCGGCGAAGCCGATTTAACTGCGCTGGTCGATTTTGCCGCATTGGCGCAAGCGGTGGATGGCGCGCGCCACGACGGCACCATTACCCAGGGCGAATTGCTGCGCGCGCTGGGGATCGATCACCGCGCAGGTGCGCTTGCCCGCGCCGCACCGGGGCAAGAGGCATCGCTGCTCCAGGCGGCCGAGCGGCTGGCAGGCGACGATCAGATGGGCAGCCTGTTCAAGGCGATGGCGCTGACCGCTCCGGATTGGCCGCCGCCTGCCGCCTTTGCCGCGGAACCCTCTGTGTAGCCGATGCGTATTCAGCTTGGCGCAACACCGCCTGCAATACTCAAGCGCAATTCACACCCTGGGGAGAGTTCCTGCCATGATCCGTACCGCTATCGCCGCGTTTTTCGCGAGCCTGATGCTCTGGGCATCGCCCGCTTTCGCAGCCGATGCCATCACCGGCAAATGGGTGACCGCAGATGGCGATGCCGTCATCACCATCCAGAAATGCGGCCGGACCTATTGCGGCAGGATCAGCAAGTTCCTGGTGACCCCGCCCAATGGAGCGGACCAGCGCGATGTCGAAAATCCCGACCCGAAGAAGCGCAGCCGCAAGTTGATGGGCATGCCGGTGCTGTTCAATTTCTCCGAAGACGGCGATTTATGGCGCGGGCGGATTTACGACCCCAAGGAAGGCAAGGATTATCGCTCCGTCGTGCGCCGCAAAAGCGCTTCCCGGCTGGAAGTGAAGGGCTGCATCGGACCGTTCTGCCAAACGCAGATGTGGCGCCGGGCGAACTGACTTAAAGGCCGATTTCCCGGGCCAGCCACTGGGCCGCTTCGCGCGGGGAGCGTTTGTCATCCTCGCGGTCGACCATCAGATTGGCCTGCCGCATCGCCTTCACGTCGATCGCACCCAGCAATGGCTGCAGCGCCGCCAACAGCCTTGCATCCTGCGCGGTTTCCGGCGCGATCAGCACCATCGCATCGTAGGACGGGAACGCGCCCTTCGGATCGTCCAGCACTACCAGACCATCCGCCGCAATCCGCCCATCGGAAGTGTAGGCGCTGATCACATCCGCTTCCCCCCCGGTCAGCGCGTTATACATGAAGGTGGCGGTGTAATTCTTGCGCTCGGCAAAGCGCAGGCCATAGGCATCGCGCACTGCGAGCCATTCGGGGCGGCGAAAAAACTCGACATCGCCGCCAATTGTCAGGCGCGGCGCGGCGCGCGCCAGATCGTCCATCGTTGCGATACCCAGTTCAGCCGCGCGGTCTTGCCGCATCGCTAGCGCATAGGCATTTTCGAAGCCCAGCCGCCCTAGCACCAGCGTGCCGGTGGTCTCGCGCTCGTAATCTGCCAATGTCCGGTAGATTTCCTCGCGCCCCGGATTGTCTTCGCGCTTAAGCACATTGGTCCATAGCGTCCCGGTATAATCCACGCTGATATCGACCGCGCCGGTCGTCACCGCATTATGCACCACCGCGCTGCCCAGCCCGTCACGATAGGCAACCTCGAAGCCGGAGCGTTCCAGCTGCATCCCGATCAGCTGGGCGAGAATATATTGTTCCGAAAAGCTCTTGGCCGCGATCACCACCCGGTCATCGTCGCCCGCCTGCGCGCGCTGGTTCCATGCCGCGGTGCCGATGCCCGCCAATGCCAGTGCCAGCCCGGCCCAGACCATCCAGCTTTTACGCCGGGCGAAGCCGCGCTCCACCGCGCCGAGCAGAGCATCGGCCACCAGCGCCAGCCCCGCCGAAGCAAAACATCCCGCCAGCACCAGCGCCCAATTCTGCGTCTGCAATCCGGCGAATATCGGGTCGCCGAGCGAAGGCTGGCCAACCGTGGTAGACAGGGTGGCCGCGCCGATCGTCCATACCGCCGCGGTGCGGATGCCCGCCATGATATAGGGCGCGGCGAGCGGTGCCTCGACCAGCCGCAATTTCTGCCAGAAGGTCATACCAACCGCGTCGGCCGCCTCCAGCACTTCTGTCCCCATCTGCTCGCGCGCGGTGACGGTGTTGCGCAGGATCGGCAGCAACGCATAAAGCGACAGGGCCAGGAATGCGGGAAGGAAACCCAGCGTCGGCAGCCCGTCGCCGAACACCGCGCGCAGGCTCAGCAATATAGGGAAGAACAGCGCCAGCAGCGCCAGCGCCGGGAAGGTCTGGACCAAGCTGGCGAAGCCAAGCGAGGCGCGCGCAACTTGCCGGTTCTGCCCCGCCCAAACCGCCATCGGCAGGGCAATCGCAATACCCAGCGCCAATGCCGCCGCCGCCAGCAGGACATGCGCGGCCAGCTTGTCGCCCAGCCCCAGCAGGATCGCGCCGATATCGCTCACGCGGAAATCTCCGCCATACGCGCAGCCTGGTGACGCGGCACCGCGACCAGCGCCTGAGCGATCTCTCCGCCCGCACCCTCCATCAGCGCATGCGGCGTTTCATCAGCAACGATTTGCCCGGCATCCATCACCATTACGCGGTCCGCGAGCAGCAACGCCTCGGCCATGTCATGCGTGACCATCAGGGTGGTCAGGCCCAGCCGCCGGTGCAGGTCGCGGACCTGGTCGCCCAGCGAATCGCGCGTCAAAGGATCCAGCGCGCCGAAAGGTTCGTCCATCAGCAGCGTCTGCGGCGCGCCGGCCAGCGCCCGCGCCACGCCCACACGCTGGCGCTGTCCGCCCGAAAGCTCGTGCGGCATACGGCTGGAATGCTCCGCCTCCAGCTCCACCAGTTCGAGCAATTCGGCAATCCGCGCATCCGGCAAAGGCGATCCGGCCAATCGCGGCCCGATGCCGATATTGCGCGCTACATCCATATGCGGGAACAGGCCGATGCCCTGAAACACATAACCGATCCGGCGGCGCAGCATCGAAGGCGGTACATCGCGCACATCGCGCCCTTCGAGCAGAACCCTGCCTGCATCCGGATCAACCAGCCGATTGGCCATTTTGAGCAAGGTCGATTTGCCCGACCCAGACGCACCGACCAGCGCGACGAAGCTTTGCGCACCGATGTCCAGCGTCACCCGGTCCACGGCGGTCACATCGCCGAATTGCCGGGTTACGCCATCGAAGCTGAGTTGGGGCGGCGGGGCGGTGCTGTCGCTCACTCGCTGGCGGTGTCTTCGCTCGGCTCGGAATATTCGACCTGGCGCACCACCACTTCGCGCCCATCCTCGTCCACGGCGGTCATCACGCCGTCGCGGCCGGGCGGGCGAACCGTCCAGCACAGCCGTGCATCGTCGGCATCCTCGCCGCTATTGTCGGGGCGGTAGCAGATACGATTGCCGCTTGGCTTGTCCCAGCTGCCGATTTGCCAGATTTCTCCGTCGCGGAAATCGCGGTAGGTGCCGTCGGGATCGATGAAAGTGGTGTAAACCGCCCCATCATTGTCATTCGCTGCCCATGCAGTGCCGGACATTTCGACCGGTTCAGACGGGGGCGGCAGCGTGGACGTTGGCGCGGCCGCAGCCTCGGCGGTGTTTTCCAGCGCCGGGGCAGCGTCTTCCTCAGATGGATTATCGGCGCATGCTGCCAGCAATGCGAGCGGCAGGCCCCATCCCATAATCCGAATGGTCCTGTTGCGATGCACTCTCATACTCCTAGGCAGATTGTCAGCGGTAACGATCCTAGCCTGCCAGGGCCGCCAGCGAAACGACCACTTCCGCGCGCAAGCCGCGTTCTTCGAAGGTCCGTTCTATCTTGCCGTCGAGCTGGCCTTCCACTGCGAGTTTGACAAGCCTCGACCCGAACCCTTCGGGTCCCTCCGACGGCTCGAAATCCGGGCAGTCTTCCTGCCAGACGATCCGCAGGCATTTATCGTCCTCGGCGGGTGAGATATCAATGAACACCGCTCCGCCTTCTTGGGACAAGGCGCCATATTTCGCCGAATTGGTTGCCAACTCGTGCATCACCAGCGCCAGCGGCGTGGCGGCGCGGGCGCCGATTGCGCCATCTTCGCCGGTCACCACGATGCGCGTGTCGGAGCCGTGGCGATACGGGGCCAGGAGGTCTCCCAGCAGGCCGTGCAAACTGTCGCCCTTGCGGCCTTCCAGCGGACGGACATAATCATGCGCCCGGCCCAGCGCGCCGATGGTTTGCGTCAGATCATCGGCGAATTCGCGCACTTCCGGCTTCCCGCGTGAGCGGATCGCGACCAGGCTGGAGACGACCGCGAAAATGTTCTTGATGCGGTGCGACAGTTCCTTGGCCAGCAGCTCGCGTCCTTCGGATTCCACGTGGCTGTCATGCACATCGGTCAGCGTGCCGAACCAGCGGATCACGTCTCCCACACCGGTCTTTACCGGCAGTGCGCGGGCCAGCATCCAGCGATAGGTGCCATCATGTCTGCGATAGCGAAACTCCGCATCGAACTGTTCGCTATTGGTCAAGGCGGTTCGCCATAGCGCGATCACATCATCGCGTTCTTCGGGATGGATGTTCGGAAATCCAGCCTCCGGCAGCGTTTCGTCAACCCACCCGGCATATTCGCGCCAGCGCCGATTGATATAGTCGAAAGAGCCATCGGGCGTTGCAGTAAATGCCAAGGCGGGGATCGCATCGGCAAAATAGCGGTTGCGAATAACCGACTGTTCGCGTTCCTGTGTGGCAGCGAGGTTCTGCCGCCTCGCCTGCAAGCGGCGCATGACCGATTGCGCCAACACCTGCAGCCCATGGCGCTGCATGTCCGTCAGCCCCTGCGGCCTTGGCTCCCGGTCGATCACGCAGAGCGATCCCAGCGGCAGGCCTTCTTCGGATTTCAGCGGAAAGCCGGCATAGAACCGTATCCGCGGTTCTCCTGTTACCAGGTCGTTATCCGCAAAGGTCGGATCGAGCAGCGTATCGGGGACGATCAGCGCATCGTCGCGCAGCATCGCATGGGCGCAAAAGCTGACCCGGCGCGGCGTTTCGCGCTCGTCAAGACCGTGCCGCGCGAGAAAACGTTGCCGTTCCTGTTCGACCAGGCTGACCAGCGCGATCGGCGCGCCGCACAGCCTGGCGGCGAAATCGGTTATTGCGCTGAGTTCGCTATCTTCCTCGAGCTCGTTCAGAGCATAGCGCTGCAAAACGCCCAGGCGCGCTTCTTCATCGGCTGTCTCGGGCGGGCGCGCTGTCAGTACTGCTGCGCCCTCCCCCTGACTCAGTTTCATTGTACGACCTCAAAACCGCAGCATAGGCGTTAAATCAGACAGATTCAAAGGCTTTGTCCCGGTTTAACCTATGTCAAGCGGGGCGGGTTTGCGGCTCTGCCCGCCACCCGCTATGCGGCTGGAATCTGAAAGGGAATTTAATGCGCGCTACACCCGATTTCGATTTCCAGCTAGGCGAGGCCGCCGACATGATCCGCGAATCGGTCGCCCGATTTGCCGATGAACAAATCGCGCCGCTCGCCGAAAAGGCCGACCGCGAGGACTGGTTTCCGCAAGAACTATGGCCCGCAATGGGCGAACTGGGCCTGCACGGGCTAACCGTGGACGAGGCCGATGGCGGCCTTGGCCTGGGTTATCTGGAACATGTCATCGCGGTGGAAGAAGTCAGCCGGGCGAGCGCCTCGGTCGGGCTCAGCTACGGCGCGCATTCCAACCTGTGCGTCAACCAGATCCGCCGCTGGGGGAATGAAGAGCAAAAGGCGAAATATCTGCCGAAGCTGATTTCGGGCGAACACGTCGGTTCGCTGGCCATGAGCGAGGCCAGCGCCGGCTCCGATGTCGTCTCGATGAAGCTGAAGGCCGAGGCTGTTCAGGGCGGCTACGTCCTCAACGGCACCAAGTTCTGGATCACCAACGCGACCCATGCCGATACGCTGGTGGTCTATGCCAAGACCGATGGCAGCGCGGGCAGCCGCGGCATCACCGCTTTCCTGATCGAAAAGGATATGCCCGGTTTCAGCATCGGCCAGAAAATCGACAAGATGGGTATGCGCGGCAGCCCCACGGCAGAGTTGGTGTTCAACGATTGCGAAGTCTCCGAAGAGCAGATCATGGGCCCGCTGAATGGCGGCGTGGGCGTGCTGATGAGCGGGCTGGATTACGAACGCGTGGTCCTCGCCGGATTGCAGCTCGGCATCATGCAGGCCTGCCTCGACACGGTCATCCCGTATTTGCGCGAACGCAAGCAGTTCGGAAAGCCCATCGGCAGCTTCCAGCTGATGCAGGCCAAGGTGGCGGACATGTATGTCGCCCTGCAATCGGCGCGTGCCTACACCTATGCGGTGGCCAAGGCGTGCGACGCCGACCAGACGACCCGCTTCGATGCGGCAGGCTGCATCCTTCTGGCCAGCGAAAACGCCTTCAAGGTCGCGGCAGAGGCGGTGCAGGCGCTGGGCGGCGCGGGCTATACCAAGGACTGGCCGGTGGAACGCTATTTGCGCGACGCCAAGCTGCTCGATATCGGCGCAGGGACCAACGAGATCAGGCGGATGCTGATCGGACGCGAGCTGATCGGGGCGGCCTCTTGATCCTCCCCGGAACGGGGAGGGGGACCATGCGAAGCATGGTGGAGGGGCACCCGGCGTGATCACCGGGCCACCGGACACGATCAGGCGCGCCCGAAAACTGCGCAGCGAGCTTAGCCTTCCGGAGCGAGTGCTGCTCAAGGAGCTGCGCAAACGCCCCGGCGGGCACAAGTTCCGGCCGCAGCATGGCGCGGGAGACTATGTCCTCGATTTCTTTTGCGCGAAAGCCAGGCTGGACATCGAAATCGACGGGTTTGCCCATGACGGCGAGCGAGCGGAAAAACGAGATAAACGTCGTTCGCATTATCTGCGCTCGCAAGGTATCGCGACCACGCGTATTCCTGCGGCAAAAGTCTTGAATGAATTGGAAGGGGTTGTTTTGCGGATAGTCGAGATTTGCAATGCGCGGGTGGCGGAACTTACTGCCAAACGCGGGGTGCCCCTCCACCATCGTCCCGATGGTCCCCCTCCCCGTTCCGAGGAGGAATTTTCGTGACCGCACCCACCCTTACCTCGAAAATCGACCTCGAAAGTCCGGCTGCAAAATCCAACGTCGCGCATAATCGCGCGTTGAAGGACGAGCTTCGCAAGAAGGTGGCGCAAGCTGCTTTGGGCGGGTCGGAAGGGTCTCGCGAGCGTCATGTCGGGCGCGGCAAGTTGCTGCCTCGTGAGCGGGTGGAGCGGTTGCTCGATCCCGGCTCGCCGTTTCTTGAGATCGGCCAGCTGGCGGCGGGCGATATGTATAAGGACGATATTCCCGGCGCGGGGATGATCGCCGGGATCGGGCGCGTTTCGGGGCGGCAATGCATGATCGTGTGCAATGATGCCACGGTGAAGGGCGGCACTTACTACCCGATGACCGTCAAGAAGCATCTGCGCGCACAGGAAATCGCGCAGGAGAATCGCCTCCCGTGCATCTATCTGGTCGATAGCGGCGGCGCGAATTTGCCGCATCAGGCCGAGGTTTTTCCCGACCGCGACCATTTCGGCCGCATCTTCTTCAACCAGGCCAATATGAGCGCGATGGGCATCCCGCAAATCGCCTGCGTGATGGGCAGCTGTACGGCAGGCGGAGCCTACGTGCCCGCAATGTCCGACGAGACGGTAATCGTGCGCGAGCAGGGCACCATCTTCCTCGCCGGGCCGCCATTGGTGAAGGCCGCGACGGGCGAGGAAATCAGCGCCGAGGATCTGGGCGGCGGCGACCTCCATGCCAAGAAATCGGGCGTAGTCGATCACTTGGCCGAGAATGACGAACACGCGCTGACTATCGTGCGTGATATCGTCAGCCATCTGGGTGCAAATACGCAGGCAGCGCAGAATATCGACCTGCGCGATCCACGCCCGCCAAAATTCGATGCCGAGGATCTCTACGCCATCGTGCCCGACGATGTCCGCGCGCCCTATGACGTGCATGAGATTATCGCACGGATCGTCGATGGCAGCGAGTTCCACGAATTCAAGGCGCAATATGGCTCCACCCTAGTCTGCGGTTTTGCCCATATCTGGGGGATGCCGGTCGCGATCCTGGCCAATAATGGCGTGCTGTTTTCCGAAAGCGCGCAGAAGGGCGCGCATTTCATCGAACTGGCCGCGCAGCGCCGTATCCCGCTGCTGTTCCTGCAGAATATTTCCGGCTTCATGGTCGGCGGCAAATATGAAGCCGAGGGTATTGCTAAGCACGGCGCGAAGCTCGTCACCGCGGTCGCCACCGCCACCGTCCCCAAGATCACCGTGGTGATCGGCGGCAGCTTCGGCGCAGGCAATTACGGCATGGCCGGCCGAGCATACTCCCCGCGCTTCCTGTTCACATGGCCCAATGCGCGCATCAGCGTGATGGGCGGCGAACAAGCCGCCAGCGTGCTCGCCACCGTCCACCGCGACGCGGATGGCTGGAACGAGGATGAAGCCGAAGCCTTCAAGGCCCCGATCCGCCAGAAATACGAGGATGAAGGCAACCCTTATTACGCCACTGCGCGGCTGTGGGATGACGGCGTGATCGACCCGGCGCAAACCCGCGACGTGCTCGGGCTGAGCCTGGCGGCGACGCTGGAAGCCCCGATCGCAGAACGGCCCGCTTTCGGCGTGTTCCGGATGTAAAACTTTGCCGTCGCCGCGCGACTTAATATTTGTTAGGCGCCTCGGCGGGAGAGACGATGACCGCATCACTGCACGCACAGCCCGCTCGCGCGCCACCGATTCTGTCGCGTTTCGTGCGGTGGATCATCTTTCGTATCTGGCGGTTCCAAGGGTGGCGGATCGCTGGCGAACCGCCGGCTGGCCTGAAGAAATTCGTGATTGCGGGCGCGCCGCATACCTCCAACTGGGATTTCGTGTTCTTTGCCGGGGCCACGCAGGAACTCGGCATCCAGCCCAACTTCATGGGCAAGCACACGCTGTTCAAAGGCTTCATGCGCAACTTCATGTTCGATATGGGGGGCATCTCCATCGACCGGACGAAGCGCGCCAATGCGGTCGAGCAGGTCGCGGCGGAATTCGAGCGGCGTGACGAGCTTGCGCTGGTGATCGCGGTGGAGGGAACGCGCTCGAGCGACGGAACGTGGCGCTCCGGCTTCTACAATATCGCCCAAGCGGCGAATGTGCCGATCGTGCCCGCATGGGTGTGCAATGCGGATAAGGTGCTGGGTTTCGGCCCAGCCATCGCGCCAAGCGGCAATTACGGCGAGGACCTGGCCCGGATCGCACAGTTCATGCTGTCCAAACGACCCGGCTATTCGCGTTACGAAGTCCTGGAGGCGCAGGCACGACGGTTGATCGAGGAGGGGGAAGGCGATGCTTGAGGGGTTACTGATCAACGCAGCGGTGCTGGCCGCAGTGATGCTGGCGGCATGGCGCATTGCCGTGCGGATCGACGACGTGTCGTTCATCGATGCGATATGGGGCGGCGGGATGGCGCTTATGGCGCTGACCAGCTGGCTGCAACTGGACAGCAAGAGCGCGCTGGCGACCACCATCCTCGCCATGGCGGCGGCATGGGGCATTCGTCTGTTCGGCCATCTGTTCAAGCGCTGGCGGCGCGACGGCGAGGACAACCGCTACAAGCGCATCATGAAGAAGAGCCGCGAGAACGGTACCTTCGCACGCGATGCGCTGATCAAGGTGTTCGGTATGCAGGCGCTGCTGCTGTTCCTCGTCTCCAGCCCCGCGCAGGTCGGTATTCTGGCTGCAGAGCAGCCGCAGGAGTTGGGCACGCTCGGCTGGATCGGCCTGGCGCTGTTCCTGGTCGGCATATTCTTCGAATGGGTGGGCGATCACCAGCTGGAAGAGTTCAAGGCAGACCCCGCGAATAAGGGCAAGGTGCTCGACAGCGGTCTGTGGCGCTATACCCGCCATCCCAATTATTTCGGCGATGCATGCGCCTGGTGGGGCATCTGGCTGGCAGCGGCGAGCAATGGCTGGGACGTGGCGCTGTGGACTGTTGCTGGACCGATTTTCCTGACCTTCACGCTGACCCGGTGGAGCGGGGTGACCTTGCTGGAAAAGGGAATGGATAAGTCCAAAGGCGACAAATATGCGGATTACAAACGCCGCACATCCGCCTTTATCCCGCTGCCGCCGAAGAGCTGATTGGAAGCCTGTCTCGGACCCGTAGCCGGTCTCGTGAGTTGAGAAAGCAACATTGTAATTCAAAGGAGATTTCTCACCATGCGCAAGATCGCAACCTTCGCCGCCCTCCCCGCTCTCGCTCTGGCACTGGCAGCCTGCGGTGACAGCGACGAGGTCGATACGACTACCGAAAGCCAGGGAACGGCTATCGCCGATCCTGCCACCGACTATCCGCCGGTCGCCACCGATGCGCGGTCCAGCCTGGATTGGGCGGGAACCTACGAACAGCGCACTGCCGACGGGCGTATCCGCTCGCTGACGCTGGGCGAAGGCGACACCTATACGCTGACGGATGCAGAGGGGGTCGAAACCACCGGCACCTTCAACTGGTACGCCGATAACAGCCGTATCCTGATCCAGGTCGATGGTGAGGATATGGTGTTCGCGATCGCCGATGGCACGATCTACCGTCTGTCCGGCCCCGATGCCGCAATCGATGGTCCGTTCGGTGCCGAGCAGGCGTGGCAGGAATCGATCACCCTGGAATATTGATCGCCGCACAGCGATACGAAAAAATCCCCGCGCGGCCTGCGGCTGCGCGGGGATTTTCGTGTCTGACAGGCGCAGCGCCGCGAGGCAGCTATTGCAGCTCGGCCTCGTCCGCAGCCGCGATCATGGTTTGCGCGGCCTGGCGATAGGTTTCGACATAGGCAGCGACAACGGGATCGGCCACGAAGACCGGCCGGCCTGGCAATGGGGGGACTTGCTGCCCGCCCGGCCCGGTGCCTTCGCGTTGAAGGATGACATTTGTCGCCGCTGCCGACTGCGTCCGGGACAGCCCGGCATTCACGCGCAATTCGATATCGGTGAACATCCGCCCGCTGCTTTGCACGCTGGTCACCAGCATGGGGCGCGCCGCGTCGATGGTGCCGTAATCGCAAATGTAAGCGCGGTGAGTATGGCCCGACACGACTAGGTCCACTCCGGAGTTTAGCCGGTCGAGTATCGTGCGGAGCGGGCCGGAAAGCGCATCGCAGCCGCCAATCGTGTTGCTAGCCGAAGGTGTCAGGCCTTCATGCACCGCCACGATAACCGCATCGGCCCCGGCGCTGCGCAATGCGGCGGCCTCCCGGTTGATCGCCTCCGCCTCGTCCTCAAAAGTCAGCCCGGCGACCGAGCCGCTGGTGGCGGCGGGCGTTCCCTCCAGCGTCAGCCCGACTATGCCGATAGTCACCCGGTCGGCACCGCTGCCGAACTGGCGCGTGGCGCTGGCAGGAAACAGGCTGGCCGACCCCTGCCGGACATTGGCGGCGAGGAACCGGAACTGCGCCCCGGCGAAGTTTTCGAGCGCGCAAGGCTGCTGGCCGGTATGCGCCGCGCAGCCACCGGTCTGGAGGCGCTTGAGCTCGGCCACGCCCTCGTCGAATTCGTGATTGCCGACCGCGTTGAAATCCAGCCCGATGCGGTTCATTGCGCCGATTGTCGGTTCGTCCAGGAAACGCGCCGAAATGGCCGGGCTCGCCCCCACCAGATCGCCTGCGGAGATCACCAGCGTGTTGGGGTTCTGAGCCTTCACCCGGTCCACCGCATCGCCCAGCCACGCTGCGCCGCCGACCAGCGCGGAGCCGGTCGAGCCGTCCTCCAGCCGGAATTGCAGCGGCGCCCCGAACGGGGCGATCGCGCCATGAAAATCGTTGAACGCGACGATCCGAATGGTGACCGGGTTGGTCGCTGTTCCCCCACCGGAACCGCCACCCATAGGAGGTGTCGGCGCGCCGGAAGAGCCACCCCCGCTGCCGCATGATACGAGCAGGGCTGCTCCCAATGCGGCGAGTATCGGGCGAATAAACCTCATCGTCCCCTTCTACCGGCAGCAGGCGCAGCCGGGAAGGGTTTGATTACACGTCCAGATTGGCCACGTTCAACGCATTGTCCTGGATGAACTCGCGGCGAGGTTCGACGATATCGCCCATCAGGCGGGTAAAGATCTCGTCCGTTACATCGGCATCCTCGACCTTCACCTGCAGCAGCGCGCGGTTTTCCGGATCGAGCGTGGTTTCCCACAACTGTTCGGCATTCATCTCGCCCAGACCCTTGTACCGCGCGATCTTGAGGCCCTTGCGACCAGCCGACAGCACATTGTCGAGCAATTGCGTGGGCCGGGTAATCGCATCGTCATCGGTGAAAGCGGGCGTATCCGCGTCGGTTTCGTCCTCTGCCTGCTCGGCATCTTCCGTAGCTGCCGCATCGCCCGATTTGACCAGGCGCGAAGGTGCTTCATAGGCCTCGGCGTGTTCCTGCGTGAGGCGGTGCAGCTTGCGCGCCTCCGCGCTGGTCAGGAACGCCGCCTCGATCAGATGGACGTCGGTCACTCCGCGCCAGACCCGGTCGAAGCGCACCGAACCATCATCCATGATCTGCGCCGACCACTTCGCGTCGAGATCGCCCGACTGCAAATGGCCTGCCGCCTTGTCCAGCGCCGCCTGCCGCGCCTCGCGGTCCAGATCGGGGGCCAGCCCGCCGGCCAGCGCCATCGCCTCGATCAGCCCGGCATCATATTTGCGCGGCACGAAAGCCATCAGATTGCGGATGCGCAGCGCGTGTGCGACCAGTTCTTCCAGCTCGCGCCCACCGCGCGCGCCGCCTTGCGTTTCCAGCACCCGGCCGGTCAGCCCAGCCTCCATCAGATAGCGGTCGAGCGCGCCCTGGTCCTTCAGATAGACCTCGCTCTTGCCCTTGTTCACTTTGAACAGTGGCGGCTGGGCGATGAACAAGTGTCCCGACTTGATGATATCCGGCATCTGCCGGTGGAAGAATGTCAGCAGCAGCGTGCGGATATGCGCGCCATCGACATCGGCGTCGGTCATGATGACGATCTTGTGATAGCGCAGTTTTTCGAGGTTGAACTCGTCGCGGATGCCGGTGCCCATCGCCTGGATCAGCGTGCCGACTTCCTTGGACGAGATGATCCGGTCGAACCGCGCGCGCTCCACATTCAGGATCTTGCCCTTCAGCGGCAGGATCGCCTGATAATGCCGATCGCGCCCCTGCTTGGCCGAACCACCGGCCGAGTCGCCCTCGACCAGGAACAGCTCGCTCTTCGCAGGATCGCGTTCCTGGCAATCGGCCAGCTTGCCGGGCAGGCTCGCAATATCCATCGCGCCCTTGCGCCGCGTCAGTTCGCGCGCCTTCTTTGCCGCTTCGCGCGCGGCGGCGGCATCAATCACCTTCTGGATGATGGTCTTGGCGTGGGCGGGGTTTTCCTCCAGCCATTCGGTCATCTTGTCGCTCATCAGGCTTTCGAGCGGCTGGCGAACTTCGGAGCTGACCAGCTTGTCCTTGGTCTGGCTGGAGAACTTCGGATCGGGCAGTTTGACGCTAACGATGGCGGTCAGGCCTTCGCGCATGTCCTCGCCGGATAGCGAAACCTTCTCCTTCTTCAACATACCCGAAGCATTGGCGTAACCGTTGAGCGTACGGGTCAACGCAGCGCGGAAGGCCGCGAGATGCGTACCGCCATCGCGTTGGGGAATGTTGTTGGTGAAGGTCAGGACGTTTTCGTAATAGGAATCGTTCCATTCCAGCGCCACGTCGATACCGATGCCGTCCCGCTCCGCCGAAATGGCGATGGGATCGGGGATCAGCGCGGTCTTGTTGCGGTCGAGATAGCGCACGAAGGCCGCGATGCCGCCTTCGTAGAACAGGTCATGTTCGACCGGTTCCTCGTGCCGGTTGTCGCGGATCAGGATGCGCACGCCCGAATTAAGGAACGCCAGCTCGCGGTAGCGATGCTCCAGCTTTTCGAAATCGAATTCGGTCACGTTCTTGAACGTGTTGGTGCTGGGCATAAAGGTGACGCGAGTCCCCTTCTTGAAGCCGTTCTTGTCGCTCATGAGCCCCGCATCTTCGGGCACCTTGGGCGCATCGCCCGTCACTTCGAGCGCCTTGACCGCGTCGCCATGCTCGAAGCGCATCTCATGCGTTTTTCCATCGCGCCAGATCTTCAGCTCGAGGAATTCGGACAGCGCGTTGACCACCGAAACGCCGACGCCGTGCAGCCCGCCCGAAACCTTGTAAGCGTTGTCGTCACTGGTGTTTTCGAACTTACCGCCGGCATGCAGCTGGGTCATGATGACCTCGGCAGCGGACACGCCTTCTTCCTTGTGCATATCCACCGGGATGCCGCGGCCATTATCCTCCACCGAAACGCTGCCATCGGCATTCATTTCGATCAGAACAAGGTCGCAATGGCCCGCCAGCGCCTCGTCGATGGCGTTATCGGAAACTTCGAACACCATATGATGCAAGCCCGACCCGTCGTCGGTATCGCCGATATACATGCCGGGGCGCTTGCGCACGGCATCCAAGCCTTTGAGAACCTTGATCGAATCGGAATCGTACGCGTTTGCGTTCGGGGTTTTGTCGGGCGTGGTATCGGGTGTTTCACTCATGCGTAACATATAGGCGCTGCGGCCCGGTTTCCCAAGCGTTTGGGGGCTTTATCCCCGCTGGAAATAGCTAGCCGCCCTGCTATCGCTATCGCCAATGGGAGAGCGCAGAATGAACGAAGCCGAACTGGACGAATATCTGGCCGGGCCGTGGGGCACGTATGCGCAGGTTCTGGCGAGCTGGGCGGCGCTGCGGCCCGATGCGCTGGCGCTCAGAGACAGGGGGCGCGATGATGCTGGCGATCTGACGTGGGGCCAGATGTGGGACCGGGTGCAGCGCATTGCCGCCCGGCTGGTGGAAACCGGGCTGCAGCGCGGGCAGCCAGTGGCGATCCTGGGCAGCTCGACCAGCAATTACGCGATGGTGTATCTCGGCGCGGTAATCGCGGGCGGTGTGGCAGCCCCGCTCACCACCAGTGCAACCAGGGACCAGCTTTCCGCTATGGGCAGGGATAGCGGGGCGCGGCACCTCTTCATCGACCGCGCCAAGGCGGACGAGCTGGGCGCGGACTTCCTGTCCGAGCTCGACCATATCGTGCTGGATGAGGAGCTGGACGACTGGATGGCCCCCGAAGGCACGCCTGCGCCAAACCACACGCCGGATAAGTCCGACCCCTTGAATATCATCTATTCCAGCGGAACAACGGGCACGCCCAAGGGCATCGTCCACAGCCACGCGATGCGCTGGGTGCAATTCGCGCCCACCGCCGCCAGCTACCGCGCGCAGGGAATTGCAGTGAACGGGCTTACCTCCACCCCGCTGTATTCCAACACCACCATGGTCGCGTTTCTGTCCACCCTGCTGGCGGGCGGGACGGTGACGATCATGGGCAAGTTCGACACGGTCCGCTGGCTGGAACTGGCGCAAGACCATGCGATCTCCTTCACCATGCTGGTGCCGGTGCAATATCAGCGGGTGATGGCAGAGCCGCGCTTCGACGAGTTCGACCTGTCCGCCATGCGTCTGAAATATTGCACCAGCGCGCCGTTTTCCGCCGAGCTAAAGGCCGAGGTGCTGCGCCGGATGCCAGGCGGGCTGATAGAGATTTATTCGATGACCGAGGGCGGCGTCGTCTGTCTGCTGGCCGCGCATGAGTTTCCGGACAAGCTGCACACGGTGGGCCGTCCCGCCCCCGGTTCTCGGCTGAAAATCCTCGATGACCAAGACCGGGAAGTCGCCCCCGGCGAGCCCGGCCAGCTGGTCGGCATCGGCCCCGCCATGATGAGCGGTTACCAGAACCAGCCCGGCAAGACGCGCGAGGGATACTGGACCGATCCCGATAGCGGCGAGACGTGGCAGCGGATGGGCGATATCGGGCGGATCGACGCCGATGGCTTCCTGGAACTGGTCGGCCGCGCGAAGGACATGATCATCTCGGGCGGGTTCAACATTTACCCGGTCGATCTGGAAAACGAGCTGCTGGCCGAGCCGGAAGTGGACGAGGCTGGTGTGGTTGGCGTGCCGTCCGAACGCTGGGGGGAGACGCCGGTCGGGTTCGTGACGCTGGTGGATGGCGCGAAACGCGATGCGGCTGATATCATGGAGGCTATCAACGAACGGCTGGGCAAGACGCAGCGCCTGGCGATGCTCCACGCTATCGACGAAATGCCGCGCAGCCATATCGGGAAACTGCTGAAGACCGATCTGCGCGCGATGGCGGAGAAGCTGGGTCTGCCCGCCTAGTCCGCCGCCAGAAACGGCGCAGCAATCTCCGCCCGCACCCGCGCGGGCCGTCCGCTAGCTCTGTCGATCATCGCCCAGGTCGTATTGGCACTGACGATCGCCTTGCCCGCAGCATCGGTGAAAACCACCCGCCGATCGAACTTCGCACCGCTGGGCGTGCCGGGAATGAAGGTCTCCCCCGTCACGCTGTCCCCGGCCGCAATATTGCCGCGATAGTCGATCTCGTGGCGGATCACGACCCAGATATAGGTGTCGCGATCCTCGGCCCGCGCCGTGTCCTGCCAATGCGCGGTGGCAAGGTCCTGGATCCACTGGACCCAGACCGCATTGTTCACATGGCCCAGCTCGTCGATATGCTCCGGCGCGGCGGTGAAGGTTCGGGAGAAGCGGGCGGTCACGGAGCAATCCTTCGAGACGGTTCAGCCAGAGGCTTCACCTCCTCAGGACGAACGGACATAGAAAAACCGTTCGCCCTGAGGAGCGAAGGCTTTGGCTGAGCGTCTCGAAGGATCACTCGCGCGCCTCTGCCACCATCCCCATCTGCCACAGCAGGAAGGCATACTCCTCCGCTGTTTCGCGCAAGCTCTCGAACCGGCCCGATTTGCCGCCATGCCCCGCGCCCATATTGGTCTTGAGCAGCAGGATATTGTCGTCGGTCTTCTTCTCGCGTAGCCGGGCGACCCATTTGGCGGGTTCCCAATAGGTGACGCGCGGATCGTTGAGGCCGGCGGTGACGAGCATCGGCGGGTAATTCTGCGCGGCGACATTGTCATACGGGCTGTAGGACAGGATATAGTCGAATGCCGCCTTGTCGGTGATCGGATTGCCCCATTCGGGCCACTCGCCCGGTGTCAGCGGCAGGCTGTCATCCAGCATCGTGCCCATCACATCCACAAACGGCACATGCGCAACCACTGCGCCCCACAGATCGGGATCGGTGTTGACGATGACGCCCATCAGCTTGCCGCCCGCACTGCCGCCCGAAGCAGTGATCTTGCCCGGCGCGGTATAGCCCCTATCGGCCAGCCCGCGCGCGACATCGACGAAATCGGCGAAGGTGTTCTTGCGCTCCATCAGCTTACCCTGGAGGTACCAGTTGCGCCCCAGATCGTCCCCGCCGCGAATATGCGCGATGGCATAGGCGAAACCTCGATCCACCAGGCTCAGGCGGCTGGTCGAAAAGCCCGGCGGCACGGCATAGCCGTAGGAGCCGTAGGCGTAGAGATGCAGCGGGCCCCCTTGTCCATTGGGTCCATCCGGGCGGTCCTTGCGATAGACCAGGCTTACCGGCACCATCGTGCCATCGCGCGCCTCGATCTCCAGCCGCTCCGTCGTATAGAGCGACGCGTCGTAACCCGACGGAATCTCGCGTACTTTCAACGTTTCCAGGCTCTGGTTCGCGACGCTGTAATCATACACCGTGTCGGGCGTGACCATGCTTTCATAACCCAGCCGCAGCACATCCATGTCCCATTCGGGATTGTTGCCGAGCCCGGCATTATAGCTCGCTTCGGGAAACGCGATCGGGGTCACGTCGGCGGGATCGTCATAGGAGCGGATTTGTACCTGATCGAGGCCGTTCAGCCGCCCTTCGGTGACGTAGAATTTCTCGAACAGGTCGAAATCGGTGAGATAAAACTCGTCCGACCCCGCAATCAGCGTCGTCCATTCGCCCGGCTCGTCCAGCGAGGCGGTGGCGAGGCGGAAATTGACGTGATCGTCATTGGTATGGATGAACAGCGTGTCACCGCGCAGATCGACATCGTATTCAACGCCCTTTTCGCGCGGGCGCACCAGGATTTGCTCGCCCTGCGGCTCTTCAACGCGGACCAGCCGGACTTCGCTCGTCTCGTTATCGCCGGTCGCGATAATCAGCCATTCGCGGTTGTTGGACAGGCCGGTGGCGACGCGGAAGCCTTCATCCCCCTCGTGATACAGCTCGATATCTTCGCTGCTATCGGTGCCGAGGCGGTGGAGGCGGGCATTATCGACCCGCCAATTGGAATTGGCGCGCCCGTAAACCAGCGCGCTGTCGCCCGCTACCCAGCTGAGGCCGGACAATGTTTCGGGGATCGTATCGGGCAGCAGTTCGCCCGTGCGCAGGTCCTTGATTCGCGCAGTGTAGCGTTCCGAGCCGTCGGTATCGGTGGAATAGGCCAGCAGATCGCCGCTTTCCGAAACGCTCAGCGCGCCGAGCCGGAAATATTCGTGCCCCTCGGCCAGTTCGTTTTCGTCCAGCAGCAATACCGGCTCGCCGCCTGCACCCGCAGCACCCTCTGCACCGGAGGGCTTGCGGTACCATTTGCGATATTCGCCGCCTTCTTCGAACTCGCTCCAGTAAAGCCAATCGCCATCCTTTTGCGGGACGGTGGAATCGTCTTCCTTGATGCGACCGCGCATCTCCGAAAAAAGCTCGTCCACCAGCCCCTTATACGGCCCCATTTTCGCCTCGAACCAGGCATTCTCGGCCCGCAGATGCTCCAGAACGTCCTCATCGTCGATTTCCGGATAGGACTGGTCGCGCAGCCAGTGATAGGGATCGGCAATCGTGGTGCCGTGGCGGGTATAGGAATGCTCGCGCTGTTCGGCTTGCGGCGGGGAAGTGGGTGATGTCACGGACGCGCTTTCTGTTGCGGGGGCGGTGTCTTGCGCAGCAGCTGGCACCGCCAGCATCGCCACAGAAAGAGCCAATATCGAACGCATCGCACGCTCCCCTGATCGATTAAACGCCGCGCCCGGTGGCACAGCTTCGCGCGAAGCTCTATGTTGGGCGCGAAAGGACCGCAAGCCATGCTGATGAAGACTCACGAAAACCGCCTCTCCGACCTGCGCAAGGAATTGGAGGCGCGCGGACTGGACGGCTTCGTGGTGCCGATTTCGGATGAGCATATGTCCGAATATGTCGGTGCCTATGCCCAGCGGCTGGCATGGCTGACCGGTTTCGGCGGCTCTGCGGGCAGCGCGATTGTGCTGCGCGACAAAGCGGCGATGTTCACCGATGGCCGCTACACCATCCAGGTGCGCGAGCAGGTCGATGGCGAGCTTTACGATTACGAGCCGGTCCCTGCATCGGACCACGCCACGTGGTTGGCGGCGAACGCGCCCGAGGGGGCAAAAATCGGCTACGACGCATGGCTCCACGGGCGCGGCTGGGTGGAACAGGTTGCCCCGGCGCTCGCCAAAAAGGGCGGAGAGCTGGTTGCAGTGGATGGCAATCCGATCGACGCGGTGTGGCGCGATCAACCCGAACCGTCCCCCGCCAAGGCGGTGCCGCATGACGATGCGCTGGCCGGCCGGAGCAGCGCAGACAAGCGCGGCGAAGTGGCCGATTGGCTGCGCCGGGAAAACCTCGACGCGGTGGCGATCACCGCGCTCGATTCTGTCGCATGGCTGCTCAATATGCGCGGCGCCGATGTCGATAATACGCCGGTGGCATTGTCCTATGCCATCGCCCATGCCGACGGTACGGCGGAACTGTTCATCGCTCCCGAAAAGGTCAGCGAGGAACTCGCACGGGCATTGGGCAATGCGGTGACAATCAGGCCGCGCGACGAATTTGAGGGCGCGCTGGGCGACTATCGCGGCAAGCGTATCGCCGCCGATCCCGAAAGCGCCGTTGCAGGTATTTTCCAGACGCTGGAGGCGGCCGGGGCCGACGTGGTGGTGCGCCGCGATCCGGTACTGCTGGCCAAGGCGATCAAGAACCCCGCCGAAGTGCAGGGCCACCGCGATGCGCAGGCCACCGATGGCGCTGCGGTGACCAAGTTCCTGCTCTGGCTGCAGACCGAAGCAAGCAAGGGCGGGCAGGACGAGCTGAGCGCCGCCGCCCGGCTGGAGCAATTCCGCCGCCAATCCGATCAGCTACACGATCTCAGCTTCAACACCATCTCCGCCGCCGGCGAGCATGGCGCGCTGTGCCATTACAAGGTGGACGAGGATAGCAACGCACCGATCCAGCCGGGCAGCGTGTTCCTGTGCGACAGCGGCGGACAATATGATGCTGGAACCACCGACATCACGCGGACGGTATGGATTCCCGGCGAGGACGCAGCGACCCCGCCAGCCGAAGTGCGCGACCGCTTTACCCGCGTGCTCAAGGGACACATTGCGCTGGCCTGCGCCACTTTCCCGCCGGGCACCAATGGCGGCCAGCTCGATGCGCTCGCGCGGCAATATCTGTGGGCGGCAGGCATCGATTATGCGCATGGCACCGGCCACGGCGTCGGCAGCTATCTCTCGGTCCATGAAGGGCCGCAGCGCATCGCCAAGCCTGCGGGCGGGCAAGCCGGGACGAGCCAGGAACTGCTCGCAGGAATGATCTGCTCGAACGAGCCGGGCTATTACAAGACCGGCGAATACGGCATCCGGATCGAGAATTTGGTGCTGATCGTGGAGCGCGACATAGAAGGCGCGGAGGACCGGTATCTGGGCTTCGACACGCTCACCTTCGTGCCGATTGCGCGCAACATGGTCGATGTGGACATGCTGTCCCCTCAGGAGATCGCGTGGTGGAACGATTATCACGCGCAGACCCGCGATATTCTCGCCCCGCAACTGGAAGGCGACGCGCTGGCATTTCTGGAGGATGCCTGCCAGCCGATCGGGTGAGACTTGTGAGCGTCCCATCGTTCATGTAATGTTCCACCCGGTCGCCGAGTCGGTAGGGGAGAGTTCGCATGATTGGTTATGTAACGCTGGGCACCAATGATTTGCCGCGCGCGGCAAAGTTCTTTGACGCCATTGCTACCGAAATGGGCGTCGGCCGGATGATGGATTTCGAAACGTTCATCGCCTGGGGCGAAATGGGCGGCGGCGCGGGGATCGCTGCGACCAAGCCGTTTGACGGGCTGGAAGCGAGCACCGGCAATGGCACGATGGTGGCGTTCGAGGCGAAATCGCGCGAGCAGGTGAACCGGCTGCACGAAATCGCGTTGGCCCATGGTGGCAGCGATGAAGGCGCGCCGGGCCCGCGCGGCGAACCGGACGAGAACGGCATGGTGTTCTACGCCGGATATTTCCGCGATCCCGATGGCAACAAGCTTAACGCCTTCCTGATGGACAAGGTCGGCTAAGGGGGGGCGCGAAGATGGCCGCCAAACATCGTCTCGCGGACAATTTCATCCATCTCGGGATGGGCGCTACGGCCGAGCCGCAGCCTGCGTTCGATGGCATGGAATGGTATCAGGACTATACGCAGCGCACCGCCGGCGACGGCAAGGAAGGCCGCTTGGTCAGCCAGCACAGTTTCACCGAGGGCTGGCCCAGCTGGGAAATGCATCCGCATGGTAGCGAAGTGGTGATCTGCACCCGCGGGGCGATGGTGCTGACGCAGGAATTTCCCGACGGACGGATCGAAACCATGACGCTGGAAGCGGGCGACTATGCGATCAATCCCCCCGGCGTGTGGCATATCGCCGATGTAGAAACCCATGCGGAGGCGATCTTCATTACCGCCGGGGAAGGCACGCAGCACCGAGAGCGCGGGGCATCCGCGGCGGCCAGCTTGCCGCCCGCTGAACGCCAGCGGCTGGCTGATACAATCCGCGACAAATCTGCCCGCGCCCGGCATAAAGCTGCGACATTGGACCGCTAGAACCGGCATTGTGAGTGATGGGGCGCGGTTACCTCCCCCACTCCCAAGACCGGATAGGCCGTTTGGCCAATCCACCCGCGCCCCATCGCTCTTCGATAATGATAATCCTACGGAGAAATTTAATGCGTAAATCCACCTTCACCCTGTCCGTTGCTGGTGCCGCTATCATCGCGCTTACCGGCGGCGTCGCCATCGCCAATCAGCATGGCGGCGATCGCGGCGCGCCGATGACCTTGGCCCAGACCAAGACGCACAGCGCACAGATGTTCGAACGCATGGATGCCAATAATGACGGCGTGATCAATGCCGCAGACCGCGCCGCCAAGCGCGCCGAACGCTTTGCCGCAACCGACACCAACAATGACGGCGAATTGACCAAGGCCGAAATGACCGCCGCCCGCGAAGCGCGCAAGGCGGAGAAGCAGGAACGCCGCATGGAACGGCGCGAATCGCGCATGGAACAGCGTTTCGAACGGCTCGACACCGATAATAGCGGCGGTGTATCGCAGGCCGAAATGGATGCGGCCCAGCAGGCCCGCGCCGAGCGCAGGGGCGAAGCACGCTCCGAACGGCGCGGTGGCGGTGACCGGATGGGAATGCACCGCGGCGGCAAGGGTATGAAAGGCATGCGCGGCGGCAAGGGCATGGGCCGCATGATGCTGCGCATGGCCGATGCCAATAACGACCAGCAGGTCACCCGCGCCGAATTCGACACAGTAGTCGAAACGCACTTCGCCCAAATGGATGCCAACAATGATGGCACCGTAACCGCCGACGAGCGCAAGGCTGCCCGCAAGGCCATGCGTGACACGATGCGCGAAAAGCGCGGTGAGCGCGGCGGCATTCGCGGCCAGTAAGCGGCCCGTTCCCGCTTGATCTGCGCTTGACAGGGAATGGCGGCGGACCGCACGGTTCGCCGCCGCTTCCATGACAGAAAACCAAGCCACCACCCTGCTGCTCGTCGATGACGAGCCGAGCCTGCGAGAGCCCCTGGCCGAGTATTTGCGCGGCCAGGGGTTTGCCGTGCGCGAAGCCGAAAGCGCCGCCGCCGCCCGCTCGGCAATGCTAGAACAAACGCCCGATCTGGCCCTGCTCGACATCATGATGCCGGGCGAAGACGGCTTGTCGCTGTGCCGCCATCTGGTGGAGGCGCGCGACCTGCCGGTAATCTTGCTGACTGCAAAGGGAGAAGCGACCGACCGGATCATCGGGCTGGAGATCGGCGCGGACGATTACGTCACCAAACCGTTCGAGCCGCGCGAGCTGGTCGCGCGGATCCGCTCGGTCCTGCGCCGCGCGGCTCGGCCGGCGAACGGCACTTCCGACCCGGCGAGCGAGCCCAACTATACTTTCGAAGGCTGGCAGCTCGATCCGCTGAAGCAGAAACTGACCGATCCCGAAGGTGCGCTGGTGGCGCTGTCCACGGCGGAATTCCGGATGCTTCGCGCCTTTCTCGATCACCCGCGCCAGGTGCTCGACCGCGATCGCCTGCTCGATCTGGTACAGGGGCGCGAAGCGCATTTGTTCGACCGTGCGGTGGATAATCAGGTCAGCCGCCTGCGCGGCAAGATCGAGGCGGATCGCAGCAACCCGCAGCTGATCCTGACCGTGCGCGGCGGCGGATATCGCTTCGCCGCTGATGTCGCGCGGCAGGCCCGCAAAGATGGATGAGCGCAGCCAGATTCGGCCCCGGTGGCGGATCTGGCCGCGCAGCCTGTTCTGGCAAGTCATGGCCAGCGTGGCGCTGGCGCTGCTGGTGGCGCAGGCGGTCTCCACCGTGTTGCTGTTTCGCGCCGCCGAGGAACGGCGCCAGACCGAAACACTTACCGGCCTTGCGTTCCAGCTGGTTACCGGGGCCGAGCGAGAGAATTTTCGGCAGCAGCGCCGCGCCCTTCGCATGGACCGCGCAATGGATTCCGGCGCGATGGCAACAATGCGTCGCCGCAGCCGGTCGCCCGGGGGGTTACCGCGCCGCTTGCGCTACCAATCCAGCGACGCCGCACCCATCTTGCCCGGCGAAACAAATGACGAAGCGCGCGAGCAGCGGCTCTCTGCACTGCTCGCCGCGCAGGGCGTGGAGGTCGCCGAACTGCAGGTCATATCGCGCCAGGCAGGCGATGATCCGGCATTACAGCGGGCTGCCCGGCGGCTGACACGCTTTGCCGCCAATCCGGATTGGCGCGAACGACGCATATTGGTCGCCGGTTTACGGCGGGAAGGCGAAGATAGCTGGGAAATCGCACGAACGGTGCAGCCCCGCCGCGACGGGGGATCGCTTACCGGTCTGGTCGCGCAGACGCTGATCATTTTCGGCTTCCTGATGGCGATCCTGTTCGTCTTGCTGCGCCGCATCACTCAGCCGCTTGCCGCATTGACTCGCCGGGTGGAAAGTTTCGGGCGAACGCAAGGCTCCGCCGCCCCCCTCGCCGTGTCGGGGCCAAACGATATTCGCGATCTGATAACTGCGCAAAATGCGATGGAAGCCCGCATCGCGGCGTTGCTGGATGAAAAGGACGTGATGCTCGGCGCGATCGGGCACGATCTCAAGACCCCGCTGGCTGCGCTGCGTGTACGGATCGAAAGCGTCGAGAGCGATGCGGAGCGCGCCAAGATGGCGGCGGGGATCGAAGATATCACCGCCACGCTGGACGATATCCTCTCGCTCGCGCGGATTGGCCGCCCCTCCGCCCCGCCCGAACACGCGCAGCTTGGCGCGCTTACCGCTTCGGTGGCGGAGGAGTTCGAGGATATGGGCGAGCCGGTGACGTTGGGCGAAACCGCTCGCATCGCGGCGAGCGTCCATGTCACATGGATCCGCCGCGCCCTGCGCAATCTGATTGCCAATGCGCTGCGCTATGGCGGCAGTGCCGATGTCTCGCTGCACCGCGAAACCGCTACGGATGGCGAATTTGCGGTGTTCCGCGTAACCGATAACGGCCCCGGCATCGCCGATGACCGTATCGCCGACATGCTGGAGCCCTTCACCCGCGGCGAGGCCAGCCGCAACCGTGCCACCGGGGGTGCCGGGCTGGGTCTGACCATCGCCCGCGCCATCGCGCAGCAGCATGGCGGCGAGCTGCTGCTGGCCAACCGCCCCGAAGGCGGGCTGCGGGCGGAGCTGCGCCTGCCGCTGACCTCAGCCTAGCGCATCAATCCGCCGATCAGATTACGCACGAACCGCCCGGCAAGCGGCCCGGCTAGATCGGTGGCGATCGAACCGGCGGCCGATGTAACGCCGGATTTCATCGGGTTGGCGCGCGATTTCTTGCCCAATACCGCTGCCGCCGCTGCGCCTGCAGCGGATCCGGCGGCAACTTTTGCGCCCCGGCTGAAAGCCTTTTCCCACATCGACTTGGTTTTGCGAGGACGCTTGCGGACTTCCTCCTCGCCCTGGTCTTTCACTTCCTGCGCAGTCGCCGCGGCATCGGCAGCCTTGGCCAGCAGCACTTCCTCTGCGCTTTCACGATCGACGGCGGTATCGTATTTCCCCTCGACCGGGCTGATCGACTGGATAATCGCGCGCTCTTTTTTCGTCACCGGGCCAAGTCGGCTGCGCGGCGGCTTGATCAGCGTGCGCTGGACCACGGTGGGCGCCCCGTCCTCGTCCAGAGTGCTGACCAGCGCCTCACCCACGCGCAATTCGGTGATCGCCTGTTCGACATCGAGATCGGGATTGATACGAAAGGTTTCCGCCGCCGCCTTGATCGCGCGCTTGTCGCGCGGGGTGAAGGCGCGCAAGGCGTGCTGGACCCGGTTGCCGAGCTGGCCCGCGACATCTTCGGGAATGTCGATCGGGTTCTGCGTGACGAAGAACACGCCCACACCCTTGGACCGGATCAGCCGGACCACCTGCTCGATCTTGTCCTCCAGCGCCTTGGGGGCATCGTCGAACAGCAGGTGCGCTTCGTCGAAGAAGAACACCAGCTTGGGCTTTTCAGGATCGCCCACTTCGGGCAACGTTTCGAACAGTTCGGCGAGCAGCCACAGCAGGAAAGTGGCGTAGAGTTTCGGGCTGCGCATCAATTTGTCGGCGGCCAGGATGTTGACGATGCCGCGCCCCTGCTCGTCTGTTTTCAGGAAATCGTCGATTTCCAGCGCGGGCTCGCCGAAAAACAGGTCCGCGCCCTGGCTCTCGAAACTCAGCAACTGGCGCTGGATCGCGCCGACCGATTGCTTCGAGACATTGCCATATTTGCCCGACAGTTCCCTGGCGTTGGCGCTGGCCCAGGCGAGCACCGATTGCAGATCGCCAAAATCGAGCAGCAGCAGGCCATTATCGTCGGCATGGCGGAACACGATCTGCAGCACGCCTTCCTGCGTATCGTTGAGGTCCAGCAAGCGGGACAGCAGCAGCGGCCCCATTTCCGATATGGTGGTGCGGATGGGATGGCCCTGTTCGCCATACAAATCCCAGAAAACCGCCGGATTGTCGGAATATGCGTAATCTGCCATGCCCAGCTCTTCGGCGCGTTCCTCCAGCTTGTCGGCATGTTTGAAGGTAGCGGACCCGGCCATTGCGGCGCCCGACAGATCGCCCTTCACATCGGCCACGAATACCGGGACGCCATGGGCGGAAAAGCTTTCCGCCATGCCCTGCAAGGTTACGGTCTTGCCCGTTCCCGTTGCACCGGCAATCAGCCCGTGGCGATTGGCCCGGCTGAGATCGAGATGTTGCCGCTCGCCATTGCTGGCCAGCCCCAGGAAAATTTCTGCCATTTGCGTGTCCCGTCCCGTCCGATTGTCTGCCCGCCGGGGCATGGCGCAGGCCGTGCGCGCGGGTCAAGCGTACGCGGCCAAGCGATGCAGAAGGTTACAATTGGCGAAGCGCGCATTATGGCGGGGCGATGGCCGACCGGCACCCCTTTGTCCTGCTCGACGACGCGCGCGCCGATGGCGGTCTCAATGGTGGGGCAGATGCGCAAGCGTTCACCGATCCGCGCGAGGTATTCGTGGCGCATCGCGCTGCCGATGTGGCGGGTGTGCTGGCGAGGGCCGACCAGGCCCGCGAGCGCAGCGGCGGGACGCTGGCGGGCTATATCGCCTACGAGGCCGGGCTGGCGCTCGAGCCGAGCCTGGCGGACCGGGCAGACGCACGCAGCGGCGGCGATGGCCCGCTGGTCTGGCTAGGGCTGTTCGATCAGGCGGAGACGATTGCGGCGGAGGATGTTCCGGCCTGGCTTGTGGCGCGGCAGGGCGAGGGAGATGGCGGTGGCGGCGGAGAGCCGCGGCTCGGACCGCTGGAGCCGCAGCTGTCCCCCGGCGGATACCAACAGGCTTTCGAAACGCTGCAAAGCGCCATCCGGGCAGGTGATATCTATCAAGCCAATCTCACCTTCCCGCTGACCGGATCCTATCGCGGAGACGAGGTCGCGCTGTATGCCGCCATGCGCGGGGCAGCTAAGGCCGGTTATGGCGGGCTGGTATTCGACGGGTCGCATTGGCTGCTCAGCCTGTCGCCCGAACTGTTCGTCTCGCTGAAGGATGGCGAGCTGAAGGCCAAGCCGATGAAAGGTACGCGGCCGCGCAGCGCCGATGCCGAAACCGACGCAGCCCTTGCCGCCGACCTTGCCGGTTCGGTCAAGGACAAGGCCGAAAACCTGATGATCGTCGATCTGATGCGCAACGATCTGTCGCGCGTGGCACAGCCGGGAAGCGTGCGGGTGGACGCGCCCTTCGCGATCGAAAGCTACCCGACCGTGCACCAGATGGTCAGCACCGTGCGGGCGCGACTGAAGGACGGCGTGAGTACGGCGGAATTGCTGCGCGCGATCTTTCCCTGCGGATCGATCACCGGCGCGCCGAAAATCCGTGCGATGGAGTTGATCGGCGAGGTGGAGCGCGACCCGCGCGGTCCCTATTGCGGCGCGATCGGGCGGATCGATGCAAATGGCGATGCAGCATTCAACGTGGCTATCCGCACGCTGCGGCTGACTCCGGTCGAAAATGCACAGGGCAGTGCGGTGCTGGGTGTCGGCTCTGCCATAGTGGCCGATTCGCACGCCATCGACGAATGGCGCGAATGTGTGCTGAAGGGCGGCTTTGCGCGCGATAGTGGGCCGGAGAATCGCTTCGCGCAGTTCGATCTGATCGAAACCATGCGCTTTACCCCCGACGAGGGGATCGCGCTGCTGGAGCTGCATCTGGAACGGATGAAGGCCAGCGCGGCCGAGCTCGGCTTTGCCTTCGACCGCCATGCCGCGCGCAACCAGATCCAGGCGCTGTGCTTCGATCTGGAAGACGCTGCCAAGGTCCGCCTGTTGCTGGCTCGAAGCGGCGCATTCGGCTTGGAGACGAGCGCGCTGCCGCCGGTGCCGGACGGTCCGCTGCGCTGCATCGTCCTGCCGCTGCCCGTCGATCCGGGCGATTGGCGGCTGCGGCACAAGACCACCGATCGCGGCTTTTACGAAGATGCGCGCAGTGTCGCCCACGATGCCGGCGCGGATGAGGCGCTGTTCCTCCATCCCGGCGGCGCGCTCACCGAAGGCGCGATCACCAATATTTTCGTGGAGCGCCGCGGCGCGCTGCACACCCCTCCCGCCTCGCTCGGCCTGCTACCGGGCATCATGCGCCGCAGCCTGATCGAAGCTGGCCGCGCAAAGGAACACCCAGTGACCATCACCGATCTCGAACCCGGCTTCATGCTCGGCAACGCCGTGCGCGGCCTCCTTGCGGCGGAGCTGCTGACATGATCGATATCATCTTCGAGGATGGCGAGGCGCTGGTGATCGACAAGCCTGCTGGCCTGTCCATCGACCGTCCGCGCAAGGGCGGCCCTTCGCTCGCCGATCATCTGGACGGGCTTCGGCTGGGCTTCAAGCGCCGTCCGCTGGCGGTTCATCGGCTGGATACGGATACCAGCGGCTGCCTGCTGCTGGCGCGCAATCCCAAGGCGCATAAGCGTTTCACCCAGGCGTTTCAGGACCGCCTGGTGGGCAAGACCTATCTCGGCATTGTCGACGGTGAACCCGAAGGCGAGGAAGGCACTATCGACCTGGCGCTGACCAAGGTTTCCACCAAGGAAGATGGCTGGCGCATGGTTCACGATCCCGTCGGCAAGCCTTCGGTCACCCATTGGCGCGTACTGGCCCGCCACGATGGCCGCACGCTGGTGGAATTCCGCCCCGAAACCGGGCGCACCCACCAGATCCGCATTCACGCGCTGGAAGGGCTGGGCCATCCGCTGGCGGGGGATCCGGTGTATGGCAGCGGTCATGCGATCGGTGCGGGCCGAACGATGCTCCATGCCAGCGCGATCCGGGTGGAGCGCGAGGGCAAGCCGCCGGTCGAAGCCGCCGCGCCGCGCCCGCGCGATTTCGCGCTGCTCGGCTTCGGGCAAGAGCCGGACGATGGCTGATACGCTGGACGATGTGATCCAGCGGGCCCATTCGCTGGCCGAGGAAAGCTTCGTCGCGGGCAGCGGGCCGGGCGGGCAGAACGCCAACAAGGTCGCCACCGAAGTGCAGCTGCGCGTCAACGCCTATGCGCTGCGCCTGCCGCAAGCCGTGTTCGCGCGGCTGCGGCGAATCGCAGGCTCCAAACTGATTGCCAGCGGCGATATTCTGATCGTGGCGCGCGAACATCGCACGCAGGAAGCCAACCGCCAGCTCGCCCGGGAAAAACTCGCCGAACTGCTGGGGGCAGCATGGCACGCCCCCAAACGCCGCGCCAAATCGCGCGTCAACCGGCTGGGCAAGGTCAAACGGCTGAAAGCCAAAAAGGTCCGCGGCGAGGTCAAGGCGAAGCGCGGCAAGGTGTCTCGCAGCGACTGGTAGGCGCTTGACTTTTCCCCGGTTGCCAGCCATTGGCCACGGCTTGAATGGCGGCGCAGCGCGTCGCCTGTTGTTTTTTGGCCGTCATCCGGCCCCAGCAAACTTTCAGGAATACACGATGGCGAAGTCCGCAACCGTCAAGATCAAGCTCGTCAGCACGGCCGATACGGGCTTCTATTACGTGACCAAGAAGAACCCGCGCAACATCACGGAAAAGATGACCTTCCGCAAATACGACCCCGTCGTGCGCAAGCATGTCGAGTTCAAGGAAGCCAAGATCAAGTAAGCTGAATGTCCGGAACCAACCGGGTTCAGTGACAGTTCAACGCCGCGAGCCTAAATGCGGAGTATGAACACCTTGTCCCATATCATGAACAGGCCCCTGCGCACGGCTTTTGCCGCCGCGCTCGCGCTTTCCCTGCCCGCTGCCGGAATGCTGGCGCTGCCTGCCCCGGCGGAGGCGCAATCCTCCGCTGGCGATCTGGACCGCGCCGTTTCGGCGCTGCGCGGCATTTCCACGATGAAAGCCAATTTCGTCCAGACCGACCGGCTCGGCCAGTCGGTAAATGGTGTTTTGACGCTGAAGCGTCCGGGCAAGATCCGTTTCCAATATGAAAAAAGCGTGCCGATGCTGATCGTCAGCAATGGCAAGTCGCTTTATTACGTGGATTACGAGGTCAACCAGGTCCAGCGCTGGCCGATCCAGAAATCGCCACTTGGCGCGCTGCTCGATCCTGGCCGCGACGTAAAGAAATACGGCAAGCTGGTGCCGACGAACAATTCGCGCGTCGTCAGTATCGAAGTGCGCGATCCCTCGCGTCCCGAATTCGGTGTGATCACAATGATTTTCGTGCGCAAGCCATCGGCCCCGGGCGGGCTGGAACTGGCCAGCTGGGTCGCACTCGATTCGCAGAACCAGCGCACCACCGTGCGGCTCGACAACCATCGCTACGGTGCCAGCGTAGCCGACAGCGCGTTCAGGTTCCGCGATCCGCGCCGCTCCTCCCGTCGCCCGGGCTGAACGGTTCGGGGACCAACGGTTTACACAATACGACCGGCGACATGGGCCCGTTCATAAGGCGGAAAGCCGGGCAGGCGTAAAACCAAAATTGCGGATGGTCGCGGAGCGGGTTTCCCCCCTGTTGCCCTGACTTCGAATACCGGCCTGATGCAACAAGCGTGACGAACGCTGACATGGAAACCCCCGTGCCATTGCCCCCGGCGCGGGGGTTTTTTTGTGGTTTGTGTGCAGCAGTTGCCGGAGCTTCGGGCGCAGAACGCTGGCAGCGGAGGCTAAACAAAAACTCTCCGTTGCCCCAATCGCCGCAGCCCCCTATCCGCACCGCATGTCGTCGAACAAAGTCTCCGTAGCTTCCTGGAACATCAATTCGGTCCGCCTTCGCATGCCCATCGTGGAGCGGTTTCTGACCGAGCAGGCGCCCGACGTGCTCTGCCTGCAGGAAATCAAGACGGTGGAGAAAACCTTTCCGTTCGAGGCGTTCAATGCGCTGGGTTACACCCATCACGCGGTGCATGGGCAAAAGGGTTATCACGGGGTGGCTACCGTCAGCCGCCTGCCGCTCCGCGAATTTTCGCGCCATGACTGGCAGGATAATGGCGAAGCGCGGCATGTCGGGGTAGAGCTGGTCGATCACGATATGGTGATCGAAAACGTCTATGTTCCGGCGGGCGGCGACATTCCCGACCGCGAAAAGAACATGAAATTCGGCCAGAAGCTGGATTTTCTCGAACGCATGACTCGCTGGGCGGAGCAGGTCGAGCGGCCCAGCCTGATTGTCGGCGATTTCAACATCGCACCGCTGGAAAGCGACGTGTGGAGCCACAAGCAGCTGCTCAAGGTCGTCAGCCACACCCCGCTCGAGGTCGAGACGCTCGAGCGGTTCAAATCGGCCCATGGCTGGACCGATATCGGGCGCGAATTTATCCGCGATCCGGACCGCTATTACAGCTGGTGGAGCTACCGCGCGAAGGATCATACCAAGGGCGACCGGGGTCGGCGGCTCGACCACATGTGGGCCAGTCCCGAGCTTGCCAGGCAAGCGACCGGGCACAGCGTCCATGAGGATGCGCGCGGGTGGGAAAAACCTTCCGACCATGTGCCCCTCGTCACCGAGTTCGACCTGTGACGGAGCGGGATCTCTGACAGCGCCGCACCCCTCGGCCACGCCGTCCCCGTCGCGGCGCACCGCGCAAGCCATCGATGCGCTGCGCCACGGCTGGCCGATCGCATTTGGCAGCGGCAGAATCCTGCTACCGGTCGAGACGGCAATTGCAGCCGACGCCAAATCGGACCGGATGCTGATTTCGGACGCGCGGGCCGCCACGCTCAAACTGACCAACCAGCGCGCGGCCGCGCAGCCCCATGCCCCGGTGCTGATCCACGGAGCCGAGCCTTTCGATCTGGCGGCGGCGCTGCCGATTGCCGACCCGGCGCTGGATTTGGCGAGCCCGCTTAAAGGTCCATTCAAGGCCGAGCCGCTGGAATGGCAGGACGATGCCGCCGCCGCGCTGGAGCTCGCGCGGCTGGCCGGTATCCTGCCCGCCTTCATGGTCGATCCGGACAATGCCGGCGAAGCGCAGCCGATTTCCGCCGCCGATCTGAACACGTGGCGCGGCGGACAAAATCTCGCCATCGCCACCCGCGCAAGGCTGCCGATTGCCGCCGCGCCTGACGCGGAAATCATTGCCTTTCGATCTTCCGACGATACGCGCGAACATGTTGCGCTTGTCATCGGGCGGCGCTCGGGCGACAATCCGCCGCTAGTGCGGCTGCACAGCGAATGCTTGACCGGCGATATCCTGGGCAGCCTCAAATGCGATTGCGGGCCGCAACTGGATGCCGCGCTGGACGCTATGGCGCGAGATTCGCGCGAGCGGGACGGCTGGGGCGTTTTGCTTTATCTGCGCCAGGAAGGCAGGGGGATAGGATTAATCAATAAGTTGCGGGCATACCGCCTGCAGGATCAGGGGTTCGACACCGTGGACGCGAATACGCGCCTAGGTCTGCCTGATGAAGCGCGTGATTTTCCCGTCGCCGCGCGCATGTTGGAATTGATGGGAATCGGGCGAATTCGCTTAATGACGAATAATCCGAACAAAGTCGTCGCATTGCAAAACAGGGGCATCGATGTGTTGGAAAGAGTGAGCCACCAACTACCGGATAATCCGCATAACCGCCAATATTTGGCGACCAAGCGCGACCGGCACGGACATATTCTGAGATGACTGCTATCGCGATCCGGCCCGAAGAGCCGGGGGACGAAGCCGCCATTCACGCTCTGACCCAGGCCGCATTTCGCGATATGCCGTTCAGCGATGGCAGCGAACCGGACCTGGTCGATCGGCTGCGCGCCGATGGCGATCTGGCGCTTAGCCTGGTCGCGGTGAATATGGACGAGGCCATAGTCGGCCATATCGCCTTTTCTCCCGTGGCAATCGCAGATGGGTCGGCTGGCTGGTTCCAGCTCAGTCCGGTTTCTGTCATCCCTTCGGGCCAACGCAGCGGAATTGGCAGCGCGCTGATCTTGCGCGGCTTGGCCGATTTGCGCGCAAGCGGCGCAAGGGGCTGCGTCTTGCTGGGCGACCCGGAATATTACGGTCGGTTCGGGTTCGAGCACGACCCTGCGCTGGAACTTCCCGGCTACCCGCCATCGGCGTTTCAGCGACTGGTGTTCCAGGGCGATCCACCCACAGGACGGGTTTCCCTGCCGCCGGCCTATTCGCTCGCAGAATGAAGCTTCCTGGCGATTTCCTGCCCCATGCGGACAACGCTGCCTGCCTGTAGCTCGGGTGCAAATTGCACCTGTCCTTCCTCGAACAGCAGCACCACGGTCGAACCGAGCAGGAAACGGCCCATTTCGTCGCCGGCGGCGAGCTGCACCGGACCGGATGGCTGCTCGGTTACCACGCGCTTGCCCCGGCCGCGTTCGGGCGGCTCGACCCGCCCGCCCCAAACTGTTTCGATCCCTGCCACGATCATCGCGCCGACCATCACGCTGGCCACCGCGCCCAGATCGGTATCGAAGCGGCAGACCAGCCGCTCGTTGCGCGCAAACAGGCCGGGCACCGCCGCAGCAGTGGCGGTGTTTACCGAAAACAGGTCGCCGGGCACATATGTCGTCGATTCCAGAGTGCCCGTTACCGGCATGTGGACGCGGTGATAGTCTTTAGGGCTGAGATAGATCGTGATGAAATCGCCATTGCGGAACCGCTCCGCCATGGCCTCATCGCCGCCGAGCAGTTCGCTCACCGTATAAAGGTGCCCCTTGGCCTGAAGGATCTTGCCATCCTCGATCCGGCCTAGCTGGCTGACCGCGCCATCGGCGGGACACAGCACGTGTGCCGCCGGATCGGCCAGCGGCCGTGCTCCGGGCTTCAGAGCGCGGGTGAAAAAATCGTTGAAGCTGGCAAACTCGCCCAGGCTCTTCTGGGCTTCCGCCATATCGACATCGTAAGCGGCGACGAAGCGCCGGATAAGACGGTCGCGCAGCCATGGCTTCTCGCTCGCAGCAATGCTGCCAGCAAAGCGGGTCAGGCCGAGTTGCGGGAGGGCATGCTGGAGCCAGATGAACGGACTGCTCATTGCGAGGCGCCGCGAATGAGAGCGATGGTCATCTAAGCTGGGAATCCTTGCTGCCGCGACGATTGAAATTGGAATGACGGACCTGCCCGTCTCGCGCAGCCTGGCATGAAACACAGGTGCGCGTCGCGGGCAAGGCGAGCCGCCGCTTTTGCGGAATATCCTCGCCGCAATCCTCGCAATATTCGGCGCCCGGCCCGCTGGGCATACGCGCCCGCGCCGCTGCCACCGCATCGTTCACACTATCGTCGATCTGATCCTGAACCGCGCCATCGCGCGTCCATCCGCCTGCCATCTTTCGTGCCTCCTGCCAAATAAACGAGGCGAGGTGGCGGCAGTTCCGTCAGCGGCGCTCGAAGCGCTCCAGCCCGGGCGCCAGCGTATTGGGTCCGATGGCGATCTCGTCACCCGACCAATCGGCCACGAATGCGCTGCTGCGCCGCACAGAGGGACCGAAACGCGCATCGTTGCCGGCGATCTGCAAGCCTTGCGCGCCGTGCTTTCCGCCTTCGGCCGCCACGGCGATGAAGGCGGAGTAATTTTCCTTGTCCTGCCCCTGCACGAACCAATTGTTGGTGATCTGGCCGCGCGATCCTTCGGGCAGGTCGATCATGTAATTGGTCCCGCGCCCCCGGGCATCGTCGAAACTGCTTTCGGCCACTTCCACGACACGCGCGCGCGCCTTGACGTAATGGCCGCCAGTGCCGCGCTCGAAGCGCGACCGGGTGATCCGCAACTGGCCATAATCGCCAATATAGACCGAATGGGCACAGCCGCCCGAACCTTCGCATGTGCCAAGGCCCGAGAAAGTCGATTTGTCGATTACGATCCGCCCCGATGGGTCGTTCGCAGTGAGAATGCCCTGTTGGCTATCCATGAACCAGCTTTGCGCAACCATCAGGTTGCCCTGTTCCAGCCGGATACCAGCGCCATTGAAATCGGGCACCGCCATGCGGCGGAACACCAATCCGGAAATTTGCGCATCGCGTCCGCGCAGCACCAGCGCCGCCTTGCCTTCGCAGGTTACGCCGTCGAAAACGGACGCGCCCGGCTCGCTGGCGAGATAGGCGATCGAGCCGCCTTCCTGCACTGCGCATTGGCGATAGGTGCCCGGCGCAATCGCGATCGAACCGCTGCCATCGCCGATTGCATCGACTGCATCCTGCAACCGGTCGTACCCCTGCCCGCTTTCCACCACGGTAAACGCTGCCGAGCGCGCCGGACCCTGCGCCAACAGCGCGGCGGCAGGTATTGCGGCTATGGCCAGGGCGGCGATGGCCCCGGCGATGAGCAGGGACGGACGACTTGCCTGGGCCTGCGGGGACCTATTGCGGACGGACTGGTTTCGGGCGGAGTTTTCCATATCCCCGCGAATAAACAAGCACGGTTAACAAATCGCTAAATCGGCTGCCGACCGCTTTCAGCGGAGTCGTTCAATGCCGCCGGATTACCGCAAGAAACGCGTCGGCATACGCATCCAGCTTCTTTGCCCCCACGCCCGAGATCTCGCCGAAATGGGCGCGGTCGGACGGGCGCATCTTGGCCATTTCGCGCAAGGAGGCATCGCTGAACACGACATAGGGCGGAACCTGCGCCTCTTTCGCCAGGTCGCGGCGCAAATCGCGCAGCGCCTCGAACAGCGGATCGCCGACCGGGTTGGGGGTGGCATCACCGCGCCGCTTGCGGCTCTTGCGCTGTTTTTTCGGGGGCAGGACGATTTCGACCTCTTTCCCCCCGGTCAATATGGCGCGCGCATCGCCCGCCAGTGCCAGCCCGCCATGATCGTTCGCCGTCAGTGCGCCGCGTGCCTGCAGAGACCGCGAGACGACCGGCAGCAGCCACGCATCTTCGGCATCGACGATTCCGAACACGCTGAGCTTGTCGTGACCGCGCGAGAGCACCCGTTCATCCGCCGTTCCGGTGAGCACCTTGGCCAGATGGCCCAGGCCGAAGCTCTGCCCGGTGCGATAGGCCGCGCTGAGCAATTTGCGCGCCAGCTGGGTCGCATCCACCACGGCGGGCGCTTCCAGGCAATTGTCGCAATTGCCGCAATTGTCGGGCGGATCCTCGCCGAAATGGCGTAGCAGCACGGCGCGGCGACAACCCGGAGTTTCCACCAATGCGGCGAGTGCGTTGAGCCGGGCGGCCTCCCCTTCGCGGCGATCCTCCGGCGTGTCGGACAGCCATTTGCGCGCCTGCGCAAAATCGCTGGCGGACCAGAACATCGTCGCGCGCGCCGGATCGCCATCTCGGCCTGCGCGGCCGGTTTCCTGGTAGTAGGCCTCGATCGATTTGGGGATGCCGGCATGGGCCACGAAGCGGACATCTGGCTTGTCGATCCCCATTCCGAAAGCGATGGTGGCGACGATCACCATATCCTCGCTCGCCACGAAATCGGCCTGGTTGGCGGCGCGCACTTCCGGCGCCAGCCCTGCATGATAGGGCAACACGGTGCGCCCGGTCGCGGCGGCGAGCTGGTCGGCCAGCTGCTCCACCTGTTTGCGGCTGCGGGCATAGACGATGCCCGGCCCCGGAACCTGGGCCATCAGCGCGGCGATCTGGGCAGGCGCCCCGTCGCGGCCCCGAATGGCGTAGTGGATATTGGGCCGGTCGAACCCGGCGACGATCAACCCTTCATCGGGAATGCCCAGCTGAGCCAGTATATCGGCCCGCGTATGCCGGTCCGCCGTAGCCGTCAGCGCCAGCCGCGGGACATCGGGAAATGCATCCATCAACGGGCGCAGCTGGCGATAATCGGGGCGGAAATCATGGCCCCATTCGGAAACGCAATGCGCTTCGTCGATCGCGAACAGGGCCAGCCGGGCAGAGTTCAGCAGCTCGCGAAAATGCGGCTGGCTGGCGCGTTCTGGCGCAACATAGAGCAAGTCCAGCTCGCCCGCGCGAAACGCATCCAGCGTCTCGCGCCAATCGGCATCGGCGCTGGTCAGCGTGGCCGCGCGGATACCGTTGGCACGCGCCGAACGCAGCTGGTCGTGCATCAGCGCGATCAGCGGGGAGACGACAACGCAGGTCCCCTCCATCATGGTTGCAGGCAGCTGATACGTCAGCGACTTGCCCGCCCCGGTCGGCATCACCGCCAGGGTGGAACGGCCAGCGAGCACCCGTTCCAGCACCTGCGCCTGCTTGCCGCGAAAATCGGCAAAGCCGAATGTGGTGCGCAGCGCCTCGCGCGCCGTATCGAGCGCGGCGGGTTGGTCCAGCACGGTATCGGGGGCCATATCCTGCATCGGGGCGCAGCCTTGGCAGATCGCCCGGCCCGCTTGAAGGGGCCAAATCGTTTTGTCCTTGGCGCAGCGCGCCGCCTCCGGCTAAAAGCGCCCGCGACCTTGTACGATATCCTACCAAAGAGGCAGAACCGATGAAAAACATATTCACAATCGCGCTGGTTTCCGGCGCAGCCCTGGCGCTGGCCGCCTGCGGCAGCACCGATGACGCGGCGACCGAAGCGGAGGCCGATACGGTCGAGATCCCGGCCGAAGAAGCGGTCGCCGATCTGACCGAGGAGCCGGTGGCCGATCCCGCCGCAATGGAAACCGAGGAAACGGCCGACGAAACCAGCGTCAGCGAACAGACCGCCGCAGAAGAAGCCGGTGCGAACGCTGCCGATGTGGCCGCACGTGCACAGGCGGTTGCCGCCGGGGTCAACGCCGCGACCGAAGCTGCCGAGGAATCGATAGACAACGCCAACTGAGGCAATTCCCCTTGCGGAAAATCAGACGGGCGGGGCGCGGTCAGCGTTTCGCCCGCTTTTCCTTTGCGCAATTGTCTGCAAAGGTGGCGTGATGAAACGTATCGCCGCTTTCACTTGCGCAGCCGCGCTGTTGGCACTGGCCGGCTGCGGCCCCTCGGGTAACGATACCGGGCCGGGCGGGGTTAGCGTCGACGAGGCCGAGGCCCTCGATCAAGCTGCCGAGATGATCGAGGCGCGGCGCCTTCCCGAAGACGCGCCTGCAGAAGAGGCGCTACCTGCAGAATTGCGCGCCGATGCGCCGGTCGAGCTGGCGCCTGAAAACGGTGCCGACACCCCTTCTTCAGAACCTGCCGAGGACGAATAGCCCATGCATAATGCCCACCTCATTCCCAGCGACAAGGGGATGGACGCCGATACGTTCGCGCAGTTCATGGAACAGCTGGAACGCTATGTTCGCGAGCGGCTGATCCCGGCCGAAGAGCAGGTCATCGCCGACGACCGTATTCCAGACGATCTGCTGGATGAAATGCGCGAGATGGGGCTGTTCGGGCTTACCATGCCGGAAGAATATGGCGGCAGCGGCATGAACATCCCGCAATATGTCGAAACCATCCGCGTGCTCAGCTACGCGCTGCCCGCCTATCGCTCGATCACCTCGATCAATCTGGGGATGGTGTGCAGCGCGCTGAAGAATTCCGGCACTGACGAGCAGAAGAGCGAATGGTTGCCGCGTCTGGCAGCAGGCGAGATCGCATGTTTCGGCCTGACCGAGCCGGGCAGCGGCAGCGACAGCGCCGCGATGGCGACGACTGCGAAGCGCAGCGGCAACGGCTATGTGCTGAACGGTTCCAAACGCTACATCACCAATGCGCCACACGCCAAGCTCGGCCTGATCATGGCGCGCACCAATGACGAGGCGCTGCCGCGCAACGCCCATGTCAGCGCATTTCTGGTGGATATGGATTCGGCCGGGATTTCGGTCGGCAAACCGGACCGCAAGATGGGCCAGTCCGGCAGCCATATCGCCGACATCTATCTCGACGATGTACAGGTGGACGGCAATGCGCTGCTGGGGGGCGAGGAAGGCAGGGGCTTCGCCACCGCCATGCAAAGCCTCGACAATGGCCGCCTGTCGGTTGCCGCGGCGGGCGCTGGCTATGCCCGGCGCATCCTCGACACGGCGCTGAAATATGCCGGTGAGCGCAAGGCGTTTGGAGAGCCGATTTCGCAGTTTCAGCTGATCCAGGCGATGCTGGCCGACAGCCAGGTCGAAATCTACGCCGCCGAGTGCATGATCCGCGATGCCAGCGCGCTGGCCAATGACGGCAAGGCGATCATCCAGGCCGCCAGTGCCAAGGTTTTCTCCAGCGAAATGTGCAACCGGGTGGCCGATCGCTGCGTCCAGATACATGGCGGCGCGGGCTATCTGGCGGAATACGAGGCCGAACGCTTCTACCGCGACAGCCGGATCTACACGATCTACGAAGGCACCACGCAGATCCTCCAGCTGGTGATCGCCAAGAACATGCTGCGCGAATTTGCGAGTGGAGCCGCCGCCTGATGCATAGCTTGCTGGGCGGTCTCAGCCTTGTCGAAGTGAGCAGCTTCGTCGCTTCGCCAACCGTCGGCCTCTATTGCGCGCAAATGGGGGCGGATGTGATCCGTGTCGATCATCTCGGCGGCGGGCTCGATTACGACCGGTACATGCTGACCGAAGAGGGCCGCTCGCTGAGCTGGGAAAACCTCAATCGCGGCAAGAAATCGCTCGCGCTCGACCTGCGCAGCGCGAAGGGGCGCGAGCTGGTGGTGGAGCTGGCGCAGAAGACCGGCCAGATCGTCACCAACGTTCCGCAAGGCAGCTTCCTCGACCACGCAAAGCTGGCCGAAAAGCGCGCCGATCTGATCAGCTTGCGGATCATGGGCTGGCACGATGGCCGCCAGGCGATGGATTTCACAGTCAATGCCGCCACCGGATATCCGCTGCAAACCGGACCGGCGGATTGGGATGCGGCCACCGCCCCGCCGGTAAATCAGGTTCTGCCGGCATGGGATTTCATCACCGGTGCCTATTCCGCTTTCGCACTGCTCGCCGCGATGCGCCACCGCGATGCTACCGGCGAGGGGGCGGAGCTGAAAATCCCGCTCGGCGATGTGGCAATCGGAACGCTCGCAAATAGCGGGACGATGGCCGAAATGCTCTATCGCGGCGCGGACCGGGAGCGGCTCGGCAACGATATCTGGGGCGCATTTGGCACCGATTTTCGCAGCCGCGACGGGGTGCGCTTCATGGTTGCGGCGCTGACCACCAAGCAATGGGCCGGGTTGGTCGAGGCGTTTGGCCTGGGCGAGCAAATCGCCGCCCTTGAAAGCGCGCTGGGGCTGAGCTTCGCCGTGAGCGACCACAACCGCTTCACCCACCGGGCGGCGCTGGCGCAGCTGTTCCAGAACGTTGCGGGCGAGCGCGATTATGCCGATCTGGCGCAGGATCTGGCCAAGGCGGGCACGACTTTCGAACATTATCGCACCATGCATGAGGCATCTACCGATCCGCAGCTGGTGAGCGAGAACCCGCTTTTCGGCCCATCCCCCGCTAACCCCAGCGGCTTCAAATATCCTGCCGCGCGCGCCTTTGCCCGGGTGGCAGGCGCAGAAGCACATGATCCGCTGCCCGCCCCCTATCTTGGCGCGAATAGCGAGGAAGTGCTGGCGGGCCAGCTGGGCCTGTCCAGCGGCGCAATCGGTGCGCTGGTGGATGAAGGCGTGGTCGGCCTGTCGGACAAGGATGCCGATTATCGCCACCGCACCCAGCCCACCGGTTGAAGGAACCGACATGACCCAACTTCGCAAAGTCGCCATCTGCACACCGCTGCGCACACCGGTGGGCAAGTTCCTCGGCACGCTCGCCCCGCTGGAAGCTGGCGCGCTGGGCGCGATCATCCTGAAGGCGCTGGTGGATCGTAGCGGTGTAGATCCGGAGCGGGTGGACGATGTGATCTTCGCTCAGGGCTATGGCAGCGGGGAGGCTCCTGCCATCGGGCGGTGGAGCTGGCTGGCGGCGGGCCTGCCGGTCGGCGTGCCCGGTTATCAGGTGGATCGGCGCTGCGGCAGCGGGCTGCAGGCGGTGATCAATGCCGCAATGATGGTCCAGACCGGCGCGGCGGACTGCGTGGTTGCGGGCGGCGTGGAATCGATGTCGAATGTGGAGCATTACACCACCAAGGCTCGCCACGGCGCGCGGATGGGCGACATGGTGCTGTGGGACCGGCTGACACGGGGCCGCCTGATGAGCCAGCCGATCGAACGTTTCGGCGTGATTTCCGGCATGATCGAAACGGCGGAAAACCTCGCCGCGGATTACGATATTTCCCGCGAGGCTTCGGATGGCTTCGCGGTGCGCAGCCACCAGAATGCGGCGGCAGCGTGGGATGCCGGCAAATTCGACGAACAGTTGGTCCCTGTCGATGTGCCCCAGCGGCGCGGCGACCCGGTGCGCTTCGACCATGATGAGGGCTATCGCCGCGATGCGGATATGGATTCGCTCGGCAAACTGAGCGCCATCGAAGGCAAACACAACGCAGCCGCGGTGGTGACGGCAGGCAATGCCAGCCAGCAGAACGATGCGGCGGCGGCTTGCCTCGTGGTGGCGGAAGACAAGGTCGAGCAGCTCGGCCTGACCCCGCTGCTATGGTTCGATGGCTGGGCGGCGGCAGGCTGCGATCCGGCGAGGATGGGGATCGGTCCAGTCCCGGCGGTGAAACGGCTGTTCGCGCGCGGCGGGGCGAACGGACAACGCGGCTGGGACGATATCGGCCTGATCGAACTCAACGAGGCATTCGCACCGCAGGCGCTCGCAGTGTTGAAAGGCTGGGGCTTTGCCGAGGATGATTCGCGGCGCGAGATCGTCAATGTCAACGGCTCGGGCATTTCGCTCGGCCATCCGATCGGCGCGACCGGCGGGCGAATACTGGCGGACATGGCGCATGAGATGCACCGGCGCGAGGTGCGCTTTGGTCTCGAGACAATGTGCATCGGCGGCGGGCAAGGCATTGCAGCGATCTTCGAACGGGCAGCCTAGACCGGATAATTCTCGATCGGCTCGATCACCCGGTATTCTTCCACCAGCGGCTCATGCCCCAAGGAAGGGAACTCGAGCTCCGGCGGGTCCACTCTTGTGTCGGGCAAGCGGTCCAGCAAATTGCGGATCAGCGTCAGCCGGCCGTGTTTCTGGTCGTTGAAATCGACCAGCGTCCACGGCGCGTGATCGGTATGCGTGGCCTTCAGCATTGCTTCGCGCGCCTCGCTATAGGCGGCGTATTTCTCCCGTGCGGCGAGATCGATGGGGGATAGTTTCCAGCGTTTGAGCGGATCTTCCAGCCGCTCGGCCAACCGTTCCTCCTGCTGCTCCTGGTCGGTGGTCAGCCAATATTTCAACAACAGGATACCGTCATCCACCAGCATCCGTTCGAATCGCGGCGCTTCCTCCAAAAAGCTGGCAACCTGCCTCTCGCTGGCAAAGCCCATCACCTGTTCCACCCCGGCGCGGTTGTACCAGCTGCGATCGAACAGCACGATTTCCCCGGCAGCGGGCAAATGCGCGACATAGCGCTGGAAATACCACTGGGTCATTTCGCGTTCGGTGGGTTTCGACAGCGCCACGGTGCGGCATTGGCGCGGATTCAGCCGTCCGCCGACCGCGCGGATCGCCCCGCCCTTGCCCGCAGTATCGCGCCCTTCGAAGATCACGCAGATCCGCTGGCCGGTCACGCGTGCCCAGCGCGCCATCGCTACCAGCTCCTTTTGCATGGGCTCAAGCAGCTTTTCGTATTGTTTGCGCTTCACTATCCGTCTCCCGGAATTGTCTGTTTACCAACGCGATGCTAGACCGTGTGGCAATCATGGCCACGATAGTCGAACCCCAAAGCGATTTTTCCGCGCTGCCCGAAATGCCCGCGGAAGTGTTTACTGCGCCCCTCCAGCGTCCCGGTCACCTGGGCGAGGATTGGCTCGAGCCCAAACAGGCCGATTACGATAGCGACGACGATTCGATCTGGGACGATCTGTTCGCCCGCCAGATGGATGTTCTGCCCGGCCGCGCCTGCAGCGCCTTTATCGCCGGGCTCGACAAGCTCGACCTCGGCAAGGGCGGCGTACCCGATTTCGGCGCGATGTCGGCCGAACTGGGCGGCCTGACCGGGTGGAGCGTGGTGCCGGTGCCGATGCTGATCCCCGATCACGTGTTCTTCTGGCACCTTGCCAATCGCCGTTTCCCAGCGGGCAATTTCATCCGCCCGCGCGAAACCTTCGATTACATTCAGGAACCCGACGTGTTCCACGATGTGTTCGGCCATGTGCCGATGCTGACCGATCCGACCTTCGCCGATTACATGCAGGAATATGGCAAGGCCGGGTGGAAGGCGATGCGTTACAACCGGCTGAAGGCGCTCGGCGCGCTGTACTGGTACACGGTGGAATTCGGCCTGGTTATGGAGGGTGACCCCGGCAATCAGGAGGTGCGCGCTTACGGCGCAGGCATCCTGTCCGGCCCAACCGAAGCGAAGTTCGCAGTGGAGGCGGAAAGCCCCAACCGCATCATGCTGAATGTCGACCGGGTGATGCGCACCGATTACGTCATCAGCGACCTGCAGCCGACCTATTTCGTGATAGAAAGCTTCGAAGACCTGTTCCGCCAGACCGTGGAGCGGGATTTCGACAAGTTGTATCGCAACCTGCCGCCCGCCTTCACCTATGCAAATTCGGCGGTGATCGACGTGGATTACGTGGTCAATCGCGGCACGCAGGAATATCTGCTGCGCGGGGGCCGTGGCAGCGGTGCGGCGCCCATCTAGACCTGATCGTTTCGGGCATACTCAAAATTTCAGGCACAAAAAACCGGCGCTGGATCGCTCCAGCGCCGGTTTTCTCGTTCGACAAAGTCGCGATTACATCGCGTCGCCGTCGGTCATTTCTTCGACTTCCGCTTCCATGTTTTCTTCCATGGCATCGGTCTGGTCGTCCATCGCATCGGCGGTATCTTCGCTGATTTCGCCGGAATCTTCCATGTTGTCGACCATTTCGTCGCGATTGTCTTCCATCGCTTCGATATCGTCTTCCATTTCGTTTTCAGCGGCGCTGTCGCAACCGGCCAGGCCGAGGCTGAGAGCGGCAACCGAGGCAACCATCGTAGTCTTGAAAATCATCTTCATCTTGTCTTCCCCTTTGGTAAGTGGAGGCGCACAATAACAAGGTGTCGCCTATTCGGTAAGTCTTTTAATTGTCTTATGAATCAGTGGCTTGCGTGCTTAACGAGCAGATTGAACGGAATCAATGCCACAATTGCGCCGCAAAATGAGAAGGCGAGCGACTCCGGACCGATTCCCTCGAACACGGAACCGCGATAGGTCAGGATACCTGCCAGCAAGGCGCCGAGGATCCCTACCAGCATGTTCAGTCCGGTGGGCTGCCTGTCGGCCCGGCGCAGCACGAAAGTCGCCAGCCAGCCGGCCACGCTTCCTACTGCTATCAGAATGATCAAACCCATGAAATTCCTGCCTTCGTGTGTGCAGGTAAAACGCGCGGCCAATCGGAATCGTTCCGCCAGGGGTTAGCGCGGGGTTAAAATATCGCGAAAAGAGCGCAGCCCAGAACCACGCGGTAGATCACGAATACCAGCATCGATGCTTTCTTGAGGAAATTCATCAGGAACATCATCGTGGCGAGCGCCGCGATGAAGGTCAGAACACCTGTAACCAGCGCATCCTGCTGCATCCGAGCGGAGGCATCGGCGAGATCGAATGCGGCCAGCAGCCCGGCCCCGGCAACCGCCGGGATGGCGAGCAGAAAGGAAAAGCGCGCTGCCTCCACCCGCTTGTACCCCAGCGCGCGGGCCGCCGTCATGGTGGAGCCGGAGCGGCTGGTGCCGGGGATCAGCGCCAGCGCCTGCGCCAGCCCGACCAATATGGCATCGCGCAGGGTCATGTCCTCATAGGATTTGACTTCGCGCCCGAAGCGGTCCGCCAAGCCCAGCAATATGCCGAAGATAATCAGGTTCGTCGCGACCAGATCGGTACTGCGAAACCCCTCCATATAGCCGCCCAGCTTGAGGAACAGCCCGACTACGACCGCAGGGATGGTGCCGATCGCGATCCACCAGAACAACCGCTTTTGCTGCGGATCGTCCGCCAGACCCACGCTGGCAAAGCCGCCCCGTGCCAAGCCGATTACGTCCTTGCGAAAATACAGGATGATCGCCAGCAGCGACCCGACATGCACCGCCACGTCGATCAACGGGCCCTGATCCGCAAAATCGGTGAAATAGGGCACCAGAATCAGGTGGCCCGACGACGAGATCGGCAGGAATTCGGTAATTCCCTGCACGAGCGCGAGGATGATTTGCTGGATAAGCGACATGGCTGCGCGCTGTTGTTTGGGCGGGGCGCTAAGTCAAGCGAATGCGCTTGGAAGGGCGGCCCCGCCCGGCAGGCCTACCAGATCGAAACGCGCTGCTCCGGCGGCAGATACAGCGCATCGTCCGGCGTGACGCCAAAAGCTTCGTACCAGGCATCCATATTACGCACGACGCCATTCACGCGGTATTCTTCCGGACTGTGGCTATCGGTACGCAGGCGCTGGCGATAATTCTCCTCGCGCTGCGCAGAGCGCCAGACCTGCGCCCAAGCGAGGAAGAAGCGCTGGTCCCCGGTAAGGCCATCCAGCACCGGCACATCCTGCCCTGCTGTGGCGAGCTTGTAGGCGCGGTAGGCCAGGCTCAGACCGCCCAGATCGCCGATATTCTCGCCCAGCGTCAGGCGGCCATTGACGCAGGTTTCGCCGTCATCGAGCGGGCAGAACGCGTTATATTGCTCGACCAGCGCATCGCCGCGTTCGTCAAAGGCTTCGCGATCCGCATCGGTCCACCAGTTGCGCAGCATACCCGTGCCGTCGGACTTGCTGCCCTGATCGTCGAACCCATGGCCGATCTCATGCCCGATCACGCCGCCGATGGCGCCGTAATTCACCGCCGGATCGGCGCTCAACCCGAAGAAAGGCTGCTGCAGGATGGCCGCCGGAAAGACGATCTCGTTCTTGGTCGGGTTGTAATATGCGTTGACCGTCTGGGGCAGCATGAACCACTCGGTCCGGTCGATCGGGCCGCCCAGCTTGGAAATATTGTCCTGCCATTGCCACGCGGCGGAAGCCATGCGGTTGGCGATGGGATTGCTGCCGGTGATGGCTAGGTCCGGATAAGTTTCCAAATTTTCGCGGTAACCGATCTTGGGATCGAAACTGTCCAGCTTGGCGCGGGCTTCCTGCTTGGTCGCATCGCTCATCCAGTCGATATCGCCGAGCGATTCGTCCAGCGCGATACGCAGATTGGCAACCAGTTCGTCCATCGCCGCCTTGCTTTGCGGCGGGAAGTACCGCTCGACATAGCTAGCGCCGACCAGCTCGCCCAGCGAACCTTCGGTTTCGTCGATGGCGCGTTTCCAGCGCGGGCGCTGCTCGGGCGTGCCGCGCAGCATTTGGCCATAAAAGGAGAAGTTGGCCTCGTCGAAGCGAGTCGGCAAAGCGGAGGCGTTGCCCGAGAGGAACCCCTTGATGGTCCAGGCCTGCAACACCTCTAGCGGCGTATTCAGAACCAGGCTGAACATTGCGGGCGTGCCGCCGCCGATCTTGGCGAGCGTTTCTTCGTCGAGGCCCAGCTCTTCGGCGCGCTCTGCCGATGGCGGGATATCGCCCACGATGAAGCGATCCGTGCCCGCCAATCCGCTGGCAGACAGCATCGCGGCAAGCGGGAAGCCGCTGGCTATAGCGTTCAGCTCTTCGGGGGTGAGCGCGTTGTAGGTCAGGTCCCGGTTGCGGCGCGTGGCGCGGTCCCAGCTGACCTTACGCGCGGTGGCGTCTTCGAAATCATACACCGCCTGTGCCATGTCCTGCGCATCGTCATAGCCGGCTTCGCCCAGCAGGAAGGCCAGATATTCGCGGTAGGCCGCCTGGATTTCCTGGCCCTTATCGCTTTCATCGAGATAGTAATCGCGGTCCGGCAGGCCGAGCGAGCCGGAGCCGATATAGGCGGAGTAGCGAGCCGGTTCCTTGGCATCGACACTCACGTACCCACCGATGGGCGCGGAATAGCCGGGGCTGCCCCACAGCGTCGCGAGCGATGCCAGCGTATCGGCGCCCATGATCTCGTCCAGATAGGGTTGCGCATGGGAAAGCCCCGCCGCATCGATCGCTTCGGTGTCGAGGAACGCCATATAGGCATCGACGATGCGCTGTTCATCGGAACTGCGCATGGCGGCATCCTTGGCCACCAGCTCGTCCACCAGCGTTTTCACGTCTTCGGTCGATTTCTCGCGCAGCAGGTTGAAGGCACCGAAGCGGCTGAATTCCGCCGGAAGCGGGTTGGCATCGAGCCATTCCTGATTGACGTAGGCGAAGAAGTCATCGCCCGGATCGACCTCGCCGGACAGCAGCGCAGGGTCCACGCCCCACTCGCCAAAGCTCATCGTGGGCGTCGCCGGCTCCGCCATGGCGGCGTCTTCGCCGTGGTCGTCGGCCAGCGCGGGCGCACTCAGCGCCAGTGCGGCGATGCTGGCGGATGCGGTGAGGAAAGTACGGATCATTGCTATGCGTCTCCCGAAGACATGGAATTTTGTGCGCCCGGTCTAGGCGAGCGGATCGTAACGCGCTCGCTGCCGGTCGGTTTCAATCGTAACTTTGTCGAAAACCGAGGCGGAGGCAAGGGGTTGAGTGAAGTTGCAGGGTGGGTTGGCGGGGTGGGCCGACAATGCGCCGAGCGTCAGCGAGCAAACAAACCCGCACCAAGCGGGCTACGCCGCGCTGACCGTGAACTGCAGCTCCGCCAGCCTTGCATAGAGCCCGCTGGAGGCGCTGAGCTGGTCGTGCGTGCCCTGCTCCACGATTTCGCCCTCTTCCATCACTACGATCCGGTCCGCCGCGCGGACGGTGGCGAGGCGGTGGGCGATAACCAGCGTGGTCCGGTCGGCCATCAGCCGGTCTAGCGCATCCTGCACCAGCCGTTCCGACTGGGCATCGAGCGCGCTTGTGGCCTCGTCCAGCAGCAAGATCGGCGCATCGCGCAGCAGCGCGCGGGCGATGGCGATACGTTGCTGCTGGCCGCCCGACAGGCGCGTGCCGCTCTCGCCCAGGAAGGTGTCGAGGCCCTCGGGCAAATTGCGCAGGAATTCCTCTGCATTAGCAGCCCGCGCAGCCTCCCAGATCTGCTCGTCGCTGGCATCCCACGCGCCGTAGCGCAGATTGTCGCGCGCATCGGCGCTGAACAGCACGCCATCCTGCGGCACCAGCGCAATGCGGCGGCGGATCTCGGCCGGGTCGGCGCTGGTCAGCGGGATCCCGTCCAGCCGGATGGTGCCGGCCTGCGGATCGTAAAACCGCTCCGCCAGCTGGAAGATGGTTGATTTGCCCGCGCCGGAGGGACCGACGATAGCCACCGTTTCGCCCGGCTCCACCTCCAAGCTGAAATCCTTGAGCGCGGGAGTTTCCAGCCGCGTGGGATAGCGGAAGCTGACATTGCGGAAAGACAGGCTGCCGCGCGCCGGGCTCGGCAATGTCAGCGGACGTTCGGGCACGGCAATGACCGGCTGCTCCTCCAGCAATTCGCTGAGGCGGCTGGCCGCGCCCGAACCGCGCAGCAAATCGCCATACACCTCGGTCAGCGCGCCGAATGCACCCGCCACGATCACGCCTGCGAAGATGAACGCCAGGATCGTGCCCCCGGTAATCTCTCCCGACACCACCAGCAGCGCGCCGCGCCACATCAGGAATGTGAGCGCGCCGAAGATCAGCGTGATCAGCATCGCGGTCATCACCGCGCGGATAAGGATACGCACCTTCGATACCTCGAAAGTGCGCTCCACTGCGCCGGCGAAACGCTCGCCCTCGCGGTCTTGCTGGCCGAATGCCTGGACGATTTTCATCGCCGATAGAACCTCCGTTACCATCGCGCCGACATCGGCCACGCGGTCCTGGCTGGTCCGGCTGATCTTGCGCAGCTTGCTGCCGAAAATGGCGATCGGGATGATCACCACCGGGATGGCGATGAGCAGGTACACCGCCAGTTGCGGGGCGAGGTAGAACAAATATCCGGTGCCCAGTATGGCCATGATGATATTGCGCAGCGCGACCGACAAGGTGGTGCCGACCACCTGCTCGATCAGCGTGGTATCGCTGGTCATCCGGCTGGAAATTTCCTTGGGGCTGTTCTCCTCGTAGAAACTGGGGCTGAGCCGCAGCAGATTGGTGTGCACTGCGCGGCGTATGTCGGCCACCACCCGCTCCCCGATCCAGCTGACGAAATAGAACCGCAGCGCGGTACCCACGCCCAGCACGCCCACCAGCATCAGCAGATAGCGGAACCAGCGGCCAATATCGGCCGGATCGCCGCCCCCGCCATCGCCAGCGCCGAACCCCCGGTCGATAATCAGCCGCAAGGCCGATGGCAGGGCGATGGAACTGATAACCGCAGTGATCAGCAGCGCAATCGCGGACAGGGTCAGCTGGCGCGGATATTTCACCGCGCGGGAGAACACCATGCGCAGCGGGCCGAGCGATTTGGCCTTGGGCGGCCTGCCATCTTCCGCCTCCTCCCCACGCGAGAAAAGCCCGCGGCGCTTGGGCGGAGCGGGTTCATCCGGCGGCGTTTGCGGGGAAGCATCCATTGCCGAGAGGCTTAGGGCGGCAAGCGCCACAAATCCACTATTTGCGGAAACCCAAAACGATTGCTGCGTTGCACAATGGCGGTGGACACGCCACATGCAGGGCGAACAGGGACACACACCTATGCTTTATCACGCTTACGAAATGCAGCGCGCCTGGCTGAATTCAGCCAGCTCGATGGCCTCCATCACCTCCGAAATGCTGACCAACCCGCTGAACCCTTGGGGTTATACCGGTCTCGCCCCGATGGCGGCGAGCGCGCTTGAAGTGTTCGCGCACGCATCGGCGCAATATGGCAAGCCGGAATTCGATATTCACTCCGTGGGCGTCGAAGGGCGCGACTATGCGGTGACCGAAAGCCTGGTGCTGCACCGCGCTTTCGGCGATTTGAAGCGGTTCGTACGCGACGATCTGCCCGAGGATGCGCCTCAGCTGCTGATCGTGGCCCCGATGAGCGGGCATTACGCCACGCTGCTGCGCGGCACGGTGGAGCGCATGGTGCAATCGTGCGACGTCTACATCACCGATTGGCACGATGCGCGCGACGTGCCGCTATCCGAAGGCAGCTTCGACCTCGACGATTACATCGATTATCTGATCGAATTCCTCGCCCATATTCACGATGAATCCGGCGCGCAGGAGGATAAGCGCCCCAATATGCTGGCCGTGTGCCAGCCGTCGGTCCCCGCCTTCGCCGCGACCGCGCTGATGAACGGTTCAGCCCACCGGGCGCGGCCCGCCACGCTGACCATGATGGGCGGCCCGATCGATACGCGCAAAAGCCCGACCACTGTCAACGATCACGCGATGAATAAACCGATCGCATGGTTCCGCCAGAACGTGATCGCCAGCGTACCGATGCAATATGCGGGCGCCGGGCGGAAGGTCTATCCCGGCTTCATGCAGCTGGCCGGTTTCATGTCGATGAACCTGGGTAGCCACATGCTCAGCCATTTCGAGATGTTCAAGCACCTTACCGCAGGCGACGATGCTTCGGCGCAGGCGACCAAGGATTTCTACGATGAATATCGCAGCGTGTGCGATATGACCGCCGAATTCTACCTGCAGACGGTGGAAGAGGTGTTCCAGACCCATGCCATCCCCAATGGCGAGTTTCGCCATCGCGGCGCGCTTGTCGATCTGGGCGCGATTACCGATACGGCGATCATGGCGATCGAGGGCGAGCGCGACGATATCTCCGGCATCGGCCAGACGAAAGCCGCTCTGCCGCTCGCGACCGGGCTAGCGGATAAGAAGAAGCGTTACATGCTAGCCGAAGGTGCAGGCCATTACGGCATTTTCAACGGCAGCAAATGGCGCAACCGTATCGCGCCGGAAGTCGAGAAATTTATCGGGGAGTTTGGGTAAGCCTCCTGCGCTCGTCATTGCGAGCGCTTAGGGTGTGTCAGGGCGGCGGACCCTGCGCCCCACTCCCGAAGCTGAAGATATGGCGCACAACCCTTCGCGCCATCATCAGCAGCCAGACGGTCAGCGCCAGCAACACCGCCGCAATTGCGCCGGCGATATAGGGAAATTCGTAAGCCGCCCACAGCAGCCCCGCAGTCGCGACATCCTCTGCCGCGCTCACCGCGATATTGCTGACAGGTTCTGGTGACGTGTTCACCACCGCCCGTGCGCTGGCCTTGCCGCCATGCGCCGCCAGCGCTGCGCCGCCGCCCAGAATGAAGGCCACCACCTGCAACGCCGGATCGCCCGGATCGACGATGGCAAGCGCCAGCAACGCGCCGCCCACCGGCCGCACCAGCGTGTGCACAGTGTCCCAAATGCTATCGAGCCACATCACCTTGTCGGCGAAAAACTCCGCCAAAGCGGCGATGGCGGCCACGCCCATCACCCACGGATTGGCGAGCACCTCTAGTCCGGCAAGATGTTCGGGTAATGGAATGACGTCCCACCGCATCGCCAGCCCGGTGGCGAAGATGCTGAGATAGAGCCGCCAGCTGGCCAACAGGCTGACGCTGCCGGCAATGCCGATGATCTCCATGATACCCAAACGCAAACCTCCCGCCGCTCCGTTGCCGGAGGGCGGGAGGATGTGATGCTTCGCCCCGAAAGGCAAATCGCAGGGGAAGTTACAGGACTTCGAACAGCCCGGCTGCACCCATACCGCCGCCGACGCACATGGTCACGACGACATGCTTCACGCCGCGCCGCTTGCCTTCGCGCAAAGCGTGGCCAACGCAGCGAGCGCCGGTCATGCCGTAAGGGTGGCCGATGGAGATCGAGCCGCCATTGACGTTGAGCTTGTCATTATCGATGCCGAGCTTGTCCTGGCAGTACAGGACTTGCACCGCGAAGGCTTCGTTCAGTTCCCACAGGCCGATATCGTCCACCTTCATGTCGAAACGTTCGAGCAGCTTGGGAATAGCGAAGATCGGACCGATACCCATTTCGTCCGGCTCCGTGCCTGCAACCGCCATGCCGACATAACGGCCCAGCGGCTCCAGACCCTTCTTGGCGGCCATGGCTGCTTCCATCACGACGACAGCGGCGCTGCCATCGGAAAGCTGGCTGGCATTGCCGGCGGTTATGGTGGTGTTCGGGCCGAGCACCGGCTGGAGGCTGGAGAGCCCTTCCAGCGTGGTGGAGGGGCGGTTGCCTTCGTCCTTGGCGATGGTCACGTCTTCATCGGTGACTTTGCCGGTTTCCTTGTTCTTCACCTTGTGGGTGGTGGAAACCGAGACGATCTCGTCATCGAAAATGCCGGCTTCCTGCGCTGCGGCGGTGCGTTGCTGGCTTTGCAGCGCGTATTCGTCCTGACGCTCGCGGCTGATGCCATAACGCTGGGCCACCGTTTCAGCGGTTTGCAGCATCGGCATGTAGATCGCGCCGTGCATCCCCATCAATTCGGGATCGGGCATCACGCGCATTTCGGGAGTCTGGACGAGGGAGATACTTTCCTGCCCGCCTGCAGCGACCACGTCCATCCGGTCCATCACCACCTGCTTTGCGGCTGTGGCGATGCTCATCAGGCCGCTGGAGCACTGACGGTCGATGGTCATACCGCTGGTGCCGATCGGGCATCCTGCGCGCAAAGCGACCTGGCGCGCGAGGTTACCGGCCTGCGCGCCCTGTTGCAGGGCGGCGCCCCACAGCACATCATCCACTTCGCCCGGCTCGATATTGGCGCGCTCGATCGCCGGGGCCAGCGAATAGGCGCCCAGCGTTGCGCCGGGGGTGGAATTGAAAGCGCCCTTATAGGCCTTGCCCATTCCGGTACGGGCGGTGGAAACGATGACTGCGTCGCGTGACATATTGAAAAATCCTTAATTCGTGATTCCGCGCAAAGGCGGGGATCTCGTGGGTCCTGGCCGAACGGTCGCGATACACGCAGCCGTTCGGGATGGTGGCAGGAGACCCCCGCTTGCGGGGGGAACATCTCCTTCTGCTGGGTTCAGCTCAAACGAAGAACTGCATAATCCATTCGGTGATCAAGGCGGGCTTGTCTTCGCCTTCGATCTCCATCGTGATCTCGTGGGTCTGCTGCCACTGGCCGGGGCGTTTTTCCACCAGCTCGAGCAATTTCCAGTGGCCGCGAATACGCTTGCCGCTGCGCACAGGCGCGATGAAGCGGGTTTTGTTACCGCCGTAATTCACGCCCATCTTCACGCCTTCGACCTTCGGCAGATCAGAATTGGCGCTGAGATAGGGGATCATCGAGAGGGTGAGGAAGCCGTGCGCGATGGTGCCGCCAAACGGCGTCATTTTGGCCTTTTCCTCGTCGATATGGATGAACTGGTGATCGCCCGTCGCCTCGGCAAACTGGTTGATGCGTTCCTGGCTCATCTCGGTCCATTCGCTGGAGCCGATATTCTCGCCGACTTTCGCGGCCAGATCCTGAGGTGTCATGAAGTTCTCTCCTGTTGGCTGCCCGATTCCGGGAATTTCCGGTGAACCATGCAGCAATTGCGCGTTATGCGCAACGAGGTTTCCGTTAACGTCAAGCCGACGTTACGGCATCGCCCATGATGGTGCGGCCCTTGCGGCCTAAGCAGGCGGATCGGCCAGATAGCCCGCTGACCATCGTTTGCCTTACGCCGCTTTAACCCTCTTGGGGCTATCGGCGGTCCATGTTCGCCATGCTGATCCACCGGTTGCTGCGCCCCTGGCCCTTCGTGCCGCTGGCCATGCTGCTGGTCGGCGCATTGGAGCTGGCTGTCGCGGACCGGAAATACGGTATTTTCAGTGGCGGGTTCGGCCAGTCGACCACGGTCGATATGCCGGGAGAACTTGCCATCTTCCTGACCGGGTTCGTCCTCGCCCAGATCGCCGCGGCCTTGCTGGCATGGCGAATCGCGGGTTGGCTTGCACGGGACGGCGGTGGGCACCAGGCGATGGTCCATTTCGCGTTTCTCTATGGCGGGCTGAGCGTGATCGCGCTGACCGCGCAGTATCAGCTTCATTCCTATTTCAGCGATGCGGTCAGCTTCGCCCTGCTCAAACAGCTGGGCGGCGGCAGCGCGGGCGATGCGCTGCTCTTTGCCAAGAACGAGATCGCGCTGGCACTGGCCGGAATGGCGGTTGTGCTGGTGCTGTGGTGGGGAACCGCCTGGCTGGTGGGGCGCCTGCCGGGGTCGAGCGATGCGCAGCACCAGCCGCCCGCATGGCGCTGGATAGGCGGAGCCTGGGCCGCGCTGCTCGCCGCACTCCTGCTGGTGCCGCATCTGCCCGGCGACAGCGCCAAGAACTTGAACCGGATCATCGCGTGGAACGCGGTCAGCTCGGCAATGGCGCAGGCCAGCGATTTCGACGGCGATGGCTATGGGCTGGCGGGCCTGCAGATCGATACGCACCCCTTCGACCATGCGCGCCATCCGCTCGCGCTCGACATTCCCGGCAACGGGGTGGACGAGGATGGCTATGGCGGAGATCTGGCGCTGGTGCCGGTCCCGCAAATCATCCCGCCAGCCAAGGTGACGGGCGAGCGGCCGCATGTGGTGCTGGTGGTGATGGAAAGCACCCGCGCCGATGTGCTGGCCAAGCGGATTGATGGCCAGCCGGTCGCTCCGAATCTGGAAGCTATTGTGGCACAAGGCTCGGCCATCGCACCCGCCTATAGCCATGTCGGCTTTACCACCTCCTCACTCAAATCGCTGTTCGGCGGAGCCCTGGCGGTTGCGCCGGACGGCCCCAGCCTGTTCCGCGATTTGAAGCAGAGCGGCTACCGGATCGGCGTGTTTTCGGGACAACCGGAGGATTTCGGCGGAATTTCCGAAGCCACCGGGATGCGCGATAATGCCGATATATTCGTCGATGCCGAGGCGCTGAAGGACCAGCGCGCGTTCAGCTTCGCCGCGCAAGGGTCGCTGCTGGTGGACGAGGCGATCATCGTCGCGGAATTCGCCAAGGCGCTGGGGCACAAGCGCGATTGGGCGCAGCCACAATTCATCTATCTCAATTTCCAGTCGGCACATTTTCCCTATCACCATGACGGCGTGCCGGAACGCTTCGCCCATCCGCCGATCGAGCGCGGGGCGATCCGTGCGGAAAACCGCGACCAGGTCGAGCGGACCTATTGGAACGCGGTCGCCCATGCCGATTCGGCGCTGGGGGGTGTGGTCGCGCAGTTGAAAACGCTCGGCGTGTGGGACGATACGATCCTGCTGGTGACCGGCGATCACGGAGAGGCTTTGTTCGAACAGGGCTTTCTGGGCCACGGCCACCGGATCAACCGCATCCAGAACGCGACATTCCTCGCCAGCAACAGGCCGATGGAGGGTGCCTCGGCTCCGATCGCGTTGAGCGACTATCGCCCTATCCTGCTGGGGATGTTGGGCGCAGAACTCCCCGCGCAGCCTCGGTCTGCGCCGTTCATGCATATCGGCCCGCTCGATCACCCGGCCGCAATCGGCACGGTGGACGATGGGTTCGGCATTGTGTCGCTGCGCTTCGACCGCGGCGAAGCGTGCTTCGAGACGAACGATATCTGCCGCGCCTATGACAGGCTGACTGGCCCGGAGCGGGCAGCGGTCGATGCGCTGGTGGCGCGCTGGGGTTCCGAACGCTGGGCCGCTCGCCAGTCGGGCGCGGCTGCGACCGGCGGCTAGCGCAGGCAGTTAAATCAGGCTGCGGGCGCCGGCTGAACCGGCAGTGCCTGCCTGCGCGCACGCTGCGGCTTGTCCAGTCGCTTGCAATAGGTCCACAGCCCGATCTGCACCCCGATCAGCATCAGGATAAACGGTTGATAGGCGATCCCCTGGAATGTCGCCCCGACCAGATAGATGATCTGAGCATATTGCAGCGACGTTGCCAGCGGAGCCTGCCATTGTTCGCGCGCGCCGCTGCGGCCGCGCCAGCGGCGGCGGATGCGCTCCATCTGGATCAGCCCCATCGCCTGCAGCAACATCCAGGCGAAGAAGCCGGGCCAGCCCTGCTCGCCCAGCATTTCGAAGAAGGACGAGTGATAGGCGCGCGCTTCGTCCACCACCTTCTCGTAACGCACGCTGGTCTGGTTGCCCTCGCCCTCGCGCACCGGCATCCGGTATTCGAAGCGGTTGGCGCGGTAGGCATCGAAGCCCCCGCCAAGCGGTTTTTCCTCCACGTAATCCAGCGTCCAGCTCCACACAGCCACGCGGGTAGAGGCGCTTTGATCGCCGTCATAGCTGCCGATGGTGGCCATCCGGTCGTAATAGCTTTGCGGCAGGAAGGGCAGCGCAACGATGCCCAGCATCCCCGCCGCGATCACGAACATCGCGCGGCGCTTCACATCGCGCAGGGCCAGCACCATCAGCACCGCGATACACAGCAGGCCGGTGCGCGCCACGGTGCCGACCGGTGTCAGCAGGCAGGCGAAGACCAGCGAATAGCAGAACAGCTTGACCCGCCAATCGGGCGCGAAGATCGTGCCGTGCCGGGTGAACCACAGGATCAGCGGAATGATCGCGACCGCCACGGTGGAGAGGGTAGAGGTTTCGTAAATCCCGCTATTGTCGCGCACGAACAGCGCCAGCACGTCATATCCGCCGCCGCCCATCACCGTCTTGATACCGGCCGAAATGATAATCGCGCCTGCCGTCAGAACCATTACCAGCGCCGCGCCTTCGATCCGCAGCCGGGTGGTCAGCGTGAATGGCAGGAAAATCGCGAACACCAGCGCCTTCCACACCCAGTCCCATTTTTCTGCCGCAGCTATTGGAAATTCGGACCAGCCGGTGGTGATCGCGCACCATATCAGCAGGAACACCATCAGCATCTGGCGCGCGCTAACGCTCGTCTCGCGCTTCGAATCGGTCAGCAGCCACCCGGCGAAGGCGGCGCAGAATGCGATCAGCGACACGGGTATGGCAGGCATCAGCACCCAGCCGATTTTCTGCGGGGCGAGGATATCGATATAGAGATAGGCCAGCACCCAGATAAATGGCCGCTTCACGCCCAGCGCCAGCGTGGCCATAACGAATGCGAAGAGAAACAGGTCGAGCACCGCGCGTCAGCCTTCGCTGTTCGGGGAATGGGGCTGCGCGGAGATGCCGCTGCGATAGACCGGGTCGGCGGCGCGGCGGGCCTTGCCACTTATGCCATCGCCATCGCCATCGCCATAATCGCCCTCACCAGATTCCGGATCGCTGTCCAGATCGTCGCGCCCCAGCATCCGCAGGAATGCGAGCATCAGCAGGCCGTGGGTGAGGCCGATGGCGAAATAATCGATCATTGCAGCACCGCGCTTACCCCAACGCAGTTGACGCGCCGTTAAGCTTGCCGTGGCAAAGCTGGACGCAATGGAAATTCGACCGATCAAAGTGCTGCATGTCTTCGACCACTCGCTGCCGATGCATAGCGGTTACAGCTTTCGCAGCCGCGCCATATTGAAGGCGCAGCAGGCTGCGGGGCTGGAAGTATGCGGGGTGACCGGCACCCGCCACACGCAGGACGGTCCCAATCCCGAAACGCAGGACGGGCTGACCTTCCGGCGAACGAGCGGACAGCCTTCGGGCGTCGGCCCGATCCGCGAATGGACCGGCCTGGCCCGCTTTGCCGAGGCGGTGGAAGAGGCCGTGGCCCAGTTTCAGCCCGACATTCTGCATGCTCACTCGCCCGCCTTGTGCGGACTGGCCGCCTTGCGCGCCGCTCGCCGCCACAATCTGCCGCTGGTCTATGAGATCCGCGCTTTCTGGGAAGATGCCGCTGTCGGCAACGGAACCGGCAGCGAAGGTTCGATCAAATACCGCGTCACCCGCGCGATGGAAAACCGGGTGGCCGCCCAGGCCGACGCCGTGTTCACCATTTGCGACGGCCTTCGCGATGATTTGATCGCGCGCGGCTTCCCCCCGGGGAAAATCGGCATTTCTCCCAACGGGGTGGATATGCAGCTGTTCGGCGATCCCCCGCCGCGCAACGATGCGCTGGCCGTGCAACTGAGAATTCCCGCCGGCGCTCCGGTCATCGGCTTTATCGGCAGTTTCTACGATTATGAAGGGCTGGACGATCTGATCGCCGCCATGCCGCAGCTGATCGAGCGCCACGCCGAGGCGCGGCTGCTGCTGGTCGGCGGCGGACCGATGGACGAAGCCTTGCGCGCTCACGCGGCAAGGTCTCCGGCGGCAGAGCGGATTCACTTTACCGGGCGCGTGCCGCATGGCGAGGTTGAGCGGTATTATTCGCTGATCGATATCCTTGCCTATCCGCGCAAGCGCAGCCGGCTGACCGACCTCGTCACCCCGCTCAAACCATTGGAAGCGATGGCCCAGCGGCGGCTGGTGGCGGCCAGCGATGTCGGCGGCCACCGCGAACTGATCGCCGATGGCGAAACCGGCATACTGTTCGCGCCGGACGATCCCTCCGCTGCCGCAACTGCCCTTGCAGAGCTGATCGACCGGCGGGCTGGCTGGGAGGCGATACGCAAATCTGCGCAGGCGCGGATTGCCGCGCATCATGACTGGAATGCCAACATTCATCGTTATCAATCCGTTTACCATCACCTGTTAGGCCGTTCGCCAGATGGGGAATTCACCGCCGCTGCGTAGCGGGGGTACCATTCCCGGTGACAGGGATTTTACCAACGTGGCACACAGCAACTCGGCAGCCAGCCAATTGAGCGACACGATCGCCGGACACCGCCTGTTTCCGGCAGCCGCAGCCGGATGGTTCGCCGCCTTGTTCGGGATCGGGACGCTGGTGCTGCCGACCGGCTTGTTCGAAAGCATGGTGCAGGGCCTTGGCATCTCGGCATTGTTTCCCGCCGCCGCGCCGCCGCTCGGCGCAACTGCGCTCACTCTCATCGCGTTGCTCGCCGCAGCTGCCGGCGCTGCTTTGGGTCTGTTTGCCGCGCGCAAGGTCCGCTCCCAGTTTGCAGCGCCCGACATAAATGCTGCCGCGCACCGCCCGCAGCCCGAAGCGCCGATTGCCTATCCCACCGCCAAGAAACCGATCAGCGCTCACGATGAGCTGGGCAGCGACGGTTTCGACGATTTGCTGGATCGACCCGCCTTCCTGTCGCGCGAAGATGAGCCGGCCCAAGCTGCGCCCGAAATGGATTCGTCCCTGCTCTCGAGCTTTCCGGAGCTGGACGACGAAGCCGGTGAGTGGAGCGAAGGCTGGAACGCATCCGACGACGTCTTCGCGCTCGACCCGGCAGACGAAGTAGCTGTCGCGCCGGATGAAGTGGAAGAGGCGCACGAATTCGCAGCGACCGCGGGTGCACCCGCAAGCGAGACCGAGCCGCAACCCGGCCTCGCCGAGCCCGCAATGGAAGAGCAGGCACAGCGAGCCGGCCCCGATGCCGCGCTGACCGACCTCACCCTTGCCCAGTTGATCGAGCGATTCTCGCGCGTGTTGCAGGACCACACATCGGCCGCTTCCTCGCAATCCACTGACGAAGCGCAGCAGATCGAAGCACAACCGCAGGCAGATGCGCGCCCATCCCTGTCCATCGGAGTCGGCAATTTGCTGAACGATGGATTGGGCGATGAACCGGATGAACAGGTGGAGGCCGAAATGCTCGAAGCAGGCTACAGCTCGCTGCTTACGATGAAGCGGCCGATGGGCGATATGGACAAGGCCCGTGCCCCGCAGAAGCCGCAAGCCATTACGGGCGATCTGGGCGAAGAAGCCTTGCGCGATGCGCTGGAGAAGCTGCAAACACTCAGCAAAAGCGCCTGATAGCAGGGTCCGTACGAGCAAATACTAGCCCCGCCGCTTTAGGCCGGTGAAATTTTCCTTGCCGCTTCGCAGTTGCAAAAACCACTTTCTGTCTTCATTAGGGAGGTCCGCGACATTTTCCCGCTGCTGCGGCGAGGATAGACGCAACCTGCCGGTGCTTTTCGCTACCGAAAGCCGCCCCGGCCACTGACAGGACGGTAATTGGACGATGGGCTTTCCTCCGCCCCAGGGTTTGTATGACGCGCGCAACGAACATGATTCGTGCGGCACGGGATTCGTGGCACATATCAAGGGCCAGCCCAGCCATTCGATCGTCACGCAGGCGCTGGAAATTCTCGCCAATCTGGATCACCGCGGCGCGGTAGGGGCCGATCCGCTGCTCGGCGACGGTGCGGGCATATTGTTGCAGATCCCCGATCCGCTGTTCCGCCGCTGGGCGGATGAGCAGGGCCACGATCTGCCCGCTCCCGGCGATTATGCCGTGGCCATGTGCTTCATGCCGCAGGGCGAACAGGCCCGCTGGTTCGTCACCGAACAATTCGAGAAATTCGTCGCCAAGGAAGGCCAGCGACTGGTCGGCTGGCGCGATGTGCCGGTCACGATGGACGGGCTGGGCAAGGCGGTGGTCGATTCGATGCCCGTCATCAAGCAATGCGTTATCGCCAAGGGGGATAATACGGAAGACCAGGACGCGTTCGAGCGCAAGCTGATCGTGATCCGCAAGCAGACCCAGAACCCGCTGCGCGCACAGGAAGAAAAGCACGGATTACCGGGCCTCTCGGAGCTTTATATACCGAGCTTTTCCAGCCGGACCATCGTCTATAAGGGGCTGCTGCTCGCGAACCAGGTGGGTTCGTTCTATGACGATTTGCGCGATCCGGATTGCCAGAGCGCGCTTGGCTTGGTGCACCAGCGTTTCTCCACCAACACCTTCCCCAGCTGGCGGCTGGCCCAGCCCTTCCGGCTGATCGCCCATAATGGCGAAATCAACACGGTTCGCGGCAATGTGAACTGGATGAATGCGCGCCGCCGGACGATGGAAAGCCCGTTGCTCGGCGCCGATCTGGACAAGCTGTGGCCGATCGTGCCGCATGGTCAGAGCGATACGGCCTGCCTCGACAATGCGCTCGAATTGCTGCTGCTGGGCGGATACAGCCTGGCCCATGCGATGATGATGCTGATGCCCGAAGCCTGGGCCAAGAACGAGTTGATGGATCCGGCGCGGCGCGCTTTCTACGAGTATCACGCCGCGCTGATGGAACCGTGGGACGGCCCAGCCGCAGTGGCCTTCACTGATGGCCGCCAGATCGCCGCCACGCTGGACCGCAACGGCCTGCGCCCGGCGCGCTATTGCACCACTAAGGACGATCTCGTCTGCCTCGCCAGCGAAAGCGGCGTGCTGCCGTTTGCGGAAGAAGACATTACCCGCAAATGGCGCCTGCAACCGGGCAAGATGTTGCTGATCGATCTGGAACAGGGACGCATCATCGAGGATAGCGAGCTGAAATCGCAGCTCGCCAATGCAGAACCCTATGCCGAATGGCTGGAAGCCGCGCAGTACAAGCTGATCGAACTCGACCATATCGAACCCGAATTGTCCGAGCTTCCAAAGGACGGCACCACGCTGCACCAGCGGCAGAAGGCGTTCGGTTACACGCAGGAGGATGTCACCCGCTTCCTGGAGCCGATGGGCATGTCCGGCGGCGATCCGATCGGCTCGATGGGCACCGATACGCCGATCGCCGTACTCAGCGACCGGCCGCGCCTGCTCTACGATTACTTCAAGCAGAACTTCGCACAGGTCACCAATCCGCCGATCGATCCGATCCGCGAAGAACTGGTGATGAGCCTGCTGACCATGGTCGGCCCGCGTCCCAATCTGCTCGGCCATGAGGCCGGCACCCATCGCCGGCTGGAAGTCAGCCAGCCGATCCTGACCAACCGCGCCCTCGCCAAGATCCGCAGCGTGGAAGCTGCGCTGGACGGCGCGTTCCGTACTTCCACCATCGACACCACGTGGGACGCGGCGAGCGGGGCCGAAGGGCTTGAGCTGGCGATCAGGGAAATGTGCTGGGCCGCGACCGAGGCGGTTCTGCAGGACCAGAACATCCTCGTACTGTCGGACCGTGCGCAAGGGCCGGACCGTATCGCCATGCCCGCTCTGCTGGCGACATCGGCGGTGCACCACCATTTGGTGCGCCAGGGCCTGCGGATGCAGACCGGGCTGGTCGTGGAAACCGGCGAAGCGCGCGAAGTGCATCATTTCTGCGCGCTGGCGGGGTATGGGGCGGAGGCGATCAACCCCTATGTCGCTTTCGAAACGCTGGAAGAATTGCGCGCGCGCCGCTTCCCCGAAATGACCACCGAGCAGGTGGAGGAGAATTACAAGCAGGCCATCGGCAAGGGTATTTTGAAGGTCATGTCCAAGATGGGCATCTCCACTTACCAATCCTATTGCGGGGCGCAGATCTTCGATGCAGTGGGCTTGTCGAGCGGACTGATCGAAGCCTATTTCAGCGGTACCGCAACCAGCATCGAAGGTATCGGTCTGGCCGAACTGGCCGAAGAAGCGGTCCGCCGGCACAGCCGCGCCTATGGCGATGACCCCACGCTGGAAAGGATGCTCGATGTCGGCGGTATCTACCAATACCGCCTGCGCGGCGAGGCACATGCCTGGACCCCCACCAATATCGCGCAATTACAACATGCCGTGCGCGGCAACGATGCCAAAAATTACGAAGAATTTGCCAAATCGGTTAACGAGCAGTCCGAGCGGCTGCTGACCATCCGCGGATTGATGGAGCTGAAGCCGGGCGATACGGCAATCCCGCTGGACGAGGTCGAGCCTGCCAGCGAAATCGTAAAACGCTTTGCTACAGGAGCGATGAGCTTCGGTTCGATCAGCCACGAAGCCCATTCGACCCTGGCGGTGGCAATGAACCGCATCGGCGCGCGCTCCAATACCGGCGAAGGCGGCGAAGAACCGGAACGGTTCGTCACCCTCGAAAATGGCGATTCGATGCGCAGCCGGATCAAGCAGGTCGCCTCGGGCCGCTTCGGGGTTACGGCCGAATATCTCGCCAATTCGGACGATATCCAGATCAAGATGGCGCAAGGCGCGAAGCCTGGCGAGGGCGGGCAGCTGCCTGGCCACAAGGTGGACAAGCGCATCGGCGCGGTGAGGCATTCGACGCCCGGCGTCGGCCTGATCTCGCCGCCGCCGCATCACGATATCTACTCCATCGAAGACCTCGCCCAGCTGATCCACGATCTGAAGAACGTGCAGCCCAGCGCGCGCATCTCGGTGAAGCTGGTATCCGAAGTGGGCGTCGGCACAGTGGCGGCGGGCGTTTCCAAGGCGCGTGCCGATCACGTGACGATTTCCGGCTATGATGGCGGGACGGGCGCATCGCCGCTCACCAGCCTGACCCATGCCGGCGGGCCGTGGGAAATCGGCCTCGCCGAAACGCAGCAGACCTTGCTGCTCAACGATTTGCGCAGCCGCATCGCGGTGCAGGTCGATGGCGGCCTGCGCACCGGGCGCGATGTTGCCATCGGCGCGCTGCTGGGCGCGGACGAGTTCGGCTTCGCGACCGCTCCGCTGATCGCGGCGGGGTGTATCATGATGCGCAAATGTCACCTCAACACTTGCCCTGTGGGCGTGGCGACGCAGGATCCGGAACTGCGCAAGCGCTTCACCGGCACACCCGAACACGTGATCAATTACTTCTTCTTCGTGGCCGAGGAATTGCGCGCCATCATGGCCGAAATGGGCTTCCGCACGGTGGCGGAGATGGTCGGCCGCGCCGACCGGCTCGATACCCGCCGGGTGAATCGCCACTGGAAGGCCGAAGGGGTCGATCTTTCGCGCCTGCTCCACCGGATTTCGGGCGCCGATGGAGAGTGGGCCGACGGCGATCTGCGCCACACCGGAACGCAGGATCACGGCCTCGCCGCAGCGATGGACAATGAACTAATCGACGCCTGCCAGCCGGCGCTGGAGCGCGGCGAACCGGTCCGGCTGGAGCGCACAATTCGCAACCTCAACCGCACGGTTGGCGCGATGCTGTCGGGCGAAGTGGCGCGGCGCTATGGCCATGCCGGGCTCAAACCCGATACTATCCGCATCGCCTTTACCGGTACTGCGGGGCAGAGTTTCGGCGCATGGGCGGCGCATGGGGTGACGCTGGATCTGACGGGCGATGCCAATGATTATGTCGGCAAGGGATTGTCGGGCGGGCGGCTGATCATCCGGCAGCCCGAAGGCACCTCGCGTGATGCATCGGACAACATCATCGTAGGCAATACGGTGCTCTATGGCGCGATTGCGGGCGAAGCGTATTTCGGCGGCGTGGCGGGAGAACGCTTCGCCGTACGCAATTCGGGCGCGATCGCCGTGGTCGAGGGCACAGGCGACCATGCCTGCGAATACATGACCGGCGGCGTGGTCGTTGTGCTCGGCAAGACGGGCCGCAATTTCGCTGCGGGGATGAGCGGCGGGGCCGCCTATGTCTATGACGGCGATGGTGAATTCGCGAAATTATGTAATCTGGCGCAAGTCGAGCTGGAGCCGATTTCGGCCGAGCAGGACGGTGGCGGAGAGACTTACGAAAATCCGCCGCAGCAACGTGCGCAGAGCGTCCACGATTTCGGCATGGGCGATATGTTGCACCACGATGCCCAGCGGCTGCGCATCTTGATCGAGCGGCACCAGCTGCATACCGGATCGGCGCGAGCGAGCGAATTGCTGGCCGATTGGGATAATGCGCTGGGCAAGTTCGTGAAAGTCATGCCGACTGACTATGCCCGCGCGCTGAAGCAGATGGCGGCGGAGCGCGAAGATGCTGCGATGGAGGCGGCGGAGTGATGGTCGCTCAACTCGCATTCTCACCCGAACAAGAAAGCTCGCACCGTCATGGGTAAGGAAACCGGCTTCCTGGAAATCGACCGTGAGGAGCGCACTTACGATGCGCCCGAAGAACGGCTGAAGCATTACCGGGAGTTCACGCATGAGCCGGAGCCCGAAGTGCTTGCGCGCCAGGCTGCGCGCTGCATGAATTGCGGGATTCCGTATTGTCACAATGGTTGCCCGGTGAACAACATCATCCCGGACTGGAACCACCTCGTCTATGAAGACGATTGGCGCAGCGCGCTGGAAGTGCTGCATTCGACAAATAATTTCCCCGAATTTACCGGCCGCATCTGCCCCGCCCCGTGCGAGGCGGCGTGCACGCTGAACATCACCGACAATCCGGTAACCATCAAGAGCATCGAGGCAGCGATCATCGACCGCGGATGGCGCGAAGGCTGGGTTACCCCGCTGGTTCCTTCGAAAAAGACCGGAAAAGCGGTTGCCGTGGTCGGCTCCGGCCCGGCCGGGCTGGCTGCAGCGCAGCAATTGGCGCGCGCCGGTCATACGGTGACGGTGTTTGAAAAATCCGACCGGATCGGGGGGCTGCTGCGTTACGGCATTCCCGACTTCAAGATGGAAAAGCACCTCATCAACCGCCGCTGTGTGCAGATGGAGGCCGAGGGGGTCGAGTTTAAGACCAGCAAGGAAGTCGGCGTCGATATCTCGTTCAAATCGCTGAAGGAGAATTTCGATGCGGTGGTGCTGGCCGGGGGCAGCGAAGATGCCCGGGCGCTCGCCATTCCCGGCGCGGAAATGCCTGGCGTGCGGCTGGCGATGGAATTCCTGACCCAGCAGAACAAGCGCAATGCGGGCGACGATGAACAGCGCGCCGCACCGCGCGGCACGCTGAGCGCCGAGGGCAAGGACGTGGTCGTGATCGGCGGCGGAGATACTGGCAGCGACTGCGTCGGCACGTCGAACCGCCAGGGTGCGCGCAGCGTAACCCAGCTGGAAATCATGCCGCAGCCGCCCGAGAAGGAAGACAAGGCGCTCACCTGGCCCGATTGGCCGGTAAAGATGCGCACATCCTCCAGCCATGAAGAAGGCGCTGATCGCGACTGGTCGGTGCTGACCAAGCGGGTAACCGGCGAAAATGGCGAGGTCACCGGGCTCCAATGCGTGCGGATCGAATGGGATGGCCGTAATTTCAACGAGGTCGAAGGCAGCGAATTCACCATCCCCGCGCAGTTGATCCTGCTGGCGATGGGCTTCGTCGGCCCGAAGAAAAGCGGGATGCTCGAGCAATCCGGCGTGGCGCTGGACGATCGCGGCAATGTCGCGGCGGATACCGAAAGCTACGCCACCAGCGATGCAGGCGTGTGGGCCTGCGGCGACATGCGGCGCGGACAAAGCCTGGTCGTATGGGCCATCCGCGAAGGCCGCCAGGCTGCGCGTGCGGTGGACGAGGCGTTGATGGGCAAGACGGCCCTGCCGCGATAATCCTGCCATTGAGGCCGTTTCCTCCACGTTTTTAAGAACAGGGCGTGACTGGAAAGCTACGGTCTTTGTTTAACTTGTGTCGGCCTTAACCGTTTTTACTTGCACCCCGGCAAGCAATTACGGATAAACCCCTATCGCATAACAACAAAGCTCGCAGATCGAAGCGAGATATGGTCGCATCTAAAAATCGCACGAGAATAGGTGCGATGGGGGTCGGGTAAAACACATGGTAATCGACAAGCGTTTTTCCAGTTCTGCTGGGCTGCGCGCTTTACCTGTATCGGGACTGCTTTTCGCAGCTGCCTGGCTGGCTTTGGGACCGGCGCCTGCCCTCGCGGCGGAGGATGCCGCTCCGGTCGATCCCGCACCGCAGCATGCTGGAAACTTGCCCGAACCGGACGATGATACCGATCCGCAGGGCGCCGAACCGGTCACTGCCCTGCCCACCGCGCCCGGCGCTCCGCCCCGATCGGTTGCCCCCGCGGCGGCTGCGCCAGCACCTACCCCGCCCAAAGATATCGCGGCGCGCTTCATCTGGTCGCAATTCCTCGATGCTGCGGTCGTGGGCGATGCAGAGGACACGCTGCGCTATGGCGGCAAGATCGACGCTTATTTCGATATGGACGATTCCGCCATCGGGCTGGACGAAGGGCTGCGCCTGCATGTCCATCCCGAGTTCCGCTATGGGCAGAGCTCCAATGGCGAAATTGGCCTGCTGCCGGTCAACACCGCGCTGTTCTATCCCGGCGATGGCGAGGATTTCGACCTTTCGATCAATCTGCGAAAGCGTTGGTCCAGCGGCACCAGCCTGACGGTCGGCAAGGTCAACGTGCTCGATCTGGCCGCGCGGGCGCCGATTATCGGCGGGGGCGGGCATGAGGGGTTTCAGAACCTGGCCTTTGCCCTGCCGCCCAGCGCCATCGTGCCCGCTTCGATCACCGGGGCGATGCTGGATATTCCCATCAAGGACGTGCTGCTGCGATTCTGGGTTTACGATCCCGACCTGCAATCGCAGCGCAACGGGTTCGAGGACCCTTTTCATCAGGGCGTCGGCTTCCTCGCTTCGGCCACCTTCCCGGTGAAGATCGGCGGGCAGCAGGGCTATTACGCGGTAAAGCTGTCTGCATCGACTCGCGACGGGTTGGCGGCCGATGCCCTGCCTGCCGTGCTGGTGCCCGCACCCGGATCGGGCTTCGGCGAGAAAAAAGGCGAATTTTCGGTTGTGCTGGCCGGTTATCAGAACATCGCGGTGCATGAAGGCGGCGGCTCGATCGGGGTGTTCGCGCAGGCTTATGTTTCCAATGGCGATCCGACCTTCTTCGATGTCAGCGCGATTGCCGGCATCTCGGGCAATCCGGCGGGGCGCCCCAAGGATCGCTTCGGGATCGGCTGGTTCCGCTATTCGCTGACCGATGGGCTGGTCGATGCTCTAGCGAGCCGACTGGCGCTGGAGGACGAAGAGGGCGTGGAGATTTTCTACACCGCGCAAATTGCCGAGCGGTTTCGTCTGACCGGTAATGTGCAGATCGTCGATTCCACCGTGGTGGCCCGCGACGTGGGCGTTACGACAGGGCTGAGGCTGACCACCCGCTTCTGACTTGCTGGCCGGCGCGGTTCACCCGTAGCGACCATAGCCCAAGCTCAGCTGCCGTCCGCCAGCCGAGAGAAGCGCCAGCAGATGGCGTCCAGCCCCGTCCGCGGTCACTCGCCCACCCTGCTCCAATCGACCGCGCCCAAGCCTTCACTCCGGAGGAATGCATTGGTGCGGCTGAAGGGCTTGCTGCCGAAAAACCCGCGATGGGCGGAAAGGGGGCTGGGATGCGGCGATTTCAGGATGAGATGGCGCGTTGCGGCTGGCGAGCCGTCTGCCAGTTGCGCAATGCGCGCGGCCTTGCCCTGCGCATGGCCGCCCCACAGGATGAACACCGCTGGCGCATCGCGCTCTGCCACCGCCGCCACGACTGCATCGGTGATCGCTTCCCACCCTTTTCGCGCGTGACTGCCCGCTCGCCCTTCCTCCACCGTCAGCGTGTTGTTGAGCAATAGCACGCCTTGTCTCGCCCAGCCGCTCAAATCGCCCGAATTCGGCGGAGCGATATCGAGATCGCCGGCCATTTCCTTGTAGATATTGCGCAGCGACGGGGGCAGTTTCACGCCTTCTGGCACGGAAAAGCAAAGCCCGTGCGCTTGCCCCGGCCCGTGATAGGGATCCTGCCCCAATATCACGACTTTCACCGCGTCCAGCGGCGTCAGTTCCAGCGCGCGCAAACGGGTGCCGCGGGCGGGATAGATTCGCTTGCCCGCTTCCTCCCGAGAGCGCAGCCAACCGCCCAGCTCGCGCGATTGCGGTGCGTTCAGCACCGGTTCCAGCGCAGGGCGCCAGCTTTCGGGGATCGTCTCGCCGTTCATGCGGTTCAGGCTAGGCCGGTTACAGCGGCTTCGCCACCACCCCTTCCCACAAATCCCCAATCCGCCTAGAGCCGCCCCATGACCGTATATTTCCACGAAGAAGACTTGCCCGAAGGCGTGCTGGCAGGCGATAGTCCGCTTGCCGTCGATACCGAGACGATGGGCCTGATCACGCCGCGCGACCGGCTGTGCATCGTGCAGATCAGCGATGGCGGGGAAGACGAGCATCTGGTTCGCTTCGCCGTGGATAGCGACTATGCCGCGCCGAACCTCAAGGCGATCCTGGGCAATCCAGATCGGCTGAAGCTCTACCATTTCGCGCGGTTCGATCTGGCGGCGATCGAGCATTACCTTGGCGTCACCGCCGCGCCGGTGTTCTGCACCAAGATCGCCAGCAAGCTGACCCGTACCTATACCGACCGGCACGGGCTGAAGAATATCGTCGATGAATTGCTAGGCGAGAACATCTCCAAACAGCAGCAATCCAGCGATTGGGGCGCGGCCGAGATTAACGAGGCGCAGCGCGATTATGCTGCGTCGGATGTACGCTATCTCCACCGGATGCGCGATATTTTCATCGAGCGGTTGGAACGCGAAGGGCGCTCCGAACTGGCGCAGGCCTGTTTCGATTTCCTGCCTGCGCGCGCCCGGCTGGATCTGGCCGGCTGGGCCGAGCACGACATTTTCAGTCACATGTGATGGAACCACTCGCTTGATCGGCCAGCGGCGCATCGAGACCCAGCGCGCGAAGGAACTGCGCAGCGAGCGGCAGCATTTTGCGGCGCCCGGCGGCTCGCATGACAGGCTCGTGAAATTCCTCGGCGCGGCGCTGCCGATGGGTGTCGGCGTGCTCGCCGCCTTTATGGTCATCACCCCGCTTTCCCCGCGAGGCGAGGTCAGCTTCCTGCTCGATCGCAACAAGGTTGCGGTGATCGACGAGCGGCTGCGGGTGGATAATGCGCTGTATCGCGGGCAGGACGATGAAGGACAGCCCTTCTCGCTGACCGCGGGCGAGGCGGTCCAGCGATCGGGCGCGGAAGGCATCGTGCGGATGAACGACCTGATGGGGCGGATGATCCTGCCCGAAGGGCCCGCCCGGATCGCCGCACCGGCGGGGCAATACGATATCGACCAACAGCTCGTCGATGTGGCCGGACAGGTGACCATGGTGGCCGCCGATGGCTACCGTATGACCTCGCGGGGCGTGTCGGTGAATTTGGAGAACCGGACCATGGTCGGCTCGGGCGGAGTGGAAGGCACCGTTCCCGCAGGCTCCTTCAGCGCCAACCGCATGGAAGCCGACCTCGCCGCGCGCACCGTGGCGCTTGACGGCAATGCCAAGCTGCGCATGGTGCCCGGACAATTGAACAGGATGAAGCGATGACCACGCAGATGCCCCCCCGCGCGATGAAATTTGCCCTGCTCGGCTTCCTGCTGACGCTGGTCGCTTTTGCCGGGATGCAAAGCCGCGCGCAGGTGTTCGGCGCCCACAATTCCAATGCTCCGGTGGATTTCGATGCCGGTCGGATCGAATTGCAGGATCGGCAGAACCGCGTGGTCCTGTCGGGCAATGTCATCATCAACCAGGCGGGCCTGCGGCTGACCGCGCCGCGCACGCTGGTCAATTATTCGGATGCAGGATCGCTCAATATCGACCGGATCACGGCGACCGGCGGAGTGACCGTCACGCGCGCCGGCGAATCGGCGCGCGGCGATGTGGCGATCTACGATCTCGACCGGCGGCTGATCACGATGGCGGGCAATGTCCGGCTGCAACAGCGCGGCAATACGCTGAATGGCGGACGGCTGGTGATCAATCTGGCGACCGGGGTTTCCAGCGTGGATGGCCGCGCCAGCGGGTCGACCTCCGCCACCGGAACCGGCGCGACCACGGGCAGCGACGGGCGCGTGACCGGCCGCTTCACCGTGCCCGATCGCGGCGAATAGACGCCGGGATTCGGGGCTTGGGCCCGGCCGCCTACCGTTTGGCCTGCGCGGCGAAGCGGGCGATGGTGGTAAGCTCCTGCGCCAGCAGCAATTCACCGGCCTGACTGTTGGCCAGCAATGTGCGGTGCAGCGCCATCAGCCGGTCCACCAGCCGGTCGAGCCGCTTGCCCCGCCAACGGCGCAATTGCGTATCGAGATCGCGCTCGTCCCGCCAGAATATCCGCCGCGCGCGTTTCTCCGCTTCGATCGTACCGCGAATATCGCCTCGCGGACCGACCTTGGCCGCCAGCGCCGCCAGCTGCGCCGCTCGCCGTTCGAAGGCCAGCAACAGGCCGACCGGGTTGAGCGACAATTCGCGCATCCGGTGAAGCTCGCCGGGCAGCTTCTTCACGTCGCCCGCCAGCACGGCATTGACCAGCGGCATGAAGCCATCCTCTTCGGTCGCCGCCCCGATCTCGTCGAGCGCTTCGGCAGTGGCCGGACGCGGGCTCTGCTGGCTTGCGCCAAGATACAGCGCCAGCTTGATCACTTCGGACTGCGCCAGCCGCACGTCCATCCCCGCCCCGCGTGCGATTCGTTCCGCCAGCGCGCCGTTCAGCGAGATTCCCGCCGCATCGCCCATCTGCCGCACGGTGGCGGATACCTGCGCCAGGTCGGGTGGGTAGAACATCGCCACCAGCGCATCGCCGCGCTTGGCAAGCAGCTTCGCGCTGCGCGATTTGTCGGTGGCCGATGTGGCGACGACCAGCACCGGGCAAGCCTCACCCTCTCCCTCGGTCAGCACTTTGAGCGCGTCATGCGCCTCGTCCCCGCTGGCGCGCACCCAGATATGGCGGGTATCGCCGAATAGCGAGGTAGAGCGCGCCTCGTCGCCCAGGCGGACAGGGTCGCGTTTAAGCTCTCCGCCGCCCAGTTCGATCCGTTCGCCGGCATCGGGCAGCAGCTCCACTATTCGCTGTGCGGCCGCGGATGCGCCCGCTTCGTCCGGCCCGCAAAAGAAGAAGATGCGGCATTCTTTTGCCGCGCGTGGTGCGTTTCGGGCGAAGTCTTTCTGGGTCGCCTTCACGGCTGCGGGCGGAGCGTCAGCGAGAGGCGCTGGACGATCCGATCGGCAATATCGCGGCTGAGATTTTCCAGCGCGGCCTGCTCTGCCGAGATGGTAGCATACTCGCTCGACACCACGTCGATCCCGGCGTCGGAGCGCGAGGTTGCATCGAGCAGGATTTCATCGGTGGTGGTGTCGACCAGCTGATACCGCGCGCGCAAGGTGCGGCGTTCACGCGCAATCTCGATATCGTTGATCAGGCCGAATCCTTCGAGCGAATCGTCGAGCCGTACGTCCAGCCGGTAGCGTGCCGAGCCTTCACCGGCTGCGCCCAGCCGGTCGTTCAGGGCATTGCGCACCAGCCAGCCCGCGCGCCCCTCGATTGCGGGCACTTCCACCTCGGCCAGGCCGCGCGCCACTTGCCCGCTCGATCCGCCCGCATACATCGGCTGGAGGCCGCAGCCAGCCAGCGCGAAAGCGAGAAAGGTGAGGGCGAGAAAGCGTATCACGTGACGATATTTACCAGCCTGTCGGGCACCACGATCACCTTGCGGATCGCCGCGCCATCGAGCGAACGCTGGACCTTCTCACTCGCCAGCGCAAGCGCTTCGAGGTCTTCCTTGGCCGCACCCTTGGGCGCGGTCAGCGTATCGCGCAGCTTGCCCTTGTGCTGGACGGCGATTGTCACCTCGTCTTCCACCAGCAGCGCCGGCTCGACCTCGGGCCAATCCGCTTGCGCAATCAGGCCGTCTGCGCCCATCGCGGCCCACCCTTCTTCGGCAAGGTGGGGCATCATCGGGCCGGACAGCAGCGCCAGCGTACGGATCGCTTCGCTGCGCGTGGCGGATGGCTGCGCCTTTTCCGCTGCCCCGGTCAGTTCATACAGCCGCGCGACCGCTTTGTTGAACGCCAGCGCCTCGATATCCTCGCCCACCGCGGCAATGGCGCGGTGGGTGGCGCGGGCGAGATCCATGTTTTCGCCGGAGGCATCGGCATCATATTGCCCAAACAACCGCCACAGCCGCTGGACGAAGCGCCAGCACCCTTCGATCCCAGCTTCGGACCACGGCAAATCGCGCTCCGGCGGCGAGTCCGACAGCATGAACCAGCGCACTGCATCCGCGCCATATTGCGCGATGATCGCATCGGGATCGATGACGTTCTTCTTGGATTTAGACATCTTGACGACGCGGCCGGCGGTAACCGGCGCCCCATCCTCGATCCGCGTCCAGTCCGCGCCGTTCCGGCTCACCTGGTCGGGCGAGAGAAAACTGCCATCGCCCAACTGATAGGTTTCATGCGTTACCATGCCCTGCGTAAACAGGCTGGCGAAGGGCTCTTTCACGTCGATCTTGCCGATGCTGGCCAGCGCGCGCGTCCAGAACCGGGCGTAGAGCAGATGCAGGATCGCATGCTCGATGCCGCCTATATATTGTTCGACCGGCAACCATTTTGCCAGCTCGTCCGCATCGGCCGGCTTGTCCGCAGGCTGGCTGGCAAAGCGCAGGAAATACCAGCTGGAATTGGTGAAGGTATCGAGCGTGTCGGTCTCGCGCACCGCCGCGCCGCCGCATTTCGGGCAAGCCACGTTCTTCCATTCCGCCGCCCGCTCCAGCGGGTTGCCGGGAATATCGAAGCCGACATCTTCGGGCAGTTCCACCGGCAGCTGGTCTTTCGGCACCGGCACGATGTCGCAGCGCTCGCAGTGGATGAAGGGGATCGGCGTGCCCCAATAGCGTTGGCGCGAAACGCCCCAGTCGCGCAGCCGCCAGACGGTCTTGCCCTCGCCCCAGCCCTCATCCTCGGCCCGTGCGACGATGGCTGCCTTGGCGTCCTCAACATTCTTCCCATCGAGGAAGGAGGAGTTCACGATGGTGCCGTCGCCAGCCTGCGCCTCGGTCAGCGGATCGTCTGCGGAAACGCCTTCGGGGGCTACAACGCGGCGGATCGGCAGGCCGTATTTCTGCGCGAAATCGAAGTCGCGCTGGTCGTGGCCCGGCACCGCCATGATCGCGCCAGTGCCATAATCCATCAGTACGAAATTGGCGATATAGACCGGCAGGTCGCCGCCGGTTAGCGGGTGAGTCGCGGTCAGGCCGGTATCGAAGCCCAGCTTCTCCGCCGTTTCTATTTCGGCTGCCGTGGTCCCGCCGCGCTTGCACAGGGCGATGAAGTCCTGCGCGGCCTGGCTTTCTTGCGCCGCCTGCTGCGCCACCGGATGATCCGCTGCCACCGCCACGAATGTCGCCCCGAAAATCGTATCGGGCCGGGTGGTGTAAAGGTCGATCTGCGAACCGTCCGACAGGCCGAAACGCAGTTCCATGCCCTGCGATTTTCCGATCCAGTTTTCCTGCATCAGCCGCACCTTGTCGGGCCAGCCATCCAGCTCGCCCAGCCCGTCCAGCAATTCCTCGGCAAAGTCGGTGATCTTGAGGAACCATTGGCTCAGCTTGCGCTTCTCGACCTCTGCCCCGCTGCGCCAGCCCTTGCCGTCGATCACCTGCTCATTGGCGAGCACGGTCATATCGACCGGGTCCCAATTGACCTCGCTTTCCTTGCGATAGACCAGCCCGGCTTCGTACAGGTCGAGGAACAGCGCCTGTTCATGGCCGTAATATTCCGGGTCGCAGGTGGCGAACTCGCGGCTCCAGTCGAGCGCGAAGCCGAGGCGTTTCAGCTGCGCCTTCATGTTGGCGATATTCTCGCGCGTCCAGCCGCCGGGATGCACGCCCTTTTCCATCGCGGCGTTTTCCGCCGGCATTCCGAAGGCGTCCCAGCCCATCGGGTGCAACACCTCGTGCCCGCGCATCGCCTTGTAGCGCGCCAGCACGTCGCCCATCGTGTAGTTGCGCACATGGCCGATATGGATGCGCCCGCTGGGATAGGGGAACATCTCGAGCACGTAGCTCTTGGGTTTGGGCGAATTGGAATCCGCCTCGAAACAGCGCGCCTCGTCCCACGCCGCCTGCCAGCGGGCATCGGCCTGGCCCGGATCGAAACGACCCGTGGCAGACTGCGACGGATCGGAATTGCTATTGGTCATGAGAACCCTTTGGCGCGGGCCGGACGAAGGATCAGCCCGAGACTGCCTGGCGGCGGAGCTTGCGCGCTTCGGTCAGGATGATGTCTTCCAGCTTCTGCACCGTGGCAGCTTGCACCGGGGCATCGACCCACACCCCGTTCTGCGCAACCTGGCGGCTGGCGGCAACGCGCAGCGCATCGGCGCGCAGATCGCGGTCGAGGATGGTGACGGTCATCTTCACCCGCTCGCTCGGATTGGAAGGCTGCGAATACCAGTCGGTGACGATCACGCCGCCCGCACTGTCGGCCTGAAGCAACGGCGCGAAGCTGAAGGTCGAAAGAGCCGCGCGCCACAGATAGGCGTTCACCCCGATGGTGGAAACCTGCGCGGCGGCCAGGTCGGCACGCGGCCGGTCCGGCCCGCCACATGCGGCGAGCCCGGCAATCGCGCTCCCCAAAATGGCAGCTTTGACGATACGGTGGGGCTTGAAAAGAGTGAGGCTCATGGGTTCCGGCGTGTCCTGTTGTCGCGCGCCATATCGCAGGCGCATTCGGGTGCTGTATAGCCGCCACAGCGCGTGCGGCAAGCGCGGCAAGCACGGCGGTGCGCCCCCGCAACAGGGGTTTGCGCCGTTAATCCGCGCTGAACCGGCGCGCGGGCCGGTGCGATTCGCGCTTGTGCCTCGATCGGTCTCATTGTGGGATGCGGGCAACACCATGGCCGCAATCGGTGTTGCTCTTTGTGGAAAACTGGCCAAGCTTCATCGGGCGGTCTAGCTTAAAACTAATTCGGACAGGGGCTTGAGTCGCTTGGTGCGTATTGCCCCGGTCAGGAACCGTTCAGTGCCGGGATGCATTATGTTCCGGTACGGAAGTATAAAAGGGGCGATTCGAACGATCATGGCGCAGCGCCGTATCACCGCAGGCAAAGGCAATACGAAGCGCGGATTCGCGCCCGTTGCCATTGCGCTTGCGGCGTCCGCGCTTGCCTTGCCCGGCGCAGTTCTGGCGGTTGGCGGCGTTCAGGACGGTGCTTCGCTGATTGCAGACGAATTCACGCCCTTTACCCCGGCCAGCGTCGATCCTCAGTTGGCCCGCCGGGTGGCGGCCGATATCGGCAATTCCAACATGCGCTTCACCCCTGCCGGCGGACCCGCGGGCAACGACCGTACGATTACCGTCGCGGTGCGGGTGGACGATGCCACGGCGCGCGCTATCTCGGTTCGCGGTGCGCTCGACCGCGCACGCAGCGCGCCAGGCACCGGCGCGATCGACGCAGAAGCCGGCCGGTTCAATCTCGGCATATCGCGCGGTTACCGCAACTTTGCCGGGATCAGGGAAACTGCGGCCAAGGTTGCTCCCGGCACGGCGACTCGCCTGCCAGCGGGCGTGCGCAAGATGGACATGCCCGATCTGGCGGAATTCAAGCCCGCCGAAGGGGCCAAGGACGATAGGCCGAGCCGCTTCCAGCCGCGCATCGCGCTGGAAACAGAGCAGGGCCGCGCTGGCCGCACGCCGCGCACGCTCGATGCGCTGGGCGAACAATCGGTCGATGTCGGCGGCGCATACCGCGTCAGCCGCAATCTGGACGTGACCGCCGGTGTGCGCCTCTCGCAGGAACGAGACCGCCTGGCACCGCTGACCGACGAGGTGCAGGATAGCCAGGCCGTGTACGTGGGAACGCAAATCCGCTTCTGATCTCCCCACCCCGGATTCATGAATGACCTCGCTTCGCGGGGTTTTTCTTTGCCTGCCCTGCCCGGCTCGCGTAATCCTATCCCAGAGGCAATCTGGGAGAACTCTTCGTGGGCAAGGTAGCAATCGTAACAGGCGGAACACGCGGCATCGGGCGGGCTATTTGCGAAAGATTACTCGAAGATGGTTTTACCGTGGTCGCCAACTATGCCGGCAACGACGGCGCGGCCCGCGAATGTGCCGAAGAAATCGGCGTCAAATGCTACAAATGGGATGTCGGCGATCACCAGGCCTGCCTCGATGGCTGCGCCAAGGTGGAAGCGGAGGTTGGCCCGATCGATGTGGTGGTCAACAATGCCGGAATCACCCGCGACGGTACGCTGGCCCGGATGAGCTACGATGACTGGCACGATGTCATGCGGATCAATTTGGGCGGCTGCTTCAACATGTCGAAAGCCTGCTTTCCCGGAATGAAAGCGCGGGGATGGGGCCGGATCGTGAATATCGGTTCGATCAATGGCCAGGCCGGGCAATATGGTCAGGTCAATTACGCCGCCGCCAAATCGGGCATTCACGGTTTTACCAAGGCGCTGGCGCAGGAAGGCGCGCGTGCCGGGATCACCGTGAACGCCATCGCGCCGGGTTATATCGACACGGATATGGTCGCCGCAGTGCCGGACAATGTACTAGAAAAGATCGTCGCCAAGATTCCCGTCGGACGGCTGGGCGAGGCGCGGGAAATCGCACGCGGCGTCAGCTTCCTATGCAGCGAGGATGCGGGCTTCGTCACCGGCTCCACCATGAGCATCAATGGCGGGCAGCATATGTACTAAAGGCTGTGCCGCGCCGTTCGCTGCGGGACGCCCTGCACATAATCGCGCGCAGCGACCCAGCCGAAGCCGAGGAACATGGCGGCGGCCCAGCTTTTCGCCAGGTCTTCCAGCGACAGGCGTAGAAATGCGCCGGATGGGGCGAAGGCATCGATAGTGAACATCACCGCAAACAGGCATCCGCCCGCGACGAATAATCCGGTGGCGCGCCTGCAGTGATCGCGGGGACGCCAGAAAGCGGCGATGAAGGCCAGTTCCGCCATCGCCCAGCCCAGCATCACGAAATGGTCCGCAATGCCCAGATGCCAGCCGAGCCTTTCGTGAATCTGGAACCGGTCGTCTGCAGCAAGAAATCCGAATATACCCGCTTGCGAAAACAGGAAGTTGCGCCGGCGCAAAGGGGCGGCCGCAGGGCCGGCCAGCGCGGCGAACAACAGCAGCAGCGCCGTGCCTGCCAGCAGGAATGTGCTCAGCGTGGTGTTGATACCGAATAACGGGGCGACATCCTCGATATCGCTGAAATAAGGGCGTACATCGGCCTGAGAGGTGGCTGCCTCATAACCGATCAGCAACGCGGAATACCCGAGCAGGCCCGCCACGGCGATTGCTGTAATTTTCACCTCTGGCTTCTCCCGCAGGCCGGCAACCGTGCCCCACCGGCTTGGGTTTGGTAGCGCAACACGCCTAATGCCCAGTTAAACCTACTGGAACCGGCGGAGGCAGAGATGGGATGGGGTGGGGTGGGTGACATGCAAAATCCATTGGAACGTTCCGCGCATGATGCGACAAGGCGCAGCCATGACCCCTCCCTACCATCCTCCGCGCAAATATTCGGTCGAGATTGCCGGGCACAAGACCTCGATCAGTCTGGAGCCGATGTTCTGGGACTTGCTCCGCCATGCCGCCGAGGCCGAGGCTGTGCCGGTCAACGCGCTGGTGGCGCGCATCGATGCCGAGCGGCTGGAGGCCGAGGCCCCGCCGGGCTTGGCTGGCGCGATACGTATCTGGCTGGTGGCAAGACTGACCGAATAGCAAACGGGCGACGCCCGCGAAGGCGCCGCCCGTACTTTGGACCCGATATGCTGTTCTTACAGCAGCTTATAAAATCGTATCAGTAATTTGCCGGCGGATCGCTGGCGGGAAAGCTTTCATCGCTTTCCTCGTCCGCCTTGGTCCATTCGCGCGTCGGCTTGTCGCGCATAGCTTCCGGCCCGGCATCGCGAACCTTCGCATCGTCCTGGTTCTCATCGAAAGCCACGGCGTTATCGCCCTGCATTTCCTGGTATTTCTTGTAGCCGAACCAGCCAAGCGCGCCCAAAGCGGCCATCCTGATCAAACCCATGATAAATTCCTTTTGCGTAGTTTACCTATGCCGATCCAACGGCGGAATGGCGCAAAAGGTCCGGTAGTATTTGTTGGGTTTGGAGTTTGATGGGCGGGGGCGGCTTTATCTAGCCGGTCGTTGGCTCGACGCTGTTTCGTACGACGCCCCCCAATAACTCCCCTACTCGTCGCCGACACGCTCCACATCTGCGCCGACGAGCTGCAGCTTTTCCTCCAGCCGCTCATACCCGCGATCGAGGTGGTATAGGCGGCGCACGGTCGTTTCGCCTTCGGCCGCCAATCCCGCTATCACGAGGCTCATCGAGGCGCGCAAATCGGTGGCCATGACCTCGGCCCCGGTCATCCGGTCCACGCCTTTCACGATCGCGGTGCGGCCCTGCGTATCGATATCAGCGCCCATTCGGCTGAGTTCGGGGACGTGCATGTAGCGATTTTCGAAAATAGTTTCGGTCAGCACGCTGGTTCCCTCCGCGCGGCATAGCAGCGCCATCAATTGCGCCTGCATATCGGTCGCCAGGCCGGGGAAAGGCGCTGTGGAGAGATTAACCGCTTTCAGTCTGCCATTGGCGGCGACGGTAATGCCGTCTTCATCCGTATCGACCTGGACGCCGATATTGCGCAGCGCGTGGATGGTCGAACCCATATCGCGCGCATCGGCGCCTTCCAGCCGCACCTCGCCTCCGGTGATGGCGGCGGCGCAGGCATAGGATCCTGCCTCGATACGATCGGGCATCACCTTGTAGGTTGCCCCGTTCAGCTGCTTGACACCGCGAATGGTCAGATCGGATGTGCCGATGCCTTCGATCTTCGCCCCCATCGCGACCAGTAAATTGCACAAATCGACGATTTCCGGCTCGCGCGCAGCGTTGAACAGCTTGGTCGTGCCCTTGCACAGGACAGAGGCCATCAATGCATTCTCGGTCGCGCCGACGGACACTACGGGAAAATCGAACTCGCCGCCCACCAGGCCGCCTTCGGGCGCCTTGGCGCGGACATAGCCTGCGGCGATTTCGATCTCCGCACCCATGGCTTCGAGCGCCTTGAGATGCAGGTCGATCGGGCGGTTACCGATCGCGCAGCCGCCGGGCAGCGACACGGTCGCCTCTCCGGTGCGTGCCAGCAAGGGGCCGAGCACCAGGATCGAGGCACGCATCTTGCGCACCAGGTCGTAAGGCGCGGTGTTGGACGTAATTCGCGATGCCTCGAACGTAATCACGCGGCCGAATTCCTCGGGCCGCTTGCCCCGGATGCTGGTGGAAACACCGAATTGCGTCATCAAATGCTGGAAGCCATCGATATCGGCCAGCCGCGGCAAATTGCGCAAGGTCAGTGGTTCTTCGGTCAGCAGCGCGCAGGGTATCAGGGTGAGCGCGGCGTTCTTCGCGCCGGAAATCGGGATGGTGCCGGAAAGGCGCTTGCCGCCGCGTACGAGTATCTTGTCCATCCCACAGCGTTTAGCGTGGAATCGCGTTGCGGCAAGGCGGCGTCACGCAAACTGCCCGATGTTGCGTTGACGAGCGCGCACCGTCCTGCCTATCGCGGTCGCCATGAACACTACGACAACCGGACGCAAACCCATCCGCAAGGCCGTCTTCCCCGTGGCGGGGCTCGGCACGCGCTTCCTGCCCGCGACCAAGGCGATCCCCAAGGAAATGCTCCCCATCGTCGATCGCCCGCTGATCCAATATGCGGTGGACGAGGCGCGCGAAGCGGGGATCGACCAGCTCATTTTCGTGACCGGACGCGGCAAGACCGCCATCGTGGAACATTTCGATGTAGCGTTCGAACTGGAAACCACGATGGGCGAGCGCGACAAGGATATGGGCGTGCTCGATCCCACTCGCGCCACGCCGGGCGATATCATCACCGTGCGCCAGCAAGTGCCGATGGGGCTCGGCCATGCCATCTGGTGCGCTCGGGCAATCGTGGGGGACGAACCCTTCGCCATCCTGCTGCCCGACGAGCTGATGGTCGCCCACGCCGCGAATGGCGGCGCGAGCGGCGGGGCAGGCTGCATGAAACAGATGGTCGAGGCGTATAATCAGGTCGGCGGCAATCTGATCAGCGTGCTGGAAGTGCCGCAGGAGGATGTCTCCAGCTACGGCGTGATCGATCCGGGCGAGGATGTCGCCGGGTCGAATGGCGCGCTGACGGAAGTGCGCGGACTGGTCGAGAAACCCCCCGTGGACAAGGCGCCGAGCAACAAGATCATCTCCGGCCGCTACATCCTGCAGCCCGAAGTGATGCGCACGCTGGAAACGCAGGGCAAGGGTGCCGGCGGAGAAATCCAGCTGACCGATGCAATGGCACAGATGATCGGCACCCAGCCCTTCCATGCGGTCACCTTCGATGGCCGCCGCTTCGATTGCGGCAACAAGGTCGGCTTCGTCGAAGCAACGTTGGCCCTGGCGCTGGAGCGCGAGGACATGGGCGCAGAAGTGCGCGCGATGGCTCAACGGCTGCTTGGCTAGGCGGCTGCTTGGCTAGGCGGCTGCTGGGCCGGGCCGCGGGTAGGACATACAAAAAGAGCCTCTACCGGACTGCGGAAGAGGCTCTTATCGTTATTTGGCGCCGCTCAAGCGTCGGTTTGCTTGTCCTTGCCTTGGCGACTGTCTTTTCGACGAGACTGTTTCTGCCCGGCCCTTTTTTCGGCCTCGTCCACAGAATCGGAAATATTCTCCAGAACGTCGGCCAGTTCAACGCCGCCGCTGTACCCACCTTTCTCGGCGCTGCTAGCGCTACTGGCTTGACCATCGCTGGCCGTCTTCTTGACCAAGCCGCCTAGCGAGCTGCCATTCAGCCCCAGCTCCTGCATCAGGCCATCGAGCACCGGGGCCTGCGCGCGGTAAGCCAGGGCCGCGCTGACCGCATCGCTGGCAAGGTTGCCAGAGCCGCCGCCCGCACCGCCTGCCGCGCCATTCCCGCCGCTGCCCGAACCGCCGTTTTGGGTCAGGCCATCGACCTGCACGATCTTGATCGAGTCGATCGCCTCCATCGGTTTGGCGCTTTCCTTGATTACTTCGGGCAGCACCTTGAGCAGCGCCAGCTTGGTTTGCAGGCTGATCTGGTCCATCGACAGGATGTTGGCGGCTTCGTTGATAGCTTGCTGGCCGGCAGCTTCCACTTCGAAGCGGACGCGGGCAGCCTCGGCGCGCAGCTTTTCAGCTTCCGCCTCGCCTTCGGCTTCCAACCGCTGTGCGGCTGCACGATTGCTGGCGGCATCCTTTTCGGCCTCGGCTTCCACCTTGACCCCGATCGCTTCGCGCTCGGCCTGCTTGGCCGCCTCGATCAGATCGATACGCTTCTGACGCTCGGCCACTTCGGTTTCGCGGCTGGTGGCCACCTGTTCTTCGGCAGCAACAGCCTTGGCACGCGCCTCGTCGGCTTCGGCCTTGGCCTGGCTTTCTTCACGGCTTTTGTTCTGGACCGCGATCTGCTGTTCCTGACGGGCGATTTCCAGAGCGCGCTTCTGATCGATCCGCGCCTCTTCCACCAACCGATCGGCCTCGATCTGCTGGGCATCGACCTGCTTTTTCGCCTCGATCCTCGCAGCATCGGCCTCGCGCGTTCGTTCCGCCTGTTCGCGCGCGATTTCGGAGCTTTGCGCCGCGCGCCGCACTTCGACCTCGCGTTCCTGCTCCAGCCGCGCATATTCATTGTCGCGGCTGATCTGGAAGCTGCGTTCATCCGCTTCCAGGTTTTTCGTTTCCATCTGGACGCGCGTATCCTGCTCGATATCGTTGCGCAGTTTCTTGCGCGCTTCGATCTGCTCGGTCAGCTTGGTCAGGCCCTCGGCATCGAAAGCATTATTGGCATTGAAATGATCGATGCTGGTCTGGTCGAGCCCGGTCAGCGAGACGGACTCGAGCTCCAAACCGTTCATCGCCAGATCGTTGCTCGAGACCTGCTGCACTTTCTGCACGAAATCCGCGCGCTGTTCGTGCAGCTCGTTCATGCTCATACCCGCAGCCACGCTGCGCAGCGCATCGACGAATTTGCCTTCGACCAGGTCCTTCAACGCTTCGGGATGCATGGTGCGCTGGCCCAGCGTCTGCGCCGCCATGGCGATCGCTTCGGAGTCGGGTCGCACGCGGACGTAGAATTCCGCCTTCACATCGATCCGCAGGCGGTCGAGCGTGATCAGCGCATCGCCATTCTTGCGCTCTACCGCCAACCTTACGGTGTTCATGTTCACCGGCATCGTTTCGTGGAATACGGGCAGCACCAGCGCGCCGCCATTCATCACCACCTTCTCGCCGCCGACCCCGGTCCGCACGAAAGCGACCTCCTTCGAGGCACGGCGATACAGCCGCGTCAGCGCGAAGATGATGATGAGGAAGAGCAGGAACCCTCCCCCGGCAGTGATTGCGATACTGGTAAAGCTGTCCATTCATTACTCCTGTCTGGTTTGTGTTTATTGCGTTCCCGGCGCTTTCAATCGGCGGGCGCGAGCTGGCGTTCATCCAGCGGGGCGGCGAAAAAGGTGCCGCCTTCGCGCCTGACCAGCAACACCCGCTCCCCCGCAGCGATGCTGGCCGTATCGCCGTGGGGCTCGGCCATCACGTAATGGGCCTGGCCATGAATATCGCGCACCTTGGCGCGGGCGGGCGAGCCGCGCCGGGCAGTCCCCTCGGTAATCCGCGCGCGGCGGCCGATCAGCGAATCTATCCCGACCGCGCTCGTTTCATCCCCCGGCAAAATCCGGGCGAGCGGCCGCACGGCCCCTCCGGTCACCGGAAGCGATGTCACGCCGGAGCCAAGCGCCGCCAACCACCCGTAAAGCGGCGCGCCGAGAATACTTTGCGCCAGGGCCTGGATGCCGAAGCCCAGCCCGGCGAAGAAGAACAGCAGCGTGGCGAGCCAGATGGTGAAAGGCACCCGGCCTATCCCGATCAGGCTATTCATCCCGTCGATCAAACCGCCGGCTTCCGTTTCGCCGTCGGTGTCGATATCGATTTCGCCATCGGCCATGTCGGACACGCCGACAATTTGCAGTATGGCGAGAAATACCATGATTAGCAGAGCAACGCTGAAAGGTGCGTATTCGCTGGAACCGAGTGTGGAGAATAGTTCGCTCATCGCGCTATTTCACGATCGCGAACAATTACTGCCCCCGTCTGCCCCCCGATACTTTCCATGTCTGCGACATTAACACAATTGGCGTTGAATTAACAGGAAAATCGGACGAAGCGCACCGTAACCGTGTGCCGTTCAACGAACCATCAGTGCAGCGTCAGCCCGCCATCGACCACCAGTGTCTGGCCAATCATGTAACTCGCCATCGGGCTGGCGAGGAACAGCGCTGCGTCGGCCAGTTCGGCCGGTTCGCCGGTGCGGCGAAGGGGGATTGCCTTGAGGGTCATATCCTCGCGCTGACCGCCATCGAAGGTCACGTCGGTCATCTTGGTGCGCACGAACCCCGGCGCGATGCCGTTGACGCGGATGCCTTCTCTTGCCCAGGCGCGCGCCAGGCTGCGCGTGAGCGAAACCGCGCCCGCCTTCGACGCGCCATAGGCGGGATTGCCGAACGCCGCCGCCCATGCCGCGACCGAGCTGATCGTGATGAGCGAGCCCTTCGTTTCGGCCAGCTTGGGATGAACTGCCCTCGCGCAATCCATCAGGCTGGTGAGGTTGGTATCCATTACCGCGTCCCACCCCTCACGCTCGAACTCCTCGCCCGCGTAACGCACGATTCCCTGGGCCAGCACTACGATATCGAGCTGGCCGGGCAGCTTTGCCGCATCGAGCGAGGCGCGGTCGGACACATCGACCTGCGCGTAATGTAGCCCGGTCAGGTCGGAACCCTCGGTGCCCGCATAATCATCTGCCGAGCCGCGCGTGCCCCATACATGCACCTGCGCCCCGCGCGCCCGGAAGGCTTGGGCGGCGGCGTTGCCGATCCCGCTCGACCCTCCCACGATCAATGCGGTCTTGCCGGTGAAGTCCATTGGGTCGGTCATGCGATTTCCTCATGCGGGAGTGATGTCGAGCGGCAACGATTTAAGGCCGCCGACGAAGGTGGATTTGGAGCGCTGGGCCGGGCCTGCCGGTTCGACGGCCTCGACCCGGTCGAGCAGTTCTTCGAACAATATCCGCATCTCCAGCCGCGCCAGATGCAGCCCGAGGCATTGATGCGCCCCCGCACCGAAGGCCAAATGCCGGTTATGGCTGCGCGAGGCATCGAACCGGCGCGGATTTTCGAATTGGGCGGGATCGTGATTGGCCGCGACATAGCTGATCATCAGCCAGTCATCCCTGGCGATCGCCTGGCCGCCGATCAGCGTATCATGCGCCGCGGTGCGCATGAAATGCTGCACCGGGCTGGTCCAGCGGATCGCTTCTTCCACAATGCCGGGGAGCAAGGAGCGATCTTCGCGAACACGCGCCCATTGCTCGGGATCGCTGGCCAGGGCCTGCATCGCGCCTGCCGTACTGGCGCTGGTGGTGTCGTGCCCGGCGGCGGCCAGGATGATGTAATAGCCCATCATGTCGCGGTCGTTCAGCGGCTGCCCATCCACGCGCGCATTGGCGATGGTGCTGGCGACATCGGCGGTAGGACCGGCGCGGCGATCCGCGGTGATGGCGGCAAAATACGTCTCGAAATCCTTGACCGCGCCAGCGACGATCCGGGTCATCTGTTCAGGCGTGAGGTCCGCCATGCCGGACTGGTTGAGATCCTCGTCCTGTCCGCCGAACATTTGCTGCGTCAGCATCAGCATGCGCGGCTCGTCTTCCTCCGGCACGCCCAATATCTGCATCGCCACATGCAACGGATAGGGCGCGGAGACGAGTGGCACGAAGTCCAATTCCGGCCCCGCCGCCAGCATCCGGTCCACCGCCCCGCGCGCGATCTTGCGGATCTCACCTTCCACATTGGCAAGGTTCTTCGGCATGAACCATTCCTGCGTCAGCCTGCGATATTTCATGTGGATCGGCGCATCATGCGTCACCAGGCTGGCCACCATATGCGGGCTGCCGCCGGTCATCGCTCTGGCGAATTCGATCCCTTCGGTGAGGCTGAACACCACCGTTCGCGGATTGTTGAGGAAGGCGGCGTTGTCCTTGCTGATCGCCATGACGTCGTCATAGCGAGTGACCAGCCAGAAGGGATCGAACAAGTCCGGCTGACCGGCGGGCGGCTCTATCCGCGCGACGGGATTCTCGGCGCGGAGCCCATCGAAAATATCGAGCAGACCGTTCCATTCGGCATAGCTGGCCGGGTTGGTAATCGCGCGCGCGATCTCGGGCGAAACGCGCATGGCTATCGCTGCCCTTGAGCTTTCTCGCGGTATTCGTCGCGCAGCTTGCGCTTGTACAGCTTGCCATTGGCCTCGCGCGGCAATTCGGCGCGGAAATCGTAATCCTTGGGACATTTGAGCTTGGCCAGCTTGGCCTGGAGGAATTCGCGCAGCACGCCTTCCAGCCCGTTACCGATCTGCCCCATATCCACCGGCTGAACCACCGCGACCACTCGCTCGCCCATATCGGGATCGGGCGCGCCGACCACGGCGGCATCCATCACCTTGGGATGCGTGATCAGCAGGTTTTCGACCTCCTGCGGGTAGATATTCACCCCGCCGGAAATGATCATGTGGCTCTTGCGGTCGGTGAGGTAGAGATAGCCGTCCTCGTCCAGTCGGCCGATATCGCCCAGCGTGCTCCAGCCATTGGCCAGCTGCGCCTCGGCGGTCTTTTCCTCGTCGTTGTGATAGGCGAAGCTGTTCTCGCTCTCGAAGAAGATCGTCCCCGGCTCACCCGGCGGCAGCTCGTTGCCCTCATCGTCGCAAATATGCGGGGTTCCCATGATCGGCTTGCCCACCGTGCCGGGATGGTCGAGCCAGTCTGCGCTGGTGACCATGGTCATGCCATTGCCTTCGGAGCCGGCGTAATATTCGTAGATGATCGGCCCCCACCACTCGATCATCGCTTGTTTGACCGGCACCGGGCACGGCGCAGCGGCGTGGATTGCGGTCTTGTGGCTGGACAGATCGTAACGGGTGCGCACATCCTCCGGCAGTTTCAGCATTCGCACGAAATGGGTCGGGACCCATTGGCTGACAGTCACGCCATACTTCTCGATAGCTGCCAGCGCGCCTTCGGGATCGAATTTCTCCATGATCACCACCGTCCCGCCCAGCCGGTGGATGGTCATCGACCAGCGAAACGGCGCGGCGTGGTAGAGCGGGCCGGGGCACAGATAGACCGCGCTGCCATCGATCGGCACGCCGAACAGCCCATGCACCAGCATCACGAACGGATGCACGAATTGGAAATCGTCGTCCTGCGGGGTGGTGTTGCGGATACCTTTGGGCCGACCGGTCGTGCCGCTGGAATAGAGCATGTCGAGACCCGGCGCGGTGTCTTCGGGCAGTGTATCGGAATGGCTGGCAGTGGCAGCTTCGAAATCCTGCGGCTGCCCCGGCCTGCCGATCTGCCAGACTGGAATGTCGGGACATTTGCCGCGAAATTCTTCCAGCACCCCATCGAATCGCGGCGAGGAGATCAGCAGCTTCGCGCCGCTATCGGTTACGATATAGGCGATTTCTTCGGCGGTCAGATGGGTGGAAACCGGCACGATGGTCGCGCCGATGCGCTGCGAGCCCCAGGCGATCTGCAGATAATGCGCGTTGTTTTCCATCAACAGCGCGAAGTCGTCACCCTTGCCAACGCCCTGCGCGCGCAGCCAGTGGGCGATGCGGTTGGCGGCGGATTCCATCTCGCCGAAAGTGATCCGCTCGCCGCTGCCCGCCATCACTATGGCGGTGCGGCCCGGATCGGCGGCGGCGTGGGTGTGGGGGTGCAAGGCCATGGTATTTCTCTCCCGCAGCGCATTGATGCGCCTGTCGTTGGAGCGAAACTATGTCCTGCCATCGCCTTCGGTTGCAAGGTAAAACCGAAACGAAAAGGGCGGCAGGTTGCCCCGCCGCCCCGATGACACCCTCTCCCGATGTCAAACTATGTTCGCTTAAAGCTTACTCGGCGCCGCCGCGGCCACCTTCCGCCTCGGTCTGTGCATCGCTCTGCGCCATGTAAGGCAGCGGATTAACCGCCTTGCCCGCAACGCGCACTTCGTAATGCAGATGCGGCCCGGTGGAGCGACCGGTGGAACCGACATAGCCGATCAGGTCACCCTTCTTGACGGTTTCGCCCGATGCCACGGCGATGCGCGACATATGCGCGTAACGCGTCTGCAGATCGCCGCCATGTTCGATGCTGACATACAGGCCGTAGCTGGAGAAAGACTGTGCCTTGCTCACCTGCCCATCGGCGGTTGCGTAAATCGGCGTGCCGGTGGGCGCTGCCAGATCGATACCCTTGTGACGGCGGCGTCCGCCGGTCACCGGGTGGTTGCGCATGCCATAGCTGGACGTCAGGCGCGATCCGTCGAGCGGCATGCGCGAAGGGACGCTGACGCTGGCGATCGGTGCAGGCACCATGCCCGGCGCTGCCGCGGTGCCGCGATCCATCGATTTCCAGCTGGCGAAGAGCTGCTTGAATTCCGCTTCGTCCGCCTGGTCTGCGCCGGAGATCGATTGCGGGGTGGAAAGGTCCAGCGGCGCGACGGCGCCGGCCGACATCTGCACGGTTTCGGGCGCGAATTCGGCGACATCGCCTTCGGCCTTGGCCATTGCGGGGGAGGTCCCGGCGGCCAGCAGCGCGCTGGCGACAAGCGCCGTGATTTTCTTGAAGCGGAATTCGGTTGCGATAGCGATAGCTAAACCCGTCCTTTTTAGCGCTCCTTCATCAGGAGCGGTTCGACCCAAATCGTGAGGCGAGCGATCCAATCCCGCTCTGCACGAAAACTTTTTTGGAAGGCCGGGGAACACCCCAACGCTTCGTGTGTTGTGGGTTATGCAGGCGTATTTTTATTGCGCAAGCGGTTGATAGAAGTTGCGCGATAAACCGGCTGCGAGACGCGCCGAGTCGTTGAATGGCGGCTTCACACCGCCCTCGAAATGCTGCTCGAGCAAGGAATTCCACAGTTTTTCCGGCATTTCCCCGCGTCTGCGGGATTCGGCGATGAACTGCCGTGCGGCGATAACGACGTGCCGAATTGCGTCATCCAGAATGCGCTCCAGAATCTTCGCGCCATGCGAATCGCCCGCCCGATCGTCTCGCCTGCACACATACTGTTTCAGAGCGCCTCGGCGGCATCCAGCACGTCTTGGGCGTGCCCCTTGACCTTCACCTTGTTCCAGACGCGGGCGATCTTGCCATTCGCATCGACCAGATAGGTGGTGCGGACCATGCCCATATAGGTCTTCCCGTACATCTGCTTCTCGGTCCAGATACCCAGTTCGTCCGACAGGCCGCCTTCTTCGGCATCCGTGCCGAGCGGGGTCTTCAAGTCGTGCTTGACGATGAAGTTGTGATGCTTCTTCGCCGAATCCTTGCTGATGCCGAGCAGCGCGGTGCCGGCCGCCGCGAACCTGTCTGCCAGGGCGGAAAAGTCCTTGGCCTCGGCCGTGCAGCCGGGCGTGTTGTCCCTGGGATAGAAGAACAGCACCAGCTTGCGCCCCGTAAAATCCTCGCGCGACATTGGCCGGCCGTCTTCGCCCGGCACCTGCACGTCCATCGTGAAATCGGGCAGCGCGTCGCCCTCGCCATACGTCTTGCTCATCGGGGTGTCTCCAGTTCTTCGCCGAATATCCGGCGCCATTCCTCGGCCACGCAATGCCGCGCTTCGGCGAAGTCGCGCAAGAGCGATTCGATATCGTCATGCCCGCAGCCTTGCGCCAGCGCCTGGGCCGCGGCGGGCGGCGGGCGCTGCTGGTCGGGTGCGAGCAGGCCGCATGCCACGATCATCCGGGTCATCAGATCGTAGGCGGGAACCATCGCCTCGCCCAGCAGCCCGGCCCCGACCAGCGCCTTGATTGCCGGGCCGAGATCGGGATCGAAGCCGGTGCGGTGGAGCAATTGCAGATAGTGGATCATGAACTCGCAATCGATCAGCCCGCCGCGTGTCAGCTTGGCATCCAGCGCGCCGCGCGGCGGTTTGTGCGCCGCCATGTCGCCGCGCATCTTGAGCACATCCCTGCGCAGCACCGCGGGATCGCGTTCGCGGTGGAGCACCGTGTCGATCACTTCGCGCAGTTCCTCTTGCGCCGACGGCGACCCCACCAGCACCCGCGCCCGGGTCAGCGCCATGTGCTCCCACGTCCAGGCCTTGTCCTGCTGGTAAAGCGCGAAGCTTTCCACGCTGGCGGCAAGCGGTCCCTGCGCGCCCTGCGGCCTCAGCCGAGTGTCGACCTCATACAGCGCGCCCTGCGCGGTCGGCACGCTGAGCGCCGCGCTGACTCGCTGGGCCAGCCGATTGAAATAGAGCGTCGCGCCGAGCGGTCGATCCCCGTCCGATTCCGCAGCATGATCGCCGCTGAACAGATAGATTATGTCGAGATCGGAAGAATGGGTCAGCGCCCCTCCGCCGAACCGGCCGAGCCCGATCACCAGCAATTCCGCGCCCGCTATCCGCCCATGCTTGGCCGCAAATTCCGCCTTCGTCGCATCATGCGCCACGCATAGCGCAGCCTGCGCCGTGCGGGCCAGCGCCGCGCCGATTTCGAGCGGATCCTGCGCCGCCTCGATCAGCTGGGTGCCAAGAGCGAAGCGGGTTTCGCCGGTGATGATGCGAATCCGGTCGAGCTGGCGTTCGTAATCCCCAGCCACTTCGACACGGGCCATGTTGGCCGCCTGCTCCTCCATACTGCCCGGCAAATCGAGCGCGCTGCGATCGATCAGCGTGTCGAGCAGGTCCGGCCTGCGCGCCAGCTCGTCCGCCAGCGGCGGGGCCAGCGTCAGGATACGCAGCAATTGGCCGAGCAGAGCGGGGCGCGCCTCCAGCAGGCGGAACAGGTTGATGGCGCTGGGCACCCCGGCCAGGAACCGCTCCCACCGCGCCAGTGCACGGTCCAGATCGGGCGCTTTTGCAAACGCCGCCACCAGGTCGGGCAGCAGCGCCTCGAACGCTTCCTTGGCGCTTTCGCTGCGCAGGGCGCGATATCGGCCGTCGCTCCACCCGCCGATTCGCTTGGCCAATCGGCGCGGCTGCGCGAATTCGAGATCCTTCAGCAGCGCGGGCAGCGGCGCGGCTGCCGCATCGCCGCCGGAGCTCTCGCCATCGATCAACCGGTCGAAGCGTTCACCGACTGCGCCGGTAATCCGGGTCAGTTCCGCCACCAGCTGCGCCCCGCCCGCCAACCCGTCGAGCAGCGCAACCCCGCCGAGCGCCGCGCCGTCCGGCAAGACATGTGTCTGGCGGTCATTGACCATCTGCAGCCGGTGTTCGATCACCCGCAGCCTGTCATAGGCATCGCCAAGCACACTTGCATCCTCGCCCCCGATAATACCGTGTGCGGCCAGCGCATCGAGCGCGGCGCGCGTACCGCGCACGCGCAGCGCGGGAATACGGCCACCATGGATCAGCTGGTGAGTCTGGGCGAAGAACTCGATCTCGCGAATGCCGCCGCGGCCCAGCTTCACATTGTATCCCGGGCCGGGCTGGTCGGGCCCTTCATTATTGGCGCGGATGCGCTGCGTCAGCCGGTGTATCTCCTCGATTGCGCCGAAATCCAGGCTGCGCCGCCAGACGAACGGCCTGATCGCTTCGAGAAACCGCTCGCCCGCCGCCACGTCGCCCGCGGACGCCCGCGAGCGGATATAGGCCGCGCGCTCCCACGCCAGCGCCAGCGATTCGTAATGGGTCAGCGCCCCGCCCACCGTGATCGCGAGCGGGCTGACTTCGGACGCCGGACGCAGCCGAAGATCGACCCGGAATACATACCCTTCCGCCAGATTGTCGGACAGCATCCGCACCACCTCGCGCGCGTAACGCTGCGCCGCCTCGCCCGGCTCGTCGCGCGGGCGGCGCGGCAGGGTTTCGGGATCGTAGAGCAGGATCGGATCGATGTCGGAGCTGTAATTGAGCTCGCCCGCGCCGTGCTTGCCAAGAGCCAGAGCGATGAACCCGTCCGGCCCTGCACCATCCACCCGCCGCCCGATCGCGTGGCGAATGGCGGTATCGAGCGCGCGGTCGGCCAGCGCCGACAATTCGCCCATCACCCGCTCAAGCGAGAACGCTCCCGCCAGATCGCCTACCCCCAATGCCGCAGCCAGCGCGGTCCGCTCGCGCCGCAGGGCAATCGCCGGATCGTCTGCCCGGACGCTCTTCGCAAGTTCGATTGCCGCCTCGCCCTTACCCGCGGCCAGCAATTCGGCCAGATCCGGCATCTGTTCCAATGCTCGCGCGAGGAACGGGGAGTGCTTGCGCGCGCGCTCCAGCGCCGAGGTCCAGTCTTCGCTCATCGCCGTTTGTCCTGCCTCGTCCAGCGTCCGGCTGCAACTTGCAAACGGGCCGCCCGCAGCTTGCCAGAGCAGTTCAGACTTGCGAAAGGGCAATCCACGAACATTACTGCAAGATTCAAGATGCTTCCGGGCCAAGAGGAAATCCCATGATCCGCACATTACTCGCCGCAACCGCCGCGCTATCGCTCACCGCCTGCGACATGGTCGCGCCCTCGGGCGGTGATGCTACCGGGCTCGACATTCCCGAAGTCGAGAATGGCGACCTGTCCGAAGCGACGATGATCGACGTGACGCGGCAACTATCCTCCGACGAATTCGAAGGCCGCATGCCCGGCACTGTCGGCGAGGAGAAGACGGTCGCCCTGCTGATCGAGAAATTCCAGGCTGCGGGCCTTTCGCCCGGCAATGGTGACAGCTGGGTCCAGCAGGTTCCGCTGGTGGAGATTACCGGCAAGGATTACGCCCCGCTGCGCATCTCGGGCGGCGATACCCAGCTCAGTTACGATGCGCGCGAGGACTGGGTCGGCGTGACCTACCGCGAGGACGTGCAGACATCGCTCGACGAAAGCGAGCTGGTCTTCGTCGGCTACGGCGTGAACGCGCCGGAGCGCGGCTGGAACGATTATGAAGGCGTGGACATGACCGGCAAGACCGCCGTGATCCTGGTCAACGATCCCGATTTCGGCGAGGAGTCGCTGAAAGGCCCCTTCAATGGCAAGGCAATGACCTATTATGGCCGCTGGACCTATAAGTATGAGGAAGCCGCGCGGCAGGGTGCCGCCGCCGCGCTGATCGTCCACGATACGGAGCCTGCCTCCTATGGCTGGAACGTGGTGGAAAGCAGCTGGTCCGGGCCGCAGGCCTACCCCCAGCGCGGCGCGGATGCGCCTGCTCTCACGCAGGTAAATGGCTGGGTGCAGAAGGATGCCGCGCGCGAAATTCTGGCCGCTGCCGGACAGGATCTCGATACGCTGATGGCTGCTGCGAAAAAGGACAATTTCACCGCCGTGCCGCTCGGCCTGACTGCCTCCACCAGCTTCCGCAACGATATCCGCACCTATGAATCGCAGAATGTGATCGGCGTGCTGCCCGGCGCAGAGCGGCCCGATGAATATGTCATCCATACCGCGCATTGGGACCATCTGGGCCGCTGCACCCCCGATGCCGAAGGCGACGATATCTGCAACGGCGCAGTCGACAATGCGACCGGCACCGCCGCGCTGGTGGCGCTCGCCGAAGCGCATGCCAAGGCCGGTGCCGCCGCGCGCAGCCTGGTGTTCCTGGCCGTGACGGCGGAGGAGCAGGGGCTGCTCGGCGCCTATTACTACGCCTCCAACCCGGTATTCCCGCTCAGCCAGACGGTCGGCGGGATCAATATGGACGCGTTCCAGGTCGCTGGCCCTGCCAACGATGTCACCGTGGTCGGCCCGGACAAGTCGCAGCTCGACGCGTTCCTGGAAGCTGCGCTGGTCGCCGATGGCCGCGTCGCCACCCCCAACCCGAAGCCGGAAGCAGGCTATTATTACCGCTCCGACCATTTCGCCTTCGCCAAGCAGGGCGTGCCGATGCTGTATATCGATGGCGGAGAGGACCTGAAGGAAGGTGGCCGCGCGGCGGGCGCAGCAGTGGCGCAGGACTACACGGAAAACCGCTATCACGGTCCGAATGACGAGTTCAACGAGGATTGGGACTGGTCCGGAGTGATGGGCGATTTGCAGCTCTATTACCGCATCGGTCGCAGCCTCGCGATGAGCAGCAGCTGGCCCAACTGGAACGATGGCGACGAGTTCCGCCAGATCCGCGACGAAAGCTGCGCTGCGGGCGAGGGGTGCTGATCCGCGCCTGAGCGGGCCGCCCGATGACCCCCCGAATGCCCGCCGAATGGGCGCCGCAGGACTGGCTGTGGATCGGCTTCCCGCATGACGAGGCCGAATGGCCGGGCGTGCTCGCGCTGGCGCAGGAGGAGATCGCAGCCTTCGCCAATGCCGTTGCGGAGAGCGGGCAGGAAGTCCGCCTGCTGGTCCGCGACGCGGCGAACGAGGCCCGGGCCCGCGCATTGACGAGCGGCGCGGTCAGGCTGGAACGGCGCGAATATGGCGATATCTGGCTGCGCGATACCGGGCCGCTGATCGTGTCCGATGGCCAGGCCCGCCGCGCGGCCCGCTTCGCCTTTAACGGGTGGGGCGGCAAATACCGCATGAAGGGCGACGAGACGATTGGCGCACAGCTGGCGAGCGATGCCGGCCTGCCGCTCGATACGCAGCCTTACGTGCTGGAAGGCGGGGCGGTGGATGGCGACGGGACCGGGCTGGTCCTGACGACCGAGCAATGTCTGCTCAACCCCAACCGCAACCCGGCCTTGACGCGCCAAGAGATCGAAAGCCGCCTTGCCAGCGATCTGGGTTTTACCCGCACGATCTGGTTGGGCGAGGGTTTGCTGAACGATCATACCGATGGCCATGTCGATAATTTCGCCCGCTTCGTTGCGCCGGGCGAAGTGGCGCTGCCGGTGGCCAGCGGCAAGGCCGATCCCAACCGCGCAGTGTATGACGATGCCCGCAAGCGGCTCGGCGCGGCAGGGCTGCAAGTACACGACATCCCCTCCCCCGGCCTCATCACATCCGCCGACCATGTGGAACCGGCGAGCTACGCCAATTTCGCGATCACCACGCAGCTGGTCGTGGTGCCGACATTCGGCACGATTCATGACGACGATGCGGTGGAGGCGATCGGCGCGCTGTTCCCGGACCGGGCGGCGATCGGGCTGCCTGCCGGCGCGGTGCTGGCCGGGGGCGGGGGATTTCACTGCGCCAGCCAGCAAATGCCCAGCCCGACCTCAGCCTGACCCCAGCGTGACCTCAGCGTAACTTAGCGCGCTGCGGTTCAGCGACAGCCCCTTAACGCTTCCTTAGGCCGCAGCGGCGAAAATGGCATCCATGCACAAAGCTATTGCCGCCCGGATAGACCTGACCGACACCTTGGCTGCGCTGCGCATCATTTTGGTAAGCGGCTGCGGACTGGCACTGGTAATGGCCGGAAACCCGCTCCCGCTCTGACGATATTCAGGCGACCAGCTTGACCAGCGCCGCTGCCGCAGCTGCGCCCAGCACCAGCGCCGTGAACCCGCGCCAGACCGAGTCGCTGACCTTGCCGAAAGCCAGGGTGCCCAGCCAATTGCCGACGATCACAACCGGGAACAGGATCAGCGCGAGGATCAGCTGACCCCAGCGCAGCTCCCCGATGGCAAGGCCCGAGCCCAGCCCGGCAAAGGCCGCAATGGTGAAGATCAGCAGCATCGAGGCCTTGGCCATCGTGCGCTTGATGTCGCGCCCGACATAATAGGGCACCACCGGCGGGCCAGGCATCCCGGCAAAACCGGTCAGCAGCCCGCTCGATACGCCCGTCAGCACGGTATTCACCCGGCCCGGCAAATCCGCTGCACGCTTGGGCAGCAGGATCGCGCCGAATGCCGAAAGGGCCACCAGCGCGATCAGGAACGTGGCCAGGTCGCGCGGAGTTGCGGCCAGCAGGATCAGCCCCGGCGCGGTCGATAACAGTACCAGTCCGGATAGTGTCCAGGCCGATCTTTCCGCCGTCCGCGTGATCCAGCGGATTTCGGTCAGGCCGAGGAACAGGGCGACGAAATTGGTCACCAGCACCGCCTCCACCGGGGTCAGCGCCAGGGCCAGCACCGGCACCATCAGGATTGCCATGCCGAAACCTGCCAGTCCGCGCACGAAGGCGGCGGCAAATGTGGCGGTTATCGCGACCGCGATCTGGAGGGCGGTGAAGCCCGCAAGCGCTTCCATGTTATCGAGGGTCCGGCATATTACCTTAGGTCCGGCGCCTTCGCCTCGCCTGTCAGCATTGCCAGCGCCTCGTCCAGCGGCATAACCCGCTGTTCCTTGCCGCCCAGGGTACGCAGCGCGACGGTGCCTTCTTCCGCCTCGCGCTTGCCGACGACCAGCAGATAGGGAACCTTGGCCAGGCTGTGTTCGCGCACCTTGTAGTTGATCTTCTCGTTACGCAGGTCGCTTTCGGCGCGCAGCCCGGCCGCCTTCAACTTTGCGGTCACTTCGCCGGCATAATCGTCCGCGTCGGACACGATGGTCGCCACCACCGCCTGCACCGGGGCGAGCCACAGCGGCAACTTGCCCGCGAAATGTTCGATCAGCACGCCGATGAAACGTTCGAACGTGCCGAAGATCGCGCGGTGGAGCATCACCGGGCGGTGGCGATTGCCGTCTTCGCCGACATAGGTCGCATCGAGCCGTTCGGGCAGCACGCGGTCGCCCTGGATCGTGCCGACCTGCCAGGTCCGACCGATCGCGTCGGTCAGATGCCATTCCAGCTTGGGAGCATAGAACGCGCCTTCGCCTTCGAGCTCTTCCCAGCCATATTCGTCATTGGCCATGCCCGCCTCGGCCACCGCGTCGCGCAGTTCCTGTTCGGCCTTGTCCCACATTTCCTCGCTGCCAAACCGCTTTTCCGGACGCAGGGCCAGCTTGACCTGATAGTCGAAGCCGAAATCTGAATAGACCTCGTGCACCAGGCTGCAGAACTGGCGCACTTCGCCGACCACCTGATCCTCGGTGCAGAAGATATGTGCATCGTCCTGCGTGAACTGGCGCACGCGCATGATGCCATGCAGCGCGCCATGCGGTTCGTTGCGGTGGCAGCAGCCCATCTCGCCCAGCCGGATCGGCAGGTCGCGGTAGGACGTGATGCCTTGTTTGAACACCAGTACATGCGCCGGGCAGTTCATCGGCTTGATCGCCATCCAGTCGGCATCGTCCGCCACTTTCGGGGCAGCGCCGGTTTCGCCAGCTTCGTCCACATCGGGCACGATATCGGGCACGGCGAACATGTTTTCCGCATATTTGCCCCAGTGTCCGGACTGGGTCCATTGGCGCACATCCATCAGCTGCGGCGTCTTGATCTCGCGATATCCGGCCTTGTCCATCTTGCGGCGCATATAGGCTTCCAGCTCGCGCCAGATGACATAGCCCTTGGGGTGCCAGAACACGCTGCCATGGGCCTCTTCCTGCAAGTGGAACAGGTCCATCTCACGGCCCAGCTTGCGGTGATCGCGCTTGGCGGCTTCCTCCAGCCGGACGAGGTGCTGGCTGAGCTGTTTGCGGTTGAGCCAGCCGGTCCCGTAAATTCGGCTGAGCTGCGGGTTGCGCTGATCGCCGCGCCAATAGGCGCCCGACACGCGCATCAGCTTGAACGCCTTGGGGTCGAGCTTACCGGTGGAGGCGAGATGCGGTCCGCGGCACAGGTCCAGCCACGTGCCATCCGCGCCCTTTTCACCCGAGTGATAGACCGTCAGCGGTTCGCCTTCGGGAAGCTCGGCTGCCCATTCGGCCTTGAACGTCTCGCCTTGGCTCTTGAACCAGGCAATAAGGTCGTCGCGCGTCCATTCTTCGCGGATCAGCGGCTTGTCCGCCGCGATGATCTCGCGCATCTTGTCTTCGATAACGGGCAGGTCTTCCTCGGTGAACGGGCCGCGTTCCTCGCTCGGCGCGAAATCGTAATAGAAGCCATCATCCGTGGCCGGGCCGAAGGTAATCTGCGTATCGGGCCAGATCGCCTGCACCGCTTCGGCCAGCACGTGCGCGTAATCGTGACGGACCAGCTCCAGCGCATCGGCCTCGTCGCGGCTGGTGATCAGTTCCAGCTTTGCATCGCCCTCGAAGGGCCGCATAATGTCGCGCACCTCCCCATCCACGCGCGCAGCCATCGCGGCCTTGGCCAGACCCGGCCCAATCGCAGCGGCGATATCGGCAGGGGTGGAGCCCGGCTCGACCTCGCGCACCGATCCGTCGGGCAGGTTGATTTTCAGCATTTCGGTCATTTGATCTCGTCCGTCGTTTGGCGCGCCATGGCACATGCAGGCGCGCGCTTGAAGCGGAGAGTTTTTTGCAAATTTCTTGTTTGGTGCGTTCGGGGCATCCGCCTAAAACGAACACGGCTGCCGGGTATGTTCGCCTTACCCGGTAAAACGCTGCGCCCCCGGCGCAGTGGCCATGCGGTGAGTGCCGGCGATGCGGGTGGAGCGTTGGCGGATGGTTTTCAGGAAGCGCCACTCGCTCACCGCGCGGTCCTGCGTCAGCTCTATCGCGACGTAGCCGCGCCCTTGCAGCCCGGCCCATTCCAGCTGCGGGTTCTTTTCTTCCAACGCGCGGGCGAGGTCGTTTGCAGGGATCCAGGGCAGCGAGTTTTCCGCGCCGGGGGAGGTCACGCTTTGGCCGGCGAATTCGACCCCTGCGGGCGTCCCGTCCACATCCAGGTTGCAAGCCCAGCCATTATGGCTGTCGCCTGACAGCACCAGCAGGTTTGCATCGGCATCGAGCGCGCTGCGCAGCAGGCGTTCGCGCGCCGCGGGGTAACCGTCCCACGCATCCATGTTGAACGGCAGGCCCACCGCGCTGGCAGCGGCGGCGGCGCGGATGCGCTGCTTTATGTAATCGGGGATGTCGGCGGTCATCCCTTCGGCAACCGCATCGGGCATGGAGAGAGAGCCCATCACGGTCTGCTGCGCCATCACTTGCCAGCGAGTGCCGGACGCGGTGGAGGCCTTGAACTGGCGCGCGATCCAGCGCTCCTGCTCGGCGCCGAACATCGATCGCTCGTCGCTCATCCATTCGCCGCTGCGAAACTCTGCCAGCGCCTGCAAAGCGCCATCGCCGCGCATCCCCTTGGCCAGAACATCCGCCAGTTCGGGCGGTTTGTCACGGCCCAGCAAACGCGATTCGGTGCGAAGGATCGTGGCCAGATCGCCCACCTGGTAACTGGTCCAGGGCGCGTCCGACACGGGCAGCCATTCGCGGTAGGCGCGCATCGCGGCAATCTTGCGCGCGTCCCACTCGCCTTCGGTTTCGCTCTGATGGTTCTGCGCCCCGCCTTTCCAAGAATCGTTCGCGCTTTCGTGATCGTCCCAGCCCAGCACCATCGGGAACAGCTGGTGGAGGCGGCGCAAATCGGGGTCTGCGCGGTAAGACGCATGGCGCAGCCGGTAATCGGCCAGCAGCACCGTTTCGCGATCCGCAGGCAGCGCCAGGCGGCCCGGCACGCGCTGGTCTTGCGAGGGGTAGGTGTCGCCGGGATATTCGTAAAAATAGTCGCCCGAATGGATCACCAGGTCGGTTCGATCCGCTTCCGCAATCGCGCCGTAAGCGTTGAAATGGCCGAAGCCCATATTCGAACAGCCGACCAGCGCGATCCGGAACCGCGCGGTTTCGCCGACCGGCAAGGTACGCGTGCGGCCGGTATCGCTGATGCTGCCATCGGGCGCGATGAAGCGGTAATAATACCACCGGCCGGCAGCCAGGCCATCTGCGCGCACCTTGGCGCACCAGTCGTTCTGCGCCGAAGCGGCGAGCGTGCCGGCAGAAACCGTGCGGGCGAAATCCAGCGTCTCGCTGACTTGCCATTCCAGCGCGATGTCCTGCGCGCCGACGAAGCGGGTCCAGAGCAGAACCCCATCCGCGCCCGGTTCCCCGCTCGCCACCCCGTGAGTGAAACCGCGCGCCCCGAGTTGCGCCGATAAAGGCGCCGCTGCCGCAAGACCCGCCCCCGCCAGCCCGGCAGAGCGCAGCAAACCCCTGCGCGAAATGGCGGACAGAGGGGCGGCGGGCGGTTCGGTGGCGATCATGGTAACTCGCGTAATTGAGCCGACGCTGGATGCAAAGCGCAACTTTAGCGCCGCTTGCCAAGCGAACCAATCTTTTTGTCAAGCACCATTGACTAAGGTCGATAGAGTTTGTAAAGCTTAGTTGACATAGCGCAAAGGGGAATTGTCGCGGCAACGCGATGATCGAAACAGTATGACTTCGAATAAATTTTCTACCCAAACTGGGTCGCCCTGGCTGTGGGCTGGATCGATGATTGCGGGGTACGGCGCAGCCGCAGCTTTGCATATAAGCGGCGCGGTAGAGGGCGGTGCAGCATGGATCCTTTATCTGGTCCCGCTCGCTCTGATTTGGCCGCTCTATCGTTCGCTGGCCCGGCGCGCGCAAGGCAAGCCCAATGCCAAATATATCTCGAGGATGATGGGTTTAATGTCCGCCTATCTGGTGTTTCTCTTTATCGCGGAAAAGCTGCTCGACACGCCGGATCCGCTGACCGGTCCGGGCGCAATCCTGGTGGCGATCCTGCCGGGAATACCTGTGATCGGCGTCTTCTGGGCAATAGGGCGCTTGCTGGTTGACACGACCGACGAATATCAGCGCATGTTGCTAGTGCGGCAAATTCTGGTTGGTACCGCTTTGGCGCTAGCCGCCGCTACCGCATGGGGCTTTCTCGAATTCTACGGAATCGTGGTTCATGTCGATGCATTCTGGTGGGCGATCCTGTTTTTCCTTGGCCAAGGACTGGGGGGCCTCGTGAACAAGCTCACCTATGGCGACTTCGGGCCCTGTTCGTGAACAATCGCCTGAGAGTGCTGCGCGCAGAGCATAGATGGAGCCAGCAGGATCTGGCCGAACGGCTGGGAGTTTCGCGGCAGAGCGTCAACGCCATCGAAACCGGCAAATACGATCCCTCGCTGCCGCTGGCATTCCGGATTTCCGAAGTCTTCGAAATGCCGATCGAGGATATTTTCTCACCCGGCGAAATAGTGTAGGGAGGCCCTTGTGCGACGTTTCCTGATCATTTCTCTGCTCGCTCTGGCACTCGGCTCTTGCGGTCAGGCCGACAAGGACGAGTGCGCGCCCGACCCGGCGCCTGCGATACCGCTGGTCTACTGACTCGACCTTGCCAAGCCGGTGATGCTGCGGGCATGGCGCGGCGATGAGCGACATTTCATACCACACGATGCCCGATGGCCAGCGCATCGCCTATCGGCTTCACCGAGGCGAGGGTCCGGCGCTGGTGTTCCTGCCCGGCTATATGTCGGACATGGAGGGCAGCAAGGCGGGCGCGCTGGCCGAATGGGCGGCGCGGGCGGGCAGGACATGCCTGCTGCTCGATTATTCGGGCTGCGGGTCGAGTGCGGGTGAATTTGCCGATGGCACGCTGTCGCGCTGGCGGGAAGAGGTTCTCTCGCTGATCGATGCGACAATCGATGGGCGGGTCATCCTGATCGGGTCGTCGATGGGCGGCTGGCTGATGCTGTTGATTGCCGAGCGGCTGGGCCAACGCCTTGCCGCGCTGGTCGGCATCGCCGCCGCGCCGGATTTTTCCGATTGGGGATTCGACGCTGCACAAAAAGCGCAATTGGCTGATGGCGAAACGGTTTTCGAAGATAATCCCTACGGCCCCGAACCCACGCCGACTTACGCGAAGTTCTGGCAGGATGCCGAGACGCACAGGCTGCTGGAGCGTACTATCGCCGCAGACTGCCCGGTGCGGCTGCTGCATGGTCAGCGCGATGCCGACGTGCCGTGGCAGACCTCGCTAAGGCTGGCCGAGGCCTTGCGTTCGGACGATATACAGGTGAGCCTGGTCAAGAGCGGCGATCACCGCCTGTCGGGCGACGCCGAGATCGCGCTGCTGCTGCGGATCGTCGGTGCTTTGTCCGACCCGATCGATTGACGAGAACGCCCTTATGTCCCCTTTGCCGATTTCACTCTTCGCCGCCCTGCTGCAAGTCGGGCCGGCCCCGTCGCTGCCCCCCTCGCCCAGCGCCGTTCCGCCCGAGCTGAGCGAATTGCGCGAGCGGCAGCAAGCCGAGCAGCGCGAACGGGAGGATGCCCGGCAGGATGGCTCCGCCGCGCAGCTGATCGCCGAATGCCGCGATCAGGCCCTGCGCGACGGGGTGGCTGCCGAAACCGATGCGCAAAGCTGGCTGGCGGTTGCGCGCGGCGGGGAACGCGCGGCAGCGCAGCATTGCCTCGGGCTCGCGCTGGCCAATCAGGGCAAGTGGCAGGACGCCGCAGAGGCTTTCGATGCCGCGCATGGCCATGCCGCCGATGCCCCCGCATATTACCGCGCGCAATTGCTCGCCTTGGCCGGAAATGCCCGCCTGGCTTTGGGCGAGAACCAGCGCGCGCTCGACCTGCTCGACGCGGCCGATGCACAGGGCGCGCGTACTCTCGAAGGCGAGATAGCGATCGACCGGGCCCGCGCGCTGGTGGCGCTGGACCGCGCCGGGGATGCTGCACAGACACTGGCCCGCGCGCGCGAGATCGCGCCGGATAATGCGCTGGGCTGGCTGCTATCGGCCACGCTGTCGCGCCGGATGGACGATCTGGCCGGCGCGCAGCAGCAGATCGAACGCGCCGCCACGCTGGATCCTGAAGACCCGGCCATCGGGCTGGAGGCAGGGGTGATCGCCGCTCTGTTGGGGCGGGACGAAGCCGCGAAGGGCAGCTGGCAATCGGTAATCGCGCTCGCCCCGGAAAGTTCGCATGCCGATGCGGCGCAGGCCTATCTGGCGCAGCTGGACGCAGAATGACGAAACTCTCGGTCCTCGATCTCGTACCGATCCGCGAAGGCGGCTCTCTGGGCGAAGCTTATGCGGCGGCAGCCCATCTCGCCCGGGCGGCGGAGAAGCACGGCTATCACCGGTTCTGGGTCGCTGAACATCACGCCATGGAAGGCATCGCCGGCGCGGCGACCTCCGTGGTGCTCGCCCATATCGGCAATGCGACCAGCACCATTCGAATCGGATCGGGCGGGATCATGCTGCCCAATCACACACCGTTCCAGATTGCCGAGCAATTCGGCACGCTCGATGCGCTGTTTCCCGGCCGGGTCGATCTGGGACTGGGCCGCGCACCCGGCGCCGGGCCGGAATTGCAGCGCGCCTTGAGAAAGAATTTGCACCAGGCCGCCGAGATGTTTCCGCAGGACGTTGCCGAATTGCGCGCATTGCTGACCGGAGAGCCCGAGCTGGCGATCAAGGCAACGCCTGGACATGGCGCAAATGTAGAATTGTGGATGCTCGGCTCCAGCCTGTTCGGTGCGCAGCTGGCAGCGAAGCTGGGCCTGCCCTACGCCTTTGCGAGCCACTTCGCACCCGACCATCTCGATGCGGCGCTGGCGGTTTATCGGCGGGATTTTCAGCCGTCCGACGCGCTGGCGCAGCCGCATGTCATGGCCGCGATGAACGTGTTCGTGGCGGAGCGCGAGGAAGACGCGCATCTGGCAGCCTCGTCGCAATTGCAGGCCTTTGTCCGCCTGCGCACGGGCACTCCGGGCAAGCTGCCACCGCCGGTCGAAAATTACCGCGAGCAATTGCCCGCCCAGGCGCGCGCCATGCTCGATCATATCGGACAGGCCAGCGCCATCGGCACGCCCGAACAGGCGCGGCAGGCCATCGCCGCTTTCCTGGACCGTACGCAGGCGGATGAGCTGATTGTGGCGGGAGCGACTTACGACCCTTCAGTCCGGGTCCGCTCGCTGGAACTGGCCGCCAATGCGGCGGGGAACCGATAACGAGCGGACCCGGTTGCCGGTACGGGGAGCCGGCCGGGTCGAAGGGTTGCAAACTGACCCGATATGCACCGGCCACAAGACGGAAGGGAAGTTGCCCTGTGTCCGGCGCACATATCCCGATTGTAGGACGGGCAAAGGTCGCGCGGTCATGCGGTAGGTAAAAAATCTGAGTTCACTATCCTTGCAGCGTTATCCACCAAGCCCTATCCGAACGCATGATTGCTGCGCGAGGCGGCAATAGAATTTTCCTGCCGCCGTGCAGGGGTAGCGCCCCGGCCCGCTTGCGGTGAACCAGCGGTGGCTAATGACGTCCAAATCTTCGTCCAAATCTTCTGGCAATCGGTCCCCCAGGAAAGCCGAGGCTCTGGCCGCGGCTCTGGAGCAGTGGATCGACAATTCGCTGTTACCGGGTGACATCCCGTTTGCCGAGGGAACCGTGACGCAGGCCGCCGGGTTCCTGCTGGATACGGCGAAGGAGCGGCAATCGGGCCGCGCTGCGCTGGCGCTCGAATCGGTCACCGGGGAAGACCGGCGTTTCATCCGCATCGCCATCGTGAACGAGGATATGCCGTTCCTGGTCGATTCTCTTGCAGCCACGATCGATGCACAGGGCCTGGCGATCGACAGGCTGGTCCATCCCGTCGTGCCGATCACGCGGAACGCCGATGGCAAGCTGACCGATATCGGCCCGTGCGATGATGGTTCGGCCGGGCGCGATGACTGCGCCAGCGAATCGATGATCTACATCGAAACCTCGCGCACCGATGCCAGGCAGCGGCGCGAGCTGGAAAAGGCGCTGCGCACCACGCTGGGCGATGTCCGCGCGGCGGTGAACGACTGGCCAAAGGTCCAGGCGCGCATGATGGAAGATGCCCATGCGGTGGACGACAAGGAAGGCGCCGAACTGCTGCGCTGGCTGAATGACGGGATGCTCACCCAGCTGGGCCATGTGGTCCGCCACCGCGACGGCACGCAAACAGGCGCATTGGGAATTTGCCGCAAGAGCGCCGCGCAATTGCTGGCCGAGCCATCGTTCGACCTGGCTTTCGACTGGTTCGACAATCCCGGCGCCAACGAAGCCGGGCGCGAGGAGCAGGACAAGGGCCGCGTGCCGCTGGTGATCAAGGCCAACATCGTCTCCAATGTCCACCGCCGGGTGCCGCTGGACCTGTTCATCGTACCGCTGGAAGAAGGCGGCAAGATTACCGCACTGTCGATCCATGCCGGGGTCTGGACCAGTGCCGCGCTGGCCACCCCGCCGCGCGAAGTGCCGCGTTTGCGCACCCAGCTGGCGGAGCTGACTGCGCAATTCGGCTTCGATACTGGCGGCCATGCGGGCAAGTCGCTGACCCATGCGCTGACCGTGTTGCCGCACGATCTGCTGATCGGTTTTTCCGATGCCGATATTGCGCGCGTGGCGACCACGATGATGGGCCTGGTCGATCGCCCGCGCCCGCGCCTGGCATTGTTCGAGGCACCGTTGGCCCGGCATTTGTTCGCGTTTATCTGGCTGCCGCGCGACATGCTGGCAACCCAGGTCCGGCTGCAGATCCAGGAACTGCTCGAAAGTATCGACGGGGCCAGGCTGCTGGACTGGTCGCTGATGGTCGAAGGCGGCAATCTGGCGATGCTGCGCTTCGTACTCGATTACCGCGAGGGCGACGGCTTTCCGGATGAAACCGCGCTGGAAGAAGGCCTGCAGACCATGCTGCGCGGCTGGACCGAAGCGGTCGAAAGCGAGCTGGCCGAGATCGAGGAACCGGCGCGCGCCGCCGCCATTGCCGCGCGTTTCGCAGGCGCTTTCCCGCAATCCTACCGCACCGGCTACGGCGCATCGGAAGCGGCGCGCGACATCCGCCGGATGCGCCGATTGACGCTGGCCGAACATGATGAGGAAGGCAGCGCGAACAGTCTGCGCGATGCCCGTCTGTACCATCTGGACAGCGACGAGCCGGGCCGGCTGCGCCTCAAGATCTACCAGCACGAAGGCGCGCTGCCCCTGTCGGACGTGGTGCCCGCGCTGGAAAACTTCGGCTTCCATGTGCTCGACGCGGTACCGACCATGCTCAATGAAGGGCGGCTGGGCACGATCCACGATTTTACGCTGGCGCTGGGCGAAGGCGAACAGGCCGACATTCTGCTGGAACGCAGCACGCCGATCGAGCAGGCCATCGTCGCGGTGCTCAATGGCAATGCGGAGGACGATCCGTTCAACCGGCTGGTGATCGGAACCGGGCTGGAATCGCGCGAGGCGGACTGGCTGCGCGCATTCTATCGTTACCTGCGGCAGGCCGGAATGGGCTTCACCATCTACACGGTGGTCGATGCACTGCGCCGCGCACCCGACGTGACGCGCGGGCTGATCGCGCTGTTCACGCAAAGCCACGACCCGCAATATAGCGGCGACCGCGAAGAAGCCGCGAAGGAAGCCAACAGCGCGATCCGGCGCGGCCTGATCAATGTGCGCGCGATCAATGATGACCGGCTGCTGCGACTGTACCATTCGACCATTCAGGCGATCTTGCGAACCAATGCCTTCGCCCCGGCGGCGGATGAGGCGCTGGCCTTCAAGATCGACAGTTCGCTCGTCCCGAACCTGCCGAAGCCCGTGCCGTGGCGCGAAATTTTCGTCTATTCGCGCCGTGTCGAGGGCATCCACCTACGCGCCGGGCCGGTGGCTCGCGGAGGCCTGCGCTGGTCGGACCGGCGCGACGATTTCCGCACCGAGATACTCGGCCTGATGAAGGCGCAGCGGGTGAAGAACGCGGTGATCGTGCCGACCGGCGCGAAAGGCGGCTTCTATCCCAAGCAGCTGCCGCCGCCGGCCAAGGACCGCGAAGGTTGGGCCGCCGAAGGGCAGGCGAGTTACGAAGTGTTCATCCGCAGCCTGCTGTCGGTCACCGACAATATCGTGGACGACAAGGTGGTCCATCCACTCGAAGTCGTGGTGCATGACGGCGAGGACCCGTATTTCGTGGTCGCCGCCGACAAGGGCACGGCGCGCTTTTCCGATGTTGCCAATGCGATATCGGAAGATCGCGATTTCTGGCTGGACGATGCCTTCGCCAGCGGCGGCTCCAACGGCTACGATCACAAGGCGATGGGCATCACCGCGCGCGGTGCCTGGGTCTCCGTCCAGCGCCATTTCCTGGAAATGGGCGTGGACGTGCAATCCGATCCGGTCCGCGTGGCGGGCTGCGGCGACATGTCGGGCGACGTGTTCGGCAATGGCATGCTGCTCAGCAAATCGATCAAGCTGGTGGCCGCCTTCGATCACCGGCACATTTTCATCGATCCCGATCCCGATCCGGCCAAAAGCTGGAAAGAACGCAAACGCATGTTCGACCTGCCGCGATCGAGCTGGGAAGATTACGACCAGACCCTGATTTCCAAAGGTGGCGGCGTGTTCGGCCGGGACGAGAAACGCATCAAGCTCTCGCCCCAGATCCGCAAGCTGCTGGGCGTCGATGCCAAGGAACTCGACCCGGCATCGCTGATCTCCGCGATCCTGGCTGCCCCGGTCGATCTGCTGTGGTTCGGCGGGATCGGAACCTACATCAAGAGCGCGGCGGAAAATAATGTCGCGGTGGGCGATCCGGCGAATGACGATCTGCGGATCGATGCCGGACAGGTTCGCGCCAAGGTCATCGGCGAGGGGGCCAATCTAGGTGTGACCCAGGCGGGCCGGATCGAATTCGCGCTGGATGGCGGGGCGATCAACACCGATTTCATCGACAATTCCGCCGGGGTCGACTGCAGCGATAACGAGGTCAATATTAAGATCGCGCTGGCCGGTGCGATGCGGGCCGGGCGCTTGTCCGAAGACCGCCGCAACCGCCTGTTGGAAGACATGACCGAGGAAGTCGGCGAGATCGTGCTGGAGGACAACCGGCTGCAGGCTCTCGCCCTGTCGATCGCGCAATCGGGCGGGGCCAAGGCAGCCGCCAGCCAGGTTCGCTTGATCGAGGCGCTGGAAGATCGCGGCTATCTCGACCGGCGAACCGAAGGCTTGGCCGAGGGCGAGGCGCTGGCCCGCCGGGCTGCCGATGGGCGCGGGCTGACCCGGCCCGAGCTGGCCGTGCTGCTATCCTCCACCAAGCTGGTGCTGCAGGACGCCGCGGAAGCCAGCCAGGTGCCCGACGATCCGGCGATGGAAGAGGCTTTGCTGGGATACTTCCCCGAACCGATGCAGGGCAAGTTCCGCAAATATATCCTCGAGCACCAGCTCCGGCGGGAAATCGCCGCGACCATGCTGGCCAACCGCATCATCAACCGGCTGGGGCTGGTCCATCCCTTCGAACTGGCGGAGGAAGAGGGGGCAACCCTGCCGCAGATCACCGCCGCCTTCGTGGTGGCGGAAAAACTGTTCGACATGCAATCGCTGTGGGACACGCTGGACCGCGCCGCCATGCCCGAATCCTGCCGCCTGGCGATGTTCGACCATGCGGCCAAGGCCATGCGCAGCCAGATGGCCGACTTGCTGCGCGCAGGTGCTGGCGATGCGTTGCCTTCGAAGACGGTGGAAGAACTCGAAGGCGGCGTGCGCGATCTGAATGCCGCAACATCCAGCCTGCTCGGCAGCGAGACGCGCCAGCGCTCGGCGCAATTGCGCGCGGAATTCGAAGCGGATGGCACCCCGGCGGAGATCGCCGGCCAGGTCGCGCATCTGTTCGACATGGACGGCGCGGTGGGCCTGGCCAAACTGTCGCGCGATGCCAATATCGGCGCGCGCGAACTGACCGAAGCGTTCATCTGGCTCGGCGCGAAGCTGGGGCTGGACTGGGCTCAGGGCACCGCATCGCTGATGAACCCGTCCGATGTGTGGGAACGCCTGCTGGTGGCCGGGCTGGCCCGCGATTTCCAGCAAATGCGGCTGGAATTCCTGCGCCGTATGTCGCGCCGCAAAGGGGCGAAGGACGCTCCGCAAGCGGTGGTGGAAGACTGGGCCGACAACAATGAAAACGCCATAAGGCAATTCCGGGCGATGATTGGCCGGGCGCAGGCGCATACGCCCGTTGCGCCCGCCATGCTCGCACAGATTGCCAGCCAGGCGCGCAACCTGCTGCGGCGGTAGTTTTGTGCCGCACCGCTTGACCTGAAAGGCTTTTGCGACAAACCCTGCGCGCATGAAACAGACCGACATACTGGTGGTGGGAACCGGGCATGGCGGCGCACAGGCGGCGATCGCACTGCGTCAGAACGGGTTCGAGGGCCGCATCATGCTGGCCGGGCGGGACCGGGAAATTCCCTATGAACGCCCACCTCTATCGAAGGAATATCTCGCCGGAGAAAAGCCGTTCGAGCGGATGTGCATCCGTCCCGAGGCATTCTGGAAGGATAGGGGCATCGACCTGGCGCTGGGCGTGAACATCGTCGCGCTCGACCCGCAGCGCAAGATCGCCACGCTCGGCGATGACAGCACGGTCGGCTACGACAAGTTGATCTGGGCCGGCGGCGGCGAAGCGCGGCGGCTGTCCTGCCCGGGCGCGGAACTTGGCGGAATTCACACGGTCCGCACCAAGCGCGATGTCGACACGCTGATGGCCGAGCTCGACGCTGGCGCAAGCCGCGCGGTGGTGATCGGCGGGGGCTATATCGGGCTGGAAGCCGCCGCCGTGCTGCGCAAGCTCGGCTGCGAAGTGACCGTGCTTGAGGCTCTGCCGCGCGTGCTGGCGCGCGTGGCGGGAGAGGAACTGTCCGAGTTTTACCAGAACCAGCACCGCGCGCATGGCGTGGACCTGCGACTGGAAGCGATGGTCGAAAGCCTCGAGGGCGCTCACGGCAAAATCGCGGCGGTGACGCTGGCGGATGGCACCAGCATCCCCTGCGATATCGCCGTTGTCGGGATCGGCATCGTCCCTTCGGTCGGCCCGCTGATCGCGGCCGGCGCGGCGGGCGCCAACGGGGTCGATGTGGACGAATATTGCCGCACCCCGCTGGAGGATGTCTATGCCATCGGCGACTGCGCAGCACACGCCAATATCTATGCGGACCGGGCGGTGATCCGGCTGGAATCGGTACAGAATGCGCATGACATGGCCACCACCGCCGCCCGCCATATTTGCGGTATCAAGCAGCCATACGAGGCATTTCCGTGGTTCTGGTCCAACCAGTATGACCTGAAATTGCAGACTGCCGGGCTCTCGCTGAATTATGACGAGACCGTCCTGCGCGGCGATCCGGCGGACAAGAAATTCTCGGTCATCTACCTCAAGGAAGGCCGCGTGATCGCGCTCGATTGTGTGAATTCCACCAAGGATTACGTGCAGGGCCGCAAGCTGGTGGAAGCGCGCGCGGAAATCGATCCGGAGCTGCTGGCCGATACCGGCACACTGCTCAAGGAAATGCTCTAGGCCGGAGCGTTCAGCCGTTTTGCCGCCCAATCGGCGGCCTCTGCCACCACCGGGTCTGGGTCGCTTCTCAGCGCCTCGGCGATCGGCAGCAAGTCAGCCTCTGCGCTATTGCCTGCCGCAATCAGGCAATTTCGCACGAAGCGACCGCGTCCGATGCGCTTGATCGGGGAGCCGGAAAACAGTGCGCGAAACCCGGCATCGTCCAGCGCAAGCAAGTCAGCGAGCTTGGGCGCAACCAGTTCTTCGCGCGCGGCAAAGGCCTTGTGCCGTGCGGCGGTGTCGGCAAATTTGTTCCACGGACACACCGCCAGACAATCGTCGCAGCCGTAGATCCGGTTGCCGATAGCCTCGCGGAATTCTTCCGGGATCGGTCCCTTATGCTCGATGGTGAGATAGGAGATGCAGCGCCGCGCATCCAGCCGGTAAGGCGCGGGGAATGCATCGGTTGGGCAAGCGGTCTGGCAAGCTGTGCAATTGCCGCAGCGATCGACATGCGGATCGTCCGGCGCAAATGGCAACGTGCAATACATCGCGCCGAGGAACAGCCAACTGCCATGCGTCCGGCTGACCAGATTGGTGTGCTTGCCCTGCCAGCCGATCCCCGCAGCCTCGCCGAGCGGCTTTTCCATCACCGGGGCGGTATCGACGAAAACCTTGAGCGCCGGCTGGGGCAGGCCGAGTTCGCCCGCGCGTGCGACCATCCAGCGGGCAAGTGCTTTCAGCGCCTTTTTTACCGTGACGTGATAATCGCGGCCCTGCGCATAGACCGAAATGCGCGCCCGCTCCCCCACCCCTTCCAACGCCAGCGGATCGGTGCCGGGCGCGTAGCTCATGCCCAGCGCGATGACGCTTTGCGCCTCGGGCCACATCGATTGAGGGCCCTGGCGCACCTCGGCCCGGTCCTCCATCCATTCCATCGATCCGTGATGGCCCGCATCCAGCCATTCGCGCAGCCGGGCGGAGCGCACCGGATCGTCGGCGGCAGGCGCGAAACCGACACTGGCAAAGCCCAGCCGCCGCGCCTCTTCGCGCAGTTCGGCCTGCAGTTGGTCGATAGCTCCGCCGTTAACCACGAAAAGTGTTGCTCCTGTTCACAGGCGGCGGTTAACGCGCTGCCCTATGGATATGGCGCTAAGCGAAAGCCCCCTGGCTCACAAGAAGGCGGACGACACGGCGACGGGGCAACCCCGGGCATTGGCGATCGAGGCGCATGGCCTGGTCAAGACATTCGATGGCACCCGCGCGGTGGACGGGGTGGATATCGCCGTGCCCGAAGGATCGATATACGGCATTCTCGGCCCCAACGGAGCGGGCAAGACCACCACCTTGCGAATGCTGCTGGGGATTATCGATCCCGACGCGGGAACGCGCGCCATTTTCGGACATGATCGCCCCCACGATGTCTCCCGCCTGATCGGTTACCTGCCCGAAGAACGCGGACTGTACCCGACGATGAAGGCTTACGAAGCGATCGGTTTGATGGGCGCGCTGCGCGGTGTGCCGTTAGCGCAGGGCCGGGAGCGCGGGCGCGAATTGTTGGAGAAGCACGATCTTGGCCATGCTGCCGATCGTCAGATCCGCCAGCTGTCCAAAGGCATGGCGCAGACCGTGCAATTGCTCGGCACGCTGGTTCACCGGCCCAGGCTGGTGGTACTGGATGAACCGTTTTCGGGGCTCGATGCGCTCAATCAGGGCAAGCTGGAGCGGATGATTCGCGATCTGGCCGCAGATGGCACCACGGTGATCTTCTCCACCCATGTCATCGCCCATGCCGAACGGCTGTGCGAACGCGTCGCGATCATTGCCGGGGGCAAGGTGCCCTTCGAAGGCCCGGTGGACGAGGCGCGCGACCGGATCCCGGCGCAGGTCAGGCTGGAAACCCGCAAGCGAGAGGGGCCGTGGCGCGCGGCCTTGCCCGATGACGCTCGGCGCGAAGGCGATTTCTTCACTTTCTCGCTGCCGAATTACGGCGCCGAAACCGGGATCGAGCCATTGCTGCGCGCCTTGATCGAAGGCGAGGCGGGGATTCTGTCGCTGTCAATCGAGCGGGCAGGGCTGCATGATGCATTCGTCCATATTGCCGGTGAAGCGGCGGCGCGGGCGCTCGATGCGGATAATGAAGGGGTATCGGCATGACCGAAACCAGCCGTCTCAGCCTGTTTCAGGCCGCCATGGTCGTCGCCCGGCGCGACATTACCGCAATCCTTTTTTCCAAGGCGTTCTTCTTCTTCCTGGTCGGCCCGCTGTTTTTCATTGCGATCAGCGCAGGCGCAGGGGCGCTGACCGCCAGCGCTGCCGACAGCGCAGCACCGCCGCGCCTTGCCGTGGCATTGCCGCAGGCCGATGCGGAGGCTTTCGCAGAGGCGCATGGCCGCCTGTCCGATCTCATCCGTCTGCCCGAAATCGAGACTGTGGCCCCTCAGGCGGCTGCGGATACCGCATCGCTGCTGTCCGACAATTCGAGTAATTTCGGCGCAGTGCTGCAAGGATCGCTGGCCGAGCCGCGCCTGTCGGGCACGCAAAGTCTGCTCGATAGTTGGCGCGGCGATGTGGCATTGATCGCAGCAAATGCCTCGGGCACGCCGACCGCTTACCCCGCGATTGCGCTGGTGCCGACTTCCAACAGCATGGCCGATACGCGCCGCGCCAACAAAGGTATCGCCACCGGCGCGCTGACCCTCATGTTCCTGCTCACCATGCTGCTGGCCGGGATGGTACTGTCCAACCTTGTCGAGGAAAAAGGCAACAAGATCATCGAGATTCTCGCCGCATCGATCCCGATGGATGCGGTGTTCTTCGGCAAGCTGCTGGCGATGCTGACGATCAGCTTCGTCGGGATAGCGGTGTGGGGATCGGTTGGCGGATTGCTGATCCTGGCGGGCGGTGAGGCGCTGCCCGATATTGCCGCGCCGGCTGTCGGCTGGCCGCTATTCGTGGCGCTGTTCCTCGTCTATTTCGCGATGGCCTATCTGCTGATCGGGTCGATTTTCCTGGCGGTCGGATCGATGGCCCCGACCGTGCGCGACGTGCAGACGATTTCCATGCCGGCCACGATTCTGCAATTGCTGGTGTTCTTCCTGGCCACTTTCGCGATGACCGATATCGGATCGCCGGTGGAACTCTTCGCAGTATTGTTTCCGCTATCCAGCCCCTTTTCCATGGTGGCACGTGCCGCGCAGCAGGATACGCTGTGGGTCCACGGCGCCGCGCTGGCCTGGCAGATCATGTGGGTCGCGATTTTCGTGCGCACCGGGGCCGCGCTGTTCCGCCGCAAGGTCATGCAATCCGGCCCCGCCAAAGTGAAGCAGCCGCGCGCGCGTTTCTGGAAACGCGGCGCCTCCGGGGCCGGCGAAACGGCACCGAATGCAGGTGTGTGAGAGTTCATCATGTCTGCAGTCCGTTTCACCCCGGATAACAGTCCTTAATCGCAACCGACTATTGACAATGGTGTAAGCACCGTCAGGATGACATAACGACTTGCACCGCAGATGTGCGAGCGAATGGAAGGATGCAAGTTATGGCCACAGCCGCCCCCGGACTCACTGGTGAACAACCGGAATTTCGCACGTCGCCAAGCGCGTTCGAAGTCTTGCAGAGCTTCCTGAAAGAGCATCCCGAAGCCAAGCCGGAACATACCCACCCCTTCGATGTCAGCCGTAGCGACATTTATTACGAGGATCGCTGGCAGCCCATCTTTGCCGAAATGCGCGCCAAGGGGCCCATCCACTACGTCCCCGAAAGCCCCTTCGGCCCCTATTGGAACGTCGTGCAGCACAAGGCGATCCAGCACGTCGAATCGCTGCCCGAACTGTTTTCATCCAGCTGGGAACATGGCGGCATCACCATTCTGGAACGGGACGAGAATCCCGAGCTGGCCTTGCCGATGTTCATCGCGATGGACCGGCCCAAACATACCGGCCAGCGCCGCACCGTGGCCCCTGCCTTCACTCCCAAGGAGATGAAGCGGATGGATGACGAAATCCGTGCGCGCACCGGCGAATTGCTCGATACGCTGCCCACCGGCGAAGTATTCGACTGGGTGGACAAGGTCTCGATCGAGCTGACCACCGGAATGCTCGCCATCCTGTTCGGCTTCCCGTGGGAAGATCGCCGCTTGCTGACCTATTGGTCCGATTGGGCGGGCGACACCGAAATCGCCCTGGTGCGCGATCTGACCGGAGAGCGTGAGAAGGTCCTGCAGGAGATGGCGACCTATTTCATGAAGCTGTGGGGCGAGCGTGCGCAGGCCGATCCCTCACCCGATCTGATCTCCATGATGATCCACAGCCCGGCCATGAACCAGATGGACCCGCGCGAGTTTATCGGCAATCTGGTGCTGCTGATCGTGGGCGGCAACGACACCACCCGCAACACGATGTCCGGCATCATCCATGCGTTCGACAAATTCCCCGACCAGCGCAAGCTGTTCGAGGAAAACCCCGACCTGATCCCCAATGCGGTGCAGGAATGTATCCGATACCAGACTCCGCTGGCGCATATGCGCCGCACCGCGAGCGAGGATACCGAACTGTTCGGCGAACAGATCAAGCAAGGCGACAAGCTGATCCTGTGGTACCTCAGCGCCAATCGCGACGAGGAACTGTTCGAAGATGCCGACAAGCTCGATATCACCCGCGAAAATGCCCGGCGGCAACTCGCTTTCGGCTATGGCATCCATCGCTGCGTAGGCGCGCGGCTGGCGGAGCTGCAGCTGCGCATTCTGCTGGAAGAAATGCACAAGCGCCGGATGCGCGTGCATGTGGCGGGCGATGTGGAGCGGGTGCGTGCCAATTTCGTCCACGGTTTCCGCAAGCTGGAAGTCGAAGTCACGAAGTTCTGAGCCTGCGGGCCTTATCGGCTGTAACCGATTGCCCTGTTGCAGCGAATTCACCGCCGAGACAGGCGGGAATTGGTAAGGCTGCATCATGAACATAGAACAGACCACGCGCCGCAAGGCCCTCGCCTGGATGGGCGCAGGCGTTTCGCTCCCGATCCTGGCAGCCTGCGGGGCCGGTACCGCCGAAGCGCGCGCATGGCCGGTCAAGAGAACCGAGGCGCAGTGGCGCAAGAAGCTGAGCGCGGAGGAATTTCGTATCCTGCGCAAGGCCGGGACCGAGCGCCCTTATTCCAGCCCGCTCGACAAGGAAAAGCGCAAGGGCACGTTTGTATGCGCCGGCTGCAACAACGATCTGTATTCATCCGCGACGAAATATGACAGCCGCAGCGGTTGGCCCAGCTTCTGGAAACCGCTGCCAGGTGCAATCGCGACGGATACGGATTACAACATCGGCTATCCTCGCACCGAAGTGCTTTGCGCCGATTGCGGTGGCCATCTGGGCCATGTCTTCGATGACGGCCCGCGCCCGACCGGCAAGCGGTATTGCATGAACGGTGCGGCGATGGATTTCCGCCCCGCCTGAATTCCAAAGGCCCTATTTTAGTTATGGCGAGCGCTGCTTGGGTGAGCTGTCTCGGCGCAAGGACTGGGTGAGAAACCCCGGCTCGGGGGGCGTTATCCTTGCCTTCTCTCGTTATAGGCAAAGCCAGGCAGGGATCGGACCGGCGGTGGACGTTCCGCATCGTGATGATGTGCAATCAGTGTGGCGAGTTCGGTCAGGCCGAACGTATCGTCCAGCACCAGGCCATAGCGTCCATCCAGCCGCCACCGCACACGGGCCGCCATGATCGATGTATAATCGGTTTCCAACATGATGGGCTGGTTTATCGCCATGTGATAATCGCACACCAATCCGGCACCTTGTAGCGACAAATCTAGCAAACGCGCAGGGATCTGCTCTCCCTGCACCATCAGACTGGCCGCGATATCGACCGAAAAGCGCAGCGGGCGGTAGAGCTTTGTCCTGACCTCCCGCATGAGCGCGTCGATATCGATATTTTCCTGAAAGCTGTAACCCGCATCCATCCCCCGCGCCCACACGGCGGTGAGCGGGTATTGCGTACCGCAAGGCAGCTGCAGCGACAGCGCGCGACCGGCTGGCATGGGATGGAAAAACCGCAGCCGCACCCCGCTTTCCGAAACATCGCGGATAATACACAGAAAATCGCGCGATTCGCTTACCAGCTTAGCCGCGCGCATAGTCAGCGTATGCCGCTCATCGGTGCGATCATTATTGGGGGCAGTCGTAAAATTTGTTTGCGTCTTATTCATCGTCGAGATCATCCGAAGCTTCGCAATCGCGCTTGCGAGGACTTCGATTTGTTCTAATAAATGCAGGAAAACATACGCTTGCGTCAGATATAGGGGTTTTACCCGGGTAGGGTGGTGCGCGTGCGGCTCCACTCTTCTCCAGAAGTATCGGAGTGGAGAGGCGTGGTGCGGGTGGCGGGACTCGAACCCGCACGAGCAAGGCTCAGGGGATTTTAAGTCCCCGGCGTCTACCATTCCGCCACACCCGCAAGCAGGCGCAGCCCTAGCTTCCAGTTGGGCGAGCGGCAACTTTCATCGATTGAAACAATGCGAACGGCGCCTTTGCCGGTTCGCAGCGACGTTCAGCTCTTGTTGAGCCGTTCGCGCATTTCCTTGCCCGGCTTGAAATAGGGTACGCGTTTCGCCGGAACTTCCACCGCTTCGCCGGTGCGCGGGTTGCGGCCGGTTCGCGACGCGCGCTCGCGTGTGGAGAAGGCTCCGAAGCCGCGCAATTCCACGCGGCCGCCTTCGGCAAGTCGTTCGGCAATCTCGTCGAAGAACAGATTCACCAGCTGCTCGACCTCTTCGGCGCGCAATTCGGGATAATCCTTGGCGATTGCTTCGAGCAATTCTGATCTGATCATTCAATCCTCCCAGGCCCCTGTTTCCAGACGACCGGCATATCCGACATTTTCGCAACCACATGGGTGCGATCCCATTCATGGCAGCGCTAAACGGCAAGCCACGGCGACCCCTAATGCTTGGAAAATGGCAGAAATCCGCCTGGCACGCAATCTTTGTTAGTCTGAAACAATCCATTCGCATCATTAATGCTCACAACCGCTTGAAACGAGCGGTGGAATTTGCGGAACGCACTCAATCGGCGGCAGCGGCCGCCAATTCGCGAAGGTCGATCCCCAGCCGACGAATACGCGCGGCGATATCCGGCCATTCCTGGGCCAGGAACTGCTCGCGTTCCATGCGGGTAAGCTTGCTCGCCGCGCCGGGTACGACATACATGCCCACGCCGCGCTGCACCTCGACCAGGCCATCGGCCTGGAATTGCTGATACGCCTTGGCCACGGTGAGCGGGTTGGCCCCCTGCTCCGCCGCGAAAGCGCGCACCGACGGCAGCCGCGCGCCCTCCTTATACTCGCCTTCGATAATGGCAGCGGCGATAATATCGCGCAGCTTCAGGTAAACGGGGCGGGATTGCTGGGTCATAAGCAGTGCATCAGTGCCATAACACAGCGCCGCGCGTCAAGCGGGGCTTGCACCGGGACCGAGGCAGAACCGCTGCAGAGCCAAGGCATGTGCAAATAGTTGCCAGCGAAACAAAAGCTTCACACCGCAGATTTCGCCGCTAGTGTGCGCGGCTTCATCGAAGGGTCAGGTCGCCGCGCAAATGGCAGGCCGACGAACGGGATAAGAGGCAAAGCAAACGATGGCCACAGCACCACTACCGCATGGGGATTCGGCAGGAACGATCCTCGGACATCCGAAGGGGCTGTTCGTCCTGTTCTTCGCGGAGATGTGGGAGCGTTTTTCCTATTACGGGATGCGCGCGCTGCTGATTTTCTACCTGACCAAGCACTGGCTGTTCTCGGACAGCGATTCCGGGGTGATCTACGGCGCTTACACGGCGCTGGTCTATATCGCCCCCGTGGTTGGCGGCTATCTGGCCGACAAGGCCCTGGGCCAGCGCAAGGCAGTGCTGTTCGGCGCCGTCCTGTTGACGCTCGGTCACTTCTTCATGGCGTTCGAAGGCGCACCGAGAGCCGGCAATGTCGATAACCCGATCATCTACGTGTTCTGGCTCGCGCTGGCGCTTATCATCGTGGGCTCGGGCTTCTTGAAGGCCAATATCTCCGTGATGGTCGGCCAGCTCTATCCGCGGACGGATGTGCGCCGCGATGGTGCCTATACGATCTTCTACATGGGCATCAATCTGGGCGCAGCGATCGGTTCGCTGCTATGCGGCTATATCGGTGAGACTTACGGCTGGGCCTACGGCTTCGGCCTCGCCGGTATCGGCATGCTGCTCGGCCTCGTCGTGTTCGTATGGGGCAAGCCGCTGCTGCTCGGCCGCGGCGAACCGCCGAAGATCCTCGCGAAGGGCAAGGAGTTTGGCGTGTACGGCCTGGGTCTGCTGTTCGTCGCTCTGTGCTGGGTGGCGATCCAGTATCAGGATGCGGTCGGCGTGTTCCTCGGTACGTTCGGCGCGGCGCTGGTCTGCTATGTGCTCGCCATTGCCACGTTCCAGCTGCCCTATGGAAGCTATTCGAAAGCACCCACCGCAGCGCTTTATTCCTATATTGCCAGCACCGTTCTGCTGGTTATCTCGATGTTTTTCGTGTCATCGGGCAATGCCTCGTGGCAGCTTCCCGCTGCCATCGGCCTTGGCGGCGTGTTGACGATCATGGTCCTGCAGATGCTGGCCAAAACCAGCCACGACCGCGATCGCATCCTTGCGGCGATGTTCCTGATCATCGTCTCGATCATCTTCTGGGCGCTGTTCGAGCAGGCGGGTTCATCGCTCAACCTGTTCACCGACCGCAGCGTGGATCGTAACATGCTGGGCATCGAGTTCCCGGCTTCGACCTTCCAGTCGATCAACGCGATCTATATCATCCTGCTCGCGCCGGTATTTGCCACGACGTGGACGATCCTTGGCCGCAAGGGTCTCGAACCGTCCACACCGATGAAGTTCGGCCTCGGCGTAATCCAGGTCGGCCTTGGTTTCCTCGTGCTGGTCTGGGGCGCTCAGTCGGTCGGCATCGATGTCCCGACTCCGGTGATCTTCATCTTCCTGATCTACCTGCTGCACACCACTGGCGAGCTGTGTCTCTCGCCGGTCGGCCTGTCGGCCATGAACCGGCTCGCACCGGCCCAGATTGCTAGCCTGATCATGGGCACATGGTTCTTCGCATCGGCCACCGGCAACTTCGTTGCAGGCCAGATCGCGGCCGCCACCGGCGGTGAAGGCGTGGGCGAAGAGGCCGGGAAGCAAGTGGTGCTGGACGTCTATTCGACCGTCGGCTGGTATGCCGTTGGCGTTGGTGTGGCGGTGATGGTGATCAGCCCACTGGTCAAAAAGCTGATGCATCTCGATTCGTTGTCCGACGACAATGTCGGTGACGATCTGGAAGGCCAGGCACAGGCCGGCATCGAAGCGCAAGAGGGCGGCATCCACCCCGCCACCAAAGCCTGATCGAGAGTAACGGGGAACTGCCATGACGCTACGCGCCACCATTCTTGCGGTCGGGGGCGCGTTGGCGCTGGCGGCTTGCACCACCACCGGAACCGATAGCGATAGCGCTACGGCCACCCCGCCCCTCGGCGCGGATGGCGAGGTGCCTTTCGCCTCCACCTACAATGCCTATCCCGGCGCGCCGACCGCTTTGGTTGGGGCGACCGTGTATGACGGTGCGGGCGGCCGGATCGATAATGGCACGGTGCTGTTCCGCGATGGCAAGATCGTGGGCGTGGGCGATGCCTCGCTTGCCACCGATGGCTTCACGCGGATCGATGGCAGCGGGAAATTCGTCACCCCGGGGATCATCGATATTCACTCGCATCTGGGCGATTACCCCAGCCCCAGCGTGGACGCGCATTCGGATGGCAACGAGGCGACCGAACCATTCACCCCGCATGTGTGGGCGGAACATTCGATCTGGCCGCAGGATCCCGGCTTCAGCCGCGCGCTGGCCAATGGCGGGATCACCAGTCTTCAAATCCTGCCCGGCAGCGCCAATCTGATGGGCGGGCGGTCGGTTACGATCAAGAACGTACCGGCGCGCACCGTGCAGGGCATGAAATTCCCCGGCGCGCCTTACGGTTTCAAGATGGCCTGCGGTGAGAACCCCAAGCGTGTCTATGGCGGCCGAGGCCGCTCGCCTTCCACCCGGATGGGCAATTTTGCGCTCAACCGGCAGAAATGGGCCGATGCGCGCAAATGGGCAGATGGCGAGCGCGACAAGCGCGACCTCGGCATGGAAACGCTCGCCGGAGTGCTGGATGGCGAAATCCTGGTGCACAACCATTGCTACCGCGCGGACGAGATGGCGCTGGTAATGGATATGGCGCGGGAGGCGGGATACAAGGTCTCTGCCTTCCATCACGCGGTGGAGGCTTACAAGATCGGCGATTTGCTGCGCGAGGAAGAGGTCTGCTCCGCCATCTGGGCCGATTGGTACGGCTTCAAGATGGAAAGCTATGACGGGATCCCGGAAAACGCGGCGCTGCTTCAACAGGCGGGCGCGTGCGTGGTGATTCATTCGGACGATGAAAACGGTATCCAGCGGCTCAATCAAGAGGCGGCCAAGGCGGCGGCGGCCGGGCGGCGCATGGGCATGACCATTGCCGATGCAGACGTGATTTCCTGGGTCACGCTGAACGCGGCCAAGGCGATGGGTGTCGACGCAATGACCGGCAGCCTGGCGACAGGCAAGATGGCCGATATCGTGCTGTGGAACGGCGACCCGCTGAGCGTCTATTCGCGGCCCGAAAAGGTCTGGATCGACGGCGCGCTGATGTATGACGCGATGGATCCCAAACGCAAACCGGTGAGCGATTTCGAACTTGGCCAGCCGGGCGAAGGAGATGTGAAATGAAGCGCCTCCCCGCACTCGCCGCCTGGACCACGCTGACCGCACTGGCCGCATCCGCGCTTGCGCCGGCCAGCCCGCTCGCGGCGCAGGACTTCGCCATAACCAACGCCACCGTCGCGACCGGCGACGGCAGCGCTCCGGCGGAAAACGCCACCGTTATCGTGCGGGGCGGGCAGATCGTAGCCGCCGGCGCAAACGTGGCGGTGCCGGGCGATGTCCGGGTTCTCGATGGCAGCGGCACGTGGGTCACGCCGGGCATCTTCTCGGCGGTTACCACGCTCGGCCTGTGGGATGTCGGTGCGGTGTCGCAAAGCAACGACCAGGCGGCGGGCGATGCGCCGTTCAGCGCCGCTCTCGACGTGGCAACAGCTCTCAACCCCGCCTCGCAGCATGTCGCCGTCAGCCGCGCGGGCGGCGTGACCCGGGCGAGCATTTTTTCAAGGCCTGCCAGCTCGATTTTCGGCGGCCAGGGCGCGGTGGTCGATCTCGGCGCGGACCCGAACATGGTGATGCGTCCACGCGCCTTCCAGATGATCGCGCTGGGTGAATACGGTGCACGCCTGGCCGGTGGCAGCCGCACGGCGAGCCATACCTTGCTGCGCAATTCGCTGAACGAAGCGCGCGATTTTGGCGGCGAAACCGGAATTGACGGGCGCGGCGGGCCGAGTAGGCGCGGGGCGGAGCGCACCGTGTCCGACGATCTCGGCCCCGATAACCGCCTGCAGCCCAACCGCACCGAGCGCGGTGCGGATGCGCTGCTGACCCGCTTCGATGCCGCCGCGCTGGTGCCGGTGGTGCGGGGCGAGCAACCGCTTTACATCGTCGTCGAGCGTGCCAGCGATATCCGCCAGGCGCTGGCGCTCACCCGCGAGTTCCCGGCGCTCGACCTGGTTCTGGTCGGGGCGAGCGAGGGCTGGCTGGTTGCAGACGAGATCGCCGCAGCCGGTGTTCCTGTCATTGCCGATCCGCTGGACGATTTGCCCTCCAGCTTCGAACAGCTTGCCGCGACGCAGAGCAATGTCGGCCGGATGGCCGCTGCCGGGGTCAAGGTGGCGATAGGCGGCCTCACCAACGGTATCGAACAGCCGCGAAATTCCACGCAATATGCGGGCAATCTGGTCGCGCTGACCCGCGTGCCGGGGGCCAGCGGGCTGAGCTGGGGACAAGCATTTGCCACGATCAGCTCGGTTCCTGCAGAGATCGCCGGATTTGGCGGCAGGCTGGGCGTGCTCGCGCCGGGTGCGGCGGGCGATGTGGTGATCTGGGACGGCGATCCGCTGGAATTGTCCAGCGCCCCGATCCGGGTGTTTATCGACGGGGTGGAGCAACCGCTGGTGAACCACCAGACCCGCTTGCGCGAACGTTACCGCGATCTTGACGAGAGCGACCTGCCCAAGGCCTATGACTGGTGAACGATAAGATGACGACCAAACCGAAACCCATCGGACGCGCCATGGCGTTCTATATCGGCGTCGCCGCGCTCGCCTGCGGATCGGCCATCGCCATCGCGCAGAGCGCCGCGCCGGATAAGTCGCAAAGCGCGGCCTGGCACAATCAGCAGCAGATCGCCTTGTCCGGGCTGAAAGCGGAAGATGGTTGGCGTTACGAGGAGGGCGGGCTGATGTGGCGGCGCGTTGCGGGTGACGGGCGAGGCGAAAAGCCCGCTCTCTCCGACCGCGTTACGGTCCATTACGCCGGAACGCTGGTGGACGGGACGGAATTCGACAGCTCCTACAAACGCGGTGAGCCTGCAACATTCCCGCTAGGCGGCCTTATCCCAGCATGGAAAATGGCGATCCCCAAGATGGCAGTCGGCGACAAGATCGAACTCGCCGCCCCGGCGAGCCTGGCATACGGCCCGCGCGGCAAGGGGCCGATCCCCGGCGGCGCGACTCTGCTGTTCACGGTGGAGCTGCTCGATATCGTGGAGTAGCTCGGACCCAACACCTATTTGGGCTTGGGGCCGAAGAGCGCGGATCGCTTCAGGGGCAACTGGGCGCGGGTACGAAATCCTCGCGCGGCAAGCCATCGACGCTCATCAATCGCTCGGTTGGAATTTTGACGATCAGTCCGCTGTCGCCCAAAGGTATATCGGTGATTGCGCCCAAAAGGCCGGCCATTGGCTCGCCCGATACGCAGGCACCCAGCTCCCGCAGACCCAGCGCCAGTCCCTCGCCCATACTGCCGGTCCAGCGGCCAACGCGGACTTCGACCGGTCCGCTGTGATACTTGCCCTCGCGCGGCGAAACGAGCTCGATCCACGAGCGCACGATGCCGGTCGCGCGCTGTTCCGCCAGCAAGGCGTGCATTTGGTAAGGAGTTGGTTCCCGCGTAAACCAGCCCATGATTCCGCGCGCGACATTCGTATTGCCGCCTCCGGGGGTTTCGGTGAGGTCGATCAAGATTTTTTGATCCGGCGGTGCCGCCGCCATTGCATCGTCAAACGATGCGACGGTTCCCGACTGCCCCAGGGAGTTGTTGATTTTTAGCGTCAGCGCATCGCCCGATGTGCCGATTGAAACTTCCAGCCTGTCATCCTGCCCGGCCTCGTAAAGCGAAGGCAAGGTCAGCCGGACAATGCCGCCATCTGAGCCGGCAAAGGTGAGGTCGCGATCGCGGTTGCGCCTGCCTGCCGCCAGCACCCTTGCAGCGAAACCGGCATTCCACTCGGCAGATGTCGTGCCCAAATCGCTCCAGAACGCGTCCACGGCCTCTTGGGTGGTGCGGGTGCCGATCGCGGTCAGGAGCATACCGGGCTCCACGCCCGCCTCTGCCGCTGGCGATTCGCGCCGCACCGAAGTGACCCGGTACACGGCGCCATCGCGCTCGACCCACATGTCTGCATAGGATGGCACGATGGCCCAGCTATTCGCGAAACTGGAGCCAGTGATCGCATGGTGATCGGCCAGCAACAACACTGCGCGTTCGGCGAAAGCAAGCAAGTCTCGCTCGGTCTTAACCGCCGCCGCTTCTGCTTCCAAAATGTCGGTAAGTGCGAATTTGCCGCCGGGGAGCCGGTCGGCATAGGCGTAAGTCTCGTTGATCAGATCGGCGAACCCCAGTGCTGCCGCGCTGAGCGCCGACTCCTCTGCGGCCGCTCGATCGGCAGTCGGAGCCTCGTGAGCTATGGCCACACCCGGAACGCAGGCCAGCATCCCAATGGCCACTGCGGCAGCCCACAGATTTCGGCTCAAGCCCGCGCTTCCTCTACCCCGGCGCTGTTGTGGCGCAGCGCCTTCAGCACCGTGTCGACGATTTGCGGGGCGTTGAGGCCGGCTTCGTCATATTGCTTGTCCGGCGCATCGTGGTCCTGGAACATGTCCGGCAGGCGCATGGTGCGGATTTTCAGCCCTTCGTCGAACAGGCCGGCATCGCTGGCGAATGTCAGAACGTGCGCACCAAGACCGCCGATGGCGGCTTCCTCGACCGTCACCACGACCTCGTGGCTGCGCATCAGGCGCTCGATCAAATCGGTGTCGAGCGGCTTGGCAAAGCGCAGGTCGGCCACACTGGTGCTGAGGCCCTTGGCTTCGAGCTGGTCGGCGGCTTTCTCGGCTTCCGCCAATCGCGTGCCGAGCGATAGGATGGCCACCTTCGTGCCTTCGCGCACCACCCGGCCCTTGCCGATTTCCAGCTTCTGCGGAGTTTCCGGCATCGCCACGCCGGTGCCCGAGCCGCGCGGATAGCGAAAGGCAATCGGCCCATCGTCATATTCGGCGGCGGTGTAGGTCATGTGGACCAGCTCCGCCTCGTCCGCCGCGGCCATCACCACGAAATTGGGCAACGTGGCAAGATAGGTCACATCGAACGATCCGGCATGGGTCGCTCCATCGGCGCCGACCAGCCCGGCCCGGTCGATCGCGAAACGCACCGGCAGGTTCTGGATCGCAACATCGTGCACCACCTGATCGAAGGCGCGCTGCAGGAAGGTGGAATAGATCGCCGCAAAGGGCCGCATTCCCTGTGCCGCCAGCCCGGCGGCAAAGGTCACCCCGTGCTGTTCGGCTATCCCGACGTCGAAGGCCCGATCGGGATGCGCCTGCGCGAATTTATCGACGCCGGTTCCGCTCGGCATGGCGGCGGTGATCGCGCAGATTTTCGGGTCGGTTTCGGCCAGCTTGGCCAGCGTCTCGCCGAACACATTCTGGTAATTGGGCGCACCGGGCGCGGATTTGGCCTTTTCCCCCGTAACGACATTGAATTTGGGCACACCGTGATATTTGTCGGCGCTGGTTTCGGCGGGGACGTATCCCTTGCCCTTCTGCGTCACGACATGGACCAGGATCGGTCCTTCTTCGGCATCGCGAACATTTTCCAGCACGGGAATCAGATGGTCCAGATTGTGTCCATCGATCGGGCCGACATAATAAAACCCCAGCTCCTCGAACAAGGTGCCGCCGGTGACCATGCCGCGCGTATATTCTTCCGCCTTTTCCAGCCCGGTATGGACGCGGCGCGAAATCTTCCGGGCCATTTTCGAAGCGAGCGAGCGCAGCCCCATATATTCGCTGCTGGATACCATCCGCGCGAGATAGCCCGACAGCCCTCCCACGGGCGGCGCGATGCTCATATCGTTATCGTTCAGGATCACGACCAGCCGGTTGCCCGCCTGTTCGGCATTGTTCATCGCCTCATAGGCCATGCCGGCGCTCATCGCCCCGTCGCCGATTACTGCGATGGCCTTGCCCGGCACCTGGTTCAGCTTGTTGGCGACGGCGAAACCCAGCCCCGCGCTGATCGAGGTGGAGCTGTGCGCCGCGCCGAACGGGTCGTATTCGCTTTCGCTGCGCTTGGTAAAACCGCTCAGCCCGCCGCCCTGGCGCAGAGTGCGGATACGGTCACGCCGACCGGTCAGGATCTTGTGCGGATAGGCTTGGTGGCCGACATCCCAGATCAGCCGATCATCGGGCGTATTGAACACGTAATGGATCGCCGTGGTCAGCTCCACCACGCCCAGCCCGCTGCCCAGATGGCCGCCGGTGGAACCCACCGCGTCGATCATTTCCAGGCGCAATTCGTCGGATAGCTGGCGCAGCTGTTCGGGCTTCAGTTTGCGCAGATCGGCGGGGGTGTCGACCGTATCGAGAAGCGGGGTGTCCGGCCGCGAAGAGGGTGCTGTGCTCATGGTCGGTTTACTTACACCGCTATGCCCGGCCTGTCGATGAACGGCTGCTGCTACCGGCAGGCCCTAACGGCACCCTGCGCAAAGCCCGCGAATCTCGATGATCGGGCGGTCGGGTTTGAAATCGTGATCGACCGCCAAAGCGCGGATGCTGCTGGCGATGGCGTCGTCATCGACATGGGTGGCCTCGCCGCATTCGTCGCACACCATGAAGATACAGTCATGCTCGCAGCCGGGATGGCTGTTGGCGAGGAATGCGTTGGCGCTCTCCACCCTGAGGGCGAGGTTGTTTTCCACGAACAGGTCGAGGATGCGGTAGATCGAGTTGGGCGCGACCCGCTTGCCCCGGGCCGCGGAGAGATTATCGGCGATGTCATAGGCCGATACCGGGCGTTCATGGCGCGAAAGCTCGGTAAACACCGCCTCGCGCATGCCGGTCCATTGCTGGCCCGCGCCGGTCAGCGCCTCACGCGCGGCAGAGACGAGCGCCTCGCCATCATGGGTGCGGTGGTCGTGGTGGTGGTGATCGTTCGCGGCTTGAACCATAGGCGTAATATAGCGCGCCTGTCCGCGCTTTTCCAGCGAGCCGGGCGCGGACGGCTCGGGGGTAGGGTCAGTCCCGCTTGAATTCGGCTCGATAGACGCCCGGATAGAGCCGTTTGAGCGCGGCAACCTTGGGCGCATCCCAGCGCACGATATAACTGTGACGCGGGTTCTTCGCGGCGAAGTCCTGATGGTAGCCCTCTGCCGGGTAGAAGGTCTTGGCGGCAACCACGTCGGTCACGATCGGTCGCGACCATTTGCCCGATTTCTTCATCTGGGCGAGATAGGCGCGGGCCACGGCGCGCTGCTCGGCGCTTTGCGGGACCAGTTCGGCATTGTAATGTTCGCCGCGATCGGGGCCCTGGCGGTCCTTCAACGTCGGGTCGGCGATGACTGCGAAGAAAATCCGCAGCAATTGGTCGTAACGGATCTGCTTGGGGTCATAGACCACTTTAACCGCTTCGACATGACCCGTCATACCGCTCGATACGAGGCGGTAGGATGCCGAACGTTCGCCCCCGCCGTGATATCCCGAAACCGCGCTTTCCACGCCTTTGACATGGCTGAACACCGCCTCGACACCCCAGAAGCAGCCGCCTGCGAACACGGCGGTCTTGAGGCCAGAGCCTTCCTTGGCCTTGCGTTCCGCCACGGGCGCATTGACGATGTTTTCAGCCGCGCTGGCGGGCTGTTGGCAAGCCGACAGCGCCAGCCCGGCGCTGGCCAGCAGGATCGCGGCACGCTTCAAGAGATTACTCCGGCAATCGCGGCGGGGATGAAACTATCGCCAGCGCCAAAGGCCAGCACCGCTGCGCCCATCAGAAAACCGATGGCGAAGTTGCGAATAAGGTCCGATTTCAGGAAATGGGTCATGGCAAGCAATTCGTCTGATTCAGTTAAAAGGTTACAGGCGATTGCCCGCGTTCCCTGTTTTAATGGGTATTGCCTGCTTGCGATGTGCTGAATGTCACGGCCAACCGTGCTTAATGTTCGGCGGCCTGAAGATGAACGAGCGATCCGCGAGACCAAGCAGGCCTTCGAGGCCGAATGTCGAGCCGATCAGTGCCGAAAATGGCGCATGCCGGTGAACACCATTGCCAGCCCATGCTCGTCCGCAGCGGCGATTACCTCGTCATCGCGCATCGAGCCGCCGGGCTGGATAATCGCCGTCGCGCCCGCTTCGGCCGCTGCCAGCAAGCCATCCGCGAAGGGGAAAAACGCATCGGATGCCACTGCGCTGCCTACCGTACGCGGCTCCATCCATTCGTATTTCTCGGCAGCTTCGGCGGCCTTCATCGCGGCAATCCGGCTGGAATCGCGGCGATTCATCTGGCCCGCGCCGATCCCGGCGGTCGCGCCGTCCTTGGCATAGACGATTGCGTTGGATTTCACGTGCCGCGCCACGGTCCAGGCGAACAGGCAGTCCTGCACCTCCCGCTCGGTCGGTTCGCGGCTGGTAACGACCTTCAGATCATCCGCCGTAATCGCGCCATTGTCGCGGCTTTGGACCAGCAGGCCGCCGGTAATCGGCTTGACTGCCAGACCGCCGCGGCGCGGATCGGGCAATTCTCCGGTTAGCAGCAGGCGCAGTTTTTTCTTTCCTGCAAATACCTCGCGCGCCTCGTCGGTAATCGATGGGGCGATGACCACCTCGGTGAATATCTTGCAGATCGCTGCGGCGGTCCGGCCGTCCAGATCGGTATTGACCGCCACGATGCCGCCAAAGGCCGATACGCTGTCGCAGGCGAGCGCCGCGTCCCACGCCTGTATCAAGCTGCCCGCCTGCGCCACGCCGCAGGGGTTGGCGTGCTTGACGATGACCACCGCCGGATCGCCGCCCGCAAATTCGGCGCATAGTTCCAACGCGGCATCCGCATCGTTGTAATTGTTGTAGCTGAGCTCCTTGCCCTGCAGCTGCTCGGCCTGGGCAATACCCCGGCCATGCGGCCCGGCCGGCGTATAAAGGGCGGCCTTTTGGTGCGGGTTCTCGCCATAGCGCAATTCTACCGGATCGCGGCCATTCACCGCCAGCATATCGGGAAATAGCTGGCCCTGATCGGCAAAGGCGAACCACTGGCTGATCATGGAATCATAGGCGGCAGTAGCGGCGAACGCCTTGGCCGCCATCGCTTTGCGAAACTCCAGCGAGGTCGCGCCTTTGCCGCTCTCCAGCTCCTCTGCCAGACGGCCATAATCGGCCGGATCGGTCAGAATGGTGACAGAAGCGTGGTTCTTGGCGGCAGAGCGCACCATGCTCGGCCCGCCAATATCGATATTCTCGATAATCTCGTCGCGCTCCGCTCCCTTGGCGACCGTGGCTTCGAAGGGGTAGAGATTGACCACCACCAGATCGATTCCGCCGATCCCATGCGCGTCCATCGCAGCGGCATGGTCCGGATTGTCGCGTACGGCGAGCAGCCCGCCATGGACCTTCGGGTGAAGCGTCTTGACCCGGCCATCCATCATCTCGGGAAAGCCGGTGAGCTCGGAAATATCGCGCACCTCCAGCCCGGCATCGCGCAGCGTCCTGGCGGTGCCGCCGGTGGATACCAGCTCCACCCCGCGCGCCGCCAACGCCTGGCCCAGCTCTGCCAAACCGGATTTGTCGGACACCGAAAGCAGCGCCCGCTTGACCTCAACATCGCTCATTTTCGTCAGCCTATCCCATGCGTTTCAGCAGCCAGGAGAAATTGCCCCCGCCGCGAGAGGTCAGCCCCTCTATCACCAATTGTTCGATCGGGTGCGCCTTGCCCTGCCCATCGACCCACATGCTTTCCTCGATCGAAAGCGAACCGATATCCTCACCGGCCAGCCGAAACTGCCAATAGGTGCCGTCCGGCAGCGCCAGTCCGGCCCCGCGCCCATCCTCGGCCAGGCCGATTTCCACGCCCGGACCGATATGGAAACGGATGGCATAGGCGATCTTGCCGCGCTTGCCCTTCTTGCCGGCGGGTACCAGCAGATCCTCGCCGCGCAATTCGCTGCCGTCGTCGCGCATGATCAGGATGCGCCGGTGGAGCAATCCATAGCGCGCGCCATACCCGTCATGGCTGGCCTCGATTCGCGTGGCGGCACCGTCGCCGGCCTTGCCGAGGGAGGAGAGCGTTCGGCGGTCGACCTCTACCTCGGTAACGCCGCTGCCCAGCTTGCCGCCCAGCAACACGGCGGTGGAATTGGCATTGTCGAGTGCGAGGGTCGAATGCGCGGCGGTGGCGCGCAGCCCCTGCTCGATGCGCACCGGCACTTGTCCGCCAGCCAGCGCCGCTCCCCCGCAATTCACCACGATACGCTGGCCATTGGCCGACAATTCGAATGCCAGCGTAGATGCGCAGCCGGACCGTGAATGACGCGATAGCGGCGGCGGCGCGGCATCGAATTGCAGCACGCTCTTATCCGCGACAACCCGCTGATAGCCCCATTGGCGGACATCCTTCAGCGGACGCGCGCGCACTCCGCTTGCCTCCACCAGCGCAGCCACCCGGTCCGCGGAAACCGCGCCGCCGCCCTGCCAATTGCCCAGCCCCGCGTCGCGGTGCATCAGCGCCAGCAGCGGCGGCACCAGCAAGGACTTCATCGTTTCGATGGCCTGCGGCGGATCCAGCTTCATCGCGGCATAGCAGGCCGTCAGATCGACCAGCAGGCCGATGGCTTCCATCTGCGCCAGCGGGCTGCGCGACAGCACGCCGCCATCATCGGCCACCAGCTCGCCCAGCGCCCGCACCAGGCCGGATTCGCCGAACAGGCGGCGCGGATGGCCTTCGGGCAGCAGCAGCCCGGCGGCGGTGATCGCGCACCACCCGGCCACCTCACCCAGGCGGTCGTCGGCAGAGCGGATGTTGCGGTCGAGCCAGCGCGCCGTGGCCTCCATCTGCGCCAGTACCTGCCCGCGCAATTGCGCTTCCCCGCTCGACAGGATCAGTGGCGCATGGACCAGCCAGGCCAGCAGCCGGTTGCCGGTGTTCTCCACGCTCCATGCCGGTCCCTTGCCGGGCTTGGCATTTTCTTCCAGCCAGGCCGCCATGACCCGCTCGGCAGTGGGAATTACCTGGTCGCGCGGCGCGCTGGCGGCAAGATCGCGCAACCAGCCAAACCCGTGAACGGTATGTTCGAAAGGCGGGGTCAGCCGGGCCTTCGGGCTGAAATCCATCTGCGCGATCGGTGCCTTGACGCCATTGATCAGGAAATGTCCTGCCCTGAGCGCTACACCCGCCTGGCGCCTGCCGGGCCGCGGACTGGAGACCGTGGACAGGATGCGCGGCTTGGCCGTCTTGCCCAGCGGAGATGAGAGGGCGGAGCCGGGCACGCCGAGGCGGTAGGCCAGCCTGATCAGCCGCTCGCCCGCGCTGATCGAAGGCGGGACGAAATCGGCGATGGCGAGCGCGCGGCCCGGCTCCAGCACCTCGCCGCGGTCCCTTGTTTCGTGCCCCCCCGTTTCATGGTTACTGGCAGCGCGGCCTGCCGTGCTTACCTGCGCTTCATCCTTACCGTTCAGGGGCAACGCCATCGTTTCGCTTTCCCCGGCGTCTTCGCGGTTGATCGCCAACGGAGCTGCCGCTTCCATGCGCTCAACCCTCGCCCTTCAGCGCAGCGATATTGGCTGCGTATCGATCCGGCCCGCCCTTGAAGGTGGCCGAGCCCGCCACCAGCACATCCGCGCCGGCCTGGATGCAGAGCGGCGCGGTGCCGGGATCGACCCCGCCATCCACCTGCAGCCGGATATCGCGCCCGCTCCCATCGATGCGGCGGCGAATATCCTCGATCTTGGCGAGCTGGGAATGGAGGAATTTTTGGCCGCCGAAGCCCGGATTGACGCTCATCACCAGCACCAGATCGACCATGTCCATCACGTAATCGAGCGCATCCACCGATGTGCCCGGGTTGAGCACCACCCCGGCCTGCTTTCCCAGCCCCTTGATCGCCTGCAAGGTGCGGTGAATATGCGGACCCGCTTCGGGATGTACCGTGATGATGTCCGCGCCGGCATCGGCAAAGGCTTCGAGGTAGGAATCCACCGGGCTGATCATCAGATGAACATCGAACGGCTTGGCCGAATGCGGCCGCAGCGCCTTCACCACCGCCGGACCGATGGTAATGTTGGGAACGTAATGTCCATCCATCACGTCGATATGGATCCAGTCCGCCCCGGCCTCGTCCACAGCGCGCACTTCTTCGCCCAGCCGCGCAAAATCGGCGGAAAGGATCGATGGTGAAATGAGCGGGGTGGCCATGCTGTGCTCTTATGCGGTTTGAATCGGCCTAACTGCGAGCGCGAATCGCAACAAGCTGGCGCAGATGCTTTTCCACAAAGGCCGTGCGGCTCGCGCCGGACCAGACCTGCCGACTACTCGCCGATTGCTGCAAGATCGGGCGGTAATTCAGACGTTATTCAGTGCTGTTTGCTAAGAAAGGCACGCAACAGACGGGTTTCCTTGCGCGATTCAGCGCTACCCCAGAATGATTGGAGTTTTCGCAATGACCGACAAATTCTTGCCGGTTTTCTCGCTCGCTTTGGCTACGGCGGGACTGGCGCTGGCGAGCCCGGCGCAGGCGCAATATCGCCAGAAGATCAATCACGATCCCTCACGCTGCGATACGGGGCCTGCGGCGATGGTAACGATCACCGACGTAAAATCGTCCTCCGGCACGATCCGGGTCCAGTCCTATCGCGGGACGGAGGCCGACTGGCTGGAAAAGGGTAAGTGGATCAACCGGATAGAGCTGCCTGCGCGGGCTGGCACGATGCGCGTTTGCATGCCGCTTCCCGCGTCGGGCACCTATGGCATCGCCGTGCGGCATGACGTCAATGGCAATGGCAAGACCGATCTGCGCGCCGATGGCGGCGCGATGTCGAACAATCCCAGCCTGAACATCTTCAACCTCGGCAAGCCGAGCTACAAGAAAACGCGCTTCGATGCGGGCAGCGGGGTGACCTCGCTGTCTATCCGGATGCGTTATTTCGGTTAATCGCGCGGGCTAGCCCCGCTTTCGCCAGACCTTCCACAAGACACCCGGCGCCGAAAGGACCGGGTGTTTTTCCTGCCACGGGCCGACTTCTATCGGCACGCCGGTATGCCGCGTGATTTTCCACGCAGCATATCGCGCCGCACCGTCGAAAGTTGTGCTGGCCTTCAGCAGCCGCGCCACGTTGAGCGGTTTGCCGAGGCGGCGGCGGCGGTTCCACCAGCGGCGGACCCGGCGGCGCTCGGCCTGTTCCATTGCCGGCTGCAGGATGTCGCCACTGCGCGTGAACGCTATCCCGTCCGCCTCCAGTGCAAGCGGGAGCAGACCTGCGAAATGCGCAGCGTTGACCGACAGGATCGAATCCTCGCGGCCCGGTTTCTCGACGCGGAATTCGGCCCTGTAGGTGGCGCGGAACAAGGCGCGCCAATAATCCTCCGCGGTGCCTTTATCAGGCCCCAGCGCGGCAGCCGTGCGGGCAGCCGTCCGCGCGGCCTGCTCGATCGCTGCAATGACCTGGCTGCGCGCCGCCTCGCTGCTTTGCCAGGCCAAGGCACTCGGCTGGACGAATCGCGCCCAGATGGTGGTATCGCGCGACCGGCCACTTGCCGCCCGGTGAAACTTGGCAAGCGACATGGTCGCGATCTTGGCGCGAAGATCGTGCCCGCCCCAGCTCCATTCGCGGTAGCCGACGAGCGGCCAGATGCGCTCCTGTTGCTCGCCCGGCAGCAGGACGTAGAAATCGAGCACCCCGTCGAGCGATCCGGTGCGCAAATTCGATCCGTAAAACAGCACCGCCAGCGCATCGGCCTCTCGCCCCAGCAGTTCTGCAAAGGCGCGCACGGCCGGGTGGATCTCCGCATCCAGCTGCGCCCCTATCCGCTGCGTCAGGGTGGTCACGGCACCACGAATTCCATGCGCGCACCCTGCTCGACCCGGTAATTGCCAGCCGGAAAAACCTCGCCATCGAGTATGAACTGGTCGCCGATTTTCATCTCGAAACAATCGGTCGCCGACTGGTGAAATCCGAATTCGTCCAGCCATTTGGGTGCAAACCCCATCGCGATCGCCGGGAACAGCGCCACCAGGCGGCGACGGGAGTTCTTCATCACCGCCAGCTTGATAGGGCCATCCGCCTTGCCGAACGGCCTGATCCCCACGGGCAGCTTGTCTAATGTGGTGGATAGCAGCAGGAATGGCCGCGTGGCGTCACCATAATCGCCCGGCGGCAAAGGCGTACGATCTTCGCCCAGATGGAATTCCATCGCGACGCCCCTGCGCCAGATATTGCGGTCGCTGCCGAACAGCGATTGCAGCACCCCCCAGGCGCCCGTCATGCCCACCGCAAAACTGTTGAACGCGCCGAGCCGGTGCGCGTCCTGCCCCACTTTGACCCCGGTGGCGATGGCCCCTGCGCCGATGATGAAGCCGAGCAAAGGCTCGCCTGCCTCGCCGCGCGCCTGCGCATCGATATCGCACATCGCAAGGGGGCGGCGAATTACGCGCCTGCCCGATTTATAGGCCTCTATCGCATCGGATAGCGACCAGTCCGAAGGGGCGCCCAGATCGACGTTGAGCGCGTTGGTCTTGCCCTTGGGCAGTACCGCTATGGCGGGCCAGTCATCGCCGAAAAAGGGCTGTCCGGCGGTCAGCACGTCGCGCACGGTGCCATCGCCGCCATTGATGACGAGAAAATCGATGCCTTCCTTGGCGAAGCGCGCCATTACGCCGGGCAGTTCCTCGCGCGTATCGGGCCGCGCATTGAGCACGCCCGGCCGGCCGAATTCGGCGAAATCCGCCCCGCGATTGCGGCGGCTGCGCGGGTTGTAGACCAGCCCGACCAGCGGTTCCCCCGCCTCCCGCTCCGCCGATCCGCGGATGGCGGCGGTGGCAGGCGGCGTAGAGGCCGCGCCGTGCGGCAACCGCGTAAATTCATGGATCGGACCAGCCATTGCCGCGCCGCCTTAGCGCCGTGCGCGCGCTTGAACACGCGCTTTTTGCGTATTGGAGCGGGACGAATGTGCTCAGCGGCGCTATTCAAGCGGCATGAAACCATCCGATCTGATCGAATCCTCGCGCACAGTGGCAAGCGATATCGTCGCGCTGCGCCGCGCGATACATGCCGAGCCCGAGCTGGGCCTCCACACCCCCGAAACGATGGCCAAGGTCCGCGCAGCCTTGGCCGACCTGCCGCTGGAATGGCGCGAGGGCAGTTCAACCACGGGGCAAGTCGCAACGCTGAAAGGCGCGCGCGAAGGCGCTCCGGCCCATGCCCGCGTCCTGCTGCGCGGCGATATGGATGCGCTGCCGATGGAGGAGCACACCGGCCTACCCTTCGCCTCTACTATCGCAGGCCGGATGCATGCCTGCGGTCACGACACGCACACCGCCATGCTGGCAGGCGCGGCGCGGATACTGTGCGATCGGCGCGGCGAATTGGCCGGAGAGGTGCAATTCATGTTCCAGCCGGGCGAGGAAGGGTATCACGGCGCGCGCCACATGATCGAAGACGGCCTGCTGGAGCCTCGCGCGCAGGCCGCGTTCGCGCTTCACGTGATGCCGCGCGCACGGCACGGGTTGATCGCGGGGCGCGTTGGCGCGCTGATGGCGGCCGCCGACCAGTTCGAGATTACCGTGACAGGGCGCGGCGGCCATGCCTCCATGCCGCATGACACGCTCGACCCGGTACCCGGCGCAGCGGCGATCGTAACGGCGGTGCAGGCAATGGTCACCCGGCGCTTCAACGCGGCCGATGCGGTGGTGTGCACTGTCACCCAGATCAACGCCGGGACCGCGCATAATATTATCGCCGATACGGTCGAGCTGCGCGGCACCATGCGCAGCCTGTCGCATGAAAACCGCGTGCTGCTCCACCGTCTGCTGCAGGATGTGGCGACGAACACAGCTGCGGCGCACGGTTTATCGGCAGAGGTGCGCATTATCGAGGGCTTCCCGGTCACGCTGTGCGACGAGCGCGCGGTTGCGCTGGGCCGCTCGGTCACTGCCGATCTTTACGGCCAGCAGGAATGGGAAACGCTGGACAGCCCAATCATGGGCGCGGAAGATTTCGCCTATGTGCTGGAGCAGACGCCCGGCGCGATGTTCTTCCTCGGCGTGGCGGAAGATGGCGCGGATTGGTCCAGTTGCTGCGGCATCCATTCAAGCAAGATGATGGTCGACGAGGCAACCCTGCCACGCGGTGCGGCACTGCTGGCGGGATGCGCGCTGCGTTTCCTGGAGGAGGGGTGGGTTTAGCTTTACGTCTCGCTGTTTACGTAAGCGGGCGAGTGCCCCAAAGTCTCACCCAAGCAAGAGGTTGGCGAATCAACCCGCAAATGGAGAGAGATGCGTGAACGATCCACAGGCCGGCAAGGTCTATCCCGCAACCTACGGCGAAGCTCTGGCGATCCATGCCAGGGAACGGCCCGATCAGCCCGCTCTGCGCTTTGGCGAGCGGGTCACAACCTATGCGGAATATGATCGCCACGCCACGCAGATTGCCAACGGCCTGGCCGCGCGCGGGATCGTGAAGGGTGACCGGATCGCCTATCTCGGCAAGAATTCGGACCTGGCGGTGGAATTGTGCATGGGCGCGGCCCGCGCCGGAGTGGTGTTCGTGCCGATCATCTGGCGGCTCGCCCCGGCGGAGGTCGAGTTCATCCTCAAGGACTGCGGCGCGAAGGCTCTGTTCGTCGAAGAAGGGTTCGCCAGTGCTCCGTGGGACGGCGAGCGGATCGTGATGGAAAGCGAATTCGCCGCCTGGCGCGATGCGCAAACCGATTCGCCGCACGAAACCCGGGTCGGTCCGCAAGACGGCCATCTGCAGCTGTACACATCGGGCACCACCGGCAAGCCCAAGGGCGTGGTGCTGAGCCACCACAATGGCACCAATCTGCGCCCCATACTGGAAGCGGAAAATATCTATTGGTACTGCGCCAACCCGGGCGATGCAGCCATATTGGCCATGCCATACGGCCATATTGCCGGGGTCGGCACGGCAACCGGTGCGGTGCTGGGCGGAGTGGATCTGATCATCCACGCCGAGTTCGATCCGGCACTGACCATTCGCGATGTCGAACGTTACCGGGTGAAGTGGATTTTCCTCGTCCCCGCCGCGATCGGCCTGCTGCTGGCCCATCCCGACGCGGAAAACGCCGATTTCTCCAGCGTGGAGGGGTTAACCTACGGTGCCAGTCCGATCCCGCTCGAGCTGCTGAAACAGGGTGTTGCCCGGCTGAAATGCGATTTCGCGCAGCTATACGGGCTGACCGAAACCTACGGCACGGTGGTCAGCCTGCCGCCCGAAGATCACCGGCCTGAAAATGTGGCAGGCCGCGAACATGTGATGCGCTCTGCCGGCAAGCCATTGCCCAGCGTCGAACTGCAGATCAGGGGTGAGAACGGCAAGCCGCTCCCTCCCGGCGAAACGGGCGAGGTGGCCATCCGATCGGACTGCGTGATGCTGGAATATTGGAACCGCCCGGAAGAAAACGCCAAGGCGCTGACCGAAGATGGCTGGTTCCTCACCGGCGATGCCGGGATGCTCGACGATGAAGGCTATCTGTTCATCCAGGACCGGATCAAGGACATGATCATCACCGGCGGCGAGAACGTCTATCCGGCGGAGGTCGAAAGCGCGATTTACGGCCACCCGGCAATCGCCGATATCGCGGTGATCGGCATTCCCGACCAAAAATGGGGCGAAGCGGTGAAGGCCGTCATCGTCCTCAAGCCGGGTGCGGAACTGACCGAGAACGAGCTGATCGCCCATGCACGCGAGAAAATCGCCGGGTTCAAATGCCCCAAATCGGTCGATTTCATCGACGCGCTGCCACGCAACCCCAGCGGCAAGATCCTGCGCCGCGAGCTACGCGCACCCTATTGGAAGGGGCTACAGCGGCAGGTCAATTGAGGGGGGCGCTAGGGGCTGGCGGCTCCAGTCACATTGTCCAATCGGCGTGAAGTGAGCGGCTTGGCCCCGTCGCCGAACACGATGAACGCCGCCCAGTAGAACGGGTGCGAAGTATCCGCATCTGCCATCAGGGTGCGCTGCGCATTGCCGAGCGACCCGGCAAGCCCTTCGCCTTCACCCGATATCATTCCCTCGATCAGGCGCTGCGTGGCATTGAAATCATCGGGAACGGGCCAATGGCTGGCCACCACCGTGCGCGCGCCTGCCCCCACAAAGGCTCGGACAGGCCCGTGAAGCGAGCTGTCCTCTCAATACGAAATTTATATCAAAGATTGGCGGTAAATGCCTCGACCGTGCCCGCTCTTTCGCCGGATAATCACGTCGTTGGTGTTGCCCGAAAGGCTCGATTTTTACTTTGAGTATGAGGCCGACCTAGGAGAACCTCTTCCCCCCGACTGGGTTCGCGCCTGCGCATTTCCGACTGCACAACACTGCAGGGAGATCTCATTCGTTCTTTCTGTATTCCTACGAATTACCAGCGCTCATAAGCAAATTCACTGAGCGCCTGGCAGAATCCCGACATGAAGAGAGCAATGCGCAGGAGTCACGCATTCGATTAGGCAACTGGAACGGCAGAAAAGCTGGCGCACCCGAGAGGATTCGAACCTCTGGCCTCTGCCTTCGGAGTGCAGGGAAAGACCATAGCCTCGGACACACTCGGACGCTGGAAACCCCAGAAAACTAAGCTTTAGCGTCTTGCGTTGTCCCGTTCCATCCGGCAATGTATTCCATACGGATTACATACGAAACGGAAAAGGGCGGCTGGCATGGCAACGGACCTGAGCAAAGTTGGAGAGCGTGAGCGGCTGAAGGCGCGGCGTGAGCCGCACTGGCAGCGATTGCGTGCAGGATGCTTTCTCGGCTTCCGGCCTTCGAAGCGCGGCGGCAAGGGAACGTGGATCGCGCGCGTCTATGACGAGGACAGCCGCAAATACCGCGTGAAGTCGCTAGGGGACTTCGGCACGCTGGCAGGCAATGCCATGTTTGCCGCAGCGAAAAAGGAAGCCGAGGCGCTGGCGGAACTGGTGGAGGCTGGCGGTGAAATTCGCGCCAATGTGGAAACCGTGGCCGATGCTTGCCGGGCCTATGCCGAGGATCGCCCCGAAGCGGAAGCGCGCTTCAGGCGCTACGTCTATGACGATCCGCTCGGCAAGGTGAAGCTGGATAAGCTGCGCCGTCGCCATGTTACAGAATGGCGCAAGAGGCTGGAGCAAACGCCTTCGCTCGTTAGCCGCAACAAGGAAGGCAAGAAGCGCACGCGTAACCGCGCACCTTCTACCGTCAACCGCGACATGGCCGTTTTACGGGCGGCGCTGGCAAAGGTGCTTTCACCCGGCGCTCCAAATAGCGAAGCGGCTTGGCAGGAAGCGCTAAAGTCTGCCCCCAATGCGAACGGGCGGCGCACGCTCTATCTGGATCGCAGCCAACGCAGGAAGTTGCTGGAGGCAATCGACGTCGAAGCTGAACCGTTTGTGCGGGCGCTTTGCCTATTGCCGCTTCGGCCCGGCGCGATGGCAGCGCTAACGGCTGGCAACTTTGACAAGCGCACTTCCGAACTCACCATCGGCAAAGACAAGACGGGTAAGCCTCGCCGCATTCAACTGCCAGCCGAAGCAGCCAAGCTTTTTGTGGCGCAAGCTAAATCTAAACTGCCCGGCGCGCCGCTATTCATGCGCAGCAATGGCAGCCCTTGGGACAAAAATTATTGGAAGTTGCCAATTGCAGCAGCAGTAGCGGCGGCTGGCCTGCCGGACGGCGCAACAGCCTATACCTTGCGACACAGCACAATCACGGACCTTGTGAGCGCTGGCTTGCCGTTGCTCACCATCGCGCAAATCTCCGGCACTAGTGCGGACATGATTGAGCGGCACTACGGCCACCTCGCAAGCGACGCGGCGCTGAAGGCGCTAGGTGAATTAGCGCTATGAGCAAAGTCACCAATGAAGGATGGCCAGAGCCAAATGATTGGGCGAAGCGGCTGCATGAGCGACTTGACGAGGTTGGAGACGAATTTCTCCAAACGCCTTGGGAAATTGCCGATGTTCCAGCGGAGTGCTCCGGCCTCAACCTCAAGCAAGTCTTGGCGGGAAAGGTCATCATGGAAGTTTGCCTTGCTCTTCGAGAACTTCCGCCTTTTGAAAAATCAACAGGTGTAGGGGCGCTGCATACGATTGCGGCGGCGATTGATGATGTTGTTAATGGGGGCCGTCCCAAACTGTTTCAGGCAGCAACTCCAGGATCGCCTGGAGGAGACGGTTTGAAGCTGCGTTACGTGCGAGGGCAAGTTGTTTTGGCCGTTCGTTTCCTAGTTGAAGCACACGGAATGTCGGTGAATGCCGCATCAAAGTTTGTGGCTCCTATCTTTGCGGAAGCAGGAGCGACCGGGCGCACGGGAGGCCCCCTAAGTGCGACAACGGTCAAAGATTGGGCAGAGAAAACCAATTCGCTGTCAAATGATGGGAAAGACCTGAGAATCGACAGGGATGTAGAAGCGCGAATGGTACAGCTACGCCAGCATCCCGACTGGCCGGGCACACTGCAAAACGCTCGAAACTGGCTTGCGAACTTAGCAAGCGATCCCTTGCTCGTGTCGAAATACGGTTAACTCATCTAATTCCGTTCGAGAATCCATGCTGATCCTTTTGCGTCCGCAAGAACGCGGCAAAGCAACAAGGATGGCGCAATGCCTGAATCAATCGCAGTAACAATCCCGAAAGCGGTCGAGCTTTCAGGGCTTTCTCGGAGTGCAATCTACGAAGCACTCAAATCTAAAGCTCTGATAGCCAAAAAGGCAGGGAGGCGAACGCTAATCCCTGTCGCTGAACTTAAGGCCTATCTCGCCAGCCTTCCTACCTATCAGGCGGGAGCATGATCCATGCGGCAGAAAAAGCAAAACCGGGGCGCTGGTATCGCCCCGGCTTCGCGCAATCAACTTGGAGGCTGGTTGCATACTCCCCTTACAGCTTCGGACCGGCAAGCGCAATTGTTTGCGGCCCGCTTTTGCCTGTCTCGCCATACGGCGCGGCTTATGGCGGGACACTGTTACGGGGAGGCGTCCAATGACTGAGCGCTACCCTGAAATTCCGGGCGCGAAAGGGCTGGATGGAACGAGCCAGGAGGCTGCAAAAGCGATCGCACCGAGTGTTACGTGCCTTCGCAGGTTGGCGCTGCGAACCTTGGCTGAGATCGGCCCCGCGACCGTCCTAGAGGTGGTTGCCGCAACAGGTATGACACGGGAAAGCCTGCAGCCTCGGATTAGCGAACTGAGGCGCATGGGACTGGTCGAGCCAACGGGTGCGCGCAAACGTAATCCCAGCGGCAAGAGTGCCAGCGTGCTGCGTCATACCGAGCGCGGTTGGCGGGCACTAGCCAATGGGTAGGCGGCGCAAGCGGTCAAACATACTTCCAAACGGGCGGAGCAACATCAGCCGCTTCGCCCGTCTGGATCACCGCATTCTTCATTCGCCAGCATATCGCGCGCTTAGTCCAAATGACCGGTCGCTGCTGGTGGAGCTGATCTCGATCTACAATGGCGACAACAATGGCAGTCTCTATCTGAGTGTTCGAGACGCCGCGAACCGCATGGGGGTAGCTGATCTATCTGCTGCCAGCCGATCATTCGATGTGCTGCAATCCTTGGGTTTTATCCAGCTAACGCAGGACGCTCACTTTTATGTGAAAGCTGCCGAAAAGTCGCGGGCGCGTTGCTGGCGTTTGACTTGGCAGGTTGGACCAGGGCGCAAGGCTCCGTCCTGGGAGTTTCTGGACCGGGAACCGGACACAAAAACCCCGGCCCGCAAAAGAATGGAGCGCGGATTGCGCGCACTCAAGTCGTTCCGTCAGTCAAGGGACAACGGCAAATTCCCGGTATTGGATTCCGAAACGTTGAGCCAATATTCGCCCAATCAGCAGGCCACACCGGTATTGGATTCCGATACGCCAAAAGGCCGAAACGGCGGTTTTCCGCCAAATTACTGCGTTCGGGATTCCGCTACACATATAGCTACACCATGGGGTGAGGGCGTAACCGGCAACCCTTGCGGCTGGTGGCAGCCCGATTGGACCCCTTCAATCAAGGCATGGACCCTAGCGGCGCATATCGCTGCGCATGGACCTGCCCTCGCCCACGAAAGGAAGGCGGCATGAGCAAGAGAAAAACAGCAAATCCGAGTCGCAAACGGAACGCTATCTCTGGCGATGAACTGAAGCCCGATTCGGCTTTGCAGGTTGATCAGAGCAAAGATGAAACCGGAGCGCGTGCATTGGCCAGGAAGCTGTTGCAGCCCTCATTCAAAAGCGCCGTCACCGCTTCGACAATCGCCAAAAAGGCCTTGGGCGATGACATGGAATTGCCGGGCATAGGTGACTACATCCATTGTGTGCAGACAGCGGCCAAAGCTGCCGAGAAGGGCGATCTGAGCATGGCCAGCCGGATGCTGGCCTCGCAGGCCATTGCGCTAGACAGTTTGTTTGGAGAATTGGCGAGGCGCGCAGCCCTCAATCTGGGCGATTATCCAGATGCGAGCGAACGCTACGGGCGGCTGGCGCTGCGAGCGCAAGGGAATTGCCGAACGACGCTCGAGGCGCTCTCAAAGCTGCACCAGCCGAGAGAGCAAACCGTGCGGCACGTTCACGTCAATGAGGGCGGGCAAGCGGTTGTGGCCGATCATTTTCACAATCATGCCGGGGGCGCAGCAAATGTCGAAACGAACAAACAATCCCTTGCAACCGGAGCGGCTGGCAGCGGCCCCCCGATGCTTGGCAAAGACGCGCAAGGGAACGGCGTGCCAATCCCCTTCGGTGAAGGGACGGAAGCGGTGCCGGATGCACGGCGGGACGAATCCCGGCGCGCCTAGGGGCAATCGCAATGCTTGGAAGCATGGGGGGCGGTCTGCGAAGACTGAGCAAGTGGCCTGCTATCTTAAAAAGATTAGCAAACTATCTTTTAGCCCCATCCTAGCTAAGGCGGGTCGGTCTAACGGTTAAGGGTCACAGTAAGCCAAGTTATATTGGTCGAGTTTGAGATCACAAGCCAAGTCAATAGTGCAGTGATCGCAAATTGTATCCTCATCGACCAATCCAGCAGGAAGCCGAGCGCATATTTGTAGAAAGGCTTGTCGCTCAAGTTTTCACCAATTTTGACGAAGTTTGGTTTTTCGATCTGAGCCATATCGTTCGAGGCGAGAATGCGTTGCGCTTCGTTAACGAAATTCCAAGCAACCCTCTTGTCCATTCGATGCCTAACCCAGACAGACTGAAGCCAGAATGCATGAAGCACAGGAACGGCTGCCGCGAATATCCAGCTCATCTGATCGAACCCATAAACAATGCCCCCCGCCAGCACTGCCCACAGACCAAATGCCATCTTCCACTCTGAGGCTTGCCTCAATTCGGCTTGTTTAGATGCAAACTCGGCGACTCGAAGGCAGGGCTCGACCAATTCGATCTTTAGCGGGGCGTTTGGTTCGCCTAGCTGCGCTTCATTCTCGACAACTTTTGGCTTGTCCATATGCCCTCGCCAATTGCAGCTATCTTCACTTGATAGAATGCGCTGGCAGATGGTCAATGTTAAGATCGGTCCGTGGTTGGCATTTTTGCATGACAAGCATGATGCGCGGTAGTGGAAAAGTTCGATCTTTGCTCGCAAAGTGAAGGCGGCCCGGCCAATATAGGGGGTAAACCTCTTCGACCGGACCGCCTTCTTGCTGCCACGAATATCCTTCTAGTGAAGCGAAGGTCCGCAACGGCAATCCTAGTTGTGGTACTCGGCAGCGGCGTAATCGGCCACCTCATCGACCGCCTTGTCGATCCCGGATTTGTTAGAACCGCCCATGAAACCGCCGCTGACAGTGCCTTCACCGCGTACGGTGGACAGCACTTCACCCTCGGGGTTCACGAAGTCCACTTCCAGTAGCACTTTTGAGCCACCGGTGATGCCGCCAAGCATATAACGACCGAGGCGCGAACCTTCGTCGAATGCGACATAGCGATAGCGCACCGTGATACCATCGCCCTTTTGGAACAACGGCGTGTCCCCACCGAAGAACGCTTCTTCCATTTTGTTCTGGGTATAGGAGACATTGTCAGCATCCACGGCGACACGAGACTCGTCATAAACGATGGTTGCAGAATCGGTCCGGTAGCTAGTGGTATTGGGATCTTCGACAATCAATGCACTATTGGCGCAAGCGGAAAGCGTGAGCGCTGCGGCACACGACAGAAGTATCTTTTTCATTAGGCCCCCAAAATTGAAACGCGTCTATAGTAACGCGATGAGCCCATTAGAAATTTTGAATCGCTGGCGTCAAGCAACATCGGAGCGGCGGAGTTGAATTTTTCGACGTCACCCGGATGCTCGCCAGCGGCAAAGCCTAGATCGACGTCTTGTGGCCAGCAGCAAGCGAAATGACAGCTACGCAGAGCGTCGAATCATTGACCGGTGTTCTGGTTATGTTTCATTTAGGGCGATGGTCCGAATCGCCGAGCAAAAGCTGCGCAACCTCGCGTTGCAAACGTTGGATGAGGCGCTGGCCGAAGCGCTGGAACGGCCAGTGCGCAGAAGTATCGGGCTTCGCTTCGCGCTGGCCTACCTTGCATCAAGTGCGGATTGCGAGCGCGAGCCATTCGACAGCTATTGGCGTTGTTTGTCCCTTCGCAATGACACCATGCGCCGCGTGAGCGCGAGCCGGTCGCTATGCGCCATTCATCTCGCACTGGGACTGATTGATACGAGAGAATACGCTGCACGCTGTGTGTCTCTGCCGAGCCAGACCAAGAAAGGCTGGCGTTAGGCTGCGGGTTAGGCGTCGCTGGTGGCGACGCGTTCTGGCAAGCACTTTCGCTAGCGTCTACGGTGGAAGGGTGGCGGCGGTGCCGGATGCACGGCGGGACCGATCCGGGCGCACCTAAGGGCAATTGCTACGCCTGGAAACATGGTGCGCGTTCTAGCGAGATTATCACAACGTCTGTGGCTGAAGATTAAACGCGCCAATCAAGATTGTCGTGAATGTTTGGTTTATCGACTGAGTGGAAACGTGTTGCGTTTATTTCGTTTAATGGCTATCTCAGATGCGCCACGGAGAGCACAACATGACATTGCCTGCACATTCAGAACCCTTAGGTGGTCGCTTGCCATCTCTGGATGATCGACAGAGCGCAAATCACTTGCGCCGTATCCTTGCGTCTCAAAAAGATGGCGAGGCGTCGCTGAAAGTCATTGAGCCGAAAACGAAGGAACGCGTTGAGATAACGCTAACCCCCGCTATGTCGGATTTGTTCTTAGAACTGCTGCGGCATATTGGAAGGGGTAGCGCAGTTACCCTTGTCCCAATTCAAGAGAAACTGACGACCCAGCAGGCCGCCGACCTCTTAAATGTTTCTAGGCCACACCTCATAAAGTTGTTGGATCAAGAAGAGATGAAGCATTCATTGGTTGGTCGGCACAGGCGGATCGATGCCGAAGAGGTGTTCGCTTACAAAGCCCGGCGTGACAAGGAGCGCTCAGCGGCGATGGAAGACCTTTTGTCGCACGACTCCGATCTGCTTTGAGAGCCGCTTTTGTTTGCCAACAGATATACCGCAGTCATCGACGCTTGTTCGCTTGTAAGCGTTTGGAGGCGCAATCTGTTGCTTTCGCTCGCTGAAGCCGAGTTTTTCAGGGTGCGCTGGACAGATGAAATTCTGACGGAAACAGAAGCTGCGTTGGCCAAAATACACACCGAGAGAAATTCAGAAAATCCAGAAGGGCGCGCAAAGCGAGCAATCGATGCGATGAAGCGGGCGTTCCCCGAGGCAAGTGTCGCCGACTATCAAAACTTAATGACAGCCTGCGGCACATTGCCGGATGATGGCGATAGACATGTTGTTGCTGCCGCTATGCGCACTCAGGCGCAGGCGATTGTAACCGAAAATCTGAAAGATTTTCCATCTGCTATCCTGGAGGAAATGGGCTTGGAGGCAAGGTGCGCCGATGACTTTATAGCAGACACGATCGCGCTAGACGAAGGGCGCGCTGTAGCAGCGATAAGGCAAATGCGAGAGCGGCTAGCGAAGCCTACTATGGACGCTGAAGCGTTGCTACGCTCTTTGGAGGCTCACGGCCTCACGGAAACAGCAACAATTCTGTATCCGCACAGCGCGTCACTATAAATGGAAGACGAAAATTTACGGACTTAGGACAGCATTCGTAGCGCTTTCCGCACCCCCGATATTCCATACTCATTCCATACGAACCGAATAACACTTCGCTAAGTCATTGAAAAGATGGTGCACCCGAGAGGATTCGAACCTCTGGCCTCTGCCTTCGGAGGGCAGCGCTCTATCCAGCTGAGCTACGGGTGCCGATCGCTTGAATTGCGAAGGGCGCGTCTAGCAAAGGCGGGGGCGGGCCGCCAGCCTGTTTGTTGCCGCGCGCGGCGATCGTGGGTCAGGCGGATCCGCTGGCCACGGGCGGTGCATCGCCAAACGCCCACATGCGCTCCAGATTGTAGAAGCTGCGCACTTCGGGGCGGAACAAATGGACCACCACATCGCCCGCATCCAGGAGCACCCAATCGGCTTGCGGCAGACCTTCCAGCCGGACCGGCCCGAAGCCGCCCTGCTTGACGCTCTCGGCCAGCTTCTGCGCGATCGAGGCGACTTGCCGGGTCGATCGGCCCGAGGCGATCACCATGTAATCGGCGATCGAGGATTTGCCTTCCAGCGGGATGGTGACGACGTCCTGCGCCTGATCTTCATCGAGTCGCTCGTGGACGAGCGCCAGCAGCGTGCCGGGCTGCGCCGCGACCGAATTATCCGAAATGGGAGTATCCTCCATGCCGAGGCCAAGGGTGGCCGAATTGCGATTGCCGGACGGGTCCGGCTGGGTCTGCGCCTGTGTCATAGGCGATATATATGCTCCTGATCTTGCGGAATGAAAGGGTTGGCGCATGCGCAGGCAGTGTCATGCGCCGCCTGCACCGGGGATTATAAGCTGGTGAGTGACCTGGTCCCGTATGGGCCTGCCTTCATAGGCACCGGCCCAATTCGGATTATCGGCCCTGATCGCAGTGGCCGAGCGAGCGTCTGGATCGAAACGCAAATATACCAGTGCCGGAGCGCTCCATCTGCCCCTGCTTCTGAAACTGGCTGCGTCCACCCGATAGCGGCGCAGCCATGCCATCGCGGGGCTGGCGACAGCAGCGCCATCATAGCCCGGCCGCGCGATCACCGCAATCGGCATCGTGCGGGCGATGGCGCGCCAGTCTTTCCAGCGATGAAACTGCGCCAGATTGTCCGAGCCCATCAACCAGACGAACCGCCGTTTTGGATAGCGGCGCACCAAGGCGCGTAGCGTATCGACGGTGTAGCGGGTGCCCAGCCGCCGTTCGATTGCGGTGGCGCGGATGGGCGCCCGACGGCTCTGCCGAACGGCCGAGGCGAGGCGCGCAGGCAGCGGTGCCATGCCCTCGCGCGGTTTAAGCGGGTTGCCGGGTGAGACCATCCACCATGTCTCGTCCAGCCCCAGCGCCCGCATCGCGAACAGGGTTACGCGCCGGTGCCCGCCATGGGCCGGATTGAAACTGCCGCCCAGAAGGCCGGTATCGGCAGCGTTCATCCGCGTATCTGTCCGCTGCCGCGCGCTTGCCATTTATAGGTCGTCAGCCCCTCGAGCGCGACCGGTCCGCGTGCATGGAGCCGGCCGGTTGCGATGCCTATTTCCGCGCCGAGGCCGAATTCTCCGCCATCGGCGAACTGGCTGGAGGCGTTCGCCATCACGATCGCCGAATCGACCTGCGCCAGAAAATCTTCGACGATTTGCTCGTCGGAGGCGACGATGGCATCGGTATGCCCCGATGAATGGCGCGCAATATGGGCCATCGCCGCAGCCGCCCCGTCGACCACCGCTACCGACAATATGGCATCGAGATACTCGGTATCCCAATCCTCATCCGACGCTGCCCCGATACGCGGGTCGAGCGCCTGCGCCCGGGCATCGCCGCGCAATTCGCACCCCGCTTCGATCAGATCGCCAAGCAAGGGCTGCGATCCGGGAAACGCGGCATCGAGCAGCAACGTTTCCATCGCCCCGCAAATGCCGGTGCGGCGCATCTTTGCGTCGAGCGCCACTTGCCGCGCCATCTCGGGATCGGCGGAGGCGTGGACATATGTGTGACAAATGCCGTCGAGATGGGCGAGCACGGGCACGCGTGCATCGGCCTGCACGCGCGCCACCAGCCCCTTGCCCCCGCGCGGAACGATCATGTCGATAAGGCCGCTTGCGCGCAGCATGGCGCCCACCGCCGCGCGGTCCTGCGTCGGCACCAATTGCACGGCTGCTGCCGGGACCCCGCCCGCTTCCAGCCCGGCCACCATGGCGTCATGTATGGCGCGGTTGGAATGCACCGCCTCGCTGCCGCCGCGCAGGATCGCCGCATTGCCCGCGATAACGCACAGCGCCGCTGCATCGGCGGTCACGTTGGGGCGGCTTTCGTAGATTATCCCGATGAGCCCGATGGGGACCCGAATGCGCGAGAGCCGCAATCCGTTCGGCCGGGTGCTCGAATCGATCTCCTCGCCGACCGGGCTGGGCAGGGCGGCCACCGCTTCCACGGCGCCCGCGATCCCGGCCAGTCGCTCTTCGTCGAGCCGCAGCCGGTCGATCATGGCCGAAGACAGGCCCGCCTTGATAGCCGCTTCGATATCCTGCGCATTGGCTGCCAAAATCTGCGCTGCCTTGTCCTGCAAAGAGCGGGCGGCGTGTAACAGCGCGGCTGTGCGGTCGCTGCTCGGCATCCTGGCCAGCACGCCTTGTGCGTTGCGCGCTGCTCGCGCCAGGGTATGAATGAGCTGTTCGGAGTTGGCTGAAGACATGGCCGAATCGACTAGCAGGCCCGTAACTCGCTGTCAGTCTGCATATCCTCGCTTGGAAAAGAGGGGCAGCGTAACACCCATGAACTGGTTCGGTTCCCGAAAAATGTGCGATTCTGCACAAGTTGAAACGTTTCACCGCATCGAGCCTTCGTTTCACCCCTTATGAAGCGGAGTCGATTCGATTCATTTACGATCGGGTGATAGCGGCCATGTCATTGGAAACCGGGACGAGTGGGGTCGTTTTGCATAATCAAGAAAAGGCGCGCAGTTGGCGCGACCGGGTCGATAATCTGTTCGTGGATCGCGAGTTCATCATGCGCTCGCAGGGACAGGTTCGATTCATCAATATCGGCGCGCGGTTCCAGAAGATCGTGGCGACCTCCATTATCCTGGCCCTGCTGGTCTGGGGCGCGAGCCTTGGCGCAATGTCGTGGAGCCAGTACCGCGCGCAGGCCGAGCGGTCCTCGCTGCTGCAGCGCGAGGCGCAGGTTGCCACTGCGGAAGACCGGGTTTCGGAATATCGCGAAAATATCGGCGAAGTCGCTTCGGATCTGAAGCGCCGCCAGGATTTCATCGAGGAAATGACCAAGGCACTGCCCGAGGATATCAAGGCAGCCGAAACGGTCAGCGATTCCAGCGGCGAGACGGCCGAGCTGGTCGACGAAGTCAGCCTGTCCATTCCCGAAGCCGCCGCGCTGGCTCGTATCGAGGCCCGGCAGCTTTCCTATGTCGAGCGCCTGACTCGCTTCGCCGATCGCCGATCGGCTGCCGCAGAGCGCGCGATGCGCCGCCTCGGCCTCGATCCCAAGGCGATGCTGGCAAATGCTTCGCGTGATGCAATGGGTGGTCCGCTGGAACAGATGTTTACCGGTGCCGATGGCGAGATCGACCAGCGTTTCGAACGGCTCGGCCTCAGCCTGGCACGCATGGCTGCGCTGGAGCGCGGTCTGGACGGTATCCCGCAATTCAGCCCCGCCAGCGCCGGCTCGATCAGCTCCGGCTTCGGCTATCGCCGCGACCCGTTCAATGGCGGCGGCGCGATGCATTCCGGGCTGGATTTCAGGGGACCTACCGGCGCACCGATCTATTCGGCGGCCAAGGGCACCGTCAGCTTCGTCGGCTGGAAATCGGGTTACGGCAAGGTCGTGGAAGTCAGCCACGGCAACGGCTTGATGACGCGTTACGCCCATATGTCCCGCCACAAGGTCACGCGCGGCCAGAAAGTGGCGGCGGGCAGCGTGATTGGCGCAATCGGCTCTACCGGACGGTCAACCGGACCCCATCTGCATTTCGAAGTGCGAGTGAACAACCGTGCGGTGAACCCGCGCACATTCCTGGAGGTTGCCCCCCATGTTCTCAAAGAAACCCGCGGAAGAACCGCTCACGAGCACAGCACCGATGGCGAGTAAGGCACGCTCCGGTTCGGCCGGCAACTCCACCTTTTCGATGCTGGGGCAGGATGTCACCATCGTCGGCAACGTCACCGCTTCGGCCGATCTTCACGTCGATGGGCGTATCGAAGGCGATATTACCTGCGCCTCACTAGTGCAGGGCGACAGCAGCGAAATCGAAGGCGCCATCGTGGCGGAAACCGCGCGGCTGTCCGGCCGGGTCGATGGATCGATTTCGGCAAAAGAGCTGGTGATCCTTAAATCCGCCCGCATCAGCGGCGATGTTCATTACGACGCGCTGACGATCGAGCAGGGCGCGCAGGTGGAAGGCCGCTTTGCACACCGGGCCAAGGGCGCAGCCGCAGCAAAACCTTCGGCAATGAAGGCGACCAAGCCGGGCAGCAGCCCAGCCAAGAGCGAACCCAGCCTGAGCCTCGCGAACTGAGGCCACTCGGCTAAATCGCACCAGCCGAATTATTCCGGCATTATTACAGCCTGAACTTAGCCGTCCTGCGGCAACACTTCTGCGCGCAGAGCCTTGCGGTCGAGCTTGCCGATCATGGTCTTGGGCAGATCTTCGCGCACGGTTACGCCGCTAACCCGCTCATGCTTGCCGACGCGCTGGTTAAGCCATGACATCAGATCGTCGCCGCTATTGTCGAACCCTTCGTTCAGCGTGACGAAGGCGCGCGGGGTTTCGCCCTGGTAATCGTGCGGGAAGCCGATCACCAGCGCCTCTTTCACAGCCTTGTGTTCGACCAGCACCGCCTCGACCTGGCTCGGGAAAACCTTGAAGCCGCCGACGGCGATCATGTCCTTGCTGCGATCCACGATCTTGAGAAAACCATCGTCGTCCAGATCGGCAATATCGCCGGTACGCAGCCAGGATTGGCCTTCGAACTCGGCAAAGGTCTCGGCCTGGGTGTCGGGCCGGTTCCAATACCCCTGCATGACCTGCGGCCCACGAATAACCAGCTCGCCCGGCTCCCCCTCCGGCGCACGCTTGGCCGGGTCCTCCTTGTCCAGCAGCATCACATGGGTGCCCGGAATGACTTGGCCGATAGTGCCGGGCTTGCGCATCCCTTGATACGGATTGGCCGACACCACGCCGGAGCTTTCCGTCAGTCCGTAGCCTTCGCACAAGCGCGCCTGGCTCAATTCTTCGAACGCATCGCGGGTCGGCGCAGACAGTGCCGCCCCGCCCGAAATACACACTTTCAGGCTGCTGAAATCGGTCTTGCCCGCCTTGGGATGGTCGAGCAGCGCCTGATACATCGTCGGCACGCCGGGAAAGGCGGTGGGCTTCACGCGGTCGATCGTGGCGAGCACTTGCTTCGCATCGAAGCGCGGCACCATGGCGATGCAGCCGCCTTTCAGCACCGTGCGATTGAGCACGCAGGTATTGGCGAATACGTGAAACAGCGGCAGCGCGCCCATGATCATGTCCGGATCGCCCCGAAACGGGTCGATCGCGTCTACCTGGATGGCATTGCTGGACAGGTTGGCATGGGTCAGCATCGCACCCTTGGGCGTGCCGGTGGTGCCTCCGGTATATTGCAGCAATGCCAGATCGTCCGTCGCCATTTTCGGCAGATCGCTCGCCGCACCGCCGCGTCCGGCAGCGATGACCGTGCGCCAGGCAAGCACATCGTGGCGCGAGGGAATCGGCGTGAGATCGCGCCGCTTCAGCAAACGCATGGCCGCGCCCTTCAGGGGTGAAAGCATGCTCGGCAAGCGTCCGACGACCAGCCGGTCGAGCGAAGACTTGTCCAGCACCTTTAGCGCTGTGGGCAGAAGGGCGGAAGAATCGATGGTGACCATCGTCTTCGCCCCGGAATCCTCGACCTGATGGGCCAACTCGTCCACGGTGTAGAGCGGCGAGAAATTCACCACCACGGCGCCCGCCATCATCGCGCCATAATAGGCCGAGATGTAGATCGGCACATTGGGCAGGAACAGCCCGACTCGGTCACCCTGCCCCACCCCCAGCGCGCGCAGGCCGTGCGCAAAGGCCGTCGCCTCGGCAAATAGCTGCTGGTAATTATACCTCCGGCCCAGAAAATCGACCAGCGGAGCGTGCGGCACACGCTGGGCACTGGCGGCGAACATCGCCGGCAGAACTACCGGCTCGATCGGCATATCCCACGGCTGCGGGTGGTGGTAGGGCGCATTATTGACAGTCATGTCAGTGCGATGGGGCACTGCGCGCCCGTTCACAAGATGAAATTGTCCCGCTGGTAGTGACCGAACAATTGCGCCGCCCGTGCCAGGGCAGCTGGATCAGCCAGCAGGGGGCGGCGATTCCGCCTCGGTCTCGCCAGCTTCGTCGGCGCGCTTGTTTTCCAGCCATGCGGCGGCTTCGGCTTCCTGGGCGGCCGCGGCGGCATCTTTCACAGCCTGCTCGCGTTCCGCGCGCAGCTCTTCGATCAGCCTGGCCTTGTCGTCGCCCGAATCGACCGGGGCCACAGCCTCGTCATTGCCCGCCTTCTTGGCCGCCTTGGCCACGGCGGCATCCAGTTCGCGCTGCGAGCACAGACCTAACGTTACCGGGTCTTTCGCCTGGATGTTCTGGATGTTCCAGTGGCTGCGATCGCGGATCGCGTTGATCGTGTTGCGCGTAGTGCCGATCAGCTTGGAAATCTGCGCGTCGGACACTTCGGGGTGGTTGCGCAGGATCCAGGAAATACCGTCGGGCTTGTCCTGCCGCTTGGACACGGGGGTGTAGCGCGGACCCTTGGTCCGGGTAACTTCCACCGGAGCCTTCTGCATTTTCAGGCGATAGGCGGGATCGGCCTGTCCCTTCTCGATTTCTGCCAGCGTCAGCTCGCCCACATGGACCGGATCGCGCCCGGTATATTTGGAACCGGCCATATCGTCCGCCATCGCCTGCACTTCCAGGATATGGATCTGGCAGAATTCAGCGATCTGTTCGAAGCTGAGGCCCGTATTGTCGACCAGCCAGGTGGCGGTCGCGTGGGGCATGAGCGGGGCAGCCTGATCGGCCATGACGGTATCTCCAAAATATAAGGGCCGCCCCTTGCGGAGCGGCCTTGCCTGCGACGATCTAGGGCAGCGAGCGCCGCGCTGCAAGCAATTACGCTGGCAGCGGCAAGGGAAGGGTCCGCACGGCGAGCTGATCTAGCGGGACGAGGCCGGAGAGAAACTGGTCCGTCGCCCCATCCCAGCTATACCCGGCGCCCGCTGCGGCGCAGTCCGCGCTGCGGCTGAGCAAGGCTGCACCGATGGCCCGATCGAGATCGTCGGAGAGCGCGCCGATATCGTCGGTAACGATGTCCAGCGGCCCCGGCACCGGGAAAGCGGCGACCGGAGTGCCGCAAGCCAGCGCCTCTATCATCACCAGTCCGAACGTATCGGTGCGGCTGGGAAATACGAACACGTCGGCCCCTGCATAGCATCCGGCCAAATCACGCCCGCTGCGCCGCCCGAGAAAATATGTATCGGGAAAGCGCGCTTTCAGATCGCCCAGCTCGGGGCCATCGCCGACCACGACTTTTGCGCCGGGATAGGAAGAGGACAGGAATGCTTCGAGGTTCTTCTCCACCGCTACGCGCCCGACATACAGCTGGATCGGACCATTTAGCGCGGCATATTCCGGCGGCGGTGGCGCGCCGGGTGTGAAGCAGGCGAGATCGACCCCGCGGCTCCAATGATGCAGGTTGCGCAATCTCTGCTCGCGCAATTCTTCGCGGACCGAGTGAGTGGCGACCATGATCCGCTCGGCAGGACCATGGAACCAGCGGACATAGCGCCAAAGCAGGCTCTCCGGCAGGCTGGTCCGGCGTGAGACATAGGCCGGGAATTGGGTATGGTAGGCTGTGGTGAAGCCGATTTTCTGCGCAATGCACCAACGACGCGCGGCAAGCCCCAGCGGCCCTTCGGTGGCTATGTGGATTGCATCCGGTACAAATGCAGCGAGCCGCTTTGCCACTGCACCTGGATGCGGCATGGCGAGACGGATTTCGGGATAGGTCGGGCAAGGGACCGAAGCGAACAGATCGGGCGAGATCACAAGCACTCGGTGTCCCCGCGCGCGAAGGCGTCCGATAGTGGCTTCCAGCGTGCGGACCACGCCGTTCATCTGCGGCTTCCACGCATCGGTGATGATCGCGATGCGCCGAGGAGCGGTGGGCGGCGCATCGTCGCCGAGGAAGCGTGCCATCACATTCATGCTGCAGCGCTCTCAACCGTCGGCGCCGCTGTAGCCGGTTGCTCTTGCGCGGGGACACGCTTCGCGATTTCCTCCGGCCAATGGAGCAATTCCATGCGGCCATCGAAATGCTCGACCAGCGCGTTGCAGCCTTCCACCCAGTCGCCATCATTGTAGTAAGCGATGGTCTTGCCATCCTGTTCGATCTGACGGATTTCGGCGGTGTGGATGTGGCCGCACACCACCCCGTCCACCCCGCGATCGCCAGCCGCCTTGGCGACGACTTCCTCATATTTGCCGATGAACTCGACAGCATTCTTGACCTTGTGCTTGGCCATCTTGCTGAGCGACCAATAGGGCAGATCGAATCTGCGCCGCACGGCGTTCACCCAGCGGTTCAGCCCCATCATGAATGTGTAAAGCGCGTCCCCGACGAAGGCGAGCCAGCGATGCGACAGCATAACGGCATCGAACTCATCGCCATGCAGCACCATCAGGCGGCGGCTATCGGCAGTATCGTGAAAGGCGGCGCGCTTGATCTCGATGCCGCCGAAATTGATGCCGGTGAACTGGCGGAACATCTCGTCGTGATTGCCGGGAATATAGACGATCCGCGTGCCGCGCTTGGCGCGTTTGAGCAGTCTCCAGATTATGTCATTATGCTCGGGCGGCCAGTAGAACTTCTTCTTCAGCCGCCAGCCATCGATAATATCGCCGACCAGATACATCGTCTCGCTGTCGGTGTGGTCGAGGAAATCGATCAGCAGCTCGGCATTGCATCCCTTGGTGCCCAGATGGACATCGCTGATCCAGATGGTGCGATATTTGCGCCGATGCGGGTCTTGCGGTTCCGGGATGGCGACGGGTTTGCCTTCTCCACCGGTAAATACCGAGGCGCTGCCCATTAGGGCCTTGCGGGAGAGGTGAGAGAGATCGTTCATGGCAAGTCCCCGTGTCGTGCGGTTCTTTGCCCGAAAGTCGTGACAGGTGATTGTTACAGGGGATTCTCAGTTTGGTGGCGTTTCGAAGTCGCCGGACCAATTCCTGTCATACCAATGACCCACAGGAGTTAGCCCGAAATCAGACTTCCAGCACGATCTTGCCGATGTGATCGCCCGCTTCCATCCGGGCGTGCGCCGCGCCAGCCTCGGCGAGCGGGAAAGTCTTGTCCATCACCGGACGGATCGTGCCATCTTCGATCAACGGCCAGGCGTTGCGGGCGATCTCGTCTGCCAGCAGCGATTTGAACTCGGCCGAGCGCGGGCGCAGGGTCGATCCGGTCAACGTCAGCCGTTTCTGCATGATCTGCGCCATGTTGAGCTCTGCCGTCAGTCCGCCGAGCACGGCGATGGTCACGTGGCGGCCATCCGGCTTCAGACAGGCCAGATTGCGCGGCACGTAATCGCCGGAGACCATGTCCAGCACCAGCTCCACACCCTCTCCGCCCGTGATCGCTTTCACTTCTTCGACGAAATCGCCGGTCTTGTAATTGATCGCATGATCTGCGCCGACTTCGCGCGCGGCGGCGCATTTTTCATCGCTGCCGCAGGTTACGATCACGCTCAGCCCGAATGCCTTGGCGAGCATGATCGCCATCGTGCCGATCCCGCTGGTGCCGCCATGCACGAGCAGCGTCTCGCCCTCGCTCGCCCAGCCGCGTTCGAACACATTGTGCCATACGGTGAACAAGGTTTCGGGCAGAGCGGCTGCCTCCGCCATCGACAGCCCCTGGGGCACAGGCAGGCAATGGCCCGCATCGGCAAGGCAATATTCGGCATATCCGCCGCCGGAAACCAGCGCACAGATCCGCGATCCGGTGGGCAGGCCATCGACGCCTTCGCCCAGCGCCACGACCTCGCCCGAAATTTCCAGCCCCGGAACAGGCGAGGCGCCCGGCGGGGGCGGGTAATATCCCTGGCGCTGGATTACGTCGGGCCGGTTGATCCCGGCATGGCTGACACGGATCAGCACTTCGCCCGCTTCAGGCCGGGGGATGCCGAGCGTTTCGGGGCGCAGCACGTCCGGCCCGCCCGGCTCGTCGAAACCGATTGCGGTCATCGTCTTCGCCAAAGTTTCGCTCTCCGCCATGTTTCATGCCCTTCCCGCAGCCAGAGCCGCAGCCGTAATAGCTGTTGCAGCTTAGGCCCTAGCGCCGCGAATTAGGCGCACGGGGCATTGACAGCAACCGCTTAGCCGCGCGACACTCGTTACCGATGGACGATATCGACCTTCCGCGCCGAACCTCTGGCCATGGGGCAGATGCGGCCAGCGCGCTGGCGAGCGAGGATCTCGCCCCCTATTCGCAGGACGAGCTGGCCGAACGGGTTGTCCTGTTGGAAGCGGAAATAGCGCGGGTCCGGGCCCACCGTGACAAGGCCGCCGCACACCGCAACGCCGCCGATGCGCTGTTCGGCAAACCGCCCGGCGGTTCATGACCGCGAGCGTCGCTCCGGACTGGCAAAAACCGAACTTGCTCCCATATCGGAGCCATCCACTGGTTGATCGCGAGTTGCCGCTCGTCAAGAATTGGTTAACCATGCTCCTTCATATTCTATTCGAGGCAATTGTTTTGCCTTGCCAGAGAAAGTGACCCGATGCCGAGCTTTGCCTCAAACCTGGAAAAAACGCTTCACAACGCGCTGGCCCATGCGGCGGAGCGGCGACATGAATACGCCACTCTGGAACATCTGCTGCTTGCGCTGACCGATGACGAGGATGCCTGCGAGGTCATGAATGCCTGCGGGGTGGAGATCGAGGAACTGGCGGGTGTGGTGCGCCAATATCTCGACCAGGAATATCAGTCGTTGAAAACCGATGACGATGCCGATCCGCAACCCACCGCCGGATTCCAGCGCGTGGTCCAGCGGGCCATCCTGCATGTCCAATCGAGCGGCAAGGATACGGTAACCGGTGCCAACGTGCTGGTCGCGTTGTTCTCGGAACGCGATTCCTACGCGGTATATTTTCTGCAACAGCAGGATATGAGCCGGCTGGATGCGGTCAGCTTCATCAGCCATGGGATCGGCAAGGGCGGCAAGGCGCTTGCCGCGAAGCCGCCCGAAGGGGCCGAGGGAGAGCCGGAGAGCGAGGCCAAGGGCGGCAAATCCGACAAGAAGGAAACCGCGCTCGACCAGTTCACCGTCAACCTCAACGCCAAGGCGGAGGCGGGCAAGATCGATCCGCTGATCGGCCGCGGGCCCGAAGTGGACCGCACGATCCAGATCCTGTGCCGCCGCAGCAAGAACAACCCGCTCTATGTCGGCGATCCCGGCGTGGGCAAGACCGCTATTGCCGAAGGGCTGGCACGCAAGATCGTCGAAGGCGACGTGCCCGAAGTGCTCGAAAATGCGGTGATCTATTCGCTCGACATGGGCGCGCTGCTGGCCGGAACGCGCTATCGCGGCGATTTCGAGGAGCGGCTGAAGCAAGTCGTGTCCGAATTGGAGAAAATGCCCGACGCGGTGTTGTTCATCGACGAGATTCACACGGTGATCGGTGCCGGTGCGACCAGCGGCGGGGCGATGGACGCTTCCAACCTGCTCAAGCCTGCATTGTCCGGCGGTACGATCCGCTGCGTCGGTTCGACGACCTACAAGGAATTTCGCAACCATTTCGAAAAGGATCGCGCGCTGCTACGCCGGTTCCAGAAAATCGATGTGAACGAGCCGACCATCGAGGACACGGTGAAGATCCTGAAGGGCCTGAAAAGCGCCTTCGAAGATCACCACAAGGTGAAATACACGCCCGACGCGTTGAAGACCGCTGTCGAGCTGTCCGCGCGCTATATCAACGACCGCAAATTGCCCGACAAGGCGATCGACGTGGTGGACGAGGTCGGCGCGATGCAGATGCTGGTCGCCCCCAGTCGCCGCAAGAAGAAGATCACCGCAAGGGAAATCGAGCAGGTCATCGCAACCATGGCACGCATCCCGCCCAAATCGGTCAGCAAAGACGACAAGAAAGCGCTCGAGAATCTCGGCCGCGACCTGAAGCATGTCGTATTCGGGCAGGACGAGGCGATCGAACGGGTCTCTACCGCCATGAAGCTGAGCCGGGCGGGCCTGCGCGATCCGGACAAGCCGATCGGCAGCTTCCTGTTCTCCGGCCCGACCGGGGTCGGCAAGACCGAAGTCGCGCGCCAGCTTGCCTCGGTCATGGGGATCGAGCTGAAACGCTTCGATATGTCCGAATATATGGAACGGCACTCGGTCTCTCGCCTGATCGGTGCGCCTCCGGGCTATGTCGGTTACGACCAGGGCGGATTACTGACCGATGCAGTGGACCAGAACCCGCATTGCGTGTTGCTGCTCGACGAAATCGAGAAAGCGCATCCGGATCTGTTCAACATTCTGCTGCAGGTGATGGATAATGGCCGCCTGACCGACCATCACGGCAAGACGGTCGATTTCCGCAATGTGGTGTTGATCATGACGACCAATGCCGGGGCTGCCGATATGGCGAGCCAGGGCATCGGCTTTGGCGACGTGTCCAAGGAAGATGCGTCGGAAGAGGCCGTGAAGCGCATGTTCACGCCGGAATTCCGCAACCGCCTCGATGCGATCGTGCCCTTCGCCTATCTCGGCAGGAGCACCGTTGCCCGGGTGGTCGACAAGTTCATCCTGCAGCTGGAATTGCAGCTGGCCGAACAGAATGTCGAAATCGGGTTCGACGATGCAGCGAAGGAATGGCTTGCCGACAAGGGATATGACCGCCTTTACGGTGCGCGTCCGATGGGCCGGTTGATCCAGGACCGGATCAAGCAGCCGCTCGCCGAAGAGCTGTTGTTCGGCAAGCTGGCCGATGGCGGCGAGGTGCAGGTGGGTGTGAAGGATGGCAAGCCTTCCTTCGAACTCACCCCCGCCCCGCCCAAGGCCAAGCGCAAGCCTCCGGCGAAGAAGAAAGCGGCGAAGAAAAAGCCCGATGCCGAAGCCGGCGAGGGTGCGAAGGACAAGGACGAAGGCTAACACCCGCAATCGTCATTGCGAGCCGAAGGCGCGGCAATCCAACACGTAAGGTTTCGCTTTAAAACTGCGGGCGTATTCTGTCGCCGACGTTGGATAATGGGTTGCCGCGCTACGCTCGCAATGACGAACTTACGATCGTTTTACGCGGTTGGACCCGCGCTGCGGAACCGCAACTCGTCGCTGACCGTTTAGACACAATGCCCGCCCCCTTTTCCTGGATAGAGCCGCACCCGCACGGCATCCGTGTGGTGCCTGCCGATGCGTGGGTCGATCCCTCGATCCCGGCAGACCGCGCTTTGGTCACCCACGGCCATGCCGATCACGCGCGCGGCGGGCACGGCAAGACGGTCGCCACGCCCGAAACGCTGGCGATCATGAAGTTGCGCTACGCAACTGGCGATGGACCCTCCGGTGGGGAGGCAACCCCAGTCGAATATGGCGAGACGATCAGCCTGCCCGGCGGCGTGGATGCGACCTATCTTCCGGCAGGCCACGTGCTGGGCAGCTCGCAAATCCTGCTCGAACATGCCGGGGAGCGGATCATCTGCACCGGCGATTACAAGCGCCGCGCCGATCCAACCTGTCCGCCTTTCGAAGTCACACCCTGCGATATCCTGATTACCGAGGCGACCTTCGGCCTGCCGCTGTTTACCCACCCACCGATCGAGGGGGAGATCGCCAAGATCACCGATGCGCTGGCCGCGCACCCCGATCGCTGCGTACTGGTCGGCGCCTATGCGCTGGGCAAGGCTCAGCGTGTGATCGCCGAATTGCGCGCGGCGGGGCACACCGACACGATCTACCTCCACGGTGCGATGGAGAAGATGTGCCGCTTGTACGAGGAACACGGCGTCGATCTGGGCGAGCTCAAGCTGGTGGCAGACCACACGAAAGACCAGATGCGCGGGCACGTGGTCGTCAGCCCGCCGGCTGCGCTCAACGACCGCTGGAGCCGCCGCCTGCCCGAACCGATCACCGCCATGGCCAGCGGCTGGATGCGCGTGCGCCAACGCGCGCGGCAGCGAAATGTGGAACTGCCGCTGATCATCTCCGACCATGCCGACTGGAACGAGCTTACCCGTACTATCGAGGAAGTGAACCCGGCTGAAAGCTGGATTACCCACGGCCGCGAAGAAGCTCTGCTTCGCTGGCACCAACTCCACCAGCGCCCCGCCCGCGCATTGGCAATGGTCGGGCGCGAGGACGAGGATGAATAAGGTGGGTTGGCAGGATCGCCGCGCCTGATGGAAGAGTTCGCCGCCCTGATAGATGCGCTGGTTTACACGCGCAGCCGCAACGAAAAGCTGCGGCTTATCGCGGAGTATCTGCGCACGACTTCAGATCCCGACCGCGGATGGGCGCTGGCTGCCTTGTCCGACGGGCTCGACTTTCCGGCAGTCAAATCCAGCACCATTCGCAACATCATGAAAGAACGGATCGATCCGGTGCTGTGGACGCTCAGCCGCGATTTCGTGGGAGATACGGCGGAAACCGCAAGCCTGCTTTGGTCCACCGCCGGTGTCTGGGCGAGCGACGATTCCAGCCCGCCGCCCACAGTGAGCGAGGCGGTCGATGCGCTGGGCGCGATGACGCGCAAATCGGTGTTGGCCGAACTGCCCGCGCTGCTCGACCGGCTCGATCCCTCGGGCCGCTACGCGCTGCTGAAACTCGCCACCGGGGCAATGCGGATCGGAGTGTCCAGCCGGCTGGCCAAGGTCGCCTTCGCGCAAGCTTTCGGTGTGAATGTCGAGGAGGTCGAGGAATATTGGCACGCGCTGGAGCCGCCTTATGCCGAGTTGTTCGCCTGGGCCGCCGATGGCGCCGATCCGCCCGAGACCGAAAACCTGCCGCTGTTCCGCCCGTTCATGCTGGCGCACCCGCTGGAAGACACGGTGGTCGATCTGGAGGATTACGCGGCCGAGTGGAAATGGGACGGCATTCGCGTCCAGCTCGTCCATGCGGGCGGGGAAACGCGGGTCTATTCGCGCAGCGGCGATGATATTTCGGCCACCTTTCCGGAAATGGTCGGCGCGCTGAACGTGCCCGCCGTGCTCGATGGCGAATTGCTGGTGCGCGGCGATGTTCAGGGCGGGGAAGCCGGGTCGCTGTCCCAGGGGGGCGCGGCCAGTTTCAATGCGTTGCAGCAGCGGCTGGGGCGCAAAACCGTCAGCAAGAAAATGCTCACCGAGAGCCCGGCATTCGTGCGGCTATACGATGCGCTGGGAGTCGAAGGAGAGGATCTGCGCTCGCTCGCCTGGGAGAAGCGCCGCGCGCGGCTTGAACAATTCGTACCGCGCCTGCCTGATAGCCATTTCGACATCAGCGCCATCGTGGAGGCTGCCCATTTCAAGGAGCTTGCCGCGATCCGCGAAGGAACGCGCGACGACGCCATCGAAGGGTTGATGCTGAAACGGCGTGATTCGCCTTACATATCGGGCCGCAAGACGGGGCTGTGGTACAAATGGAAACGCGATCCGCTGCTGGTGGATTGCGTCATCATGTACGCCCAGCGCGGCAGCGGCAAACGCTCCAGCTTCTTCTCCGACTACACGTTCGGCTGCTGGGACGGAGATCCGGACCAGGGGGCGGAACTGCTACCCGTGGGCAAAGCCTATTCGGGATTTACCGATGCGGAATTGAAGAAGCTGGACAGCCATGTCCGCCGCAACACGGTCAATCGCTTCGGCCCGGTGCGGGAGACGACCAAGAGCTTAGTGTTCGAAGTCGCGTTCGATTCGGTCCATACAAGCAAGCGCCACAAGAGCGGCCTCGCCATGCGCTTCCCCCGTATCCACCGCATCCGCTGGGACAAGCCGGTGCACGAAGCGGACCGTATCGAGAGTTTGCGGGCGCTGATCAGAGACTGACCCTGCGGATGCTTGGTCAGCCCAGCGCCCCCAGCGCCCCCAACGCCTCCGCATGGTGCTTTGCATTCTCGGCATAATGCGCCACGCCCATGCGCATCCCGGCAATTGCTCCGTCGCTCAGATCCTTCAGCTTCTTGGCCGGACGTCCCGCCCACAATTCGCGTGCCCCCATCACCTTGCCTTCGGTCAGCATCGCGCCCGCTGCCAGCATGGCGTCACTGGCGATCACCGCCTTGTTCATCGCGATGGCGCCGAGGCCGACGAAGCCGCGATCGTGAATCGTGCAGCCATGGACCATCGCCATGTGGCCGATCAGCACATCGTCGCCGATGATCAGCGGACTTCCTTCGGGGTCGCCGGGGCGCGGCGGGTCGCAATGGAGGATGCTGCCATCCTGCACATTCGTGCCCGTGCCGATGCGGATCTTGAACACGTCGGCGCGCAGCACGCAATTGTACCAGATGCTCGAGCCTGCACCGATTTCGACATCGCCGATAATGGTGCAGCCGGGGGCGATGAAGGCGCTATCGTGGATCTTCGGCGTCTTGCCGTGGATCGGGACGATATTCACGCCCGGTCGGATTACGGGCCGGTTGCCGGATGTGTCAGTGGTCATGTCAGTATCCCAGCACGTTTCGCCATTGGATGTAAGGCAGGATGGAAGCGAAATCGTCCGTCCAGACCTGCTCGGCCGGCTCGGGCAGCTCTTCCCATTGCAGATCGCTGCGCAATTCGCGCAGGCGTTTAAGCCGGGTATCATCGCGCGACAGCACCACCCACATCGAGGGGCTGATACCCGGCGCTAAATCTTCCCGGTCGATGCGCACTGCCGCTGAAAAGCCGTGCTCCCGGGCCAGCGCCGCGATCATCGGGCGCAGGTCGATGAAGCGGTTGGAGATATGTACCGCCATCAAGCCGTCATCGTCCAGCCGCGAGGCATACAGCGCGAACGCCTCGCTGGTGACGAGATGGAGCGGGATCGCATCCGAGCTGAACGCATCGATCACCAGCGCATCGAAGCTTTGCAGAGCGGAGCGTTCCAGTTCCAGCCGGGCATCGCCGATATGGATCGGGGCCTGCGGTGCGCACTCGCGCAGGAAAGTGAACTGGCCACGCTCTGAAAATTCGAGCACCAGCGGATCGATTTCGAAAAATTCGTATTGCTGATCTGGCGTGCGGTAACAGGCCAGCGTTCCCACACCCAGCCCCACCACCCCGACGCGCGCATCCTCGCCGGCAATTTCCGCAAGGTTTTCCAGCGCAGCGCCCACGCCGGTATCCGCGCCGTAATAGGTGGTGGGCGCAAGCTCCGACCCTTTCCCAGTGAATTGCAGCCCGTGCAGCGTGGTCCCATGCGTCAGGCCGCGCGCGCCGGGCAATTGCTCTTCGCGCACCGTATAGACACCGAAATAGCTCCGCTCGCGCGCGCCTTCCACGCTGGAGGCCAGCGTCTGATAGCCGCCCCGGCCCAGCATCAGTGCCAACAGAACCGCGACCACCGCCCAGCGCTTGCCGAGCAGCAATATGCCGCCAACCGCACCTGCCGTCATGGCCACGATCACCAGTGTATCGCGCCCGGCGATCACCCAGCCACTGATCAGTCCCGACAGCACGACCACCACCAGCACTATCGCCAGCACCGCGACGCGCCGCGCGCGCGGATCGAGCCCGAGCCGGTCCATCCAGCCGATCAGCGGCCGGTCTGGCAGCAGCGCCAGCGCGGCGAGCACAAGGATGGGATGCTCCCACACCCAATCGAACAGCAGCGGCGCGAGCAGCGCGGTAAACAATCCGCCCAGCGCCCCGCCCGCGCTCATCACGAGGTAGAACAGGGTCAGTCGTTCCGGCGGAGGGCGATCGTTGAACAGGCGGCGATGCAGCGCCACGGCCACGACCAGCAGCATGGTGATGGTCGCAAAGCCGGTCGCCAAACTATCCGCCCCGCTGCTCACCATCGCCATCGCCCCGGTCAAGAGCAGGACCACCGGCGCGATCCGGGTCAATATATGGCCGATCCGGCTGTGTTCGTTGAACGCGAAGACGAAGCTAAGCAGATACAGCCCGAGCGGAATTACCCAAAGCAGCGGCATCGCCACGATATCGGTCGTGAGATGGGTCGTCGTCGACAGCATCAGCCCCGAAGGCACCGCAGCCAGCGCCAGCCACAGGGCAATACGTCTCCAGCCGATTGGTTCTGCCACTTCGCCGGCCGGCAGATCCTCGCTGCTGCTATCCGCTTGCCAGCGGGCGCGCGCGGCGAAGATCACCAGCAGCACCAGCGCGCCATAGCCCGCGCTCCACACAATGCTTTGCATTCCGAGCGAGAGGCTCGGCTCGACCAGCACCGGATAGGCGATCAGCCCGGTAAAGCTGCCCAAATTGGAAGCTGCGTACAGCCAGTAAGGGTCGCCCGCGCTGCGGTCGGCGGCATACCATCGCTGCATCAGCGGTGCCTGCGCCGATACCGCGAAGAACACTGGTCCGATGGTCGCCAGAAACAGCAAAGGCACCCACAGGGCTTCCAGTCCGCTGGCTGGCGGCGGCAAGTCGGCCAGCGCGAAAGGCAGCGTCAGCCCGGCCAGCACCAGCACCGCGATATGGATCAGCGCCTGTGTGCGGATCGCAAAGCGTCCTATCGCATGGGCATAGGCATAACCGCCGAGCAGCAGCGCCTGGTAAACCAACATTGCGCTGTTCCACACGGCCGGCGCACCGCCCAGCCGGGGCAACGCCATCCGCGCGACTAGCGGCTGGACCAGGAACAGCAGGAAACTGCCCGCAAGAATGGTGGCCACGAACAGCCAGCGCGAACGGATTGCGCGTTGCGGCTGCGAGGTCATTGCGGCGGATCCTTGCGATAGAGTACATGTGCGCGCAGCGGATCGCCTGGCGTGAGGCTGGGATGTTCGAAATCGCGGCCGGAAATATGGGTCATACCGAGCCGTTCCATCAGGGCCCGGCTGCGCATATTGTTCTGCGAAGTGATCGCGATCACGGCCTCGCCGGGGCGGTTGGCGAATGCCCAGCCGAGCGCCGCTTGCGCCGCCTCGCTGGCATAGCCCTTGCCCCAGCAATCATGGGCCAGCCGCCAGCCGATTTCCAGTTCGCCGGCAATCGGCGCAATATGGCCGCGCACCAGCCCGCAAAAGCCGATTACGCGGGAATCGCTCTGGCGCTCCAACGCCCAGAAAGTGTGTCCGAAATCCAGCGAACGCGCCTGCAAATCGGCGACCAGCGCGGCGCTGCCCTGCCGGGTCATCAGCGGTCCCAGCGTGGCCATCACACGTTGGTCGGAGCCGAGGCGGTGGAAATCGTTCACATCCTCCTCCGCGCGCCAGTCGCGCAGCACCAGCCGCTCGGTTTCCAGCTGGAACTCAGCCATTCAGCAGGCGGGCGGCGTGGGCGGCGTGATAGGTCAGCACCCCGGTGCATCCGGCGCGTTTGAAGCCGACCAGCTTTTCCATCAGCAGCGCGTCGCGGTCGCCCACTCCGGCTGCCGCGCCCGCTTCGATCAGCGCGTATTCGCCGCTGACCTGATAGGCGAAGATCGGCACGCCGAAGCGTTGTTTGGCCCGGTAGATGATGTCGAGATAGGCGAGCCCGGGCTTGATCATCACGCTGTCCGCACCCTCGGCAATGTCGAGCGCGATCTCGCGCAGCGCCTCGTCGCCATTGGCCGGGTCCATCTGGTAACTTTTCTTGTCGCCCCTCAGCAATCCGCCGCTGCCCACCGCATCGCGGAACGGGCCGTAAAAGGCGCTGGCATATTTGGCGGCATAGGCCATGATCTGGGTGTTCGGGTGGCCGTTCATTTCCAGCGCCATGCGGATGGCGTGGACGCGGCCGTCCATCATGTCAGACGGGGCGACGATATCCGCCCCCGCATCGGCCTGGTTCACGGCCTGATCGACCAGCACCGCCACCGTATCGTCATTCGCGACATAGCCCGCATCGTCCAGCAATCCGTCCTGGCCGTGGCTGGTATAGGGGTCGAGCGCGACATCGGTAAGGATTCCGACGTCATGACCGCAGGCATCGCGCACCGCCTTGATCGCGCGGCACATGAGGTTGTCCGGGTTGAGCGCCTCGGCTCCGTCGTCCGACCGGCGATCCGCCTGCGTGTTGGGGAACAGCGCGATCACCGGGATGCCCAGTTCCACTGCTTCCCTGGCGCGCTCCACCACCCGGTCGACCGACCAGCGCGACACGCCGGGTAGAGCCGCGACCGGCTCTTCCACGCCGCTGCCTTCGGTTACGAAAAGCGGCCAGATCAGATCCGCCGGGGTCAGCTCCGTTTCGCGGTGCAACGCACGGCTCCACGCGCTGGCACGGGTGCGGCGCATTCGGATATTGGGAAAAGACGCGGTCATGCGGCGTGGTTTGGCGGATTTGCACCGGGCGTGCAATCGCCCTGGCGCTAGCCAACCTCGCGTGGGGTTTCGATCTTGTCGATTTCGCGCACCGGCTGTTCGCGTTCGGACGCTTCGGGGACCAGGTCTTCCAGAGCCGCGCCCGCATCGACGGTCTTGAGAGCTTCCAGCCGGCTGCGAAACTCGCGCAGCTCGCTGCCTTCCAACTGCGCCCGCGTGACGAAGCGTACCGAGGACGGGTTCACATGCTTGCCCCCGCGATACATTTCGTAATGGAGATGCGGCCCGCTGCTCAACCCGGTCGAACCGACATAGCCGATCACCTGCCCGCGCCGCACCTGCGCGCCGTTATTTACCGCGATGCGGCTCATATGGGCATAGCCTGTGGAAAGGCCGCCCGCATGGTTCACCCGCACGAACTTGCCCAGCCCGCCCTTGCGCCCGGCATAGCTGACGCGGCCATCGGTCACCGCCACGATCGGCTGGCCGTGGCCCGCCTTGAAATCCAGTCCGCGATGCATCCTGCGATAGCCCAATATCGGGTGACGCCGCATACCATAGCTGGAAGATACCCGCCCCGGCACCGGCGCGAGCAGGCCCTGGCGCTGCTCGCCCACGCCCGACGCCTCGAAATAGCGCGCTTCGCCGCCGCCGCGCGGGCTCCAGCGCATCAGCTGGGTCTGAGGCACGCCATCGCGCTCGATCCCGGCATAAAGCAATTCGCCCGCCTGCCGCTCCCCGGTCGCGGCGCGGCGATGGGCGACGATGATATCGAACGTGTCAGTGGAGCGCACGGCCCTGTCCATATCGACCTGGCCTGCCAGCACCTTGAGGTATTTCTGCACCGCGCTGGCGGGTGCACCGGCTGCACGGGCGGAACGATAGAGGCTCGGGCCGACCGTACCGCGAATTCGCAAGGGGGTGTCGTCCACCCGGATTGGCTGGCGTTCGATGGCCAGCGTACCGCCGGCGCGGCTTACCGCCAGTTCCAGATCGAAGCGGGCGCGGAAGCTGAGCGTATCGAGCGGGCGCGCTTTTCCCGGGGCAAGGCGGCGACCGAGTACGATGTCGATCTTGGTGCCATCCTCGATATCGGACAGCGTCATCTGCTGTTCCACCAACTCGCTCACCCGCTGCGCATCGCCGGAACCGACCCCGGCGCGTTGCAACATGCGCTGGAACCCGTCCCCGCGCGTCAAGGTGGCGACCAGCGCAATTTGCGGACGCTCGGGCGCGCGGGCGAGCGGCTTGACCGCCTGCGTCGCGCCGCTTCGGCGTCCCGTATCGGCCCCCAGCGCCAGCGGGAGGATCATCTGGCTGCGAAATTCATCCTGCGCGGCATCGTCCATGCGCATGGCGGGCGCGGCTTCCAGCGGAGCGAAACCCGGCCATAGAAGGATGGCCCCGGCCCCCAGCGCCAGCATCGTGCCGAGCCCGCGAAACCAGCGGCGCGATCCGATATCCCGGGCAAGGTCGGGAGCGAGATCGAGCGCGGCGAATTTTTCCGATGCGCTCTGCCGCGCTTCGTCGAACTGTTCGGCAAGGCTGCGCTTGCGGCGGAAGATGGTCGCCCCATCTGCGGTAAGGCGTTGGGGCACGATCTGGTCATGCGTCAGCACGGCGAGGCTCTGGGCGCCGCCATCCTGTTCGCTTACCTCGTCCTGATCGCGCGGAATATACAGCGCGGCCTCCCATCTGGGGTCGCGAAAAAGGTGGCAAACGGCGCGACCCGGCTCCGCTTGCTGTCATGCAGGGATTTTGCGCCAATTGAAGTTAATATCGTCCTAAGCTGCGACGAAACGAATCCCATGCGCGGCAGACTGTTTGCCCGGGCTGGCAGACCTTGCCGCCCGGCGGGCGGGATGCCATCTAGGCCGATGTGACGCACTCCACCGTCAAAGCGGTCCTCGGACCTACCAATACCGGCAAGACCCATCTGGCGATCGAGCGGATGTGCGGCCATTCCAGCGGCGCCATCGGCTTCCCGCTGCGCTTGCTTGCGCGCGAGGTGTATGACCGGGTCTGCACGATCAAGCCGCCGGCCCAGGTTGCGCTGATTACCGGGGAAGAGCGGATCGAACCGCCCGATGCGCGCTATTTCCTGTGCACGGCAGAGGCCATGCCGCGAAAGCTCGACCATGCCTTTGTCGCGCTTGACGAAGCGCAATTGGGCGCGAATCCCGAACGCGGCCACATCTTTACCGACCACTTGCTGAATACGCGTGGGCGGGAGGAGACCATGCTGCTCGGCTCCGCCACGTTGGAGCCATTGGTGAAAGCGCTGGAACCCGGTGCCGAGATCACCACCCGCCCGCGTTTCTCCACGCTTACCCATATCGGGCCGCGCAAATTGTCGCGCCTGCCGCCGCGCAGCGCGATCGTAGCCTTCTCGGCCGAGCAGGTTTACGCGGTCGCGGAAATGCTGCGCCGCTTCAAGGGCGGCAGCGCGGTGGTGATGGGCGCGCTCAGCCCGGAAACGCGCAACCGGCAGGTGGAACTGTTCCAGTCGGGCGAGGTGGATTACATCGTCGCTACCGATGCCATCGGCATGGGGCTGAACCTCGATCTCAACCATGTCGCCTTCGCTTCGCTGACCAAATTCGACGGGATGCGCCAGCGGCGGTTGGTTCCGGCGGAAATGTCCCAGATTGCAGGACGCGCCGGGCGGCACCAGCGCGACGGGACTTTCGGCACGCTGTCGGGCCAATCGCAATCGGTCAGGGGACGCGGCGCACCGCCGCCGGAATTTACCGAGGAAGAAATCTACGCGCTGGAAGAGCACCGCTTCAAGCCGCTCACCCATCTGTTCTGGCGCGATCCCGAACCGCGCATGGACACGTTGGAAGTGCTGATCGCCGATCTCGAGCGCGGTCCGCAGCACGAGGCGCTGCGCGCTGCACCCGAAGCGATCGATCTCGCGGTCCTCAAGCGGCTGGCCGAAGGCGGCGCGGATAGCGGGCCGGTGGATGGCGTCACGACGCCCGGCAATGTCCGCCGGTTCTGGGATGCCTGCCGATTGCCAGATTTCCGCTCCTCCGGGCCGGAAATGCATGCCCGCTTCGTCGCACGGCTCTGGCAGGATTTACGCGGCGGCTATATCGGTGCGGATTACCTTGCCGCGCGGATTGCCGAGCTGGACAATATGCAAGGCGATATCGACACGTTGCAGGGCCGTATCGCGGCGATCCGCAGTTGGGCCTATATTTGCCAGCGGCCCGACTGGGTGCTGGCCCGCGACGAAATGGCCGCCCGCGCCCGCGCGGTGGAGGCAAAATTGTCGGACGCCCTGCATGGGCGGCTGACCGAGCGGTTCGTCAATCGGCGGACGGCCTTGTTGATGAAGTCGCTGGGCCAGGATGCAGCCTTGTTGCCAGTGGTATTGGAGGATGACGGAACCGTGAGCGTGGAAGACGAACCGATCGGCAGGGTGGAGGGTCTCTCGTTCAAGGTCGATCCCGGCACCCGGCATGACGATCGCAAGATGTTGCTGGCGGCGGCGGAAAAGGCGCTGCCCAGATTGCTGGCTGCAAAGACCAGCGATCTGGCGGGCGGCGACATGGCCTCACTGGAGCTCGCCCGCGGCGCAATCCGCTGGGACGGGCGCGTGCTGGCGCAATTGACGCCGCGGCCTGCCAAGCTGCATCCGCAGGTCACGCTGGTGGACGATATCGCACTGGTGCCCGAGGCCAGCCGCGCCGAATTGCAAGACTCTCTGGAATGCTGGCTGACGGCCAAGCTGTCTCCGCTCGCCCCGCTCGGCAAATTGCTCGATGCGAGCAAGGATCCTGAGGCCGGATCGCAGGCGCGCGCATTGCTGCTGACGCTGATCGACGGGGCCGGTTTCGTCAGCCGCGAGAAAGCGGGAATCGAACATTTGCCCAAGGAGATGCGGCCTTTCCTGCGGCGGATTGGCGTCACTTTCGGGGCGCTCGACATATTCGCACCGGCGCTGCTCAAACCCGCTCCGCGAAAATTGCTTCGCGAGATCGGGGCGGATCGCAGGCCGCTGCAGGATAATATGCAATCGGTGATCGAGAGCGGAAAGGGCAGGCTTCCCGCAGGCTATCGCAACCTTGGCGCGCAGGCCGTGCGGATCGACGTTGCGGAGAAAATACTGCGCGCGGCGCATGATGCGCGGGCCAAACATAATGGCAAGCAGGTCCCGCTGGATCCGGCGCTGGCCGTTTCCACCGGGCTGACCACCGAAAGCTATGAGAGACTGCTCTGGCTGGCCGGGTTCCGGTTGCAGCGCGCACCCGCTTTGGCACCGGACGCCTTCGGGCCCGCTCAGCCCGATCGGTGGGAATGGCGCCCGGGAAGAACCGGGCCGCGCCAAGACAAGGGCAGGGCCAGGGGTAAGGGGAGGCCGCAGCGCGCAAATCGCGGAAAACGTCAAGGCGGCAAGCCCGTGCCTCCCAAAAACCGCGCCCAGCCAGCTCTGCGGCCCGCCAAACAGGCCGATCCCAATGGCGCATTTGCCGGATTGGCGGACCTGCTGAAGAAATGACGGGGCCAGCCGCTTGAGGATCGACCTGCTGCTTTACCGCCTGCGTTTCGCGCGCAGTCGCAGCCGGGCAAAGGCGCTGGTGGAGGCAGGCCATGTCCGCCGCAGCGGAGAGCGAATCGAGCGGGCCTGCAGCGCCGTTCAGCCTGGCGATGTGCTTACCTTTCCACTGGGCCGATCGGTGTGGGTCTTGCGGGTCGATCAGCTGCCCCAGCGGCGCGGCCCGGCCGGCGAGGCACAGCAATGCTACCACCTGATCGAGCAAACCCATCCTTGACGGGCTGGAACAAAGCGCCATAGCAGGCGCTTGAAAAAGGCGTTCAGCAGAGGAAACCGGCCCTAATGACCTATGTCGTCACCGACGCGTGCATCAAATGCAAATATACCGATTGCGTCGAAGTGTGTCCCGTGGACTGTTTCTACGAGGGTGAGAACATGCTGGTCATCAACCCCAGCGAATGCATCGATTGCGGCGTGTGCGAACCCGAATGTCCGGCGGAGGCAATTCTGCCCGATACCGAGGACGGGCTCGAGAAATTGCTGGAACTCAACACCAAATATTCCGCCGAATGGCCCAATATCACGAGCCAGAAGGAACCGCCCGCCGACGCCGACGAGCATAAGGGCGAAGAGGGCAAGATGGAAAAATACTTCAGCCCCGAACCTGGCGAAGGCGACTAGAAACCAGCCCTCAGGCGCTGCCATTTGCTGCGTTGCAGCGAAAAGCTGGCAATTTTCCCCGTTTCGTGCTATATAATAGCTACACCGCGCCGGTTTGGTCCTGGCGCGAGGTTTTGACACGGAAAGGTTCGGGACCAGCCCACCCCTTTGCCAAACCGACCAGCGGCCGTTTCACAAGAAGCGCGCCGACGGGTCTTTTGACTATCTGGCGCAGGCAGACCCGGCACGAGAAAGGACACCTATATGGCAACCGAAGCTTTGGCCTTCGATGTCGGCGATTACGTTGTTTACCCCAAGCATGGCGTAGGCCGGGTGATCGAATTGCAGAACGAGGAAATCGCCGGAATGCAGCTGGAGCTGTATGTTCTGCGTTTCGAGAAAGAGCGTATGACCCTGCGCGTGCCGACCAACAAGGTCGAAGGCATTGGCATGCGCAAGCTGTCCAGCGACAAGACGCTGAAAGAAGCGATGGAAACGCTCAAGGGCAAGCCCAAGGTGAAGCGTACCATGTGGTCGCGCCGCGCGCAGGAATATGAAGCCAAGATCAATTCGGGCGAAATCGTACTGATCGCTGAAGTTACGCGCGACCTGTTCCGCCCGGATGACCAGCCGGAACAAAGCTATTCCGAACGCCAGATCTTCGAAGCCGCCTCCAGCCGCCTGGCGCGCGAACTGGCCGCGATGGAAAAGACCGACGAGCCGACCGCTCTGGAGAAGATCCTCGACGTGCTGCGCGAACACGCGCCGCAATATTACGACAATGACGAGGACGACAAGAAATAGGCTGGCAGCTTACGGTCATTCGACCAGCGCCCAATGCAAATCGATCAGGGCCGTCCCATAGGGGCGGCCCTTGTCATATCCGGCTTGTCCGCCGCGCTGCGCTGTATTATATCGGCAACACGCTATTTTGGCTGTTGGAGAGAAATCATGCCGCGCCCTTTTTTCAGAACCATCCTGCCGTTTGCCGCGATCGGCCTCGCCGCAGCCTTGTCGGGGTGTAGCTGGACCGAGAGAATGGGCAGTTTCGATGGGGTTCCGCTAGCCGAGCTCGACATGACGGGAGAAGTACCGACCGGCGTGGCGCTGGCGGGGCCGGATCGGCTGATCGTAACCGAAGGATCGGCGCTCGATATCGACGTGGAAGCCGATCCGGAAATTGCGGATTTGCTGCGCTTCAAGATCGAGGATGGCGTGCTGGGCGTCGGTCGCGAGAACTCCGATTGGAAGGACCGCATGTCCTCCTCCGGCAAGGCGATTATCCGCGTCACGATGCCTTCCCTCAATTCGGTCGAGGTCGCGGGATCGGGCACGGTCGAAGCCGCTCGGGTGGAAGGCGATGTTGCGATCGATATCGCCGGATCGGGCAAAGTGATGGTCGCCGCCATCGAGGCCGGCAGTCTGAATGTCGAGATCGCCGGGAGCGGGACGGTTACCGGGGCCGGCACTGCCAACTCATTGTCGCTGGAAATCGCCGGGTCGGGTGATGTCGACCTGGAAAAGCTGCAAGCAGGCAGCGCCACTATCGACATTGCCGGTTCGGGCGATGCAATTTTCGCTTCCGACGGCGAAGTAAAGGCAAGCATCGCCGGGTCTGGCGATGTGGTGGTGATCGGCCGGGCCAGATGTTCGGTCAAGACCGCCGGGTCGGGCTCTCTCACCTGTCGTCCAGCCGATAGCGAGGCGGATACGGATGCCAGTGAAACTGCCGACAGCTAAATTATCGAGATATTCAGCATATTGTGGTTAGGCCGCGCGTGAAAGGATTTATCATGCGCGGCTTTTCCGTTTTCTTCGCCATGGCGGCATCGCTTGCCCTGTCCGGCTGTATCGCACGCACAGCCGTCGATGTCGTGACCGCACCGGTTCGTGCGGTTGGCAAGGCCTATGACTGGGCCACGGTCAGCCAGTCCGAAAAGGACGAAAAGCGCGGCCGCGTAATGCGCGAGCGCGAGGAACGGCTGGGCAAGCTGGAGCGGCGCTATGAAAACCAGCTCGAAGATTGCGAGGATGGCAGCCGCAAGGCCTGCAAAAAGGCGCGCAAGACTTATGCCGAGATCGAGGATCTGATGCCTTCCATGCCCCGCGCTCCGGCCGATTGGCAGGGTGATGGCTCGCGCAATCGATAGCTACCAACTTCGCCGGCCTACGCATCGTTTGCGACCGGCGCGCAGCTTGGTCTAAGGCTGCCAGCATGACGGCACCACACCACGCGCAGCGCAAGATGCGATCCTGGCTGTTCGCCCCCGGCGACAGCGAAAAGAAAATGGCCAAGGCTGCAGCAAGCGCCGCCGATATCGCGATATTCGACCTGGAAGATGCGGTGGTGGAAGGCAGCAAGCCCCTCGCCCGCACGATGATCCACGATTTTCTGGCTGCGCATGATGGTCACCGCGAGCGTATCTTCGTCCGCGTCAATCCGCTCGACGGGCCGCATACGCTGGACGACCTTGCTGCGGTGATGCCCGCCAGGCCGGGCGGTATCATGCTGCCCAAAGTGTATGGGCGCGAAGATGTCGAGACGCTCGACAAGTACCTCTCTGCGCTGGAAGTGGCGAACGGGATCGAGCGAGGCTCCACCCCCGTAATCGTACTGGTCACCGAAGTGGCGGAGGCGATGTTCCACGCCGGGAGCTATAAAGACGCGCCGCGCGTGATCGCGCTGACCTGGGGGGCGGAGGATTTGGCCGATTCGATCGGTGCGGCGTCTAATACCCGCCCCGATGGCAGTTTCGGCTTCACTTATGAACTGGCACGCAGCCTGTGCCTGTTGGGTGCTGCAAGTGCGGGCGTGGCGGCGATCGAGACCGTGCAGCCCGATTTTCGCGATCTGGACGGGCTGAAGAATCGCGCCGAGCGCGTGCGCCGCGACGGCTATCGCGGGATGCTCGCAATCCACCCTGCGCAGGTGGACCTCATCAACGCCGCCTTCACGCCGAGCGCGGAGGAAATCGACGATGCGCGCGAAATCGTCGCGCTGTTCGCAGCCAATCCGGAAGCGGGAACGATAGGTTACAAGGGCGGAATGCTCGACCGCCCGCATCTCTCGCGCGCGCAGCAATTGCTGGCGCAAATCCAGCAGGACTAAACCCGAATTTCAGCCGGCCGAGTGCATCGCAGCGACCTCTGCCAGCACCCGCTCGGCCAGTTCCGCGCGGCAAATCAGCAGGTCCGGCAGCGATACATCGCGCCGATTATACACCAGCGGCGAACCATCGATGCGCGAGCAATGCAGTCCGTGGGCCAGCGCCACCGCTGCCGGTGCGCAGCTGTCCCATTCATATTGACCGCCGCTATGCAGGTAAATCTCCGCTTCGCCGCGCACAATCGCCATCGCTTTGGCTCCGGCGCTGCCCATCGGCCGCAACTCGGCGTCAAGCTTCTCGGCAACGGCCACCGCTTCTTTTGCCGGACGTGTGCGGCTGACCACCATCCTCGGGGTTTGCGGCGCTTCGGGCAAAGGCGCCAGCCGATCGGTCCGCAAAACGAGATCGAGCCCCGGTAGCGCAACCGCACCGATCCGGGGCTTCCCGCCGATGGCGAGCGCCACGTGCACTGCCCAATCCGTGCGGCCCTCGCCATATTCGCGCGTGCCGTCCACCGGATCGATGATCCAGACGCGGTCTTTTTCCAGCCGCTCCTGAGTATCGCGGCTCTCTTCCGAAAGTACGCCATCTTCGGGGCGATTTTCTCGCAGAGCGTCAACAAGCAAGCGGTTGGCCGAAGCGTCGCCGGCATCGCCCAATGCCCGCCCGGTCAATTCCCCGGTGGCGCGCAGTTCGAGCAACAGCTTGCCCGCATCGCGCGCCAGCTGCGCAGCCAGTTCGCCGTCGCTCATGCTCATTTTAGCGGCAGGATCTGGCGGATGATATGTTCGGCGGCCTCGGCCGGCGACATGGCCACCGTGTTGACCACGATATCGGGCTGTTCGGGCGCCTCATAAGGGCTGTCGATCCCGGTGAAGTTCTTCAACTTACCTTCGCGCGCTTTCTTGTAGAGGCCCTTCACATCGCGTTCTTCCGCGACCTCCAGCGGGGTATCGACGAATATTTCGATATACTCGCCTTCGGGCAACATCTCGCGAACCATCTGCCGTTCGGCGCGGAACGGGCTGATGAAGGCGGTCAGCACGATCAGCCCGGCATCGGTCATCAGCCGCGCGACTTCCCCGATCCGGCGGATATTCTCGATACGGTCGGCATCGGTGAAGCCCAGATCCTTGTTGAGCCCGTGCCGCACATTGTCGCCATCGAGCAGGAAGGTGTGCCGGTTCATCAGATTGAGCTGCTTCTCCACCTCGTTGGCGATGGTCGATTTGCCCGAACCTGACAGGCCGGTGAACCACAGCACGCGCGGTGCCTGGTTCTTCAGCCGGGCATGTTCCTCGCGCGTGACATCGACCGGCTGCCAATGCACATTTTGCGCGCGGCGAAGGCTGAAATGCAGCATCCCTGCCGCCACCGTGCGGTTGGTGATCTTGTCGATCAGGATGAAGCCGCCCAACGCCCGGTTGATCGCACCATCCTCGGCATAGGGCGCAAAAGTGATCGGGCGCTCTGTATGCAATTCCGCCACGCCGATCGCATTCAGCTCCAGCGTCTTGGCGGCGAGGTGATCCATGCTGTTGACGTTGATCTCGTATTTCGGTTCCTGCACCGTGGCAGAGACCGTTTGCGCACCGAGCTTCAGCCAATAGGCGCGTCCCGGCAGCATCGGTTCGTCATCCATCCATACGACAGTGGTCTCGAACTGATCGGAAACCTGCGGCGGATCGTCGGCGGAGGCGATGACGTTCCCGCGCGAGCAATCGATCTCGTCTTCCAGCGTCAGCGTGACCGACTGGCCCGCCTGCGCCTCGTCCAGCTCGCCATCGAAAGTGACGATTGATTTGACCGCGCTGGTCTTGCCGCTGGGCAGGATACGCACCGCATCGCCCGGTTTGACCGAGCCGCTTGCCACCAGTCCTGAAAATCCGCGAAAGTCGAGATTGGGCCGATTGACCCATTGCACTGGCATGCGGAAAGCGGATGCCGCGTCATCTGCGCCGCCATGCTCGACGCTCTCCAGATGGTCGATCAGCGGCGGTCCCTCATAATACGGGGTGTTGGCCGAAGGCGCCGCGATATTGTCACCCTTGAAACCCGAAATCGGCATCGCGGTGAAGCTCTCGATTCCGATTTCATCCGCGAAGGCTTGGTAGTCGGCAACGATAGCGTCGTAGGTTTTGCGGTCGTAGCCGACCAGATCCATCTTGTTCACTGCCAGCACGAAATTTCGGATGCCGAGCAGGTGGCACAGATAGCTGTGGCGGCGGGTCTGCACCAGCACACCCTTGCGCGCATCGACCAGGATCACCGCCAGATCGGCAGTGGATGCGCCGGTGACCATGTTGCGCGTATATTGCTCGTGCCCCGGACAATCGGCGACGATGAATTTGCGTTTTTCGGTGGTGAAAAAGCGATAGGCGACATCGATGGTGATGCCCTGCTCGCGCTCCGCCGCCAGCCCGTCGACCAGCAGGGCGAAATCGATATCCTGCCCTTGCGTACCGACGCGCTTGCTGTCGCTTTCGAGACTGGCCAGCTGGTCTTCGAAAATCATCTTCGAATCGTAGAGCAGCCGCCCGATCAGGGTGGACTTGCCATCATCCACGCTGCCGCAAGTGATGAAGCGCAGCATGGTCTTGTGCTGATGCGTATCGAGATAGGCATCGATATCCTCGGCAATCAGCGCATCGGTTTCATAGGTATTGCCGGGGTCGATGTCGGCCATCAGAAGTACCCTTCCTGCTTCTTCTTCTCCATCGATGCGTCGCCCGATTCGCGGTCGATCGCACGGCCCTGGCGTTCCGAAGTGGTAGTCAGCAGCATTTCCTGAATGACCTGCGGCAGGGTGGTCGCTTCGCTTTCGACCGCGCCGGTCAGGGGGTAGCAGCCCAGCGTGCGGAAGCGGATGGAGCGCATTTGCGGCTCCTCCCCCTCGGCCAGCGGGAACCGCTCGTCATCGACCATTACCAGCATCCCGTCCCGCTCTACCGTGGGACGCTTGGCCGAGAGGTAGAGCGGGACGATCTCGATATTTTCCAGATGGATATATTGCCAGATATCCAGTTCGGTCCAGTTGGACAAAGGGAACACCCGGATACTTTCGCCCTTGGCTTTGCGCGTGTTGTAGAGGTTCCACAATTCGGGCCGCTGGTCCTTCGGATCCCAGCCATGGCTGGCCGTACGGAACGAAAAAATGCGCTCCTTCGCCCGCGCCTTTTCCTCGTCTCGCCGCGCGCCGCCGAACGCTGCATCGAAACCGTATTTGTCGAGCGCCTGCTTGAGCCCCTGCGTCTTCCACATATCGGTATGCAGCGCGCCATGATCGAATGGGTTGATCCCGCGCTCCTCAGCTTCGGGGTTCTGGTGGGCGAGCAGTTCCATCCCGGCATCCGCCGCGCTCTTTTCGCGCAATTCGTACATTGCCTGAAACTTCCAAGTCGTATCGACATGCAGCAGAGGAAACGGCGGCGGCGAGGGATAGAATGCCTTTTTCGCCAGATGCAGCATCACCGCGCTGTCCTTGCCGATCGAATAGAGCATTACCGGCTTATCCGCATCCGCCACCACTTCGCGCATGATGTGGATGCTCTCTGCTTCGAGCCGTTGGAGATGGGTCAGGGTCATGGCTTCAGCATAGTGGCGAGGGACAAAGGGCGAATTACAAGGGGCGGGCAAGCGATATAGACGCAGCGGACGGCGCGCTCACCAATGATTTAATGCTGCAATCCATTGTTTTCCTTTATCCGCCCCTTCACCGCGCCGCACGGCGCAGGCGGTCGTTGATCGCGGTGCCGATACCGCCGCCGGGAATCGGGGCAACCGCGATACGCGGCTTGGCCGAGGCGGCGGCAGCATGAAGCGCGCTGTAAAGACGCGATGCCGCTTCGGCGAGATCGGCATCGGCGGACAGGGTCACATCGCCCGGAATGTCGGCAAACCCGATATGGAACTCGTCCTGCTGCGCGCGGATCGCCCCAAGCCTCAGCGGCTTGCCTGGCGAGTAATGGCGCTCCAGCTGGCCGGGCGCTTCGATCATGACAGACCGCTCGGGCGGTTCCCATTCCTTGCCTAGCACTTGCCGGTGGAGCGCGGCAATATCGACCGGTCCGGGGCGCAATTCCTGCCAGTCGCCATTACCCCGGATTGCCAGAATACTCGATTCAATGCCCTGGGCGCTCTCCCCGCCATCCAGCACCAGCGCAATTCGCCCGCCGAGCGAGCCGAGAACATGCGCTGCGCTGGTCGGGCTGAGCGCGTTGCTGCGATTGGCGCTAGGCGCGGCAAGCGGCAGGCCGCACTGCTCCAGCATGGCGCGCATGACCGGATGGGCCGGGCATCGCAGCGCTATCGTATCCAGCCCGGCGGTGACCGCCGGCGCGATTCCGGCATCCTTGCGCAACGGCAATACCAAGGTGAGTGCGCCGGGCCATGCTGCATCGGCGGCAGCCTGCGCATCTTCGCTGAACTGCGCCAGCCGCTTGGCCTGCTCAAGATTCGCCACATGAACGATCAGCGGGTTGAAGCTGGGCCGTCCCTTCGCCCGGTAGATCCCGGCCACCGCATCATCGCTGTCGGCGCGGGCGGCCAGGCCGTAAACCGTTTCGGTCGGCAGCGCGACCAGCTCCCCTTCGCGCAGCAAAGCGGCGGCATGCGCAATCGCCGCCGCATTCGCCTCCCGCACTTCCGTAGCGTTCTTGCCGCCCATGCCCGCGCGCTATAGGTGACGGGTAGTAAAGCCAAGAGGACTTCGCCGCCGTGACACCTTTCGCCCCCGCCACGCAGGACCAACTGCTCGCCATCAAGATCAATGCCGGGATCGGCGATCTCGCCCAATCCGAACGCTTTGCCGCGGCAGAGCCGGACATGGTGGAAGCCATCGTGGAAGGGGTCGGCCAGTTCGCCGCCGGAGAATTCGCGCCGCTCAACCGGGTGGGAGACCTGGAGGGTGCGAGGCTGGAAAACGGTGTCGTGCGCCTGCCCGATGGCTTCGCGGATGCTTACCAGCATTATGTCGAACAGGGTTGGAATGCGATTGCCTCGCCGGAGGAATTCGGCGGACAGGGCCTGCCCTTCACGCTTGCGGTCAACGTGATCGAGAATCTGGGCAGCGCCAATATGGCCTTCACCTTGCTCCCCATGCTGTCGGTCGGGGCGATCGAGGCGCTGGAGGCGCATGGCAGCGCGGATCAGAAGGCGCGCTACATGGCCGATCTGGTCAGCGGCAAATGGTCCGGCACGATGAATCTGACCGAACCGCAAGCGGGCAGCGATGTCGGCGCATTGCGCAGCACGGCGCATCCGATCCAAGATGGCGAACATGCCGGCAAATACTGGATCAAGGGCCAGAAGATCTACATCACCTGGGGCGAACATGAACTGGCCGAGAATATCGTCCACCTGGTGTTGGCACGCACTCCCGATGCGCCAGAAGGATCGCGCGGTATCTCGCTGTTCGTGGTGCCCAAATACCATGTGAAGGATGATGGCACCTTGGGTTCGCACAACGATCTGCGCTGCGTGAGTATCGAGCACAAGCTGGGCATCAACGCCTCGCCCACCTGCGTCATGTCTTACGGCGATAATGACGAATGTATCGGCGAACTGGTCGGCGCGGAAAATCGCGGATTAATGGCGATGTTCACGATGATGAACAATGCGCGGATCAATGTCGGCAGCCAGGGTGTGCAGATCGCCGAACGTGCGCTGCAACAGGCGCAGAGCTACGCCAAGGAACGTATCCAGTCGGCCCGGGCCGGTTCGCCGGACAAGAACCCGGTGGCGATCCTGGAGCACCCCGATGTGCGCCGGATGATCCTGCGGATGAAAGCGCAGACCGAAGCGATGCGTGCGCTGCTCTATTACACTTGCGGCCAGGTCGATCGCGGCACGCTGGGCGACGAGGCTGCGAAGTCACGCGCCGAAGTGCTGGTCCCGATGATCAAGGCTTGGGGCACCGATACCGGTATCGAAGTGGCCTCGCTCGGCATCCAGGTTCATGGCGGCATGGGTTTCGTGGAGGAAACGGGCGCGGCGCAGCATTGGCGCGATTCGCGGATCGCGCCGATCTACGAAGGCACCAATGGCATCCAGGCCGCCGATCTGGTTACTCGCAAGCTCGGTATGGAAAACGGCGCTGCCTATATCGGCCTGATGGAAGAGATCGCTCGCGATGCGGCGGACGAGCCCACTCTGTTTGCGCTGGCGGGCGATTGCGCGGCCATCGCAAAATGGATGCGCGAAGATGCCAGCCTGGACGACCGGCTGGCAGGCAGCGTACCTTTTACCGAAATGAGCGCGGTTGCCGTGGCCGCATGGCAGTTGATGAAGCAGGCCGCAGCGGTCGCCTCGGGCGAAGCACCCGCGCTGTCGCAGACCAAGCCGGTCACGGCGCGCTTCTTCCTCGACCGGATCGTGCCGGAAGCTGCCGGGCTGAAAGCCGCCGCGACCGGCGGGGCGGGCGCGCTTTACGAACTCAGCGCGGAACAGCTCGTCGCCTAGCTCAATCGGCGCCGGAGGCCCCGGCCTGCTCCCGGTTGAACCGCTCGCGGGCGAAGGCGGAGCGGGGGTCTCCGTTCAGCTCGCGCTGCGGCGGTAGGGACGATCCGGAGATTCGCTGCTGTGCCGCGGCCGCTCTGCCGGCGGGATCGGTCACGCGCCAGATTATGCCTGCCGTGTCGTCGCTGACCAGCAGCGCGCCATCCTGCGCCCAGGTCACCCAGGTCGGGCGGCCCTTGGTGGTATCGTCATCCTCCAGGAAGCCGGTCAGGACGGGCTGCGGCGTGCCCACCGGATTGCCGCGTTCATCGAATGCGACAAACACCACGTCATAGCCCGCAGCCGGTTTGCGGTTCCACGATCCGTGGCGGGCGATAAAGGCACCGCGCGGGAACTTCGCCCCCAGCCGGTTGCCTTCTTCGGAGAACACAAAGCCCAGCGCGGCGACATGCGGGCCGAGCGCATATTCCGGCGTGCGGACATATTCGCCCAGATATTGCGGGATCGGTCCATCGACACGGCGATCGATCTGATCGCCCCAATAATACCACGGCCAGCCATATTGTGCGCCGATGGGGACGTTGGTGAGATAATCGGGCACCAGATCGCTGCCCAGCATGTCGCGCTCGTTCACGGTGGTCCACAGCTCTCCGCTCCAGGGATTGAACGCCAGGCCGTTGGCATTGCGCAGCCCGGCGGCAAATTGGCGCGCGCGGCCCGTTTCCAGATCGTACTCCCAGATCATGGCCCGGCCTTCCTCGGCCTCCATGCCCTTGTCGCCGATATTGGTGTCGGAACCGACGGCGACGAATATTTCGGTGCCGTCTTCCGACAGGATGATGTTGCGCATCCAGTGGCCGCCGGCAGCCGGCAGATCCATCAGCTTGCGCGGCTCCCCGCCCAGCGTTTCGGCGCCCAGTTCGTAAGGCACGGCGAACAGCCCGTCATGCTGCGCGACGTACAACGTGCCATCGCCCCAAGCGAGGCCCGAAGGCGATTCGAACCCGTCTGCGATCACGCGGCGTATCTCGGCAGTCCCATCCCCATCACCGTCGCGCAGCAACACGATCTCGTCGGCGGAGGGCGTGCCGGCACCGGCGCGGTCGAACAGCCAGCCCATGATGATACCCTCGATACCGGACGGCCCCTCGCTCGGCGGCCGGTTGGTGAGCGAGGCGAGAACATCGCCATTGGGCAGGGTATAGAGTGTGCGCGGATGATCCAGCCCTTCGGCGAAGCGGCTGACCACCAGCCCCTCGGCAGCGATCGGCGTTTCGCCCTCGGGCCAGCCCACCGCCTTGGCGACGTTGATCGTCGGAAAGCTCTCGGCATTGGGCTCTGAAATTACAGGATCGGTCCCGCTCACCTGTTCCAGCGCCAGGTCGGCCGTGTCGCCGCGGGTAAACCAATAGAGGAATGCTGCCAGCAGCAGGATGATGACCAGCAGGGCGATCAAAAATTTTTTCAGTTTGCTCATGCGCGCCGGGATAGGCGAGCGTAGCGCAAGCGGCAATGGCCTGCTCTGCGCTTGCGGTATCGGATTGGCAGACTAGATCGGCGCGATGTTCGATTTCAAACCCGATGAAGCCCTCGCCAAGCCCGAACTCTATCGCCAGTTGCGCGATGCCGCTGCTGCGCTTGTCGATGGCGAGACGGATGCGGTCGCCAATATGGCCAATGTCGCCGCGTTGATGGCGGAGTTCATTCCGGCCTTGAACTGGGCCGGGTTTTACCGCGTGATGGACGGCGAACTGGTGCTCGGCCCGTTTGTCGGGCGGCCCGCCTGCATCCGCATCCCGCTGGGCCAGGGGGTATGCGGCGCTGCGGCCAAGACTGGCGAAACCCAGCTGGTGGAGGATGTGCACGCCTTTCCCGGCCATATTGCCTGCGACGCGAACAGCCGGTCCGAGCTGGTCGTCCCGGTTATGACCGGCGGCAAGGTTGCAGCGATTATCGATCTCGATTCGCCCGAACTCGCCCGGTTCGACGCCGACGATGCGCGCGGAATAGAGGCGCTGGCGGAAGCGCTGCGGGACATGTTCTAGCGCTGCAGGCCTGCTTTCGCCCCGAATCGGGACAATGCCGTGCGAGGCGTTGGGATGCGGGGCTTGTGAATGTAAACACCGGGTTAATGCGCGGGAATCACCCCGCCGAAAACCTGGGAAACCTAGTGCTATGACCGCTCGAATCACTCTGGCAATCGGCGCTGCGACAGCCGCGCTTGCAACCGCTCCCGCCGTTTCGGCGCAAGAGATGAATTACGAAGAGCGTGTCTATGAATATGCCGAACCGCTTCCAGATACTGCGGATGATATCGAGTTTCGCAGCGATCCGGTGATCCAGCCGGTCCCTGCTCCGGCGCGGCGAACAGCTCCGGCAGCTGCACCGCCCGTCGGGCAGGTACGCTATGTAAAGGATCGCACCCACGCGCCTGCTCATCATGCGGCCCCGCATCAGACCCACGCCGAACCTGTGCGGACGCGTGAGATTGTTTACGAAACGGAGCGGGTCGTCAGTGCCCCGCACCATGCAGCACCGCATCATGCAGCCCCTCACCATACTGCCCCCCATCATGCGGCCCCGATGCACCACGCACCGGCACCGCCCCATGCCGGAATGCAGCATCACGCCCCGGCCTACGCCCCGCCGCAGCCATCCTTCGACCGCGTTGCGTGGCTGGATGACTGCCGTGACCGGCTGGGCGGCGATCGGCGCGGCGATGGCGGTATCATCGGCGGTCTGCTCGGCGCAGTGGCAGGCGGCGTGATCGGCAACCGGGTATACGATAGCGAGCGGCTGGCCGGAACGTTGATCGGTGCAGGCGTCGGCGGGCTTGCGGGTCTTGCCATCGGCAGCGTGATCTCCGGTTCGGGCCGCGACCGCGACCTGGATGAATGCGAGGCCTATCTGGAGCGCTGGGAATACCAGCAGCGCGGCGGCATTTATCCTGCTCGCGGATATGACCAGGGATACTATCAGCCCTATGGCTACACGCTGGTTCCGGTAACCGTTGCCGTACCGCAGCGCGCAGTCGTCCGCGAATATGTCACCACCGAAGTCTATACCGATCACGAAGAAGTGATCGTCGAGACGACGACGCATCACGCGCCCGCCCCCGCGCCGCGCCCGGTAAAGCGCCAGCGCTACATCAAGGGCAAGTAAGCTTGCGCGGCAATCCGGATCATGGCGTGGCCGGTCCGGATTGCGGGGGGTCAGAGGCTCTGGCGATATTCGAAGGCATTGCAGGGCGCAGCCTGACCACGCCTGCGCGGAACAGGTCGGAATCGCGGCCGATCTCCACCGCGACCCCCACTTCACGCGCGACGCCCAGCACCTTTGCCGCATCAGCAGCGACGCGCAGGGCGTAGCGCCCATACGCAACGCGTTCGAACAGGAAGAACCCGTCATATTCGCTCAGCGTGCTGGAGATAACCGCGCCGCGTGCATCGATCAATTCCAGCGTCACGCCCGCTAAAGGCACGCCGCTATCCGACTGCACCACGCCCTCGACCTCGCCCGATGGCGATACTGCAATCTGGACCTGCGCAGCCACGCCCGGGCGCGGCACCACCACGACGCCTTTAGTGGCGGGAACCAGGAACGGATCGGACAGGCTGGATTCGTCGATCCCGACCAGCACCGGGACGAACGGCTTGAGCTCGTCCACCATGGTTCGCCCGCTTTCGTCGGTGATCGCATCGGTGATGCGGAAACCGGCCTCGACAGACACGTCGGGCAAAGCTTCCTCGCCTTCGGAGAACACTCCGTCGCCATTATCGTCGCGGAACACGGTGACCGATGCCTGGCCGAATCGCGCCAGCTTGGCCTGGCTGAACCGGATGCCCCCACCGGCCGGATCCGGGCCGAGGCTGAATGACAGCGAGAGGCCCGCGCCGATCGAGCCGTCCGATGAAATATTCGTATCCGCGCGCAGGGCGAAGCGTTCGAAGCGCCGCGAATAGCCGAGCCGGAAGCGGGTAATTTCCGACTTCGCCTGATATTCCGCCTCTGCACGGATTTCCGAAACGTCGTCCAGATCTTCATTCACCGAGATCCTTGCATAATCGAAGCCGCGATCCGGCCCGACCAGCGTGAAACCGGCCGCTCCGCGCACCCGCACTCCGGCCACCCGCGTATTGGCGAGCAACCGGAGGTCCGCCTGGTTGGTGGTCCGTCCGGTTTCGGGATCGTAACTGCGACTGCCCTCTGCCTGCGCGGTCAGCGCGATCCGCCGGGTGTTGATGGCAGTCGCCAGTAACCATTCGGTAACACTTCCGCCGTCGAGCGTCTCCGTATAGCCGAGCCCGGCCTGGATCGGTAGCGAAAAGCGACCTAATTTCAGAGAGGTATCGGCGTTGAGCGAGAGCGCCTTGCTCAAATTGGACGAAACGAACTCGCTGGCATAGTCACCGCTGCTCCAGATTGCCCTGGCGCCCAGATTGACCTCGCCAAGCCGGGTTGCCGCGCTGCCCTGCAGAACGAAGCCTGCGCCGCGCTCATGCGCAGCGGCCAGCTCGACCTGTGCCGAGCCGAGTGTGCGCAGCAGCCGTCCCTCGAGATATTCTCGCCTTCTTCCCGCCAAATACAGGCTCTGCGCGCCTAACGACACGCTCGTTCGCTGATCCAGACCGCGCTCGACCCCCACGCCCCATCGCCAGGTCCCTCGCGAAGGGTCCGCTTGCTCGCTCGAGCCGATACCGATGAGGTCGCGGTCCTTTTGCAGGATGCCCGCCCAATAATAGGTCTTGCCCGGTTCGATATGGTTGTTGCCTACCGGGACATCGGCTTTTTCGCGCCGGATCTGCCCCTGCGGTCCATACAGCACGACCTCCAGATCGTTGCGGCCGTAATAAAGCTCGATATCGGTAAATTCGTACCGGCCATCGGCGCTGTCGCCCTGGAAAGCGATCAACTGACCGTTGCGGTAGAGTTCCGCGTCCCAGCCCGCGGGCATGATCCCGCGCAGTGTGGTGTTAGAAAAGCGCGATCCGCGCCCCAGAGGTTGATTGCTGACGAAAACGCCCCGGCCCACTGCGGTCTGCCCGGTCAGCTGGCCCGACAGGTTCTCGACGTCGCCGGCGGCAATCTGGGTCGCGTCCAACGGGCCGAGCATTCCGCCTTCGGGCTGGTAGCGATAGGCGCGCAGACGCAAGGATGCCGGATTAAGCTGATCGTCCGTCGCCGCGCGGGCGGTGACGCTGGCCCCCGCAATCTCCCCGGCGGCATACGCCTCTATTTTGGCGCGCCGGCGGCTTCCGCCGGAACTGGGCCGGTCGTAGCCCAGCCGCACGATCGCATCGACCGATGGGGTACGCCAGACCTTGTATTCCATGTCAGCATGCGGAAATTTCCCCAAATCGAACGTTTCGCGCTTTGGCCGAAGTCGCGCGGCGCGACTTCTGCGCTCCAGGGCTTCGATAAAGGGCAGTTTCTCTTCGCTATCGAGAATGACCGAGGCGTTGAACAGGTTGGGCTTGAACGAAATGCCGAACCATCGGCTCAGCGCATCGGTATCGACGCACCAACCCTCCGGCGTATCGTGTATCTCGCTGGCCAGGGGCGCAGATTGGTTCGCTCCCTCACTGTTCACGTTTTGTACCGTGTTGGCTGCGCGGTCGAGCGTGAAAGCGCGATCTTCCGAGAACAACCAGCCAGTTGCGCGGCGCGACTTCTTATCGAGGCGGATGGGCAGGTCGAGCGACTGAATGACGTCGGCCAGATCGAGGCACACGCCCCGATCGGTCTGGTAGCCGCGGACGTCCTCGGTCAATTTGTATTGCTTTACCGACAGTTGCAGGAGCAGAAAGTCGTCATCATTCGCCTTCCAGGCGGAATCCACCTGCTGCGCATAGACCTGTGTCGGTGTGCCAGACACGGCAAACGCCGCCGCAAAGGTTGCAGCGGCGCCTATTCCGGTATGGCGGGTCAGTCGCATGGCTCGGTGCCTGTCTGGCGCCGTTCCCGGATCTTACCCGAGCACCGTATCCACGGCGGCGATGACTTCGCCCCCATTTTCGGGCATCTCTCGATATTCGAACCGCAGCGGGCCTTTCAGAGCGTCCGCTTGTTCAGGCGTGAGTTTGAACTCGACCGTTCGGTTACCGACTTCGCTATACACGGCGATGCCGCGCACCAGATAGACCGGCGTCGCTTCGCCAGGCCGCGTCACGCGCAGCTCGCCATAGGTGGAACTCTCTCCGGTCCGCGAGAGCCCCAACATCAGCTTGGCCCCGTCTGCGCCCATCTCGACCCGGGGATTTTCGATGGCAATTTGTGCTTCGAGCCGGCCGTGGCGCACGATTATCGGAATCGTGACGCCGTAGATCGGCGTCAGGCGGATCTGGATGCCTTCCGCAGCAGCTGCCTCTTCGGTAACCGGGCGCGGGCGCGGAATGGCGTGGAACGACATGTGCACCCGATATTCGCCGTCCGGTAATTCGGCATCCGGGCGAGCGCCGATGCGGACAGCCTGCGGCTGGCCCGGCGGCAAGGTGATGCGGCGGGGGGCATAGCGGATCATGGACAGGGCCGCCTGCTCGAGCTCGTTGGCATTTTCCCGTTCGACCGGGATCAGCGCGCCCTCATCATTCATCCGGCGCAGCTCGAGGCCGATCCGATAGGTGGCCTCTTCGCTCCCGATATTGCTGAGAATGACTTCGGTCCCGCGGCGACCATCGAGGATGACGCGGGTCGGGGCCACCAGCAGATCGCCCTGTGCCGCAGCCGGACTAGCCGCCATCGGCGCCCCGAATGCGGCCAGCATCGCGGCCAAAGGTATGAAATGGCGAGTATAATAGCTTCGCATGAGCTAAGCGGTCCCTTCCGATGCGATCGCCATTGCAGAATTTCCAGGCGAACTTTGATTTACGGGACACTACCTAAACAGGGTTAAAGACCGGCTAACGCTTTGCCGTATCCGGCCGTTTACCGAACCCTGCAAAACGCAAAAAAGCCGCATCCCGCCGAAGCGAGATGCGGCCAATTTCGTGCGCGAGCCGCCGGTTAGGGCCGCTCGGACGTTACGGCTTAGCTATATTCCACCGAAACGTTGAACGTGCCTTCATAGGAACCGGCAACTTCTCCGCCGTCGAAGTTCAGCTCGCCGCCAACCTGGAACGAGGCTGTGCCTTCATCCGCTGCGCCTGCAGCGCCGAGCGCTACGGTGTACCACGTCGTGGTCGTGCCGCCTGCGTCGGTTACCGAGTTGGACGTTGCATCGGTGACATAGTTGTCGAGTTCGATGACTTCGGTCGTCGCGTCCGGAGCGCCGGCCACCGCAGGGGCGGTGTGAACCAGATCGATGCCGGCAGCCGGGAGGCTAACCGTTACGGTCCGGCCAGCCGAACCGTTGGACACGGTGAATGCGGCCAGGCTGGTATTGCCAACGCATACGAGGTTGGCCGAGCACGTCAGGTCGGGCGAACCGGCGGCATCGATCGCCATCGCTGCCGTGCCGGCACCGTTGACGGCTACTGCAGCAAAGTCGAGATCGGCTGTGTTGGTGAGAACCAGCGGCTTGAGTACTTCGACCTTGGCGGTCGCGTCTGCATTGTCAGCTGCGTGAGCGACAGTGCCCATGCTCATGGCGAATGCGATTGCGGCGCCGGCGGCGCCCATACGGAGAGTCTTGTTCATTATATTTGGTCCCTTCCAAACTGGGTCTTCAATTCCCGTCAGAAGCAACCCCCGCGGTTGCCCCCTGCGAACCGGGTGTTTGCGACCCGTTCACGAGACCCTAGGTAGAAGAGTGGAGTTCAGTCTTTGCTTGCGGACATGGTTAACAGCTGAACGGTGTTTTGTTAACTTCTGGAACGAAATAGTTCCAGATTAGCCTTTTAAATCAGCTATATATCGCCACCGGTGAGGCGCTGGCAAACCAGGTCCAATTGGTCAAGAGTGCTGTAACGAATTGTAACTGCCCCGGACTTCGGATCGGCATCCGGCTTTATCTGCACCGGCAAACCGATAAATTCCTCCAAATGGCGCTGCACTGCGGCAATATCGGCATTGTCGGCATCGCGATTCGCAGACCTGGCGGTTCGCCGCGTGGGAGATTCGCCCTTCGGCTCAGGGCCTCGCGCCAGCCTTTCCACGTCACGGACAGACAACCCCTCCCGGGCGGCGCGGCTCGCCAGGGTAATTGCATCGTCATGGCCGATCAGTGCCCGGGCATGCCCCATCGAGATTTTGTCCTGTTCGACCAGATCAAGCACTTCGGCGGGCAAGGCCAGCAGGCGCTGGAGATTTGCCACGTGACTGCGCGATTTGTCGACCAGCTTTGCAATCTCCGCCTGGGTCATGCCTTCATCGTCGGACAGGCGATGATAGGCGCGCGCTTCCTCTACCGGGTTCAGATCTTCGCGTTGAATGTTTTCGATCAGCGCCAATGCGAGCACTTCGCGTTCGTCCAGATCGCGAACCAGCGCCGGAATTTCGTGCAGTCTGGCCTTTTGCGCGGCCCGCCAGCGCCGCTCCCCGGCGACCAGTTGATAACGCCCGCCCGCCAGCTGCCGCACGATGATCGGCTGGATCACCCCGCGCGCGGCAATCGAATCCGCCAGTTCACCCAGCGCATCCTCATCGAAATATCGGCGGGGTTGGCCCGGCAGCGGCTCTATTGCCGATACGGGAAGCGAAGACACGCCCGAACCCTGCGGCGCGTCGCTTTTTAAGGCTTGCGTGGATTTCGCAGCATCAGCGCCCGCGGAAGTGGTGTCTCCGGACTGCCTGACCAGCGGCTCTTCCCGCTGTATTTCGCCCATAAGAGCGCCCAAACCCTTGCCAAGCTTGCGTTTTTTTTCGGAGGTGCGAGGCGCAGCGGCAATACGAATGGGATCGCCAGGATCTCCGGAACGGTCGCTCATGCTGCTTTCCTCTTTTCCGGCAGTCGGCCGATCAATTCTCTCGCCAGTGCGATATAGGCGCGGCTGCCCGCACAGCTGTGGTCGTAAACCAAGGCGGGCATCCCGTGGCTGGGCGCTTCGGAGAGTCTTACATTGCGCGGTATGACCGCCTCGAACACGAGCTGGCCAAGACAATCGCGAACATCGTCCGCCACCTGGTCGGTCAACCGGTTGCGCCGATCGAACATCGTCAAAACGACACCTATGATGCCTAGATCGGGATTGAAGCGTTGCTGCACTCTCTCGACGGTCTGCAACAGCTGGCTCAGCCCCTCCAGAGCGAAGAATTCGCATTGCAGCGGGACCAACAGCGTATCCGCCGCCCCAAGCGCGTTCAAAGTCAGCAAGCCGAGTGACGGGGGGCAATCGATAAAACAGATGTCGTGCCCGCTATGGCGGCCAAGCACGTCGGACAGCCGTGAAGTGCGGTCTTCCACCGAAACAAGTTCGATTTCTGCTCCGCTTAGATCGACCGTTGCCGGAACGATATCGAGATTTGGAATGTCGGTGGGCTGGATACAGTCGCCAAGTTCCGCATCCCCGACCAGCAGATCATAGCTGGAATCGTCCCGCGCATCCGCTCCGACGCCCATGCCCGTCGATGCGTTTCCTTGCGGATCGAGATCGATGAGCAGTGTGGACCAGCCGGTCGCTGCCATGGCTGTGGCGATATTGATGGCGGTGGTCGTCTTCCCCACTCCGCCCTTCTGGTTAGCAATCGCGATCGTAATCATGGGTTTGCTCGCACCTCCGCTCGCTGGCGTGCCTTGAGCTGGCCGACAATAATTCCTGCTTCGTGGTCGGTCTGAGAAGGTTCCACGTGGAACATTTTTCCGAATCGCCCCGGCAGCTCGAGTAATTCCTGCGCGGCAGACCGCCCTTTAGGCAACAGCCAGCGCGTGCGGTTTGTGGAGAAACGGGAGGATAAGTCGAGCAGCTTGGGCAGCGGAGCGAAGGCTCGTCCCGATATGACACCGGCCGGGAATGTCTCGACTTGCTCGAGACGGCGCCCTTCCACTCGGCAGTTCGGAAGATTAAGCTTGTGGGCCATAAGCTTCAGCCACTCGATCCGGCGCTTGCGCGATTCCACGAGAACCACAGTCCAGTCCGGCCGCATCGCCGCAATCACTAACCCAGGCGGGCCAGCTCCCGAACCCAGATCGAGCCACGGGGATGTTTCATGTGAAACATGGTCCAAAAGCTGCGCGCTATCAGCAATATGGCGCTGCCAGATATGCTCCAGTGTTCCACGTGAAACGAGGTTCTGTTTCTCGTTTTCGGCGATGAGCGTTTTGGTGAACTGCTCCAGCCGCGCAAACGCCCGCTCGTCACAGCGGCTATGGACGAAATCCCGTGCCTGGTCTTCGTTCTCGATCATGCCGCGTGCCGCTGGTGGCCACGGGCGTGAACCAGCAGCGCGGCGAGGGCCGCCGGGGTTATTCCGCGCACCCGCCCGGCATCTGCGAGCGTAGACGGGCGCGCCGCAGCGAGCCGCTCCACCATCTCGTTGGACAGGCCTGGAACCTGCGAAAACGGATACTCATCGTGCAACTCGACACCATCGCTCGCCCTCAGGTCACGCAATTCGGCCTCTTGCCGCTCGAGATAGGGCCGATAGCTCGCATCCTCGATCAATTCGCTGACAAGCTCTCCCTCGACCGGAAATTCTTCTGGCAGCCACTTCGCCAACGATGCCAGATCGATACCATCATGCCGCAACCAGTCGGACAGGCGTTTTACCCCGCCGTCGCGCCGAACTTCGACGCCTTCCGCCAGCAATTCGGCAGCATTGGCTTGCTGCTCCAGCGCAGCCGACCCAGCCTCACGCTGAGCTTCGCGCGCCATATACCAGCTCCTACGGGGTTCACCGCACATTCCGGCTTCTACTGCCAGACCTGTCAGGCGCGTCGTGGCATTGTTGGCCCGCAGCCGCAGGCGATACTCTGCCCGGGAGGTCAGCATCCGGTATGGCTCGCTCACCCCGTGCAGGGTAAGGTCATCGAGCATCACCCCGATATAACTGTTGGCCCGCTCCAGTTTGACCGCTTGGCGCGAAGTCACGGCGGCGGCGGCATGCATCCCCGCCACAAGTCCCTGCGCTGCAGCCTCTTCATAGCCCGTCGTTCCATTGATCTGCCCGGCACAATAGAGACCGGCAATCGCGCGCAGTTCCAGTGTCGGGCGCAAAGCGCGCGGATCGATATGGTCATACTCCACGGCATAGCCCGGAACCGCCATCTCCACCTGCCCAAGCCCGTCCATAGTCCGCAGCATGGCGAGCTGGACATCGATGGGTAGCGAGGTCGAAATACCGTTGGGATAGACTAGCGGCGTTGCCAACCCTTCGGGCTCGAGAAAAACCTGGTGCCCTTCACGATCGCCGAACCGGTGGATCTTGTCCTCGATCGAGGGGCAATAGCGCGGTCCCGCGGCATCTATGGCGCCACTGAATAGCGGCGATCGGTCGAGATTTGCGCGAATTATATCGTGGCCCCGGCGGTTCGTGCGGGTGCTGGCGCAGAACACCTGTGGGTTGACCCTACCTCTGACTAGCGGCGACATGGTCCACATCTCGCTATCGGACGACTGTTCTTCGAGGCTGGCCCAGTTGATCGTGCGGCCATCCAGCCTCGGAGGAGTGCCCGTCTTCAACCGAGCCATCGGAAGATCGGCTCCGCGTAGCTGGTCTGCCAGACGAAGTGCAGCGTTCTCACCGATACGCCCTCCTTCGAAGGTCTCCTCACCTCGGAACAGCTTGCCACCCAGAAAGGTGCCGGTGCACAGGATAACAGCACTGGCATGCAATACGGTTCCATCGGAAAGCTTGAGCCCGCCAATCCGGTCCTGCGCGAACACCAGCTCCGCCACTTCACCGGCAATGAGCTCCAGACCATCCTGCGCCGCTACCATTTGCTGCACAGCGGCCTTGAACAGAACCCGGTCCGCCTGAATCCGCGGACCCCATACGGCGCTCCCCTTGGAGCGATTGAGCATCCGGTAATGGATCGCGGCAGCGTCGGCCGCACGGCCAATCAATCCGTCCAGCGCATCGGTTTCGCGCACCAGATGGCCCTTGCCCAGCCCGCCAATGGCCGGATTGCAGCTCATCGCACCTATGGCATCGAGATCGAAGCTGATCAGGCCGGTGCGCGCGCCCATCCGCGCAGAGGCCGCAGCAGCCTCCACGCCGGCATGTCCGCCGCCGATAACAAGAACGTCATATTCGCGCATGACGCCGAGATAGCGAGCCACATCGGCCGGGTCAAAGATGTTTGGCGCAGTGTTTCACGTGAAACAGCTATTTTCCGATACAGAATCGCCCGAACAGCGCGTCCAGCATATCCTCGGTCGAGGCGCGCCCGGTCAATGTATCGAAAGCCTTGCGCGCCACTCTCAGTCCTTCGGCAACCAGCAGCGGATCGGTCTCCGTATCGGCCCCGTCCAAACCGCCTATTGCCGATCCAAGTAAATCGCGCTGCCGAGCATTCAAAGCCACCTGACCAGCCGCAGGCATCACGCCGCGAGCATGCTCGATCAGCGATAGCTTCAGTTCGTCCATCCCTTCGCCCGTAATCGCCGATACGGCAAAATCGGGCTTTTCCTTGCTTCGGGTGTTGGACTGGTCGGCCATGGCGGCAATTTCCCACGCGGCCTCCGGTCCCTCGCCTTCCGGCCCCAACCACAGAACCAGATCGGCCGATGCAACCGCCCCGGCCGCGCGCTCGATCCCGACCTGTTCGATGATATCGTCGGTTCGCTCGCGCAGTCCCGCCGTATCGACAAAGGAAAACGGCACGCCCCCCATCGCCACCGATCGTTCGATTACGTCGCGAGTGGTGCCTTCGATGGGCGAGGTAATTGCCGCTTCATCCTCCACCAGCGCATTGAACAATGTCGATTTCCCGGAATTCGGCGGTCCGGCCAGCACGACCCTGTAGCCCTCGCGCAGCCGTTCGGCTCGCGGTCCATCTTGCCAGCTGCGAATCTCCTCTGCCAGCTGCAATACATCGCCGCGAAACGCACTTGGCAACTCCGAAATATCATCTTCGTCATCGAAATCGAGCGCGGCCTCGACTTGGGCGGAGAGGGACAACAGGCGTTGGAGCCATCGCTCCACCTGGTCCGACAGCACTCCCTCGCTCAGCGCCAACGCCGCGCGGCGCTGCAATTCGGTTTCGGCCTGCAGCAAGTCGGCGAGCCCTTCGGCCTCCGCCAGATCCATCCGGCCATTGGCAAAGGCACGCCGGGTAAATTCCCCCGGCTCGGCCTTGCGCACCCCGGACATTTCGCCAAGCGCATCTTCCACCGCCGCAATGATCGCCCTGCCCCCATGCAGGTGCAGCTCTGCCATATCCTCCCCGGTCACAGTTTTTGGCCCGGGGAGCCATAATATCAGCGCCCGGTCGAGGAGATCGCCGGACTTATCGCGCAGGCTCCTCAAGCTCGCTCGCCGCGGTTCCGGCAAGCCGCCCGCCAGCCTTTCCAACACGGCAGAGGCGTCGGTGCCGCTTACCCGGACTACAGCGATCCCCGCCGGCGGCGCACCGCTGGAAAGAGCAAATATAGTTTCCATTCAGTGTGTTATACGATATTCTCGGCCATCAGCCCTTGTCGCGCTTGGGCTTGGCCGAGCCTCCCTCCCCAGCAGCCTTCATGCTGCCTTCGACGAAATTCTGAAACATTTTTAGCCCCATCTGGCCCATTGGTGCCATC